>OLRF01000028.1_pt1 | contig 201256 bp, 169 predicted proteins | sample 1672061 | NCBI WGS metagenome assembly OLRF01 (sample SAMEA3136641, study PRJEB25190) | human gut metagenome | reverse complement strand
ACTGCGATTACGATTTTGAGGAGCTTGTCCCACCAGGTTGATTTTGTTGACATAATAATTGGGGTTAAGTTAAGTAAATACGCATAATCGGCTTATACTATCTTGATATAAACTGGTTTTCAATATTTACTTATGGGTTATTTATAATAATGAAAATTGATTGAAATGTTATCAGGGGATAGGGGTACGGACGGGCAGGCGGCCTTTCAATAACGGGATAAGGCTTGAAATCCGTTCCGCCCCGTCTTTTACCCTGTTTCAGCCCGGCGGGTTCTTAGCCCAACGGATTTTCTTCTTCTCCGTCGTTTCCGCCGCCGTTGCCACCGCCGCCTGTCTCTCCGTCCATTGCCGCCTGTACATCGAGAAATTCAATCTTCTCCCCTGCACGCGTAGACGTCAGATTCGGTTTCACACTGCTCGAAGCTCGAAAGTTAATCTTCACCGTCCTGATATTCTTGGATGTACAATCCTTTACATCCGCCACTCCCGCCGAGTGCGCCGAAAGGCTGAACACGCCGAACTCCTGAATATTCACCGAATGACCGTTATACAACGCCGTCCGCATCGCTTCCACGAAGTTCGTCAGCACACTCTTGATATCCCCGTAAGAAAGGGAACTTTTCTCTTTCATCTCGTACGCGATACTCTCCAGCGTCATTGTCTGACCCATCGTAACGAGGCGGGGATGAAACACTATCTCGGAATTTTTATTCTTCGGGTCTTTCCGATAACCCACTTTCTTAAATGGTACTGCCATAGTAAATTGAGAATTGAGAATTAAAAATTAAAAATAGGGAGACTGAGCCGGGGTGCGCAATTGGCGGTTAACCATACCCTCTCTTGTTCCGTAGGACAAAGATACGGAAGTACGCACCGCTGTTTTGTCGTACATGGGTGCGGCGGTATATGTATGTCGATAGTTGGATTTCAAGTGATTATAATGTGCGGTTCGCTTCCGTAGTCCGTATTTTTTCCGTATATTTGAGGTATATCCGAGAGATGGCTCAAACAAAAAAAACAGTAATCATAAAACGTTTAAAATCATAACAAAGAGATGGAGAATCATTGCATTGAAGAACCTTTCATTATCCGTTCTTACAGAAAGTCGGAGTTGGCGCACTTATATAATCCCGATATGCCGCTTGTGCCCGCCATGCGCAAGATGAGGTATTGGATACAAAGAAATCCCGAACTGTACGAGGCCATGTACAGGTCGGGAGAAGCAAGGGGAGACCACCGCTATACGAGGCGGCAGGTGAGGCTGATTGTAGAGACGCTGGGAGAGCCGTAAGGCTTCTATAAATCTGTAATTATTCTATTGAATTAATTCTATCATGAGCTTTCAGTATTCGGTTCAATACCGACATTACCGACATCAATACTGACACCAATACCGACATTCTTGTATGATAGCCTATGCCGCCAATCCCGTTTGCCGTACATCAAACGGAAGTTGCAACATAGGCAGAACTTTTTTTGATATACACTCTATTGCCGGAAGTTACGCTCCACCTCGTCCGACTGGAACTTCACCACTTCATACTCCGTACTGCCCTGACCGTTCGTACGCGTCGCAAAACCATACTTCTCGAGCGCCTGCACCAGCTCCTGCTGCGTCTGCCGGTTCACCTGCACCTTACCGTAAATCGTAAGATGGGTAAGGATGGCGGAAGCGGGCATCCACTGAACAGACAAATCCTCAGCCAGAGGACGGCGGAAAAAGACGAACAGGTTCTCTTCCACCGGGTCCTTCATCCGGTGACGCTCGTTATGAGTGTTCAGCCCGTCTATCTCGTCGCCCTCGTACCAATACCGGAAGCCGTTGCCCAGCAGCGACATAGCCTGCGAATACACCCCCTGATAATTCACGGGACGCCGATAATCCACCGAAAGTACCGATGAGGGCAGGAAACGCCGGTTGCCGTCGATGTCCTGCAAACACTGGCGCTTGTTGGTACTCGCGATGAACGAGGCATGCCGCGCGAAACAGAAAGCCTGCGTATCGTACACCTTGCGCTGCGTCACGCTCTCCTGCGTGATGATACGCTTCAGCCCCGCAAGGTCGGCCGCCTTCACACCCTGAAACTCTTCCATATTGATGAGATAGCGGGTGGAAAGCAGCAGCATGTCGTCCTTGCTGTCCGGACATATCATGCCCGTGTGGTAGTACTCGCGCCACTGGGGCGGAAGCAGACGGCTTATCCACGTGCTCTTGCCCTTGCCCTGACCGCCGAAAAGTATCAGCACGAGCTGGTTCACCTTCTTCTCGTACAGCGCGCAGGCCACCGAGCCCACCAGCCAGCGGCGGAAACTCTCGCGCCAGAACTTCCCGTCTTCCGTCCGTACGGTATCGGCCAGCTCGCCGATGTAGTCCGTTACGCCGTCCCACGGGGGAAGATTGAGCAGATAGTCCTCAAAGGGATTGAACGTCGTGGCGTAGTCGGAGTCGACAATGGCCTTCAGCGTGTTCAGGGAGCAGTTGATGCCGTCTGTCAGCAGGCTTACGTAGATGGAGTTCAAATCCTTGCTCCGCAGGGGGCTGAAAACGGGAGAAGCGGTAAGGGAGTCCGTCCCGCACGCACCGTCCTGCTCGCAGAACTCCAGACGATCCAGCACCGTATTGCGGCGGAAGCGGTAGCGAAGCGAAAGGAAATCCATGACGCGGCTGACGACGGGAACCTTGTCCTCTTTCGCCTTCTCGGCCGCACAGGTCTTGCTCACGTACAGGTAGGCGTTACCGATAGCTCCCGCAACGTCCAGGTCGTCCTGCCGGAAGTCGCGTTCGGCAAGGAGCACGGCAACTTCCTGAGGGATGTCTTTGCGGAAGCAGCGGTTGCCCAGTATGAAGAGGAAATTGTCACGGTTGCCCTTACGGAAAACCTCGGAACGGCGGGTGGTGTTGAGCGCCTTTTTATACTCCATGAGATGCCAGGGGGCTATTTCGGCAGACAGGGCGGAAGCGTCGTCACGCCGCGGCCTGTCACTCTTCTTGCCCTGCAATGCTCCGTTATCCGCCGTTTCGTCCGGCAGCCCGTTACTCATCCTCTCACCCGGCAGTGCACCGCCTGTCCTTTCACCCGGCAGTTTCCCCGGCAACCCGTCTTCCGCCGGCTTATCCCCCGCCCCTTTCTTCTTCCTCTCCGTCTTCCCGGGCACGAGCACCCGGGTCGTCACTTCCTCAATCTCCCCCAGCAGAGCCGTATTCAGATACGCCTGCGCATCGAACGAAGCGAAGAAGCCCCTACCGATATCCTTACCGCTCACGTCCACCGGAAGCCCGATGAGGCGCTCCACGTACAGGCGGGCGGCCTCGTACATCAGCGCATGATGGTTCTCAAGCTCCGCGTACGTGATGAAAGGCACGGAGAAGGTCATCTTGCGCAGGCGGCGGGCATACGCCGTGCGCAGGTAGAGGAAGATTTTGAAGCCATGCCGCTTGGGTGTGAGGAAGCACGCCACAACGTCGGCGTCGGCCTCAAGCAAACGGCGGACGGCATCCACACGGTCGTCCGCCAGCTCGTCCACGTCCACGGTGATGACGGGGTTGTAGTGAAGCAGGCTGTAAGGCTGCCGCAAGGCGGAGTAGTTTCCCGTGAGCGTAAAAAAAGGGAGCTGCTTCTTGATGGCGTTTGCTTTGGAGAGGTCGCCCAGACGCAACTGCTGCTCCACTTTCCGAACCGTATGGAAGTAGGCGCCGTTGCGGATGTTGGTTATCACGGTAGTCAGGTTCGTTTCGCCGGAAACGGTAGAGAAGCCGCTGTAAGCGGTAATCATGAGGTCTTTCATCGATGTTTGTTTTAGTTTGCCCTATCGGCGGGAACAAAGATAAGCGTACGCTCCCGGATACGAAAATAGTCCTCTCCACAGGAAAGGACTATCCGCTTCACTTATTTCGGACGCTCATCGGACGCGCCCTGCTCCTCTTTCGGGAAAAGACGGGCAAGGGTATTGTACAGCGCCGTTTCGATGGACTGTTCCTTCATCTCCGAACTGCGGTCGCGGTCTTTCTCCACAAAGCAGAACGCGTGCAGAATATGAGCCCAGCCCCTCACCTCACGGCTTATACTTAAATCAGGACATCCCGCCGCCTGATGGCTGTGTATCTGGCAGGCAACGGCCTCGAACAGAAGCTGTTTGCCCGTATCCACGTGCACCTTGCCGTCAAGCATCAGGTCAATCCCCGCAACGATGCTGGATACGTCGAGCTTTTCATCCTTCGAAACAAACACATAACGGTCGCAATCTACAAACTCCGCTTTTTTAAAATAGCACTTTTCATACTCTTTTCTCTTTTTTCGTTTAACATTTAAAGGCTTCAATTAATATTAACAGGCAAATTTAAACATTTATTAAACGCGGGCAAAACAATCGCCGGAAACTTGTTGAGAATAAAAAAAATCGCCGACACCGTGAAGAAAGGCAGGAGGGTATATCCCCCTCTCTGAGGAATCGGCGATTTTTAACCGAAAAAAAAGAAAGAATACGCCCGTGCGTGCGCACACGCGCATGTACTATATATATGAAACCTGTATCATCAGGGAAAAGTTGTAAAGAACAGAGAAATAATGGCAGGGAGTATTGTAACGAAAATTCAACAAAAACAGGGGTGTTTTTTAAACGTACGTTTGATAAACACAAAGATACGCATACTTTTCATAATACCAAATTATTTTGATAATATTAATTTTGGATGACAGCAAAATAATTTTTCAATATGTTGTGGAACAGACGCTTACATCCGAAATAAAAATAGTGCCCTGACAAAGGAATAAGTATAAAGGGCGGGGCTGAAAGAGAGCCCCGAAAAGGTGTTTTTCAGACGTACGTTTAATAAACACTTTGCCCTGAAAAGCAAGTAAACAAGCAAACAAACAAATAACATTTATGAACCTGAAACCTTTGTTAATCATTGGGTTTATGCAGGTGCTGCCTTTTCCAATATATTCACAGGAAGCGCGAGAGACAAAAAAAGAGGTCTTCAGCGCCGACACCGAACAAAAGACAGAACTCGTACTGCATTTCCGCTTCGACCGCTCAATGGTCGACTACGGATATCGTGACAATAACCGGATACTTGCCGCCATGCACAAAATCTTCGCAGACAGCCTGTGTGTATCCCGGATAGATTCCGTGTGCATACAAGCCTTTTCCTCACCCGAAGGAGACGCCGATTACAACCGGCGTCTCGCTCTGCGACGCGCACAGGCCGTCAAAGGGTATCTGGTCTGGAAATACCCCGGACTGAACCAGTACCGCATCCGTACCTCTGCGCAGGCGGAGAGCTGGGATGCCCTGCGTGATGTCGCACTGAACGACACGCTCCTGCCCTGCCGGGACGAAATATTGCAGATATTGAAGCTGAATACAGGCGAAAAACGGAAAGAGGCTCTCTTGAAGAAGCTGAATACAGGTATTCCGTATCGGCATATAAGCCAATGGATTTTGCCTGAACTGAGAAACGCATCTATATGCACCGTCTATATGCGGCCGCTAAGGCATGCACAGCAGGGTAGCAGGCTTGTAGCAGATGCTCAGGGTAATAACGGAAAAGAGTACCAAAAGGCAGACGGAACGGAGATTACGGATGATACGGAAGTCGTAAACGGTGTAAGAGTTGCGAAAGGTAATGATACAAACGCAAACGGAACAGAAGTTATAAACGGTGTAAGAGTTGCAAAAGGCAATGATACAAACGCAAACGGTACAGAAGTTATAAACGGTGTAAGGGTTACGAAAGGCAATGATACAAACGCTAACGGTACAGAAACTGTAAACGGCGTAAATGTTGCAAAAGGCAATGTTACAAACGCTAACGGTACAGAAACTGTAAACGGCGTAAATGCTGCGAAAGGCAATGACACAAACGCTAACGGTACAGAAGTTATAAACGGTGTAAGGGTTGCGAAAGGCAATGACACAAACCCTGACGGAACAAAAAACATAAGCGGTGTAAGAGTTGCAAAAGGCAATGATACAAACGCTAACGGTACAGAACTAACAGACAACACAGAAATCACCGGTAGTACGAAAGTAACAGGCAATGCCCAAACAACAGGCAGCGCCAACGCAATAGCACCCGGCAAATCCCGCCGTCACCCCCTCTTCGCGGTAAAAACCAATCTCCTCTTTGATGCGGCGCTCATGCCCAACATCGAGCTGGAAGTCCCCATAGGCAAACGCTGGTCGCTCAACGGAGAATACATGTTCCCCTGGTGGCTGATAAACGATGACAGATACTGCCTGCAAATACTCATGGGCGGACTGGAAGTCCGTTACCGGCCGGGCAAAAGGAGCGGACGCGACGTACTCACCGGACATTTCATCGGCCTCTACGCGGGCGGTGGAAAATACGACCTGCAATGGGACAAGAACGGCTATCAGGGAGAATTCTTCATTGCCGCCGGAGTGAGCTACGGCTACGCCCACAGCATCGCCCGCAATCTCCGACTGGAATACAACATCGGCATCGGAATGCTCCGAACCGACTATCGCCACTACCACTCCCGAGACAACCACCGGACCCTGCTCTGGCAGGAAAACGGCGAGTACACCTGGCTGGGCCCCACAAAACTGAAAATATCACTCGTTTGGCTGATTACAGGAAAAAACAAAAAATAAAAGAATATGCTATCCCCTCTTACTCAAATAGCAATAACATTGCTGCACGACATCGCCATGCACGAACCGCATGAAGCGATAGGCCACTGCACCTCTCCCGAAGAGCTGCGATACATATACACACGCCTCGAACAGAAAGGAATGATATGCCGCAAGGAAAAGGCAACAGAAAAGGCAACAGAAAAAGCAGCCGAAGATGCCGACGCCGATACATACACCACCTGTTCCTACAAGTTGTGCCGCCCGTTATGCGAAATCTCCCTGCTCGAAGTGCTCGAAGCCATAAACGGACACCTGAACTGCAACCACCCCACATCCGAAGCGTTCTACACCCGCTACGGAAAGATGGCGCAGAAACTGGGAGTGGTCAACTATATTACAAGGCTCTATCTGTCGGAAATAAAACTGATAGATTGTTAATACTAAAACACAGAAATAAATGAAGAATACAGTTTTGTTTTTGCTACTGCCGCTCTGGCTGGCGTCCTGCGAACGAAGGGAACTGACCTTCTATACGGAGGCCGAAATAACCGTGACGGCCGACTGGAGCCGTGCCGACCAGCAGGAAGAAAACCAATACGGAGCCACCCTGATTTTCTATCCGCAGGACGGAGGCACACCGCGCGTCGTACTGATGGGAGACCGTACGCAAACTACCGTACGCCTGCCCGATGGACGCTACGACGCCATACTATTCAACCGTTCGTTCGACGAGTTCGGCACAATGGCATTCCGGGGACAGGAGCAACTGCACACCCTCGAAGCCTACGCCCTGCAAACGGAGACGCGCTACGGAACGAAAATCATCACCGCGGCGCCCGGCAAGCTGGCCTCTGCCGTGATACGCGACTTTGAAGTGACGGACAACATGCTGGGCAACTACGCCCCGGCCGGAGCACGCAGCATGGCCGACTGTCCCGACGGAGCCTGCCGGCTGCAATTCACTCCCCTGCCCCTCACCCGCAAGGTGAAAGTAAAGCTGCACATCACGGGCATCAACAACCTCAAGCAGGCCACGTGCCAACTCAGCGGCGTGCCCCTCTCCATCTACCTGCACGACGGCAATACGGACAACGCCGAGAAAGGCGTGCAGGAGTTTGAAGTAGAGGACATCACCCCGGACGAGGACTTCGCCGCCAACGGCACGCTCAGCGGCACCATCCACCTCTTCGGACTGCTCTCTACCGAAGAAGTGCAAATCAAGGTAAGAGCCTTGCTGAAAGACAACACCACCGTTATAGAGCGCGAAGTGGAGAACATCGAAGCGAACGAAGAGGCGGACGGCAGCGGCGTCACCACCCTGCATATAGAAGCCGACATCACCGAACCTCTGCCCGACGTAACCATCTCGGAAGACTCCGGATTCAACGCCAATGTAGACGAATGGGGACAAGAGAACGATACAGAGATTCCGATTTAAGAAATACGGCTCATCAACCTAAAGACGCAAAGCTAAAGATACAAATTTAAAGATACAATTTATCAATCTAAAAACAACATTCAGTTATGAAAGCAAAGAGTTTATTCTCACTGGCCATCATCGTAATGGCCTTGGCAGGATGTTCGGAAAATGAGATTACCGAACAGAACCCGGACGCCAACAAGCCTATCGGTTTCGACACCTACACCGCGGCGCAAGCCCGTGGAGCGGAAAACGGGCTTCCCGCTGTAAAGACTTCCGGCTTCGGGGTAATGGCGTACCAGACCAACGGAGCTTACAGCACCGCCGGAGCAAAGTCCGAATTCATGAACAACCAGAAAGTGACATGGAACAGCAGCGGCAACACATGGGTATACAGCCCCGTAAAATTCTGGCCGGCAGGCGCCAACGACAAAATCTCGTTCTTCGCCTACGCCCCCTATGCGGGCAGCAACGGCATCACACCGGTATCCGCCGACGCAAGCAACAACCCGAAAGTAAAATTTGAGCTGCAAACCAACCAAAAGAATATGGTAGACCTGGTAGTATCCGATCCTACGGACGGTTCCAACAATACGATGGACAAGAATTCGACTTCGGGCACGGTAAACTTCAAGTTCCTGCACCCGCTGACCAGAGTGGCCATGGAAGCCAAAACGGGTACGGACATCAGCGCCAACACCGACACAAAGGTATTCATCACAGCCGTATCGCTGATACATACCAGCAAGCTGAACAGCAAGGGCACGCTGGACATGAAAGCCCTGACGTGGGCAAGCAATACGTCGGATTACCTAACTTCTCCTTATGCGCTGACGGCAGCCTCATCCAACGGCATATTGAACCTGACGGCAGCCAACTTCGCAGGCTACACCACAAGCTCCATCGACATATCTTCCGCCGGAACAACCGCCACATCGCTATTCCCCGCCAATGAATACCTGTTCCTGCTCCCGGTGAGCAATGCCACAGGTACAGCCGCGGCCGGTGATGTACAGGTAAAAATCGCATACGACATGGTGAACAAGACAGGTGCCGCTACCCACACCAAATCCTCGGTGGAAAAGACAGTGAACCTGCCTGCCGGTGTTTTCAAGAAAGGCACAGCCCAAAAATTCACTTTCACGGTGAGCCTGAACGCCATCTCCTTCAACGTAACTACCGTAGAAGGCTGGGGAACGGAAAGCGACACACCCGTAACCGTTCAATAACCCGATGTAACGAAACGACAGTTAAACGATAATAAGACGATTTCCCATCGCCCGGTCAAGGTTGAATGTCCTTCTCCGGGCACACAACAAACTTTTTCAGTAAAAGAAGCAAGCAATGAATATGACGAGAAGAATGAAAGGCGCGTACATCCTGATTCCGCTGCTGTGCACCCTGTGCGCCGGCTGCGACAGCAAGGACGAAAGCCTTATGTCCACCCGGGAGATTGGTTTCTCCACCACCGTAGCAAGCAGTGAAGCGGAACCCGGCACACGTGCCGAAGCCACCACCGACAACCTTACGGAAATGGGCGTATTCGCCTACTTTACGGGCACAGGCAACTTCAGCAACGGCAGTTCCACTCCCAACCACCTGTACAACCAATCGGTGAAGAAAACGGGCGGCGTCTGGACGTACAGCCCCGTAAGGTATTGGCCTGCCAACGCCAACGAGAAAGTATCATTCTTCGCTTACGCGCCCCATACCGCCGCCGTTTCCGGCAACGCCAACGACAAGATACGGATAGCGAAACCCACCGCCTTCAACGCCCCGGGCAGACCCGTTATCAGCTATTCCGCCCCCAAAGGGGAACTCGACCTGCTGCTCTCGACAGGCGTAACGGACTGTACCAATACTCATGGCCCCGTGCAGTTCACCATGAAGCACGCCATGACCAAGGTGGTCTTTAAAGTAAAGACGGGCGGCAGTGACTCCAAAACCATAACCGGTATCAGCACCGAGTGCACCTCATCGGCCGACTTCAGCATAAACGACGCCAACACCGCGGTCACCGCGGAGAACATCGGTACAAGCAAAAGCACTTGCACGGCCACCGTCAACATAGCGGTCGACGGCACGGCAAAGACCGTAAAAGAATTCTTCCTGATACCCTCGCACCCGAACGATACAAAGGTGACGCTGACCTATGCCGATGGAAGCGGCTCCACAACCGTAACAGCCACCCTGCCCAACGTCACCCCCAACGACTGGCTGTCCGGCAAAGCCATAGGCTACACCCTGACGATACAAAACAACCAGATAACCGCCATCACGGTAAACTCCGACATAACATGGGACGAACTGAAAGTCCCTATCCCTTCCGACACCGACTATGACTATATCATAGCCACCGCCGAAGACCTCGCCCAATTCCGTAATGATGTGAATAACAGTAGAATCCGTCCCGCCAAAGCTTTACAAGTAGCGGACATCGACATACAAGACCTCGCTACCTCGAAAAACTTCTCCAACGATGCCACCGACTGGACACCGATAGGATATAATGTCGAGTTTCAAGGAGTATACAACGGAAACGGGCATACCATAAAAAATTTAAAGATAAAAACCGGAAAGACAGGCGAGGGTACCGGCCTTTTCGGACAGGTAATTCAGTCTCTGCTGGTGGGTATAAATCTGCGCGACGCAGATATAACAGTCGGGTCTCCTATACCCTGCACAGGAACACTGGCAGGAACGGTCGACCAAGAGACGCAAGTAAACTATTGTTCCGCCACCGGAAAAATCAGGAAAGTTCCATGTAATGCCGACGGCAGCCAGCCGTACATAACAGGCGGGCTGATAGGAGATGCAAAGGATGCTTCAATAATCTTATGCCATGCCAATGTAGATATAGGGGAAGGAGGTATTTACAATCACACCTCGTCAGCCGCCATGAATGCCTGCACCATAGGAGGATTAGTGGGCTACATGTCAACAAACAAAAGCAGAATCGCATCCTGTTGGTCTTCAGGCAATATTAAGTTGGGACCTATTCCCGCAAACGCCGGGTATATTGTCACAGTCGGCGGATTTTTAGGCGGCGATGCCCATAGCGGCGATATTTACGGTTCCTATTCTTTAGGAAGCATAGCACTCTCTTTCAGCGGAATGGCCAGCAGCGGTGACACCAGAACAGTAAACGCAGGCGGTTTTATAGGCGCCGTCAACGCTGTTCTGTGTACGTCTTGTTATAGTTATACGCCACTTTCCCTTACGTACCCCGATATAGATTCGCAGGGCGATATAGGTACTGTTAAATTCGGCGGTTTTACACCCCAAGATTATTCGACATTTAGATACTGCTATGGGGACGGCTCGGTTCTGCCCAGAACAAGCTATTTCAATTATAAAATAAGCTGCTATGAGTTCTCCGATAGCCCGAATTCAACATCTTATTCCTGCAATACATTAGGCGGGAAAACGGTACAAGAAATTCTCAGACCAAGCAGCAAGATTAAATCATCCAAAACATTCAGATGCGCCAAGTACGACTCTTCCATCAATGCATACTATACGCCCTCGATGCTTTACATCCTAAATTGGGACAGCGATAATTTCTGGAAGCAGACTCCGGCCGATCCGACATACCCCGAAATAAACTATTATGTAGATGTGACGTCGTTATAGGCGTTATGTCTTTGCAGATACCATGTCTTTATCCTAAAAACAGTGTAACGATGAAAAAGCATATTTTACATATCCCATACAGTAAACGCAGCGTACGCAATGGTGCACACGGCATACACTGTGTACGTAACACCTTCCGTGCACGCAACACGAGCCATATACACAGTCTATTCATATGGTGCGGCATAGGCCTGTTATGGCTCTGTACCGCCTGCACGGAACAGGACGAGTTTTCCGCCGCCACCTTGCAACCTCTCACCTTCATCATAGACGAGCCTCTGCCCTTTCAGGAAATGACAGCAGGCAGCGACAACACCGCCGCTCAGCCGTCAGGCAGGGACGACTCGCATGCACGTCCCCATACCCGTATCGCGGATTCGGGCGAAGCCGTGTCCTGGGAGAATAACGACAAGATATATCTCGCCGCAGCAATAACCGTCAGCACAAGTAGAACGTACGCCTACTCCACCGCCACATACAACAGCAGTACACAAAAATGGAGCGCGCTCACCCCGCCCATCTCCGCCCCGGCAGGCGCCAACGTCAATGTGGAGGCAATCTACGCCAAAGGTACCCTGTCCGGCAACACCATGACTCTTGCGGACAACAGCATCATAATGAAAGCGAGTACCCAAAACATTAAGGTCACAGCCCCTGCCGAACCCATAAAGCTAACCTTTCTGAGCACGCAGGTACGGGTGGAAGTAGCCGGAATGGACAATGGCATTACCCCCACTTCCAGCCTTGCAAATATTCCCCAAAGCATAGACATACAGCCCGCCAAAGGCAGTTTCAGCATCACCACCGCCAGTAAAACGGATTTCATTTCCGGCAACGGAGTGTATTACGTATTTCCCGGTGGAATAAACCTTGCAACATCCAATCATAAGGTCATAGCCCTAACCAACACCCGAGCCAACAGCTCTTATTTTCTTGATATGAGCGGCAGAGGCGGCCACGTCCGTCCCGACGGAGATATCCATGTAGGCGACTACTATTACAGCGACGGCACCTGGAGCGACGGTGGCTACCGGCTACTGACAGACGGTACCTGCCTGCAAGAAAACGTACCGCCCCTCGCAGGGAAAACATGTATCGGCATCGTATTCGCCGTAGGCCATTCAGATTATGATACATCCAACTACAGAAACACCGGCATCCGTCAGGATAAATGCCAGGCCTATGTGATAGCTTTAAAAGACGCAGGCGCTGAATGCCGGTGGGGCACCCCCGGCCCTGTTGTAGGATGCAGTGTATCCAACAACGGCTCCTATCCCGAAAAAGACTGGAGCGGATATTTATATACCAAAAAAATCGATGATTATGCCACTGCTAACGGCTCAGGACTCGATCCTGAAAACTATGACGGATACCCGGCCACTTATCATGCCAAAATAGCCTATGAAACGCAAGTAGCAGCCCCAGCGACAAGCAGCGGCTGGTTCCTGCCCGCCATCGGACAATTGTATGAAATTTGGCAGCAGAAGGATTTATTACACAACATTATTCCCGACCATAGACGGTACTGGTCGTCTTCGGAAGATAGCGCGAATACAAGTTTGTCCGCACTGGTATTAGATGTAGCAGCCACTCCCGTAAGCCAACGAATATCAAGCCTTAACAAACATGAACGCTATTCAGACCCTAACGGCACGTATTCCTGGGCGATTTTGGCTTTTTAGTCCATTATAGCATCCAATCTCTGAATGACATATCATTTTGCCATTCAGAAGAGCTTGTAACAAAGAATCTCCTCTTTTAATAACTGAGAGGAGATTCTTTAATATATGGAAAGAAAATGATTCACTATTACATTTTTAAGCTAACCAGTTTAATGCTTTTTCTTGGATTTGTCTATACCAAATATTTTCATTTTCACAAGCCTTTGCTAGTTCTCTCGAATATTCAAAAAAACATTTTACCTGTTCCGGATTAGGTATATAACTTGCTTTATAACTATCTTCAAGCATCTTTTGAAAAATATTCAAAGACAAAGGTACAATTACAGACTCACCACCATAATAGGATATATTCATATTGTGAAGTGCATAGAAATGAGCTATACAAGCTTCGTTGATTGTAGGTGCGACAAATAGACAATAACAAGGCTTACCACTATCTCGTTTCATTTTTCCCAAATGACGACTTACAGGCTCACTCTCCATTTCGTATTGCTTTTGCCCACTCGCCATTGTCACTTCTACCGTCAATAGATAATCTCCATAATCGCAAACAATGTCAGCCATATTCCCTTGCGCTGTGGAAAGCGGTTTGCCAAAATCATCAAAATTTAAGTTCGCCTTTATTTCTCCACCATCAAGCATTGTCATGGCACGCCATGTGTTCCATTCAAGCATTAAAGGTGCATCATAGAGTTCCTTGTTCTCTATCTGTCTAAATATATTTTGAATATCGTCATACAGCCTATAGTTTTTTATCTCCATCACTTGTCTGCGAAGAGTATTTTCTTTTCTCTGCCCTATCAAATCCGTAAGCAAGTTTTTCAAGATTACTGTATCTGTATTTGGACTAAACTCTGCTTGCGGGAACTCTGTTTGTAATTTTGCAATCAGTTGCTGCTTGTTATCAGTCAGAAGCCTTGGAAGCTCCGCATTCCCAAGATATTCGACATAGCGTCTTTCGTCTTCAACAAAACAAGGTTCACGATCTATTGTCTGCAAAATATAATCAACATCTTCCATACGCTCTGGCACAATACTCAAAGACTTTCCAACGTGAGAAACATTAACGAGCCCTGTCGCACGTAAATAACGGAAACATGCATCTGCATAGTCGCGCATATTACTTGATTGGGTTTTAAGAAACTTTTCCAACGAAGCATCGTTACTTTCACGCGTCTGTGTCTTTCCACTTGCTATCCTATCCTCGAATATACGTGTAAGTTCATCGCGTAGATATTCAGCTTTAAATGTCTTATAACTTCCTTCATATTTCGCTTTTGCAAGACGAAACGTTTCTATTTTCTGTATGATACTTTTAAAATTGCGCCAATCGGTAAGTTGCATTCCAAATATCTGCAACTCATCAAATTTTAATGTACCCATTGTACGTACCAATCGAAGCATTTCCAAATAAGGCTTAACACAGAATGATGCCGCCCTTACCGTCGGCTTGTGATAAGGTGAAGGTACTTGGAATTTTAACATTTGACGTAAGAATACCTCTTCCTTTCTATTTGAACTCAGCAACGCCTGTCCTGCGGGAGTAAGTGAAATGAGAGGCGACAAAGTTACGAAGCCAAGAGACTTCGGTGCGCGATTTATCCTATCCCGAGCACTTAATGCTGGGTCGTTTTCACCTCTGCCATTGAAAAATTGCTCTTCACGCAAAATATCCATAAATGCATGCTGCGTATCATTATTCCATGGATTACCTGCGAAATGTTCAACAAGCAATCTAATTTCCGGTATCATCTTCTCCGGTGTACGGGGAGATGTTGTCAGAAACAATACTTTACTATCTATTGGTCGTGCCATAAGGTTGTCTTGCTTCAAATAATTTTAATGAATTGTTTTCTGATTCGTTATAAACGTCATATTGTGAGGCGTAAACACGAATATCATCCCAGCATTTCCTATAATTAGCCACAACAATGTGCTTTGCAGCAGACTTGAATCGGTTACGGATATTCACAGCATAGCTCTTTTCATATTCGTCCATAATGTACCCCTTGTACAGTTCTTCTGTCATCGGAGTACGCCCGATTACCATTAGTGCTTTACAAGGTAAGTTAGCAAAGTCATTTGCCAAACGCCTGTGATTGTTTTCATTAAACCCATCCTTATATTCTTCATTCCCATAATCAGAGAAGACACAATCGTATGGTGGATCAAGAAAAACAAAATCATCGACCTTACACATATTGAAAATCTCGCTATAATCGGTATTGAAAATTTCTGCACGTTGTAACAGTTGACTATGCAAAAGAGTTACTGAATTTGTATTAAGGTGTTGGTAACGTCCAAACGGTACGTTAAATTCTCCACGTGTATTATATCGAATCATTCCCGAATAAGCAGTTTTATTGATGTAATAATACAATAATGCATCCGAATATTTCTTATCCACAGTTTCATTAAACATATCGCGAAGCAAATAATACAACTCCTCATTCTTGTCCTCAACCCTTTTATCAGGATGCAAAGCCTTGAGGTTATCAAAATCCCTTCTATTACTTGTGTATTGCATCTCGATTTCATCTAATTCTTTACGCAAGTTATTATAATCATCACGTACACCTCGATAAAAATCAATAAGTTTAGGATTTATGTCATTAATTATTGCTTGTTGAGGTTCGAGGTAGAAAAACAACGCTCCACCACCAAAGAATGGCTCAATATAACGTCCTGTGAAGCGAGGAATGTGCCACATAATATTGGGTATTTCCTTCGATTTTCCTCCTCTGTATTTTATCATTGGTTTCATTGAATATTTCTTCCTTTATTTATTTGCAAAAGTATAAAAAAAACGCAATATAACACTTGCAAAGTACTAATATCACAGATTTTATTTTAATCTATATCCCAACCCTACGATTGATTCTCGCTTCTATCTTTTCCCGGCATAACTTTCCTTTTGTGCTTTGCTAATTACCCCCGAAGTAAAAAACGGCACTTTTGACTAAATCGCATTAATACCGTATTTATCATTAGAGTTTCAAGGTTATTCAACGTTTATTTTGCCATCTCGCAAAAAATAGCGAATTTTGCTCGTTCAAAACAACGGTCATACAAAATTAAAGATAAATGAAAAAAGCTCTAATCTCCGGAATTACCGGACAGGACGGCTCGTTCCTTGCAGAATTCCTATTGCAGAAAGGGTATGAAGTGCACGGCATCATGCGCCGTTCATCTTCCTTCAACACCGGACGCATCGAGCATCTGTACTTTGACGAATGGGTGCGTGACATGAAGCAGAAACGTACCGTCAACCTGCACTATGGAGATATGACGGACAGCAGCTCGCTGATACGCATCATCCAGCAGGTGCAACCGGATGAGATATACAACCTCGCCGCACAGAGCCACGTAAAAGTATCTTTCGACGTGCCCGAATACACCGCCGAGACAGACGCCATAGGCACGTTGCGCATGCTGGAAGCCGTACGTATCCTCGGACTGGAAAAGAAAACGAAGATATACCAGGCCTCTACATCAGAGCTGTTCGGCAAGGTACAGGAAGTGCCCCAGAAAGAGACTACCCCGTTCTACCCGCGCAGCCCGTACGGCGTAGCCAAGCAATACGGCTTCTGGATTACGAAGAACTACCGTGAAAGCTACGGCATGTTCGCCGTCAACGGCATCCTCTTCAACCACGAAAGCGAACGCCGCGGCGAAACATTCGTAACCCGCAAAATCACACTGGCCGCCGCACGCATAGCCCAAGGCTTTCAAGACAAACTGTATCTGGGAAACCTCGACGCACGCCGTGACTGGGGATATGCCCGCGACTACGTGGAATGCATGTGGCTCATCCTGCAACACGACACACCGGAAGACTTCGTGATTGCCACCGGAGAGATGCACACCGTACGCGAGTTTGCCACGCTGGCCTTTGCAGAAGCAGGCATACAGCTTCGTTGGGAAGGCACAGGCGCAGACGAGAAAGGTATCGACTGCAAAACCGGCAAAGTACTGGTGGAAGTAGATCCCAAATACTTCCGTCCGTCCGAAGTGGAACAACTGCTGGGCGACCCCACCAAAGCCAAAACGTTACTGGGCTGGAACCCGCAGCAGACGAGCTTTGAAGAGTTGGTGCGCATCATGGCGGAGCATGACATGAAGTTCGTACGGAAACTGCATTTGAGAAGCAAAGAGATTTAACCAAATAATTAATTTTCAGAAACCATCCCATTCATTACAATGTTAGACAAGAACGCAAAAATATACATCGCAGGGCATCGCGGACTGGTAGGTTCCGCCATCTGGAAAAACTTGCAGGAGAAAGGCTACACCAACCTCGTAGGCAAAACCCATAAAGAACTCGACCTGTTGGACGGAGTCGCCGTACGCCGTTTTTTCGATGAGGAGCAACCGGAATACGTGTTCCTCGCCGCCGCTTTCGTAGGCGGTATCATGGCAAACAGCATCTACCGCGCCGACTTCATCTACAAGAATCTCCAGATACAGCAAAACGTCATTGGCGAGAGCTTCCGCCACAACGTGAAGAAACTGCTTTTCCTGGGCAGCACCTGTATCTACCCGCGTGACGCCGAGCAGCCGATGAAAGAAGACGTCCTGCTCACCTCACCGCTGGAATACACCAACGAGCCGTATGCCATCGCCAAGATTGCCGGGCTGAAGATGTGCGAAAGCTTCAACCTGCAATACGGTACGAACTACATCGCTGTCATGCCCACCAACCTCTACGGCCCCAACGACAATTTCGACCTGGAACGCAGCCACGTACTGCCCGCCATGATTCGCAAGGTACACCTGGCCCACTGCCTGCAACAAGGCGACTGGGATGCCGTACGCCGCGACATGAACCTGCGCCCCGTAGAAGGTATCGACGGCGGCAACAGCAACGAAGAGATACTGAACATACTTGCCAAATACGGTATCGGCGAAGGGGAAGTCAAGTTATGGGGTACGGGAACGCCGCTGCGTGAATTCCTCTGGAGTGAGGAAATGGCGGACGCCAGCGTATTCGTCATGGAGCACGTGGACTTTAAAGATACCTGCAAAGCCGGAGAGAAGGATATCCGCAACTGCCACATCAACATCGGTACGGGCAAGGAAATCACCATCCGCCGCCTTGCCGAACTGATCGCGGACACCGTGGGGTATCGCGGAAAGCTCACTTTCGACAGCAGCAAACCCGACGGCACCATGCGCAAACTCACCGACCCCGGCAAACTGCACGCGTTGGGCTGGCAGCATAAGATAGACATCGAGGAAGGTGTAGAGCGGATGTACCGCTGGTATTTAAGCAACGATAAATAAGCATGACGGTAAAACTCCGGCACATCGGCGGCATCGTATGGCTGATGCTCCTCTTTTGCATCGTCCCGGCAGTGGCGACAGCCGCTGCCACAACCTACCCTGTCCGGGGAAAAGTCATTGACAAGAACTCCCGAAAGCCCGTTGCCTACGCCAACGTAACGGTAACGGGCCTTCCGGGCAAAGGGGCTTCCACCGACTCGCTCGGCGTATTCCGCATCGAGCAGGTACCGCCGGGAATATACCGTTTCGAGGCTACGTGCATAGGGTACGTCACCGCATCCAGCCCGGAATATATAGTCTCCGCCTCTACCCCATTCATCGAAATAGAGATGGAAGAAGACGCCAATCTGCTGACGGCGGTCGTGGTTACACCCTCTCCTTTCCGGAGAAGCATAGAAAGCCCTGTAAGCATGCGTGTCATCGGCCTGCAGGAAATCGAGAAAAGCCCCGGAGCCAACCGGGATATTTCCCGCATAGTACGCGCCTATCCGGGCGTGTCATTCTCTCCTGTCGGCTACCGAAACGACCTTATCGTACGGGGCGGCTCACCTTCCGAAAACCGTTTCTACATGGACGGCATCGAGATACCTAACATCAATCATTTCGCCACGCAAGGCGCGTCGGGCGGCCCGGTAAGCATCGTCAACGCCGACCTCGTACGGGAGATTACATTCTATACAGGCGCATTCCCCGCCAACCGTTCCGGAGCATTGAGTTCCGTGCTCGACTTCCGGCTTCGTGACGGCAACCCGGACAAGCAGACTTTCAAGGCAACCCTCGGAGCATCCGAAGTGTCCCTGAGCGGCAGCGGACATTTCAATGACCGCACCACCTACCTTTTCTCCGTACGCCAATCGTACCTGCAACTGTTATTCAAAGCATTGGGGCTGCCTTTTCTGCCCAACTTCATAGACGGCCAATTCAAAATAAAAACCAGGCTGACGGAACATGACGAGCTGACCGTACTCGCCCTGACAGGCATCGACAAAATGAAGTTGAATACAGACGAAAAAGGAGAAGACGCCGAATACCTGCTCAGCTACCTGCCTACCATCCATCAGGAGACTTTCACCGTAGGAGCCGTGTACAGGCATTACGCCGGAAAGCACACGCAGTCCGTCACCCTCAGCCACAACTATCTGAACAACCGCAACCTGAAATACCGGAATAATGATGACTCTTCCGAGGACAACCTCACCCTGCGTCTCCGTTCGGTAGAACAGAAAACCACCGCCCTGTTCGAGAACCGGACCCGTCTCGGACAATGGACTTTGAAAGAGGGTGCGGAACTTACCAACTCCGGCTATACGAATAATACCGACAGTCCGTTCTCGCTCTACAAGACCTCGCTCAATATCATTGGCTGGGGAGCTTTCTTCTCGTCCGACTATTCCACCCGCGACAACCGTTTCACCCTCTCCGCCAGCATCCGCGTGGACGGCAACAACTACAACCGCGGCATGAAACAATTGTGGAAACAGTTGTCTCCCCGCCTCTCCGCCTCGTACAAGCTGTCGGAGCAATGGATTCTGAACGGAAGCGCCGGGCTTTACCACCAGTTGCCGCCCTATACGGCGCTGGGCTACAAAAACAACGATGGGACCTACCTCAACAAAGCATTGAAATATATGCGGGTAATGGAAAGCAGCATCGGCGCAGACTGGCATCTGCACGACCGTATCATGATTTCCGCCGAGGGCTTCTTTAAACGTTACAACCGTATTCCCCTCTCCCTGCAAGATAACATCCCGCTGGCCTGCAAAGGCAACGACTACGGCGTGGTAGGCAATGAACCGCTGGCTTCTACCGCCGACGGCAGGGCATACGGCCTGGAAACCATGTTCAGGTGGCAGGTATCCGGCCGCTTCAACCTGGTATCTTCCTTCACCCTCTACAAAAGCGAATACCGCAACCATTCGGGAGACGATTACATTCCGTCCGCATGGGACAACCGTTTCATCCTCAACATGAGCGGCACGTACAACCTGCCTAAGCGCTGGAGCATAGGTGGCAAGGTGAGCTACATAGGCGGTGCGCCCTACACTCCCTACGATGAGGACAAATCATCGCTCGTCCAGGCCTGGGACGCCAAAGGACAGCCTTATTACGACTACTCGCTCTACAATACCGGGCGGCTTCCCGACTTCGCCCAACTGGATGTGCGTGTGGACAAGTCTTTCTACTTCCGCCGTTGCATGGTGGGGCTCTATCTGGACTTGCAAAACGTGACCGGCAGCAAACTGAAGCAGCCGGATGTCATCATGAGCACAGGCGTCATTGAAAACCCCGCCGCCCCCGCGTCCGAACAACGTTACAAGATGAAATACCTCAAACAGGAAAGCGGAACCCTGCTGCCTACCCTGGGCGTTACCGTAGAGTTTTAGGAAATCCGCCGGAGTACTATTTTCCCCTAAAAGTTTGCATTCTCTATATAAACCCTTATATTTGCACAATTTTCAACTAAATGTGCAATATAATAATGGAACAAAGTTTTATCGCCTATATAGAGAACAGTATAAAGGAAAACTGGGACCTGGACGCCCTGACCGACTATAAAGGGGCAACCCTGCAATACAAGGATGTAGCCCGCAAAATAGAAAAGCTGCATATCATTTTTGAAGCGAGCGGCATCAAGAAAGGCGATAAAATCGCTGTCTGCGGCCGTAACAGTTCGCACTGGGGAGTGACTTTCCTCGCCACGCTGACGTATGGCGCAGTCATTGTGCCCATTCTTCACGAGTTCAAGGCCGACAATGTGCACAACATCGTGAACCACTCCGAAGCCAAGCTCCTTTTCGTAGGCGACCAAGTATGGGAAAACCTCAACGAAAGCGCCATGCCGTTGCTGGAAGGCATATTCATGATGACCGACTTCACCCTGCTGGTATCGCGCAACGAACGGGTTACTTACGCCCGCGAGCACCTCAACGAGATGTTCGGCAAGAAATTCCCCAAGAACTTCCGCAAGGAACACATCGATTATCACAAAGACCAACCCGAAGAGCTGGCCGTCATCAACTATACTTCCGGTACGACCAGCTACTCGAAAGGCGTAATGCTGCCCTACCGCAGCCTGTGGTCCAACACCAAGTTCGCCTTCGAGGTACTGCCGCTGAAAGCCGGCGACAAACTGGTATGCATGCTGCCCATGGCGCACATGTACGGACTGGCATTCGAGTTCCTGTATGAGTTCTCCGTGGGTTGCCACATCTACTACCTCACCCGCATGCCGAGCCCGAAGATTATCTTCCAGGCCTTCGCCGACGTGAAACCGAACCTCATCGTAGCCGTACCGCTCATCATCGAAAAGATTATCAAGAAGAGCGTATTGCCCAAGCTGGAAACCCCCACCATGAAGCTGCTGCTGAAAGTGCCCATCATCAACGACAAGATAAAAGCCACCGTACGCGAGCAGATGATACAGGCGTTCGGGGGCAATTTCGCAGCGGTCATCGTCGGCGGCGCAGCTTTCAACCAGGAAGTGGAGCAGTTCCTGCGCATGATAGATTTCCCCTATACCGTAGGCTACGGCATGACGGAATGCGGCCCTATCATCTGCTACGAAGACTGGACGCGCTTCAAGCCCGGTTCCTGCGGTAAGGCCGCTCCCCGCATGGAAGTGAAGATTCTCTCTCCCGATCCGGAGAATGTCCCCGGCGAGATTGTCTGCCGCGGTCCCAACGTCATGCTGGGCTACTACAAGAATGAAGAGGCTACCGCCGAAGTGGTGGACAAAGAGGGTTGGCTGCATACCGGCGACCTCGCCCTGATGGATGCCGAAGGCAATGTCACCATCAAAGGACGCAGCAAGAATATGCTCCTCGGCCCAAGCGGACAGAACATCTACCCCGAAGAAATAGAAGATAAGCTGAACAACCTGCCGTACGTATCCGAAAGCATCATCGTACAGCAGAACGAAAAGCTCGTAGGACTGGTATATCCCGACTTTGACGATGCCTTTGCCCACGGCCTCAACAACGACGACATAGAACGCGTCATGGAAGAGAACCGTGTTGCGCTGAACGCGGAATTGCCCGCTTACAGTCAGATTTCCAAGATGAAGATATATCCCGAAGAATTTGAAAAGACACCCAAGAAGTCCATCAAACGCTTCTTGTATCAGGAAGCAAAAGGATAAGACGGAATAGTGGATAGCGGTGAGTGATTAGTGATTAACGGGTTATGCGGCCTGCGCTGATTGTTCACCGCCATTCATTCAATCCCCCCTAATCACTAATCCCTAACCCCTAATCACTAACCCTTTCTTTCTCCGATGAAAAACGAATTATTATTATCCGCCGCGTTACTTCCGTTATCCGGAATGGCAGGAGCAGTCCAGGCGATGCCGTCAAGCGAGGCAATGCCCGCCGCGGAGCAACGCCCGAACATTATTTTATTTTTAGTGGATGATATGGGATGGCAGGACACGTCCCTGCCTTTCTGGACACAGCGCACCCGCTACAACGACACGTACCATACACCCAACATGGAGCGTCTGGCAACTCAGGGCAAGATGTTTACACAAGCCTACGCGTGCAGTATCAGCTCGCCTACGCGCGTCAGCCTTTTCACGGGTATGAACGCCGCGCGACACCGGGTGACAAGCTGGACGCTGCGTAAGAATACCACCCACGAGCAACCGGACTCCGTTATGATTTATCCCGAATGGAACGTTAACGGCATTTGCCAGGAGCCCGGTGTGGAACGCACTACGCAAGTTACCTCGCTGGCACAGGTACTCAAAGACAACGGTTACCACACCATCCATTGCGGTAAAGCCCACTTCGGGGCCAATGACACGCCCGGAGCCGATCCGCTGAAAATGGGCTTTGACGTGAACATAGCCGGTCATGCGGCAGGCTCTCCCGCCAGCTACTACGGCATGCAGAACTTCGGAAACAAGCCTGACGGGAAAAGCCCGCTGGCTGCCGTACCCGGATTGGAAAAGTATCATGGAAAAGATATATTCCTCTCGGAAGCGCTCACCATAGAAGCCGAAAAGGCCTTGGACGACGCACGGAAAACGGACAGGCCTTTCTTCCTATACATGGCTCATTACGCCATACACACTCCTATCCAGCCCGATATGCGTTTCTACCAAAAGTATCTGGACAAAGGTCTTCCCCCGGTAGAAGCGGCGTATGCCACACTGATAGAGGGTATGGACAAAAGCCTCGGCGACCTGATGGACTATTTGGATAAGAATAATCTCACCGATAACACCGTCCTGCTTTTCATGTCCGATAACGGCGGGTTGGCCGCACACACCCGTGCCGGACAACTGCATGTGCAGAACTACCCGCTCAACAGCGGAAAAGGTTCCGCCTACGAAGGCGGGGTGCGCGAACCGATGATTGTACGCTGGCCCGGCACGGTAGCCGCAGAAACCAAATGCGACCATTATCTGATGATAGAGGACTTCTTCCCCACCATTCTCGAAATAGCCGGTGTGAAGCATTACAATACAGTACAGGAACGCGACGGCATCAGCTTTCTGCCCTTGCTTACCGGCAAAGGCAAAATGCCCGCTCGCGACATATACTGGCACTACCCGCACAGTTGGGGTCCTTCCGGCCCGGGCATAGGAGCCACCTGCTCCATCCGCTCCGGAGCATGGAAGCTGGTATACTACTTTGACAGCGGCAAGCGCGAATTGTTCAATATCCCGGCCGACATCGGCGAACAGCATGACGTAGCAGCGGGGAATCCGAAACTTGTAAAGAAACTATCCAGAAAATTAGGCAACTATCTGCGGTCAGTGGACGCACAGCGTCCGATACTGCGCGCCACCCGACAGCCGGCGCCCTGGCCTGATGAAACATTATAAAGAATCATGAAACGTATATTTTCACTTATTTGCCTGTCCTTGCTGTTGGCAGGGACAGGCTATGCCCAGACAGGCAAGCAGCAACCCGTCCGTAAAGGAAAAGCGGGCGTCAACCTCTCCCTTTGGAAGAATCTCTCCACACAACGCACGGACACGGTCGGAAGCACTTTCTTCAATCTCGGTATCTTCTCGGCCATGAACCGTTTGAACGGCTTGGGAGTAAATGCATTGGGAGCCGTTGTGGGCAGAGACATGAACGGAGCGCAGTTCTCCGGCATATCCAATATGGTGGGTGGAAGTATGCGGGGCGTACAAATGGCCGGAATCACCAATATCAACGGCAATAATCTCAGTGGCCTGTCCGTTGCCGGGCTTGTGGGTATCACCGGGAATCATGCGCAGGGAGCGGTCTTTTCCGGCTTGGCCAATATCACGGGCGATAACAGCAGCGGAGTGATTGCAGGCGGCCTGCTGAATATCACAGGTGACAAGACCGCCGGCGTACAACTTGCGGGACTTGCCAATATTTCGGGCGGTAATTTTGCAGGCGTCACCGCATCCGGCCTGTTGAATGTGGCAGGCGGCGATATGAGGGGAATCCAGATTTCCGGTTTGGGAAACATCACAGGCGGTACGTCTGCCGGCGTGCAGCTTGCTCCCCTCAATGTGGCGGTTCGCGCTAAAGGACTTCAGATAGGTCTGGTGAACTATTATAAGGAAAAGCTGGACGGCTTCCAGTTGGGACTGGTCAATGCCAATCCGAATACCAAAGTACAGATGATGCTTTTCGGCGGTAACACCACGAAACTGAATCTCGCGGCCCGCTTCAAGAACAAGCTGTTTTATACCATTCTTGGCGGCGGTACGCATTTCCTCGATTTCAGCGACAAATTCTCCAGCGCGCTTTTCTACCGTGCCGGACTGGAACTGCCTGTTTACAAGCAACTGTTCATCAGCGGCGATTTGGGCTATCAACACGCAGAAACCTTCAGGAACAAAGACTATGGTTTCCCAGCCCGGCTGTATTCTCTCCAAACCCGCATCAACCTCGAATATCGCCTGACGGCAAAGTCAGGGGTGTTCGTGACAGGCGGTTACGGCTGGGACAGGCATTACAACAAAAACGCCGCCTTCGACAAAGGGATTATTGTGGAAGGCGGCGTGGTATTGTTTTAGAAAATCTCCTTTTCTTTAATGAATCCCGTCCGATAGGCTACCAGCAACTTCTTCAAATCTTGGATTTGCGTTACGAGCTGCTTGCCCTTATCGGTATCTTTCACCATCATGCGCTGTGAGTTGAACTCGATAACGAATGTCGTGGACTTGATGTCCTGTCCCTCTTCAATCGCTTTCTGACGGCTTTGGAACGGGTCGTGCTGCACCAGCTGCATGCCGTGCGAATGATATACCAGCGTATAGCCCGCAATACCCGTTTCGGGCTGATAGGCCTTGGAGAAACCGCCGTCAATCACCAGCAGTTTGCCGTCCGCCTTTATGGGGCGCTCGCCTTTAATAATCTTCACGGGCACGTGTCCGTTGATGATATGTGAATGAGGCCCCGGTTCCACTCCGAACTCGGCCAGGATATTATCGCAGATATCAGCACGGTTGCGAAGCGTGTAGTAATATCCCTTGCTCTCTTTATGCAGCGCCTTGTCGGCTATGAAGTAACGCTCGAAAGTCGCCATCTTATCCTTGTCGAAAGACGGAGCGTCCGGCCCGCACCACATATACCACATATAATCCAGCGCAAAGTTCTTCTCTTTGGAACCATCCTCGTCAAAGTAGGCGGTACGGATAAGCTGGTCGGTCTTTTGCAGCAGCTTATGCCCCCAGTACTCTTTCTTGCCGATGCGTACGTGCTTGAAGCTTCCGTCCTCATTCAAAGGCACGGACGCATGATACAGCAGGTTGCTGTTGCACACCAGATACATACCGCCGTAAGTAAACAGGCAGCGCATGTGCTTCTTCAGCTTCTCGCTGTTCATAAACGAGGCATGAATCTTGTCCACCAGTTCCCGTTCCTCATCGGTCAAGCGATACGGGTCAGCCGGGTCGATGGTCGGGAAGTTGGCGTCGCGCAGTTCGTATTCCTTACCCTCGTATATAAATACGCCCCGTTCAAAGTCTATCTTATGCAGCAACTTCCGGTTGGCCATGCCGAATTCCGGACGGCGGTCTATAATCTCCGCTTCCAGTTTAAGCTGGATAATCGTAATGGCCTTGTGCATCTGCGTAATCAGGCGCAATGTCTTTTCATTGTAATTGGCGTCGGCGAAGTTCATCTTCGGGGCAAAGATAGCGCAGGCGTCGTCCGCATAGGTATCCATCGCGAAGGTAGCCAGAGGCAGCAGATTGATGCCGTATCCGTCTTCCAGCGTCGCCAGGTTGGCATAGCGCATGGACATGCGGATAACGTTTGCTATACAGGCATCGTTACCCGATGCGGCGCCCATCCACAGAATATCATGGTTACCCCACTGGATGTCGAAGTTATGGTAGTCGCAAAGCGTATCCATGATGATATGCGCGCCCGGACCACGGTCGTAGATATCCCCCACGATGTGCAGGGAATCGATTGTAAGCCGTTGGATAAGGTTGCACATGGCGATGATGAAGTCGTCCGCACGCTTGGTAGAGATAATCGTACTGATGATGACGTTGATATACGCGTGCTTGTTGGGCTCTACGCTGGACTCGTGCAGCAACTCCTGAATGATGTAGGAGAACTCTGCCGGCAACGCCTTGCGCACCTTCGAGCGCGTATATTTGGAAGATACGTTCTGGCAGACTTTCACCAGTTGGTTCAAGGTGATGAGATACCAGTCGTCCAGGTCTGTTTCCTGTTCCTTTATCAACTGCAATTTCTCTTCCGGATAATAAATCAGCGTACAGATTTCTTTCTTCTCGCTTTCGCGCAACGTATGGCCGAAAATCTCATTCACTTTTCGTTTTACCGCGCCCGAAGCGTTCTTCAATACATGCTGAAAAGCCTCGTACTCTCCATGAATATCCGTCAGGAAATGCTCTGTTCCCTTAGGCAAATTCAGAATGGCTTCCAGATTGATGATTTCCGTACTGGCATCGGCGATGGTAGGAAAACTGCGCGACAACAATTGCAAATAGCGTAAGTCGCTGATTATACTTTCCGGAGTAATAGTTCCCATGATATGATTTCAGATTTATGATTTATATTCGGTTATCGATACTATCAGGAGCGATAACTCCTCTAACTCCTGACATACATTATTTCCCATTTTTCAATTCTCAATTCTCCATTCTCAACTTAACAAGAACATCAACAGCACCTGCGCTATGATTACCCGCAGGAACATACACATCGGATATACCGTTGCATAAGCCACTGACGGGTTATCGCCAGGGATGGTGTCGTTGGCGTAATTCAGCGCCATCGGGTTCGCCATGCTTCCGCACAGCATGCCTGCCATAGAGCCGAAATCCACTTTCATCCACTTAAAGGCAATCATGCCCACTATCAGTACCGGGACGACAGTCAGCGTAAATCCGGCCGCAATCCACAGCAAGCCTTCCGGACGGAATACCGTATCGAAAAAATGCGCTCCCGCGTCCAGTCCCAGGCAAGCGAGGTATAGCGACAGTCCCAATGCGCGCAGCATCAGGTTGGCGCTGCGTGTGGTATAGGTTATCATGTGCATTCTCGGTCCGAAAGTACCGATGAGAATACCCACGATAATCGGTCCGCCGGCAAGTCCCAGTTTCACCGGAGCGCTGATGCCCGGCAGGGAAATGGGGATCGCCCCCAAGGCAAGTCCCAGGATGATGCCGATAAATACCGCAACCAGATTCGGCTCCTTCAGGCTCTTGATGGCGTTGCCCAGCACTTTTTCCACATTCTGGATGGCGGCGGCCTCACCTACTACCGTCAGGCGGTCACCCAACTGCAAGGTCAGTTCCGCGGTGGCAAGCAACTGTACGCCGCTGCGATACACACGGCTGATGTTGATGCCGTAATGATTGCGCAGGTGAAGCGAACCCAGCTTCTTTCCGTTCAGTTCGGGACGTGTCACCACGATACGCTGCGAGATGAGCTGGCTGTCTATGGCATTCCAGTCGATATCCTCTTTATTCCAGTCGGTATGTTCCTGCTCGCCGAACAGTACGGTCAACGCCGGGGCATACTTCTCCGAAGTCACCACCAGCAAACGGTCTCCTTCCTTTATTATCTTCTCGGAAGTAGGAATACTTACGTTGCCGTCCCGCCACAAACGGGAGATGACGAACTTCGGATAATTCAGACCGCCTATCTCCTTGATGCTTTTATCGAAGATGGCCGGATTGTGTACCTGAAACGCCGCGATATAGGTTTTGTTCGCATCGTCTTTCTCTTTCAGTTCCAAATCTTCCTTACGGGCCAATGCCTTGCGTATTATCAGTACGGCAAGAATCACTCCCACCACCCCCAGCGGATAGGCTACCGCACAGCCCAAAGCCGGAGTGCTGGACTCCAGTCCCATCTGCTTCAAGGTCTGTTGCGCCGCGCCCAGCGCCGGCGTGTTGGTCGTGGCGCCGCAGAGGATGCCTACCATGTCCGGCAGCGATATGTTCAGTCCGTAACTGCCCAATACGGCCATCAACGTACCGATCAGCACCACTCCCAGAGCCAGCATGTTCAGTTGCACCCCGCCCTTGCGGAAAGAGCTGAAGAAACCGGGCCCCACCTGTAAGCCCAACGCGTACACAAATATTACCAGTCCGAAACTTTCCGCGTAGTTCAGCATCTGCGGGTCGATGGACAACCCGAAATGCCCGGCGAGAATACCGGCAAAGAAAACAAAAGTCACGCCGAGGGAGATACCGCAAATATGTACTTTCCCCAACCCCAATCCGATAGCTGAAATCAGTGAGAGCACCACCACCGCCTGCAAAGCGGAGTGTTCGATAAACAAACTATATAGCCATTCCAAAGTGTTACGGTTTTATCTACATTTAGAAGTGCAAAGATAGGAAGTTCCGCGAAGCCTAAAAAGATAAATGCAGGAAATTCACGCAAAGCCCCTCATTTCCCGCCTTTCACTTGTACAAAATATCTTTTATCACTACATTCACGGCATGAAACGCCTTATTATACCGATTATATGTATGCTCCTGCCGCTGGCCGGATGCCATGAACGCAAGCCGCTTCCCGGCCTTGACATCGCGGACAGCCTGCTGGCCAACGCCGGCGATAAATCCGGAGCCTTGCGCATCTTCCTGCAGATTGAGGAGCAATTGAAAAGCCGGCAAGACCCTTACGGCAAAGGACTGCTCTACGAGCGCATCGGCGACATATACTACGAGCAGATGAACTACGTACGCGCCTACCACTACTTCAAGCAGGCCAGAGAGAATTTTCAAGTATCCGACAGTCTTCGTGAAGAGACGGAAGCCACGCTTGACATGGCCGCCGCGTCCTACCGCCAGAAAGACCTGGAACGTGCCATGAGGCTGTACTCGGCCGCCCTCGACCTTGCCGACGAGCAAGAAAGTGAAGCGCTTGCCGAAACAGCACTCAGCAATCTCGCTTCCCTTTATGTAAAGTCGCACAAAAAGCAGATTCCGCAAGACCTGCTGCAACGCATCGAACGGTCCGCACGCAAAGACACACTGTTCGGCAACCATACCATGATTGACGTACAGTTGCTCAAGCACCGTACAGACAGCGCACGCCATTATCTGAAACTGGCGGCGGCTCAGGATAATGATGTGCTGGACAAGGCGGAATTGCATTACACCGCCTACCGGATAGAGGCTTTGTCCGGCAATTTCCGGCAGGCCACCGATCACATACACCGTTATATCTATCTCACGGATTCCCTGACACGCTCAATCATGCAGTTTTCTGCCGGTGTAATCGAAAAAGAGTACTATCAGGAGCGTTCCGCTTTCGCCGAGTACCGGATGAAGCACCGCATTTTCTGGGAAATAGCCGTTATCTGCGGGATATTCCTTCTTGCGGGAGTAGCTTTCTATATTGTCCGCCAGCGCCTGCACCTGCAACGTGAACGTAACGACCATTATCTGCTGCTGGCAGAAGAAGCCCGTGCCGAATACCAGGCTCTCACCCGGCAAATGGAAGGGCGATACGACACGGAAAAACGTTTGAAGAATCTGGTGGCTTCCCGTTTCGACATCATCGATAAACTCGGCAAGACCTATTACGAACGGGAAAACACCCCGTCACAACAGGCTGCCATGTTTCAGGAAGTGAGACGAATCATTACCGATTTCTCAGAGAACAATGAAATGTTTCAGGAATTGGAGCAGATGGTCAATACCTGCCACGACAATGCCATGCAGAAGCTTCGGCAGGATTTTCCTGCAATGAAAGAGAACGACATCCGTCTACTTTGTTATATTTTTACCGGTTTTTCTCCGCAAGTAATCAGCTTGTTCATGAAAGAAAGCGTGGCAAACATCTATGCGCGTAAATCCCGGTTAAAGTCACGCATCAAAACTTCCGGAACACCTCATACGGAGCTGTTCATGTCCCTCTTCGGATAACTGTCAGACGCATGTTAGAAAAAGACAAATCCTCCGGTGATTAATCTACTGTAAAACAGGTATATAAAAAACAGCCTGTTAGATTTACACGTTTATATCGTAACTCCCCGAAGAAACGGATTCACTACTTTTGCAACCAAAAATAACGATAATAAAAGTGTAAAAATATGAAGAGTAAGATTGTTTTTTTAGTGTGTATCATGTTTTTTATAGTAGCGTGCGAGAAAGAACAGATTCCTTTGGAGAAACCCATTGAAGCCCCCGCCCCATCCAGCAATGACAAAAAACCGGAAGAGAAACCGGAAGGTACGACAGAAGGGCAACCGGAAGAGAAACCCGAACAGCAACCGGAGATACAAGCTACGCTCGAGAAGTTATCAATCGCGCAACTGCCTCATAAAACTTTCTATACTTTAGGAGAAGAACTGAATCTAAACGGACTTCAACTAACCGGATTATACAGTGACGGGAAAGAATACCCCGTCACTGTCAGTCCGGAACACATCAGCGGTTTTTCTTCCGAAGTTCCCGCAGAGCATTTGGAGTTAACAGTCAATATAGAAGAACGGCAAGTGAGCTTTATCATTCAAGTTGCACCCGTTCGCGTGCGGGAAGGAGTGCTGACAGAAGTCCTTAAAGGTTACAGTGAAATCACGCTTCCCCCCAATGTAACGGCTATCGCGCCGCAGGTATTCCAAGGTAACCGGCAAATCGCCAAAGTAATAATGAACGAAGGATTAACTTCGATAGGCGAAAGAGCATTCTTCAATTCGAGCATACAGGAAGTAGTCTTCCCCTCTACTTTGAAACAACTCGGACAAGACATCTTCTATTACTGCAACCAGTTGAAACGCGCCGATCTCTCACATACGCAAATCACCCGCTTGACTTCCGGAAGTTTCGTATACGCCGGTGTAGAAGAAGTATTATTGCCGTCTACGCTCCAAAGCATAGAAGTACAGGCTCTGATGAAGACAGGTAAGCTGAAATCCGTTGTCATCCCTCAAAATGTAAAATATATCGGTCAGGAAGCGTTCCGGGAAAGCGGCATCATCAATGTACAGCTCCCCAACGGTATCTCTACCATTGTAGACCGCGCTTTCTATTACTGTCCCAATCTGACGGAAGTGTCAACCTATGGTCCTGTTTCGGACAACGACCCCGACGCCATGATTCAAGCCTATTGTTTTGTTGGATGTCCCAACCTCTCCCGACTTGAAATACCCCGGAGTATCCGCATCTTGGGACAAGGGCTGATAACGGGTAATCAAAAGGTAAACAAACTGACAATCCCGTCCCGTGTTGTCCGAATCAATTTTTCCGCTTTTGACAATACAGGAGTTAAAGAGGTCATTGTAGAAGCCGTCACGCCACCCGCTACTCCCGAAGGCGAATGGTATGGATTCCCTAAAACGGTAACAAGTATCCTCGTCCCGGCACAGGCTGTCGAAGCATACAAAACCGCCCGAGGCTGGAATAAATTTGCAGAAAAGATTGCGGCCCGTCCGTAACGCTTTCCGCTTCCTCTGCCATAAACTTAAATAACGGAATCCGCATGACAACAAGCAGATATAACACTTTCGGGTACATCCTGATATTTATTTTCTCATCGATAGGAACGTCCATATACGCACAGGAAAAGGGAACCGTGAAATATTGGAAAGTGGAATTAACGGGAGCCGTCAACACTTACGACGGCTGGGAAATAGAACCTTCCGTAACCTACCAACCCGTCCGTTATATCGGACTGACGATGGGACTCTTATTCTGCAATCCGATAAACGAGAGCGGTTTCATCGGAGAATCGCAAGACAAACAATGGTATTGGAGTGCAGTGGACGACGATAATGGAAGTTATCTTTTTGCCCTGCGCCCTTCCGTCCTATTCACCTCACCTTCTATATGGCTGGGCGAGGATAAAGATTACGCCTTATCTTTTTCCATTTCTCCCGGAATAACCATGCCTTTGCCCCCGAACCGGGAATTCAATATCGAGTACTTCCCGCAAAAGCCCGGAGCATGGACCGCCTTTAAAACAGAGCATGTCAAAAACAAAGATGCGACCTTTGTTTACTACCATCTCCGAAGTGCCGTATCGCTCGAAATAGACGACAGCATCATCCTGTCAATGGGATATACTCTTTCCAACTTCGACTTATATGGCGGAAGCCGGAATATTGTCATCGAGGGCAGGAAACTGAATCCTGAACGGCACCCCTTGATGCATTCTTTCTTTATAGGTATCGGTTATCGCTTTTAAACGAAAAAAGCGGTTGTCAAAATGACAACCGCCTTTTTCGTTTTAAAAAAATAACTCAAAGAAAAGTACACCCTCAGGGATTCGAACCCTGGACCCACTGATTAAGAGTCAGTTGCTCTACCAACTGAGCTAAGAGTGCTTCTATTAAATTGTAGTGGATACGAGAATCGAACTCGTATTACATGCGTGAGAGGCATGTGTCCTAACCGTTAGACGAATCCACCGAGTTTTTAGAAAAGCACCGGCTTTTGCAAACCGATGCTTTCTATTTTTGTTCCTTGCGGAAGCTGGGGGATTCGAACCCCCGGTACGGTTACCCGTACGTCAGTTTAGCAAACTGGTGGTTTCAGCCACTCACCCAAACTTCCTTAGTAACCAACATTCTTCTCAAATGCGGTGCAAATGTATGGTAAACTTTTGGACTATGCAAATCTTTCCTGCATAATTTTTTCCTCATTTTCGCAAGAAAAGAGATAACACGTTAACACTCAAAATCTAATAGAGCAGAAAAAAAACAATAAAATCAAGCTTTCGCCATCAAACATTATTTTATAAAACTCTTACTTACCCATTTCATGCTATACCAACGACGCACAAAGATAGCACCCCGAATGTTTTCATCCAGCAAAAACGCAATCCACATACCGCAAATTCCCCAACCAAACGGAATGCCAAACAGATATCCAAGCCCCACAGCCACGCTCCACATCACTACCAGTCCCACATAGAACGGATAATTTACATCTCCCGCCGCACGCAAGGCATTGGTAGCGAAAATATTGATAGGCCGCCCTATCTCCAGTACAACGTCAATTATCAGAATCGTGACCCCCATTTTGATAATTTCGGGATTAGACGTCAGCCAACCGAAAATAACATGTCCCAAAAGCGCCAGTATACAGGACAGAATCAAGGTTATCATCACAGACTTCTTCATTACATACTTCCCCATCAGAAAAGCCGCCCGAGGTTTCTTCTCCCCTATCAGATGTCCGATACATATCGCCCCGCCCTGCGCCATAGAAATGCTGAACAGATAGGCGAACATGATAATATTGACACAATAAGTACGCGTAGCCAACGCTTCCACCCCCAACATATTAATGAAATAAGTGATTACCACCTGCGAAGAACTGTAAGAAAGTTGCTCACCGGCAGAGGGCAGCCCCACCTTCATCAAATTCTTCAACTCCATCCAGGGGAACGGACGGAAATAAGCCAACGGAAAACGGTGGATATGTTTGCGAAACAGGATGACGAACAGGATAACCATCGAAACGCCCCTGCTGAAAGCCGTGGAAATGGCAGCTCCCTCTACTCCCAGCTCCGGGAAACCGAACCGTCCGAAAATCAAAGAATAATTACCTATGATATTAAGGATATTCACAACCACCGTCACCATCATCGGATATATCGCCTTGTTTGCGCTGCGCAAGGATGCGGAAAGAGTCAGAGACAACGCCTGAAAAAAGGCGAATGCCCCTACGATACGCATATAATCCATACCATCCTGCATCAGCTCGGGCCCGAGTCCCATCAAACGTAAGATAGGCTCCGCACCGCCGAACAGCAGCATACTGATACTGACACCCACCACCAGGTTAACCAGAACAGACACTCCCACCACCTGTACCACCTGTTTATGCAACCTCGCTCCAAGATATTGCGAACACAAGACCGAAGTACCGAGGTTTATCACCTCAAAAACCAGAAAAGTCAGCATAATAATCTGGTTGACTACACCTACGGCAGCCACGCTGTTATCCGAATGGCGGCTCAGCATGATGGTGTCCACCGCGCCGAGCATCATTATGAGTAATGTCTCTATAAAGATAGGAGCCGCCAGTTTGGCAAGCCGTTTCTTCAGGTTCTCCTGCTGTATCATTGTTCGTGGGATGTGCTATGCTAAAAATCGCGCAAAGATACGGAAAGGAAAGAGACGCGAAATTGATACATATCAAATAAATTTCCTTATCTTTGCCACACTAAATGACACCCCCAATCTACATTAACTGTTATGGAAACATTACTCAAAGAGACAGTTGATATCACTGTCAATTCCCGTTATCCGGGCATGGCTCCCGAAGGCAGACGACAAATCGAAGAAATCCTGATTCGCAAAGAGGTGGAAAAAGGCGAGCTTCTGTTGAAGGAAGGACAAATCAGCCACAACATCGTACTCGTCGGCAAAGGCATGCTGCGACAGTTCTACTACAAAAACGGCAAGGACGTCACCGAACATTTCTCGTATGAAGGCTGCATCGTTATCTGCATCGAAAGCACTCTCAAAAAAGAGCCCACCCACCTGATGATCGAAGCGCTCGAGGACAGCATCGTCTACCTGCTTCCCTATGACAAGTTGATGTTACTCACCGAAATCTCCCGGGAAATCAATATGTTCTATCGCAAGATACTTGAATACTCCCTTATTGTTTCACAAATCAAAGCCGATTCCTGGCGGTTCGAGACTGCACGCGAGCGTTACAACCAACTGATGCGGCACCAGCCGGAAGTCATCAAGCGTGCTCCCTTGTCGCATATCGCGTCTTATCTGCTGATGACTCCCGAGACATTAAGCAGAGTGCGTTCGGGCATACTCTGATTTTTTGCGGGGGTGCCCGAACCGGTCATATCTGAATTTATATAGAATATTTATCCTTTCTATATTTAAACCTGTTCTATCTCAAATCTTTTTTTGAGATAGCTTGTTATCAAGCTCATTATTCATCTTAAAATTCAGATTATGACTACAATATATACTTTTGCGCAAAGTGCCATCGAAGACGCCAGAAGCGCCGGGCGCTACGGCACCGCCAACTTGTACACCAGCGCCATCAACAGTTTCCGTAAATTCACCGGAGACATCCCTCTCACTTTCAAAGAACTCACGGCAGGTCTGATTAAAACTTACGAAGAAAGCCTGCTCCAACAGGGACGGCGTCACAATACCATATCCGCTTATATGCGTATGTTACGCTCCATCTTCAACCAGGCGCATTTACAAGGTATTCCCGACGCCATATCCGCCGATGAGCTGTTTCGTTTCGTTTTCACAGGATACGAACCCACCGCCAAGCGGGCTATTTCGCCCACTCTCATACGGCGCCTCTCGCAATTGAATCTGGAGAAGCATCCCAACTTACGCTTCAGCCGCGATTTGTTCCTGCTCAGTTTCTATCTCAGAGGGATTCCGTTCGTCGACCTCGTCCATCTCCGCAAAACGGACATGAGATACAACACCATTCATTACCACCGGCATAAAACCCGCCAGCAGCTATCGGTCTATATCGAGCCTTATGCCGCCGATATCCTGCACCGGTACACCGACAAGCGTTCCAAGTCCCCCTATCTCCTGCCCATACTTTCATCCACCGGCGCAGAGGGTTACCGACAGTACAAGAGCGCTTTACGCCTCTATAACCAACACCTGCACCAACTATCCAAAATGCTGCGCCTGAATGTACCGCTAACCTCTTACGTAGCCCGCCACAGCTGGGCCACTACCGCCAAAGAAGAGGGAGTGGCCCTTGCCATGATAAGCGAGGGTTTGGGGCATAGTTCCGAAAAAGTCACACACGTATATCTCGCTTCTTTTAACAATAATGCGATGAGTAAAGCCAATAGAAAAGTAATATCTACAATTCATAGCAAAGAAAAAAAAAGAAAAAGCAAAAAATAGAGTGTCAACTTATCTTACGAATTAATCAACAAATTTTACAAGAAATCCATTCTCTTACTTACAAGGTAAGAGAATGGAATAGAATCGGAAAAAAGCGTTTTATAATGACATATAAGGATAGTATCCCAATGAAACAGGATAATTTAAAACAGGTTGCGCCTTTATTTTTCCAGAAACGGGTATTTGTAAAAATCAAAGGATTATAAAAATTATATCTGTAATTATTTTTAAACGCAAAAATATGTTTTATACCTTTTTATTCCTATTTACAATAAATATACACCAATAAAAAATACAAATTTATTTATTTGTATTGGTGATTTTTTTTCTATCTTTGTCGCCATGAGAAGAGATTCTCTTACCTTGTAAGTAAGGGATTTCTTTTTTCCACTACCTTGTAAGTAGGAGAAAAGACAAACAAATAGAACAAATATACAGCAAAATCATTCATTTTATCCACCAAGATAAATTGAATGACAGGACATTACAGAAGGTATGAGACAGGTTTTACGTTTCAACAGAATTATCAAATGCATCATCATCGCAGGCGATTTATGTATACTTAACGCTATTTTTATAGTGTTATATCATACATTGGACAGTAATACGCTTGGAGCTACATTCAGCAATTCTCTGCCTCAACTGCTGGTTCTCTTGAATTTAGTATACATTGTATGTAACTATTCCAAAGGCATCATCCTGCACCAGCGCATCGTACGTCCCGATCGTATTATCATGCGCGCCATCCGCAGCACTTTTTTCCATGCTTTTGTATATATCAGCTTAATCAGCCTTGCGGATTTCGGAACGCTCTCGGCCCGTTTTTTCACGCTATTCTATATATCGTTTTTAGCGTGTCTGATTATTTACAGGCTGGCATTCAGACATATCCTGAAATTATATCGCCGTTCCGGCGGAAACTCCCGTACAGCCATATTGGTAGGTGACGGCAGCAACATGGTGGAGCTTCATCATGAAATGACCGGCGATCCGACTTCCGGTTATCGGGTAGTCGGCTATTTCGCGGAAAGCCCTTCCTATCTTTATCCGGAGCATCTCCCGTATCTGGGTGTCCCGGAACAGGTAGTTCCCTACCTCAGCTCCAACAATATCGAACAAGTATATTGCGGACTGACTTCGGCTCATAGCAAGGAAATTCTGCCCATCATCAATTATTGCGAGAACCATTTTCTGCGTTTTTACAGCGTACCCAACGTACGTAAATATTTAAAGCGACGCATGCATCTCGAAATGTTGGGAAACGTGCCCGTCCTGTACATACGCCAGGAACCGTTGGCGCAACCGGAAAACCGTATGCTCAAACGTCTGTTCGACATTGTGTTCTCCTTGCTTTTCTTGTGTACCCTATTCCCGATTATCTTTATAATTATAGGAACCGCCATAAAAATCAGCTCTCCCGGACCTGTTTTCTTCAAACAGAAACGCAGCGGTGAAGAGGGCAAAGAATTCTGGTGCTATAAGTTCCGTTCCATGCGCGTCAATAAAGACAGTGATAAGCTGCAAGCCACTAAAAACGACCCGCGTAAAACACGCCTGGGCAATTTTATGCGCAAAAGCAATATCGACGAGCTCCCCCAGTTCATCAATGTGCTATTGGGTGACATGTCCGTAGTAGGTCCACGCCCGCACATGCTGAAACATACCGAAGAATACTCCAAACTGATTGATAAATATATGGTGCGCCACCTTGTCAAACCCGGTATTACCGGTTGGGCCCAAATCACCGGATTCCGCGGCGAGACCAAAGAATTGTGGCAGATGGAAGGACGCGTAGAACGAGATATCTGGTATCTGGAACACTGGACTTTCATGCTCGACCTGTATATCATCTACAAAACCGTAAAGAACGCGGTAAAAGGAGAAAAAGAAGCCTATTAAACAGTGAGTTGAAAATTGCGAGTCGAGAGTTAAAAATCATAAACACATGAAAAAAAAGAGTCTGATTATTTTATTATTTCCGCTAATACTTACCGGATGCCAAAGCTACAAGAAAGTACCTTACCTGCAGGATGCTTTACAGCAGACCGCAACAGCGGATACGAACGTTCCCGATATGAGTTTGTACGATGCGCGTATCATGCCGAAAGACTTACTGACAATTGTAGTGAGCTGTCCCGAAGAGCCCGAATTGGCGGAACCTTTTAACCTGACAATAGCCACTCCTGCAAGCAATACCGGCAATAAATCCCTTACTTCCCAACCCGCATTGCAACAATATCTTGTAGACAACGATGGAAATGTAGAGTTCCCGGTATTAGGAACCATTCATTTGGGAGGGCTTACCAAAGGAGAGGCCGAACAATATATCAAAGACAAACTCAAACCCCAATTCCGCGAAACTCCCATCGTTACCGTACGTATGGTGAACTACAAGATTTCCGTTATCGGCGAAGTAGGTCGTCCGGGAACTTTCACCATATCCAACGAGAAAGTTAATATCCTCGAAGCTCTTGCCATGGCGGGTGACATGACTATCTACGGCATCCGGGACAATGTAAAACTGATTCGCGAAGACAATAACGGAAAACGGGAGATTATCACACTCAACCTGAACGACCAAGACATACTGCAATCACCTTACTACTACCTGCAACAAAATGACATTCTGTATGTCACTCCCAATAAAACGAAGGCAAAGACATCCAATATCAGTGCCAGTACCACAATCTGGTTCTCGGTTGTCGGCTCATTGGTATCACTGGCGAGTCTTATCATCGCGATTACAAAATAAGGAGAATTGAAAAACCAAAACAGAAAATTAAAAAATACGGACGTGAAAGAAGAAATATACGACGACTTGTTCGAAGAAAAAGAAGAAAAGACCAACTGGCAGGCTATACTTTTCAAATATGTCATCCGCTGGCCGTGGTTTATCGCCTCAGTCATCCTTTGTCTGGTATGCGCCTGGTTCTATCTGAAAACCACCACTCCTGTATATAACATCAATGCATCCATTATCATTAAGGATGACAAGAAAGGCGGGAACGCAAACGACCTTAGCGCTTTCGAGGATATCGGCATCATATCTTCTTCTAAAAACATTGACAATGAAATCGAGATTCTTCGCAGTAAATCGCTCATCAAAGATGTAGTCAGCGAACTGGGCTTATATATCAACTATTCCGGTGAAAGCGGATTTAACAAGACCGATTTATATGGTTCATCTCCGGTACTCGTACACTTTCTGCCGGAAGATGCCGAACGCCTTACCGAGCCGATACTTCTGAGTATCAGCTATAATTCCGACCGTCAGATAGATGTAACGGCAACTGTTAACGGAAATACCGTCAACAAACATTTCACGGAGCTGCCTGCCGTTCTGTCCGGTGAAGCGGGTACACTCACTTTTATGTCCAATCCTTCCGTAGCCCTCACGGGCAGCGGTAACATAGAGGTAAGCATCGTCAATCCCCTATCCGTAGCCAAAGGTTACCGGACAGCCCTGTCTATCGAACCGACCAGCAAAACCACTTCCGTCGTTACCGTATCGGTGAAAAACACCAGTAAGAAACGCGGTGAGGATTTTATCAACAAACTGATAGAGATATATAACAAGAACGCCAACAACGACAAAAACGAAGTTGCGCAGAATACCGCCCGGTTCATCGATGAGCGCATCTCCGTCATCAATCAGGAGTTAGGTACCACGGAGCAGGAGTTGGAAAGCTTCAAGCGCGAAGCGGGGCTTACCGACCTCAGCAGCGATGCCCAGCTTGCCATCAGCGAACAGTCCGCCTACGAAAAGCTTTGTGTGGAAAACGGCACGCAACTCAACCTGATTCAATACCTCTCCGAATACATCCGGAAACCGGAAAACGTAACCGCCACTCTCCCCGCCAATGTAGGGCTGAACGACGAAACCCTGTCCGGACTCATAGCACAATACAACGCCCTGATTTTGGAACGCAACCGCCTGTTGCGCACCTCTTCGGAAACCAATCCGGTTGTACGCCGTCTCGACAGCAACATAGAGGACATGCGCGCCGGTATCATTACAACCATTGCCAGCGTACGCAAGGGATTGCTCATCACCAAAGCCGACCTCGACCGCCAGGCAGGCAAATACGCCGGACGCATCAGTAACGCCCCCGCTCAGGAACGCCGCTTTGTCAGCATCCAGCGCCAACAGGAAATCAAAGCCGGACTTTATCTCATGCTGTTGCAGAAACGCGAGGAAAACAACATCGTGCTGGCCGCCACCGCCAATAACGCCAAAATCATTGACGATGCGATAGCGGATGATTTCCCCATATCTCCCCAAAGCAAAAAAATCTACATGATAGCCCTCGTGCTCGGACTCGGCATTCCGGTCGGAATCATTTATCTCCTAAACCTCTTCAGTTTCCGTATCGAAGGACGTGCCGATGTCGAGAAGCTCACCGATGTACCCATTATCGGTGATGTGCCCCTTACAGAACCGGAAGCCGGACACACCCATACCATTGCCGTCCGTGAAAACGACAATGACATCATGGCGGAAACATTCCGCAGTCTACGTACCAATCTGCTTTTCATATTGGGCGACCCGGATAAAAAAGTAATCCTTGTCACTTCCACCATGAGCGGTGAAGGAAAAACGTTCATCGCTTCCAACCTTGCCGTCAGTCTGGCGCTCTTGGGTAAAAAGGTAATCATCGTCGGACTGGATATCCGCAAACCGGGGTTGAACAAGGTATTCCACATTCCTCATAAGGAACGGGGCATTACTCAGTATCTATCCGCTCCCCAAAGCACAGACCTGCGTTCCATGGTACTCCCCACCGATATCTCCGCCAATCTCAGCGTACTGCCGGGCGGAGCCGTACCGCCGAACCCGACGGAACTGCTGGCGCGTCAGTCTCTGGCAGATGCCATCGATATATTGAAAAAAGAATACGATTACATTGTGCTCGACACGGCTCCCGTCGGTATGGTAACAGACACGCAACTCATTGCCCGTGTAGCCGACGCGAGTATTTATGTCTGCCGGGCCGACTATACACACAAGAACGATTACCGGCTAATCAATGAGTTGTACAACAATAAACGCCTGCCTAACTTATGTACCGTCATTAACGGACTGGACATGACAAAGAAAAAATACGGCTATTACTACGGTTACGGTAAGTATGGCAAGTATTATGGCTATGGTAAGAAATACGGATATGGCTACGGGTATGGCTATGGTGACACCCCCGATACCAAATAAAATATATACCCCATAAGTCCGGGGCTTGCACGCGCGACACCGTTCTCGTTTCCGGGCTTATTTTTGTTTGTTTGCTGGTATGCTGCGGCGGTAGAGCGCTGCTGCCGGGCATACCTTTTACACTAACCGATCACAAAAACAATGCAGAATACGAATCACATAGAAATAAAAAGCAGCACAGCTCACCGCCAATGGCTGGTGGCCTATGTACAGTCGTGCCTCGAGAAAAAGACCGCGCAACGGCTTGCCGCCATGGGTATCGAGTGCTATCTGCCTGTTCAGAGCGAAATCCGCCAATGGAGCGACCGCCGCAAACGGGTCGACCGGCTGGTGATTCCCATGATGATATTCGTACACGTCACTCCGCAGGAGCGGCCGCTTCCCCTAAGCCTGCAAGCTGTCAGCCGCTATATGGTGCTGCGCGGTGAAAGTACTCCCGCCGTCATTCCCGACGAACAGATGGCGCAGTTCCGCTTCATGCTCGACTACAGCCCCGAAGCAGTGGAAATGTGCAGCGTCCCGCTGGCTCCCGGCGATGCCGTAAAAGTCATAAAAGGCCCCCTTGCCGGCCTTGAAGGAGAGCTCATCACCGTCAACGGGAAAAGCAAAGTAGCTGTGCGACTGGATATGCTGGGATGCGCGCATGTAGACATTCCCATAGGGTTTGTCGAGAAAAAGGATAAAAAAGAAAAGGCTGTACGATGATTTCACTTTATCACCTTACAGCCTTTTCCGTATCATGTCAATTACACGTATTCCCGTCGCTTAAAGCGTCATCGCATTTGCTCCAAACACGCCCAGCACAGCCGAAGCCACCGCAATCACCACCTTCAAAATCGTATCCCAGATTCCTCTACTTTTACTCATTTTCTTGCAATTAATTTATAATTCATAACCCATTCTCATCCCAGCGGATTCTCTTCCTCTCCACCGGTATTTCCACCGCCGCCATTACCGCCCGGTGCCGTGCTGCCATCGGCAGATACCAGCTCGAAAGAGACATTGTTGGCAGCTCCTTTCGTAGTGGCAACCGAATCGTTCACCAGCCTCAAAGTCGTAGCGACCTTGAAGTTAATCCGCACCTTATCGATGTTTTTCACCGTACAATCCTTGGGATGTTCCGTGGCCACACAGTGAAACGAAGTGCGGAAAATACCGAAATCATCCAAACGGACACTGTTGCCGTCGGTCAGTTTCTCGCGCATGTTTCTCACGATAGCCTTACCTACATGCAGCACATCCTCTGCCGACATGCCACCCAAAGCCTCAATTTCTTCCGCGATGCGTTTCAAGTCATACATCTTCGCGTCACGCGGTTTTCTTTTCAAGGTATACACCAGCGGAGAAGCCTTGTCTCCGATCTTTTTGTAGCGCTGTGTACGCACTACCAATGCTGTCGCCATAATTCTTCAGTTTTTAATTGTTAATTGTAAAACATTCATCATTCAGTCCCAAGGGGCCCTTTCTCCTGACTGACCATGCAAAGATAACGCTTCGCCCACCCGTATCCGCCCCTTCGCGCATCATCACACGCCATAAGGCGTTTTTCAGCGGTTTTTGACACCTTACGACGCGATAAACCATGCTCTTTTCTTCCACAACCCACTAATTATCATTAACTTTACATCATACAACAAGTCATAAAAGCCATGGAAAAATCCTCTTTCACTCCCCGCAGTTACAGCAAAAGCGAACTGGCAATGCTATACAGTCCCTATATCACACCCAAAGCCGCCGTCCGCAAACTCAACCGCTGGATAGCTTTCAACCCCGGACTCCGGCAACAGCTCGCAGCCACCGGCATACTCCCCAACGCCAAATGCTACACCCCCATCCAAGTGCACGCCATCGTAGAAGCGTTGGGAGAACCGTAACATAAAAACTCCAAGCGTTTAAAAGCCGAACGCCCGGTGTTTCAGAGGCAAACACCGGGCATTTCAGCCTGAAACACAAGGCATTCCGGAAGTAAACTCCCGGCCTTTCGGGAGCAAACTCACGGAGTTGTCAGCCCCACCCACGGCAGCCTGTCCTTATCCAGCACTTTCCCCTGCATCTCGGTCATTATCTGTTCCTCGGATTCCCGTTCGTCATATCGCCCGCACGGTTGCCTCACGAACAGCACACTCCCTGTCCGGCACAAATCCTGGTCGCGTACTTTCAACATATCCAGCCGGGTATAACTCCTGTCCGGCTGCTCGATGCGGCTGATGGAAAAGATGAAATCGGCCAGGTTCGCCCAGTTGGCGCTGCCCGAAATGGTGTACATGTCTATTTCTTCCAGTTCGTTCTTCCCGTTCAGCTTTTTCAGGCTGCGGGGATGCGCCACGATAATCACCCAGATTCCGTTGGTACGTCCCCACGCCTGCATCTGCGTCAGCATGGCTTTGATGGCCTGCGTCTCCGTATTGTAACGTCCGGTTTCCACTTCCATGAAAAGATACGGGTCGATGATGAGATACTTCAACGGTACGGCGCGTTTCACCCGTTCCGCACGCTCTATGATGTTGGCGGGTGTGGGCGAAACCTCGTGCAAATCCAGGTGCGCCATGTGTCCGTCCAGAAAAGAGACGATGGGCTGCAACTGTTCACGGGTATATGCCGCCGTGTTCACCTTACCCAGCATCAGGCGGATAAGATTCGCCATGTGCTTGTTCTTGTCGGGCACCTCGAAGGAGAGATAGCACACATAGCGCCCCGTCTTGGCCATAAGGCGGCAAGTCAGGTCATTCAGGAAATCCGTCTTGCCGCTATTGGGCTTTCCGGTGGCGATTATCAGCCCGCCTTGGTCGGTGGGATGAAACACATGGTCGGTAAGCGGACCGTAACCCACATCGTAACCGTGGTCGTAATTGCCGCTCAACACATTCATAATCTCATCCGCACGCTCACTTACCGTGATGATGTCCGACGTATGGTGCGGACACGCCGAGTCGATAATCTCACGTACCACACCGGCACCGTACATCACAAGTACGTCGGATATATCCTTACAACCGCCGGGCAGTACGGTGAACAGGCAACGCGTACCGAAATAGTCGGCAAGATGCTTCACAAGCGTTCTTCCGGGCAGGTCGCAGTCGCCGCAAATCACCAGTTCCCGCACCCTGTCCAGCCAGGGGCGGAAAGCCTCGAAGCCTTTGGAGAGGTCGCTCGCCGCGCCGTTGGGTACGCTGATGACGTACGGATATCCCGCCTCATGCAGGGTCAGCACATCCCGTTCACCTTCGGTGACAATCAGGCGCGGAACGTTCTCTTCGGCAATCCGCAACGGATTGATGCAGTCGATATTGTAAGGCGGGCAAGGCGTGGTGGGCGACTCCTGGCTCCAACACTTGGTATAACCGGAGGCGGAAACATCGCACGAGCGGTATTTCACATTGACGGGTTGCCCGTTGATGTAATTCACATAGGCGATACAGTGGTACATCATTCCCACAGCGTTCTTTTCATCCTTTTCACCCTTTCCGCTCTTACCGTCCTTGCCGCTGAAACAGCGGTGCATCAGGCAACCGATACGTGCATCGACAGCGGTTTTCAAGGAAATGCCCATATCGGCAAGGTAGCGGCGGGCCGCAAGCTGTTCAGGGTCTGAAGTCTCCGGTTCGTCAGTCAGCGGTTTGATTTTGGAGATTATCTCAGGCGACAGCCGCTTGTAGTCTTCGGGAATCATAGATACCTCGAACGCGGCATTTCCCCCGCCGACCGATGCCGACGCCACACCGCCCGGCTCTCCTTTTCCGAAACTCCGTTTTGCCGCCGGCGAAGCTCCCGCCGAATACGGATGTCCGGTATCCGACCGTACCGTGCCCCGCCGTTCTTCCCAAAAATCCTTCAACCTCCCGTGAAAGTCGCATCCCGCATAGAAGCAGTGATACAACCCCGTCTCACGTGAAATGGAAAGATGTTTCTTCCCGCACTTGGGGCACTCCGCCACAAAATTTTTCCCTACATTTCTACGCTCAGGAAAATCACTCAAATAATAAAAAGGTTTCATCATCCGATATTCATAATTTATAGTCTGTAACTCATAATTCAACACTCCCCCATTTTCCGCTCAGCACATTCCACTCCGCTCCCGCACCCGGACGGGGCGGCGCTTTATCCGGTATATTCACCACTCCTTCCAGCGGATCGTCGTAAAAGCGCAGGCCGCTTTCCTTATCCGTCCACTCAAACTCGCCAAGTGGGTGATTATTGCGTTGCTCGCTCCGCATATCGGCAAGTTTTTGTATCCGCCTCTGTCTTCCGGCATGTGCGGCGTCTTTTTGCATTCGTTGTCCGCCGGCGGATTTTAGCAGGTTGTTCAGCCAGCATAGGCGTCCGGCATGGGTGGATTTCATGAAGCGTTCCTGTCCGGCGAAATAAGGTACCAGCAGCTCATTCACCAAGTACACCAGATTGAGGCATGCGTCTTCACGTGTCAGTCCCTCTTCCTGCTGGAAACGATTGATGAGCGGAGTAAAGACCTGCGCTTTCTGTATCGGATTCTCATTGATGAGATGAAAGAAATGCCGTGCGGTCTCCAGACTTTTTTCCGCGGAAGATATCTTTCCGGAGGATATATTATTCTTATTATCCTGTATAGTATATATATTATATATATCACCCTGCGGTAATTTTACCGGTAAAGTTTCCGCGGGATCATCCGTTTTTTCCTTCTCTTTCCAAAGGCAGGAATAGAATGAACCCATCCCGTACACATTATCGGCGGGTATGATGCCGAACGCCCCGCTTTGCCGGACTGCCTCGACCAGAAACCGTGCGTTCTTAAACTTCAGCGACTTACTGATATCATAGAAATTTTCTACGGGATAGACCGCATCCTCATTCATATAGGCGGGCATCCCCAAGAGCAACTCCAAAAGTTTCGCAACGGTGGAGTCTGTGATTTTCCGACTTTTCCATTGTCCGATGGTCTTTTGCAGCTCCCGTACGGAAAGTGTTGTTTTATGTGCTTTCATCGCATTTTATTTTAATTTATTAAAAAAGCTGTCGCAAAGATATACCTTTGCACCCACATTCTCCGTACCCATATAGTGGGTACGGATATCAAACATTTCTATTTAATTAACTAAAAACAATTTCATTATGAAATCAAACAGATTCATTTCCGACCATCCGGAATTCGGCGCGTTCCTCAAAAAAGAACTGAAACAACTTGGTATTCCCAGAGAGGTATTCCGTTCTACTTGTCACATGAAGCAAAGCTATCTTGAGGACATAAAAAAGGGCTCCATAATTATGAGGTAGATAGTTACCGGCTCATTCTGAACGCATTTGAAGAGTTCACGACACCGGAAAACGCACAGCGTATCTATCGGGAAGGGGTAAAATTCTTGTTTCCTAAGCTGAAAGACTAAGGTTTTATGGGTTTATGAAGAAAAATGCCTTTCAAATTTCTTCATAAACTTTGGAGCATTGCGAGTTAATTCGTAATTTTGCTGCACATTTATCAATCACTATTGCTTTCGCCTGCTCAATGATTTGGGAGGGGCGAAAGCGTAGCGTACTCATCCGTATCTATCCAAACAAAAGTTCTAGCGTATTTGAATTCAAAAATATTTTGCAAAAAAATATTTTATGAACCTCTTTATGCATATTCCACTCTCTCATTACTTTTAAACAAATAAAACATAATCAATATGGCACGGGATATTAAAATTGCAGTAGCCGGAACAGGCTATGTCGGACTAAGTATAGCGACTTTGCTCAGCCAACACCATCAAGTAACTGCGGTAGACGTAATACCTGAAAAAGTTGAACTGATCAATAACCGTCAGTCACCTATCCAAGACGAATATATAGAACAATTCTTAAAAGAGAAAAATCTGAATTTACGTGCTACTCTTGACGGAACATCTGCCTACAAAGATGCCGACTTCGTTGTAATAGCCGCTCCCACCAATTATGATCCGGTAAAAAATTATTTCGATACCAGTCATGTGGAAGAGGTCATAGATTTGGTATTGGAAGTAAACCCTAATGCCGTGATGGTCATTAAGAGTACAATACCCGTAGGATACTGTCAATCACTTTATAGCAAATATGCAGCAAAAGGTATAAAAAAATTAAACTTACTATTCTCACCGGAGTTTCTCCGTGAAAGTAAGGCTCTTTATGATAATTTATACCCAAGCCGCATCATCGTAGGTACAAACATGAACGACGAACAGCTCACCAAAGCTGCACATACCTTTGCCGCTTTATTACAGGAAGGAGCGATAAAAGAAGATATAGATACTCTCTTCATGGGACTTACCGAAGCCGAGGCTGTAAAACTTTTTGCGAACACTTATCTTGCTTTACGTGTCAGTTACTTTAATGAATTGGACACGTATGCAGAAATGAAAGGACTTGATACAGCCGCTATCATCAATGGCGTATGTCTCGACCCGCGTATCGGTACACAGTATAATAATCCATCTTTCGGCTATGGCGGTTATTGTCTGCCTAAGGATACCAAACAGCTTTTGGCTAATTACAGCGATGTGCCGGAAAATTTGATAGAAGCCATTGTAGAAAGTAATCGTACCCGCAAGGATTTCATAGCAGACAGAGTGCTTCATCAAGCTGGTTATTACGATTATTATAATCGGGGCGATTTTAATCCATCAGAAGAAAAACGCTGTGTAATTGGTGTTTACCGATTGACCATGAAAAGTAACTCGGATAATTTCCGCCAATCATCCATTCAGGGGGTAATGAAACGCATCAAAGCCAAAGGCGCGGAAGTTATTATTTATGAACCAACATTAGAAGATGGAAGTACATTCTTTGGTAGTCGCATTGTGAATAGTCTTGATGAGTTCAAAAAACAAAGTAATGCGATTATTGCAAATCGATATGATGTTTGTTTGGAGGATGTGAAAAAAAAGGTTTATACAAGAGATATTTTTAGAAGAGACTAAAGTATGATATGATACAATACAATATAGATTTAGCTGAAAAAAGAGTTCTTGTAACAGGTGCCACAGGATTCATAGGGAGTAACTTATGTAATAGATTACTTCATAAAATACAATACACAACAATCATAGACATCGATAACATGGTGATATCATGGTTTCAAACTTCACCTGCTCTGTAATGACAGAGGAGAGACAATAATATTTTGCCTTACAAGAGCTAATGTGGATGGCCGCAGCCCAAAGGACTGGATAATCCTGATAAAAGATTTGTATGGAGAAGGCTTTGCAGACAGGGGTACATCCCCCAAAACTGTTCAACAACCTGTTTGATGATGGCATCAGGCTCGCTCATGGCATTAAGGCAAAAATGAAGAGCAAACTCAGTCATTCTAACTCTTATCCCAAACTCACGTAATATATGTCTAAAAGAATCAACTACATTGATTATATGCGAGGTATTGCAATCATCCTCGTAGTAATGGGACACTTGATACAATTCAATGGTTTCCCAACTAGCAATCCTGTATTTGAATTTATTTACAGTTTTCACATGCCTCTCTTTTTTGCAATTAGCGGATATATTACCCAAAGAGTTACAAGCATAGAAACTATATATGAATATTTCACATATTTAAAAAAGAAGTTTCTCAGTATTATTCTTCCACTAATAACCTGGTCGCTATTTATCAATCCTTATTTATTAAAAAAACAATGGGAAATATTATCTTACGAAGAAGCATTAAGAATATTACAATACCCTGGCTTATGGTTTCTCAAAATGCTATTTATCATTTTAGTATATTATGGCATCTTCAATCTGATATGCAATAAATTAAAGTCTACAAATTTTTTACGATATTTTTTTGCGACACTCCCCACCACATTGCTAACGTTAGCATCTGTATATCTGAACATTACAGAGACAAACTTGATTCTATTCACTTACGCTTTCTATTTAGGATGTTTCACTGCAAAATTTCCTATCATAGAGCATTTATTAAACAAACAATCGGTTTATGCCATTTCTCTCTTGTCATTTTTTACATTATCTACTCACTGGAACTTTGCAGGGAATCACATAGATGATATTTATAAAATTGTAGTATCAACTTTTGCTTTTATTACCCTACTGAACCTTTGCCAAAAATTCAATTTTAACATAAAAGTAAAAAAAATATTACAATTATTTGGAACCCAATCGTTAGCAATATATATACTTCAATTTAGATTATGCAACTTTGGAAATGAAACCCTATTTATTCATATTCATAACATGAATCCGTTCGTTTTATTTTTACTCACTTTAATCGTTGCTATACCCATTTCATACATCTGCTGTATAGTTACTAAAATTATCTACACCAATTCTTTTTTAAGTTTTTTCTTATTTGGGAAAAAGACATTAGCTTCTGACAAGTAAAACATCTATAGCAACCTCCAAAAACAATTCATGAGTTCGACTGCCAACCGTGTCATAAAAAATACCGGTTACCTGTATGCGAAAATGGGCATCACCATGTTCATCTCGCTCTATACTACCCGGTTGATATTAAATTCTCTCGGAGCCAGCGATTTTGGTATTTTCAATATTGTAGGAGGAGCTATTGCCATGCTCGGTTTCCTCAATGCCGCTATGGCAAGTGCCACCCAACGTTTCATGTCCTACTGTGAAGGAGAAGGCAATAAAGAGAAACAGAAACGCATTTTCAATATCAGCTTTATTCTCCATTTTTGCCTTGCATTCATTGTTGGCCTAGCTTTACTGATTAGCGGATATTTCTTTTTCAACGGCATTCTCAATATTCCTGGGGAGAGAATCTTTTCTGCCAAAGTTGTATATGGAAGTCTGATTGTCAGCACTATGTTCACAGTGATGAGTGTTCCTTACAATGCTGTGATGAATGCTCATGAGAATATGAAATATTTTGCCATTGTAGGCATCCTGGAATCGCTGTTAAAGTTAACTGTAGCTTTTGTATGCACATATACTAGTTTTGATAAATTAATTGTTTATGGCATATTAATGACCTGCATACCGCTCATCATTCTTACCATTATGCGAATCTATTGTCACAAACACTATACTGAATGCATCATCTCTCCACGTATGTATTGGAACAGACAGCTAATGAAAGAAATGACAACTTTCGCTGGATGGAACTTTTTAGGTTCGCTCAGTAGCATCGTCTCTCAATATGGGTTGAGTGTGGTTTTGAATCACTTTTGGGGCACCCTATTAAATACGGCGCAAGGAATAGCCAATCAAATTTCAGGACAGTTAATGACCTTTTCAAATGCCATGCTCACAGCATTGGGACCTGTCATAACCAAAAGCAGAGGCAGTGGAAACAATGCGCTAATGCTACAAGCCTCTTTATTAGGTTGCAAATATGCATATATCATCTTGTCGTTTTTTGCCATACCATTTATATTAGAAACGCCTTATCTTCTTAAATTATGGCTAAAGGATGTTCCTGAATGGAGTATTGTTTTCTGCCAATTACAATTGCTAAGAAGCATCATAGAGCAACTTACCGTAACTATTGGCGCAGCCATAGCTGCACAAGGTAACATAAAAGGAATATCCTTGTATAAAAGTATACTCGGGTTCCAGCCTATCATACTCACAGCCATATTCTTCTATTATAGTTTCCCACCCTATGTTATGTACATTATATGGATTATTTGCGGAGGAATCATCGGTGGATGTGTTTCATTATATTATACAAGAAAACTATGCGATCTAAGTCTTAGGCAATATGCGAAAGTGATCTTATTGCCTTGCCTAATGCTTTCTACCGTTATGCTCTTCTTTGGGTTTATACCACAATTGATATTCTCTGAATCTTTCTACCGATTAATGGGGACGTGCTTGCTAACCACAGTTAGTATGGTAATCTTTAGCTGGAAGATTATATTAGGACAAACAGAAAAAAAAATCATAACCTCAATATTTCAAAAAAATAAAAGAAAGGTATGTTTTTGGATAAAATAAAGAAAATAAGAAAGATTAAGAGTGCAAAAGACATTACAAACTATTTATGGGGAATCAGCGTGAGAAAGACACGTGCTACTTGGCTATATCCCTTTCTCTATCGTTCTTATTGGCATTATCTTTTGCATAAATCCTCCAAACCCAACCACCAATCAAAGAAATCCTATTACGCCGCTCGCCCGAATCCGGGAGCCGGTATCGGGCATCAGCTGGCAAATTGGATAGCCGGATATTGGTATGCCAAGCAACTCGGTCTTACATTTGCCCATATACCATTTTCAACTTCGCAGTGGGATATTTTTTTAGGATTCGGAAACGGAGAAGTCAAAGTTGAAGAGTTGAAGCGGCAAGGAATAAAGATAAGGAAACTCCCTTTGTTCACTGACGGAAATACGATAGAATTCGCTTTAAACAAGGCAATCATTCAGTCGTATGCAAATGAGAAAGTCGTTTTCATAGCAGAGCAAGACCAATTCTACAAAGCACAATATGGAGTAATGGAAGAGTTAAAACAAAAATTCCACTCTGCTCCAGCACGAAAGAATGAAAAATTAATTTATAACAAAGACCACTTTAACATAGCCATCCACGTAAGAAGAGGAGACATTATGCTCGATCCATCTAATCCTAACTTAGTTATGAGATACCTAAGCAATGATTATTTTGAAAAAGTGTTGAAACAAGTAACAGAAAACCTGCAAACCAACAAGCCTATCCACATTTATTTCTTCTCACAAGGAAAGCCGGAAGATTATCCTGAGTTTGCACAATATCCTAATTTACATTGGTGCTTGGATATGAACGCACAAGAATCATTCCTACATTTTGCCTATGCTGACCTATTGATAACCAGCAAAAGTTCGTTCTCTTATAAACCAGCCTTACTGAATAATGGAATAAAAGTATGTCCCAAGAATTTCTGGCATGGATATCCTACTAGTAAGGATTGGATACTCGTTGAGAATGACGGAACAATTGATTTAAATGAAAAATCAAAATTCATATAAATAAACATCATCAATGAGCCATATATAAACGAAAATTTGCTTTATTATCTCCATAACACTAAATATTAACAAAAATTCAAAAAGTAACTATTATGAATCCTATATCTATCTTCATCTTAAAGGTTCTCCGAAAACTATATGCAAAGACTTTTGGAGGATATGTATTACCACCGCTACAAAGGGAAGAAAATATTGATAAAATTTCAGAGATTATTTACGACTTATTATCTTCTGACAAACCATGTATGATAGCACGATTCGGCTCAACAGAATTATCTGCTATAGTCAACTATTTAGGAGTAAATACTCCACACCATTCTATTTGTAAATTTATCAAAGGGGAACAACCGGAATGGTGGTGGAATCATAATATTATGAATCAGATGCAGCAGTGGAGTGGTTTCTTTCCTGCTACTCCACAAAATATGCAACGATTTGGAGAACTGATGATAAATGACTCAAAAGAAATTGATATTCTAGGTAGTTGGGTAAGAAATGAATATCAATTATCTTCATTCTTACCTTCAAATATGAAAAAAGTAGATAGAGATAATATAAATCCTTTCTTTGCAAAAAAACCTTGGACTAAAGCATTAGAAGGAAAGAATGTTATAGTTATACATCCTTTTGCAGAAACAATAAGAAAACAATATAAGATAAAAGACAAAATATTTCCAAACGGTTTACTTCCTGATTTTAATCTAACCGTAATAGAGGCTGTTCAAAGTTTGGGGGGAGAAAATAACAAATACCCCACATGGTTTGAAGCTCTACAATATATGGAACATGAATTAGACAAAATAGATTACGATATATGTCTGATAGGATGTGGTGCATACGGATTTCCGCTAGCTGCTCATATAAAAAGACAAGGGAAAAAAGCAATACATATCGGAGGAGCTTTACAATTATACTTCGGAATAAAAGGAAAAAGATGGGAAGGAAAAGGATATAAAGGTGGAATCAATGACTATTCCAAACTTTTTAACGAATATTGGACTCGTCCTAGTGTTAACGAAAAACCTAAAAATTCTTCAAATGTAGAAAATGGTTGTTATTGGTAATTTTAATATGAACAATATGATAAACATAGCATTTGCTCCTGATGATAATTATGTGATGCCTACTTGTGTTGCCATTACATCAGTACTTGAAAATACTCACACAGAAATCACTATATACATTATTTATATTAAAGATAATCTGTCTGAAAGAAATCGTACAATTTTAAAAAACACGATTTGTAACTATAATCAAAACGTCTGCTTTGTAAAAGTAAATAAAGATGATTTACAAGGATTTCCTAATTTACGCCACGGTCTCTCTGCATACTTAAGAATCTTAGCTCCAAAATTATTTCCTAATATTAACAAACTTCTTTATTTGGACGGGGATTTGATTATAAACTATTCGATTTCTGATTTATACAATATAGACATAAAGGATTATCAACTTGCTGCAGTTTCAGACCTCAAGCCCCTCTTCACTCCGAACTCTATTCCTTCAATAGGATATTCTTACAATCACCCTTATTTTAATTCTGGAGTTCTGTTGATGAACTTAAAAGAATTAAGAAAAATAGATTTGCAGGAACGTGTAAAAGTATATCTAGAAACCTATAAAGATAGAATTTATAATGAAGACCAAGACATACTGAATTGTGTTTGTCCTTTAATCTTAAATTTAGAGCCTAAATATAATTCCATAATTCATTTATGGAACAAGAACATTACATATTGTAAAAAACTTTGGACAGATCAAGAAATAGATGAAGCAAAAAGATCTCCTATAATTATCCATTACTTAGGTGGACATAAACCTTGGAAATATGAAACAAGACATCCCTTTAAAACAATATGGTATCATTATTTAAAGAAAACTTATTTCTACGATTATACTCCACATAAGAGTTTCAGGAAATTTTTATCTCTAATCAAAGGATCTGTATTACAACCTTTCAAATAATCAAATGCTAGGGCGTCCTCTATTTTTCTGCTATTTACTAACTATTTTCCCAATATTACCCTATTTGGGTTCTATTGGCTTGCATAATCAAACTATTTCATGGATTATAAATTTTGTCTTAGTTACATCAGCCATCCTCGTATGCAAAAAATACTTCAAGCCATCGAACAAAGCTGATTATTATTCTATCTATGCATTTGGGCTTTGGAGCATAATAGGCATTATAAGAGGAATAATTGTAGCAGATAATTATTGGGAGTATAAAAACTTGATTAGTTCTTCGTTTGATCTCTCAGTCCCTATATTTGCTATAATTTTTTCGTTTCCTGCTATTCTAAGTAAATCTTTGCACTATTGGATAAAATTCTCCATTCCTTTGTTTTGTATTATAGGAATATGGATGGTTAGTTCTGGCAGGTACCAATTTTTGTTAGGACCAATCTATCTGTTGATATGTTTCTTCCCTTTCGTCTCGAAAAAATGGAAAATACTATTATTAGGATTCGCCCTATTTTTACTATTTATAAATTTGGGAGCCAGAAGCCAATCCCTAAAATCTTTGATTTCAATATTAATAGCCTTGGCTTTTATATTTCATAGGATTATTGGAAAAAAGATTATCTATATTACATTTTGGAGTCTATGGATTATACCTATAATATTGCTTACATTAGGAATAATAGGGAAATTCAACATTTTTGAGGATTTATCTTCACATCAAGGAGAATATATAAACACGAAAACAGGGGAAGATTTAAGTAGTGATACTAGAACGTTTATTTACAAAGAAACAATATTGTCAGCCGTTCATAATAAATATGTATTATATGGAAGAACTCCAGCCAGAGGGAATGATAGCAAAAGTTTTGGAACTTTTAATTCCGAAATATTAAGAACTGGAAAATATGAAAGATTTAAAAATGAAGTATGTCATCTTAATATCTTTACCTGGTTAGGAATAATAGGTATTATCCTTTATAGCAGTATTTATTTTGTAAGTTCCTATCGGGCTGTTTTTAATTCAAGAAATAAATATATACAATTCATAGGACTTTTAATAAGCTTTCATTGGGCGTATGGTTGGATAGAAGATATTAATAATTTTGATATTTTAACAATTTCATTATGGATGATGATAGCTATGGGACTTTCATACGAATACAGACAGATGTCAAACAAAGCGTTTAAATTATGGGCGAGGAATATATTTATCAAAACATTATAAGTATGAGAATAGGAATTGTTGTAAATATTGACACTGTAACATTATTGCCTTATTTAACAGAACCTGCAGATAAGGAGTTGGTGAACAAGTATTGTAGTCCTAATGGCGCTCCAGCAGTAAACACTCTTATACTATCATTTTTAAAACATGGACATTTCCTACGTATTTTCACCAATGCAAAAAAAACGTTTAACATAAAGACGCCACAAGTAGAAATCTATGCAATAGAAACATATAACAAATACCCAATAAAATATTTGTGGGGGGGATTTATCACGGCTGAAAGATTGAAGAATTTAATGTGTGACAAATTAGATGACTTAGATACATTGCACGCCCATTGGACTTACGAATATGCTTATGCAGCTTCATTCTATGAGAAAAAATTACCTGTATTTTGTACCATACGAGATTATGCTGCTTACATATGGAAAATCGAATCTTGGAAAAATAAAATATCACGCATATTTAAACAGATAATGAATGATGTTGTAATAAAACACAAACACATGCATTTTATAGCCAATTCGCCTTATACAGCTCATATAGCCAAGAATATTTATAAAAAAGACATACCTATAATCCCTAATTCAATAAAAGACTCATTCATTAAACAGGGAGAACATATCTATCCTAAAGAATTTACATTAGTCTGCATATCAAGTAGTAATGACAAAAGGAAGAACATCATATCCCTTCTTAAAGCTTTCAAACTATTTAGGCATAAACACCAAATAGGAACATTACAATTAATAGGTTCTCCTTTTATAGCAGAAGACTCCTTAATAAAAAGATGGAAAGAAAAAGAACTACTAGATAATGTAGAATTGATAGGTAGATTACCCCATAATGACATAATTAGCTACTTGGATAATTGTTCTATTTTTATCACACCATCCTTGGAAGAAACATTCGGTAATACACTTTTAGAAAGTATTGTAAGAAAGGTTCCTACAATAGGCGGTATAAATTCTGGAGCCGTACCTTATGTCTTGCATCATGGGGAAGCAGGGTTTTTATGCGATGTTTCGAAACCAGAATGTATTTTCCAAACAATAGAGGATTTGTTCTTGAATCCCCAAAAAGCCCAAGAAAAAGCAGAAAAAGGATATAAAATTATTATCTCTGAATATAGCGAAAGTATTGTATGCCAAAAGCATATTGATTTATATAAAACATATTTATGAAAATACTCCATCTTTTCAATGAACTAAAATTTTCCGGTGCGGAAATTATGTATGTGAGCGCCGCTCCTTTGTTTCAGAAATTAGGTTGTAAACTTACAGTAGCAAACACTTCTCTACAATTAGGAGAATACACCCCCGCATTTAAAACCGCAGGATATACTATTATACACCAATACATACCACACGCTCTTTTAAGACAATGGAAAATGAGAAAGGAACTGATTCAACTCATAAAGGAAGGAGGATATGACGTAGTACATATTCACCGATCTGATTTGCGATGGATTATGTCTTATTGCGCATGGAGAACAAGATGTAAAGCTGTATACACCACTCATAGTGTATTTCGTTCTCACTGGTACAGTTATCCACTGCACTTTATGCAACGTTGGACAGCCTACCACCTTTTTCATTGTACATTCCAAACTATCAGCGATTCCGTAGATGCTAACGAACGTAATTACTACCATACCCAAACCACCCTTATCTATAATTGGTATGGAAGCACGCGTTTCTATCCGGCTACAAAAGAAGAAAAAAAACAAACCCGTCTAGAACTAAATATTCCACAAGATGCCTTAGTGATAATTTCTGTAGGAGGATGCAGTCATATCAAACGCCATCATGACGTTATAAAGGCCATGCCTACCATTCTAAAAAAATATCCGAAAGCCATTTATTTACATTTAGGAGAAGGAAACACACTGGAAGAAGAAAAAGTATTGGCTAAAAGTTTAAATTTAAACCAAAATGTTCGCTTCTATGGAAATCAAAAAGATGTACGCAATTTTTTGATAGCCTCGGATATATATGTTATGCCAAGCAAATTTGAGGGAATTTCTCTCACTACTATTGAAGCTATGGCATGCAACATTCCTGCAATTCTTTATAATGTGCCCGGTCTGAGAGACTTCAATAAAGAAAAAGAATGTGCTCTACTAATTCCTGAAAGCACAGAAGTACTAGCTAAATCTATTATCGAACTTTATGAAAATCCCAAACAACAATCTACTTTAATCCAAAATGGAAAAGAGTTCGTAGATGCTTATTTCAACATGGAAAAGAATGCAAGAAAAATATTCGAACTATATACAAAAAGATGAAAACCATAGCTGTACTTCTTACTGTATTCAACCGTAAAGACAAAACCATCCAGTGCCTGCATAACATAAAGGCACAACAACTTCCTACAGATATACAAACAGATATCTATATTGTGGATGGAGGTTCTACAGACGGTACTGTGGAAACTGTGAAGAAGAATTTTCCGGAAGTTCATATAAAAACTACAAATGGACTGTTTTGGAATCGTGGAATGATTGAAGCTTGGAAAATGGCAGGTAATAGTTATGATTATTACCTTTGGCTGAACGATGACACCTTTATCCATAAAGACTGCATCAGTACCCTGCTATATGTCTCTACACAGAAAAGAGACAAAGCCATTATCATGGGTTCTACTACAGATACTCAAGGAAACGGCATACTGACTTATGGAGGTAGAGACGAGACGGGTAAGGTAGCCCAATCTTCTGATGATAGCCCTGTAGCAGTTGTGATGATGAATGGCAACATTGTCCTTGTACCCCAAGTAGTGTATAGGCAATTAGGAACACTCGATCCTTACTTCACCCATGCACGTGGTGATTTTGACTACGGACTACGTGCCCGAAAAGCAGGAATAGCAATGTGGCAGGCTGGTCATCCATTAGGAGAATGCGACCTGCACGAACGCATTGATGCTTGGTGTGACCCAGAAATACCACTTGGCAAACGTTGGAAATTGATGCACCGCCCCAACGGAATGCCTCCAAAAGAGATATTCTATCTGGAGAGAAGGCACTATGGACTGGGAATCGCTTTATTTCATTATTGCACCATCCATGCAAGATGTCTTTTCCCCTCGATTTGGATAAAATTCAAATAAATACACATATATGGTGTCGCATGATGGCAAAGAAAATACCTAATACTATCTACATAGTTAAATATACAGTCTCATAAGAATCATAATGCCAAAAGATAATACTATTATTATTCAGAAAAATAAGAGAAATGAAGTATTTGACCTTGCAAGAGGAATAGCCATTATACTGGTTGTCATTGGTCATAGTGGATGTCCAGAATATCTTAGAAATTTTATTTATTTATTCCATATGCCTGTGTTTTATACCTTTTCAGGTTATTTTTTCAATAGCAAAAAAAACATACAAGTATTTTCCTTTATAAAAAGAAAAATCGATTCTCTTTACAAGCCTTTTGTAATATATTCATTTGTTTTCTTACTATTTACAAATATATTTTACAAATCACACATAATTAGCAAGTCAATTTCGTTAGAGGATTTTCAGAAACTAGGCATCCATATATTAATCTTTAAAAACTCAATTCCTCTCCTTCCGTTTTGGTTCTTAAGGAGTCTGTTTATTATCAATGTCATCTTCTTATTTGAATACACATTTATGTTAAGAAGAAAATATGATGCCAGAATATTAATGATTATCAATCTTATCCTATTTTTCATAGGCTCATATTTTTGTATGAATGGCACTCATCTTCCTTTAGAATTGCAAAGAGAATTTATTCTTCTGCTATTCTTTACATTCGGTTTTTACTTGAAAATGATCCCGTCTATTCTTAAAATAGATAATAATTTATATCTTATTATCAGAATCTTAATATTGTTAGTATGTCCTTTTTTTGCCAAAATAGACTTAGCATATAGTATAATATTCAACCCTATAGTATTAATAGTTTGTTCTTTCTGCGGAATTACTCTTCTATTGGATTTCTGTAATTTTCTAAAGCAATGTAAACAACTAGTTATTACTAAAAAAATTCTCTGCCTATGCGGAAAACATAGTTTAGCTATCTTTGCTTTACATTTTATATCATTCAAGATAGTATCTCTAATCATTATTAATATAAAACATTTAGATATTAATCTTTTAACATCTTTTCCTACAATAAAAGACATTTCTCCCTATTGGTGGATATTTTACACTATCATTGGAGTTCTTACTCCTTTGGCATTAAATATACTCTATACTCGAATTAATAATTTCAAAAAACAACGATGAATAATCTTCTATTGACAGCAACTATAAACCCTGCTCACTATAGCAATACGAATGTCGTTTTAACAAATGTTCAAAAGAGGCTTTCACAATATGAGACAGCACTAAAGTATTACATCACGGAAAGCTCTTTTGACACAATTATTTTTGTAGAAAATTCATCTTTCGAATTCCATGCAGATATATATCACAAGTTGGCCCAAAAGCACAATAAAAGATTTGAGTATATACCAATCAATACCGACATAAAGAAATCCATACAATTAGGAAAGTCATACGGAGAAGCTGTATGCATAGAAGAAGGTATAAATAAAAGTGTCTTATTAAAAAATGAAAAAACTTTTTATAAGATAACCGGGAGAGTAATTTTAAAAAATTACTCTCTATTTACCCAATATAAAGACAATTCTTCTCGTTTCTTATTCAGAAATGATTTAAAGAAATGTTATACCGTATTCTTCAAAGCAAATATTGAAGATTATAGAAAATATTTCTTTGATGCCAAAAACAATTGTAATGAATCTCAGAACAAAGATATAGAAGCTGTTTTTTATCAAATTATCTCTGAAAAACAAATTGCAACAAAAACTTTTCATTCTTACCCTTTGCTATTGGGGACTATAGGGACAACTGGTGACAGTTACAATGATACAAATGTGGTCTTTTCATTAAGAATCTTATGGCAAAAATGGGAATGTTTTCATATTTACCCAATGGTGGTATTATAAATATCTTAGCTAAAATACGTCTGACACTATTTAAAAAACATCACAACATATAATATGCCACTTCATAGCATCATCATCCCCGTCTATAACGTAGAGCACTATTTAAATCAGTGCATCGACAGCATCCTGTGCCAAGACTACATACCTTTTGAACTCATTCTGGTAGATGATGGCTCTACGGATGGTTCACCTATAATATGTGACGAATATGCCCAAAGAGATAACCGTGTGAAAGTCTTCCATCTAAAAAACGGAGGAGTCAGTAAAGCCCGAAACTATGGTTTAGAAAAAGCCCAAGGGGCATACATTTCTTTTGTAGACAGTGATGATTTTGTTAGCAAAGATTATTTGAAAGTCATCGGTCAAGCTATTAAAGGAGAACCCGACCTTATCACCTTTAACTATATCCGTTGGATAAATTCAGATAAACAGGAAACGGGCAGGTTCAGATTATCGGAAGGGACATATCAAGAAATAAACAAATTGTACAATGAAGCTATTTGTTTGGAAGTTGTTTCGCTATCCGTTTGTTGCGCAGTATTCAAAAGAAGTATTATCACCGCATATCAGCTACGCTTCAACGAAAATATGAAGACGTGCGAAGACTTTATGTTTTCACTCAATTTTTATCAGTACATACAAAATTATTCTGCCATAAACACACCTCTTTACTTCTATCGAGAGAACTTGAACAGTGTGACAGGGAAACGCGCATTGCAACATGCAGCAGACTATCAAATCATATTTGATAAAATAAACAGAATTCTCGAACAACAATCTTTCAAAGATGAGATAAAAGATTTGTTTCAACGCAGATGGACCCGATGGATTATTGCTTTAGTTGCCAACTACAAAACACAAAGAATAAGCAATAAGAAAATTGAAGAAGTAGTTTGCCAACAACCATATTACGATGCTATGCTACAATTTAGAAGTAAAGGCTTTTTATGCCAAACGGAACGATGGCTGCTGAAAGAAAAAGCCTTTGTAAGCATCAAATTATACTTGAATGTCATTAAGAATATCAAGTATCTGCTAAAACGTTATAAATTCTAAGATCTATGAAAATCGGATATATTCATTTAGACTGCGGAGAGTGGAGTACCGATAGCTACAACGTCCAAGAGATAGGACTGGCTAAAGCATTGGAACAGATAGGACACCAAACGACCATTGTATATTGGATGCCCCGAGAAGACAAACGGTGTGGTAAAGAAATGACCATAACTCCAAACATAAAGAAGGTCTATCTACCCTATCGGATGCGATTTGTTCACCATATTCTGCCAGATTTCCCGTTACTACTTTTTTTGGAAATAGACGTGTTTCACTTACAAAGCGATAACCTGCTCTGTGTACCGGAAGCCGTAAACTTCTGCCAAAAGCATGGGTTAAAACACTATTGCTATGTGGGGACAGTACATAGTTCTTCACCCAAAGCCATTTCACGCTGGATAATGGACAAGTTAAGCAGCAGAAACTTTTCCGCATTCAGAAAAACAAAAGTCTTTTGTAAAACTCCGGCTGTGGTTGATGAATTGAAACAGAAAGGTGTAACGAGTGCTGAATGGGCTCCTGTCGGATTAGATACAGATATTATTCCACTAACAATAAATTCTAAAGAAGAACTTAAAAAAGAGTTAGAATTACCTCACAACAAAATCATTGTATTCTTGGTGTGTGCATTAAGACCAGACAAGCATCCCATGGATATATTTCCTTTAGGAGAGGTATTAGGAGATAAATACTTATTAGTGCATGCGGGAGCACCTTGGATGCAAACAGAGGAATATATGAAAAAATTAAAATCGAACGATATATATAGCAATATATTGTTTGTTGGTAAAATTCCAAATGAAAAAGTTCATGCATATTATGAAGTTGCCGATTATGTAATAAACTTTAATCCCAATGAAATATTTGGCATGGCTATTCTTGAAGCGATGTATCATAATGTAACAGTAGTGGCACGGCATGCACCCGGCCCTGACTGTATCATTGAAAATGGAGAGAGTGGTTTTCTGTGTAATTCGGTAGAAGAAATGGCCCAAATAATACATTCCGGTAAAAAAGTTCAAAATGCACAAAAACGAATCATAGAATATTTTACATGGGAATCAACTGCTAAAAAGTTTTTGGATTATATACAACATTAAAAATTACCGGCATATGCGTATATTCCATATTATCACTCATTTTGATATAGGAGGAGCAGAAAGGGTAGCTGTCAACATAGCCAAATCACCAACTGTAGGGATGGAATATCATCTTGTAGAAGTTGTTCGAGGAAATGGAGAATTCAGTCAATCTTTTATTAAAGAATTACATGACTGCGGTATTTGTTTCCATCGTTCGCATATTACAAACAATAAAATTGCAATAATATTGTTTCCTCTATGGTTCATATATCTATCGTTTAAATGGAAACCGCAAATAATCCATACACATACAGAAATACCAGACCTAAGTATATATTTATGGTATAAAATGTTTGGGTGGATATTCCCAAGCATAAAATATGTCCGCACAATCCACAATACAGAATTATGGAATCAATGGCCTCAAATAGGCTGTAAAGTTGAAGCTTTTTTCAAGAAAAGACATGCAAACATAGCTATCAGCCAATCAACACAACTACGTTATAAGCAAATTTATGGAGAAACACCACAAATTATATTCAATGGGCTACAATCTGTTAAACAAAATAAATTCAAATATATCATAGCAAACAAAATAAATATTTTATTTGCCGGAAGATTAGAATACCAAAAAGGAGTAGATCAACTTATAGAAGTCGTAAATGCATTAAAATATAATTCCAAGTTTTATTTTCACATAGTAGGTAATGGCTCTATGAAAGAAAAAGTACATAAAGCTTTAGGAGCATCAACTAATGTATCTTTTTATGATAAGATTTTTGGATTGAATCAATATATAGGAGATTTTGATTATTTATTTATGCCCTCAAATCACGAAGGGCTTGCTTTAATACCTATCGAAGCAAGTTTAGCACACACACCAACCATTATCAATAACTGCCCCGGTTTAAAAGATACACTTCCGGAGAAATGGCCTTTGAAAGTAAATAACAATAATGTTACTGATTTTGTCCAATTAATCTTATCACTTGAAAACACAACACATTATGAAGAATATGTGAATATAGCATACGAGTATGCGAAAACAAATTTCTCTATTGAGAAAATGCAATATGAATATGAACAAATATACAAAAATCATGAAATATAAAATTTGCTTGATTTTGCCTTATTACGGAGTATTTCCAAACTATTTTCATCTATGGATAGATAGTGCATCGCACAATTCGTTCATAGACTTCTATATCATTACAGATAGTGAATTTTCTTATCAACTGCCAGAAAATATCCATTTAAAAAAGATCTCATTGAATGAAATAAAGCAACGGCTACAAGAAAAAACTAAAAAGAAGGTTTCATTATCATCCCCTTATAAATTATGTGATTATAAGCCAGCTTACGGCCTCATATTTGAAGATATCGTTTGCAATTATGATTATTGGGGATGGTGTGACCCTGATATTATTTGGGGAAATCTACAACTTATTATCAATGAGAACTCTATTGAAAAATATGATGTAATAGGTGGTGGTGGCGCATTTACGATTTGTAAAAATACTGACTTTTTGAAAAAATGTTTTTTATATACAAACTCTTCAATGCCTTCTTTTTCTTTTAACGAAGTTAGAACAACAAAGAAAAATCTAATTTTTGATGAATGGGGAGCTACAAATATCCGAAAATATTTAAATATAAAAGAAACATCACAATATGATTGGTTGTACAGAAAAGTACTGGATGTAACTCCTCCTGATATAAAAAAACGCCATAGTCCGATGTTCATACGTTTCTGTAATTATCCTATTATTGCAAAATATGAAAATGGTCATATTTTTGCTTATTCAATTTCACCAAGCGGAATAGAAAATACACAAGAATATGCATATTGCCATTTACAAAAGAGAAAAATAAATATTATTACACAACAACTAGATTCTTTTCTACTATACAATGAAATGTTTCTACCACTCCAAATGTTCCAAGAATGTATTTATAACACACAAAATAGTATATTAAAGCAATACCAACATAATATAGTAATGAGTAAACAGATAGGAAATACGCATAGGGGGGGGGTAAAATTATTATACAAAAAAAATAAAACAAAAGCCTATAATACCTATTCTTCTAAGATTACTACGCCATATTGGTATATATTCACACTATAAAGTATGAAAAATAAAAAGATTTTATTTATTCTCCATCTACCTCCACCTGTACATGGTGCATCTATGGTGGGAAAATACATACATGATAGTGAAGTAATAAATAACACTTTTGACTGTCACTATTTAAATCTTGCATTAGCAAAAGACCTAAACGACATAGGAAAAGGTGGCATGAGAAAGCTGAAAGATTTCTATAAACAGCTGAAACAGGTCAGACTACTAATAAAATCTATAAAACCACAACAATGTTACGTGACCCCTAATGCAAAAGGTGGTGCATTCTACAAAGATTTTCTTGTAGTTATGCTCTTAAAAATAATGCGACAAAACGTAATTGTTCACTACCATAACAAAGGCGTTGCAACAAGACAAAACAGATGTTTTGATAACTTATTATACAAAATGTTCTTCAAAAATCTGAAAGTTATTCTGTTATCAGAGAATTTATATCAAGACATAAAGAAATATGTAAAGTATAAAGATGTCTATATTTGCCCTAACGGAATACCTATTCACGAAAATCTGCCTATAGTTCCTCAAAAAGAATTCAACATTCTATTTCTATCAAATATGATGAAAGAAAAGGGTGTGTGGGATTTATTAGAGGCATGTACGATATTAAAGAAAAAAGGGAAACCTATAAAATGCCATTTTGTAGGCAAATGGAGTGATATCAAAGAAGAACAGTTTACAGATGAAATTAACAAAAGGGAACTCACAGAATACGTATTTGCTCATGGAGCTAAATACGGTAATGAGAAAGATGTATTCCTACAAAAAACTGATGTATTTGTATTCCCAACCTATTACAATAACGAATGTTTCCCATTGGTATTGTTAGAAGCAATGGAACAAGGCCTTCCTTGTATCAGCACTAATGAAGGCGGTATTCCTTCCATTATAGAAAATGAGAAAACCGGATATATAATAGAAAAGCATTCGCCCAAAATAATTGCTGAAAAAATAGAATATTTAATGGAACATCCCCAGCAATGTGCCAACATGGGAAAAGCAGGAAGAAAAAAGTTTCTTAACGAATTCACTCTAGACAAATTCGAAGTACGAATAAAAAATATTTTAGAAGATTGTATAATCACAGCGTAACATTTCAGTGAAAAAAAGATTATTTGATATACACCCTTGTGTAACCACTCATCACATCGGACAAAAATATATTTTACTAACCAACAAAGATACCAATACAGATCTCACCCAAATTGCCGTAACCCAACTAAAAGCTGGAGAAGTAGCAGAAGAGCACCTACACCCCACCATGGAAGAATTCTTCCTGTTTCAAAAAGGAGATGCAATGATGACAGTTGGCAAGGAACAGATAGCATGTAGCAGTGGAGACTTTATCAGCATACCTACTAATACCCTGCACGCTTTAAAAGCAATTACGGATATTGAAATCATAACTATAGGTTGTGCTGTTCATTGATATAAAAGCCAAGGCAGATAGGCTATGTTTAACTGCCCAATAACGTAGAAATAAAATAATCAATATATAGAATCGGTATTAGATATGTTAGAGAAAAACGCTAAGATTTTTATAGCCGGTCACCACGGACTGGTAGGTTCGGCTATTTGGAATAACCTGTTGCAAAGAGAATATACAAACTTGGTAGGCCGTTCGCACAAGGATCTGGACTTGCTGGATGGAGTGGCCGTAAAAAGATTCTTTGACGAAGAAAAACCGGACGCTGTGGTACTTGCCGCCGCCCATGTAGGGGGAATCATGGCCAACCTGCAATACCGGGCGAATTTCATTTATCAGAACTTGCAGATACAACAGAATGTTATAGGTGAGAGTTTCCGACATGGTGTGAAAAAGCTACTCTTTTTGGGAAGTACCTGCATCTACCCGCGTGAAGCTCCGCAACCGATGAAAGAGGAAGTATTACTGACTTCTCCATTGGAATATACCAATGAACCGTATGCGATTGCAAAAATAGCCGGACTGAAGATGTGCGAAAGTTTCAACCTGCAATACGGAACGAATTACATAGCGGTGATGCCAACCAACCTATATGGTCCGAATGATAATTTCCATTTGGAAAACAGCCATGTGCTGCCTGCCATGATACGTAAGATTTATTTAGCCAAATGCCTGAACGAAGGTAATTGGGATGCGGTGAGGAAAGACATTGATTTGCGCCCGGTAGAAGGTGTGGACGGAAGTTATACCAATGAAGAAATAATAGCGAAACTGGCAAAATTCGGAATTACGCAAGAAGCTGTGACGCTGTGGGGTACAGGAACTCCGCTGCGTGAATTCCTATGGAGTGAGGAAATGGCGGATGCCAGCGTACACGTATTACTGAATGTTGATTTCAAGGATACTTATAATCCGGAAACAAAAGAAATACGTAACTGCCACATCAACGTAGGAACCGGAAAGGAACTCAGCATCAAGGAAGTAGCCGAGAAGATTATGGCTGAAATAGAATTTAAGGGCGAATTAAGATGGGATACAAGCAAACCGGACGGTACGCTGCGCAAACTGACGGATGTAACCAAATTACACAATTTAGGCTGGCACCATAAAGTGGAAATAGACGAAGGTATTCACAGACTGTATCAATGGTATCTGAAAGGTATCTGTATCAACCATAAAACAAACTGAGCCGGATAATACGATTACTGATAAATATATACATTTTCACATTTTTTCTTGCTTATAATATACATTTGACTTAATTTTGCCGCATAAATCATACTTAAATATTAGTGTCTGTCCTATTTACCTTCTGTGTGACAGGCAATAGCGTAGCGTACTCCACGGTAAACACATTTTTCCAATATACATGTTGAAATTAAGAACAGTTTCGCTTCTGGGCTGCAGAAGTGAGCTTGATGCGTTGCCTAAAGGCAAATTGCTGATAAATACAATCAATGCTCACTCGTATAATACAGCTCAGAAAGATACGGCATTTGCCGAAGCATTACTGAAAGGTGACGCCTTGATTCCCGATGGTGCAAGCATTGTATTGGCCTTTAAGTTTTTAAGACATAAAAAGATAGAAAGAATTGCCGGCTGGGATTTATTTCTGCACGAAATGAATAAATTAAACCGGAAAGGCGGTACCTGTTTCTTCTTGGGCAGCAATGACGACACACTAAGGAAAATCAAAGTAAAAGCCGTCAGGCTATATCCTAACATTCAAGTCGAAACCTATTCCCCACCCTACAAAGCTGAATTCTCCGAAAAAGACAACCAACAGATGATAGAAGCCGTAAATCGTGTAAATCCGGATTTACTATGGGTAGGTATGACCGCTCCCAAGCAGGAAAAATGGGCATACGCCCATCTGAAAGAGTTGAATGTAAACGGTACGATAGGTACCATAGGCGCCGTATTCGACTTCTTTGCTGAAAACATACAACGCGCTCCATTGTGGTGGCAGGAGCATAGTCTGGAATGGCTGTACCGCCTGATAAAGGAGCCCAAAAGAATGTGGAAAAGGTATATCATAGGCAATACCCTCTTTTTAGGATACTTATTAAAAGAAAAAATATCAAATTAATAAATACACAAAATGAAAAAAGTAGCACTGATTTCCGGTATCACCGGACAGGACGGTTCGTTCCTCGCCGAGTTTTTGATTGAAAAAGGTTATGAAGTTCACGGCATACTGCGCCGTTCGTCTTCTTTCAATACAGGACGTATAGAGCATCTGTATCTGGACGAATGGGTACGTGACATGAAGAAAGACCGTCTGGTAAATCTGCACTACGGAGATATGACGGACAGCAGTTCATTGATTCGCATCATCCAGCAGGTACAACCGGATGAAATATACAACCTCGCCGCGCAGAGCCATGTAAAAGTGTCTTTCGATGTACCCGAATATACGGCGGAAGCCGATGCGGTAGGTACACTGCGTATGCTGGAAGCCGTACGGATTCTGGGTATGGAGAAGAAGACAAGAATTTATCAGGCTTCTACCTCGGAACTGTTCGGTAAAGTACAGGAAGTGCCGCAAAAAGAGACCACTCCTTTCTACCCGCGCAGTCCGTACGGTGTAGCCAAGCAGTACGGATTCTGGATTACGAAAAACTACCGCGAGAGTTACGACATGTATGCAGTAAACGGTATTCTCTTCAACCATGAGAGCGAACGCCGCGGCGAAACATTCGTAACCCGTAAAATTACACTGGCAGCCGCACGCATAGCGCAAGGATTCCAGGACAAGCTGTATTTAGGAAATCTGGATGCACGTCGTGACTGGGGTTACGCTAAAGATTATGTGGAATGTATGTGGCTTATCCTGCAACATGACAAACCGGAAGATTTCGTGATTGCCACCGGTGAAATGCATACAGTGCGCGAATTTGCCACCCTCGCTTTCAAAGAAGCCGGTATAGAACTGCGCTGGGAAGGTGAAGGCGTGAATGAAAAGGGTATCGATGTGAAAACCGGCAAAGCGTTGGTGGAAGTAGATCCGAAATATTTCCGTCCCTGTGAAGTGGAACAGTTATTGGGTGATCCGACCAAAGCAAAAACATTGCTGGGCTGGAATCCTACAAAAACGAGTTTCCCCGAACTTGTAAGAATCATGGTGGCTCATGATATGAAGTTCGCAAAGAAATTGTATCTGAAAGCACAAATGGAAGAATAAATACATTTTTCTCATTTTCCTTGTTTTGTACAAACAGAATGTATACATTTGTGTCGTTTTTCGTTTTCTTCAATTTGTCTGTCTGTGAAACTATTACCTATGTGACAGGCAAAAGCGTAGCATACTCTCCCGAGGTATAATGCCTATAAAAAAATACTTATTACTGTTTTTCCTGTTTTTCTGTTGCACAGTGATACGGGCGCAGTATTCCATGGGAAATACCGGCTTGTTGAACATACCCACGGCGGACATGCGGGAAACAGGTACTTTCATGGGCGGGGCTAATTACCTGCCGGACGGAATGACCCCTTTTAAATTCAATACGGGTAATTACTTCGTTAATATCACGTTTCTATCCATCTTAGAACTGAGTTACAGATGTACGTTATTGAAAACCACCCGGTATGACGGAAAAAGAGGATATTTCCAACAAGACCGTTCAATGACGGCGCGTGTGCGCCCGTTGAAAGAAGGAAAGTATCATCCTTCCATAGTGATAGGTACCAATGACCCGTTCAAAGATATGGGCACCAACTACTTCGCTACCGTTTACGGAGTGCTTACCAAGAGTTTCTCGATAGTGAAAGGCGACAGGCTGGCGCTGACTGCCGGATATTACTTCCCGCTGAACAAACACAGTGTGCAGGACGGACCGTTCGGCGGCATCAGCTACTCTCCCGCCCGATGCAGAGAAATCAGTTTCATGGCGGAATACGACTCCGATGGGTTTAACGTAGGCAGCGCCGTCAGGTTATGGAAGCATTTGTCCGTACATGTTTTTACCAGAGAGTTCAACTGCATAGCAGGCGGAATCAGGTATGAATGTACGCTGATACATTAACGACAAGGCTACCGGTCAGAATGAAAAGAATATACATCGTTGCATTTCTGATGCTACTGTGCACCATGGCAGATGCCCAAATCATGGCAAAGCTGAAGGAAATCGGCATGGAGAATATCCGGTGCGTACAGACGCCGGAAACGACAACAGTGGCTTTTGAGAATAATGTATACCGGGGAACATACACCGGCATAGGAAAAGCCGTTACAGCCTGCCTTGACGGTATACCCGGCGGTAACTTGCAGATGGTGGTACTGGAAAACAGAATCCCCCGTTTATATATCGATATGCCGGACTCACTGGTACATGCCTACAAAAAAGGAGACATCGGCCTTGCGCAAGTATACCAACGGATGCGGATATCCGTTGATACAGACAACACCATGAAGGTATTGGAGAAAAGCGAAAAACCGGAAAATAGCTCGGCATGGAAAGTGGACGTCGTTATTTATCCGGACCTTTTTCTCGAGAACAATACCTTTGATGAGCTTTATACCTATGCGATAAACCTGAATCCGGCAGTGGAGATGGCTCTATGGAAAGGAGCCAAAGCGACCGCACAGGTGATACTTCCCATAGCGACCAATCTGACCGGAGAAATGAAACGGGTACGGCCGGGGATAATCACCATATCGCAGGATATACGGTTGAAGCATAACTTATTCGGACGTCTCACTGTGGGAAACTTCACCGATAACCGCATAGGCGCCCAACTGGCGATAAAATACCGTACCGACAACGGACGTGCAGAGGTCGGGGCCCAAATGGGAGTAACCGGGTTTTCTGCCGTAACAGCCGATGAGGGTTGGTACATCGGTACCAAAATGCGTGTGAACGCATCGGTCACAGCATCTTATTACGAACCGCATACCAACCTGCAGTTCGACTTGAGCGCCAACCGCTACGTATTTGGCGACTACGGCATAAGAGGTGATTGCACACGGCATTTCGGGGAATATGCAATCGGTCTTTTCGGAATATATACAAGCGGAGAGATAAACGGCGGCTTCCATTTTGCAATCCCTTTGCCCGGAAAGAAATGGAACCGAAAAGGATTCTTCCGGGTGAAACCCGCCGACTATTTTGCATGGACTTACAGCATGGTGGCACATGGGAAATATATCGACGAACAAATGGGAAAAAGCTATTATACCCGCCCTGACGAAAACAGAAGCGGCGGATTCTACCAACCTGATTATATCCGTTATTTCCTGATTAAGGAAGCGAAGAAAGCTCAATCAAAATCAATAAAATAAATAAATCAAATAAATTAGTTTTTAAAGACAAAATCATGAAACAGAAAAGTTTTTTATTCGGAAGCCTTTTGTTATGCGCAATGGCTTTCAGTACAACCGGTTGTAGTATCGGCGGAGATGACAAAACAAATGAAATTGTAGACGATCCTCTAAAAGATAAAACCGAATACTACATTGTAGGACAAGTGAGCGACAGTAAAGGAGTAGTGGCAAACGCTAAAGTGGAAACCGGCAACGTTTCTGCGACAACAGACAGTAAAGGAGTATATAAACTGACTGTGAACGACGCCACCGCATACAAAGTAAAATTTACAGCAAGCGGCCTGCAGACTTTCGAAGCAGAGACAAGCATCGCATCTTCTGCCAAAAACCGTAGCCAGGTGACCTTGAATGTAAGAATGGCAAAAGAGATTGTATATGATGAGAATCATACCGAAACCGCAACACCTGCTGCTGATGCGGTAGTTACGGCACCGAACATTGTAGACACCAATGCCGATCCTGCCACTATCACTATTCCGGCAGGTACGGTAACAGAAAATACAAAAGTTGCGGCGGTTGTATATGAAGAAGCTAAAATCGCAACAGGAAATGAGACTCAAGTACCGGTAAGCAATGTAGCCGTTAAAACAGATCCGGCCGATATGGTGGCTAAACAAGCTGTTACCATCGCCGTGAATAACCTTGCTGATGATGCGACGGACGGTTATTTCGATACCGATTATATGTCTGCCGTTAAAAAAGACGAAGTTGCTACAAGAGCGGACAAATCTTTAGGTAAACCGGTATTCAACGCCGAGGACAACAGATATGAAATCACCATCCCTGCCGGAGAAAAAATAGCAGGAAAGTATGAGATGAATGTGAAATTCGACAAAAGCAGCAAAACATCGGGTACCGTGGAATACAATGCCGTGAACGGAAAAAGCGAAGTGTTGAAACTGGAAAACAGAGAATTCAATGCCATGACCGGTGTGAAACTGAATGTAACGGTGAAAAACGGCTGGACATACACCACTTCTCCGGCCACGGCATTGGCTGCCAAAGGAGCTTCTCAGAAACTGGCCGCCGCAATAGAGCGATACATCGAACTGCAGGAAGGTAAGGAAGGCGTATATGAAACAGCAACCGAACTGACTACCAACATCAGCGGTAACCACGTATTGTATTACGGAAACAAAGCCAACATCCTGGCAAAGACTTACACATTCCATGTCATGATTAACGGCCAAAGCACTCCGGTGGAAGTTAACTTGAACAGCTACAACGGATACACGGAAGAATATACCAACGGCCCCATCAGCCAACACTCCGGCGGTAGTACCGGTAAATAACCGCATACACGAGAGTTAATCAAAACTATTATTTAAATAACACATACCTATGAGTTTACGTAATTTTTTATCAAGTAGAACCGGAAAACGTTTTTACAACTTTTGCTATTGTTGGGGTGCTTGTCTGGTAATTCTAGGTGCCATCTCCAAAATCGGTGATTTCCCATACGGTAACATACTTTTGGGTATAGGCCTGTACACCGAAGTATTTATCTTCTTCATCTCAGGATTCGACGAACCCACCAGAGAATATAAATGGGAAAGAGTATTTCCTATCCTGAACGACAAACTGGCGAATACCGACCCGAAAGTTGCTTCCGTGAACTTCAAACTGTCCGGAAACGGTGAAAACTACAAACAGGAAATGGCTAAGCTGGAAGAGAACGTGAGAGCATTGAACGAAGCCCATGAAGCCCAGTTGAAACAAGTGAAGCAACAAATGGACCTGCTGAACAAACAATACAAACAAATGCAGGATACAATGAACGTAAAAACAACAAAGTAAAATAGCTGTTATGTCAAAATATGTAATGCCGCCAAGGCAAAAAATGATTAACCTGATATATATCATCTTAATCGCTATATTGGCCATCCATATATCTAAAGATGCCATAGAGGGTTATGATATTATCAGCAATGACTACCGCCCGCAAATAGCACAGCTCCAAACATACAACGAAGAATTAAGAGTACGCCTGGAGCAGGAAAAGCCGGAAGTCACGGGACAGGTACAATCTGTCAAAGAGAAAACCAATGCCATTCGGCAAGAGTTGAACGACCTGAAAGAAAACATCATACGGACAGCCGATAAAGACGAATATCAGAGCGGTATCCTCAAGAACCGCGATAACGAAAAGGCGACTCCTGATGTACTCCTCAGCAACAAACGGGGTAATAATCTTAAAAACAGCATCGCAACCTACAAGCAGGAAATGGAAAGCATGCTTGCCGGTGACGCGCAGAAAAAACTCGTAAGCAGTTATATGAACATCACTCCTCAAACCGACAACGCTTCATGGGAAGAGGAAACGTTCTCGCATCTGACTGCCAATGCAGGTATCACCATGCTTGACAAAATGGAGATGGAATTGCTGAGCTGCGAAAAGGAAGTGTTGCTCGCCATGACAAACGGAACGGGAATACAGACTTCGGAAGCAGCCCCGGAAGCCGGCAAACCTCAAAAGGAAGCCGAAAAAGAAGCTGAAAAGGAACCGGCAGAGCTTTCGGATAACCAAATCTTCGTAAACGGAGTACCTACCGACATCCTGGCCGACGGAACCCTGAAGAAGCCTTTTGTACAAATGGCTCCCGAAGCCGCCGTATTATACAAAGGATACGACAATAAGCTGCAACTGACGAGCATCGGTATTCCTCAAGGGCAACTGAAAGTTTCCATGAAGAACGGTAAGGTAGTGATGCGCAACAACCGCTACATCGCCCTGCCCGACAACAACAGCCGTACCGCCGTCATTACCGTGAGCGATGGAGCCGATGTATTGGCACGTTATGAATACGAGGTCAGAAATCTGCCCGCTCCGCAACCTTACCTCTCTTATTCCCATAACGGTAAAAACACGTTATACAAGGGTGATGTACCTCTTGGCAAAAGTCATTTGCTCGGCATGAACGAACTGGTGGCGCAAGCCAATGAAGGCCCTCAGGTGAAATATAAAGTCGTATCTTTCGAAACGGTATTCATCGAAGCCGGAAGCAACAAGGTTATTACCCTTAAAAACAAAGGTAACAAATTCTCCGGCGAGCAAAAGAAAGCCATCGAACAGTTACAGGCAGGTGATAAATTCTACATCACATCCATTACCGTGTCCGGCGGACAAAAGACAGATGAGCAAATCGGCTCTATCAACGTAGTACTCTATTAAAAAAGTAAAGTTATGAAATTTGGATTTAAACACATTATATTGGCTGCTGCGCTGATGAGTGCCGGTAGTCTTACTGCACAGGAACAAAATGACAAAACATCGTTCCAAAAGTACAACTGGTTCGTAACCGGAGCCGTTAACGGAGAATGGCTGTCCAATACTACCGGAAACATGATTGTCGGCGGCAAAGTGGGAGCCGGTATCCAACTGACCCGCTACTCGGCATTCCGCATCAACGCGTTTGCCGGAAAGAACCGTGTAAAGACCATGCGCGCCCAGCAATACGGAGCCGAATTGGACTATATGCTGACCTTGGTGGGAAATAAAGGATACCAGCCTTTCAACCTGGCGGCTATCGTCGGAGCCAGCTACAACTACTTCAACACGAACAAGCTCGACATCGATAACAAGAACGTCAGCTCCATCGGTGGAAAGATAGCGTTACAGGCGTCGTACAACCTGAACAGAAAGCTCAGCCTATTCATTGAACCTTCGTTTACCATCCTGCCCAAATACTACAAGGGCAAAGATGCCGATGACGTATTTGTACAATCCGGCGTGAATATCGGTGTCACATACAGCTTCAAAGACAAGTACAAAACATCCCGGAAGGCTAAGAATGAGGCTTTCGCCGACAAAACCGACATACAGGAAATCAAAGACAAGATGAACCGTATGCTGGAAGAAATCAAGCAACTGAAACAGGAATCGCAGAACACTCAAAAGGTGGAAGCAGGAAAGAACATCGTTATCGAGCCTGCCCAACAGAAAGGTATCATTTCCGTAGATATCCACTTTGACGAGTTCAGTTCCTTCATCAGCGAAGAGCAAGCCGGCAAGCTGAACAATATCGGCGAATGGATGACCGAAAATCCTGCCGTTATCAAGATTGTAGCATTCAGCAATGACGTAAAGGACAAGAAAGCCGAAACCGAACTGCGCAACAAACGCACGGAAGCCATCAAGAAAATGTTGGTAGAGAAGTACAACATCGCTCCCGAAAGAATTGCATCCGCCGCTCCCGAATCCATGGGCTATGCAAACAAGACCGGAAACAACGCGATGATTATCTTCATTCCGAGCAACTTATAAACAGAAATTCACTTCTATGACTATCGCCATTGATTTTGACGGCACAATCGTAGAACACCGATACCCTAAAATCGGAAACGAAATACCTTTCGCCATCGATACGCTGAAAATGCTGATTAAGGCTCATCATCGGCTGATACTATGGACCGTACGTGAGGGGAAACTGCTGGACGAGGCTGTGGAATGGTGCAGGGAACGGGGCGTGGAATTTTATGCCATCAACCGTGACTACCCCGAAGAGGACACCGCCCATCACGGTTTCTCGCGCAAAGTAAAAGCGGACATCTTCATCGACGACCGCAACTTGGGCGGCCTACCCGACTGGGGAGACATCTACCGCATGGTTCAGGAGAAGCTGACGTACGAGGAGCTGTATCGTGACAATGATAAAACTTCCTCCTCAAAAAAAGGCGGACTCTGGAGTTTCCTCAAAAAGTAACCGTTTTTTTGACTTATGTCAAATCGTACTCCGAAAAGACTCTTTAAATTTGCAGCGTCATTTAGAAAACGATAGAGTAAATTAGTTTTTATAAGAGAGAGATTAGTTTTTAGGGTACACTAAAAAAATTAGGCAACATCTGTTAACAGATGTTGCCTTTTTTGTTATATTTGTGCCTAATGAAAAACAACACCCATATCACGCCGTTTGCAATCAGCCTGTTCTCCCTGCTTTTCCTTAGCGCTTGCAAAGATAATCCTCCCAAGGAAGGCCTACACCTGCCCCAAGAATTATTCAGAGAAGGAGACATCGTATTCAGAAGAGGCACCGGATTCACCAGCCGCATAGTGCTGGCGGCCGACAGCGAGGGAAGATACTCGCATACCGGCATCCTGAAGAAAGAGCGCGGAGCATGGTACGTGATACACGCCGTTCCCGGCGAACCGGACTTTAAGGGAGATGCGGACAGGATAAAGATGGAACCCGTCGAACGGTTCTTCGATGCGGGGAAAGCCTCGCGGGGTGCCGTGATGCATGTGCAAGCAGACTCCGCCCTTGCATGCAGAGCCGCCCGAAGCGCACTCGGACTTTTCCGCAAACACCTGTTGTTCGACCATGACTACGACTTGAACGATACCACCGAGATGTATTGCACGGAACTCATCGACTATGTGTACCGGAAAGAAGGGATAGACCTGTCCGAAGGCCGAACCACTTCCGTCAACATCCCCGGCATGAGCGGTGACTATCTGATGCCGAACGATATTGCGCAGAGCGGACGCCTCTGTTTGATATACTGTTTTTAAAACACACATTATTCACTTAAAACAAAAAACGTATGAAAAAAGTATTCTACTTCACCATGATGGTAATGGCAGTCTTCGTAATGGCGGCTTGCTCTTCTTCCCCAAGCACTCCGGGCGACGCGTTGAAAAAGTACAGCGGGTATCTGCAAAGCGGCGATTATGAGAATTTCGTAGAAGGACTGGCTTTCGACGGCAGTCAGGATGCCGCCAAGGTAAAGGAACAAAAAGAAGCGCTGGTATCCATGCTCAAAGAAAAAGTATCGAAGGAATACGAGAAGAAAGGCGGCATAAAGGACATCGAAATCCTCTCGGAACAAGTGGCCGAGGACGGCAATACCGCTGTGGTAAAGACCAAATACACTTACGGCAACGGCGAGACCGAAGAGGGTGAGCAGCAAATGGTGAAGAAAGACGGCAAATGGCTGATGTCCATAGGAAAGTAAAGCCCGGACAGCCCTGAAAAGATACCGGACAGCATACGGAGTAAAGGAAGGAATTCCTCTGCCGTAGCTGTCCGGATTTTATTTAGCTGTCTGTCGTTTTATATAGAAATCTTATCTCAGTAAAGTTCGTGCCGCCCCACTTCCTCAAAGAGCGTCGCCAGTTTCTCAATGACCGGTTTCAGATACCGCCCGCCTTTCTCCGCGGACGCCTTCCCGGGATTGCCCACCCCGCTATCCACAGTGGCTTTGTCCCAATGGCGGGGCGCCCACGCCACCTTTTCATTCAGCGAGGCAATGGCAAACGGACGGGAGTCTCCGTTACCGGCCTCATCAAGATTCACCAGCTCGGGATGATAGTACATCATGGCCGAAGTCTCCGATTCACCGGCATGGTCGTCTATGGCGGCCTCGAAATAACCCTTGGTGGGAACGATGCCGAACCAGTCCGTCGCCAGAATCAGGAAATCGGGATAGACGAAAGCAAGGTCGCGAATCATTCCTTTGAAATTATTCCCGCCGTGACCGCTGATGATAATCAGCTTGCGGATGCCCTGCGCGTGAAGGGAAGCCACAATATCTTCCAAGATGGCCTGCTGGGTGGCGTAACGGGTATGGATGCAGAAAGGAAGTTCCCGCTGTCCGGGATTGTGAGCGCCGAAAGGTACGGGCGGCATCACCATGCAGCGCACGCCGGAACGTTCCAACGCCAAAGCGGCGGCATCCACGGCAATGTCATGCGGCAGGATGCAGTCCGTGAGATACGGCAGATGCAGGTTATGCGGCTCGGTGGCTCCCCAGGGAAGAATCACAACGTCATACTTCACGTCTTTCACCTTTCCATAGCAGGAAACGGTAAGGTCTATTTCTCTTTTTTCCATAGCTGTTATCTTTAGAAATTACTGCTTCCGGTATTCCTTGGGCGAGAGGCCGGTATGATGCTTAAAGTATTTGCCGAAGAACGACTGATTGGCGAAGTGCAGCTCGTCGGCTATCTCCTGAATGCTCTGCTCGGACGATTTCAGCATGGCTTTCGCTTCCAGAATCACCAAGCTGTCAATCCACTCGCCCGCCGTCTTTCCACTCACCTCTTTCACCACGGTGGAAAGATGCTTAGGGGTAAGGAACATCTTGTCGGCATAATAAGACACGCTCCTCTCCTCTTTATAGTGTTCGGAAACATACCGTATGAAGCGTTCAAACAAATCTTCCTTGCGGCTTTTCGGAGTACGCTCCTTAGCGGTATGCCCCTGATAGATGTCGTATATCTCGTAGAACAGAGCCAGCAACAATCCCTGCGTAATCTCCTTGCGGTACGGGTTGTCTTTCAGCTTCACCTTGCTCCACAGGAAAGAGTGATATTCCTCGAACGCCTGCAACTCGTCGGCGGTGATATCGATGCAAGGCCGCTCCTTTATCATGAAGAACATGGGAAACAGCTGCTGCATGGTAGGTATCACCAAATCCATGAAATCTCTGGACACCGCTATAAAGCTGCCGGAGAAATCATCGGAACGTTCACCCTGCTGCACGATTTGCTCGGGCAGGATGATACAAAGCACTCCCTCTTTCATTTCATATTCCTGCAGGTTGATGTTCATCTTACACCGGCCTTTCCGGCAGACAGCAAGGCAGGCGGCGTTCAGGCGCATAGGATATGGCGTAAAAGGAATATCCCTTATATCATCAAAAATAGCGAAATCATTGCCGATAAAGTCAATCATGGGCAGATGCTGTATTCCGGAGATATCAACGTTGCGTATCTGTTTTGTATTCATTGTTCTTGTGCTTTGCCGGCAAATATAGGATTATTCACGGAATTATTAATTTAAAAATCGTGAATGTTATCCTAATTCATTATTTTAAAGCCGATAAAGAACGTACGCGGCTGTGTAGGTCCGTAAAAATAACCGGCATCGCGAAACTCTCCCTTATCCAAATCCTTCTGGAAACTGTTGAAAATGTTTTGCACGCCCGTATTCAACTGAAACTTGATATGGTCGTGCAGCACGAAGGTATAGTTCAGTTTCAGATTGAGGTCAAAGAAGTGGGGCGTATTCTCCATGCGGTCTTTCTCGATATACCCGGCGTAGTGCGGCACAATCATCTTGCCCGTATACGTGCCCGACAGAGAGAAGTCGAAATTCTTCACCGGGGCGGACGAGAACGTAAAGTAGCCGTAATAGTCGGGCGTGCGGGGCATACGTTTGGTGGTCAGGTCTTCACCGTCCACCTGCGTCCAAACCTCTTCCCGGGTATAGCGGCTGCGCTGCGCGGTAAAGCCCAGCTGGAACTGCGCTTCCTTGCCATGGGCAATCTTGGCGTCGAGGTTGGCGCCGTACACACGGGCGCCGTTACCGTTACGGCGCTCCTTAATCACATCGCCCATATCGTTCTTGCCGATATCCTCGAGCACGAATACATGGCGCAGGTCGGTATAGAAACCCTCTACGAGGATATTGGCCTGCCAGTGTCCCAGCCGGGTGGTCCAGTCCACCGAACCGCTGTAACTGTTGGAACGCTCCTCGCGCAGGTTGTCCGCCAGCTTGATTTGCACGCCTTCGCCGCCGACCGCGGTTACATGCAGGTCTTCGTCGTACGCTTGCGGCGCGCGGAAACCGGTGGAGTACGTCAGGCGCGCCTGAAAATCCTCGGCGGGCTTATAAAGCAGGTTGACGCGGGGACTGAATATCAGCTTGTCTATCAGGTTGTGCTTATCCAAACGGGCGCCTACGAGCATGGTCAGCACATTCATCTTCCACTCGTTCTGCACGAAGGTGCTGGCGATGCGTACATCCTGCCGCATGTCGCGGTGATAGCCCGTCATGACATCGTGCATGGAGTTGTTCTGATACTCCAGTCCGCCCGTAAAGGTGGCGGGGGCGAAGAGGCAGTTGTCCATATTGCCTACGTACATGCCGCCTGCCACCCAGGTCAGGTCGTTCGTCTTGCCGTAGGCGTTCATATCCTTCTGCGCGCCGTAGTAGCTGTTGCGGTCGGTGTGCTGGATAGAGCCGTACAACGATATTTTATGCTTATACTCGCGCCAGAAGAGGTCGTAGCTCAGTCCGCCGCTGTTGATGATGTGCCTGGTCTGCTCGGTGATGTCCGTTTCGTGCGGCTGAAGGTCGAACTTGTTGCCGCCGCGGCGGAATTCGTTGGTAGTGTGATACTCCAGGTTGATGCGGCTGAAATGCGTGGGACGGTAATAGGCGCGGAAGCCGAAAGTATTCATGTTCAGCTTGCCCAGTTCGGAAAAACCGTCACCGTCGCGGTCGTAAGGATTGCGGTTGCGGTAGCTTTCGTAGAGGGCGATTCCATAGGAATTGTCTTTGGCCACCAGAGAGACGTTCCCGCCCATGTACTGCTCCCAGGACTTGCCGTCCATATTGGAGAACATGCTCGATACCTGGAAGGAGTTGTTGATGGGGTCTTTGGTGATGATATTGATGGTTCCGCCCACGGCATTGGCGCCGAACAACGCCGAACCGCCGCCGCGCACTACCTCTACCCTTTCAATCATATTCACCGGTATCTGCTCCAAGCCGTACACTCCGCTCAGCGCGCTGATGATGGGGCGGCTGTTAATCAGGATTTGCGAGTAAGGGCCTTCCAGACCGTTGATACGCACTTGGGGGAAACCGCAGTTCTGGCAGTTGTTTTCCACACGCAAGCCCGATTGGTAGTTGAGCGTTTTGGCAAGGTCGGTGGAGTTCACCATTTCGAAGAGCTTGGCGCTCATCACGTTCACCACCACAGGAGCCGCCTTCCGGCTTACCTCATTGCGATTGGCGGAAACCACAACTTCATCGGTCATGAAGCTTTCTTCCTGCAACTGGAAATGTACCACCGCCGTAAAGTCCTTGTTGACTTCAATCTCCTTTTCCTGCGTCTTATAGCCTACCGCAGAGACGCGCAACGTATACTTACCGGCCGGCAGGTTCTTGAACTCAAACTGGCCTTCTTCGTTGGATACCGTTCCCTGTCCGCTACCCACAATCAAAACGGTGGCATACGGTATGTTCTCTTCCGAACCTTTCACAAGGACATGGCCGGAAATCATATTGCCTTCCCTTATCGGGTTTGCGGCAATAGCCGCGCCGATACTCACCACGGTAAGCATCAACGCCAATATATAATGTTTCATTTGAATAATCGCTTTTATTTCTGTTACAGATTCAGCTCGTACGGGCTGACCTTCAACATTTACTCTTTAAAAAAATCAGTTGTTTAACGGTACCATTCCGGTATCAACCGTAGGTACGGCAAATACCAAGCGTTGGTACGGCAAATACCAAGCGTTGGTACGGCGAATACCAAGCATTGGTACGACAGATACCAAACGTCGGTACAACGAATACCAAGCGTTGGTACGGCAAATACCGGACGTTGGTACAGACAATATCAAAGGGTAACGGAATAAGGGGGAGCGCGGAGAGAAATCATCCGATACGCTTTTCCCTTGATGACGGACGTATCGGTTTCGTTTTCCACCACCCGCAGCAAAGAACGCATCGGGTGTTGTATTTCGCTGCAATCCGGTTTGTCCGAACTGAAGTGCGACAACAAACCGATAGCAATCAGCGAAGTAGCGGAGTGTGAATGTTGGTTATGAAAAGGGTGAGAGTGGGTAATCAATACCCCGTTGACGTAATGGACGTGAGTAAACGCCGTTACGCTTGCCTGGTACCCTGCAAAGAGTACCAGCAAGCATAATGCGTATATGGTTCTTTTAATCCTTTTCACGTCTTATTATCCGCCTTTTGGCTTTAAGGCCGCAAAGTTAGTAATTATTCCTGAACTTTACCAAACAAGAACTCATAATCACGTTTGGAAGCGGGAACAGCCCACTCCTCGGGAACAAATTTCCACTGGCCGAGCGCACGGGGTTCGATTACTTTCTTCCCCTCGATGTACTGCATCAGGTAGTAGCGCAAATCCTTGTCGGTAGAGCTGACGATGCGCTCTTTCAGTTCATCCTGCGGAATGCCGGCGCCTTTTGTCAGCAGCTCCCCGCCGCCGTTGCCGCGGTAAGAGTTCAGGGCTACCGTGTACATCTTATTCATATCGAACGGAGTACCGTCCGCCATGCTGAGAATGGTTACTTTCCGGCCGCTCGGCTTCGTAACGTCCACCGTGTAGATGATGCCTGCGGCGGAGTCGAAGTTGAAACTGAAATTCTTGAAAGCGGCTCTGTCAGCCGCACCTTCGCGGGGCTTGTCGCGGAACAGCAGGATATGGTCGTCGGGAGAAGTCATGCGGTTCGTCCAAAGGTCGTAGGACATCTCCAAAGCGTCGTGCACTTCCTTACCCGAGAGCTTCATGGTGTAGAGCATGTTCTCGTACTTGTACAGGTTGAACATATCGTACACGTAAACGTCCCCTTCCTTTATCCGGGTGTCGTATGACAAAGGGGCGGCCAGCGAAATCTCGGCGCCGCTGATATTCAGCTGCAAGGTATGGATAAGGTCGATGAAGGCGGACGAACCGAAATAGGCGGGACGGGTGGAGATGGTTTCCGTGAAACGCCCTATCTTCTTCGATACGAAATCCTGAATGGTGGCGTACTGTGACGCGAAATGTTTCATAAACTCGTCGCTGACGCCGTATGCTCCGGTTTCGGTCAGCACGCCGTTAATCTTCTTGTCTGTGACCTTGCCGTCGCGCAGCGTCACGGTGATGTCTATGTCGCTCACCACCACACCGTTGCTGGCGGGGTCGATAACCAGTACGGAGTCGCCTGCGATGTTCCGCACTTTCTTACATTCGCGGGCGTGGTCGTGTCCCATCAGTACGATATCGAAGCCCGGAACATTGCGGGCTACGTCCAGCGAGGCGTTCTCCCGGTACTTGCCGCCCATCAGCAGGGCGTCCTGTCCGGCATGGAACATGCCGATTACGATGTCGGGACGCTCCTTTTCACGGATTATCTTCATCCACTTGCGCGCCGTTTCTTCCATGTCGTCAAAGCGGAGCCCTTTCCACAGGTTCTCGGACAGCCACACCGGAATGGCGGGGGTTATCATGCCGAGGACGACAATCCTCACTCCGTCGCGTTCGAGCGTCACGTACGGCGGGAAGTGGGTTTTGCCCGTAGCCGTTTCGATGATGTTGGCGCCCAGTACGGGAGCATGGCAGTCGCCCGCCCAACGGTCGAACACGGCGCGTCCCGTTTCCACGTCGTGGTTGCCCATGTTACCGGCGTTATATCCCATGAAGTTCAGCATCTCGGCCGCTACGTGGGGGGATACCGTATCTATATAATTGTAATAATAGGCGGTGGGCTGCCCTTGCAGGATATCGCCGTTATCCAGCAGAATCAGATTGTCCTTATACGTCTCACGCTCTTTCTGCACGAAAGCGTACACGCGTGCCAGACTTCCGACGGCATCCCGTTGGAGAATGAAATCACGGGGATAAAAGTTCCCGTGTATGTCACTGGTCTGCACTATTTTCAATTTCACTTCTTTATCCTGCGCGGCAACCGTGCCGATAAGCAGGAAAATACATACAAAACAACAAGTCAGCTTTTTCATATATCTTTGGTTTATCATATAGCTCATCTGTTTCATAAATCCAGCGGGTGGGTAAACACAAAACGGGCGCCGCGGGTGTACTGCGAATCTATCCATATCCTGCCGCCCCACTTCTCCACAATCAGTTTGCAGATGGACAGCCCCAGGCCTGTGCCTTGCGCGTATTCGTTCAGTTTCTCGAACCGTTCGAAGACCCGCTTCCGCTTCTCCGGCGGTATGCCGCAGCCGGTGTCCGATACGGAGAACAGGGCGGTGCGGTTCCGCATGTCCGGTTCGAGCTTCAACGTTATCGTGCCGTTCTCCGTAAACTTGTCCGCATTGGACAGCAGGTTGATGACCACTTGCTGCAAACGCTGGATGTCCGTACGGATTTCCAGGCTGTCTGCGGCGCTTTCAAACACTATCCGGTTGGACGACCGGCGCGCCTGTGTCACGGAAGCCGTCACCTGCGTGCAGACCTGCACCACGTCGCACTTCTCCAGGGTGAGAGTAACGCGGTCGGCTTCCAGGCGGGACACATCCAGTATGTCATTTATCAGCCGGAGCAGCAAGTCCGAGTTGGCTTTGATTATCTCGAAATATCCGCGCTGGTCGTCTATGGCGGTATCTCCGGCGGAAAGCACGTCCGAGAATCCCACAATGGCGTTCAGCGGCGTACGTATCTCATGGCTCATATTGGCGAGGAACGCGCTTTTCAGGCGGTTGGATTCTTCCGCCCTGTCCTTCGCCTCACGCAGGGCGGCTTCGGACACTTCCAGCTCGTCTTTCAGCCTCTTGGTGCGGTAGAAGAAATAGAGCGTGATGAGCAAGCCCGTCAGCAGGATGACCAGAACGGCAGCCACTCCCCATATATGGTACTTATATTGCTCATAGAAGCCCGGAGTGACATTCACCAGCCGGATGGGGCCGGGAATCGAAGCGATATCGAGCTTCCTCTCCTTCACCAGTTTGCCGTCCATGACGGTTTCGCAGGATATAATCTCTATCTCGGAGTTCTTCGGGTTTGCCAGCACACGGACAGCCTGCCGCGCCATATCCCTGCCCAGCGCACGGTAGACGGGCACTACTCCGCCCACAGCCCAGTAGCCGATGCCTACGGACGTAATGGAGAATGCGGGCAGGCCGGGAGCGGCTTCCATCATGGCATAAGTGGCGTTGCGCATGAAGTAACCGTCGTTCATATCCACGCGCCATGTGCCCATCAGCAGAACGGTGCGCGGGGGCAGCGAGTGCAGTTTGTCACTGATGGTATAAATCGTGTTGACACGCCCGTCCAAGAGGATAAGGCTTAATTCGGGGAATTTCTTCATCTCTTTTACCACATGCGCCTGCAAGGTTACGCCACCGTAGCTGTTGTCGGAGATGAAGGCGATATGTTCCGTTTGGGGGTACAACCGTTTTATCATGCGGATATTGGCGGCCACATCGTACTGATAGACAAAGCCGCTCTTAATCGGGGAGCCGGCGAAGTCGGCGAAGAAGTCCAGCGACTCCGGCATCCATGTCTTCAAGTCCGCGCCCTGCTCCGGCAAAAGCACTACATTGCGGCTGGCAAGCGCCGTCATTACCGGAACGTCGCCCCGGACGGAGTCTTCCAGAGACAGATAGGCAGCCCACGCTTCCTGTCCTATCAGTATGACGAGCGAGGGTTCTTTCGTATCCCGGTACTTGGACAGGATACCCGCCATTCTCGTCTTCCACAAGGGAGACTCGGAGAAACTCTTGCAGTTCATGTTCTCCAGCTCCACACCGCATGTACCGCCCAAACGCTGAAACTCTTCCATGAAGTTGGAAATGTTGTCCGAAGTTTGGCGCGAGTCCGGATTATAAGAACTGATAATCAGTACAGGATGGTCGCCCGTCGCAGAAAAGGCCGGGAGCATGAGGGAGAAGAATGCCGTCAGGCAAAGCAGTGTTCTATAAAGTATTTTCTTGGATTGTCTCATTTAACGTCCTCCTGAACTGTCGCAAAGATACAATAAAACTCAAAAAAGGCGTAAAGAAAGATTGTTTTTCGTACTTTTGGCGCTCATTATTAAAAAGAAGCTGACATGACACAAATCTTTCACAGCATGATAGCTGCCATTCTCGGCATATCAGAAAAACAAATCGGGCAGACACTCGCCCTGCTCGATGACGGAGCGACCATCCCGTTTATCAGCCGCTACCGTAAGGAAATGACGGGCGGACTGGATGAAGTGCAGATAGAATCCATCCAAACCCACTACGAAAAGCTGAAGGAAACGGCCAGGCGGAAGGAGACCATCATCGGCACCATCCGCGAACAGGGGAAAATGACTCCCGAACTGCAAAAACGTATCGATGAGACATGGGACGGCACCGTCCTCGAAGATATTTACCTGCCTTACAAGCCCAAACGCAAAACCCGCGCGGAAGCTGCCCGCCAAAAGGGGCTCGAACCGCTTGCCACCCTATTGATGCTCCAACGCGAGCCTCATCCCCGGCAGCGCGCCGCCGACTTTGTGAAAGGGGATGTGAAAAGCCCGGACGACGCCCTGAAAGGCGCGCGCGACATCATCGCCGAACAGGTGAGCGAGAACGAGCGCGCCCGTAACACATTGCGCAACACCTTCGCCCGCCAAGCCGTACTGACCGCCAAGGTGATAAAAGGCAAAGAGGAAGAAGGAGCCAAATACAGGGATTATTTCGACTGTGCGGAACCCTTGAAGCGGTGCAGCTCGCACCGTCTGCTCGCCATTCGCCGCGCCGAAGCGGAAGGCTTGCTCAAAGTGAGTATCAGCCCCGACGATGAAGAGTGTGTGGAACGGTTGGAACGGCAGTTTGTACAGAGCGGCAACGCTTGCGGAAAGCAGGTGGCGGAAGCTGTGCAGGATGCTTACAAGCGTCTGCTCAAACCGTCCATCGAGACCGAGTTTGCCGCGCAAAGCAAGGAACGCGCCGATGATGAAGCCATCCGGGTATTCGCGGAAAACCTGCGGCAGTTGCTGCTCGCGTCGCCGTTAGGACAGAAAAGGGTGATGGGAATAGACCCGGGATTCCGTACCGGCTGCAAGGTGGTGTGTCTGGATGCGCAGGGTAACCTGCTGCACAACGAGAACATCTACCCGCACCCGCCGGTAAACCAGGGCAAAGAGGCGTTTGCCAAACTGCAGAAGATGATAGAAGCCTACAAAGTGGAAGCCATCGCCATTGGAAACGGTACCGCCAGCCGGGAAACGGAAGATTTTCTGAAACGGCATACGTTCAACCGGGAAGTGCAGATTTTCATTGTCAGCGAGCAGGGCGCTTCCATTTATTCCGCTTCCAAAATCGCCAGGGATGAGTTTCCCGAATACGACGTGACGGTGCGCGGCGCCGTATCCATCGCGCGCCGGCTGATGGACCCGCTGGCGGAGCTTGTCAAAATAGACCCGAAATCCATCGGCGTAGGGCAATATCAGCACGATGTAGACCAAAGCAAGCTGAAGAAGTCACTCGACCAGACCGTAGAGAACTGCGTAAACCTGGTCGGCGTCAATCTGAACACCGCCAGCAGTCATCTGCTTACATACATTTCGGGACTCGGCCCCCAACTGGCTCAAAACATCGTGAACTATCGTGCCGAGAACGGAGCATTCGCTTCCCGCAAGGAGTTGATGAAAGTTCCGCGTATGGGCGCAAAGGCCTTTGAGCAATGCGCCGGCTTCCTGCGCATACCGGATGCCAAGAACCCGCTGGACAATACGGCGGTGCACCCCGAGAGTTACCATATCGTAGAGCAGATGGCCGCCGATTTGGGATGCAGCGTAGCCGAACTGCTCGCCAACAAGGAACTGCGCCTGAAGATACAGCCCGAACGGTATCTCTCTCCTACCGTCGGAATGCCCACCTTGAAAGATATTCTGCAAGAACTCGAAAAGCCGGGACGTGACCCTCGCGGCCCGATCAAAGTATTCGAGTTCGACAAGAATGTACGCACGATTGATGATTTGCGCGTAGGTATGGAACTGCCGGGTATCGTGGGGAATATCACCAATTTCGGCGCTTTCGTCGACATCGGTATCAAAGAAAACGGCCTGATACACCTCTCGCAACTTGCGCAGAAGTATGTATCAGACCCTAATGAGATTGTGTCCATCCACCAGCAGGTACGCGTAAAGGTACTCAGCGTAGATACCGAACGGAAACGCATACAGTTGACGATGATCGGGGTGGAGCAAGGGAATGGATAAATGAGAATACCTCATTCTTCATTATTTTTTATAAGTCAGCTTATCTTTGCCGTTACCGAAGAGGTTATCGCCTAAAGTTGTGATTTTATCGCCGGTGGCAAGGACGTAGCGAAGGTTGTCGCATCCCATGAATGCGCCGTATTCTATGGCTGTTACGCCGGGGGGAAGCTCCAATGTGCCGCATAACCGTCCGCATCCGCTAAATGCACGTTGGCCGATGCTCTTTAAGGCATGGGGCAACGTGATATTGAGCAGGTATTTCTTTTGAGTGAATGTATAGTCGGGAATGACCGTGGCGTTACATTTGGACAGGTCTACGCTTACCAGGTTGGGCATATAATTGCGTATCAATGTGAAGTCCGCTTCGTCCATTTTGCCCTCTACCGTAAGGAAGTTGACATCTTTGGGCTGTATGCCGGCGCGAATCAGTTCGCTGGCAAGGCTGCCCATCGTAGCTATCTGTACAGTGGCTCCCACCGGTTCGCCTTCTATGAAAGCAAATGTCTCCCACCGTTTGCCGCGGCGATACGAGTCGCTGCTGCCCAGAGGGACGAATATGGCTGTCACGCTGTCGGCCAGGGCTTCGGGCAGCAAGTTCGGGGGAGTTTTTTTGCGTATACGGCAAATCTTCAAATTGGTACATCCCTTGAATGCACCGTCTTCGATGTTCTTGGTCTTATCGGACAGGATAACCTGCGTCAAAGATGTCTTTCCGATAAAAGTACTGTCGCTAAGCTGCTTGCAAAAGGCGTAGGACGGAATGCAATTGGCCGGATAGATATAGAAGCGGTCGGGATGCGTACCGTTCTTTCCGGCATACATGCTGATAGACGCATTGGATATATCCAGTATTTGCAGTTTCTTGAACTCATCCCGCAGATGGCGGAAATCAATCGCGTTCAGTTTGCCTTGCAGGACAAGGTGCGTAATCTCATTCGCCTCATCTTCGGTCAACATTTCCACCAAAGTGCCGGGCTTGGCAACGGTATAGCGCTTGGAAGTCTGGGCAGAGGTGTTCAATATCATCATGCCCAATCCGGCGGCCGCTAAAAGTATTTTTCTCAGGTTCATGTTTTAAGTGTCAGATTGATTTGATTTTCCAAATATAAGAAGAAACCGTCAACCTTGAATAATGATTTCTCTTTTTATTGCTATTTTTGTCGGATATTAATTAACTGAAATTATTTTTTACGCATGGAAACCATTGGAAATGAGCCCAAAGCCAAACGTTTTGGAAAAGTGGCAATCGATATCATATCTTTTGTCACGCTTGCTGTTATCATTATTACAATACTAGGTATACCTTTCTCGGCAGTATTGCAAAAGCTGGGTAAGGAAGGAGCCGATAAGATGTTCTATTTTGTCCTGAGCGAAACACTGATGCTGATAGGTATATTCCTCTCCGCTTGGATTGTATGGCATTTCCGAGGAGTTTCATTAGCCGGATTGGGACGCTCTTTGGCGATACGTAAGAAAGATTTGTTATCAGGAATATCACTGGCAATCGTTCTTTATGCGGTAGGATTCGGCGTATCCTTATTGGCAGGAGCGATAGAGATTGCAGGAGTTGTATTCAATCCTTCTTCCTTATTGATTAGCTTTGTTTTCTTTTTGCTGGTAGCCATTACAGAAGAATTCGCATTGCGGGGGGTTGTATTGGAGCGTATGCTGCAAGGCGGGGTGAATAAGTTTTGGGCATTGTTTCTCTCCGCCACCCTGTTCTCACTGGTTCATATAGCCAATCCGAACTTCGACTTTCTGTCTTTTATCAACATCCTGCTGGCAGGCATTCTGTTAGGTTCTTCTTATATATACACGCGTAATCTCTGTTTCCCGATAGCTTTACACTGGTTCTGGAACTGGATACAAGGTCCGGTTTTGGGTTATGAAGTCAGTGGAAATAAATTTTGTGACGGTTTGCTGACGCTCTATCTGCCCGAGACCAATCTGATAAACGGCGGAGCTTTCGGTTTTGAAGGTTCCATACTTTGTACGGTACTAATGGTAGCGGGAACAGCAGTGATTTTAAAAATGTTCAGAAAAAATTGATAGCAATTAGCAACTAGTGGTTAGCGATTAGTGATTAGCGATTAGTAAGCTGCGCCATATACGGTGAGATACCAATCGCTAATCACTAATCACTAATCGCTAACCACTACTTATTATACATCTTCGCTCTCAATTCCTTGATATGGTCCGAAGTGATATATTCATCATACTCCATCATCTTGTCGATAATACCGTTCGGTGTCAGCTCGATGATACGGTTCGCCACGGTCTGGATGAACTCGTGGTCATGGGATGAGAACAGGATATTGCCTTTATACGTCTTCAGATTATTGTTGAATGCCTGAATAGACTCCAAGTCAAGATGATTGGTCGGAGTATCCAGAATCAAACAGTTGGCATTGCGCAACTGCATACGCGCAATCATACAACGCATCTTCTCACCGCCCGACAATACGCTTGCTTTCTTCAACACCTCTTCGCCGGAGAAAAGCATACGGCCGAGGAAACTCTTCATGTATACCTCATTGCCCTCGCCGAACTGGCTCAACCAATCTACCAGATTCAAGTCCGTATTGAAGAAGGCGGTGTTATCCAGCGGCAGGTAAGCGGTGGTAATCGTTACGCCCCAGTTGAAAGTTCCCGCATCCGGCTTCATATTCTCGTTGATAATCTCGAACAAGGCGGTCATAGCACGCGGATCGTGTGAAAGGAATACGATTTTATCCCCTTTCTCCACATTGAAGTTCACATCGCGGAACAATACCGTACCGTCTTCCAACGTTTTTGTCAGTCCCGAAACTTCAAGAATCTGATTGCCCGGTTCGCGTTCGGGAGTAAAGATGATACCCGGATATTTACGTGACGACGGTTTGATTTCTTCCACATTCAGTTTCTCCAGCATCTTCTTACGGCTGGTAGTCTGCTTGCTCTTTGCCACATTGGCGCTGAAACGGCGGATAAACTCTTCCAGCTCTTTCTTCTTCTCCTCAGCTTTAGCCTTCTGGTTCTGTTGCTGACGGAGAGCCAACTGGCTGGATTCATACCAGAAACTATAATTACCGGCAAAGAGGTTAATCTTTCCGTAGTCGATATCCACCGTATGCGTACACACGGAGTCAAGGAAGTGGCGGTCGTGGCTCACTACCAAAACGGTATGTTCAAAATTGGCAAGGTACTCTTCCAACCAGGTTACGGTGTCCATGTCCAAGTCATTGGTAGGCTCGTCCAGCAGCAAGTTATCGGGATTGCCATACAAAGCCTGCGCCAGCATGACACGTACTTTTTCCTTATTGTTCAGCTCGCCCATCAGCACGTAATGCTTGTCTTCCTTGATGCCCAACCCGCTCAATAAAGCGGCGGCGTCACTTTCCGCATTCCAGCCGTCGAGCTCGGCGAATTTCTCTTCCAGTTCGGAAACTTTCAAACCGTCCTCATCCGTGAAGTCTTCCTTGGCATAGAGCGCCTCACGTTGTTTCATAATGTCCCACAACACCGTATGCCCCATCATTACGGTATCCATCACCGTATAGGCATCCCACTTAAAGTGGTCCTGACTCAATACAGACAGACGCTCGCCCGGTCCCAGCATGATAGAGCCCGTCGTCGGATCCAAATCTCCCGAAATGGTCCGCAAGAAAGTGGACTTTCCCGCACCGTTAGCACCGATTATACCATAACAATTACCACTTGTAAACTTCAAGTTTACATCATTAAACAACACTCTTTTACCAAACTGTACCGATACGTTCGAGACTGTAATCATCTTTATATTTACTATTTTATTATGTACTACTTACTATTTAATACCTATAACTCTGCGAATTGCGGGCACAAAGATACGAAATAATACGGTAAAACAGCTTACAACAAGTTAACTTATTGCATGATATGAAGTTAAGTAAACATCTGCAATGAAGTTAACTTACTGCAACCTATCAAGTTAACTTACTCCCCGCACGATGTTAACTTCCTATTTATGGAATATTTCGCTGTCAATCTGACATAAAAGTATTACCTTTGCAGCGTTTTTGGCAAAAGCCGTCAATTTGGCAAAGTTTTTGCTATCAAAACCGTATCATATTAACTTAAACCCTTGACAGCAATGAAAGCAAAATCATTTTATAAGAATAACAAGCATAACAATATGGACCCGAAAGAAAAAGAAAACATCAACGAAGAAGAGTTGAAAGAGCAAGCCGTCCAAGATGAGAACGGCGAGGAAACAACTGAAAAAGAAGAAGTTGCCCTGACTGAAGAAGAGAAACTCGCTCAGGAATTGGAAAAGGCCAATGCAGAGATTGAAGACCAGAAAGACAAGTATCTGCGTCTCTCCGCCGAGTTCGACAACTACCGTAAACGTACAATGAAAGAAAAAGCCGAACTTATCCTGAATGGCGGAGAAAAGAGCATCAGCAGCATTCTTCCTATCGTGGACGACTTTGAACGCGCCCTGAAAAACATGGAGACCGCCACCGATGTAGCTGCCGTAAAAGAAGGCGTGGAGCTTATCTACAACAAGTTTATGACAGTATTGGGCCAGAACGGTGTCAAAGTAATCGAAACCAAAGAACAGCCGCTTGACACAGACTACCACGAAGCCATTGCCGTAATCCCGGCTCCTGACGAAGCTTTGAAAGGTAAAATTCTGGACTGCGTACAAACCGGTTACACGCTAAACGACAAAGTAATCCGCCATGCCAAAGTAGTGGTTGGAGAATAACATACACAGTTATATGGAAAAAAGAGATTATTACGAAGTACTGGAAGTCGAAAAAACAGCATCGGTAGAAGAGATAAAGAAAGCCTATCGCAAGAAAGCCATCCAATATCACCCCGACAAAAATCCCGGCGACAAGGTAGCCGAGGAGAAGTTTAAGGAAGCGGCGGAAGCATACGATGTATTAAGCAATCCGGACAAGCGTGCCCGTTACGACCAATTCGGCCATGCCGGAATGGGTGGTGCCGCCGGTAACGGCGGACCGTTCGGCGGTTTCAGCGGCGGTATGTCCATGGACGACATATTCTCCATGTTCGGCGATATATTCGGCGGACACAGCGGTGGCTTTGGCGGCGGTTTCAGTGGTTTCGGCGGATTCGGCGGCGGTGGCGCGCAACAGCAACGCCGTTATCGCGGCTCGGACTTGCGCGTTAAGGTGAAGCTGAACCTCAAGGAGATTTCTACCGGAGTAGAGAAGAAATTCAAACTGAAAAAGTATGTACCCTGCAGCCACTGTCATGGAACCGGTGCAGAGGGAGACGGCGGCGCGGAAACCTGTCCTACCTGTAAAGGTAGCGGTACGGTAATCCGCAACCAGCAGACCATTCTCGGAACGATGCAGACACGCACCACCTGTCCTACCTGTGGCGGCGAAGGTAAAGTTATCAAGAATAAATGTAAGGAATGTGCCGGTGAAGGAATCGTCTACGGTGAAGAAGTTGTTACCGTAAACATCCCGAAAGGCGTAGCCGAAGGCATGCAGCTCTCCATGGGCGGCAAAGGTAATGCCGGCAAGCACAACGGCGTACCGGGCGACTTGCTGATTCTTGTAGAGGAAGAACAGGATAAGGAACTGATTCGTGACGAAAACGACTTGATTTATAACCTGTTGATCAGCTTCCCGACAGCGGCATTGGGCGGTGCGGTAGAAATACCCACCATCGACGGTAAGGTGAAGGTGAAAATCGAATCGGGTACACAACCGGGAAAGGTTCTCCGCTTACGCGGCAAGGGTTTGCCTAATGTAAACGGATACGGTACCGGGGATTTACTGGTGAATGTCAGTGTATATGTACCTGAAACTCTGAATAAAGAGGAGAAAAAAGCCTTGGAAGAAATGGAAGGTTCGGATAACTTCAAGCCGAATACTTCTATTAAGGAGAAGATTTTCAAGAAGTTCAAGAGTTTGTTTGACTAATACAAAAGTCGCATCTCTATAAACGGAAATCCCTATAAAGAATAGTACTTTATAGGGATTTCCGTTTATAGAAATAGCGTTTATACTTTACTCTTTAATTGCAATGCGGGTAATTCCCGGAGTACGAACTCCCGGTTTTAATTCTCCATTGATACAAAAGATATTTTTTCCGCATATCACCAATGCTGCGCCCGCACGAGCGGTATCCGGCGTACAAGCTATTGTTTGCCACTCTTGTAAGCGCACATCATACACAAGAATCCGCTTATTAAAACGATACCATTCCACCGGATGAGTCAAATAATCGGCAGCCGGTTTTTGAAGCGCACGCAAAAAGATGTCTTTATCAACACCACCCATACAGATAATCAGATTCTTACCCCAAGCAGTCGCCACGCCACCGCCTAAAGAAACTGTTTCGCCTGCCTCATTCACCACCTCGGGTAATGGTGTCCAAGTATCGGCAGCCGGTGAATATACATATCCATCAACCGAGAGAGAAGCGGCACGTCCTTCCACCGGCGCTGCAAAGCCACTCCACAGGTAGAAACATAATTGCCCATCAGCATCCAGTTGTGCGGCACTTACCGGTTGTACCCGAGGAGCGCCCGGAAAGGCGGGCAGTTCCCGCCACCCTTGAGGCAGTTGCTCCAAATCGAGACAATAAAATGCATTGGATGCCTTGCCGTTCTTGTTTCCCCCGGCAACATAGAGTTTATTTCCCAATAACGCGCCTGTCATATTATCCAGCGTGCAAGGCAATGAAGGTAATGTTTCCACAATAGCTTTCTTATCTGCCACACGTATACGATAAGTTACAGACAAAGCTCCCCGCTCATTCATCCCCCCTACACAGATGACTCCATCGGTAGTAGACACAGATACACCATAGGCCATTGCCTGCGGCAGCTGCCCCACTCTCTGCCAAACCAATATGGAGTCCTTCGGTATTAGCGCCGTATAAATATCGCGATAATATTTCTTAGCACCACCGGCATAGGCCGGTATTTCAGGAAAATTACAGCCGCCGGCAATCAATAATTGCCCTGCCGCTATTCCTGCAAAGCAAGCCGAAACACCTTTGGCAAAATCCTTATCTTCCTGTGGAAAACCCTGCATCCGGCTGATTTTATCAATAGTGACATATGCGACAGGTGCGGCAGCACGGAAAGTCGAAGCCGGCAATCCCGCCTTATTCACCAGATTGGCACGGGTAAACGGTTGCCATCCATAGCGAATAAAACGGGGATTCTTAATATTGGTATTATACACTTTCAGACAGTCATCCTCAACTACGGCAGTAGCAAGTTCATAAACCCCGTCTTCCTCCGCCACTTCAAACGAACACAAAAGAGCCTCATCAACACTACCCAAACCATCGCCATAGTCGAACGAAACATATACAGCTCCATTTTTGAATTCCGCACAGCGAAACAACGGACCGGAAGGGAGTACATTTTCATGTCCATAAGTGCGGTTCAAAGCCCAATACGCCAATCTCTCGCCAATCGGTTTCTTATTGGCAGGGTGTACATCCAATGAATCTCCCTGATCACTGGATACAACCATTCCCGTATTGGAAACACATTTCATCAATCTTCGCTGACTATCGCGGAACCATGTCCACGACGGGCGGTCGATGCTTGACAGTTGCACATAATAAAAAGGCAGATCCGGTTCATCCCAGTTGGAACGCCAACTGTCAACCAATAGTTTAAAAAGTTTTTCATGCGCTTCCTTATTATGGGCATTCGATTCTCCCTGATACCAGACAATCCCTTTCAACGGATATTTATCCAAGGGACGAATACCGGATTCAAACAGATAACAAGGTTCGTAAGGATGACGTTGCCGCTTATCGGTAGCATATTTTATGTTCAAAGCAGCCCTTTCACGCACCCAGTCTTGAATAAGGTCATTCTTTGTCCAATCATGTAAGATAGCCGGAAACTCAAATTCCAATGTACGGCGGTCTATCCATGCTTCCGTAGGTGAACCGCCGACAGCATTGCATATCAAGCCCACCGGGACATTCAGACTATCACGAAGCATTTTACCGAAATGATAAGCAACAGCAGAAAAAGAAGCCGCCGTGCCAGAAGTACAAGATGTCCAGACAGTCGGTTTATAATATTGCAAATGATTCAGGGAGTCTAACACCGACGCATCCCACGCCACCGCATCCGTACGCCAGCGCGCTTTCATATCAAACAGACGAAGTTTGTCATCATTTGCTTCCGAAACATCAGTTTGCGCGGTAGCTGCCTGTTTCAACATAAACTCCATGTTGGATTGTCCGGAACATAACCAGACCTCACCAATCAATACATTTTTATAAGACAGGGTCTGTTTTCCAGTAGATATGGATAATGTATAAGGTCCGCCTGCCTGCAAAGGCATGAGTTGCACAGACCAGCAGCCGTTATCGTCTGCCCGGACAGTAATCTTCTGATGAGCGACACTTACTGAAACCGGTTCACCCGCATTCGCTTTCCCGTGTATTTTCAATGGAGTATCACGCTGCAACACCATATTGTCGGTATACAGGTCTGATACTTGCAAACAGACGGGATAAGACTCTTTCTCCCGATTTGCTATCTCTGCACCATAAGTAATACCATTTCCTATACCAGCCGCTTTCACTTTCTTTTGAGCCCAAAGACAAGTGCAGCAGAACAAGCTAAAGAATAAAAACAATACTTTCCTCATTTCTGTATGATATAAAGGTATAATTAACGATTTCAATTATTCTTTCAAGTGTTTTTTCAGCCAGGGAATGACTAACTCCGATTTAAAATAATGGTCAGGCGCATCTACATTCACCCTATTAAAATACTCATCCCTACTTAATCCTTCGGGCAGTTTATCAATCTTTTTGCGCTTTTGCGGGTCGGCAAATTTAGGATAATGGTACATCTCCACATTAGATGGATAACCGGATATTTCGTAAGCCTTACGAATTATATTGAAGTCGCGGTCTAATCCGCCTTCCGTCAGGATGACAGGACGCGGAGCCAACGAGGCTACAATATCCGGAAAGTTAAACTTGCGCCAGAAATTAGGAATCAAGTGCCGGATTGAGTTGGGAAAGATACGGGTTCCATTCTTATCGGGAGCGGTCATCACCAAAGCTCTTTCCTGGGTTTGACACAGAAAATCATTGTAGACAAAAGCGTATATAGAGGGATCCAGTACCCCCAAAACCATTAATGGTTCCGTACCCAAAGAAAATCCACTGACCACAATACGGTCTTTACGGATATAAGGCCGCGACTTCATCCACTCAAGTACCTGCATATCCAGATAAGCCGTATATCCCAAGTAACTCCATCCCATTTCCAGCAAGAAACGGGAAAACAAGTCATAGTTATAGTTTCTGCCTCGGACATACCGTTCCAGATCAGCCGCTTCACCTGCCGCCGGATTATCTACGGCCACCGCAATATATCCGGCTTTGGCAAAGTTTAGCGCCATAGTCACTTTTGGATTGCGGTAATCATCATCGAATTTAGCGGTTATCCCCGGTTCGCCGGCCAATCCTTCCTTAGAACCGCCCGAACCCGGAATACATAAAATGGCAGGTGACGGTTTCACCAAACTATCCGGTATTAGTACCAGAAATGTGGATACACATCCGGATAAAGGATAATATTCCCATTTTTCAAGTTGGTAACCGTCACGTTGTACAGTATGAATACACTTGGGAACCGAAGAGTTATCCTGTCGTTTCGGAAAGTTCATAATCTCTTGCATAGACTTACGGACTTTCTTCTGCCATTTGGAAAATTCCCTTTTACTCATGTCCGGACGAAAAGCACACTCCGGCTCTATATCGGATAACATGGTATGCACCACGCCATAAGAGCTGAGGAATCTTCCGTCGTCACGACCGGAGCGAATCACTTTGTGTTCATCCGGTGACCATCCCGTCACTTGGGCTGCAACCAATATGTACCAGCATAGAAGCAGACCAATCATTATATTTCTTTTTTTCATCTCTTCATGATTCAAAGCCTTGCAGCTATCTCTATCTTATTTCACAATATCCTTCAACTTCACTGCCTGAAAGGTCATCTGAGCAACACTGCTCTCATACAAAATACCGACGGTTTCTTTGTCAATCATTGTCAGGCATGAGTATCCCCAGTTATTGTCTTCATCCAGCAGTAACTGGTGTTGCGGCAGCCAGGTGACACCACCATCCAAACTGACTTTAATGGTAGTGCTATGACGTCCTTTCGTTGTATTAGGATTGGAAAATATCAGTATGTCTTTATCCAAGATGTTATCTTTAGCTTTCACGCTGATGAGACTTGCCATGCAAACAGGTTCCTGAAGCGCACTACGTGAAGACACGTGCTCCGTCCAAGTCAGCCCCAAATCTTTTGTTGTTGCAACGGCACGGCTTCCTTTACGGTTGTCACGCATGTTCAACATCAGTACTCCCGGTTCAACTTCGGCTACTTGCGCTTCCGTTGTATTGGTACGGGCATAATTATGCATTTTCCAGGTTTTTCCACCGTCTTTACTATACATAATTCCTGCATTGGGAATGCGGGTAGAATCTATGAACTGAGTAGGAAAGACCAATGTACCATCATCCATCGTAATACCTCTTCCGGGACCTTGCAACAAGAAATACCAGGAAGGATCTTTCACTTGGCCGGTTATATTGATTGGAGCAGACCACGTTTTACCATCGTCCGTACTTTTAGTCACCACCAATTGGGCGGTGCGGTTTAAGTCCATTCCCGGATGCGAGCTCCACCATGCACGCTGATTCCCCATCCCATGAGTCCATGCAGCTACAATCCATACGGTATTAGTCTTGTTATCCACCAAAATAGAAGGGTCACCCACCCCATTCTGTGCGGCAGGTAAACCGTCGTATTCACCAAAAGAGAGGGGTAAACGCATCTTCTCCCATGTTTGTCCGCCATCCGTACTGCGACTTAAACCTACATCCACATGTTCTTGCAAGTCTGCGCTATTATTATACCGGACATCATATACCCCCAGCAAAGTCCCTTTATTGGTAGTTACCAATCCCGGAATACGATAAGCGGTCGATTCATCATCACCGGCATGACGTACTCCAATACCGACACGATGCTCAACGCCTTTTGGTGATACTACTTGCAGAGGAGCTTTGTTATTATCCAAATTTACGGATACTACTTCCGCCGAAATCTTAGTAGCCAAAGAAGCTGAAGGTTTCACTTGCAAACTAATCCAAAAGTAATTTACACCGGGAAACAGTCTTTGATTTCCCACCAGTTTTATTTCTTTCTTTACAGGTTCAGTCACTTTCGATTTTAAAATGGAATAGGATGGATTCGCTGCCAATGTCTTTCCCGGTGAAGTGAAAGACAGATAAGATACAGGAGCAAAACGTTTTTTACCGTAATCTTGCAAAGCTTCCGTTCCACTATAATAGAGTTTTACAGACTGAATATTCTGCATCGAAGTGTTTTCCGTAAATTGTAGAACTACGTCGTTGAATGTCTGTGCCGTATCAGTTTCCAAACGTATATAGAAAAGTATGTTATCCTGCCGTTCCAAAAGAACCGGAATTTGCGCTTCCTTTACGAATACGGTATCGGCAGCTCGCAGATTACCAAACGATATAATACTATAAAGCAGAAATAAGAATCGGAGTTTTTTCATGGTAAATATGTTCTTTTATTATTCGGTATAATACCGATACGCTTATGCTATAAAAATAAATACGATATTAATCCTTCTCTGTTTCTTAAGCTGAAACAGTCAGTTCCAACGGGGGAACCATTAGTTTCCCGACATGGAACAGTTTGTTTCCTCAGGAGAAACAGTTTGTTCCACACCGGGAAACAAACTGTTTCGCTAAATGAAACTTTCTGTTTCATGCCAGGGAAACTCTTTTTTCTTCATAGGATAAAAGAAAAACTGCCTCAATACTCTTTTGCCATGTCTTGTCCAAAAGCTATCGGCAAAGCTAATGAAAAGTTTTATTATAGCAATTTCCGAGTGTTGAGGCAGCCTCATCGTTCTAAAGAGCTAATAGCTATTTAGTATCTTTCATGCAACGAACAGGATAACCATATGTTTTAGCCTGTGATCTTAATGGGAAGAAATTCGCTGTATCGTACATTAAAGAAGAGCCATTTTTTGAAGTTATTACACCATTGCTCCAAGACTGTCCTCTATTAGCCGGATTCTTTATTACCGGTCCTGAAGATGCATTATTTAAATACCCTGTATTCGGATAGGTAGGAGTAGAACCAACACTAAAAGTTCCACCACCATTAGTTATAACTTCTGTCATAGTGCCAGATGCAAGATTCACATTTACAGCACCTGTAGAATATCTACCTCCTTCAGGGACACTAACAAATCCAGTCCATACATAAGCATGAGGTACGCGATAACCCGGTGGACATGGATCATAAATCGTTTTATGCCCCGTATCATTTGTAGGTGCATCTTTTGATGTCAACGCAGGATTACCCCACAAATCATTACCGCCGTCCTTAAGCCAATTTTCAGCACCGGAACCTATATAACGCATTGGATATTTAGCAATATCCATTAATTCAATCGGTGTTCCTATGTATGACCAGCTACTATTATTTCCTTCAACAAATCCAGCAAAAGATGATATCATATTATTTTCTTTATCGTAAGTTGTCATAAAGGTAGTTGAAACCATAGCACTGTTATCTCTTTCAGGGAATGGATCTTTACGTCCCCACTGATAACGCATACCTTGCGCACTGTTATCATTACTTGTAGGCCAACATGTAGCAGAAAGTGCACCAAGATTTCTATCCATCATCATAGGATTAATTAATTTATCATAGCTATTAAAATCACTATGAATTGTATATGTTTCCACTTTAGAATCTAAATCCACATCTGTAACCCAAATATGCCAACTCCAAACAATTGTCCCTGCATCATTATATGCTGCAATTACAGCATTACCCGGCACTAATGGAGTATTATCAGAACCATTCAAAGTAAAATAAATGTAGTTATTCTTTAGTTTTACACCAGAAAGTAAGCTTCTTTCACTTTGCCATAAAATTGAAGCTGAAACAGGAGCCAGCGGAGAAGGAGTAATACCTTTAGCAGTACCTAAATTACTATCATAATTTGTTGTTTCCGGGGTTGTTACTCCATTACCCATAACCGTAGCATTGAAACGATATTCTTGTCCGGCCTTTCCCGCTATGTAGCAGTTCGCGGTTTCATTTGCACTTAAATCAACAGAATTATCACCCAGCACAGTTTCTGTAAGCGCATCCATATCTACTTCCAGAGTATTAAATTCGCCTGCGAGAATCTTCACAGAAGAAAGATTACCTTCCAAGCTTAAATCGTTATCTTCTCCTGCCTTTTCTATCACTACCGTTACTTTGCATTGCTTTGCCGACAAGTCCAAAGGATTTATAGACATATATCCGTGAAAGGCTTCATTCTGTACTAATTCCGGAGCATTATCCACTTTTACCTGTACTTTGGAAGAACCTTCGGCAATAGCAAACTGCCCTGTAGTCAAATCGAATTTATACTCACCCGCCAAAGGAACTCCGTCTTCCGTAGAGAATTCAATGGACTTTATCTTCCAGCCTGCATACTTCGCAGCTGTTTTACAACTGACATCCATATACCCTAACGCATGCTTGAAAGTCATGGGTACGGCGGTTTCTACTTCGGCAGAAGTAGCCGTGGCGTAAGTCAAAGCACTACTCATCAAATGAGTATTAGCCGTACCCGACTGCAACTGCGAATTACTTAATGTTCCGGCAATAGCTTTTGCGGAAGTATTATTCTTGTTATACGGTGCGTATACATAGAAAGTATGATCACCCGCCTCTTTATTCCATATTACCTGTGTGTAGAACAGACCTTCAGTCTGCCCTACGAAAGGAGCTGCAAGACCTACAGCCAGATTAACGGTTTCTGTCTGTTCGCAGAAGAAACCGATTTTACTGTCTGCCGCCCAAATTACCTTATTATTTTCATCCAGTTGTGACTGACAATTGAAGAAAATCTGATTCCCTCCTGCCGGCCGTGTAAAGTCATTTGTATAGTCGTCGTCACTGCATGCGGTAGTAAGAAGCCCTGCGCAGAGTCCTAAGACCAGAAATGTATATTGCTTTTTCATCTTCTTATGATTTAATTTTTCTAATGAATTATAATAAACTCACTTTCACCCGACCCACAGTTTAATAACCGGGTGTTTGTTCTACCTGAGGATCTTTAGACATTACGGTCGCATCAATAGGCCACAACAAATGTTTCTCTACCAAGTCGCCCGTAACGTTGATTTGAAGAGCCTTAGCCAAATCACCGTCTTTCATACGGCGAATGTCATACCAATGTTTACCCTCACCGACAAATTCTTTCGTGCGTTCTTCCAAAATGGCATCTTCAGCCGTTTCACCTGCCTGCGGATATTTATGAGTAACATAAGCATCACCATAAGCACGCTGGCGAATACTATTGATGTAAGTAGCAGGATCACCGCCTTGCATAGCCACTATTTCAGCTAACAGCAATTGTAAATCCGCATAGCGATAAATAGGCCAGTCATTAGTAAAACGACGGGTATTATTATCCATTTCACCCATAAACTTCGTCAAAAGAATAGCCGCATCGCCACCCTCTATTTTATACACATCAAAAAATGTAGTGCTACGGCGAATATCATCTTCACCGAACTCATCAAAGAGAGCTTTGGTATATTGAAAATTAGAAGCGGTACCATTCAGATTCAAAGGATTCACATTATCTCCAGTGTACGCTTTACCGTCAGCATCTTGAAAACCTACCAGATTGGTATTTGTAGGGTATAAAAATTTACTGAAGAAATTTTCTTTTTCGTTCAAAAGATAACGGATTACAAATATCATTTCCTTATTATCCTTTTTGGCAACATCAAATACATCCGCAAAGCTTGTTGTAGAGGCAAAGCCATACTTCTCCGAATCTATAACGTCTTGTAATGCTTGCTTGGCGGCAGTCAAATCGGCAGACACATCCTTAGAGTAAACATTAGCACCGCCAATCGGTCTCACCTTACATCCCCACAGCAGAATCTCGGCTTTAAGCATTTTTGTTGCCGCTTTACTCCAATAAGAGCTTTTGTCCGTGGAATTAATTGTATATTCGTCTTTCTCAAAATAATCGTCCGACGCTTTTATATCCTTCACCAAGAAAGTGTAAATTTCCTCTTCTGTGGCACGAGGCTGATTCAAATCGGCGGGAGTAAAGCTACCATCCATCACACGTGCTGTCTCTATCAACGGTACCCCACCATAAGTACGGAACAGATGGAAGTAATAAAAACTTCTCAACCCATGCAGTATACCCATATAGTAATTCTTTTCGGTCTCGTTCAAAGCACCGGTACCGGGAACCGACTGAATAGCATGGTTAATCTGCATAATATCCATATAGAAATTACCCCAGTTGGTAATAACGGAATTGGTTACCGTCAGGTTATTATTCACTGCCGCAACATCGCTGATAGATTGGTTGAAAAGAGAGGAACTCGCTCCCACAAATGTTCCCCCTCTGAGTTCGCCCATCTTGAAAAATACCTCCTGGCGTTCGCGAAGACGATAATGTAAGCCTCGAACATAACGTTCCACCTGGTCTTTTGTACTCCAATAATTACTGATACCATAGGAGTCTACCGGGCTTAATTCCAGGTAATCACATGACTGTATGGCTCCTATCAACAATATCAAGAATATGTATTTTATTTTTTTCATAATACTATCTTTCTTTATGATTTAAATATTAGTAAAGTTAGAACACAACCTTTATTCCCATCAAGACAGTCTTCGGCAAGGCATATCCGCCCTTACCGTCATCCTTGGTATTATTTGCGGAATCATACTCGGGAGTATAGAGATTGTTGCTCGTCACATAGAACAGATTCTGCCCGGTGAGCGTTACCGTTACCTTCTCCATCATTGCTTTCTTTGTCCACTGGGAAGGCAAATCATAACTCAAGGAGATTTCACGAGCACACAGGTAAGCAGCATTTTCCCAGAATAAAGAAGTACTACGAGTATAGTTTTTCTTAAAATTAGTATCATTAGTCATTAATACCGGCAATCCTGCAGTAGGATTATCCTCTGTCCATGTTTCTTTAGCGAGCTCCGGCACATTAAAGGAACCGGACGTAATTCCCATGAAATATTGATAACCGCTATTCCACTTCTTATATCCCAACGCATAGTCGAAACGGGCAAAAAGTGTCAGTCCTTTCCAGGAAGCAGAAGTATTAAAACCACCCATCCACTTAGGTATGGAGTTACCAAGCTTTACCTGGTCGTGCGTATCAATGATACCGTCACCATTTACATCGTACCATACAGCATCACCGGGAGCAAGTTGCTGGGCATTTCTCTGCTGTTCAACAGTTAACTGGGCATAGGCCGCCGGACCGTATACAGGCTGAGAAGGAACCTTGTCTACGTAATAAGCATAGTTTGCAAGGTCTGCCTCATCACGAACAACATGTGTCATCTTAAAACCATAAATGTCTCCATAAGATTGTCCTTCCTGTGTACCGCCTCTCCACACTGTTTCATTGCTTCCTTTACCTTTGTAGACCTCTGTACCGCCTTGACGGTTGTTTTCATTACCGTTATCAGGCAATTTCAGCACTTTAGACTTAACAAACGTAATATTGGCACCTACATTCCACTTAAAATCTTTACGATCGAAAATACGATAATTCACTTCCAATTCCATACCCTGGCTGCGTACCGCACCGTTGTTGGTTTTCATAGAGCCCACACCGGATGAAGCAGACAAGGGTACATCAGCTATCAAATCGGTAGTTTTCTTATTGAAGTAACCTGCACTGAGATCTACCTTATTGAACAAACCTAACTCAATTGCCGCATCAAAAGAAGTTGTCTTTTCCCAACGTAATCCGGGGTAAGCGATGTCATTTATCAATAAACCATAAACACCATTATAATCACCGGCATTGGCGTAACTTCCCTGCAACTCATACAACCCGATACCATTTACATTACCATTCTGTCCATATCCCATACGTAACTTCATATTAGAGAATATATCCAGATATTTTTCCATAAATTCTTCACGATACACATTCCATGCAGCGCTTACACCCGGGAAGAATCCCCAACGGTTGTCCACCAACTTGGAATAACCGTCATAACGTCCGGAGAAAGAGAACAAATATTTGCTCTTATAGTCATAGGATGCATTGATGAAACCGGACATAATACGTTCTTGTGTGTGAGTAGTAGACATATTACGAGTGGATTTTCCATTAGCATCCAAAGGCTCCGTAAACTGCAGTCCGATAAAATCATCGGAAGTCGCTCCCTGACCGGACGCTTTAAGACCGAAATTATATTTATCTATCATTTCAAAACCACCTACGGCACTGATGTTATGATTGCCAAAAGAAGCATTATAGTTCAATATGGCATTATAGGTCTGATCCAAACGACGTGCATAATCGGCAGAAGCCTTTCGGTTGGAATCTACCTTACCCGGACCATTCGGAAGTTCCTTGTTGAAAGATTCTTTTTCAACCATGTGAAGATACCACATACCACTCATTTTCAAGCTCAGTCCTTTCATAAGATCTATTTGGAATGAAGTTCCCAAGGTAGTCTTATAAGCCGTATTTCTACGATAGTAATAGTTCTTCATCTCATTCCAGTTGGCATTCTGAGTATTATTGATTAATTTAATAACCGTTCCATCCATGTTGGCACCTTTAAAAGTAGGTGGAACAGCAGGTACCACACTCCAGAAATTGGCATCGCTCATATAGTTGGGATTCGTTTCGGAACGAGAAAAATTTACGAAGCCGGAAGCTTTCAACCAATTCTTAATTTTGTATTCACCATTCAAATTGAAAGATAAACGTTCATAACCGGATTCCAATGGGAAACCTGTTTCATCATAATATCCAATACTTGAATAATACTTTCCTTTTTCATTACCACCCGAGAAAGAAATATTGTAATCTTGCGTCCAAGCGTCCTGCATATTCAAATCACGCATATTGGTTTCCTTAAACAACAAATAGTTATCGGTAACAGGGTCTTTCATAGACTGCCAACCGTAATCCAACAAATATTTATTCTTATCGGTCAGAATTGTAGTACTGTAAATACCACTGGCTGTCTGATTGCCATCGGCCGTAATATCATTTCCCGTACCCCAACCGTTAACAAGATTCAGATCATCTCCACTACGATTTGCAGCCATACGTTCCCAATACAGATAATCACGGGCATTCAGGAAATTATAATTATCGCGGGCAAAACCTTTACCTACGTTTACATTCAAAGTGATGGTAGTTTTACCGACATGACCGCTCTTGGTGGTCACCAATACTACACCATTGTTGGCACGGGCACCATAAAGCGCCGTTGCAGCGGCATCTTTCAAAATTTCGATAGACGCAATATCATTACTATTAATATCGTTCATATCATCCTTTTGTACACCATCAATAATATACAGCGGACTACCTTTACCGTCCAAAGAAGCACCGGCACGAACTTGGATAGAAGGTCCCGTTCCCGGCTGACCGGAAGTCTGCGTAACACGTACGCCTGTAACAGTACCGGCTAAAGCCGTCAACGGATTGGCACGTACCCCCCTCTCCAACACTTCAGAAGAAACTTTAGAAATAGCAGCCGTCAACTTATCTTTAGTTACGGTTTTTCCGTAACCCGTAACGATAACTTCTTGCAATCCTACAGCATCTTCTTTCATTACAACAATAATACTTTTACGCCCACTGACAGAAATCTCCTGTTTAGTATAGCCTATGTAAGAAAAAGCCAATACCGATTTGTTTTTTGTCAGAGTTAACGTATATTGTCCATCCAGATTAGTAATGGCACCATTGGATGTGCCAATTTCCAATACAGAAACGCCAATCAGCGGTTCTCCTTCAGTGTCCTTTACAACACCTGTCACTGTCTGTCCTACTTGCGCATACAAGCTGCTCAAGGAACAAAGCATTACCACTGCCATGAGAATTACTTTCTGACAGCTCTTTAAATGTATTTTTCTCATATCAAAAAAACAGGTTATTTAGAAGATAATATAAACAAATCCAATCTTATCCAGCCTTCCGGTCTGATTGAAGTTTTTGTAAATCCGGGTAAATCGCCAAGTTCCGCAACAATAACCAAATCACCATCAGGCATCAATGCCATACAAGTATATCCCGCTGCTTTATCATAAAGCACCATATGATCTGCAGCATTAAATGTATGCGAATGTCCGTCAAAGAATTTTGCTTTGGCAAGATATAGGATACCACGGTCATCGTGTGAACTGGTAGCGGTGATTCCTTTTGCTCCACAATAGTACAGCCAGTTATCTTTCACTATCACACTTCCTGCACAACCTTTCTCCGGAGTTGGTAATTGTGATGCCGGATAATCCGAGAATCCCGGCCACTTGGCACCACCATCTGTACTATAATAGTTTTGCCGATATCCATTATATCGAATATTGCCAATCAATGCACCGTCAGGAGCCTCAGTAACCGTCCACTCACCCGATTTATTAGGTTGACCTGTTTGCCAGGTAACACCATGATCATCTGAATACATAGCGGTATTTCCACCATTAGAAACAGTTCCTTTATCCGCATCGACCTTAAATGAACGCATAGGAACAATCAAACGGTCCTTATACATCTCATTTGTCATTTGTATACCGGAACCGGGACCAAAGCTGCCAATCATTCTTGTAAAACCACTATATATACCAATCTGCACTTCATTCGTGAGATCTTTCCTTGTCCAGGTTACACCATCATCTTCAGAGGTATACATGATAGCTCTGTTATTATAGCCTTGTTGAGCAGAAGGTTTACCAACTGCATCCCATAAAGAAGTAAAAAGGAAAATCTTTCCGGTAGTCTGGTCAACCACAACTGTCGGGTCCATGTAAGAGAGTTTTGAAGAAACGGCTTGCTCTGTTATATTCTTTTCTGTCCAGGTAGCTCCCTTATCCGTACTACGCTTCATAAAAATATCCGTACGTCCCGATTTATCCATCCAAGTACCATAACGAGTTTCACAAAAAACAAGTATCGTACCGGCTTTTGTAACTGCCACCGCAGGCACACGATAAGAGACGTCAGTACTTACTTTAGAATTAAATACAGTAGTCGTTGAAGTTACTTTCCACACCGGATCCGCATCAGGAGCAGGTGTCGGATCGTCCGGGTCAGGTGTCGGATCGGGTGTCGGTTCTTCTTGTTCCATCTCATCCGGATAGGGCACAGGTGAAAAATCATTGACACTATCATCTGAACAAGCTGTAAAAACAAGCAAGCTCATAACGATACTCATAGTATAAAAAAAGTTTTTCATAAATATAAAATTAAAGATTAATAATAGGTAGTATAAGCAAGTCCAGTCTCATCCAACCGGCCGGACGCTTGAGAGGTTTGATACCGGGCAATGATTTACGAGTAAATCCAGGAGTATCTGCCGTTTCAAATATAATCGCCATTCTGCCGTCCGGCAAGAAGGACATACAACTATAGCCTGAAGCTTCATCATATAATTGAATTCCATCATTCCATGTCTTCCCGCCATCGCAGCTTTTATACAAAGCCAGACCTACGCGTTCATCATATTCCGGTGTTTCAGCTTTTCCTCTGATACCAGAAAAATAGAGTTGTCTTCCTTGTCCCAAAACGCTCGCCTGACATCCTTTAGAAACACCCGGTAGTGCCGGTTCTTTTACCGCTTTGCTCCAAGTACCCCCACCGTCAGCGCTATATGCCACCATACGCGCTCCCGGTATGCGAGCATTGTAAACCAATGTTCCGGCAGGAGATTCGGCTATTTGAAATTCATCACCGGTATCGCCTTTACCACCCATTGTCCATGTCCGGCCATGATTATCGGAATAGATTGCTACGTTATGAGCACTTTTTCTTTCGGAATCAACTACACGGGTCGGTAAAACCAATCGTTCCTTAAACTGTTTTCCCGACATCTGTAAACCTGCTCCCGGACCAAAACCGACAATATGATAGCCTGCTGGAATAATCGTAGATGTAACATCCACAGGCGAAGACCAAGTTTTTCCATTATCATCCGAAGTGATAAGAATAGCACGATTCTTTGTTCCGGAATGGTCTTCCGACGGCCAAAAAGTTGTGAATAAAAAGATGCGTCCGGTAATTGAATCAAGAATCGGAGTAGGATCCATATAAGCACCGGTAATACCTTGTGTCAAATCTTGCATAACAGACCATGTTTTTCCTGTATCCTCGCTTCGCTTCACTACAATATCCGTACGGCTTTTATCCCGCCAACTATCTCTACGCGCCTCACAAAAAACAAGCAATGTACCATCTTTGGTTGTCAACAGTGAGGGAATACGATAGCTGTTCACATTATCATCCCCGGCAGAAAAGACAGTACACTTCTTCAGTCCGGAGAAATCTGATTGTTCTGTTGTTTGCGCTTCTCCTTTAATTGAGAAAAGAAAAGATAAAAAAACTACTATGAATAGATTCTTCAATATGTGCATATGATATTTTTATAAATGAAAATACAAACATCACTTACAACAGTTCCTGACACAGCATATAACTACGAATCATCATTCGAGGTATATGGAAAGGACCCTTAAACAGATTACCTTTGGCAGGTTGGGCCACCGTGCCATCACGGTGCAGATAACCATACCACTCACCATATTCCCTATCAGGAAAATGAGCATACGTCCAATCACTTATCTGCTTATGCATGGCAAGGTATTTTTCATCGTGAGTTGCCTGATAAGCATAAAGAGTGGCAATAACAGCTTCGGTCTGCGGCCACCAGAATTTCATATCCTGGGAATAATCCTGTGCGGGGAAATTACGACAGTCCCGGAAGTTTATTATACCGCCATATTCTTTATCCCATCCCCATTCCCAAGACCAATCGAGAATCTGAAGAGCCGTTCGTACCAAATCTTTATCCCAGTCGCGATAGCGGGCTTCTTCTAAAATGAACCAGGAAGTCTCGATACAATGCCCCGGATTAATGACACGCCCGTTACAGGTATCAATGAACTCTCCATCTTTTCCCACCATTTCAAGCAATGCTTTAAACTCGGGATGAATAAAGTACTTTCGGATAGCCGCAAGCGATTCATCAATTTGTGTGTCGAGTATCGGATCGGAAATAGCAGCACGGACACGAGAAGCCGTATTGATGAGAATCATCGTAATGGAATGTCCTCGAGCCTGTAGTGCAGGCAGATACTTAGGCTCCAGAAAACCGGGGGTGGAAAGAAACCTTTGTATACGTTTGAAAAGAGCTAAAGCCTTTTTTGCATAAGTTTTATCTCCTGATGCAATGGCGTATTCTGACATGGCAATGACGGCAAAACACTCGGAAAACACATAGCGACGTTTACGCAAAGGAGTACCGTTTTCAGTAACTTCAAAGTACATATGTCCGTCAGCATCAAAACAGTGCTTTTCTATAAAGTCTATACAACTCTTAGAAGCCGCAAGCCATTCCGGATTCTGTTCTATATTATTATAAGCATAAGCTGCAATAAACCCAAAACGTCCCTGAAACCATACAGATTTCGTAGTGTCCATTAAACGGCCATCACGATCAATACAAGTATATACTCCGCCATGCTTACGGTCAAGGCCGTAGCGCATCCAAAAAGGCATAATATTCTCAGTGAAATCATGTCGATAGGATGCTGACCATGAGGTTAAATAATCCGTTACATTCATAGTTTATCAGATTTTAGAATTTATTGCAACGTTCAAAGAAATGAATAGCCTCAAGCTCTGCTTTCATCTGGCATTCTTCCTCATCGGTCATATTTTGGAAAGGAGTACGATTCTTACCTAGGTCTAGACCGATAAGCTTCATTATACGCTTACCTCCCACAATATTTCCACGGAAATGGCAAATAACATTAATCACTTCTTGCGAGAAGTTCTGACGTTCACGCGCCAATTCAAGGTCACCGGCCTTCCAGGCATCAATGATACCTACCAGTTCCTTTCCATTATAATTGGTAGTACCGCCAATGCCACCCTGCGCACCTCCCATTGCCAAACAGGGAAGAATCGTTTCATCCTGACCGTGGAGCATATCGTACTTACCATTCTTATAAAGACGGCACTGATTGTATTCGTACATACTCTCGAAAGTATATTTAATGCCGGCGAAATTAGGTACTCGCCCATCAACCGCTTCCAATAACTTAACCATAGGCAGGAAAGCGCCGTTGAAAGCGGGAATATGATAATAATAGAACGGCAGTTCGGGAGCACCCGCTGCAATTTCTTCAATATACTTTACCAATTCTTCCACACGACCAATTTTAGGAAACGGTGGAGCCATTGCTCCAATAGCTGTAGCTCCGATTTTCTGCGCATGCTCCGCCAACATACGGCTCGCTTTGACGCAGCAGCTCCCAACGTGAACAATTACCTTAAATCCTGCCGGCGCAACAGATACCCAACGCTCGGCAAGTTTCATACGCTCTTCTTCAGTCAACATATATCCTTCACCGGAAGAACCATTAATGAATACTCCTTGAAGGCCATTTTTCTGCAACATTTTTGCATAGGCTTCAATAGGTTCATAGTTTACTTCTCCATTTTCATAAAACGGAGTGAAAGGCGCATCAATCAAACCAATAATCTTTTCCATACTTTTTATTTCTTAATATCATTAATGTTATTATTATTCCATATTGTCTGTCTGAGGACGAAGAAAGTAAAGTTGCAAAGCCAACGCTACCAGTACTATAATACTGAGCATGGCAAATCCTTGTCCCAAGTTTCCTCCATCGGTCCATTTTCCTAATAACTCGGTAACGGCGGCACCGGCAAATACACCTGTCATATTCATAATACCATAGGCGGTACCACGATGTTTTGCCGAGACGAACTGACAAAGGATAGGCATATTATTAGCATCGAAAATACCAAAACCTATTCCGAAAAGCAGTCCGGCACCAATAACAGCTGCAAAGCTGTGTCCAAAACCCAGCAGCATTAACGCAGGAATCGTCAACCCTAATCCGATAGCCCCCGTATAAACACGCCCTCTGATATTTTTTTGTACCCACCGGTCAGATAAAATACCTCCTACGATAACCCCGATAAACGAAGAAAAAGCGATTGTTATAGTAGAGATCGGACCGGCTTCAGACATAGGAATATTCAAACTTTCGGAGAATAATGTCGGTAACCAGTTTTTAGTCGCCCAACCGGGAAGACTCGGAGCTGCAAAATAGAAAAGGATAATCCAGAAAGCCCAAGTAGAAAAAAGTACACTAAGCCCGCTAAATAAAGACGGTTTCTTTTCTCCCGATGCTATTGGCGTCTCTTTTACCAAAGCATGGGCCGGATTTTCACGCAATGTAACAACCAAAATCAATGAATACACAATACCTATGATACCGAACCAATGAAACGTGGAATGCCAAGAAAAGATAGCCGCCACCGTAGCGCCAAATCCACCGATAGCTTGCCCTACATAAAGTCCGGTCATATGTATCCCAATAGCCAATGAACGGGATTTACCTTGATGCCAATCAGCAATAAGAGATAAGGCAGAAGGTATATAAAGCGCTTCACTAATTCCCATCACTGCACGAAGCCAATATAATTCGTGAAAATTATCAGCATATCCCATCAAATAAGTGACAGCGGACCAAACAAACAAACTTCCGACAACCAACCACTTACGACTGAAACGGTCAGCAATCATACCGGCGACTGGGCTCATAAAACCGTAAATCCATAGAAAGATAGCCATTAGAGCTCCAAAGGCTTCCGCTTTATTCAATTCTACAATATCAACCTTCATAGCCTCCTGCATAGTAGAGAGCATTTGGCGATCCATGTAATTGAGTAGAGCAACCACCCATAATAAAGCAACTACTACCCAAGGATACAGATTTTTGTTTTTCATAATCTTTAGTTAAAGCTATATTAATTTATTTTGATGCAAATATATCAATCATTTTATTATATACAAAATATTTAATAAATTATTTTATTAAATACAAGACATTAATTAAAAACATATAGATAACAAATAAATATAAATAAAAATAGCGCAAGAGAATGAATTGCATTCAACTTACGTCATGCTTTTTACCCCACTAATCTAATACCAATTATTTTTCAAATCTTCACTTTAGCTATTAGCTTACGAATTTTCCCTTGACCAATTATAGGCGCATGAGGATCCTCCGGATATACAATCATAAACTGGCCTGGATATAAATCGACCCATGTAGTTGAACAGTCTGAATACAAGGCACAATCTCCTTCTTTCTCATAAGGCTTAACTTCCTGATTTACATCTTCAAAAGCCTTCCATCCAATTCTTTCTATACCTTGCAAAAGAATATGTACATCAATATAAGCACGATGGACTTCCAACACTTGTTTAGCTTGTGCAACACATTCAGGATTGATATTCATAATAAATAAATTATCACCGTCAATATCAATACGTCCTAATTCCGCATGAAGCAAATCATGGCTTTTTACATAGTCAAAAAGAGTTTTAAACAAAGGGTGGAGCACCTCTACCCTACTGCTATTCTGTAAATTCGATACAATCATTTTCGCTGTTTTTTTAGTTATATATGAAAATTCCGAGGCAAATATAGAAATTAATTTAATTACACGGGAGATATTAATAAATTATTTTAGTATATATAAAATATAAAGCTAAATTTATTATCTTTGTAGAAATTCAATCAGTAGAAGACATGAGACAGCAACTTTTAAAGGAAATAGAGTTAGGAAGCAAAAGTGCTCTCGTAAAAAAGAGAATTATTACACATTATATATATAATGGCAGTTCTACCATTACCGACCTATCCAAAGAATTAGACCTAAGTATACCTACCGTTACCAAATTTATCAGCGAGATGTGCGAAGACGGATATATCAATGATTACGGTAAATTAGAAACCAGTGGTGGGCGACATCCAAGTTTATATGGCCTTAATCCGGAATCCGGATACTTTATCGGCGTAGATATCAAAAAGTTTGCTGTCAACATCGGCTTGATTAATTTCAAAGGTGATATGATGGAATTGAAGATGAATATTCCCTACAAATTTGAAAATACACCGGAAGCCATGGAAGAGCTATGCAGACTTATCAGTTCTTTCATAAAGAAAACAAAAGTCAATACAGAGAAAATATTAAATATCAATATCAACATATCCGGACGAGTTAATCCTGAGTCAGGATATAGTTTCAGTCAGTTCAATTTCTCAGAGCGTCCGTTAGCAGAAGTCCTAACTGACAAAATAGGATGTCAAGTCTGTATTGATAATGATACCCGTGCCATGACCTATGGTGAATATTTGCAAGGTTGTGTAAAAGGAGAAAAGAACATTATATTCGTCAATATAAGCTGGGGACTTGGCATCGGAATTATCATAGACGGTAAAATATACACCGGAAAATCAGGTTTCTCCGGAGAATTCGGACATATCAATGTTTTTGATAACGAAATACTGTGTCACTGTGGCAAAAAAGGATGCCTGGAAACAGAAGCATCCGGTTCCGCGATATATAGAATTTTACAAGAACGCATTAAAAAAGGCGAGTGTTCCATACTGTCCGGTCGGGCAAACAACCAAGAGCTTCCGCTTACATTGGACGAAATTATTTCTGCCGTAAACAAAGAAGATTTGCTGTGTATTGAAATTGTAGAGGAAATCGGACAGAAGCTAGGTAAACAAATTGCAGGATTAATCAATATATTTAATCCTGAATTGGTTATTATTGGCGGAACCCTATCATTAACCGATGACTATATAGCCCAGCCTATTAAGACAGCAATAAGAAAATATTCGCTAAACCTCGTAAATCAGGATTCTGTTATTACAGTTTCAAAACTAAAAGACAGGGCAGGAATTGTAGGTGCTTGCATGCTGGCACGAAGCCGGATGTTCGAATATTAAAATAAACAGATAACCAAAGAGTAAATCAGAGAAAAGCGTAGCGAACAGACTGACAAAGCGTTCGTTACGCTAAATTTTTCTCTTGGCGAGAAGCCTAAGGAAGCCAAAATATAGCCATACAGCGCAAGAGTTCAGTTACCACATCATTACCGTGTGGTCATGAAAGATTTTTCGCTAAGATGGTCTTTTTCTGCGATTTGCGTAATTCTGCGTAGCTGTCGGCAACTCACAGTAAACTAATTTTGTAACCAAAAAAATGTGAGTTATGCGAAGTACATTCAAGGTCTTATTCTACGTGAAGAAAGGCAGTGTAAAGCCAAACGGCAACCTGCCACTGATGTGCCGCCTTACGGTGGACGGAGAGATTAAGCAGTTCAGCTGCAAGATGGACGTTTCCCAAAACTTGTGGGACGTGAAGAACAACCGTGCTTCGGGCAAAAGTGCCGAAGCGCAGAGAATCAACCATGCGGTTGACAAGATTCGGGTGGAGGTGAACCGCCGCTACCAAGAACTGATGCAGACGGACGGATATGTTACAGCCGCCAAGTTGAAAGATGCTTATCTCGGTATAGGTATCAAACAGGAAACCTTGCTGAAACTCTTCGAGCAGCACAATGCCGAGTTTGCCAAGAAAGTCGGACACAGCAGAGCCAAAGGAACATTCCAACGGTACATAACCGTCTGTAAGCATATTCGGGAGTTCCTGCCACATACATACAAGCGTGAGGATATCCCCCTCAAAGAATTGAATCTCACGTTCATCAACGACTTCGAGTATTTTCTGCGCACGGTGAAGAAATGCCGCACCAATACCGTGTGGGGCTACATGATTGTGTTGAAGCACATCATTTCGATGGCGAGGAATGACGGTCGTCTGCCGTTCAATCCCTTTGCAGGATATATCAACTCTCCCGAAAGTGTGGACAGGGGGTATATTACAAAGGATGAGATACACACCCTTATAAATACCGAGATGCCTGATAAGACCCACGAACTTGTGAGGGACTTGTTTCTGTTTTCGGTGTTCACAGGTCTGGCATATTCCGATGTGAAGAACCTCACCACCGACAACCTGCAAACATTCTTTGACGGTAACCTTTGGATTATCACCCGAAGAAAGAAAACCAACACGGAATCGAACATCCGTCTGTTGGATGTTCCCCGAAAGATTATTGAGAAGTATAAAGGTATGACAAGGGATAATAAGGTTTTCCCCATGCCAAGTAACACGACCTGCAACAAAAGACTGAAAGCCATAGCCGAATTATGCGGTATAAAAACGCATTTGACATATCATGTCGCAAGACATTCGGCAGCGACTACCATATTGTTATCCAACGGAGTACCCATTGAAACCGTCAGCCGTCTGTTGGGTCATACCAACATAAAGACCACTCAAATCTATGCGAAGATAACCGCCCAAAAGATAAGTCAGGACTTGGAACTGTTGTCCGACAAGTTGGGAGATATGGAGAAAAGCATTTGCAATGCCATTTGATAACTCTATAAAACAGAATACCGATGAAAGAGAAAAGGAATATCATCACGATGGACGGACAGGGCAATATCGCTCTGCCTACCGATACAGGCTCTATTGCCATGACCGAGTGGGAGCTTTGCGAGTTGTTCGGGGTTATCGCCCCGACAGTCCGTGCAGGGTTAAAGGCTCTCTGTAAGAGAGGTGTTTTAAGAGGACACGAGATAAAGCGTACCATCTGCCTGTCGGACAAACGCAGCATGGAGGTTTACAATCTTGAAGCCATAATCGCCCTTGCTTTCCGCATCAACACATTCGGAGCGGAGCAGGTTCGCAGAGCCATCCTTGAAAGACTGTACTTGCGAAAAGAAAAAACAGGCATCTTCTTTTCGCTGAACATCACCGATACGGCAAGTCCGAAATACTTTGCATAGACGTATTGCCATTCACACATACTCACGTGCCCGAAGAAGCACCTGTTTTCAGCCCTGCTTCTTCGGGATTTCTATTTTTTACAGCCCCGAACCACTCACTTTCCTGTAACGAGGTGTTTTATTCCCCATTCTGCTGCGATTTACGTATCATCCTATCCGATAATTGATTATACTTTTGTGGTTGGCATTATTCAAACTAAAATCAATGGATTTATGACAACCGAAAAACAACAAAACAGCCACCGACCGCCAATGGATAGCGGCATGGCAAAGGAAGAGTTTATCCGAGTGGGTACAACCCTCTACAAGATTGTGGAACAACCAAGGCTGAACGGTGGGTATGTAAGGAAACGCATCGCATGGAACAACGAGACCCTGCGCCAAGACTATGGCAAGGATTATATCGGCAGCGTACCCAAGTATGACGGTTTCTGCACCGTACCCGAACATGTGGATTATAAGCCCGTGGTCGGTAAATTTCTCAATCTCTATGAGCCGATAGACCACCAACCGCAAGAGGGTGATTTCCCATCTATCCGCTCGTTGGTGGAACACATCTTCGGGGAGCAATATGAGTTGGGGATGGATTATCTCCAACTGCTCTATCTGCAACCCATACAGAAGTTACCCATCCTGCTGTTGGTGTCGGAGGAACGGAACACGGGTAAAAGTACATTCCTCAATTTTCTGAAAGCCCTGTTTCAGAACAACGTGACATTCAACACCAACGAGGATTTCCGCAGCCAGTTCAATTCCGACTGGGCAGGGAAACTCCTTATCGTGGTGGACGAGGTATTATTGAGCCGCAGGGAGGACAGCGAGAGGTTGAAGAACCTAAGTACGGCACTATCCTACAAGGTGGAAGCCAAAGGCAAAGACCGTGACGAGATAGCGTTCTTCGCCAAGTTCGTGCTGTGTTCCAACAACGAGTACCTGCCCGTCATCATAGATGCTGGGGAAACACGCTATTGGGTACGCAAGATAGACCGTTTGCAGTCGGATGATACCGACTTCCTGCAAAAGCTGAAAGCGGAGATACCCGCTTTTCTCCACCATTTGCAGCACAGGCAGCTATCCACCGAAAAGGAAAGCCGTATGTGGTTTGCACCCTCGCTGCTGCATACCGAAGCCTTGCAGCGCATTATCCGCAGCAACCGTAACCGATTGGAGATAGAGATGCACGAGCTTATACTTGACATCATGGAGAGTGTTGGCACGGACACTTTTTCCTTTTGTCCGAATGACCTGCTGGTATTGCTGATGAACACGCAGGTCAAGGCGGAGAAGCACCAAGTGCGAAAGGTATTGCAGGAGTGCTGGAAACTGACTCCTGCACAGAACGGACTGACATATACCACCTACCAACTGAACTATAATCGGGAATGTCGGTACGAGCCGATAAGGAGGGTCGGACGCTTCTACACCATTACAAGGGGACAGCTTGAATCCCTGTAATCCCATTGTTTTTTTGTTGAATTGATGAATAAGGATATAAATATACTGATAATAAGAAATATACACTTTCAACAAAATCTCAACAGACCAAAAGAGAAGTTGAGGACAAGACATAGACCGATTGTTGATTTCTCTTTTGGCGAGTGCTTTGTTGAGAAGCTGTTGAGCATATATAAGTCTGTATATAAACGAATTAAGCTAACCATTCATCAAATCAACGGATTTTCATCAACATTAAAACCGTAATAATATGACTACACAGGAAGCAAAACGAATCAGAATAGCAGACTATCTGCAAAGTTTGGGCTACACACCCATAAAACAACAGGGTAACAGCCTTTGGTACAAATCACCGCTGAGAGAGGAAACCGAAGCCTCGTTCAAGGTAAACATCGAGCTGAACCAATGGTACGACTTCGGTATCGGAAAGGGCGGCAACATTATCGCATTGGCTTCGGAACTCTACCGTTCCGACAATGTGCCGTATCTGTTGGAGCGCATTGCCAAACAGACACCGCACATGCACATCGCCAGCCATGCACCATTTTCTTTTGGTCGGCAATCCGTTTCAGAACCGATGTACCGACACCTGCAAGTTACGGAACTGTCCTCTCCTGCGCTGCTGTCCTATTTGCTGGAACGTGGGATAAACACCGAACTCGCCAAGAGGGAATGTAAGGAACTGCATTACATCTATGAAAGTAAGCGATACTTCGGCATCGGCTTCCCGAATATGGCAGGAGGCTATGAGGTGCGCAACCGATACTTCAAAGGCTGTGTCGCTCCAAAGGACATCACCCATATCCGGCAGCAGGGAGAGCCACGAAGCGTATGCTATCTTTTCGAGGGCTTCATGGATTACCTCTCGTTTCTTACCATCCGAGTGAGGAACAATCCGCACCACCCACGACTGACCACGCAAGACTACATCATACTGAACTCCGTTTCCAATCTATCAAAGGCGAAGGGCATTTTGGCTGACTATTCCCAAATCGGCTGTTTCCTTGACAATGACACGGCAGGGCGGACAGCCTGTGAGCATCTAAAAGCAAGGTTTGGGGAACGCCTGTTCGACAAGTCTGTATACTATAGTGAGTATAAGGACTTGAACGAATACCTGTGCGGTAAGCCCTTGTCCCAATCGGCAGAGCCGATGAAGCAGGAGAGGCAAGTCCAATCCGCAAGACGGATGATGCAGCCACCGAAAAAACGAGGGCTGAAGATGTAGGGAGTGGGGACGCTTGCAGCCGTGCGGATATTTGCCAACGGAAAATACCATAGCTTATTAGGGAATTTTCCGAGCCGCATTGCAGGCAACGCTGAAAATTCCCCAATAAGCCAAAGAGGTTGCACCTCTCTGGACTCTCCCCAGCCAACGGCAAGAGCCGTACAGAAGAATAACCAACCATTGTTTCACAAGCTAAAAAAGAAAGGAAAAACATATATGGGATTTGTAGTATTGCACATGGAAAAGGCGCACGGTTCCGACAGCGGAACGACCGCCCACATCGAGCGTTTCATCATACCGAAGAACGCCGACCCTACACGGACACACCTAAATCGAAAACTCATCGGCTACCCCGATGGAGTGAAAGACCGTTCGGCAGCAATCCAACGGAGATTGGAGGAAGCAGGGCTGACACGCAAAATCGGCAGCAACCAAGTGAGGGCTATCCGTATCAACGTGTCGGGAACGCACGAGGACATGGAACGCATCGAAAGGGAAGGCAGATTGGACGAGTGGTGTGCCGACAACATGAAATACTTCGCCGACCTGTTCGGCGAGGAAAACATCGTGGCTGCTCATCTTCATCGGGACGAGGAAACACCACACATACACATAACCCTTGTTCCCATCGTCAAGGGAGAGCGCAAGCGCAGAAAACGTGAGGAACAGGCGAAGAAACGCTACCGCAAGAAGCCGACCGACACCGTAAGGCTGTGTGCCGATGATATTATGACACGGCTGAAATTGAAGTCCTACCAAGACACCTACGCCATTGCGATGACGAAATACGGATTGCAGCGTGGCATAGACGGCTCAAAGGCACGGCACAAGTCCACGCAGCAATATTACAATGAAACGAAGAAACTCGCTGACAGCCTCAAAGCGGAAGTGGTGGATTTGCAGGAACAGAAAGAAGCAGCGCAGCAGGAACTCCGCCAAGCCAAGAAAGAGGTGCAGACCGAGAAATTGAAAGGCGCAGCCACTACCGCAGCAACCAACATTGCCGAAAGTGTCGGTTCTCTTTTCGGGAGTAACAAGGTTAAGACATTGGAGAGGGAGAACACCTCTCTGCATCGGGAGGTTGCCACCCATGAGGAAACTATCGAAGTACTGCAAGACAGGATACAGACCATGCGGACCGACCACAGTCATCAATTATTGGAGATGCAACAGAAGCATATCAACGAATTGGCGCAGACGGAAACGATTTTCAAACGTGAGGTTTCAAGGCTCACGGTATTGTTGAACAAGACCGTGAAATGGTTTCCGCAAATCAAGGATATGATTAACCTTGAAAGACTGTGTCTTGCTGTTGGCTTCAACAAAGAGCAGACGGCTACCTTGCTGACAGGCAAACCTGTTGAATATAGCGGTGAGTTGTATTCGGAAGAACACAAGCGGAAATTCACAGCAAAAGAAGTCAAGGCTAAAGTATTCTCTGATAATGGGAAGTTTATCCTTACTATTGATTTGCGACCTATCGGTGAATGGTTTAAGGAACAATTTGAGAAGTTACAGCAAATGATGCACCGACCTGTTCAACAACAAAAGAAAAACAGAGGTATGCAACTGTAAATCAAAATAAAGTCCGTGATTGTTGAATGATATATCACGGATTTTTTATACTTTTGTATTCGGATTGAGATAACTCTATCCAAGACATACGAAAAAAGAAGAAGCGTTATGCTTATCTTGTACTTGAAAACGTAGGAAATTTTCAAATTGGATACAAGGATAGCATAGTGGTTCTCACGCTATAGCGTGGGCTGCTATTGTTACATCCGTATCCAAGGTTTCCTACGACCTTCAAGTAAGAGTGTGGCATACAGTTCCACGCTTCCGTGATTTATAAAGGTTCTTGTGGTAGCTGAAGAATATAAAACTAATTGCGTATGAATACGATTAAGAAAGTATTTTTTGTAGTCTGTAGCATTTTAATGTTAGGAAGCTGTGCGCCACTTCGACTGCCTGTAATTGTTAAGAACGCTCCTATTGAAACTTTTAAGTACGCATATATTTCTCCCACAAAAGAACTGACCTCAAGTAGTGGTGGAACATATAGCGGACAATATGGAATATATGGGTCTTCGACAACGAAAAGTGTTAATCCAAGTGATGTTATTTCAGGAGTGTTGATTAAAGAGGGATTTATAATATTGCCAGAGCTTAAGTCAGAGCTATCTAATGAAACATTAATCGTGAATTACGGTGAAAGTGGTAGGCGGAATAGAGGATTGGGGTATACTATTGAAGTAACAATTCAATTTATATCTGCCAAGACAAAACAAATGATATGCTCTTGTACTGCAGAAGGACAAGGTGAAACCGAAGCGGATGACATTCGCCAAGCCATTAGACGAGCTTTAGATGGTTTATTCCCTAAAAATAATCAATAGACCGTACTTATGAAGAAGTTTATATTCCTATTTGTTTTAATGATAATTACTTTGGCTTCATATGCTCAAAGTAATTCGGTTTACAAAATGTATCGGACGCAAAATTATCACAATCAACTCCGGCTAAACACGATGACAGGAGAGGTACAACAAATTCAAGATGACGGTCAGTCTTGGATGATTTGTAGTGCTCGAGAAATATTAGGAGATACAGCAGGGCGATTCTGTCTTTATGAAACACAAAATATGTGGACATTTATAATGCTTGACACATATACAGGCAAAAATTGGCAAGTTCAATTTAGCGTAAAAGGCGAAGATTATATGTTTGCCGCTCCTATTAACAAATACTCTCTTGCTTTTCCTACCGAAGATTCAGAATGGATTGGGAGATTTCAAATGTTTGCGACACAGAATATGTGGACATTTATATTATTGGATTCATATAATGGCAAATTATGGCAAGTGCAATATAGTTCGCAGGACTTGGATAATTTGATGTGCATACCCATTAATGAATATGAATTAGTTTCAGATAATGAAAAGTGTATTTTCTCCATTCAACCTTTAACGAGTATGTACCAATATTATCTTATCAATGACCATACTGGAGATATGTGGAAATTTCAATGGAGTACAAAAGGTGATGATTACAGATGGATTGAAAAATTCTAAAAAAATATAATCATGAAAAAGGCACTATTGTTTATTAGTGGGTTCGTCACAGGAATTGTTGCAACAATCTTGGTAGCTATGTTGATTAGTACCACAAATCAAGCAAACGATGGCTTCCCAGGGCTTACACTGTTCTCTGAAAAAGGGGAATGCATAACAACTTCTGGTGAAATAGAAGTAATGCAAGTTCTGGCACCGAATGTTGCTTTGGCATGGACAGGTGGGCTCTTCTATTCTGATAGGATATTAGTTTTGCTTATCAATTACGATGACAAATCTTATTATGACGAGCAAAAAATTAAAATCCCTTCAGGTAAATGTGCAAGACAGATAGGAACGTATCGATACACCGCTAAAAACGAAATGGTCAAAACTGTTCCGGCTGTCGTAATTGAGTAAATAAACTGTTTAAGAATATGTGATATGAAACCAAGCGTCGACGACTATACCCGAGAAGAAGAATGCATTTACAAAGACGAGAGATACTCGGTTCGTGATAACGGAGCGGTGTGGCGGCATCCTCGTGAAGGAAAGAAGCCACGACCAACCGATTGTCAATGGACTTTCGGTAAGCCCAATAGCAAAACAGGGTATATGGAGATTGGATCGGCGCGTGTTCATATCATTGTGGCGATGGCGTTTTATGGGGTTCAGGACACAAAGATTTACGTTGTTGACCATATAGACACTAATCGTCAGAACAATCGGATAGAGAATTTACGCTGGCTTACAAGACTTGAAAATGTATTGTTAAATCCTATTTCACGAAAGAAGATTGAATATATCTGTGGCTGTAGTGCAGAGGAATTTCTCGCCAATCCCGAAAAATATCGGGATATGATTCAGTCCGATACTGGTTTCGGATGGATGCGGACTGTTACTAAAGAAGAGGGAAACCAGTGTTTGAAGAATCTGCTGGAATGGGCTGCGAGCGATAAACAGCCATCAGGTGGCTCAATGGGCGAATGGATTTATCAACCATTATCTGCAAAGTATAATCCTATCGAAGAAGTACCGGAAGAACCGGACCATATCATGTCATTAACGCCCGGAGCAGCACAACGCGACTGGCGTACACCTTCTGAATTTCCGTGTACTCCACAAGAGGTCGGCGATACTCCACTTGTCACCTATGCCGATAACCTAAAGGAAAGAGAGGTTTTTGCTCAAAATCAATATGGTACATCATTGATAATCAATAGCGGATTTTCCGAGGACAGACAAGCCCTATACGTGATGACCGAGTCATCCGAAGGTGAGGCCGCTATCAAACGCTATGCACTCGCAAGAATCACTTATGAAGATGGCCTATTTGTTCATACAGGACACACGTTCTTTACAAAGGAAGGAGCAGAAAAGCAATTTACTCTTGCACAGGGGTTAGAATGGACTGGTGGAGATTCGATTGATGATTATTGCTGATTGTTATTACGGCCAATACTATACTCTTAAAGGTTGAATTTATTTATGAGGAAATATACTCTAAATTCACAAAAATGTTTTATCTTTGCGATGAGTTATTTGACAGTATTACACTGAAAAACGCTGAAAATTGCACGGTTGCCAACTCGTTACCTTGATTTCTCAAATACTCAGCTAAATGTTTATTCCTCAAATGGTTGTATCAAGCCGTTGAAAATCTAAAATATAACCTTCTACTCTTTCCCTAGCGTAGAATAGAAGGTTATATTTTTTCTTTAGTTTTTCCCTTTAGTAATGGCGTAATGACTATTTCAGCAAATGCACAAACTTAGCTGGTAATTCAGCCTTATCGGCACAAACAGACAGATACTTTCCCTCAGCATCTACCAAAAGAGCCGCATGCTGTGAAGCGACAAAGGATGCTACGCCGGTTGTCTCTTCAACAAAAACACAACCGGGGAAAAGAGGCGCAAACACTTCTTTGGTTTGTCCTTTCCACTTCTTGAATACAATCTGCATAGGACAAAATGCTGTATATCCTGCTGCATTCAAACGCTGCATCAATTTACGCTCCGATTTTGGTGCTGTATGCAGAGCACACCAACGACTCATATTATTATTAGTCATCATATCGCCTTATTTGCTTTTCTCCAATCCTTAAATAAATCCTTCACAAATAATATCCAACCGACACAACCTACTCCCGCCAGGAATACAAAGCCTATAAGAATCATAATCTTATTAGGTTTGGCGGCACGTAACGGTACCGTAGCCGGTTGTACAACCGTATATACCGGAGTGATCTCCTGCACCTTAGCTCTTGCCATTTGCAATTGTCCGGAAACCTGCGTATAAACGGTATACGCCAACTCCACCTCATTCTTCAAACGCTCCTGCTCGGCACGATAGCTTAACAGAACCACATTTTGATTAGCATCCGCGAAAGTAGCATATTTTTTCTGAGCGTTCTGATAATCAGCTTTTGCTTCGTTATAAAGTTTTTCAGTAAAAGCTAAATCATGACGGGCTTTATTGGTACGGTAATCTGTGATATAATTCTGCAAACAACGCATGACGGTATCGGTCAGCGAAGCGGAAATCAAAGGATCCTGCATGGTAACCTCTAAGGTCGTAACCCCGGTTTTCTTATCAATCGTAACCAAAATACGTTTACTCAAAGCCTCCGCTACCCTTGTTTCGTCCAATGTCAAACGGAACGGATCGATTTTCCCTTCTTTTTTCTCCGGTTTATCCTTAAACAAAGACAATGTCCACCCCAAAGCCTTGAATGGTGCAGATACCACAGTACCCATCCACGATGAACGTTGGTATTTATCCAGATAAGCGTATAAAGTCGTGTCGATTTTTCCTTTTTGATCTTTGACCTTTACATCAAACAGCTCCAACAGAAAAGGAGTCGACTTGACAATATCAGGATACAATTCGGGTGACAAGGCATCCTCTCCGGCAGAAGCACCACCTAAGTTGATTCCGGCCATGGCAGCCAATGCTCCCATGCTTCCGGCATTCATTTTACTGGCGCTTTCGGGAGCTAACGTCACCTCCGTAGAATATTCTTTAGGAATACTGAATCCCACAATCAGCCCTATCACTGCGGCAATACCACATACCTTATAGAGCATTTTGCGTTCAGCCCATACTTTCTGAGCCAATTCTATCAAATCAATTTCCTGTTCCTCCGGTTTCTGCGGAGTTTCTTGTATTTTACCTTCGCTCATTGTCTTTATTACTTAAAGAGATTAACCAAAGTAGCAATCATAGTACCCAAAGTGGCAACAGAAGTACCCATACCTACCATTTCAGCCACACTCATACGCTTGCTCGGGTCTTTGCTCGGAACTATAATCTCACATCCCGGCTCGATTGCCGTTTTACTTCCGGAGCGTATGCGGGATACGGTACCATTCATGTAAACCACAAAAGCGTCGCGCTTCTTGGCATTCGTTGCATATCCGCCGGCCTGATTGATATAGAAGCGGCTGTTTTCACCTTCTTTATACAGCACCGTGTTAGGATACATCACGGCACCATTGATTTTTACAGTACTTACATATTCAGGGATAAACAGTATATCTCCCTCACGCAGTACCATATCATAATCCGACCCCGGATTCTTCAGAGCTTCATCCAAGTGAATACCTACCGTATATACATATAAAGTAGTTGAATCAGCACCAACCTTTACAGCCATACGGGTAGCATCTTCCTTTCTGCGAAGTTCTTCTTCTGACATTTTACGAATGAGACGGGCACCTCTTACATAAGCATCGGACGTAACCCCGCCGGCTTTAGCGACCAAGTCACTCAAACGTTCGTTCTTCTTGGACAAAGCGTAAGTACCGGTAAACAACGCCTCGCCTATAATCCCCACATTCTTCTGCTTGCGATAAGCGGGACTTTTACGGACATAAACTTCATCAAAAGGTTCCAAATAGAAGTTCTCGCTTCCCTCGCCTATCAGCAGGCCGTCTTTCAAATCAAATGTAAAAGTCTGACCGACCACGTTACTGTCATCCGTACTCTTAGGAGACTTGATGCGTCGTGAAACATCTATTTTAGTTGTCGAAGCTGCCTCAAGCAAACCGCCGGATTGCAGCACCAAGTCCTCAATGGTCATCTTATCCGCATAAAGATAAGTACCCGGATCTGCAACCTCACCGTGAATAGTCACCGTAGGATCTTCTCTCAAATCCTGAATGCTGGGAATATAAAGTATATCATTCTTCTGCAAAGGAATATCCGCAACCACACCTTTCAACAAGCCTTTCAGGTCTATTGAAATCACCTCACGAGTCAAATCCTCATGCTCACGATTGATTACGGCGCGATTTAAGAAAGCGTCCCCACGTACGCCTTCCGCTTTCTTTATCAATTGCTTCACGGTATTTACCTCTCCGCTCAACTGATACAGACCTTCACGATAAACAGCACCGCGAATCTCCACACGATTTTCGAAACGATTGAGAACCGAATCCACGGTAAGTACATCGCCATCCTCAAGACGGAATACCGAATAATCCATTTCGTCCACATTGAAAATCTGATGTTCACGTCCGCTCTTACGTACAAGACGGATAGCCTTTTTATATGCATCACCCGTAAATCCACCGGCATATCTCAGCAAAGTGCCGATTGTTTCCGTAGGCTTCATCTCATAATACATGGGGCGTTTTACCTTACCCAATATCTGAACCAATGTCTGGTAGGGATTAACGAGAATCACATCACCGTCCTGCAAACGGATATCATCTTTCAACCGACCTTCCATGATAAAATCATAGATATCCAAATCGGCAACCGTCTTTCCGTCGCGTATCACCTTTATACTGCGAAGACTGCCGATTTTATTCACTCCGCCCGCCCAATACAAAGCATGGAAAACGGACGCGAATGAAGAAAGCGTATAAGTACCCGGCACGGCAACCTCACCCATAACGTTCACCTGAATGGAACGGATTTCACCCAATGTCAATTTTATTTGGGTATTGGGAGTTTCCCCCGTAACACCGGCATATATTTTAGCGAACTCACGCTTCAAATAATCATTGGCTTCCTTTACGGTCTTTCCACTCAGATAAACCGGGCCCAGATTCTCGATTTGCACAGTACCTTCAGGCGCGATTGTTTCACGAATCGTATTCTGGGAAGCTCCCCAAACGTCGATGATAACCTCATCGCCTGCACCCAGACGATAATTGCTCGGAGTCGCTACATTTATATTAGGTTCAAAAGTAAGATACTCGTTATCAAAGATATTATGCCCGAAAATCTGTTGGGTAGGATCAACTTCCATAGCGTCCAGGTTATTATACCCGGTTTGTTCACTGCTATTCAGCCCCATTCCGTAACCGCTGCCCTGCTGGCTGGCTTTTGTCCGCAAACCCTTAATGCTTTGTTTTTTAGAGTTGAGCTCATCCAAACCGGACTCATCCTGGGAGATATTCTTATTTTTATTTTCGTAAGTTTTCTGCGTACGCAAGCGGGAACTTGCCTCTCCCATGAAGTCAGCATCATCTCCGGCGCTACCGTCCGATTTACCTGAATATTTAGACTGTATTCGCTGGATTTGCTCTTTCGTGACTCCTTTCTTCATCAATTCAACCAACATTTGTTGCTGTGTCTTCCCCTGACTCTGAGCCTCTTGCACATACAGAATGACTTGTTCATCCGTCATTTGTTGGGCAAATACCACACTTGACACTGTAAACATCAACAAACACAATAGTATAAATTTGCGCATAAGTAAGATATTTGATTAATCTTTTAGTTATCTAGTAATGTTTTTTAATTGGGGACAAAGGTAATACTTTATTTTCATAATATACATTTATTTCATTCTGAAGTTTCGGAAAAAGAATTAATTCCTTTCCTCGATACAGCCGGGGTTTCCATATGGCTGTCACTTACCGGAGAAGCCGTTTATCCCATCATCCCAACGAGGTTAAATGTTTTTACTTCATGCGCTACAACCGCAACGTGTTCGGTAACTCCTCATATTAAAGAAAGGCAGCCTTCCGGAAATATTTCTAAAAAATCGAGCAAATCTTTTTGCAAATTCAAATAAAGATGTACCTTTGCACCCCGTAAAGAAATGCTATTGCCGCTATAGCTCAGTTGGTAGAGCAACGCATTCGTAACGCGTAGGTCGCCAGTTCAAGTCTGGCTAGCGGCTCGACGAAAGACCGATATTAATCATATCGGTCTTTTTATTTTTCCCACGAAGCCCTGCTCTATCCCTCACGAATAAAACAATAGAAGCATTCTCTTTATTCCAAAATCTTGCTAACTTTGCCCAACTCAAAAACAATCAAGATAATATGGACAAGAAGAAAAAAAGAATCCTTCTCGGAGCGCTGGCATTCATTCTGCTCATAGGCATTGCAGGCGCAGGAACAGTGTATTACTATCTGTTCGCCCCGCAATTTCATCCGCAAAAGACAACTTATATCTACGTAGACCGTGACGATACGGCAGACTCCATATATAATAAGGTGAAAGCACAAGGAAATCCCAACAGTTTCATCGGCTTCAAATGGATGTCCCAATGGCGCGATTACCCTCTCAACATCCACACCGGACGCTACGCGATACGTCCCGGCGAAAACGTATATCATGTATTCAGCCGCTTCTACAGAGGTTACCAAGAGCCTATGAATCTGACAATAGGAAGCGTACGTACCCTGGATAAACTTGCACGCAGCGTAGGCAAACAACTGATGATTGACTCCGCCGAAATAGCCGCAGTAATGAACGACTCGCTGTTCCGGCAACGACTGGGATACGAAAAAGAAACGATAGCCTGCCTTTTTATTCCCGAAACCTACCAGGTATATTGGGATATGAGCGTAGACGACTTCTTTAAGCGGATGCAGAAAGAACACCAAAAATTCTGGAACCAAGAACGGCGTAACAAAGCCCAAGCCATCGGTATGACCCCGGAAGAAGTATGTACCCTTGCTTCCATCGTCGAAGAAGAAACCAATAATAACCCGGAGAAGCCCATGGTTGCAGGCCTGTACATCAACCGCCTGCACACCGGAATGCCGCTTCAAGCCGACCCTACCATAAAGTTTGCCCTGCAAGACTTCGGCCTGCGTCGGATCTCCAATGCGCATCTCGCTATCGATTCGCCCTACAACACTTACCGCAACCCCGGTTTGCCGCCCGGTCCCATCCGCATTCCCTCTCCCATAGGTCTGGATGCGGTATTAAACTACACCAGACACAACTATATTTACATGTGCGCCAAAGAAGATTTTTCCGGCACTCACAACTTTGCGTCCAACTATGCCGACCACATGAAAAATGCAAGAAAATACTGGAAAGCATTAAACGAAAGAAAGATTTTCAATTAATATTATAATAAAATAAAAGCAAAAAGCTATATTTGCGATTATTATTTAAACCGTGACTAACACTTAAACAATAAAAAATGAGCAAGCAACTCTTACTTGGCGATGAAGCCATTGCACAAGCTGCATTAGACGCCGGACTTTCCGGTGTATACGCCTATCCGGGCACTCCTTCGACGGAGATTACCGAATATATTCAAACAGCGCCGATTACTGCCGAAAAAGGTATCCACAACCGCTGGTGTTCCAACGAAAAGACCGCTATGGAAGCAGCCTTAGGAATGTCGTTCGCAGGAAAGCGTTCACTGGTCTGCATGAAACATGTAGGCATGAATGTGGCTGCCGACTGTTTTATCAACTCCGCCATTACCGGCGTTAAAGGCGGCACAATCGTCATTGCAGCCGACGACCCCAGCATGCATTCATCACAAAACGAACAAGATAGCCGATTCTACGGCGACTTCGCTTTAATTCCGATGTATGAACCGAGCAACCAGCAAGAAGCCTACGATATGGTTTACAACGGATTTGCCTTTTCCGAGCAAACCGGCGAACCTCTGCTGATGCGCATGGTAACCCGTTTGGCACACTCCCGTTCCGGCGTGGAGCGGAAAGCGCAACAGCCCCAGAACGAAATCTCTTTCAGCGATGACCCTCGCCAGTTCATCCTGCTTCCCGGCAATGCCCGCAAACGCTACAAACAGCTATTGCAGCGCCAGGACGAATTCATCAAAGCATCGGAGAATTCACCATACAATAAGTATATTGACGGCCCTAACAAAAAACTCGGCGTCATAGCTTGCGGTATCGGATACAATTACCTCATGGAGAACTATCCCGAAGGCTGCGAATATCCGGTATTAAAAATCGGTCAATACCCGCTTCCCAAGACACAATTGATGCAACTTGTAGAAGCCTGTGATGAAATACTCGTACTGGAAGACGGACAGCCGTTTGTAGAAAAACAGCTGAAAGGCTATCTCGGTATCGGCGTAAAAGTCAAAGGGCGCTTGGACGGCACACTGTCACAAGACGGAGAATTGAATCCGGACAGCGTAGCACGCGCCTTAGGTAAAGAAAACAAAGCCGAATTCGCAGTTCCGTCACTCGTGGAAATGCGCCCGCCCGCCTTGTGCGAAGGTTGCGGACACCGCGACATGTATACCGTACTCACCGAAGTTCTGCGTGCAGAATATCCCGACCATAAAGTATTCAGCGACATCGGCTGTTACACATTAGGAGCCAACGCCCCTTTCAACGCCATCAATTCCTGCGTAGACATGGGAGCTTCCATTACAATGGCCAAAGGCGCCTCGGATGCGGGAGTACATCCTGCGGTTGCCGTTATCGGCGACTCCACATTCACCCACTCCGGCATGACAGGATTGCTGGACTGCGTAAATGAAGACTCCAACGTCACCATCGTAATCTCCGACAACGAAACCACTGCCATGACCGGCGGACAAGATTCAGCCGGAACAGGCCGCCTCGAAGCCATCTGCGCAGGTATCGGCGTAGCGCCGGAACACATCCGCGTGGTAGTTCCATTGAAGAAGAACTACGAGGAAATGAGACAAATCATCCGGGAAGAAATCGAGTTCCACGGAGTATCCGTCATTATCCCCCGAAGAGAATGTATTCAAACCTTAGCACGTAAGAAACGAAACAAGTAAAACCATGAAAAAAGACATTATACTTTCCGGCGTAGGTGGACAAGGTATCCTCTCTATCGCCACCGTAATCGGCCAGGCAGCCCTGAAAGACGGGTTATACATGAAACAAGCCGAAGTACACGGAATGAGCCAGCGAGGCGGCGACGTACAGTCCAACCTTCGCATCAGCGACCGCCCCATCGCTTCCGACCTCATCCCTACGGGCAAATGCGACCTTATCATATCCCTGGAACCGATGGAAGCATTGCGTTATCTCCCCTACCTCAGTCCCGAAGGTTGGCTGGTAACCAACGAGGCTCCTTTCATCAATATTCCCCGCTATCCTGCCGAAGAAGCGCTCAAGGCCGAACTTGACAAGCTTCCTCACAAGATTGTGCTGAACGTAAACGAAGTAGCCAAAGAAACAGGTTCTCCCCGCGTAGCCAACATCGTGTTGCTGGGAGCTACCATTCCGTTCCTCGGCATTAATTACCAGAAAGTACAGGACAGCATTCGCGACATCTTCCAGCGTAAAGGCGAAGCTATTGTAGAATTGAACCTCAAAGCACTGGCTGCCGGTAAGGAAATCGCAGAAAACCTGATGTAAATCCAAATTTCAATAACCATGAACGACAAATACTGGGAAGAAGAGATAGAAACCATGCCGCGTGAGAAGTTGCGTGAACTGCAACTTCAGCGGCTTAAAAAGACAATCGGTATTGCTGCAAATTCTCCCTATTACAAACAAGTATTTCAAGAACACGGTATTACGGCGGACAGTATCCGGTCGGTAGAAGATATCCGGAAAATCCCGTTCACCACCAAAGCGGACATGCGCGCCAACTATCCTTTCGGACTTGTGGCAGGTAATATGCACGAAGACGGCGTACGCATCCACTCTTCCAGCGGAACCACAGGTACCCCTACCGTCATTGTCCATTCCCGGCACGACCTAGACTCTTGGGCGAATCTCGTGGCACGATGCCTGTACACAGTCGGCATCCGTAAAACCGATGTGTTCCAAAACAGCTCCGGATACGGTATGTTTACCGGCGGATTAGGTTTTCAATACGGAGCCGAACGCCTCGGGGCGCTGACCGTACCCGCAGCGGCCGGTAACAGCAAGCGGCAAATCAAATTCATCATGGATTTCAAAACCACCGCCCTGCATGCCATCCCCAGCTATGCCATACGTTTGGCGGAAGTATTTCAGGAAGAAGGCATCGACCCGGCATCGACCACACTGAAGACGCTTGTCATCGGAGCCGAGCCGCATACGGACGAACAACGCAAGAAGATTGAACGGATGTTAGGCGTTAAAGCTTATAACAGTTTCGGAATGACCGAGATGAACGGTCCCGGCGTCGCCTTTGAGTGTACCGAACAAAACGGCATGCACTTTTGGGAAGACTGCTATCTGGTTGAAATCATCAATCCCGAAACCGGCGAACCCGTTCCCGACGGCGAAATCGGGGAATTGGTACTGACCACCCTCGACCGTGAAATGATGCCGCTGATACGCTACCGCACACGCGATCTCACTCGCATACTTCCCGGCAAATGCCCTTGCGGACGTACACACCTTCGTATCGACCGTATCAAAGGCCGCAGTGACGATATGTTTATCATCAAGGGCGTCAACATCTTCCCCATGCAGGTGGAAAAGGTATTGGTACAGTTCCCCGAACTGGGCAGCAACTACCTCATTACTTTGGAAACCATCAACAATCAGGATGAAATGATTGTAGAAGTGGAACTCAGCGATTTATCTACCGACAACTATATAGAACTGGAGAAAATACGCAAAGCCATCTCCCGTCAGCTGAAAGATGAAATCCTTGTCACCCCTAAAGTGAAACTCGTCAAGAAAGGCTCCCTGCCTCAAAGCGAAGGAAAAGCCGTCAGAGTAAAAGACTTACGAGACAATAAATAACATTTTGCCAATACTTTCCGCGTTATTATACTACAATATTAACAGCGCGGAAAGTACCGGCAAAAGCAAAAAAGAAAGAGGAACGGTAGTCAACCAAGATTACCGTTCCTCTTTTATAGAAAGCCGCACCGATGATGTGATGAAACTCCGTATGACATGATTTGAGTGCCCGTCCTCTTTGTAATCCACCGACTCAAGAGTTACCCCGAAGGGCGTGGCCCGCCATTAAGAACTGAAGCTTGTCTCGGTATTTCATTAAAATTGATGAGTTTCCCGATCCAATCAATGCGGCTATTTTTTCTACTTCAAAGGTAGTGAGTTTCTATGAAAGAAACAAGAAAAACAAGAAAATTGTTTGCCTGCATCCAATGTTTTCACACTTCCTCACTATCGCTAAAAGCAAAAAGCGCCGATTACGTAGTTGTAATCAGCGCCTTGCAGCTTTTTTATTCTTTACCTCAGCTTATGCAGCTTTTGCTTTAGCAACAATAGCCTTGAAAGCTTCCGGGTGATTCATTGCTAAATCAGCCAAAACTTTACGGTTGATTTCAATACCGGCTTTGTGCAGAGCGCCCATCAGTTTAGAATAAGACATACCTTCCAGACGTGCGGCAGCGTTGATACGTTGAATCCACAAAGCGCGGAAGTTTCTTTTCTTATTCTTACGGTCACGGAACGCATAAGTCAAACCTTTTTCCCAAGTATTCTTGGCAACGGTCCAAACGTTCTTTCTTGCACCAAAGTAACCTCTGGTCAATTTCAAAATTTTCTTTCTTCTTGCTTTAGAAGCAACATGATTTACTGATCTTGGCATAGTTTTACTTGTTTTTGAATGTTAGCGCCAATGCTTCACGCAGCGGACTTAAAGCTAATGCATTCGGTTAATAACTTTAATAATACTTCGTACGCTTTTGGTTACTTCATAGCTAAGAGTTCCTTAACCTGGCTTACATCTGTCGGGCTGACAAGTGTAGAGTAACACAGATTTCTCTTTTGCTTCTTGGTTTTCTTAGTCAGAATGTGACTGTGAAAAGCGTGCTTTCTTTTGATTTTACCTGTTCCGGTAAGAGTAAATCTCTTTTTAGAACCGGAGTTAGTCTTCATCTTTGGCATCTTACTTATTTTTAAATTATTTAATTATATGGCAACGCACTATACCTGCGGCGTTGCTCATTTCTTTAGTCTTCGCTTTGTTCTTCAGCCGGAGCGTTCTTCGGAGCCTCTGCGGGTTTCGGTGCGGCAGGCTTCTTGGGAGCGGCGCTCTTCTTCGGAGAAAGCTGAATAGTCATTCTCTTTCCTTCCAGAATCGGCATCTGATCTACTTTCGCATAGTCTTCCAAATCATTGGCGAAACGCAGCAATAAAACTTCGCCTTGTTCCTTGAATAAGATAGAACGACCTTTAAAGAACACGTATGCCTTTACCTTGTCGCCATCTTCCAGAAATCCTTTGGCGTGTTTCAGTTTGAAGTTATAGTCATGATCATCTGTCTGAGGACCGAAACGTATTTCCTTCACATTGACTTTAACCTGCTTCGCCTTTTGTTCCTTCTGACGCTTCTTTAACTGATAAAGAAATTTAGAGTAATCAATAATACGACAAACAGGGGGTTGTGCATTTGGAGAAATCTCTACGAGATCCGCTTCCATTTCCTCGGCTATCTTCAAAGCCTGCGCTATCGGATATACTTTTGGTTCCACTTCGTCGCCCACAATGCGGACTTCTTTGGCACGGATTTGCTCATTAATCCGATGTTGCCCTTTTAAGCTGTCATTCTTCATTAAATAACGTTTACTTCCAGTTTGTTTCTTGTTTATTACTACCAAATTATTTTTTGTTAAGTAAAAGCTGTCTTTAGAACATCGTATGTATGCTATGCTTTTACAATTGGGCGCAAAGTTACCATTTATTTATCATATTTTGAACTTCTTCGTTCACTTTTTTAGCAAAATCTTCAAATTTCATGGTTCCTTGGTCGCCTTCGCCTTGTTTGCGGACGGAAACCTCTCTGTTTTCAGCCTCTTTCTCGCCTACAATCAGCATGTACGGAATACGTTTCATTTCGTTATCGCGAATCTTACGTCCGATTTTTTCGTTACGTTCATCCACGATGGCGCGAACATCGTATCTCTTCAGATAGTCTTTCACTTCCTGGGCATAGTCATTGAATTTCTCGCTGATAGGCAGGATGGCTACCTGGTCGGGTGTCAGCCACAACGGGAATTTACCAGCGGTATGCTCGATGAGTACAGCCACGAAGCGTTCCATAGAACCAAACGGAGCACGGTGAATCATTACCGGACGGTGCTTCTGGTTGTCAGCTCCCGTATATTCCAGCTGGAAGCGTTCGGGCAGGTTGTAATCCACCTGGATAGTACCCAACTGCCAACGGCGGCCGATAGCATCTTTCACCATAAAGTCCAGTTTGGGACCGTAGAAAGCGGCTTCACCGTATTCCACCTTGGCCTTCAATCCCTTTTCTTCGCAAGCCTCGATAATAGCCTGTTCCGCCTTTTCCCAGTTTTCATCGCTACCGATATACTTTTCGCGGTTCACCTTGTCGCGCAGAGAAATCTGCGCTTCAAAGTTCTCGAAGTGCATAGACTGGAATACGATTGAGATAATGTCCATTACACGCAGGAATTCGTCCTTCACCTGGTCGGGACGGCAGAAGATGTGCGCATCGTCTTGCGTAAAGCTGCGTACACGGGTCAGCCCGTGAAGCTCGCCGCTCTGCTCGTAACGGCAAACCGTACCGAACTCAGCCAGACGCAAAGGCAGGTCCTTATAAGAACGGGGCGAGTTCTTGTAAATCATACAGTGATGAGGACAGTTCATCGGTTTGAGGAAGTACTCCTCACCCTCTTCCGGCGTATGGATAGGCTGGAACGAATCCTTACCGTATTTGGCATAGTGTCCGGAAGTGATATAGAGCAATTTGTTGCCGATAGGCGGACACATTACTTCCTGATAGTCGTAACGAGCCTGAATGCGGCGCAAGAACTCCTGCAAACGGATACGCAGTGCGGCGCCCTTCGGCAGCCACATCGGCAGACCCTTACCTACCGTATCGGAGAACATGAACAAGTCCATTTCCTTGCCGATTTTACGGTGGTCGCGTTTCTTGGCCTCTTCCAGCAATACGAGATATTCATCCAGCATTTTCTTTTTCGGGAAAGTGATGCCGTAGATACGGGTCATCATTTTGCGGTCTTCCTGTCCGCGCCAGTATGCGCCGGCAACGGAAGTCAGTTTGATGGCTTTGATAGGTGCGGTAGTCATCAGGTGAGGACCACGGCACAGGTCGGTAAACGCGCCTTGCGTATAGGTGGTGATGTGACCGTCTTCCAGCTCCGAAATCAGCTCGCATTTATAAGTTTCGCCACGGTCGCCGAACATCTTCAAAGCGTCTGTCTTTGAGATGCTCTCTCTGACAACCGCCTCTTTTCTGGCAACCAGCTCGGCCATTTTCTTTTCGATGGCGGGCAGGTCGGCTTCCTTGATGGCAGCTTCTCCCGGGTCTACGTCATAATAGAAACCATTCTCGATGGCCGGACCGATACCGAACTGAATGCCCGGATACAGTTCTTGCAGGGCTTCCGCCAGCAAGTGGGCGCTGGTATGCCAGAAGGCATGCTTACCCTGCTCGTCTTCCCATTTGTAGAGAACCACTTCGGCGTCTTCATTGATAGGACGCCCCAAATCATAAATTTCTCCGTTCACGCCGCAAGCCAGCACATCCTGTGCCAAGCGCGAACTAATGCTTTCTGCTATTTGCAGTCCTGTTACTCCCTCGTTGTATTCGCGAACGGAGCCGTCTGGAAATGTTATCTTTATCATAATGTTATGTATAGTTCAAATTTTAGAACGCAAAAATAGCTAATTCTTTATTGATATTCTATTTTTTAGCAAAAAAATGTTATTGCTGCGTATTCGTAAATCGCTTGATAATGTTGTAAGCGGAAACGATACCCCGCTCTCCGGCCTTGCTCAAGTCCGAAATGCCCTGCCTGTTGTTACCCAGGAAGATATGCGTCAGCCCGCGATTGAAATACGCTTCGGCGAAGTCGGGATTCAGTTCGATTGCCTTATCGTAATCAGCCAGCGCCGCACGATAGTCTTTCAGCATGGACGATACATTGCCGCGGTTATAATAACCGTAAACGAAGTCCGGAGCCAACCGGATGACGTGATCCAAATCATTCTTCACGATATCGTAATCCATCGCCGTCACTTCCGCCTTCTTCACCTCTTGCGCGCCGGAAACAGCTCCCTCGCTCATGCCGGCTTCCGCCTTCTTGTACTCCAGCTGCTTGTAGCGTACCAAAGCGCGCATAAAGTACGCCGGGAAGAAAGTATCATCCAGCAGGATACTCTGCGTGAAGTCGTCTATGGAACTCGCAAAGTCCTGCACCAGATAGAAATCCAGTCCGCGCATAAAACGTTTTCCGGCATTCTTGCCGTCCGCCACGATATCCGATGTATGGGCGTCTATCAACGCGAAGTGGAAACGCACCTGCTCTTCCGTCAGCGGAGATTCCATATTGGTGATACGCAATGGCTTGGGGAGCATCTTCGAGTGATTGAGCTCGTCGATATATTTATGATAATGCACCATACGTTTCACATCACTCAGCTTTTCATAATAGGTCAGCGCATACATAGGCTCGAGCTTGATAGTCACGTTACGGTCTTGCACACGTCCGCGATAATCGCTCTTGTAACGCTGGTCGGCTTCCGAATCATCCGCAATCACAATCTTACGGTAGTTCTCCATGTTCTTGTCGGACTTCTTACGGGTCTTGCCGTTATCTTGTCCGGAATTGCCGTCCGTATTATCCGCCACATCCTTGTCATTGCCGCCGGTCGTGACACCGTTGCGCTTGTCGAGTTGCATCTTCATGACTTTGAACTCGTCCTGCTCGGCTCCCTTACGGTCGCCAATCTTCTTGCGGGCTTCGGCACGGTGATAGTAACCCGCCATAAAGTTGGGGTATTCGTCTATCACTTTGGAGTAATCGCTGATAGCGCCGCGATAATCGCCCGTCTGCGCACGCAACAAGCCACGGTTGAAAGCGGCCATCATATTGTCCGGTTCCATCTTCAGCACAAAATCGAAGTCTTCTATCGCACGGTTATCGTCGCCTACCTGCGCACGCAGCAAACCACGGTTATAGTGTCCGAGGAAGTTGTTGGGGTCAATGTCCAGCGCCAGGTCATAGTCGCTCATCGCGCCTCTCAGATTGTTCTGGTGGAAACGCGCCAAGGCACGGTTAATGTAGTTGCCCGAATTGCGCGCGCTCAAATGTATCGCCTGATCCAAATCGTTTTCGGCTTCCTTGTACTTGGATTGCTGAAGCCGGACAATGGCACGCGCGGCCCAACCATCAGGGTCGTAACGGTCCATGTCGATAGCCGTATCAAAATCTTTCAGGGCCTGTATCGTATCGTTCTGCTTGAGGTTGACCTCACCGCGCATCAGGTACGCACGCGTATAGCGGGGCGCTATGGTCAGCAGCTTGCCCAAGTCCTCTTTGGCGGAATTGAAATCCTCTTTCTGCATGTGGCAAAGGGAAAGGTTATGCCAAAGCACTACATTCTCCGGATCGTACTTCAAAGCCGTCCTGTAATCCTCTATCGCACCGTCGAACTTATCCTGGCGGATACGCGCCAACCCCCTTATCTGATAAGCGCCTACGACAAAAGGATTGCGCTGGATAGCCAAATTGCAATCCGCTTCCGCCCCCTGGAAGTCGTCCAAATTGATTTTGGCCAGCGCACGGAAGAAATAAGGCTCGTATAAATAAGGCTTCGCATTGATTACCTGATTGAAATATTGGATAGAAAGCACGTAGTCCTCGAAATACAACGCGTTCCGGGCAATGGTCATCACCCGTTCCGTATTGATTTGCGCATATAACAACGTGGGCAATAACAGAATTGCCAGCAATATCTTTTTTATCATCTTGTCTTATAAATGCTTGTAAACAAAACAAAAGTAACGTTTATTCATTTACATATCAGGATATGCGGAAGACTTTTTATATTTTTTGAGCCTTTTATACCTTATTATATGGTTTGCTTACTTAATGGTTTTCACTTTATAAGAGCAGCGCGCCTTACCTTTCAGCATGGCATTCAGCTTTCCCTTTATCATCTGCTTGCGCAAGGGGGAGATATGGTCGATGAACATCTTTCCGTCCAGATGGTCGAACTCGTGCTGCATCACACGCGCCAGATAACCTTCTACCACCTCGTCATGCTCCACCAAATCCTCATCCAGATATTTCACACGTATTTTGTTACCTCTTTTCACCGACTCATGGATACCGGGCAGGCTCAGGCAACCTTCTTCCATAGACACCTCTTCGCCCGATACTTCCAGAATATGCGCGTTGATATACGCTTTGCGGAACCCTTTATATTCGGGATAATCTTCCGACAGCACATCCAGGTCTACCACCACCACACGAATCGGCAAACCGATTTGCGGAGCCGCCAGTCCCACGCCGTCGGCATGGTCCATTGTTTCAAACATATTCTGAATCAGTTCTTTCAAGTTCGGATAATCAGGAGTAATATCCTCTGCCACTTTTCTCAATACGGGTTGTCCGTATACATAAACAGGTAAAATCATTTCTTTAATTATGAATTATCAATTATGAATTATTGTCTATACACTTATAAAGAAGAGAAACGTCTGTTCTCCAAATAAGTTTGCAGGATAATAGTCGCGCTGATTTCGTCCACCAACGCCTTGTTCCGCCTGTCTTTCTTTTTCAGTCCGGCTTCCAGCATGGTACGGTGCGCCAGAACCGAGGTGAAACGCTCGTCCACATACTCTACCGGCATATCGGGCAACCTTTTTTGCAGGGAACGCACGAACGGTTCTATCCGTTTCATATTCTCGGATGCCTCGTTGTTCATCTGCTTAGGCAATCCGACGAGAATCCGCTCCACCGGCTCTTTGGCCACATAATCCATGATAAAGGCGAGCAGTTCGTGGGTAGGCACGGTGGTTAGCCCGTTGGCAATCATTTGCAACGTGTCGCTGACGGCTATGCCCGTACGTTTTTTACCGTAATCAATAGCTATTATTCTACTCATAATGGGCTACAAAATTACGATTTATATTTGAACTCTTTTTCATACGTATCAAAAAAGATTTTGCCTATGGTGAAAATCTCATTTGATGTACATCAAACAAGTTTCGCGCCATAGGCAAAATCAGATATGCCGGTATAAGGATGGAATCAATATACCAGCTTCACATTATCCACATAAAACGAGTTGCCCGGAGAACCTATGTATGCCCCGCCGTGGCTGGATGTAAACTGCAACTGGATATGGGTGGGGATATCGTCTTCCGTGCCCCATGCCACTTCTTTGATAGGCACGCTCTCGCCCTTGCTGTTCACGGCATAGCGTTCCTGCACCTGCAGGCGCATCATGTGCGCTTTGTATTCGGGATTGCCCGTGATGTCGCCGTACATAATGGAGTAAGTGGCATTATTGTGCCAGTCGTCCGTCGTAGTGTAATAGCGCACCACCGCCGTACCCACACGTTTGGCGTAGATATTTCCGTCCTTGTCTTCCCAGCGTTTCTGCAAAAAGAGATTCATTTCGGGGAAGTCCTTTCCTTCCACATCGGTTATCTTGCTGAAACCGGTGGCATGGACACGCTTTTCACGGTCGGACATCTTCACCTTATAGTCAAACTGAACGGCAATCGGCTTCTTGGTGAACGGAATACCGGAGTTCAGTATCTTTTGCGGGTTCTTCGTTCCCTTGATAGGCTCGTGCACGTCGCCGAGGAAAATGGAACCGGCCGCCAATACCGTAATATCCACGATGCCCAGCACCTTTACACTTTCCATGCGGGTATCCAAACGGGCGCAAAAGCCGTCGCCGCGCTTCTCCGGAAACACCGAAGTATTGGTTTTGGTGATACCGGCCACACGTGCCATTACGTTGGAAGTAGCCCAGGGCGAACCACCCATGTTCTTATACGGCTTATTCTCGCGGATAGTTGCCGTGGGGCCGATAGCGTACACATTCTTGGTGGCGCCACCGATAATTCCCGACTCTTTAATTTGACGGTCAATCCATTGATCCATATTTCCGAAAGGAATCATCTCAACCTTATGCTGCGCCGATACCGCTACACTGAAGAGCATTACGGACAGCAAACTCAACAAACGAAATCTTTTACGAATCATTTCTTTATTCTCCTACAAATCAATTAAAGTTCATAATTCCACTGTTTCAGCGCAAAGTCCCAGTTATCCTGAACCAGTTGCACCGTACGGTCGTCATATTTATATTTATTCTTCTTATAACCTTTCTTACCGCCTACATACTGTTCAATGGCAGCACTGGCATCCGCAAAACCGGGGATGGACAACGCGTCGTAGATGTGTTCCGTCATTCCCATCGCATCGGCTTCAAAGTCTTCGAACTTCACTTCAATCAGATTACCCGCCGGGATACTTGCCTTGTCCGCTTCGTACTTATGGTAAAGCTTGGCGTAGACAGACAAGATATTCCGCTCCAACTCCGCCGGAGTAATATCCTGGAGCTTCAACGGCTGGATGGTATTCGTGAAGAAACTGCGCGTACTTTCAAATACCGTGTAAGGATTACGCATCAGGTAGATGAACTTGGCGTTGGGGAACATCTTCACCAATTCCTTCACACGTCCGGTATGCGGCGGGTTCTTGCTGAGGAACTGCGTGCCATGCGTATTCCACAAGGAAATCTTGATGAGCTTGGTAAACGTCTCCTCAAATACTTTCAACTCCGCCTCGCTTATATCGTCGAACAACAGATACTTGTCGGCATACTCCTGCTGGTGTTTGGGCAGGAACCAGAAGTTATAATAAGTATAAGGCATCATGTTTGCCAACGCGAACTCCTCTTCCTGCGGCAAGTCCACAGCCAACTCCATATTGTCCGTAGGACGCTTGTCGGGCATCAGCCAGCTCATATTCTTCTTGAAGAAAGGCTGCCCCCACATCATCAGATGCGGAAATACGGTCTGATAAGTTGTGTTATAGCCGAAATGCTTGTCACAAGAGAACACATTATGCACGAAAGTTGTTCCGCTGCGCCAGTGACCGAGGATAAATACAGGGTCGTGTTCCAGCGGTTTGTCCGCCAACAGCTTCTCGTAGCGTTTGTCCTGCAAAGGAGCCAATGTGGAAAGCAGGCGGCAAACGGCTTTCGTCAGCCGGTATTTGCCCTTGTATGCGGCATCTATCTCACGCCCTTTCGTAATGGCATTGAAAGTTTTCCAGTCTGCACCGACAAGCGTATTGATCGGCAGTTTGTTGAATTCTAATAAACCCATTCTTGTTTAATTGAGAATTGAGAATTGAAAATCGGGAAATAGCCTTTCGGACTAATGCGATAATTCCTATCCAACTCTTATTTGTTAATGTTTAATTTTCATTTCTTAATCATCACTGCTATTCCCTGACGCTCCAGTTCCTTGGCGGCTTTCTCTATGGCCTCGTAATGCTCGGGAGCGATTCCCAGCTTCGGCAAGTCAAGAACGGGAAGTTCTTCGGAGATATGCATGTCCTTATCTTCCACACGGTCGATAATCATACCTACGGCGCTGGTATTATTGGTTATCGGGTCTATCAGGATGAAAGAGCCGGTGGCTTTGTTGGCTTGGTAAGGGTCGAAGAACAGCTCTTTGGCGGTGGTCAACACTACGCGGGCAATTTGGTTCAACTGCATCGGCAGGGTCTCTTTCGTCAACCGGCCGTTCTCGAGGGAGAGTTTCTCCATGGTATTGACATCTACTTTATACCTGATGTTGTCAATACGCGTACGGCTCAAATTGGTGGTTTGCTTGATGAAGAAAGATTTGTTCACATCCATCGGCTCCTCGTCCATCCATACCACCATGGCTTCGAAGTTACGCTCCATCATCGGAAGATTGTCGGGGTGTACCAGCATTTCTCCGCGCGAAACGTCGATTTCGTCTTCCAGCGTCAGCGTAACGGACTGCGGCGGGAAAGCGTAATCCAATTCTCCTTCGTACGTAACGATGCTCTTGACATGCGATTTCTTTCCGGACGGTAAAGCCATCACCTCGTCTCCCTTGCGGATGATACCCGAAGCCACCTTGCCGCAGAAGCCGCGGAAGTCGAGGTTGGGGCGCAGCACATACTGCACGGGGAAACGGAAATCCTTCAGGTTATGGTCGTTATCGATGTGTACGGTTTCAAGGAAGTCGAGCAAAGACGTACCGTTATACCAGGGGGTACGCTCCGATTTCTCCACCACATTGTCACCGTCAAGCGCAGAAAGCGGAATGCAGGTCACATCGGGAATTCCCAGCGGAGCGATAAACTTCTTGTATTCGCCTACAATCTCATTGAAGCGTTCTTCGGAGAAGTCCACCAAGTCCATTTTATTAACGGCGAGCACCACATGCTTGATACCCAGCAGAGACACAAGGAAAGTGTGGCGGCGTGTCTGCGTAATGACACCCGTGCGGGCGTCTACCAGAATAATCGCCAGGTTGGCGGTAGAGCCGCCGGTAATCATGTTGCGCGTATACTGTTCGTGTCCCGGAGTGTCGGCAATGATGAATTTACGATTATTGGTGGAGAAATAGCGGTAAGCCACGTCGATAGTGATACCCTGCTCCCGCTCCGCCTTCAAGCCGTCCAGCAACAAGGCGTAGTCGATGTGGTCACCGGCATTACCCATACGCTTGCTGTCACGCTCCAACGCATCCAACTGGTCTTCGTACAATTTCTTACTATCGAACAACAGACGGCCGATAAGTGTGGACTTTCCGTCATCCACCGAGCCGGCAGTAAGGAATCTCAATAAGTCTTTCTGTTCGTCCTTATCAAGGAAAGCCTTTATATCAAGTCTTGAATCATTCATTTCTTAATTCTCAATTTTTAATTCTTAATTTCCTAAAAATATCCCTCACGCTTCTTCTGCTCCATACTCGCTTCCTGGTCGAAGTCGATAACGCGGGTGGTACGCTCGCTCTTGGTGGTGGTCATCATCTCTTCCACAATCTTCTCGATGGTGTCGGCGCCGCTTTCCACAGCTCCGGTCAGCGGCCAGCAGCCCAACGTACGGAAACGCACCATACGCATCTCAATCTTTTCACGGTATTGCTCCGGCAGACGTTCGTCATCAGCCATAATCAGGTTACCGTCAATCTCTACGCAAGGACGCTCCTTGGCAAAGTACAAAGGTACGATGGGAATATTCTCCAGACGAATATATTGCCAGATATCCAGCTCCGTCCAGTTGCTCAACGGGAACACGCGGATGCTCTCTCCTTTATGGACACGCGCATTATAGATGTCCCACAACTCGGGGCGCTGGTTCTTTGGGTCCCACTGATGGAATTTGTCACGGAAAGAGAAGATACGTTCCTTCGCACGCGACTTCTCCTCGTCACGACGGGCGCCGCCGAAAGCCGCATCGAATTTATACTTATCCAACGCATGCAGCAGGGCTTGCGTCTTCATCAAGTCGGTATGTACCTTACTGCCATGCGTAAAAGGCCCTACACCGGCTTCGAAAGCTTCCGTGTTACTCTCTACAATCAGGTTCCAGCCATATTTCCTGGCATACTCGTCACGGAATTGAATCATCTCCTTGAACTTCCACTTGGAGTCGATATGCATCAACGGGAAAGGAACTTTACCCGGAGCAAAAGCCTTTTCAGCCAGACGTACCATAACCGATGAGTCCTTACCGATACTATACAGCATCACCGGATTCTCAAATTCCGCAGCCACTTCGCGGATAATATGAATAGACTCTGCTTCGAGTTCTTTCAAATGGCTCAGTTTATATTCTTCTTTCATTATATATTATTTCTTCTGAATTCTCGGTAAAATTAATTCCAGTAACTTATTGACGGATTCTTCCAGGCTCAATGCGGATGTATCCAGCGTCAACGCCGGATGCGCGGGAGCCTCGAAGGGGGCGGAAATACCCGTGAAGTTCTTAATCTCGCCGCGGCGCGCCTTTGCATACAGGCCTTTCACATCCCTGCGTTCGCATTCCTCAATGGGCGTGCTGACGTACACTTCCAGAAAATCATCCTTTCCGATAATATTCGCCGCCATTTCACGGATGTCGTTGCTGGGACTGATAAAAGCCGCAATCGTTATAATGCCCGTATCTACAAACAGCTTGGACACTTCGGCTATACGGCGGATATTCTCTATACGGTCGGCTTCCGTAAATCCCAAATTGTTATTGATACCGCTGCGGATGTTGTCTCCGTCCAAAATGCGGCAGAGCAATCCGCGTTTATGCAACTCACGCTCCAAAGCGATGGCTATCGTACTCTTGCCCGAACCGCTCAGTCCGGTAAACCAAATCATCACGCTGCGCTGCTTCAAGAGTTCTTCCTTGTCCTCGCGTGCCAGCATACGGTCGAAGATAGGATAAATATTATTGTTATTGTCAGTCATAATTCAATTAAAACGGCCAAATTAAGGGAATGAGAAAGATGGATATAAGGAAAGTGATAATGTTCAGCGGAAGTCCGATACGGACAAAATCCGTGAACTTATAATTACCGATACCCTGTACTATCAAATTGGTCTGATAACCGATAGGCGTCGAGAAGCTTGCCGATGCAGCCATACAGATAACCACGAAGAAAGGCATCGGGCTTACTCCCAGCTGTGACGAGATGGAAAGAGCCAACGGGAAAGCAAGCGCGGCGGCGGCATTATTCGTTATCAATTCGGTAAACAGGTTCGTAATGATGAATACGGCGGCCAGCAACACCTGAGGGCCGTAATGCTCCGTCAGGCCGATGATGTACTTAGCCACAGCGTCCGCCACACCGGAATTTACCATAGCCTTGCTGATAGCAAAAGCGCAGGCAATCGTTATCAGGATATCCCATGATATATATTTGGTATATTTACGGGCCGGGAAGATTTTCGTCCACGCCATTATAATGGTCGTAACGGACACGAAGAAGAACATATCCAGCTTAATATCCGGAAAAGCCTCTTTCACCGCAGGCAGTTCGCCCACCGTAGCTCCCGTAATCATCAGAATCAGCAAAGCGAGCGCAAACCAACGTTTACCCTTGCTCGCAACAGGTTCCGTATCCTTGCCGTTGGCAAGCATCACGAAGACGGAAGACTCTCCCCAGGTCTGCACAAAGGAATCGTCAGCCATGACAACCACCGTATCGCCTTCCCTGAAATATTCATTTTCCAAATCCTGCGTATAACTCTGACCGTTACGCTTTATCTCTTTCACTTCAGCGCCATAATGGCGTTTAAAGTTGAAATCTTTCAACTTCTTGTTAATACCCGGGAAGCGAGGTCCCAAAACGGCCTCTACCCGATGCAGGTCGCTATGTTCTTCCGGCTCGTCATCCGGTTTCACCGCATCTTTACGAACATCCGGCAATAACCTGGAAGAGAACAGAAACAAATAGACAATACCGGCTACCGCAATAAAAATCCCCACTTTTCCAAGCTCAAACATCGTAAATCCCTCATAACCGGCTTCCAGTATCATGCCATGCACGACCAAGTTTGTGGAAGTCCCGATCAACGTACAGATACCGCCCAAAATCGTTACATACGAAAGAGGAATCAGGAATTTGGTAGCCGGAAGCTTTACCGACTCGGCCCAACGCTTTATAATCGGAGCAAAAATTACAACGACAGGAGTATTGTTCAGAAAAGCCGAGATAAAGGAGATTGTCGGCAACATGCGGAGTTGCGCCTTGAAAACGGTGGTTTTACCTTGCGGAAGCAGTTTCTTGATAAGTTGTCCCAATGCACCGGACTGGCGAATACCCTCGCTGACCAGAAAAAGCATGGCTACCGTAATCATGCCCTTATTGCTAAATCCTTCCAGCATCTCTTTAGGTGTCAGGATTCCTGCGCAAAGGAACAATACCACCACCGAGAAAAGCACCATTCCCGGACGCATCTTGTCCAGAATCAAGGCTATCACCATGCCCAGCAGCGCTAAAAGCACAAATATGATTTCAAACGTCATATATACGAGTCGTTATTTAATTACGCCCGGGCTCTACTATAAACCAGGGGTTCAACAAATCTTCTTTATTATACCGCAACGGTTCTTCTTTTCCGGCTTGATACACTTCCATCCCTGCGGCACGTGCAATGGCATGCCCCGCCGCCGTATCCCACTCCATTGTCGGAGCAAAACGGGGGTATACATCCGCTTTGCCTTCCGCCACCAAGCATATTTTAATGGAGCTTCCGCTGGAAATCAATTCCACATCCGAATGACAACGCTTCATCTCTCCAATGTAGTCTTCAGTCTCGGGAGACAGATGCGAACGTGATGCCACAATTACAAATTTATCGCGGCTATCCTTTATCGGCAAACGAACGGCTTTCGCCGTTAATTCTTCCAGCGACGCCCCGCCGCGGGCTGTTACATCCGAAAGCTTGTAAGCGCCCAAAGTCTCTTCGGCAAAATAAAGCTCTTTCTTTACCGGAAGATATATAATTCCCATTACCGGAACGGAATTACGTACCAAAGCGATATTGACGGTAAACTCGCCATTCCGCTTGATAAACTCTTTCGTACCGTCCAGAGGGTCTACAATCCACAAAGTCGTCCATGCGCATCGTTCCGTATAGGGCAAATGCTTTCCCTCTTCGCTCAATAACGGATAAGGTGTATTCTGCAGATAACCGGCAATAGTCGTATGCGCTTTTTTATCAGCAATCGTCAAAGGGGAATTATCCGCTTTCTTTTCTATTTGAAAATCTGATGCCGGATCGTTATAAATAGAGAGGATATCTTTGCCGGCACAGAGTGCTGCATCAATCGCGTCAAGTATATATTGTCGTTCCATATTGTATTCTAAAAATATACAAGGTGCAAAATTAAAAACTTTTTTACCGCCAAAAGTTTTTAATTTTGTTTTATAACTTCTTTTAAACGAAAAAGAGATATTTATAAGTACTTTTCACAATCACTAAAAATAGAGTTTTCATAATCATTTCCAACAGATTATGAAAAAGGCAGTAACTTCCCAGTTACCGCCCTATCTTGAAAGGAGGGAAATACCCCTTTCTTATGAATTACCAAAAAGAATTCAAATTAATTAATGCGATACAGCAGCCAAGCACCTTGGAAATCCTGACGGTTAGGGTATTTAGCCTTGAAAGCGTCACGAGCGCTGGCAGCAGAATTCCTGTCTGCGTATGTGCTTACAATCACGCGATACATGGCAGCATCCGCATTAAATGCAATGACCGCATTATAACCTTCCTTATCCAAGAAGTTTTTCAGGTTCTCCGCATTGGCTTTCACGCCGAAGCTACCGCATACCACACTATAATCTTTCAGTCCGTCAACACCTGACACTACCGTCACCTTTTCCTGACGTATCGTACCCACAGGTGCACTTTCCACCACTTTAGCTTCTACCGGAGCGCTAACCACAGGAGCGACTTCCTCTACCGGCGCGGTAGTCTGCGGCTCCGCCAGTTCCTGCTGTTTAGCCTTTTCGTATGCTTTCTTGTAAGCGCTTTCACTTGATTTACAAGAAGAGAATGCCAGTACCATACATACTCCCATTCCTAACACTGCCAATTTTTTCATCTTTTCTTTTTATTTTTTGTTAGTAACTATGTCTATTCTCAAATTACACTCAATATTTACGAAAAACGTATTTCGTTCCTTCATAGTTCAATCGCATCTTCTTATTCGTCAGCTCTTCCACCTTGAACGTCCTCTCACCGGTGTCTCCCCAACCAAAGAATTTCTTATAACTTGCCGAATTCACCAACTCTTCATGCGCAACCTCGTTTCCGGAACTGTTATCCGGCCACAAAGTTATAGAAATTTCATCATCTTTCAACTTATAATAACCATAAAAAGATTCATAGCTTCCACTTTCATTCATACAATACGCCAGAAAGCTGCCTTTTTGAAAACCATAAAAGATACTGTCCACTTTCTGCACTTCACCATCGGGATACTGATATTCGCGCAACTGCCATTTTCCTACCCAGTCGGAACCGCCGTCATTCATACAAGACGCCAATCCCAGCACCGCACACATCAAAAGCAACAGTATTGTCCCGTTCAGCAATTTTTTCATATATCTCTTTTTTATTTAGAGAACAAAAGTACGCCGAACCGCTTATCTTATGGCCTCTAATGCCGTTAAATATAATTAAAATGTATGTTTTGTCGTTTTTCATGGTACGGATTTCTAAAAAACAAGAATCCATGAACAATCATTCAAAATATTTTGTTAGCTTTGTCATATCAGACCTAATAAAAGAAAGGAGTATTATTATGAAAGGATTAAATGTTTTAGCAGCTTTTTTGGGTGGTGCAGCGGTAGGTGCAGCCATCGGTATTTTGTTCGCCCCGGAAAAAGGTGAAGATACGCGTCACAAGATTGCGGAAATTCTCCGCAAGAAAGGCATCCGGTTGAACCGTAATGAAATGGAAAACCTCGTTGATGAGATTGCCGCAGAAATTAAAGGCGAAGCAAACGACTGATTCAAACCACATTTCAAAACAAAGCCACTATGTTCGCAGACGACAACAGCATTGAGAATATTCAGCAGTTATTTTTCGATTTCAAGAAATATCTGGAACTACAAAAGAAATATACCCAACTGGAAGTAGCGGAGAAATTAACCATATTACTCTCAACGCTCATACTCGTATTGTTGGTCGTCATTCTCGGCATGGTGGCTTTGTTCTATCTCTCCTTCACCCTGGCCTATATATTAGACCCCATAGTAGGCGGATTAATGGTAAGTTTCGCCATGATAAGTTGTTTCCACATCTTATTGATTGTGCTAATCGTTGTATTCCGCAAGAAAATCATTATTAATCCAATGACCAAATTCATTGCAGGATTATTCATAGATAACAATAAGAACTAAAATATCATGAATATGAATGATACCGTCCAAACAGAGATTCTCACACTGGAAGACCTTCAGCAACAAAAGGCCGAAGCATTAGAGGAATTGCGCGCCCAACAGCAAATTATGGCCGATACCGCCCGGAACCTGTTTGCTCCGATTGCTCCCGCTGCGGACAAAGGAACAGCTATCATGCGTGCGTTTAATACCGGCATGGCCGTATTCGACGGAGTTATGCTTGGAGTAAAGCTGATGAGAAAAGTCAGAAAAATATTCAGACGCTGAAAATCAACCGGCCTATAAAATTATAAATGAGGATGCTCAAAACTCTGCCTGACATATCATATCTGTGATTCAAAGTCTTAACGCACCCCCATTTTCATTATCAGGTGGACTTTATATAGCCATCACTTGCCCGCCAATCACGCCTGCAATGGCACTTGCCACCGCAATAATCACTTTCAGAATCTTATCCCAAACCGATACTTTGATACTCATTGTCTTTTGATTTTAATTATTACTTTATCTTTCATCGCAAATCGTAATTTATAAACCACAACTTGGCTTATCCTAACGGATTTTCCTCTTCTCCGCTATCCGGGCTGCCATTACCGGAAGAATTATCATCGGCGGTTGTGCCTTTCCACTTCTCAAACTCCACTCCCTGTATCAATGCACGAGTAGTGCCAATAGCAGCCGGACGCGTATATTCCGGAGTAAACTGACAACGTAACGCCGTCACCTGATTCGGATTTACATCTTCCGATTTCTCCGTTCCCTTACCACGTGTACGGGCTTTCATCGTAAATGTACCCAAACCGTTCAAACGTACCGTACGGCTATTCAGCAGGTGCATCCGCATTGTCGACATCAAATTACGGATTACATTCTGTACATCACCCGGCGTCAGTGAGGACTTCTCGGCAATACTTTCCGCCAGTGACTGCGTATCCACCGCTTTTCCCACTTTCTTCAAACTCAAGTGCCATGTTTTAATACCGGCTTTCGTCGCCAGTTGCGACTGTCTTGCATAATAAAATAGAGGCATACTATCTCTCCTTTACATTTTTAATTAAACTTCATTTTAATTTTTGTTTCGTTGATCAACAGTGCAAAGGTGATGATATATACGGGTATAAACAAAGAAAACAGCCTATGCGGGGCTGTTTTCTGAGAATGATTTATAATATACTGACTATTTGCCGATTATAGTAAATATAAATAAATTAGTCTTGGGTGATTATACACAACAAAGCTCTTATTACTCCTTAAAAAAACAGCCGAAATCACTTTAAAAGTAATTCCGGCTGCGCCTAAAACAAAGTAACCGCTGTTACCTGTCGTTTATTCAACTTTCTTTTTACGAACTATCAATGGAGCCCCCAGTTCTTCACGCTCTATCACTTCAAGAAAACCATTTTGTTCCAATTCAAACAAGGCAGGATATACGCGTAATTTGTCAGCATTAGAATTCTTCAAAATAGAGTCAACCTCAATAGCATCAGAAAAAGAATTGATATAATCTATGATTTTCTGCGTGTCAATAGCTTTGTAATTATCATTCATACAGTAAGTAATTTCTATCTAATCAATTTCGTATATATAATTGCTCGCAAAGAATTAGGTATTAATCTAATAGAGAAACGGACAAACAGATTTTGCATGAACTCAGAAAAAGAAATAAAATGCATTTGTCTCATCTTTTGTAAAAAATGCAATTCACTTATCACATATCTCCATCCTCCTCTTCTTTTAAACATTTCCGGAGAAAAGCGGAAATACAGCAAGCTTTCCTGAATATTATAAAACTTAGCCCCATTCATCAACATGCGTATCCATAAATAGTAATCTTCAAATAAAGGAAAATGTTGATATCCACCGGCAGCCAATACCGCACTCTTTCGAAATATCACAACCGGATGATTTATAGGATTACGGCGTTTTGCAAATTGTCTTATATCATCAGGCAACTCCGGCAACTTTCTTACAGATTTTACTTCCAAAATATCATCTTCAAATTCATCAATCCAAGCTCCAACCACGTCTATATCTGAATACTTTTCAAAAACAGCCAATTGTTTCTCAAAACGATCCGGTTTAGCAATATCATCTGTATCCATTCGAGCTACAATGTCATAAGAACAATGTTTAAGACCTTCATTTAAGGCTTTTCCCAAACCTTGATTTATTGATAAAGTTATAACCTTAAGATGTGGATGTAAGTCCAAATATCGAGTTATTTCATTATCCAATTCTTCAGTCAAGGGCCCATCTTCTACTAAAATAATCTCACTAGGACGTAAAGTCTGTGATAATATACTATTCAAACTTTCCCGAAAATAAATTGGAGATTCTTTACAATATACAGAAAGAAGAACAGAAAATTTCATATAATAAATATTACTATATGGTACACACTTGATTAATATTACCCCAAAACACCATCATATATACCTTTGCAAATATTCCTCAAATAAGATAAACGAGGACTAATACACAACGGATAATAAAAGAATTTTACAATATATTTTATACCATTAGACACTTTCCAATAGGTTGGTACATAATTGCGTCGTAACAAAGTGAAATAATTGCGAAACTGATAATAAGTTCTAAATGGGGTTGGTATAGGAACTTTTCTCCACAAGAAATAACGATCACCTTCTCCTAAATAATGACTTAATTTTACTGTTTCTACGATAAAAAAACGTCCATTCATTCTTGAACTTGCCCGCCAGCACCATTCATGATCAACACCATCAATGAATAGTTCTTCATCCATAAGACCTGTTTTTTCAAAATTAGATACAGCTATCAAAGAGGCAGAACTAATCAATTCCGTAACTTCAGTTATCTCATTATTTATCTTCTTTCCTTTCTTTACACTCCCCTTATATTCCTTATTTTCACATCGATTAAAAGCCCGTGGTCCGACAGCACCAACAATAATGGAATTTGAGAGTAAAAAACGATATTGAAACAATAATTTACTGATAATATTTTCAGGAACTATACTATCTTGATCCAGATAGAAAAGATAGTTATAATTATGTTCTACAGCATAGTTTATACCATAATTTTGAGCTGCAGCAATTCCAATATTACCAGACATTTTTTTATATACTATTTTAGATGATGTTTCTAATATTGAAGATAAATTCAATGACTCAACAGAATTATCAGAAATCCACAATAAATCAACTTGAGGTAATATAGCGGAAACAACTTTAGCCAATAAATCTATATTAGGATTATAAAGGACTAAAACACAAATTACTTTTTCCATATTGGGGGTAAATGATTAGATATCTGATATTGTGCAGATAATAATGTAATAATTACTACCACTTGATTAGTGTCTATAATATAAGGATTAGTTATTGCATATAATATATAGCCAGCATATACCATTTTTATTTTTGTATCGGGCATATATTTAAAAACAAACAGAATATTGACTAATATAAATAAGAGAATGGGAATTACCCCTAATTGATTTAGAATATATAAAACCTGCAATTCATAATATGTTGCACCGACATAACTTCTAAAATGTGTAGTAACATCCACTGTATTTCCTAAACCAGTTCCCCCTAATAACGTAATAGGATTCTTACTCAAATCTTCTAAAAGTAAGGTAGCTTGTTCAATACGAATTGCATTAGACTCTTCTTTTTTCTCCTCTAAAACAGTATCCACATAAGATAATACCCCTCCTCCTACAGTTAATAATATAATAAATCCGATAAACAATCGTTTATACAACATACTATTATTTCTTATACTATAGAAATAAAGAACACTATGAAAAGCAACCACCGCTAATAAATATGCAAAATTACCAGCTATAAATATCGCCACTAAATAAATAAAACGAATAAATGTTTTACGCTTTAATGGAAAAAGTTCACTAGCATATGATAACATATAAATAAATGGTATAATAGCATTACCTTTTATCTGAATTTTATAATAAAAGCCATAAAAATATACATCACCAATACTTCTGTCCTGAACATAATTTCTAATCACTTTCGCATACTCTTCACCGAATAAGATTAAAAAGATTTCTGCTATAATTAAAAATAGACATAATGAAAAAGATATCAAAAATAGCCTCTTTAAACAAACTTTATAATTTAAGCGAATGAAATAGGCACCTAAAACAAAAAAAAGAATTAAGGCAAAACGAACTATTAAAGCAACTTCATTTTGCATTATAAAAGAATAAGCAACAAGAAAAGAAATTCCCCAAACTATCAATAGCTCTATTTTACGTTCTTTGATTTGTAATTTCCCATAATTACATATATATAAACAGACCAAAGCTAAATTAGAAATTAGCGAATAAGAAGCTAAAAAAGTCTGCCATACTAAAAACAATAGAATAATGCTCCAACAGGCACTATCTATGTTTCTCTTTTTCAAGATACATTTTAACATGCAACTCTTAGTGTATAAAAAGGATACCGTAAATTACAGATAATTGTTTTTCCTGTTTCTGCAACTATAATTACTTTACTTTCCCTTAATTGCCATTTTTGTCATCTCTAAATATTCATGTCCCCACTTCAAATCAGGTTCTAAATGATTTCCTTCAGCCCATTCATTCCATGCATTTATAAACACAAAATTCTCTTCTTTACTATATGGTCTAAAAGACTTCATAATATGATTTAACCATTTGTAATATAAAGATGGAGTACTTCCTTTCAAAGCAAAAAATGTATATTTCCTTCTTGCAGCATTATCCCACATAGGAGTAACTGTTGAATATCTTTTGTAATCAGGAGACTTCTGTTTACACATATAGTCAGAATACTTACGATACGAAATAATATTAGGGAATAAATTTCGTTTAAATACAACACGTGATACTTTATTTAATACACGCCGTAACAGCAATTTATTAGCTACATAATCTTTAATATTATGTGGTGGGAATTCTATTGCTGCATCAAATCCATCTTGCAAATACCCTTCTCCTACTTCATTAAAACTTTCAACTCTACACAAATATAATTCAATGCCTTTTTTTCGAGCTTCCTCTCGCCATATATCAATACTTCTTTTCATATTTGGAAATGCAGAAGAACGATAAATTGCAAAAACAGGTTTACCATCGACTCTAATATAGCGCGGATCACAAAAAATATTCTCTAACAAATATAAGATATGTTGTCGATCGTCTTCTTCGGAATAATTTTGACTAATCAATATCTTCTTTTCTCCGCCATCCCATGCTCTTGTCCAGTTTTCATTTGCCCAACAAATCATAAAAGGGAAATCTGGCTCTTTACTCTGCAATACCTCATTCAAAGGACGTTCCATTAAGAGATGCCCATTAAACCAGTAATGATAATAACAAAAGCCATATATACCATATTCACGAGCCATATCAGCCTGCGCTTGACGTACCTCAGGAATTCGTAAATCATAAAAACCTAAATCCGCAGGCAAATGAGGTTGATAATGCCGCCAATAACGAGGTTTGCATTTCGTTACATTTCTCCATTCAGTAAACCCTTTTCCCCACCATTCATCATTTTCTTTAAAAGGATGATACTGAGGCAAATAAAAAGCAATAGTTCTCTTATTATTCATTATCATACAATGTTTTAATTATTTTTGCAGGATTACCTGCCAAGACAGAATACGGTGGAACATCCTTTGTTACAACAGTATTAGCTCCAATCACACTATGATGTCCGACTCTCACATTTGGAAGAATACAAACATTTTCACCAATCCATACATCATTCTCAATTATTACTGGTCCTTTTGAATATAAAACTCGATTAGCTGGACTCAAATGGCAATCCCGTTGATCATTATAACCATGGGAATGATCTGTTATCAAAACATTACTACCAACAAGCACATTATCCCCAATTGTAATATTATCAATAGCTCCAATATGACATCTATAATTAAAGCATACATTTTTACCAATTACAATAGAAGGATTAAATTTAATACCTTGATACATATCCCAACATTCCAAACGCAACCCAGCATGAGAATAAAAGTTTTCATACTTAATAAACTTATGTCCAATCACATAAAAAGGACGTTCCAACAAAACTTTGCCTACATTATGGGTTAAAAATCTAAAACGCCTGCTAGCTATATGGTCAAATAATAGTGAAAAAAAATGAGATAATTTATACGGATATATCAGTAAAGATAAATATCCCATAACATCTATAAAATAATGTTTCATGAAAACATCTTCTTGATAAGTTTTTTTACCTTTATAATAAGCAAATCAAACGGTAATAGTAAATAAGCTAAAGCATTTATATAATAATAATCTTTTTCTGAATAGTAGACTAAAAATGATTGCTTCATATCGCTATTTACAAAAGTATATTTATCTTTATCATGCAACAATGTACGAAACCACATCAATAGAAATCCTTTCAAATCCTTTTTAACAGAGATAAAAGTTCTTTCAGATATTCGTTTATGGATCCTCAATTCAGATAGTATATCTAAATATGTAACAGCAAAAGTATGGAACAAATCATATCCTCCCTTACCTGTCTCATCCTGCATTTCTTGATATTTATCATCACAGATTACATATTCAGCAGTTTCTCGCATATTGAGTAATAAAGACGTATTAGGAAACATCTCATTTAACTTAATAGTCTTTATTCTGTCGACATCAATATCCCAGATAGATAAACCAGCACTCCAACTTGACCAATACGACAAATTTTCAATGAATGAATCGATATTTTCACATTCAATACATCCACCTTTTTTTAATCTAAAATCAGAAAAAAACAAAACAGGCTTTGTCTTTTTATATTTTTCCGCAAAAGATAGCCAACGCTCTATAGTACCTGGTATTATCACACTACGATGATTCAGCATTTTACGTAAAGTACCGTTGCCACATTCCAAAGAAGTAACTAAATTCAAAAATCCACTATCATTGGTTCTCACATAATGCAAATTATCATATTTATATAATTCTAAGTCTTGGGACAATGTACTATCAGCCCCATTGTCTGTTATGACAACTTCATACAATGAAATATCTACATTTTGAGAGTATATTGCCTCAAGTGTAGGCAATATCCATTTTGAAATACCATTTGTAGGAATACAAATGGATAAAAGTGGCTCATTCATTAACTAAAACTATTGATAATTTCCACAACTTGTTCGACTTCACCCCATGGCATAACAGGACTAATAGGTAAAGAAAGTTCCTGATTATGTATTTGCTCTGTGATAGGTAGACTAATATTATTCCATTCACTATAACACTCTTGTTTATGTGGTGGAATTGGATAATGTATTAATGTCTGTATATCATGTTCAAATAAGAATTTTTGTAATTCGTCTCTACGATTACAAAATACAGGAAATATATGATATACATTGGATTTACATGGTAATTGAACAGGGAAAAATATCCTGCTATTATTAATATGTTTAAGATAATAGTGAGCTATTTCCCTACGTCTATTATTATCCTCATCTAAATACTTTAGTTTTACATTTAAAACAGCTGCCTGAATTTCATCTAACCTTGAATTACGCCCTCTATATTTAAAAACATATTTTTTGACAGATCCATAATTAGCTAAAGCCCGTATAGTATCTGCCAATATTTTATCATTTGTAGTAACAGCTCCACCATCACCTAATGCTCCTAAATTCTTACCCGGATAAAAACTATGCCCAGCTGCATCTCCCAACGAACCTGTTTTTAAACCTTGGTACATACATCCGTGAGCTTGTGCATTATCTTCAACTAATTTCAAATTATATTTATTACATATTTTCCTTATTCTATCTGTATAAGCACAACGGCCATAAAGATGTACTATCAATATAGATTTTGTTTTATCAGTTATCTTTTCTTCTATTTTTGCATCATCTATCTCTAAAGTATCAATATCAGGTTCTACTAAAACAGGGACTAAATTATTTTCTGTAATTGCTAAAATAGAAGCAATGTATGTATTTGCTGGGACAATAACCTCATCACCTTCTTTCATAATACCTAATTCAATATACGCACGATATATCCAAATTAATGCATCAAGTCCATTTGCACAACCTACGGTATATTCAGTACCAATATAAGAAGAATAATTAGTCTCAAAAAGTTTATTAGCTTCCCCTTGTAAATACCACCCTGAAGATATTGTTTTTGTTACAACAGTTTTTATTTCTTCAAAATTTTTCTCTGTTATTTTTTCTAAATCTAAAAATTTAATCATAAACATTCCTTTCTATACATTACGAAATCCTCATAATTACGTATATAATCTTCCTCTAAATATCCTTCAGAAGCTAAAACCAAACAAATAGAACCAGAAGAAAAACCCTGCTCCATTGCCCATATACCCGGTGGTACATGAAGTCCATAAAAAGGTCTATTCAAAAGTACAGTCCTCTTATTTACACCATCATCCAATACGACTTCAAAACTGCCACTCGCAGCAACTAAAAATTGATGACATTTTTTATGGGCATGAGCCCCCCGAGCTTCACCGCCTGGAATATCATAGGAATAAAAAACACGCTTTACATCAAAAGGTACATGAATGCCGTTATAAACATACGTCAAATTTCCCTGTTCTTCATGGTTTTTTTCCAACTGATATAAAGAACAGTCAAAAACGGTCGGAAGTAGTTGAATATTGCAAGAATTCTTCATAATCCATTATATAATCCTTTTCATCGTAATCTATAGAAGAGACTATTAAAGCCAAAGAATTAGTAGAAAAATTATTCATAACCCTCCATATCCCTTTAGGAATATAGACTCCCATATAAGAACGATTTAAACTAATAACTTTTTTTTCTTTTCCATTATCCAAACACACATCAAAACTACCAGACAAAGCAACTATAAATTCCTCATTTTGCCTATAAGCATGTCCACCACGTTCTACACCACCAGGCACATCATATATCCAATAAACTCTTTTTATTTTAAAAGGAATTTGTTTCATTTCCTCTATAATAGAAAGATTACCACGAGAATCAGCTATCTTCGGCAGAATAAATATATCATTCATATAATTTCAGTCTTAACTTTAGTTGAATAAGAAAACGATATATTTGATAATCAGATACACGATTCTTATGTTCATGATAATAATAGTAATCCAAATTCTTTTTAGGATTATCCTTAAAGAAAACATCCGTTCGCCTGCGCTTCGCATCAAATATGTCCCAAGCCTTACTCCAATAATGATTAATCTGCATTGTAGCTTTTTGACACTCTCTTTTGGGCGTAAAATGTATATCAAACATTATAAATTTTTTAAATACATTTATTGGTGGGATCTTAAACCGAAATTTCCCTAAAAAGAAATAAACCATCGGAGCATGATGAGTGGACGCATCATACTTTACGATATCATAGTCTGTATTTATTAAGCATTTCCCAACATGATATAAATAATCCCAACTTACATTATATTGCTCAATCACTAAATTCTGATAATCATGCTTCATTCTTCCTGATGAACCAAACATCTTCCAATAAATCAATACCACAGGATATCGTTCATATTCTTTTAACCATTCTCCTATAGAATTTTTATATTTTGGACAAAAGAACTCATCAATATCTAAAAAAGAAACCCATTGAGCTTCATTCCTATAAACCTCATAATAATTCTGATATGCAAGAATCTGAGACTGATCATAAGGCCAATCTATTAAAGTAACTTTATTTTCAATAATATATGGATTTAATATATCATTATATCTATCTGATGATTTATTATTATACATATAAATATGCTCAAATCCTAACATTAAATGATATTCAATCCATTCTTTCAAAAATGGAGCTTCATCTTTAAAAATAGCACATATTACATAGTTGTATTTTTTTTTGTATCTTGGCTTAGTTACGAAACAGAGTATACAAGAATAAATAATATTATATATGGTGGCTAATACTACTCTTATTGCTCTTTTAATCTGCATACTATTTTTTTTGAACATAACGGTTATAGATTTTTGAGCAAATATTGTAAAAATAAAAATAAGCAATATCTCTCATTAAATAAAGATAAAGTAAGTATAAACTATAGATTATTCCACATGATAGCAATATTGAAATCCAGGCTGTTTCAATATACAATGTAATATACATTGTTATGCCACCAATACCTAATGCAGGTAACAGATAGAATAAAATATCTTTTATCTGACTACTATATTCATAATTAATTAATAATTTTGAAGCTCTCATATTGATCACATCCGCAATTATTGCAATAAAAATCTGCCCGACAACAATACCTACTATTCCGCCTGGTATAGAAATTGCAATAATTAGAATAGAAAAGAACTTCTTGAAGAACTCTAATCTCAACATAAAACCAGTTCTATTTAAGACTTGTAAAAGCGTTAAATTTAAAGTAGAAATTGGGGACCATAAACCTGCAAACACTAATAACTGAAATAACATGACAGCACCTTCCCATTGTTCACCCCATAATACTAAAATTAAAGGCTTACCACATACTATTAAAAATATACTAAGAGGGGACATTAGACATAATATCATTCTTGTATATTTTCTATATTCAGTTAACAACTGGAATTTATCATTTTGAATAAATGAAAAAATTGGAACAGTAACTTTTTGAATAATCCCAGTACAAATTGTATCTGGTTGAACGGACAAAGAACGTGCCTTAGCATAATAACCTAATTCTTGTTTCCCTACGCATTTACCAATCACCACAGAATATATTTCATTAAAAACAGTACCTATTAAATTAGCCGCTACCAGTTTAGAACCAAACCCCCATAAATAGTCAAAAGATTTTTTCTTAAATCCAACTGTTGGAAACCACTTTGCATACCACCAATATAAAATCGTTCTTAATAAACTCCCCCCTACGAACTGAATAGCTAAAGAATACACACCAAAATTATTATAAGCTAATACTATAGCAACTCCTCCCATAGGTAATTGAGAGAAAATATTAATTTTCGTCAACAATTTTGTATTCAAGTCTGCCGTTATTATAGCATTTTGAACTATACAAAGAGAATTAAATAAAACACTCAATCCAACAATTCTCAGTAAATCGCATAAAATATGTGAATTAAAATATCCTGATATATAAGGAGATATTATAAATAATATAAAATAAGCTATTAATCCAATTGCAATATTAAAATAAAAAGCAGTTGCTAAATCATAATCACTTCTATCTAATTTACGAATTAAAGCATTTGAAAAACCACTTTCAATAAAAACATTAGACAGATTAATAAATATTGTTAAGATGCCAATTAGTCCATAATCATTAGGTGTTAATAGTCTAGCCAGAACAATCCCTATAACAAAAGATATTAATTGACCGGAAATACGGTCTACAAAACTCCAAAATATCCCCAATAAAGACTTATGTACCACTTATACTCCTTTATATTCATCCAAAATCCCAATGGCATCTAATACAACCTCAACAGAATTAGACATTGTAGGCTCCCAATGCGGATCAGGTGTTTCATAATTGACACCATAATAAGATTGTAAATATTCTTTATAATTTTTAGGAATGCAAACTAATATATTTTGGAAAGTATACATTGTTGTGCCCTCAAAAGGCACAGTCACTCTTAGTACTGTCGACAAATATCTAAAATGCGTATTATTCCATAAACATGTATGGGTATAAATGTGATTCGTACCAGATATTTGATCAAAAACAAAAATATCAATTAATACTCCATTTTGAGTATATGTCAGTTCAAACCCTCTTTCACTACAATTACCTTTTGTAAAAATTTCAATTCTACGTACTTTCTCAAATCCGAACTTACGTAAAGCAGTATCTATTTGATCAAAATCATTATTACTTAAAACTCCTACATCTATATCGGTATCGAATGATATAAGTTTTTTATCCCGAATAGCTCCTAATAAAGTACCAAAGGCTAGCCAATACTCACAATTAATACTGTTCATTGCCTGGTGAAATTTCCCTAATATTTCAATACCGTTTATTTGTAATACTTTATTCAACCTCTTTTCATATTTTTTCCTACGATATTGAGTTATTATATTAATCAGACTTCTTAATAATCTCATTATAATATATTTATTAAATCTTGCTTTATGTCCTCTGTTATATAAATTGGATTATTTGCTAATCTCTCTTCATTCACACATTTAAGAATGTGCAAAATATCATCTTTTCTAAATCTAATAGGTTTAGTAAGCATAATATTTTGTAGATATTCATTCATACTCAAATAATCATCTTCCAACAAGGATTGTAAAAAATCAACCTTATTTGCATATTTTACTCTATCAATTCCTACTTTCAAATTTTCATAAGAAGAAGTATTTAGTTTGAAAAAAAATGGAAAGGTTAAAGCTACAGCATGTCCATGCGGATATCCATAGTTTGTAGTAAAAGGATACGAAAAAGCGTGAGGAGCAGTAGTTTTAGCTATATTAATAGCACAACCTGCCCAATATGCACCTTCTGATAGTTTATCTCTAATTTCATCTGTTGGAGTATTTACTGCTAACGGTAGATTTGGCCATAAAAGCTTTATAGCCCTATTGGCATATTCATCAGATTCTTCTGTCGCATTCACACTCCAATAAGCTTCAATACCTTGAGCCAAAGCATCAAAACCAGTACAAGCAGTCAAATACTTTGTATTAGTATAAGTAAATAGTGGATATATAATTGCAAAATTAGGAAGAATATCATTATGCTCTACAGAATACTTTATTCCATCTTTATACAATACAGCAAAACGAGTAGCTTCACTACCAGTACCAGCTGTAGTAGGAAGTACAATTAAAGGTAGTAAAGAACGTTCTTTTGTAAATTCTTTCCCTATATAGTCACCAGAATAAGAATAAAAGAAACGAAGTAACTTAGCCATATCCAAAACACTACCTCCACCAATTGCAATTATTATATCTGGTTTACATTGTTGCAACAATAACAGTCCTCTTTCTAAATCCTCCATTTTGGGATTTTCTTCAAAATCATAAAATTCTGTTAGTTGACAAGGCATAACGGCTAGAACTTCATCAATTATAGCTTTTGCACCGCATAATCCATAAGATTTCTTACCTCTTACTAAGAAAATCTTTTTGGAAGAATATATTTGCAAAATTGAAATAAGCTCTTTTATTGAATTTCGTCCTAAAAATACCTGTTGCTTCATCTATTCCAATTACTCCATACTTAAATAGTCCATTAATACTTCTTTATTTTGAATAGGTGTAGTTGTTGGACGCCCCAAATCTTTTCTTGCTCCCTTTTTCACCTTTATCTCTAACAAAATAGGTCCTTGCATTTTTTTCATCCGATTTAAAATTTCGCACAAAGATTTTTTATCAGAGACCGAGAAAACATATTCATACCCACAGCCTTCCGCTATTTTAGGGAAATTTATATTCAATCCGACAGTTGGTTGGCCACCTACTGAATCATGAGCACCATTATTAAAAATAACATGTATATAATTATTAGGATGCATTGTTCCTATAATAGCCAATGAACCCATATGCATGAGAGCTGATCCATCCCCATCAAAACAATATATTCTTTTTTGTCTATTTTGTAGCGCAATACTTAAAGCAATCTGAGAAGCATGTCCCATAGACCCTACTGTCAAGAAATCTCGTTCATGTCCCTGGCACATAGTTTCACGATACTCAAATAATTCTCGAGAAATCATTCCAGTAGTAGAAACTATTATATCCTTTTTATTCAATGTCGAAGCAACTATTTGAATTGCCGCTTCCCTACTTAAACACCAATCTGCAGAGTTCTTTTGTGAAAAATTATAATTATCGAAAGTTCCTTTTCGAATGACAAATGCAAAAGATTCCTTAGTAGTATTCATATAATCCTGAGCAAATTGCAGTTGAGTTGCCAACTCTGTTTCCGATTGAGACATTATGGCATACTTAATTCCCATAGACTCAAGTAAAGGAATTGTTACTTTACCTTGTTTTATATGTTGAGGTTCATCTTTTATGCTTGGTTCACCTCGCCAACCTATTAATAATAGCAATGGAATATTATATACCTCTTTATCAGTCAATGACATTAAAGGATTAATAGCATTGCCTATACCAGAATTCTGCATATAAACGACAGGAATTTTCTTTGTAGATAAATAATATCCCGCAGCTAATCCTATCGCAGCCCCCTCATTAGCCGCTATTATATTATGTGTACTACATATATTATCCCCTATATAAGCACAAACATTCTTTAATAACGAATCAGGGACACCTGTAAAAAAGTCTATTTGTAAAGCTTTTAAAGATTCTACAAAATATTGTGGTGATATCATGATATATTAATTGTTCATTTTGTACCAGGAATTAGCTCTAAAATCTCCTTAACTGACATGCATAAATCATTTGCCTCATATGAACGACCATGCAATAAAATTGATTTAGCAGTATTAAGCATTGCGGGGTATGCACTCCTTAACATATGATTAGCATATATTACGATATTGACTCCCCAATCTGCCAATTCATCTTCTGTTATATGATTATATGTAGTAGGCACGACTACAATAGGAATTGACTTATTAATCTTACGTAAAGAGATACAGAAATTCTTAACATCTTCTCCTGATTGATCTTTACTATGAATCATAATACCATCAGCTCCAGCATCAATATAAGCTAATGCACGCTCCATGGCATCATCTATCCCCTTACCTGCTATAAAACTTTCAATACGAGCTATAATCATAAAATCATCAGTAACCTGAGCGCGTTTACCTGCTTTGATTTTATCACAGAATCCTTCAATAGTATCTTGAATTTGAATAGCTTCGGTACCAAATAAAGAATTCTTTTTCAATCCTATTTTATCTTCAATTATAATTGCTGAAATACCTAAACGTTCCAATGTACGTACTGTAAAAACAAAATGTTCTATTCGACCACCAGTATCACCATCAAAAATGACAGGCTTTGTTGTACATTCTAAAGCATCATTTAAATCATGGAGACGAGTAGTTAAATCTACAGCTTCGATATCTGGTTTACCCTTAGAAGTAGAATCTGTTAAACTACTAGACCACATACCATCAAATTCACGTTTCACGCCATTGACTTCGACACTTGAATTCTCAATAATCAGTCCAGTTAATCCACTATGAGACTCACAAATACGAACAATCTTTTTAGCAGCAATTAACCGTTTCAATCTTTTCAAACGAATTTCTGGAGTAGTACCTATTTCCTTTAGTTTTGTATTTAATAATGTAGAAGAGATTCCTTTTGTATAAGGTATATCTATAACTTTACCACCCCAGCTAGCAATGGTATCTATAACACGCTGACGTGTATCTTTCTGTACACCTTCTTTCCAATCATCACCATGAACCACATAATCAGGTTTTAATAATTCCAAATTAGGGATATAATCCAAAGTTGTTTGAGGAATAACTTCATCAACCCCTTTCAAATTTTGAACAATTAAAGAACGCTGATCATAATTCAAATATGGAAGACGTTTATAACTTGCTATAGCAGCATCTGTTAATACTCCAACTGTTACACTACCTAATTTTTGGGCTTCATGAATAATATTCAAATGCCCTGGATGAATAATATCAGCACTCATGCCGACGTAAACTTTCTTTTTCATTATATATAAATCTATACTTTTTTATAATAAATACTCAGAACTTTTTTCCGAATGCAATATTCATAAACGTCATAAAAAGTATCTTGGTATCAAAGCCCCAGGAACGATGCTCCAAATAGAATAAATCATAACGCAAACGACGGATCATTTTTTCCAAAGTATCGGTATAGCCATTGTAAAGTGTAGCATACGAAGTGACTCCCGGACGAATCTGGAATAAATAACGATAACGGGGATCTACCTCCATAATCTGGTCTATAAAGAACTTACGTTCGGGACGAGGGCCGATAAAGGCCATATCACCGCAGAATACATTCCAAAGCTGGGGAAGTTCGTCCAGATGATGGTCACGAAGAAACCTGCCGACTTTCGTCATACGAGGGTCTTCAGCACCGGCATAGAGGGCAGGGCCATACTTCTCCGCGTCCAACTTCATGCTGCGGAACTTATAGATATTAAAGGGACGACCGAATCTGCCGATACGCTCCTGCTTGAAAATAGCAGGACCACCATCTTCACGTTTCACGGCAATATAGCAAATCAAAAACAGAGGAGAAAAAACAATAAGCGCGCCAAGGGCAAGAAAACAATCACCTATACGCTTCACATTGCGCTCGAAAGCATTCATTCCGTCGGGAATGAAATGGTCATCTTTCTCAATTGGTTCCATAAAATAAAAAGTCTTAGTTTAGATAGTCGAATAGTTTAGGTTGATGAGTGAAATTATTCTATCACTTCATAGGGGTATTGGTTTTCTTCAAAGCTCTTTAGCTCTTCTATTATATCCACTTGCTCCAAAGTCAAATCCGCCTTATTCCAAGTGGCAATAATCTCATGAGCTTGCCTGGCCAGTTCTTCATCATAAACTTCGCTATAACAATAGACAAGAAGTTGAACTTTGAGCAAAGATGCAGGCAGTTTAGGAAGAACTTCCCAACTACGGTCCAATACCTGCTGAATGTATTGCTGCTTATGACCATTATCATAAATGGTAGCGGCAAAAGCAGCTAAAAGACCGAGGCAAAGCTCAGCTTCAGACTCTACAGTCTTGCCGCGAGTGCCATAAAGCTCCAGTGCCTGCTCGTAAACTTCACGGTTCAAACGTGTAAATTCGTCTACATAGATAGGGCTCCCGTCAAGCCCGTAAGTGAGAAGACGATGGGCTAAGGAAAATAATGAATCCATTGATTTGTGAATTATGATTTGTGAATTATAATACTTAGAAAAAAGAGAATTACTCTTTTATGGGTTCTACCAGAGAAGGCGGAATAAAGGTAGTAGCTACGGCCATGACACCCTCGATATTAACTACTACACGACGGTCATGGCGAATACGGACAAACTCGCCGATTACTCCCTCAAAGACACCACCGGTAATACGTACTTTCTGCCCCTTAACCAAATGCAATTCGGCCGGCTCTACATAAAGAACCGCTTCGTCACAATTGCCTGCCACCAGAATAAAACTACGCATTTGCGCCTCGGGAATTACAACCGGACGGCAATGCTCGCGATTCATAATAAAACGTATAGGCATAGACGGTTCGAGTTTATCTTTCAAAACATCTATACGCTTACGGGTGGAGTAAACAAAAACGAGATTGTGAATAGCCGGAAGCAGTTTACGGACGCGTTTCCCCGATTTCATGATATATTCATAGCGCATCGGAATGAAGTTCTCAATATTCTCGGCATCCAGAATTGCTTTCAACGCTAATTCGCGGCTATAAGAAACACGAATCGCAAACCAACATTTATCTACGTCATTTTCAGTAGATAATTGTTTATCGGGTTTACATTGTATCTCAGAAGATTTATTTGTTGATAAACGGGGCATTAATCTGTGATAATCGCAAGATTGGGAATAACATGAAGCCTTGTGAAAAGGGTGTTCTTTAGGGACACCGGAGTAGCGTAGCACCTACCGGTCAAGTCATGTAATGCAGTTATTTCCAATAGTTTAGTTAGCATCCATATTGTTTTAGAACTTCCTACCATCACGGAAAAAGAAGTAGAAAAACAGTTATGTTAGTTATTAGCTTACAAAAAGCTGAAAACGAATAGTCTAAAAAGAAAAAGCATCTTTTAGACGTTCGTTTAAAAGACACTCTTTTTAGGGGGATTTTTTAAAGCATTATTTATATAAATAATAAAGTAATAATGAGGTCTTTTTAAGTGTAGATAATAAGCTGGTTTAAAGATGTTTATCTAAATAAGAACTTCTATTTGGAAATATTCTTATTAAACATTTTGCCCGTTTGAGAAATAGGTTGTATCTTTGTGCACAATAAACGAACGTCTAAAAAACACTTCCCCCTTCCAGGTATAGCAAATTAATTACCAACCTATTACCTCTCCGCACACCTCTACCAAAGAAAATACATAACTCAATTTGTTTGTGTATATCACCGATAAAAACTACTTTCGGCATCGATTATTTTTTCATCATTAATTATCATAGGGCATAAAAACAAAGAAGACGATGAAAAAAGTTATAGAGAAGAACAAACTAAAAAAAACAAAAGTGAAAGTAAAGCATTTAGTAAATCAACAATAAATCAAGGCATTAAGAAAAAGCGGGGAGCCAAGCCCGGAGCTCCCATCACAGGTATAAAAGAACATCGGGAAATCATTGAAAAAGCCTTTCTGGAAATGTATCTGAAAGAATATTTGGAAGTGGCTCCCACAGCCGGAATAACCACTTTAGCAAAGTTCCTTTTTGAGAAAAAACTATTCTTAACCAAGAGTAATAAACCCATAGCAACCAATACTATTAGAGGCGAACTTACCGATTTGCTAAAGGATATGAACTGCGCAAATCCCAGAGGAAAACAGAACAAGAAATAAGTAAAAAACGCCCGCAATTAATGATGAACAACCTATCAGGAAAGGCTCTACCTTTGCCAACTATTAGTAAGGATTAAGCCACACTGCAAGGATGCTGTTTCTTCCTCAAGAGAAGCAGCATCTTTCTTTTTTCCACTACTTGAACCCCACTGAATATTACCTGTTTTTTTTAATCTACAAAATTAAATGATGATGAACCGAAAAAAGCCTGCTTCACTTCACGAAGCCATTCGTAATCTATGGAAAATCCGTATCATGCTGGAAAAGAATTACACGGAAAACTGCGCCACATGGATGGCAAAACGTATTGAAAGTCTCATAGACCACATGCAATACGGACATGCGCTCATTGCCTATCATAGGCAGGACGGAACATTCAGACTCGTCAGGGCAACACTGCTTCCCTACAAAAACATGTTCAGACAAGACTATGACATCGCAAGAGTTACAACTACCATTGCATATTGGGATATCGAACAACAAGCATGGAGAACTTTCCAACTTGAGAATTTCCTTGAATGGAGCCCCGTATGTTGATTATTAATCACTCAAAAATTAAAACAAACTATGGCAATGAATTATGGGGGAATCATGTATTTCCCATTGAATGTGAATTTCTTTGATGACGCACCGATAGAACTCGTAGAAGCCAAATGCGGACTGGCAGGAATTACTGCCGTAATAAAACTACTGTGCAAGATGTACAAAGAGAAAGGCTATTATCTGTTGTGGGACAAAGAGCAATGCACGCTCTTTGCCCATAAAACAGGCATTGAAGAAACAAACATGGAAAAGATAATCTGTATCCTCATAGACAAAGGATTTTTTGACCGTAAGTATTACGAAGAACAATACGTGCTGACGTCCGCCACCATCCAAAGGGTATGGCTGGAAGCTACCAAACGAAGAAAAAGGGACTTGAACACCCTACCCTATTTATTGGAAAGCTGCATACAGGACGAAGAAAACAGTATACCAAACAAAGAATATTGCATGCAGCCTGCAAACATTTCATCCCAAAATGCAGACATTTCCGAACAAAGTAAAGTAAAGCAAATAAAAGCAGAAACAGAAGAAGGGAGTTCCGACGAGCATTCTCTTCTGCCTGTACCGGGATATGCCTACAACAAGCAAACGCATAATTATGACGGATTGATATTCACCCTACGGCAAATGAAAATCACAAAAAACGAAGAAGTGAATGCCATTTTGCGCCTGTCCGACTATGGAAGGCTGAAAGGTTACGTATGGCAAGTGATACACAACACGCGCTGGAGTGAAATTGTAGCCAAGGGGAAATACCTCATCGCCGCATTAGTCAAAGAGAAGAAAAAGACAGGGAATTAATATCCGGAAATTAAAGAAAAAAACAGCAAAAAAAATGAAGTTAACATCATTGGCCGCATGATGTTAACTTCATTGCAACTACGATGTTAACTAACTGCATGGCACACAGTTAACTTCATCGTAGCAATACTATCAACTCTTACACGTAAGTCTCAAGCAGTTTCACTCTCCCGCCTTCCGGCACGATTGTTACTTCCTGAACAGCAGCAGGCAAAAGCACCGTTTCCCCCGCACGCAGAGTTATTTCGTTCTGATTGTCATCCGTCAGACGGCAAGAACCTTCCACGCAAATAAAAATAACGAATGAGTCCAGTTCCGAATAGTCACAAGTGATTTCTTCCGTCATATCATACACGGAAGTAGTGAAGTAAGGACTTGCTACCATTTCAACGGGCTCATTCTGGATACGCTCGTATTCCGTACGGAAATCGTCTTGCACATCGGAAAAATTAATGGCATCCATCGCCTGGCTGGTATGCAAGTCACGGGATTTACCATCCTTATCTTTACGATTGTAATCGAAGATACGATAAGTTATATCGGAAGTCTGTTGAATTTCCGCAACAAATGCTCCGGCTCCGATACCATGTACACGACCGGCAGGTACATAAAACACATCCCCCGGTTCTATTGTGCAAGTCTGAAGTACTTCGGCAAACGTTCCGTTGTGCACTCTGTCTTTATACTCCTTCGGAGTTATCTCCTCGGAAAAGCCGGAAATCAGTTTCGCGCCTTTGTCCGCGGCAATCACATACCACATCTCGTTTTTACCGAAACTGTTATGACGCTTCTTGGCAAGTTCGTCGCCCGGATGCACCTGAATGGATAAATCCAATTTGGCATCAATAAATTTTATCAATAGCGGGAATTTACTTCCAAACCGCGCATAGTTTGCTTCACCCACCAACTCGTCTTTATATTTACGAACCATTTCGGGCAAAGTATACCCTTTGTCCGCACCATTGGCTACTACCGATTCACTACCTTCTACCGCTGAAACTTCCCAACTCTCACCTACATTCGGCAGAGTTTCATCCAAGTGTTTGAATGGGATAATCTTGTCGCCACCCCAAAGTGTCTGTTTCAGGATAGGCTCAAATTTTAGAGGATACATTCGTTGTTTTTAATTAGTACAATTCAATACTGTTACAATACTTTTTCAGATTAACGCGACAAACATACAAAAAATATCAATTTGTATTCTAATTGTTAAACGCTAAACTTTCATAAAATGTTCTCTACATTTCTTCTCAATTACTTGGGGGAACAAAAGAATTTCTCTTTATTTGCAAGAAAATTAAATAATACCATGAATATGATAGACACTGCTCCAACAGAAAGTAATTTGTCCGGTTTGGACAGAAAAAACTTTCAGAAGAATATAAACAGCAAGAAAACAGATTTATATATCCTCAAAAACGCTTTGGGCATGGAAGTGGCGGTAACCAACTACGGTTGTGCAATCCTTTCGATTATGGTGCCCGACAAAAACGGAAAATATGCCAATGTTATTTTAGGCCATGACAGTATAGAGCATGTAGTCAACAGTCCCGAACCTTTCTTAAGTACCACGGTAGGCCGTTACGGTAACCGAATTGCCAATGGAAAATTCACTTTATACGGCGAGGAGCATCAATTGACCGTTAACAACGGCCCCAATTCGCTGCACGGCGGACCAACCGGCTTTCACGCCCGTGTATGGGATGCGGTTCAGCCCAATGAATCGACCGTCATTTTCAATTACACATCCGCCGACGGCGAAGAGGGCTTTCCCGGAACTTTGGAAGTAGAAATGACCTATCGTCTGGAAGATGAGACAAACGCCCTGGTTATAGAATACCGGGCTACAACCGATAAAGCTACTGTTGTTAATTTAACCAATCACGGTTTCTTCAACCTCGCAGGTATTTCCAACCCCTCGCCTACCGTTCTGAATAACATCCTCACTATCAACGCCGATTTTTACGTTCCTATCGATGAAGTGTCCATTCCCACCGGAGAGATTCTGAAAGTGGAAGGTACTCCTATGGATTTCCGTACTCCTCACGCCATCGGCGAGCGTATCGATGATAAATTCCAACAATTGGTAAACGGAGCCGGATATGACCATTGCTATGTATTGAATAAAACGGAAAGTGGTGAATTAAGCCTCGCCGCCACTTGCACAGAGCCCGTAAGCGGACGTACGATGGAAGTGTATACCACAGAAAACGGCGTGCAGCTCTATACAGGAAACTGGCTGGGTGGATTTGCAGGCGCTCATGGAGCAACTTTTCCCGCAAGAAGCGCCGTGTGCTTTGAAGCGCAATGTTTCCCCGATACTCCCAACAAGGCGCATTTCCCATCGGCAGTATTGCTTCCCGGAGACGAATATCAGCAAATTACCATCTATAAATTCGGTGTACAAGAATAGCGCATCAATGAAATAACTAACCTAATTATAAACTTATAAATTTTTCAAAACCATGACACAACAAAAACAGAACGGGAACATCGTTGCCATCATCGTAATGATTTTCTTGTTTGGTATGATTTCATTCGTAACAAACCTGGCTTCACCAATGGGTGACATTTTGAAATTTCAATTTGGCGTACCCAACTGGATGGGCACTCTCGGCGTATTTGCCAACTTCATCGCCTATGCTGTAATGGGATATCCGGCAGGCAATATGCTGCAAAAAATGGGATATAAGAAAACGGCTCTCATTGCCATTACGATAGGATTCGTAGGAGTAGGTATCCAGACGCTCTCCGGTGTGGCCGGCAGCTTCGGTATTTACTTGTTGGGGGCATTCATTGCAGGTTTTTCCATGTGTTTGCTCAATACGGTAGTAAACCCTATGCTTAACTCCCTTGGCGGCGGTGGAAACAAAGGCAACCAGCTTATCCAGCTCGGCGGCTCATTCAACTCATTGGCAGGAACTTCCGTAATCATCCTGACCGGTATTCTGATACCTTCCATTACCAATGCCAAAATCAGCGACGTATTCCCTCTGATGTACGCAGCTTTGGCTATATTCGCATTCGCATTCATCGTTATCTTCTTCTCCACCATACCTGAAAAAGAAAAAGCAGAGGTAAAAACCGATTCCACTCATTCTCAATACGGACCTCTGTCATTCCGCCACTTCATATTCGGCGCCATCGGTATCTTTGTTTATGTGGGAATAGAGGTGGGAGTACCCAACGTATTGAACAAATGGTTACAAAATCCGGATTTGGATGTATTGGGTGTAAATGGAGCAGGAGCAGAAGCCATTGCAGGTTCCGTTACCGCTACATACTGGTTGCTGATGTTGGTAGGCCGTCTTATCGGTGCAAGTATCGGTAGCAAGATTTCAGCCAAAGCGATGTTGGGAACGGCTTCTGCCATAGGAATTATCCTGGTTATCTCCGCCATGTTCGCGCCAACAGACTCAATGGTAAATATGCCGGTATTCAAGAACAGTTCCGAAGGAATGTTCGGACTCGTACATGTGCCTGTCAATGCAATGTTCCTTGCGTTAGTCGGACTTTGTACATCCATCATGTGGGGTGGAATCTTCAACCTTGCCGTAGAAGGATTAGGTAAATATACGGAAAAAGCTTCCGGAATCTTCATGGTTCTGGTTTGCGGCGGTGGTATTCTGCCTCTATTGCAAAACGCCATTGTTGACTGGAATGACGGAATCGGCTACCTCACAAGTTATTGGCTGATTGTAGTGGCCCTCGCCTATCTGCTTTATTATGCGCTGATAGGTTGCAAGAACGTAAACAAGGATATTAAAGTTGATTGATAGATAAATACAGGTAATTAGATTTATTCACCTTAAAAAACAATATCATGGATATAGAATACGTAAGAAGCCGTTTCATCAAGCATTTTGACGGAACAACAGGAGCTGTTTATGCTTCTCCGGGTCGCATCAACTTAATCGGTGAGCATACCGACTATAACGGTGGTTTTGTATTCCCCGGAGCAATCGACAAAGGTATGATTGCAGAAGTGAAACCCAATGGCACAAACACAGTCAAAGCTTATTCCATCGATTTGAAAGATTATGTGGAATTCGGTCTGAACGAAGAAGACGCTCCCCGCGCCAGCTGGGCAAGATATATTTTCGGTGTATGCCGCGAAATGATTAAACGCGGTGTAGAAGTGAAAGGATTCAATACCGCTTTTGCAGGCGATGTGCCTTTGGGTGCAGGTATGTCCTCTTCCGCTGCATTGGAAAGTACTTATGCTTATGCATTGAACGACCTGTTCGGCGACAATAAAATCGACAAATTCGAATTGGCTAAAATAGGTCAGGCTACGGAACACAACTATTGCGGCGTTAACTGTGGCATCATGGACCAGTTTGCTTCCGTATTCGGTAAAAAAGGCAGCCTTATCCGTCTGGATTGCCGCTCGCTGGAATATCAGTACTTCCCGTTCGAGCCGAAAGGCTACCGCTTGGTACTGGTAGACTCCGTAGTAAAACACGAGCTTGCTTCGTCCGCATACAATAAGCGTCGTCAAAGCTGCGAGGCTGCCGTTGCCGCTATCCAGAAAAAACACCCGCATGTGGAATTCCTGCGTGACTGCAACATGGAAATGCTCGAAGAAGCCAAAGCCGAAATCAGCGCGGAAGACTTTATGCGCGCAGAATACGTGATTGAAGAAATCCAACGCGTGCTCGATGTTTGCGATGCTTTGGAAAAAGGCGATTACGAAACGGTAGGCCAGAAGATGTACGAAACACATCATGGCATGAGTAAACTATATGAAGTAAGCTGCGAAGAACTCGACTTCCTGAATGACCTTGCTTTTGATTGCGGCGTAACCGGTTCGCGTGTTATGGGCGGCGGCTTCGGCGGTTGCACCATCAACCTCGTTAAAGAAGAACTGTACAGCACCTTTATCGAAAGAGCCAAAGAGGAATTCAAGAAGAAATTCAACAGAAGCCCGAAGGTTTACGATGTCGTAATCAGCGACGGTGCACGCAGATTAGAATAAACAAATCAAAAAGCGATAAAGCGATAGGGTGATAAAGTGGTTTTCCACAGTATCACCCTATTTTTGTCGCTTGCATCTATCCTGCTACCTTATCACTATACGCCCTTTTTTATGCAGTGCAACAGTTTCCAAAGAGCGTACCCCACATTTTAACAATAAAACGTTGATGTAAATAACAAGCGGAAAGTTATTGTACATCCGCCGGGAGCACAAGCCCGAAAGGCCGTAGGAAAAATTATTACTTCCTTACGGATAACAGGCCTTAATTCCTTTTAAAACCCCGGCAAAGTGAAATCAGTACCTCTCAAAGAGATAAAAATCAATAAAGAAGTTCTGAAAATAAAACTCCCCGCCCAATCGGTTGTTACCCTTGAGTTACAGTAAATCAACCGCAAAGACTTATTGTAATTAAAACAAGAAGCGGGTGACGGGTGCAAGAAAAAAGAGCGACTTTCTATGTTGCGGATTAGACATAAAGAGTTATCTTTGTCCTGTTAAAATTAACAAGCAAGAAATCAACCCGCTTAAAGAGTATTCAAATTATAATTATTTTAATAATATGAACGACAAGAAACTTATGAACCTTGCAGCGGACAACATCCGTATCCTTGCTGCTTCTATGGTCGAAAAAGCCAACTCCGGACATCCCGGTGGCGCTATGGGTGGTGCCGACTTTGTGAATGTACTCTTCTCCGAGTTCTTAGTATACGATCCTGAGAATCCCGCCTGGGAAGGTCGCGACCGCTTCTTCCTTGACCCGGGACACATGTCACCGATGCTTTATTCCACATTGGCGCTGGCAGGCAAGTTCACGCTGGATGAGCTGAAAGAGTTCCGTCAATGGGGCAGCCCCACTCCGGGACATCCCGAACGTGACATCATGCGCGGCATTGAAAACACTTCCGGCCCGTTGGGACAAGGACACACCTTTGCCGTCGGAGCAGCCATCGCCGCCAAGTTCATGAAGGCTCGTTTTGAAGAAGTAATGAACCAGACTATTTACGCATATATCTCCGACGGTGGTATTCAGGAAGAAATTTCACAGGGTGCAGGCCGTATTGCCGGTGCGCTGGGTCTGGACAACCTCATCATGTTCTATGACGCCAACGACATCCAGCTTTCCACCGAAACGAAAGATGTAACCATCGAAGATACCGCCAAGAAATACGAGGCATGGGGCTGGAAAGTCATCAAAATCGACGGTAACGACGCAGATGCCATCCGCGGTGCACTCAACGAGGCTAAAGCCGAGGCAGAGCGTCCTACACTGATTATCGGCCATACCGTTATGGGTAAAGGCGCGCGCAAGGCGGACGGCAGTAGCTATGAAGCCAACTGCGCTACCCACGGCGCTCCTTTGGGCGGTGACGCTTACGTAAATACAATCAAGAATCTGGGTGGTAACCCGGAAAATCCGTTCACAGTCTTCCCGGAAGTGGCCGAACTTTACGCTAAACGCGCTGCCGAATTGAAGAGCATCATGGCAGAAAAATATGCAGTCAAAGCCGCATGGGCAAAAGCCAATCCTGAAAAGGCGGCCAAACTGGAACTGTTCTTCTCCGGCAAGGCTCCCGAAGTGAACTGGGCTGCTATCGAGCAGAAAGCCAACGTGGCTACACGTGCCGCATCGGCCACCGTGCTCAGCGCTCTTGCCACTCAGGTAGAGAACATGGTTGTCGCTTCCGCCGACTTGTCCAACTCCGACAAGACCGACGGTTTCTTGAAAAAGACTCACGCCTTCAAGAAAGGCGATTTCAGCGGCGCATTCTTCCAGGCAGGCGTATCGGAACTGACAATGGCATGCTGCTGTATCGGTATGGCGCTGCACGGCGGTATCATCCCCGCTTGCGGAACGTTCTTCGTATTCTCCGACTATATGAAGCCTGCCGTACGTATGGCTGCCCTGATGGAAATTCCCGTAAAATTCATCTGGACACACGACGCATTCCGCGTAGGAGAAGACGGTCCTACTCACGAACCGGTAGAACAGGAAGCCCAAATCCGCCTGATGGAAAAACTGAAGAACCACAAGGGACATAACTCTATGTTGGTACTTCGTCCCGCCGATGCGGAAGAAACAACCGTAGCATGGAAACTCGCAATGGATAATATGTCTACTCCGACAGCTTTGATATTCTCCCGCCAGAACATCGTCAACCTGCCCGCAGGCAACGATTACAGTCAGGCGGCCAAAGGCGCTTACATCGTAGCAGGCTCGGACGAGAATCCGGACATCACCCTCGTCGCTTCAGGTTCCGAAGTGGCTACGCTGGTGGCAGGTGCGGAACTGCTGCGTAAAGACGGTATCAAACTGCGTATCGTATCCGCTCCGTCCGAAGGACTGTTCCGCAGTCAGGCTCCGGGCTATCAGGAAAGCATAATTCCGGCAGACGCAAAAGTATTTGGTCTGACCGCCGGCCTGCCCGTTACGCTGGAAGGCTTGGTAGGCGCCCACGGTAAGGTTTGGGGACTGGAATCGTTCGGTTTCTCCGCTCCTTACAAAGTATTGGACGAAAAACTGGGCTTTACGGCAGAGAACGTATACAAGCAGGTAAAAGCAATGATTTAATAAACAGGCGATAAAACGGTAAGGTGATAAAACGATGGAACTGTCACCTGCCGTTTTATCACTTATCACTCTATCACTTTATTTTTATATGAAAACTATTGGACTTTGTTCCGACCACGCCGGATTCGAACTGAAAGAGTACGTTCGCGGTTGGCTGGAAGTAAAAGGCTGGCCTTACAAAGATTACGGAACCTACTCCGCCGAGAGTTGCGATTATCCCGACTTCGCCCACCAACTGGCACAAGCTGTCGAGGCAGGCGAATGTTATCCAGGAATTGCCATCTGCGGTAGCGGAAACGGCATCAACATGACACTCAACAAACATCAAGGCGTTCGTGCCGCCCTTTGCTGGACTGCGGAAATCGCTCATCTGGCACGCCAGCATAATGATGCCAATGTCCTTGTCATGCCGGGTCGTTTCATCGGCACGGAAGAGGCGGATATGATTATGACCGAATTCTTCAACACCGCGTTTGAGGGTGGACGTCACCAACGGAGAATAGACAAGATACCGGTACAAGGATAATCCCTGGTTAAGGGAAGCCCTTAATCTGTTATTTTCATCTCGCGAGACGGAATTATTCATCCCGTGAAATGAAAAAAATCATCCTGTGAGACGATTTATTTCCTCTCACAGGATGATTTTTTTCATCTTAGGGGACGGATTTTTTATCCCAAGCCGACGTTAATCCGTATAATGGAAGTCTATTACTTTAACTGTTCCCGCTTTGGATTTTGACAGATAAACGGCTTTAATCTTACGCATGCCGTCAAACTCCGCTTTCAGCTTGTTTTTTCCCATATTTATCTGTCCGAGCTTTACATCCTCTTCCTCACCCTCATTATCATAGATGATATGGAGTTCAACACGGGAATCGGTGGGTTCTATCTCAAGAACGATGTAAGTATAGGCCGATAAATCAGCTTTAAATCCTTTGTTCTTCCATCCGAATTTACCATAACCTTTGTCATAAGTAATCGTTTGAGTCTCCGCATTGCCTTTGGTATAATATCCATAACTGCGGGGAAAGATTTTCACCGGTTCCTGTTTCGCTTGCACGGCAAACGCCATACACATACAAATCAATAGAAAGATAACTTTTTTCATATACATACAATTGTTATTTAGTTAGACATTTATATTTCTTTTCACGGCTTTTTTATCAGTAAAGTCACCACGCTATATGCGTCCACATCTACTCCACCAGCCAGTTTCACTTTTGATTGAGCCATTTTCTTTACTGTTTCGGCAGGCGTTGTTCCGGATGTCGTAACCACTTTGACCGCTTTCGCAGCTTTAAACGGCAGCGCTATTTTCAGACCCCGCATTACGTTGGCCGACGAGTTTACCAATATGACGGATATATCTCCTTCGGCGTTTTTATAAGCGGTCGCAGAGATTCCGGAAGGAGCGCCTTCCGGTAAAGTTGCCTTTACCCGTATCCGTCCGGTAGCATATTTGGCAAAATGCGACAGGAAGTATCCCCGTGTAGTCACTTCACTACGAACCGAACCACCGTCGCCATCGCCCAACATGCTATAAAAACGTCGCAAATACCACCAGATATAGACGTTGAAGCCCAAATTCATGCAGTTGTTCAGTTCTTCGGCGAAGGCCATGTTCTCCGTACGCAACGCTTCAGGGCTCGTCAGTACTTTGTCTTTCCAGGCCTTGTTCAGATAATGTTCCGTCATCCAGTATTCCTTGCCTTTCTGAGCAACCAAATCATAGCTCACCAATCCTCCACCGTAAATATGTCCGCCGATGCAATCCACATTTGCGGCAACTTGCGCATCCTGTAAAAGCGGATCGGTGAAATCATGGTTGAACTTGGAATGTTCGGAAGCCATCAGCTTGACCCCGGTAGCACGCAGTTCGGCGCCGTACTTTTTCACAAAGTCATATATCTGAGCCGGAGACCATTGACAGCTCTCGTACTTAACATCGATATCCGGTTCGTTTTGAATGGAGAGTACATCTATATCCGCGCCATTATTCTGCATATAACGGACAAAACTTTTCAAATACGCCGCATATCCGTCGGTATCGCCCAACTCGCCTTGCACAATACTATGATTGTTTTTCAAACCGACAGGTGGTGTCCAAGGGGTAGCCAGAATGGTAGCCCCCAATGATTTAGCTTTTCTCACCGTACCGACAATCTGTTTCCAGTCTCTTTCACCATTCGGGGAGATACGCACTCGCAATACGTTATACCCGAGCTGCCCCTCTCCATTACCATAAAGAGTGGTTATTTCATTGTCGGATAAAGTGGAAGCCTGCCATTTGGTATTCATGCCGCCAAAACCGATTACTTTCTGATATTCGGTATCTGTATCAATGATAAGGGGTGCAGCGGAATGTACTTCAACAGAGGAGATTTCTCCCGATACTGTAATCTTTTCATTGCTTCCCCCGTAAGAGGGAAGTAATGAAAAAACTGATAATAAATATGTCAAGTATATTGTTTTACGCATACGGGTTGTTATTCTACTGGTTTGGTATATGGAACGATACGGAAGTTACCGAAATAGAAAAGTTGGTTAGTTACTGCCTCTCCTCTGCTACGGTTCTTACTGGAACCTGCCGGATAATCAAAATTTCCAAAGACAAACATGAAAGAGCCATTCTTGCCTGTTACTTTAGTCATTATATCAGATACGTCTTTACCACCTGCATTAGCAAACTCTTTTAAAGGGAAAGTCAACGTCTTCCAACCTTCAGAGAAACTCATATCTACTTCTTTATATACATCTTCATATTCGGGATGCCAAGGTGTAAAGGTAACCTCATTTCCTCCTAAACCTAAATTCCATCTTATAGCGCCTGTCTGCCATTTATTACTTTGTTCATTACTCAGATAACAATCAAATTGAATAGCAAGATTATCACAACTTGTAACATTGGCTGATACTTTTTCCAGCATGATAGAAGGATTAAAGGCGAAAGATAACTCTTTACGGCTTCCTAAGCTTTCCTCTCCATTTGAAGTCGCATCAAAAGAGAGACCATGATGTTGCACACCATTTCCAAAATCTCCAAAAGTTCTAATATTTAAAGGCTTTGTACACCAAAATAAATCCTCATTACTTGGTATTTCTGCATTGGTAGTTGAAATATCACCAGTACCACCACTCTTATAAGCATCATTATTACTATTAAAGCTTGAAATAAAGATATTATCCTTACAATTCATATAAGAATAGGAATACCCACCGTTATCAGCCTCAGCTTCCACATATAATGCTCCGGGCAGCGCATCTCCCCCATCCGGAACTATTACGTCAATCGTTGTGCCCGCTTCATTAATAATGAATGTACCCGTTTCCGGTTCCTCTCCTGTTCCTTTAGTTGTCACACTGACATCACCGGGGAATACCACTTTCGTCACATTTGCAAAATTATGACCATAAATACGGATTCGCTCACCTGCTTTTGCCAATGTATGCGAAACCCTATCTACTATTGGAGCAGGACCTCTGAATTCCAAATTAAGAACAGCCTCTCCAAAATCCGATACAACTCGAATCGTATTCTTTACACTCTCATCTTTCACTGCTGAACCAACGGGTAAATCGGCAGGCAGTGTCAGTACTATTGTTTCAGCCTCAGCAGTAAACTCCGTTATCTCTACCCCATTACAATATACTTTCGTAACAGTCTCCAAATGAGTACCTACTAAACGCAGGATTTCTCCTCCAAAAGTAGTTGTCGTAGTAATCACCTCTGTCCCGTCGGCCGAACGTACTTCTGCCAATGTCGGCGGATTCCCCTTAATCACAAACGAGTAAATAAATTTCTCTCCGAACTCTGTTTCTACGGTAATCGTATTTCGGTCTGCGTCTGCTTCCACATTAGTTCCCAACGGAGTATCATTCGGAATATGCAACGTTATGCCGCCCGCAGATTGCGAGATAAACTTCTCCTCAGTCTGCTTACCATTAAAATAAACGGCCGTTACAAAATCGAGTCCCGCACCTTGAATCTGAATCTTGCTTCCCAACTCTGCCTCTGAGACCGTAGTAGCGCCCGGCACAGTTGCCTCTTCGCTATTGTACAATGCAATACCGCTTATATTCAACGACTTGCTGATAATATTCAACGCCGACGTAAATTCATTTATATCCGTAACGGCCCGGACGGTATTCTTCACGGCCTCATCCGCAACCTGATGACCGATAGGAGTTTCCTCCGGTACCGTAGCCTCAATATAAGTCTTACCGAAGTTAGTAAAATCATCGGCTACAACTTCATATCCGTTAAAATAGACTGCCGATACATTCTCCAAATTATTTCCCTCTATCCGGACGGCGGTACCTATGCGTACTTGTACAATCGGAGTCCACTCTTCGTTTTCCATTACACGGACACTCTCTATTACAGCCTTTGCCGAATCCGTAGCGGTTTTGCCATATTTATCCTCATCCTCACACGACATCAGTCCTGCACCTATAACAAGCAGGAGAAAGAATAACCGGCTATATTTAAAATATTGTTTCGTTTTCATCATTTCTTGCAGTTAGTTATTGCTATAAGATTTCTTAGAATAAGGAACAATGCGGAAGTTACCCATAAATACCCGGCAATCGCTCATGATAGTTCCTGTATAATATGTTCCGCCAACCTGGAACTTACCCAATTTATAGATAAATTTTCCGGTAGCGTCTTTTACGGCTTCCCGCACCTGTTTCACATTCTTGCCTTTCACGGCAGCCATCTCGGATAAAGGCATAGTCAGCGTTCTCCACCCCTTAAAGGTCACAGGAGCAAGCTCTCCATTCTCCACCCATGACACCGTTGTCTGTCGGTAATCACTTTTACCCTCGATCATTTCCCAGCGGAAACAGCCCGTAGACCATGGAGCAGTGGCATAATAGTCAAACTGAACAGCCAGTTTATCGCAAGAGGTGGATTCCTTTATCAATCCGTTGGAGTTAGCCAGCACAATATCCCACATCTTCTGAGAAAACAATCTGAAATTAGCGATTTCGGTATCATTCTGCGTCACCGGGTCAAAATCTGCCGGTCCGTCTTTAGGGAAGGCTCTGTAATATTCGGGACTTCCCGGCTCGCCATACGTATCGGCCGGTAATGGGTCGTGCATCGTAGCCGTTAAAAAATTACTGTAATTATATGCATCACTCTCTTTATTAAACTTATCGATGAAAATACAGTCCTTACAGTTCATATAATTATAGGAATATGCTCCTCCGCTGATACCTTCTACACATATCTCCCCCGGAAGCAAATCTCCCCCTTCGGGCACTGTGACTGTAATCATTGTATAATCGGAACTTTCCGTAAACATACCGGCTTCTACCACAATATCACCGGGAAAGGTTATCTTATCAATGCCGCGAAGATTGGTACCGTAAATATGAATCAGCTCTCCCGCCTTTGCAAGCGTATGGGAAACTCCGCTAACGGTCGGCGTACCGCCCAACACCGGGATGGAATAAACAAAATTATCGTATTCCGTCACAATCCGTATGGTATTCAGTTCCTCTTTATTCTTCACTTCCGAACCTATGGGTATTGATTTCGGAATTGTGAAGATGATTTGAGTATCGGTAATGAAATTGCTGTTAATCCCCGAAACGGACACGCCGTTACAGTAAATAGCCTTTGTCGTTGCAAATCCATTGCCTTCGATACGAATCATTTCTCCCAAACGAACCTGCGCCAATTCCGTTTCCGTATCACCTACTTTCTGCGTACAGATGCGGGTTACCGTTACCAAAGCCTCGTCCTGGCACGCCGAAAAGCCTGCCATCAGCAATACACCCAATATGCAATGTATCCCTATATATCTTAAAAGTTTCATCTGAATTCTATTTTAAAAGTTATTATTCCTCTGCAATATCAAAATGAGCAGGCTCTTCCCGTAACAGCGGATTCATTGTCGCCTCATTCAGAGGATATGGAAGTAACAATCTTTCCTCGGTTGCCGGCTTTGCCTCACGACCGTCGGACTTGCCCCATTTGAAAGTTGTACCGTTATAAGTATATTTATATCCCCTGTTCTGATTATTCAAGAAATCAAGCACCCATTCCTTATCCCAGAATGCCCGGCGTACAATATCATACCAGAACTGTCCTTCCATGGCCAGCTCGCAACGGCGTTCCACCCATATATCATTCAAAGTCAACTTATCCAGGTCGGCCAAAGCTTCATTAGGCTCTTCCGCCTCTTTGTCACGGGCACGCTCACGGACCCGGTTAAAGTACTGCAAGGCTTTTCTGCCCTCTACCGTCGTTGCGTCAATCTCATTCCCGGTCCCCAATACGGCTTCCGCATAAAGCAGGTACACCTCCGCCAAACGAAGCATAGGAGTAGCCAGACCGGAGTTTTCGGCAACCGCACCGCCATCCGTATCTTTCGTACCGCCTACAATATGCTTTTTCACATTACACATACTGCGACCCGACACAACCCATTTGCCCGCATCCGTATCCGTGCCGATATAGTCATACACCGCACCGGTATAGAAGAAAGTGGCACGCTTACGTGACAATTCTCCCCGATTATGCATCAGCTCCACAAATTCGGCGGACAAATATCCGGAACCTCCGTAAGCTTTCAGTCCGCCCAGCATTTCGGTTGAATAGCACAAATTAAGCTGCAAGCGGTTTCCTACGCCATAAACGGTACTGCCCGGCACCCATTGAAGGGCAAAGAGTGATTCCGGATTATTATTGTTCTGCACACGAAACAATTGCTCATAGTCACTCATCAGTGAATACTGCGTTCCTTCCTCAAGCACCGTCAATGCCGCTTCGGCCGCCTTCTGATAATAGAAATCAGGATTTGTTTCATAACGTTCCGGAGTAAAGTTTCCGCCCCGTGCATAGCAAGCCGCCGTGATATACAGACGGGACAACATTCCCAACGCGCTATAACGTGTCAAACGTCCCGGTTCGTCACTCTTTGGCAGATTGGCCGCGGCGAACTCCAAATCTCTGATGGCATACTGCAACACATCTTCCCGATGGTTGGAATGTACCACGAAGTTACCGGACAACTGTACCGGATCTTCCACAATAGGAACATTACCCCAGATACAGGCTAAATACCAATAAGCCACCCCCCGCATAAAACGCGCTTCACCTTTGCAGGCATTTACCACTTCGGCATCCACCCCATTGTCCGACGCACGATAGATATTATTCAGGATATGGTCTGCCTGACCGATTACGGAATACAGCGCATCCCAACCGTTCTCCAAATCGTCCGTATTGGAAGTCTCCATAAAACGGTTGAATACGGAAGAAGCGTAAGTCGCCAAATCGATGTACATATTATTGGCACGCGCATCGCCTATCTCCCACATGAACTTACTGTTAAAATTGAACCAGACGGCATTGTAAAGAGCTGCCGTCGCAGAGCGGCAATCGCTTGCGGTCTTATAAAAAGTGTCGTAAGTCAGTTCCTGGTCGGAAGTAACTTCCAAGAAGTCACTGCACCCAACGCCGGCAAATGACAGCAAACCTATCATCAATATATTTTTAATCTTTTTCATATCGCTATTGTTCTTGTTTAAAATCCTACATTGATACCGAATGTATATGTACGCGGAGAGGGATACCGCCCTGTATCGAATCCGTTAAGAAGAGCGCTCTGACTATAATTGGAATATTGGTCGCGCGCCATACCCACCTCCGGATCATAACCGGAATACTTGGTCAATGTAAATAAGTTGGTAGCATTGGCATATACCTTAATCATGTTGAGCCCTATTCTTGCTACCCAGCGTTTTGGGAAAGTATAACTCAAAGAGACATTCTGCAAACGCAGGTAAGAGCCGTCTTCAATGATACGGGTTGAAATACGGTTGTTCTGATTAGGGTCTGCCGGCAAGATACGGTACATGCGTTCCGCACCGCTCACCACATAGTTGTTATAAATATTATCGGCAGAACCATTCGGATCGATCAACGCAACTTTGGCATAATCCACCGCTGCGCGTTTCGTTATGTTGTACATGCGCTCATTCGGATTGTCAATATTCATATTCAGCCAATTCATGATATCATTGCCATAGGAGAATGTGAAGTACAGATTCAAATCAAAACCTTTATAGGAGAATGTATTTCCAAAACCACCGGTAAACTTAGGCAAAGGATTACCTATAACAGTCTGGTCTTTTTCATTGATAACACCGTCATGGTTCAGGTCTTCAAAAATCAAGTCGCCCACCCATACGCCTGTTGCCTTGTTTACCGTCAGCCCTTCGGGAAGCGCAATCTTGACCTTTCCGTTTTCATCATATAAATCGTAGGCAGAATTTATGCGCCCGATACAGTTATAGCCATAGAACTGCCCTATCGGACTGCCTACCTGCGTGCGGGTAACGATGCGGTCTTTTCCGCCTGTCTGATAAGTCTTGTCTACAAAAGCGTTGGCAGTGTTCAGGCTAAGGACTTTATTTCTGTTGAGAGTAAATATCAGATTGCTTCTCCACTGGAAATTACGTTTGCTGATATTGACAGTATTCAGCGTCAGTTCAATACCCTTATTCTCCAACGAACCTACATTATCCCACGGAGCCTGAGTAGTGACATTCATTGTTCCGTTCGTTCCGGTGGTACCCGGCAGGGAAAGAATAAGAAGCAGGTCATCCGTTTTCTTATAATACCAGTCGGCGATGAACTCCACACGGTTATTGAACAATGCCAGGTCCAGTCCCACATTAAACGATTTCGTCGTTTCCCAGGTGATATCCTCGTTGGGAATGCGGGAGAGCATATTGCCGTTTCCCCAAATCGTAGGGATATTTTTCAGCACGGAAGTATAGGCAAACTGAGACACATTGGAATTTCCTACATGACCGTAGCCGGCACGCAGTTTCAAATTACTGATCCAGTCCGCATCTTTCAGAAACTTCTCTTTATTGATACGCCATGCCGCAGATACGGAAGGGAAACATCCCCAACGATGTCCGTCGCCAAAATTCGAAGAACCGTCATAACGGAGAGTGGCAGTCAATAAATAGCGGTCGCGTAACGAATAATTCAAACGGCCAAAGAAAGACAGAAACGCGCTCCGGTCCGTATACCCGCTGTTTTCTGCCGTCAAGGCATCCCCCGCACTAAGGTCGGGCAGACGGTCATTACCATTCAAGCGTTTTCCATACAGACGATTACTTTCACGCTCGGTCATCTCATGACCCAACATCAGGTTGATACTCTGGCGTTTTGTCGGTTTATATTTGAAATTCATCTGATTGCGCCATGCCCAATAATAAGTGTTCTGAATAGTTTCCTCACGGGATGCTTCAGAGTTCTGGCTCCAGGCATTGAACCAATATGTAGGAACAAAACTATGTGTCTCGTCGGAATTGACATTTGTAGAGAACTCGGTCTTGAAGTCAAACCATTTCACCGGAGTCAACGTAGCGTATACATTGGCACGAACAGACAATTTCCGGTTATTCTTATCCGCCAGGCGAGATACGGCCAGCGGATTGGACAAGTCATTATCCTGTTCTTCCGGAGCTGCGTATGAACCATCCAGATTGGTGACGGGTATATTGGGTTTCTGGCGTACGGCACTGTTAATCAAGTTCCAGTCAGCAATGGTTACAGTTTGCGTCGTACGCGAAAGAGTTGCCCGTCCACCTATTTTCAGCCATTTGCGCACCTGGGAATCCAAACCGGCAGTCAGCGTGATACGGTCGAAATCGGAACCGCTTGCAATACCGTCCTGCGTCAGGTAATTGGCGGAAAGTTTATAAGTAGTTCCCTTTGAACCGCCCGACATATTAAAATTATAGTTATGCATGGAAGCCGGACGGAAAATAGCCCTCTGCCAGTTCGTTCCTTTCCCTAAAGTAGACGGATCGGCAAACAGGCTGCTCTTTCCATAACCCAGCGCATCATAGATATCATTGCTGTGATAGGCAAATTCGCGCAAATTAGCTACTTCCAACTCACGAGGCAAATACTGAATACCATATTGCGCCTCCACATTGATTTTCGCTTTTCCTTCCTTTCCGCTTTTTGTAGTGATGATAATAACGCCGTTAGCACCCTGTGCACCATAAATGGCGGTTGCCGAGGCGTCTTTCAATATTTCCATAGACTCAATGTCCGAGGGATTGATGGACGAGAGAGCATTATCGGTTTGCGTACCCGTATCACCGCTGATGGTAACGCCGTCAATTACGTAAATCGGCTCATTAGTACCGTTGATGGAGTTCAATCCGCGAATCTGGATAGAAGAACCGCCGCCGGGCATACCTGAATTCTGCGTCATTTGCACACCCGCGGCACGTCCCTGCAACACTTGGTCGATAGATGTAGGATTCATCTGCTCAATCGCATCCGCACTGACCGAAACCACAGAACCGGTCAGGTCCGAACGCTTCATCGTACCGTAACCTATGGCGACAACCTCATTCAGAGCTATCGCATCATCTTCCATCATTACATTAATAACGCTTTTACCGGCTACCTTTACAGATACCTTCTTCATTCCCACAAAGGAGAATTCAAGGGTTTGCCCCGATTTTACCGCTACCGAGTACTTTCCGTCCAAATCGGTTATCGTGCCTTTGGATGTACCCTTTACCATAACACTGGCACCGATTACCGGTTCGCCTTCAGAATCCGTTACCACACCCGTCACGCGAGAAACTTGTTGCAACGCTTCTACCACGGCCAACTTTCCCGCCGCCATTCCCTCTACGGAATATGCGGAAAAGACCAGCATGCATACTCCCGTCAGAAAACAAAGCAAAAACTTAGTCGGATAGTAGAACTTTTGCTTTTCAATGTCATTTTTCATATTACAAATTAATTATTAAAGATTACAAAGGTCAGTCAAAGCTCCGGCACTTTTTCTGACTGATGCAAACTTACGCAAGCCGCCGTTAAAACACGTTTACATGCGTTTCATAAGGTAGAACGGTTGTTTCCACCATTATTCTATCCGTTTCATTATGGTTTCAAAAGGTAACGACACGCCTTATAACGGCATTACAGCATTGATTTTATCCGCCATTTTCTCCTTTTGCCGCATTTATGATATAGTCCGTAGGAGAAACCCCATAGAACTTTTTAAAGGCTGTCGAGAAGTGGGTATGATTGACAAAACCAACCGCATAAGCGGTTTGGGAGATATTCATTTTTTTATCTTTCAAAAGAATCGCGGCCTGCTTCAAACGAATGTTCCGGATAAATTCACTCGCCGGAATACCCGTGAGCTCTTTCAGCCTGCGGTGCAGTTGTACGCGGCTTAATCCTACCCGCTCCGCCAGCATCTCCACATTCAGTTCCGGATCATCCAGATGAGCGTTTATGATGTTCATCAGACGCTCCATCAGGAGCTCGTCATTAGATTTTACTTCAATGGATTTTACCTTGTCCTCCTGAGCCTGCGCACCGGAAAACTTACCTTTCAACAAGATACGATTAGTGATAAGATTGGATATCAAAGTCAACAGCTCATCTACAACAAAAGGCTTCGTCAGATAGGCATCCGCTCCTTTGTCCAATCCCCGGATTCTATCCGAGTGTTCTATTTTAGAAGTCAGCAATACAACCGGAATATGATTGGTGTTGCTGTTTCCTTTCAATTTCTTCACCAGTGTAAAGCCATCCATTTCGGGCATCACGACATCGGACACTATTATATCGGGCTGCTGTTTCAGTGCAGCCTGCAAACCCTCCATACCGTTTTTACAGGTTATCACCCGGTATGTAGCGCTTAGTTCCGCCTGCAAAAACTCACGCACTTCTTCATCATCATCCACTACCAACACTTTATAATGCGTCTTGCTCCTGCCCGCTTTGGTCTTTTCCATATTTTCCGCCAATTCGTAAGAAGGTATTTGCAGCGCCACATGGCTCCCGACGGACGGCTCTACCATCTCGTCTTTTTTCAGATGGCTGTTTCCCAACGGGATACGGATGACGAAACAACTCCCTTTACAATCCTTGCGGTTGAAAGCTACAATTGTGCCATGATGCAGGTTGACCAGCAAACGGCATAGGTTCAATCCTATTCCAAAACCTAACGGAGCCGACGACAAATCCGCCGAAGCCTGATAAAAGCGTTCGAATATCTTTTCCAACTTATTTTCATCTATCCCGTCACCGGTATCCGATACGGCTATTTCGGCATAATTCCTAAGCGCGCCCGATGCCTTTTTATCGGTTCCGGATGTAAGGCGGACGGTTATCTCTCCTCCGTCGGGCGTATATTTAAATGCATTGGAAAGGACATTCAGCAATACTTTATCGAAGTTGTTCCGGTCAATCCATACGGGAAGCTCCGCCTGTTCGTGTTCAAAGGTAAAGCGGATGTTACGCTTCTCCGATTGATAATCGAAAGTCTGAAATAATTCTCTTATGAAACACACCATATCCGTCTCCGAGCAAGCAATGCGCATCTGCCCCTTGTCTATTTTACGTATATCCAGCAATTGATTGAGCAAACCGATAATGCGATTGGCATTCCTATACATGGAACGCAACGCTTTCGATGTAACCTCATCGTAATCCCGCTTCAACAAAGATTCCAAAGGACTTATGATCAGCGTCATCGGCGAACGTATTTCGTGAGAAATATTGATAAAGAATTTCAGTTTCTCTTCGTTTATCTCTTCCCGTCTTTTCCTCTTTATATAAAAGTAGACTTGCATTCCCAACACAAGTAAAATGATGGAATAACACACATATGCAATGGTCGTCTGATACCAGGGAGAGGCAATATGAATACAGAGTTCCTTTACAGGAGTGTACGAACCGTTTTCGCAAGCCCGTACCTCTAATGTGTAGCTGCCGGGAGACAAATGACTATAAGTGATGCGGTTAATTCCGGGGAGAGTACTACTCCACAACGTACTCAGCTCTTTCAGCCTATACTCATAATGGATATTCTCCGCCTCACGGAAGTCCATCGTAGAAAACTCGAAGGAAAACGTATTATCTTCGTGGGATAAATAAAAATCCCGGGAGTCTATCAAGGTTTTATCTATTACCGCTTTTCCGCCCGAAAGTGTTTGCACCGTTACAGGATGATTATCCAGATACATATTGGTAACCATCACTTCTTTATGAAACACGGCAGGATGAATCATTTCCGGCGCGAAATGAGTAATTCCATAATTTCCGCCAAAATAGATACGGCCTTCTTTGTCATGGAAATAAACTCCACGGGAAAACTCCTTATCAATCAGTCCGTTGCCGGTATAAAAACTGATAATCCGTCCTTCGCCGGTCTTTATTTGATTGATGCCCCTGAATGTACTGCACCAGATATTACCGTCTTTGTCTTCCGCCAACCCGCAAATCACATTATTGGACAGTCCGTCTTCGGTGGAAAAACGTCTGAAAGTCTCCTGCTCCCTGCTCCATGTGTACAGTCCGTTATTGGTTCCCATCCAGATGTCTCCGTTACGGTCTTCCAACAAGGAATAACATACGTGGCTATCCATAACCGAATCCCCTTGTATCTTAATATAGCGGTCGTTTCGGGCGTCATAACAGCTTATTCCTTTATAATTGCCAATCCAGATAAGGTCTTTTGAGTCGCACAGTAACACGTTAATCCACCGGTTCTTCATCAGCCCCCTTGTTTCAGGCGCTGCCGAGGCAAGTTCCCAAACCTTTCCGGTAGAGAGATTATACCCTTTCAAGCCGACACCAAAAACCGATATATATAAATTCTTCCGCGAATCTTCCACCATACTCTTTATACGCTGTCCGGCCAGCTGGGGTAGGAAACTGCATTGATTGGTACGGGTATCCAATGCAGCCAGTCCGTTATAATAGGTACCTACCCACAGCGTATGGTTGCTATCCTCGAACATGGAAACAACAGTTCGGGGAACGGTGATATGCTCCAACACTTCTCCCTTTTCATTGAATTTAAAAAGCCCGTTGCCCTCGAGCCCTCCCCAGATATATCCTTTGGAGTCCCGAAAAACAGACGTAATAGTTCCACCCGATTCATACTCCTTCTCCGACATATCCCAAAAGTCAAATGCCATCGGGCGGTTCGGAATCATCAATATACCCTTCTGAAAACAGCCCAGCCACAGATTCTGGTTACGGTCTTCAATCATGGAAACGACTTTGGCCGTATTCACATTGAAGAACGGGCTGTATATATTCTCGACAGGAAGCAGCCGGCGTTCTTCCTTATCTATCAGGAAAATACCATTGCCATACGTACTGACATATACTCTTCCGTCTTTGTCAAGGGTCATATTGCGTATATCAAGCCACTCGCCACCGTGGTTACGAATTGGCACAAAACAGCTGTCCGCCTCATTCAGTTGCATCACTTTTCCGGCAACAGCTACGAACAAAGCGCCGTCCTTGTCTTCAATGACGGTGGAAGCCGATACCCCCGGCAACTCCGGTGTTGTATATGATTTCACCTGCTTATGGGAAGAGTCAATACAAGTCAGTCCCTTTTTCCCCGTACTGACCCAAATACGGTTAAAACGATCTTCATAGAGATTATTTATATAATGAGTACCGCATTTCTTTGTCAGCTCATTCAATGGCCGGATTCTCTCGTTCTCCATATCCACCTCAAAGATTCCGCGACCGGACGCCAATACCCAGATTTCACCCGTACGCAACTGATAAATCTGAGTGATGCTCGGAGATAGATTCCCGTCAAAGGGAATGGTGCGGAACGCATCCTTTTCGGGAACATAATATTGTAGGCCGTTACTGCATCCTATCCATAACCGGTGACTGCGGTCTACATATAAACTGCGGATTATATTGTTCAGTAAGGAAGTACTGTCGTTTTCCCGGCTCAGATATTGCGTGAAACGCACTCCATCGAATTTATTCAGTCCGTACTCTGTTCCTACCCAAATAAAGCCCCGGTTATCCTGACAGATTTTCGTAATCAGGTTACAAGACAATTGACCGGAGTCGTAGAAACGAATATTTTCAGAAGAGCTTTGCCCCCAAAAGAGGCAGAGAATAAACAATATACCCAAGTGTTTCTTCATAGCAACTTATATTATTTAATATATCAACGCTGCAAAATAGAAAAGTTTTCATGAATTAAACAAATGGAAAAGAAGCTTTTTTATACGTTTCACAGACCCTGCACGAGCGATGTAACGAATAGAAAACGATATGAAACATCAAGAATACCCGTTGTTACGTACAATCATGGAATAGAATCAAATAATTCACTGTTTATGCCGAGGATGGCTTACCTTTGCCATTAGAAAAACGAATCGTGATTAACCATTTTACTTGTAAACCATGAAAAATATTTTTTTATCATTCTGTCTCTCATTCATCAGCCTTATGGCTTTCTCAGCAGACCGATTTATAGTATTTAAACCGACCGGCGACTGTTTCCCGTTAGCAACCGATGGAAAGCCTTGTCCCATTATCATCGATGCTGATGAAGACCCGGGAGTAAAAATGGCCGTAGATAACCTGCAACAGGATATCTTCAGCGTATGCGGAACTAAACCCGAGATTAGTACACACGTAAATAGCCGATATGCCGTTTTAGTCGGAACATACCGGTCTCCGCTGATACAACGCCTTTTGTCTTCCGGCAAATTAAATAAAAAAGAATTGGAAGGCAAGAGAGAAAAGTATCTCCTGCAGACCGTATCTTCTCCTTGTGACGGAGTGGAAAAAGCACTTGTCATTGCCGGCAGCGACAAACGCGGAGCTATCTACGGCATTTACGAACTATCCGGACAAATAGGCGTATCCCCCTGGTATTGGTGGGCGGACGTACCTGTACACAAACACAAACATATCTATATAAAACCGGGTATATATACAGACGGTGAACCTAAAGTAGAGTACCGTGGTATTTTCATTAACGACGAGTGGCCGTGCATGGGAAACTGGGCAAAAGAAAAATTCGGCGACTTCAACAGCGCATTTTATAAGCATGTTTTCGAATTGGTATTACGTTTGAAGGGTAATTTTATGTGGCCTGCAATGTGGGGAAGCGCTTTTTATGACGATGACCCGCAGAACGGCGTATTGGCCCACACCATGGGAGTCGTGATGGGAACTTCTCATCACGAGCCTATGGCCTTGGCCCAACAAGATTGGAAACGGCACGGCAAAGGAGCATGGGACTATACACAAAACAAGAAAGGTCTCAACGATTTCTGGACTTACGGCATAGAACGCGCCAAAAACTGGGAATCCGTAATCACCATAGGAATGCGCGGCGACGGCGATGAACCGATGAGCGAAGGCGCCAATATCTCATTATTGGAGAATATAGTGAAAGACCAACGCGAAATCATTGAGAAAGTGACAGGCAAAAAGGCCGATAAAACGCCACAGGTATGGGCGCTTTATAAAGAAGTGCAAGACTATTATGACAAAGGAATGCGTGTTCCGGACGACGTTACCCTGCTGTTGTGCGATGACAACTGGGGCAATGTACGAAAACTGCCACGCCCGGATGAGAAACCGCGTACCGGCGGATACGGCATGTACTACCATTTCGACTATGTGGGCGCCCCCCGAAATTCCAAATGGATTAACATCAACCCCATTCCCCGTATCTGGGAACAAATGCATCTGACTTATGAATATGGCGTACGCAAGCTATGGATAGTCAACGTAGGTGATTTGAAGCCTATGGAATACCCCATCACCTTCTTCCTGGACATGGCATGGAACCCCGACAAATTCAATGCCCAAAACCTGCAACAGCATGCAGAAGAATTCTGCGCCCGGCAATTCGGCTGCACATATGCCAAAGAAGCGGCACGCATTCTTTCTCTTTATGCCAAATACAACCGCCGGGTCACTCCCGAAATGCTGAATGCCAAAACGTACAGCTTCAATTACGGCGAATGGGAACGTGTCGTCAATGAATACAATACGTTGGCGCTGGATGCGCACAACCTCGGTTTCTTGTTGCCATCAGAATACAGAGACGCTTACGACCAGCTTATTTCGTTCCCGGTTCAAGCATGTTCAAACCTATATAATATGTATTATGCCCAAGCCAAGAACCAAGCGTTGGCAACCAAAAAAGATCCGGAAGCAAATTACTGGGCGGATAAAGTGGCATCCTGCTTTCAACGCGACTCCATCTTGACCGATTATTATCATAAGACAATATCCGACGGAAAGTGGAATCACCTTATGAGCCAGATTCATATCGGCTATACTTCCTGGAACAATCCGGAAAAACGAACCATGCCCAAAATAACCCGTGTACCCGAACGTTCCGTTCCTTATACGTTTAAAGAAACGAAAGGATATGTATCTATCGAAGCCGAGCACTTCACACGCGCCGTCAGTGAAGGTAAAACCACATGGAGCATCATTCCCGGATTCGGAAAGACACTATCGGGCATCACCACCCTTCCCGTCACCCTGACACCGGAGAAGATGTATCTGGAGTATGACATAGAAATGGAAAAGACCGGAAACGTACGGGTAGAACTCTTACTTGCTCCTACCCTGAACTTCAACGAGAACAAAGGATTGAGTTATGCAGTCAGTTTTGACGGCGGGAAAGAGCAAATCATCAATTTCAATGGTCATTATACCGGAGAGTTGGGCAAATGGCAGTCCAATCCGATTATCGAATCCCGCTCAATCCATCAATTAACTAAAAAAGGCATGCACACGTTGCGTATCCGTCCGTTGAATCCGGGTATTGTTATCGAAAAGATTCTGATTCACGCAGGCGGACTGAAACCGAGCTATCTGGGTGCACCGGAAACGCGAAAGCCCCTTTGAATACCTATATAAACCCAAAAGGACATTACAAAACATCTGATACTATGAAACACACAAAAAAAGGAATATTCAAACCGGGAATACTTTTTCGCACAGCCTTATTTTGCATCTGCATACTGACCGGGTGCAAGGATGACGAACTTCCTGACAAGGCACCGGACATAACCGGCAGGCAAGAAACTTTAAATGACATAAACAACAATATAAAAGCGTTACAACAACTCATAAAAGCCGAAGAAAACAACGTAGGAATAAAAACATGCACACCATCCGGAAACCGGACCGGCTATCAGATTGAACTGACAAACGGCACGCTTATTACCGTATGTACGCAAATCGCCGCACTGGACGGTGAAACCAATCAGACGGTCTATGCTCCCCTGATAGGAGCCCAAGAAAGAAACGGCGTCTATTACTGGACTATAGGTGACGAATGGCTTTTTACCAACGGCGCCACCGGCAGCAAAACAAAAGTAACAGGTTCCGACAGCGTCTTGCCCGAAGTCGGTATAGCAGAAGAAGGTTATTGGAGTATCGATTATGGAAACCGGACATATACATTGGATGAAAAAGCGCAAAGCGGACGTATAGAGAGCGTCTTCCGCAATGTCGACCTTTCAAACAGCGGATACGTTACCTTTACATTTACCGGGAACACATCTTCCATAGTCCTGCCTATCAAGGAAAACGATGGGAACAATCCTGTTACGGGAGCGTTACGCCGCCCAATCTCGCCCAACCGTCCTATGTGGCTCATTCATATCGATTCCTGGACTTATCCCGATCCGGAAAAAATCATTGATATGATACCGGAAGATATACGTCCGTTCGTAGTCTTCAACATTTCATTATCTACTTCGCCTCATGATGCCGCCAATTTTGAACGTGTAGAATACGGCTACGAAACAGCCAAATCCTGGTTGAGAGTTTGTGCGGAAAAAAACGTATGGGCAATGGTGCAACCGGCAAGCGGGGCGAAATGCCATTTCCCGGACTTCACAGACTATGCGGAATTGGAAACCAGTATGTATGATGAGTTTTACAGAGACTATCCCAATTTTCTTGGTTTCAATTATAGCGAACAATTTTGGGGATTCGACAACAACCTGTTTAATGTACGTTATGAAGACCGGCTCACTCATTGGAGTAATCTGATGAAGTTAAGCCACAAATACGGCGGATATCTGGTAGTCAGCTTCTGTAATGCTTATTGGGGAGCTTCCCACAATCCGATAGCCATGTTCAAGTGGAGCGGCAGTTTCAGAGAAGCTTGCAGCCTGTATCCGGAGCACTTCATTTTATGCGAGAAATATACCTCTCAAAACGGTTTCTTCGATGTGGAAAGTACTTGTCTCGGCGCCTACTTATCCGGATATGCCGGGCAGTATGGCATACGTTTTGACGAATGTGGCTGGAACGGACTATATGGCGATACCGATTTTCCTGTGGCTGCCGGAGCCATCCCTGCTTTGGAACATATAACGCTGACCGGACAAACCGTAATCGACGGTCCAGAGCTGATATGGCGTCAATGTTATAAAGAGGGGAGTATTACAGACAACGGCGGTTACAAACAGAGAAATTGGGAGATGTTCCCTCAATTCGAGAATATCAATCTCGATATCTTCCGTAAAATACTGGACGGAACCGTATATATACCCGGCCGGGAAGAAGTAATAGAACGAACCAAAGCTGTCATTGTGCACGATGTAAATTCCGGTAGCAACATGCAGAAGTACAGTGCACCTGTCGGTTTGTACGAAGGGCTTTATCGAATGGATGACGACGGAAACAATCAAAGCGAACAAGATTATAACAAGAATTACTTCAAGAAAACCGGGCGTTACCCTACCATCCCCATTGTGTATGGCTTGAGAGATGCCATAGCCAATACATTCTCCGTACAAGTGAACATGTCCGAATATGCAAGCCGTTGGGGAGACAAGGATAAAAAGGTACAGGAGTTCAAGACCCTGTTTCCCGAAGAATATACGGGTAATCTCTATGCCGGCCATAGCGATAACCGTTGGGTGACTTATAATCCTACCGGACAAACAGCCTCGGCCACCCTTCCTCTGAAGTACAATACATGCGACAAAATAGAGCTTACCTATGCAAAATATACAGCGGGAATAGTCAAGGAACATACCGACAAATTGACTTTCTACCTCACCAATTACAGCAATACCAACACTTCATTGAAAAGTGAGGTTATCAGGATTTTCGGCAGCACACAGAAACCGACCTACACTTACAATGATAGAGGCAGCCGTACCGTTGCTCCGCAAATCAGTGAAACATGGAATAACAACATACTGGCTTTAACGGTAAAACATAACGGTCCGCTGGACATTACGGTAAATTGTGCCGGTAATGCGATGCAGCGTGAAACCGGTTATCGTACGGCAACGATTTCCACACCTGCATCTCCGCAATCTTATTCGGGGCCCCGCCAGCATGAAGCCGAGAACTTCGATTACAAAAATATCAAAGCGCATGTAAAGAATGCAGCCGGCGGAAGTATACGGAACTATACGGCATTGGGTTACATAAACTTCGGTTCAAGCTCCGCTGCGGCCGTCAGAGATATGGTAAGTGTTTTAAACGAAGGTCCGTACACATTGAAGATTAGATATAGAGCGCCGTCAGCCACCGTTTCTACCGTAGAATTACACATCAACGGTAAAACGAGCGGTTTTCCCGAATTTACCCAAACCGGTAATGATGATTGGCGAGTGAGCATGCAGCAAGTGTATTTGAACAAAGGAACGAATACCATCGAACTACGCGCCAATGGCAATGCGGCAAGCGAACTTTATTTGGACAATATCATCATAGAGGGTGTATAACCATTTCAGTCAATTATTACACACTTTCAATCAAAAACCAACCTTTGTCATTTGGAGAGTTTTCCTACTTTTGTCAACGTAATCTAATTACCATTTAAGAACATAAAAGAAAAACGCATGAAGAAAGTAATCGGAATCATCTCCCTGCTTCTATCGGTAACTTTGGCAACTGCCAATCCGATAGATTTTGACAAAGCTTTCAAGGAAAGCGCCAACATCGAAAAACAAATCAAGAGAACGTCTTTCCCCGACCGCACCTATCTCATCACAGATTTTGGCGCAAAGCCCGATACTCCGGATGAACCTTGTCATGAGGCTATCAATCAGGCCATCGTAACATGCAGCCTGAACGGTGGCGGAACAGTTGTAGTACCCAAAGGGACTTTCCATACCGGCCCTGTCACCTTAAAGAGCAATGTGAATTTTCATGTGGAAGAAGGTGCCGTATTGAAATTCTCCACCGACCAAAGCCTTTACTTTCCCGCCGTCATTACCCGCTGGGAAGGTTTGGACTGCTATAATGCCCGTCCGCTGATATATGCGTACGGCGAAACCAACATCGCCATTACCGGTAAAGGTACAATTGACGGACAAGGTTCCAATGAAACCTGGTGGTCTATGTGCGGCGCTCCACGCTACGGCTGGAAGGAAGGGATGGTTGCCCAACGCAACGGCGGACGCGAACGTCTGTTGATGTATGGCGAAACCTCTACTCCCATCTACAAACGCATCATGAAGCCCGAAGACGGTATGCGCCCGCAACTCATCAACCTCTATTCCTGCAATACGGTATTAATAGAAGATGTAACCCTGCTGAACTCTCCGTTCTGGGTTATCCACCCGTTGTTTTGCGAAAGCCTCATCGTACGTGGTGTACACGTTTTCAACCGTGGTCCCAACGGAGACGGCTGCGACCCGGAATCTTGCAAAAACGTGCTGATAGAAAACTGTACTTTCGATACGGGTGACGACTGTATAGCCATTAAATCCGGACGTAACCAAGACGGCCGCAAATGGAACATCCCCAGCGAGAATATCATAGTACGCGGCTGTTTCATGAAAAACGGTCATGGCGGTGTAGTCATCGGCAGCGAAATATCCGGTGGTTACCGTAACCTGTTCGTAGAGAACTGCCGCATGGACAGCCCGGATTTGGATCGCGTAATCCGCATCAAGACCAGTACTTGCCGAGGCGGACTGATAGAGAATGTATTTGTGCGTAACATCACTGTCGGCCAGTGTCGCGAAGCCGTACTCCGCATCAATCTGCAATACGAAAACCGTGAAAAGTGTAACCGTGGCTATGCTCCTACCGTACGCAACGTACACCTCAAAAATGTAACCTGCGAAAAGAGTAAGCTCGGTGTCCTCATCATCGGACTCGACGATGATAAGCACGTTTATAACGTAAGTGTGGAAGACTCCCGCTTTAACAATGTGGAAAAAGGCGGTAATCAAATAAAAGGAGCAAAAGACATTACGTTCAAGAATTTATATATAAACGGAGAACTTGTAAAGTAAGACAACCACATTTTCATATAGTTCAGCCCGGAACCTTTACATTGTGACAAAAAGCAATAAAGATTCCGGGCTATTTATTCCCCTTGTTTTCTTATTTTTAGCAAATAAGTTGCATATTGTCTTTAAATAAAAACTATCTTTGTACTTCAATAATCCGGAACTCAGAATGATATGGAGCAATTAAATACCATAAAAGAGCTTATCAATCAGGGAAATGTAGAGCAGGCTATCCTCCAGCTTGACGAAATACTTCAAACCGATTTTCCCGAAAAAGACGAAGCCTATTACCTCCGGGGGAATGCTTACCGCAAGCAGAGCAACTGGCAGCAGGCGCTGAATAACTACCAATATGCCATTGACCTCAATCCGGACAGTCCCGCCCGGCAAGCCCGCAACATGGTGATGGATATTCTGAACTTCTTTCATAAGGATATGTACAATCAATAAATAAAAGAACGTAAATTATGGCAAAAATCAAAGGAGCAATCGTAGTAGACACCGAACG
>OLRF01000025.1_pt1 | contig 220811 bp, 228 predicted proteins | sample 1672061 | NCBI WGS metagenome assembly OLRF01 (sample SAMEA3136641, study PRJEB25190) | human gut metagenome | reverse complement strand
ATATTTTTTGCACAGATTGGCAGTCAATTCCACCAGGCTATTGTATGTAGCTGTACTAAATTTGCCCGTCCAATCGGGATGACAATTTTCAATGCTGACCGTGTAACTGTTTGCCTGATTGGTGCACCAGGAAACCTCTTCGTCCGGGATGCAGCAGATCACTTCACCTTGCAGCCCGATAATGTAATTCGCAGATACCTCTACATCTGTATTCTGAAAATAATTGCGATTCTGCATAGCGGAAGAACCCGGATTTGCCACCCAATGAATGGCAATGGCAGTTGTTTTAGATCGTTTAGTATACGGGCGATTGTGTGTTAAAAATGCATTTGTGATATTCATAGGTTATTCCTCCACTTCCGGCAGACCTGCCACGCTAGTTAAAACGGATAATACGCCCGACAATAGTGCAGCGGATCCAACTGCAATCCAATTGACTTCCTGCATTACGGCGGATACGCCGATCATTGCAACAGCCGTCTGCGCCATTGTTTTAATCGCTCTGACTGCCGCTGCTTTCGCCCATAGCTTCCAATTTCTCATGATTGTGCTCCTTTCTCGGTTGGCAGCGCCATGAATTCTTCGTGCAAATGCGTCATTACGCCGTTTCCGCCTAATTCATGGTACTGTTTGTACATGTTTTCGTAGTTTTCCTTTGCGTATATTGGCGCATATCCAGCGTCAATATATTTGTTGTAACAATATAGCATTCTGTCCCGTAGTAGTGCTTGCACGCCAAATTCTAGTGCCTTTTGCCGCGCGTCCTGCCGTTTCATCCTGTCAATAATTGATCGTGTCCCAATCCCCAACACGCCAGATGCGGAAATGACGGAAATTAAAACCGTTATCAAAAAATTATTCACGTTTCCTGCCCCCATCCCATTGATACAAATGTCGTACTGAATCGGAACATTTGCGATTGTTTCAGTTCGATTCCTTCCGGGTAATCGATCGTTTTCACCTTTCCGTCTTCTGTGATTTCGCCCAACATCATAACGCTATCGTTTTTCCGTTCCAGGCTAGTATCTGCATAATCGGTGTAAATGGGGAAAATAATTCTTTCCCCACTGGATCCTGCAAATTTTGGTCTGAACTTTTCCGGCAACGTGAAAAATGTTATAGACGGCGTGCGCCCATTGTAAACTTCTGCAAATGTCAGAATTGCGTATACACTGGTTAGATTTCCTGTTTTTGTAGCATATGCATTGCCCACGCACCCAATCGGATCACTGGATTGATTGACGTTTGTCCAGGATGTAAAAAAGCCCGTTTTGTTCGTGGTTTCGCTGATGCTGCTATTCAAATTTTGCAGCCCAGTGTCAACATATTTTTTTATCGCACCGCCTTGCACGGGGTTTGTCCCATCGGCGGTTAGCTTTTCGTCAACTGTGACGGATGTTCCACCAGCGTTTCTTGCAATTTTCGCCAAATATTCCTGTTCAACGGTTTGCGGTTCTGGCAGATCTCCGGAATAGTCCCCGGAAATTGCTGCCAGCATTGTTTGTGTAATCGTTTTTGGTTTCGTCAAATCTGCCATAAATTACTCCCCCTATGCTGTTGCTGTTGTCAGTGCGCCGTTTACATAAATTACACCGCCTGATTCAATTTTGGTTCCGCCTACTGTGCTACCGATCGTTTTAATTTCCCCGGTTGTGCTGGCGCAGATTGTGGACGATATTTTGCAATACCCCAATCCTACCACGGAACCGCCGCTACTACGAACCGCAATCACAGACGACACTTCGGACGCATCATCAGTTGTTACTGTGATGGTAGCGCCATCCAAATAGCACTGGCTGGATGTTGTGATAAACAAACACGGATCCGTATATTGTGCCGTTCCAGATGAAACTGAAATATTTGCATGGTACCCGTAAACATGGGAACCAGTCGATGCGCGAATTACGCCTTTCGTGCTGTATCCGGATGCAGAAACGGTTAACCCGGCAATCGACAATGTACAACCAACAATATCTATACGCCCGTTTAAAATGGTTGTTGCTGTGTCTTCGCCAACCAGCGCGATTTTTTTATTTTCGGCTGAAATGCCGATATCATAGGTTCCAGCTGCAAATTGCAGGCGGATATTCGCACACGTGCTGTATTTTTTTAGTGCAGCGGTTACCGTTCTCATTGGTTTATCCACAGATAATCCACTGTTAGCATCAGATCCTGTTGATGCGTTTAAATATACTGTCACCCCATCAATAATAGGCGGCACATACGGCGCTATTTGTACACCATTTCTGTATATGATACTGCCAGATTCTGCATTGGATTGTGTCGGCGACATAACCGTGTTATCGTCAACGATTTTTGACGCCGTTTTCGCCTGTATAATGCCGTACGATGCAGTACCGCCATAATTGCATGCAAATGTACGGACAACAGAACCATTTTCAGCGGATAATAAAATTTTAGAAGATTGACCTCGTGCGCTAAACGTGCAGCTATTCAGAAATGCAGTGCTGTTGCCGGACACCAGAATTGCCGGGATAGTATCGGAACCAGTGGATGTAATCCCTGCTTTGGATGCAACTAGACAGCCGCCATTTTCAATAGATATTGCCGTTCCGCTAGACATTACCGATGCAGCATCCGACAAAATCAACGTTCCGGATTCCACTGTGATGGATGATGTGAAATTTATGCCGCCAGAATCATCAGCCGCATGAATTTCAACACATTGATTTTTTATGTTGAAATTTCCTGTATAATTTCCAGATGCAATCTGAAAAATAATAGTTGGGATATTAGGGTATTTGGACAATGCACCAGCAATTGTTTGCATCGAATTATTAGTCGATAATCCTGAATTAGAATCTGAACCTGTTGCGGCATTTAAATAAATCGTTCTGTTCAGCACTGTTTCCTGTGTGACAGGCTGTGTTGTGCCAGTTTTCGGTGCAATCTGTATACCATCCGCCACGATGATACCGCCATCATCTGCAACATAATTGCCATACAATGTGCCGTATAAATAAATGCGCCCCGTAGATTCTGCCTGAATTTGCCCGGTATTGATGTTGGAATTGTTTACAGAAACAACAGAACCGCCGGAAGACATTAAAACATTATCACCGGCAGACGGCGGCTGGAATTCCACACCATCCAAATACACGTGGCTGTTGGATGTAGCTGATATTCCTACTGTGATTGTTACCTGGCTATTTGCACACGCATACAATCTGCCGCATTCCGAAACAGCCACCATCCGCACCTGCGCGCCGTCCAAAATCAGCGTGCCAGATTTTACAGTGATTGCGTTGATTGTGGTATCGTTTCCAGTTCCAACAATTGATACACGTTGATTTTCAATTCCTATGTTTGCGTATTCGCCAGCCGTCAACTGTAATTCCAAATTTGGAACGGCAGAATATTTTGAAATAGCTGCCGCCAGTGTTTTCATTTTTGCAGATTCTGTCAGCCCATCGTTTGTGTCGTCCCCGTTTTCCGCATCCAAATATATCGTTTTCTTCGCGGCACGGTCGCCGGTTGTTCCTTTTGCAAATTCTTCAATCGCTTCTTCGGCGGCTTTTTTCGCTTCTTCCGCCGTTTTTATTGCATCCTCTGCCGCTTTTTCCACCCTGTCAACAGCGGCTTCCGTTGTTTCTGGTGTCGGAATCGGTTCAGTTTCATCGCTGACAGATTCCAGCACCGTAAACCGCACCATATCAGATTTTGCAATTGTAGTCCCATTTGATGTGCGTGCCACCCATTGCAAATATCCTTCGCCCGTTAACGCTGTAACAGCTGCTGGCACATCACACTGGAACGTGTGTTTTTTATCACTGCTGGTGACATTTTGCAATGCGTTTTCATAAACTGTTTCACCATCCGGAATCAGAAAACGGACATAGTATTGCGATATGCCAGCAATTACATCAGCATCAAAAACCAATTGCCTTACACGCACATCACCACGATGCCCGATGATGATGCGCTGCGGATATGCGGAATAGGTTTCGCTGTCTATTTTGATATTGATCGGTGTACTCATTCTCCTAGCGCCCCCTCTTGTGTTGTTTGCCCGTCCGAACAGGTGACGTGTACATTATGCACGCCAACCCATGCGCCGTATTTATCGTTTATAGATTTCCATTGTGCAATAGTTCCATGGTATACGATTTCTTTCAGGTTTACGCAGCCGGAAAATGCTAATGGTGATATATAGTTGGTATCAATAGGGAATTCCACAATTTTCAAATTTTTTAAATTTGGAAATAGTGCCGTTCCTGTCCAGGAATTACCATTTTTGGTTGCGGTGCTGCCGATTTTTTGCATCGATGGCATAAAATGAATTTCTGTAAACAATTCACTGTTTTGCGATTTGCCGCCATCAATAACGGCACCATACGTTCCAATTTCCCTGCCGGAAGATACTGCGGTCAGCGTATATTTTCCGGCATAATCATATCCGTGAACCACATCCACGCTGTGATTATGGTCGCATAGAAATTTATCATCAGAATCCCCAAAATCATAGTATACCATTCCATGCGGTCGCAGCTGAATACCAGATGAATCACTTGATTTTTTTTCAATTACGGCAGTAAACCCGTACGCATTCAGCCATTGTTCCGTTTGCCCCACCATTGCAGTTGCGTTCCTAGTCCGTGTTACAGATTCCGGGATATTCCCCAGCGCGATTTCTGTATAAGCACCCTCCAACACATCCTGCACAGTACGTGTAACTTTCTGATAGGTGGATATGCCTAGCGGTTTGGAATCTACGATTCCAATATCGCCAATGTCGCAGTTCATTAGCCCATTGATATCAGCATATTCAGTAGAATGCTGCAAATCGTTCAAATTGATTGTATAGGATAAATCCGGATGATTCACGGTTTTGAAATACTGTGCAATTTGTTTGAATTTTTCCGAATCTGTTTCTGCATCGGCGGAAAACGATTTCACAAAATCGCACGAAAATCCACTGGCTGAAATATCCAGAAACGGTCTGTAAATCGTGTTGGTATGTAAATATGTAATCATATTCGACCAATCGCAATCTTCTTCAATTTCCGAAAATTCTTTTCCGTACAAAAAACGAAACGCAGGGGCTACGTTATTTCCAGCTGCGCAAACCATTCGTTTCCGCAAACCAATTGTGAAATTATCACGATAAATTTCAACGCCAAACAAATCTGTCAGTCCACCGCTACCCATAATCATTTCAACGGCGTTTTTGTCGTCTGTCAATTCGATTTTCTGAAATTCCGAATCATCCGTAGGATCTAATACCGTAAAATCATAGTGAATTCCACGTGATGTATATTCTGCTGTGGTTTTTTCGCCGTATTTTTGCATTGTATTGATGATGTTGCGCGCCAGACCACAACAACCATTTTTAACTGGATTTTCAGAATTCCAGAATTCAGCATTTACATTTCTAGCACGCAGAATGTAAAACGCCTGTTTTGCCTGAATTTTTATAATCCTGTTACCGGATCCGTCAACTGATCTAGTGATACCGTCAACGAAAAACAATTGATATTTTTTCCCGAAATTTTTTGAACTGTTTTGCCACCATCTGCCTAGGATCGGCGCACAAATCCAATCAAACTGGCGAATAGATGCCAATGTTTCATCATCTGCATATCCTTCCAGATACAGTTCAAAACATCCGTTCAATTCTCTGGTGCATGTGCACGTATATGGTGCGATTGTGTCGCCGTAGCAAATGCCCAATTTTGGTTGCAAAATATCCTGGGTGCATTCCCGTTTATAAACGAAAATAGAATTCATATGTTCCACCTTCTGTTCGGTTTGATGCAAATTCTTGTTATGGCTTCCGGTTCCTGGGTTCTCCAACTTACAGTGTGCTTCCTGCCAGCTGATAAAATAGGGAATTCACCGCTAACCAGATACGTTTGATCTTCTTTGGATTGCGATTTTTTAAATTTCCCGTTTGAATCGATTACACCGGCGTGGAAAAATATTTTTCGTTGACTGTCAATGCAATAAACACTTTTCGCGGTCAAACCATGAACTGCAAACGTTTTCCCGTCAACGGAAATTACCTGCATCGAATTGCCCTGAACGTTTTTGTTTTGCAAAAAATAAATGCATGGTTCGGACGTTTCATCACTGAATGGGTATGGTAGGATAAAATCCCATGATCTCCCGGAATCTGCATTGAATTCCGGCGATTTTATTATTTTTTCATTCAGCAGATATCTATATACAGACGCTGTGTATGTGATTTCAATAATGGAAAAATACCGGGATGTTCCGGATGCTGGTTCCGATTGCACAATATCGCTGGTTGTTACGTTGTAATACAAATCCGGGTGGGTACTGATTACCAGTTTTCCACTGCCGCAAAAATCGCGCAGGACGTTTTCCGCAATTCGTTCATCCGTTACGCCTATGGAAATGGTAATCGTTTTTGGCTTTCGCTGATCGGTTACCATGACTAGTGGTTCTGATCTGCCGTGTACATTCGCTGTGTTGATTGTTTGCGGCGACCAGCATACACGTGGGGTGTTGGCTAGATGCCCGTATTCACGGCTATCGTGGACGTTCTCGGCGCTATCTATGAACCGAACCCAACCTAAATTTGGTCTGCCATTCAAAATGCCGCTGCTGTTCATTTGATTCTTGTCAAATTTGATTCCTTTCGGGAATCGGATGTTCCCAAACATAAATTACCCCCCTACTGCTGCGGAATAGCGCCGTGTTTGTGCTGCCAATTTTCTGGCAATTTGCGAAATCAGTGCATCTGATAGCTGGATAGCAGTTTGATCCACACCCTGTTCACTGGACAAATCCGCACGCTGAATGGTGACATTCACGCCGCCGATCACAACACCATTTGCAGATGCGGCAGCCTGTTCAGATACTGCGCTGCCAACATATTCTGCCGTCAAAATTGGTTTTTTCATCGACAGATCACGGTCTAAGTTTTCCGCCATTTTATTAGTTGCGCCATCGGCAACATCTTCCACGGCTGTGTAGATGTCGTCCGCATTATTCAAAATGCCTAATTCCAATCCAGCATCCACATCCCGACCAATCGCCATAAATTTTCTGGAAGGGGAATGGGAATCAATCCGGTTTCGCATGGCTATAATCATAGTGTCAGCAGCGTTGGTTATGGTAGCACTTACAGTCCCCAAACATCCATTGATTCCATCTTCCAGTCCGCTTCCACAGTCACCACCAATTGCATAGAATGAATCGTACATTTCGCCACGTTTGTTGTTCGCTGCTGCAATGCCATCATCAATCAGTTTTGAAAACCCACCGGAAACCTGGCTGTTTGCCGATTCAATTGCACCCATATTTGCATCCATAGATTCACTGTAATTGTTTGCAAATCCGGTCGGTGCATCTTGCCCGGCTCTTCTCGCTGTTAGGATGTATTCGTTGCATTCATTGTTTGTAGCTACATAGGTATCGTAGGCATTTTTTACCATCCTTTCGGATATTCCGCTGGAGCCTTCATTGTACAATTGTTGCAATCGTTCCCAATTTGCTTTCGCATCGTCTCTCTGCCTGATTAGCGATTCCTTTGTCCCAGTTTCGGCTGTCTGCAAATGCCCCTGCAATCTGATTGTGCTTTCTTTGATTTGGTCGGCGTTTCCGGACGCAACAGCTTCCTGTGCATCCTCAAAATTCGCGATTTCAGATTGATAATTAATCAGCGCCGTTTGTGCTTCGCCGATTTTTTCATTATTCACATCTATATCATTCTGTAATCCGGTTATTTCATCGTTAATTTTTTGCCGTACGACCTCATAGTTTTGCCATACATCGTTTGCATTAAACCCGTACAATCCACCGTATTTTTCAGCATACGCCTGCATTTGTGCGCTATCATTTCCAACATCACCCAATTCTCTCAGCGCTGATCTAGCCGTTGATAATTGCTTTTCCAGTTGATCTTTTTGCGTTGCTACATCTGCATAGGCAGCTGACGCATCGCCTATTTCCATTAGTGCATTTTGGTAGTTGCCCATATCGGCATCAACCAGCGCACTTAATCGCTTTTTCTCAATAACAGCATCAATCTGATTTTCCAGCTCTTTGTATTTTTGAACCTGCCCGTCTACAATATCAATTTCAACGCCTAACGCATCTGACAATTCACCGCTAATAACTTGCGCACGATTTTCATAGCCTTCTTTTATTTTTCCGTTTTCATCCGTGATGTTTTTCATGGAATCCCACAGGCTATTGTAGTAATCGTATTCTGTTTCAACAGATGATAGGGATGAATTTCTAGCATCTTCCCACGATTTGTAATTTTCATACATTTTGTCGGTTTTTTCGTTTAATTCATCCTGTTTGTCAATTAACGCCTGCGTCTGTCTGCTAAATTCTCGCCCCGTATCCTTCGCAGCGTCTTCCGCTTCCGCCAACACATATAGTAACCCAACGGGACCCCCGAACGCAGCGATCAACGATTTGATTCCACCTTCTGCGCCGCCAATAGCTGTCCCTATGGATGCGACAGCTGTTGCTAACGTTGCAGCCGCTGTAATAGCTAATCCAAACGGATTCGATGTGCTTAGCGCCATAAATGCCAATTTTACAGTTCTGCACGTGTTCACAGCAGCCGTTCCGAAATCAACTATTTTTTTGGCTGCAAATGCTGTTCCTACTACCGTTCCAACCGTTTTAATGGTCGGAATGATGCTGTCCATGTTTTCAGATACCCAGTTCAGCCCGTCCTTGATTTTTGGCAGGGCTTTGTTCAGCAGCGGTTCAACCACTTCCGTTTTCGCAATTCGGCTGACTTCCTTCCACTGCGTACCGATGTCACTGTAATGCAGATCAATCACGTCCTGCATCGCATCCTTGGTGTCGTCAATTTCGCCCTGTGTGTTCATCAGCGCTTTGACTGCGCCTTCGCCCAGGTCTTCCCACATGGTGCCCATTAGCGCCTGCCCGATGGTGTAGCGCTGCTGTTCATCTTCCACGCCCATCAATGCGGTTAGGATTTCATCCTGCGCCTGTTTGGCAGTGTCACCGCCAGCCGCCAGCCTGCCCTTGATATCGTCTAAATTCACAGATGTGGCGTTCAGCTCTGAATTATAATCACTCTGGGCTTTTTTCAGATTGATTTGTGCTTCCTCTTGCTTCGACTGCGCATCCGCCACGCTGTTTTGCGCTGCTTCCAGCGTATTTGCGGCTTTCTGCGCTTCGTAGCTGTTTTCACCGTATGTGTACACAGCTTCGTTATAGGCTTTCTGCGCATCTGTTACGGATAGTTGTGCTTTTTCCAGATCGGTTGCAGATTTTGCCAAATCGTTTTGCGCATTGGTGCAGTTTACAGACGCTTCACGCAATTCCAGCGTGCTGGTTTCCGCTTGCTGCGTGCCTAGCCCTAGCATTGCCAGCGCTTCATCTGCGCTGCCGTCAGATAGCCGGATATGGAATTCTTTCACCGCATCGCCTAATTTGTCAACGCTCCACGTGCCTTCTTTTGCGCCGTTCGCCAACATGTTCATCATCTGGTTTGCATCATATCCAGAATTAGCAAACTGCACAGAATATTCATTCAGGGTATCCAGCAAATCCCCATTTTGATCTAGCCCGGATTGATAGCCCTGTACAATCAGATTGAACGATTCCGTTGCAGAAATTCCGAATTGATCCATCATGGATTTTACAGCACGCATGGATTCCTGTACGTCAAATCCGAAAACATCACGCAGCGTAATAGCCTGTTTTGTTACCTCTTCCAGCGTTTCCGGCGAAATGTCGCCCAATGATCGTTTTACCGTTGCAGCAGAATCCGAAATATCATCCATGGATTCACCAATGCTGCCACGGTACAGATCTTTGATAGTTTCACCATATTGCGTCATTTCTTCGGCTGTTGCGCCCGTCTTATTTTGAAAATCATTGATAGCAGAATCTACGTTGCCCATTTCAATGACGGTATCTTTTAAAATGTCAACGACCTTTTCAAATCCGTCTGTCACCAGCTCGGCAGCTGCGCCTTTTAGCACTGTAAATCCGCCGTTTGCTGCGCTGTCTGCATCGTCTGCCGTATCTTCGATTGCATCGCCTAATCGGTCGGCTGTATCTTCCGCATCTTTGAATGCGTATTCCATAATTCTTGTGGAATACTCTGTGCTTTCACCCCAATCCTGTATGGACTTTTCCAGTTTTCCGATTTTAGATTCACTATTAGCCAGTTCAGCACCTGCATTGTTCGTTTTTATGGTTAGCTGATCCAGTTCGTTTTTTAGTGTTTCAACAGACTCCCACGCTTTTTTGGCTTGGTTGCTGTTTTCGCCAAATTCCGCAGACAGTTTTTCCGCTTCTTGCTTGGCATCTGCGTATTTTTGTGCAGATTTTTCGGTTGCATCTGACAGGGCATCAAATTTTATTTTTAATTGCTCTTGGATTTTTTCCGTAACACCTAATTCGGCATTGTATTTGTCAACTTCGATTTGGCTATCTGCAAAACTCGCTTTTGTATATTTCAGTTCGCTTTTTAGGACTTCCAATTCGCTGTCAGCAGAATCTATCGTTTTGGCGAACGAATTGCCTGTTTTTTCTGTAGCTGCTTCTGCGCTTTGCATCGCTTCTTTCAGCTCATTAATTTTGTTGCTGTTGTTGGCTAATTTGGTTTCGGCATTATTCAGCTGCGTGGTGAACCGATCCATCTTATTTCCTAATGTTTCGACTTCCGCCCACGCTTTTTTTGCTTCATCGCTGTTTTCGCCGTATGCTTGCGACATTTTTTCAGCGTTTTCTTTCGCTGATTCATACGCTTTTGTGGTGCTGTCAACAGCATCCGCCAGCGCATCGCATTTAACCTGCAACTGATCGTGCACCTTTTGCAGAACCTCAATTTCAGCCTGATTTTTAGCAATTTCGTCCGTACTGCCTGCAAAACTAGCCTTCACCAGTTTCAATTCACTGTTTAATGCTGTCAGGCTGCTGTCAACGGATTTTAAACTTTTCCGGAATGCGGCTTCGCCGTCCAATGATAGCTGCGTTTTGATTTCACGAATATTATTTGCCACCGCATCAACCCCCTCGCTTGATTTGATCGGCTAGGTGCCAGTAATACAGTTGGATGATTTCGCCAGTGGTCATATGCCAAAACCGATTTTGGTCAACCCCCACTTGCAGCGCAAAATAACACAGGCGCAGGGAGGGTTTTTCCCTGCGCCCTGCTAGTTTTTTTCATCACCCTGCTTGGATTCTTCGATCATTGCAGCGATTTCCATATAATCATCATCCGGAATGTACTTTTTCAGCTCGTCCGGAACGGAAACCGCAGAAGATTCCGTGTAACAATTATCTATCATTGATTCCAGCGCCCGAAAATCCCGAATTCTAGCCATGGACATGATGGTATAGCGTTCATCATCCGGGAAATTCAACAGCGGAATGATTTCCCCAGCCGTCAATCCCATGCGAATTTTGGAATTATGGTGGCGAATGCCGCCGCAAATCAGTTCATACAAAATTGTTCCATACGCATGCTGATCTTTGGATTCCAGCCATTCTCCAAAATTCTTGCATCCGGATTCCTTGGATGCTTCAAAAATTTTGTCATTTGCGAAAATATCCCAGAACAGTGGATATTCAACGCCGCCAATTTTTACAGAATTCATTAAACCTCACCTGTTGTTTCTTTAATTTTTGCCAGTTCGTACAGCTTCGTTTTTGCCGCTGTCAGTGTTTCAAATCCGGTAAACTGTTTCACAAATACCTGTCTGGAATCGCCGGATTTTGGTGTCACTTCCACACCATGACCAGTAAATTCAATGGTGGACGTGTTGAACGTCACACCCTTTTCCTTTGTTGCATCTTCGTCAGCCGGATTCTTGAACTGCACTTCGTGGCACCAAATAACCGTGTAGGTCTTCGTGTGGCGCTTGACAACTTGTCGGATGTAGCCCATGCCCAAATTTGGCGGCATAGCATCTGTAATTTCAAACGAATTGTCTTCGCTGGTGTCCAGATTATACAAATACTGCATAATCGTTGCTACTGCTTCGCTTTTTGCGCTTTGATGGGTTCCGAACCCGTCAACTTCTAACGAACCGGAATAGCCCACAACAGACGCATCAGATTCTGCCAGCAAATCATCAGCGTACAACGCCGCGTCTGCTGTATCGTAGCTGATACTAGCCTTTACGCCCCTACCAATGATAATGCCCTGATCATATGTAGGGTATCCATCGGCACCATAGCCTGTAATTTTTGCAGCTACCGGGTATCTCATTCCAATTTTTGCCATTTTACAATCCCTTTCCTTTCAAAAAATCATCAACCACTTTGTTCATTGCTGTGGCTGCTCGTTTTTCGCCGTTGTCTCTCACATCGTCCACAAAATAGCTTGCTTTGATTCCGCCGTTTCCTTTGCTGTTCGGCTCTCTGCCATGATGCAAAACATATGCTTTTACTGCATTGCTTGTGGGCTTTCCACCACCGCTTTTTGATTTTCCCTTCGGGTAGGTGATAACTGTTTTCGCCTTGTAGTTGTACTTGGATGAAACGTGGTCTTGCATCGCTCCGGTTTTCACAAATCCGTGGCGATTGATCTGATCTTTCCATTCCTTTTCCAGTTCTTCACCAGCAGCATTCAGCATGTCTTTTTCCAGATCTTCCACATCATCGCCGGCGGATTTTAAATCCTGGATCAGTTCCGCCAATCCGGAAACATCCATATTCAAATAAATTCCACCTTCCATCCATAGTGATAGCGTCCTGTTTCCTGGTTGAAATCAGCATAGGTTTCATTTTCGTACGCTATGTCTAGGCTATCGAAAAATGATTCCAATTCTTCCGGCAGTTCGCTGTATTCAATTTTGGTAAAAAATTGAACGGATGCCTTCATGGATTGTTCCGCTTTTTCGCCGTCAGCGTCTAGGCGGTTTACTCCTAATTCGTACCAGATTGCATAGGTTTCACCATCCTGTTTCACAGAAAAATTGTGGAAAATTGGAATTGACCGTTCTGTAAAAAATGCGGCAAGGCGTTGTTTAAATGTCTTGAAATGCATAATTTTCTTCCAGCCTTTCCAACGTCAATTTTGTGGTGGGCGGTCGGGTGTCCTGCACATGCTGCACATCGCGGATCTGATACTGTACGCCGCGCAAAATTACAACATCCTGTGTGGATATATCCCGAAACTGCGGCACAGTAATCAGTTCACTGATTTTTACATCAGATTGTTCGAACAATTGTTTGCGCATAACGCCCACCGTTTGATAGTCAAACGGCAGGCTGCGCAATTCTACCAATCCTTCCCGTGGCGTGTCGCCTGGTTCTGCAATGTTCGTCACCCGGCACAGCCGTGCGATCCCATCCCGTAGCGGTTCAAACAGTTTGTTGTTCATCCTGTTCAGCCCCCTTTGCGTACTCTGTCGCCTGATGTTGCAGACGGCATGCCGTCAATTCCATTGCAAAATTTTTGGTGAATTCCTCCACAGCGTTGTTGTAGATGTAGCGGCATAGGGCGCACAGCAGCTGCCGGCATTGCATGTCGGTTTCAAAATCACACGTCACGCCCATCATATTGTTTAAAATGCCTGTTGCCCTGGCTGTAATCGCCTGGATTTTAGCGCCTGTATATTCATCCGCCCACGTGATTCCGCATTCCTGGCGGATTTCGTCCGACAGCGCCATATTTTACGCCCCCTTATTAGCTGCCGGAAGAACCGGAACCGCTAGAAGATGTTGTGGTTTTTTTGGTCGTGTTTGCTGTAGATGCCGGATTATTCGCCCAGAATGCGGATTCCAGTGCACTGATATCCAGCACCTTGCACGCGTTATCATCGCATGCACGACCGCACGCGTGCATTTTCGCAACGTATACACGCTCATCTTCGATAAAATGCACACTGTCATCATAGGAAATAGCGCCCTTCTGCACGCCGATACCAGCAAAATAGCGGTCAGGCATAAATAAAACAGCGGTACCTGTTTTCACAGCCTGCGACTGCACAATATCAATCGGGTACGGCAGAACATTGTTTCTGTATGTGCCATCCGGTGCCTGAATCGTAGTTGCAGGCATTACCTTCGTCAGGTAATCGGTCGGATTGACTACCATAGTCAAATTGTTAACGTTCCGGCTGCGGTTGGTATACGGGTTTACAGCCATCTTGGAAACGATGTCGCCGATGGTGTATGGTGTGATGGTTTCCAACTTAATTTTGGTTTTTTCCGGGTATGCGCCGGATGTAACCGATACGCCCTCGCTAACATCGCGAATCATGCCAATCGGCTTTCCGTTTCCATCTCCGTTCAAATAGCCGTCTTCTGCGCCCAAGGACATTGCCTCTGTCAGCATCGCACGGATGTAACGGTCAACCCACGCGGGACCCAAATCTAAAATATCCTTTGGAATCACAGCCATTGCATACAGTTTCAGCAGATTTGTTTGAATGGAATCAATGCTGCCGGTTACATTTTCCACAAACTGGCTGGTCAGCTTGCCCCATGTCGCTGTCTGCGCGCCCTTTTTGTTGTAAATCATTTTCGTGATTGCTGTAGTGTTCTGAATGCGCATCTTTGCCAAAAACGGGAAATTACTCTGCACATCATCAATCACAGTATCAATGATGGTTTCAGGGAATGCAACGTCAATATTTGCAATCGCCATCTTGGGGTCAGACTGCTTGTTTGCGTCAATAAACGCTTCATACCACGCTTTTTCATTGCTGGTCAGTGCACGTACGCCACGGGACTTCAAAATCTCGGAATTCATAGCTTCCATTTTGCCGTCATGCTCTGCGGTTACGGATTCCTCTACATAGTCGCACCATTCACGCATCACCGGCGCAATTTCGTCTGTCTTGCCAGTTGCGATTGCTGCGGACAGGCGTGTCATGATACCGTCCTTTTTCTTCTTCATTTCGTCCAGGTTCAACATCTTAATCACTCCTTTTTTTGGTTAAAAAAACATTTTAAACATGTTCATAACGAATTTGTTATTTTGGGCATTGTTCTGGCTTCCGGTGTCCGGATCCGGTTCCGGTTCTTCCGGATTCTGCGGTTTTGCGGATTTCCCGGAAATCTGGTCGCACAAACCGTAATCCATTGCCTGCTGTGCGGTCAGGAACGTTCCGTCACCGTCAACGCCCTGCATCAGTTCATCCAGCTTTTCAGCGGTCAGCTTTCCTCCGGATTTTCCCAGATAGGCGGATTTCACGCCGTCTGTAATGCTGTCCAATTCGGCAGCGTACTGCCGGAAATTATCTGCATTTCCATAGCTGATTCCACGTGCTGGGTGCATTTGGAACTGCGATGCAGGCGACATAATCACGTTATCGCATGCGCAGACAATCACGCCAGCAATGGAACACGCAAACCCTTCAATGTATGCGGTCTTTTTCGCCGTATGGTTCAGCAGCTGCGAATAAATAGAAATGCCCTCGCTGCACAATCCTCCCTGCGAATTTACATGCAGGCGAATTTCCGAAACATCGCCCAGTTTCTTCAACTCTGCCTGAAACTTGGATGCTGTTGAAATGTTGGAACCGTCCTCTTCGTCAAAAAATGGGGAACCAACATAATCATAAATGTTGATATCAGCAATCTTTGGATTTGCCGGATCCGCAGCCATTTCAATTTTTAGCATTTTCGTTTTCATTGTTTATCAAATTCCCCCCTGTGTCGTAATTTTTTGTAATCAATCGTTCGTCCGCAATTGGATCGTTTGATTTTTGTTTTCCGGATTGCAGCCGCGTTTCGTTGATTGTGAAATATCCGGATGAAATCAGTTTATCAATGCTTTCGGCACTGTGGAAAATGTCAATGTGACGAATTTTGGTCGAATCGCCACGAATATAGTTCCCATTCAGGATGTTTTCCGGTTTGTACAATTTTCCGTTTATTTCAGTTTCAACAATTTTTTTCAGCGAATCAACCGCCACTGTCAGCGTCAGATCTAGCGCGTCACTGGTGCCTTCCAACGTTCCGGACACCAGGGAAGGGGACACGCCAAACGCGATTGCAGTGGCGCTCAGGGCTTCTGCACGCATATTTTTGGCAATGTCGCTGGATTGGTCGGCGGAAGATGGTGCATTTAGCTGCGTGTAGGTATACGGTTCTTTCAACGGCATTACCGCATCCTTTGCCTTGAAAAACGCTGCAAACCGTTTGTTCAGCATGGCGCGTTCTGCATCCACCTGTTTTTGGTCGCCGGTTTGATAGGCGGAAATTTTCAAAATCCCTTTTTGCCCTGATGCATTTTCATAGCTGCTGGCAGCGTTTTTCATCATTTCGCCGTACATCGCGCACAGCCCGGAAACCAGTGCTTTCGCGCGTGGATTCCCATACCGAAAAACAAATACATCATCAGCCGCCAACGGTGTCGGAATTCTGAAATTCCCACGCCCTATATTTTCATAGCGGTACGGTTCGATTCCGTTTCCCTCATCGTATGTGCTGCACCCATCGTCAATATAGTTCCAATAGGCACCATTCCACTTTTTTCGAAAAACAATCGCTTTTCCGTGCAACAGCATTCTGGCAAACAATTCATACCAAAAATCACTTGCCGATTGGTTCGGATTTGGTCGGACGTTCAACAGATAATGTTCCGCCGATTTTATCTCTTCGCCGTTTTCGTATGTCTGCCATTCCACTTTCTGCATCAAATTAGACAGGAACGAAACAACGGTAAAAATGCTGTATTCTGCAATTTCAACTTGTTGGGATGCAGATGCTTCTATTTCCTCATATTCAATCGTTCCATCCTCATTTTCTTTTTTTCTCAGAAAAAATTTGTGGAAAAAATCAGCCAGTATAATGCAAATCACCCCCTTTCAGCGTTAAAAAATCATCGGTTCAAACGTATCAGCTTCAATGGAAATTGCAGGCACATCCAGGCAATCGCTGGCACATTCAGCAGCCACAAACGCTTTGAACGTATCAGTTTTTCTGGATTTTGGTTCGATTTTTCCATATGTGATATTTCCGGAACCGGAAACAATTGTTTTGGAATTGTTTGTCATCCAATGCATGGGTTCGTTTTCTTCCCCCCAGCAGATGGAATGGCGCACAAATTTATCCGTCAGAATTGGAACGCGCACCATTTCATTGGACGGGCGAACCAATAACAGATTTTTGCACGTTTCATCCACGCACGCCAATTCCTGCAATGATTTTTTAATCACGCCATATCGGTATTTATCAGTGCCCCACATCAGGATAGCGCTGCCACGCTTTGCGGCTTCGTTTTTCAACCACAAAACGGGGACATCCGGGGAAATTGCAACATCATTTACAAACGTCAACTTTCCTTGACTTGCCCACTTTTGCAGCGGCGCTTTGATTCTTGGCAAATCCTTTGATTTTGCGCATACCCACGTGTGGCAAATCCAATAATCAATCCCATCTATGCGGTACAGCAGCCCAGCACCTAGGAAATCCGTTGTTTCCATCAGGTCAATTCCGGCAACGCAGGGCATTCCATGCAGCTTTTCTTCCGGGATTGGTCGGCTGCATGCAACGATGTTTTCCCACGATGTCACTGCATTTTCCATAATTTTTGGCGGCATGTTCATCCGCCGTTCTGGAAATGCTGTATTTGCCGCCGGATTTTCCGCATATTCTACGTATTCACGGCGGATTGTTTTCAGCAGGTCTTTCCGATATTGCAGGGACGGGTTTGCTTTGTACCAGCATTCTTCTTTGTCAACTTCGTTTTCATCGTCCAGCTGGCAGATGAAATATAGAGTTCCGTTGTCACCACGTTCGCCAGCCATGGTCTTTTTACCTTTCGCCAGTTCTTCGTCAAACGGACCGCCTCTGACTTTTCCGTTCGTGGAAATGATGGTTTCCCGTGGATTCCGGACTTTTCCTAATCCCGTCCGTCCAACTGTGATCAAATCATAGTTTTCATAGGCGTGGATTTCGTCAAAATCAATCTTACCGGGGCGCTGACCGTCTTTTGTTTTCGGGTTGGATGTCTGGAACACGTAAAATGAATTGGTATCCGTGTTTATAATTTTTTCGTTATTCCACCTGAAATGCCGTTTCATTTTTGGTTCGTTGTCGTCCAAAACGTTTTTTATTTCATTGAACGATGTAGCGGACTGATCTTCGCTGTTTGCAAACGTGTAGATGTTGTATTCTTTGATTCCGTTTGTATCAGTCAGCAGACAGAAATTTTCAAACGACAAATAGCCGTTTTTTCCAGCTCCACGCCCGACAATTGCAACCAATTTCGGGAATCGTGGATCACCGTCCACGTCATACACGCAATTATGCAGCGTAAAGCAAAATTTTTCCCACGGAAATAAACGGAATGGAAAATATTTTTGATATGACATGTAGGTTTTCAGCTGGTCAAAATCAATGTACAATTCTTCCGATTTGATAACCGATTCAACAAAATCACACAACTGATGCTGATAAATGCAGGATAAATGTGCACCGTGTCGGACTTCTTGCATGTAGTCGGATATCTCCGGCGGCAAATTCTTTAACGTTAATTTTTCCACAGCACATTACAGCTCGTCTTTCTCCAGGCTGGCAATCTTGTTCGGATCCAGATCTAAACTTTTTTGGATTGACAGCATTTGTTTGTTCGTGTTCTGCAATTCTTTGATAGACGGATTCGGTTTCATGACTTCGGCTCCAACGGAATTCATTTCAGAAATCATCACACCACGATCATCAATATCTTTTTGCAGCGCCTGCGCTGTTTTCCAGAACGAAATATATCGGTCAACAATTTCCACGAATACAGGAATATCAGCGCCACGGGCTTGCAGCTGCCCCATAATTGATTTTTTTAATGAATTTGCAGTCATTCCGTAGCACCCCCTAAAACGTATCGGAACGCATTGATGTACGCATCGTACAAATCCGGATTTTTTTCAAAACTGAATTGTTCCATGTTTGGATTTTCGTTTAAATTCGATGATGTTTCAATTACAAATTTTCCGTTTTCCGTATCAAACAGCAGGATTTTGCTGTGATTATTCATTACAACAATGTTCCAGCCGTTAGCAGCACAAACATTTTCCAGCGAATTGAAATAGCCGTATTTTTTCCCGGTGTCGCTATCATTTTTCATGATAGACCCCACAATAAAATTGATTTTTTCAATTTTGCCCTGTTTGTGCAGATTGTTCAGCACGATCAAATGTTTTCGCCCAACTCGCAGCGTGGAAACAGTCATTTCTTTGATTTTCGTTCTATCTGCAATGAATTTTATAAATCCAATGGAACTGAATCCACCACATGAAATCATTTTATAAACTTCATTTTCCGGCAAATCCTGAACCAGTGTTTCAATTTGCTGGGATTCTCGCACGATGTTGAAAACGAATCTTTTCTTTTCCGTTTTCACAATTTGATTTTTGAAAATATCCATCTTTTTCACCCCGTTTCTTCCTGTTGGTGTTCAATTTTTTCGTGAAACGCCCTGATTGTTGAAATGTCCATCAACCTCCCGAGTGCTCAGCCCCTTAAAATTTTTTTATTTTTTTAACCGGGGGTATTACCAGCGCTCAGCAGTGAAAAATTTTTTCCGACCACCAAATTTTTTTCCGTGTTGCTGCATGTGACAATCATGACAGACAGGAACCAGATTGATGTGATCCCTGCCATCTGTTCCGTGATAGAATCTGGAATATGCTAGCTCCGGATAGTCCCGTACATGCATAATGTGGTGGGTTTCGATTGCCGGTGAATATTTCCCAGAACGTTTGCAGAAAAAACATTCATTGTTGTTTTCAGCAATCACTGCATGGGATAAATTCCGCCACGCACGGCTGCGGTAAAATTTGTATAGTTTATCCTGTTCAATTAATTTTCGAATCGCATCTGCTGAATATCGCACAACATTCATCACCATCCAATCCAATCAATCCAAAATAAAAAAACGCCATATAGGCGCTAGCCTATACAGCGTTTGCGTCTGATGCGATCATAGCACATCAGGATTTTTTTGTCCGATCGACCCGATCGACCCGATCGTTTTTCAATGTTTTTTTACTGTTTGTTTACGATTGTTTACATTGTTTCAATATTCTGTTTATCTTTCGCCACGATCGGTTCCGCAGTGATTCGCCGCCATCAGAATACCCAATCATAAACGCCACACGTTCCCACGATGCTTCCTGCGGCGTTAGGGCAATGCACAGGTATTTCAAATGCACGCCCCGTTGTACCTGCCTAGGGCGAATCTGGGATACAATCCATTCCGCATTTTTTAGATTCTGTTTCAGTTCCCGGACTATGGCAGAATCCAACGGGAATGCATCTGTACCAGTCGTGATGCTGTTCAGCATTGCAAAATTTGTTCTGTAGTCCACCAGGTTCAATTTGTCCATTCCACAATCCTTCCAATCCTGAAACATTTGGGATTGTATCCGAAATGTTCTAGCCATCGTATTGCGGAAGATGATGTTGAAAATGTCAGGTACTGTTCGCCATCATCCGCAATTTTACCGCTGAATTTATTCTGTATGTAAAATGTTATGACCGGTTTTTTTGTTGTGCGTTCACCAATTTGTCTATCACGAATTTTACACAGCATTTCCGTCAATTCATCCCACGACATATTTTTTAATTCTGCAAAACGTTTTGCGGATTTTTGTTCGTAATAGCATCGTAGCTGTTGGGCGTTTTTCCTGATTCGCATACAGTTGCAACAGAATTTTTGCCTTTCGCCCCCGTCAATGATTTGTGTGCCGCACTGCTGGCAAATGCGTGAATTTTGTTGCCCCATTTTATTCGCCCCCTAAAAATTCGGACATGTACGGCAGCGTTTCAATCCAGCTGCAAAACGTCCGCCATTCATCCAATTTGTGATTTTTTCGTGCGCGGTAAATTTTTAACAGCACTTCATAATTCAGCTGAACAGTTGCACGCTGGTTATAACTTTCCGGAAGCAACTGCAAAATAGAATACCAGATACTTTCCTTTTTTTTCGCATCGATGCAACGAAGATAACTATCACGCAATTCGTTCAATGTGTCAACAATCGGTCTTGCTACTTCTTCGAATATATTTACGCTTTCGGCGTATTTATATTTATCGTTAACAATATCGCAAATGCAAGTGTGAGATACTCCATACATTTTTGCAATTTCACGCTTGGACTTTTCTCCCTCGTCCCATAGCAGCTTTATTTCTTCACGCTGTTCCGCAGTGAATTTTCCTTTGTATGTAGTCAATCCTTTCGGCTGAAAATCATTCGCCATGGAATGTTCGATATTTTCTCGCTGTGTAACCCATTCAAGATTATTTGCAAAATTATTCTGCTTGTTTCCGTCTTTGTGATTTACAACTTTGTATTCTTCAAATCCATCGCAAAAAACAAGGGCAATTAATCTGTGCAACGGTTGTTGTTTGCCAAATAACGTTACAAAAATATACCCGTCTTGGTGCAAACTTCCAGATAAAATTCGATGCCGTTTATCATTTCGAATTCTCCCAAAGTTACTAACACTATACCATGGGTTCAACGACTTCCACACTTCGTCTTTTTCATCAAAATCCGGTTTAAATTGGGGGACTTTATTTTTATGACCTATCAATTTGTCAAAACTAAAATCACTCATTTCAAACGGTTTATGCAGTAATTTATGCATTTTACTACACGAATTTCTGACAGTTCCGACCTTATACGTATCATATTCGCTCCACCAGTACAGCGGTGCAACAACATCTGCTGTTACCGTAATCATCCGCATGAACTTCCGTTCGTCAGAACCAGCCGCAGCAAGTTCTTTTGTCAGCGTAAGATCATTCTGCCCAATTTCAGCATAGGTCGTTCTCCCCGGCATAGCGCAAATGTGGAAACGACTATCACTATCTTCCCAACTGTCCCACGAATTCCGCATCCCTCTTATGGCTGCTTGCCAGCCGTAAACATCAACGTTTTCAATTTCAATCATTACAATTTATCCTTTCTTTCAACTCCACGAACTTGTTTAGATGCTATTTCACCGTAAAACGTGCGGGCTGCCTTGCGAAAATCGTTTTCGGGAATTCGTGCTCCCCGCGCCTTTTTCAAATCTGTGCACGCCTGTTCGTAGCACTTAGGGCACAACTTTTTGCCAGGGACAAGGTTTTCGTCCATACACCGATAGCAGTGGTGACCATCAATTCGCACCTCCCAAGGAATTCTTCCTTTTCCGATTCGCCGTTCCCTTTCTTTGCGTGAGCGCTTAGCAAGACAGATTTCACATGTCACTCTGCCTTTTTTCGGCTTTCGCTTTCCACATACCACGCACACTCCCACCCTTTTTCTTTCTTCTCGAAGCCTTCTCGAATGCTCAGCGTGCTTTTTGTTTATTTCTTCTCGCTCTTCATCTGTCCTGTTTCTCCATCGGGTTGCTTCTGATTCTGCATGGTCTAAGCGGCATCGCCAGCACAATGTTAATCCGTTCAGCGCCCGTTCTTGTCTGCATTTCACGCAAATATGGTGTGATTTATAAAAATTATAATAATCCTTTGCATATTCTGCTTTATCGTTCATTCTCCGAATCCTCCAGCATTTGTGATTTTGATGCACCCAGCGTTTGCATGCATTCCACATAATCAAATAGCGTGGACAGCCGCTTCCGATTTGTGAATATCGTTTCTGTCTCCAATTGGACCGCAAACGATTCGTCTGAAAAATTTGTTTCTGCCCTGTAAAACAGATGCTTTTTCCCTGACTTTGTAACGATAAACTTAAACGGCGTGGAATGTGGCCGCATCAAATTTCCCTTGATTTCTCGCACATTAAACATATGTATTACCCCGTTTTCAACAGAATAATTGTAGAAATACAGGCTCAGCAACCGCGAACATTCTAGGCAAATATAATCTCCAACATACAGCCAATCAGTAAATTTGGATGATGTGCATTTCTTTATCGGGACCCCCTCGGCGCATCGCTTGCGGCATATTGGGCATTCAAATTCTGCTTTGACAGTCGGGAACTCTTTAATCTTCACGATCTTAATAAAATCCTTCCCTTTTCCGTCACGGGTTTTATACTGAATTTCCATTTTCACACCCCCTATACTCACGGTTCCAGCACTTTTCACATGTACAACTTTCATCATTTTCCAAGATCTGCTTGCAATTTTTCAGCGTATGATCATCATTCAGCCTGACTGTTCGATAATATCCAGGGCACGACAGCGGCAAACCTGTTTCAGGAACAATCATCCCTGGCAGTTCTTTTTCCACTTTTTCTTTCAATGTCACTTCTCGCCCCCCGTTTCCAGGAATTGCACATCACCAGATTTACAGAATAGGAACTTGAACAGCTTCCGCTTGATGATGTATTCCGGCGGCATTTTCTGTTTTTTGGTTTTCTTCTTGCCGAATCCCATTCCTTTCACGTCCTCAGCGAACACGATGCCGTTTTTTTCATAAACAAAATCAGGCGTATACGTGATGCTGCGTTCATTTTTGGTTCCACCAGGGTACTTCTGGGCACCCAACAGGGTATATTTTTTATGTACCTGTAAATTGCTGATCAATCCAGCGTCCTGTTGTTCGTGCAGTTCATCACATCGTGCAGCTTCCGTTCTGCTGTCGTGCTTGTGTCCTTGCTTGCAAAATGTCTTTTTCGCATTGTATTTATTCTTTCGCATTCTCTCACTTTCCTTTTTTATTCATCAATGTTGAAAACTAGCGACTGATACAATTCCGCGTTGCTGACCGTTTCTTGCTGCTGTTTCTGCTGCTTTGTCTGTTTCCGGTTTAGGTAGTTTTCAAATTTGGTTCCGAATAGGGTACTAGGTCGTAGGTATTCTTCCCACTGCGTGCCGATCCAGTCAGTGCATTTATTATCAATCACGCGCTTGAAATCTTCCACTGTGTAGCCTTCTGCTAGCCGTGCACGAATGATTGCCTGCGTTGCTTTGCTATTGCTGCGGTAGCTTGTCCCTGCTTTTTGATTCAGATAGTCAACGATTTCTTGATAGGGCTTTGCATCTGGTTTTTCACTTTTCGCATCTTCCACATTTTCAAAATTTGAATTCCCGACTATATATATATCATTCTTATTCTTCTTATTCTTCTTATACTGTTGTTGGTACCTTGTTGTCACCCTGTTGGCACCTTGTTGGTTGACAGTTGATTTGCCTGTTGCCTGTTGGTATTCATCGTAATTATTTATAGCAAATACGGTGAATTTTGCGTGTTTCGACCTTGTTAGTTCGCCTGTTGATTCTAGGTGACTTATAGCGGTTCGAATTTGCTGAATTGATAGCTTTGTTTCTTCTGCCAATTTTGCATAGCTGGACACCCTGGATCCACGTTTCACAACGATGCCGTGCCATTTTTGGTCGTCTATTGATACGGTCAGCAGCAAATGCAAAAATACGGTTTTTGTTACAACATCATCGTACCATTCCCAATTCAGCAAACTGCGATAAATTTTTACAAATCCGGTGTCCAGCATCCTGCATCACCTCAAATCAAAACGGAACTTCCGAATCACTCAGAATGTCTTCGAATTCTGATAGGTCTCCGATTGTTTGCGCTGTTTGCTGCTGTGCTGCGCCCTGCGCAACGTTAGGCGGTACGGTAGTATAATTTGATGGTTGCTGTGCTTGCGGCTGTTGTGGCGCATTCTGGTCGCTGTTTTTGCTTCCGACAAATCCAGCATCACTAACCCACACAACCATAGCATAGTGTTTCACGCCGTTTTGATCGGTGTAATTGTTGTTCCGCAGTTCGCCAGAAATTTCAATCCAGTTTCCTTTGAAAAAATATTTTCCGATGAAATCCGCTGTATGCCCCCATGCAATGCAGCTGATGAAATCCGCTTCCCGTTCGCCGGTTTGTTTGTTGGCAAATCGGCGGTTTACAGCAACTTGCAGGCGGCAGTATGTTGTGCCGCTCTGCGATGATGTTCTGATTTCCGGGTCGGCGCACAGCCGCCCGGTGATATGTATGCTATTCATGTGATCACGCCTTTCTGATTATTCTACAATCAAAATGTCTTTTTGTCCGTCCAACGCTTCACGCAGATAATCGGCAATCCGTTTTCTTGCTTCCAGCTTCCACGCACCGCCGTCTGCTTCGTACAGTGCTACGTTGGCGCCGTCTGATAGGCGTAGCAGGAATTCGCTTTCCGGCTGGTCGATTTCTGCAAATGTGCGGTACGGTTTCAGTTTCACAATCGGATTGATGGTTTTGTTGTCTTTCAGCGCGATTCCTTTGCGCACCACAACATTCTGCGAAAATCCATCATCAGAAACTTGTGCGCTGTTCCGTTCCGTGATGGAACCCAGCAATTTCACCAGTTCCAACAGTTCCGATGTCTGCACAAATTTGGATTTTAGTGCAATCATCATCGATTCATAATCTAATTTTTGATCGAACTGAATGTGAACGGTTTCAGCCTTGCAACAATATGGATTTTCTCGTTTTCTGTCGGCTGTTTGAATGCCGGCGAAAACTTCAACTGCATCATAGGACGACACCTGCACAATCAGCGGTGCAATATAATTGGCTGATTCTTCCCGAATCAGTTTAACCAGGCTGTTCAATGTGGTTAGTTCTAGCGTTTCCACCCGTGGGCGTTCAACCGGAATGATGCGTTTGTCGGTGTATGTTCTCCCGTCAATTTCCTTCGTGTTCGGTGCTGCCAGTTCAACGATCTTTTCAATTCCTGTTCTTTCCATGGTTCATTTCTCCTTTTCTTTACAGTACTTTAAAAATTTGCGGTCTTTCTTCTACGTCACCAGATAGGCTCATTTGCCCCGGCACGTTTGGTCGGGCTTCCACCATGCACATTTCGCCGGTTTTCTGGTCGGAATCCACAAACATAGTGGTGGAAATCGGTGCGTTCGGCAGTAGTTTGCACTTTGCGGTTGCGGAAATAGAAACCTGGGTGCGATCTGCCAGAGGCTGGAAATCAACGGTCAGCGTCAGTTGACGTTTTTTGGTTTCGCTGGTGTTCGGATCCAGAATATTGGCAATGATTTTGCCCACCTCAATGTCCACCTGTTCCATGATTGCGCCGTGGGCGGCTTCTAAGATGCTTGCTTTTTGCATGTGTGATCAATCCTTTCAATTTGTTGCATCCCGGTAATCGATGATTTCCGTGATAATTTTGGTTTTCCTGCAATATGCGCATTTTCCGCAGCGCATCGGCGGAACTTTGCCGATTTTGACATCCTGGATGTGCGGCGCATTCAGCATAACATGCGCCAGCTGTTCATCCATCACATCATCAGGGATAAACATCAGATTGATGTCCGGTTCATCCTGTTTCGTGGCGACTGCCAAAAAATAGGGCAGTGTATCACCTGTATTTTGCCGCACAATTTCCCGATAAATCGCAGCCTGTATGGTGTATCCATACGCATCCACAAACGGTACCCGGGCATGTTGCTGATCATCCCATATCGGGCTGATGTCACGCATGCATTTTAAATCAACAATTGCACGCCCCGGGTGGTAGCTGTCCATTTTTATTTTAAATGGCACGCCAGCGATTTCGCCCGTTTGGATCACCTGTTTTTCGCCGTTCATATATTTCATAAACATTTCATCTCGCTGCACGCGCTCAATGATTTTTTCAGCTAGGGTGAAATCGGCTTTCAGCGATCCGTCCTTTTTGAAAATTTGCGGATTTTTGGTTTTGAATTCGTCCAGTGTGCCATCAAAAAACGCATCCACATAGCTGCCAACCAGCTGCGCCGTTGTAGGTGGCTGTTGTTTCGTTTCACCGTTCAGCACAGCCAATGCAGCGGCTTCGCACGTTTCGAATTGTTTAAACTGGCTATACGACATATAGTCGATATCAGATTGACGGGTGTAATAATTTTCATCATTCAATTCGATCACAGAACATCAACCGCCTTTCTGCGCTGCGGCTCGCAGTCCTCAACCTCGCCTTCGACCTGGCAGCCCATTAGGATGTTAGGGCAGTAGACACGGGCAAAAAATGATGCCGCACGATATGCCAGCATCTGCTGGGGCATGTTTCGCCATTTTGTATTCTGCATCCATCCTTCTGCCTTTGCCATTGCAATAGTGATTTCTGTTCCCTGAATTTTTTTATCACCATCCACAGCAGATATATAGCATCCATATGTATCTGTGCCGCGTTCACCAGTGTAGACTACATCCACATCATCAAAACGATTTCGAATAAACGTCATGCAGGCTTGCCCAGACCAAACCGGTTTCCCTTTTACCACGAACAGCTGTTGCATAACCATCAACGGCGGAACACCCAGACGGTTCGCCATATCAACAGCAATTGCACAATCAAACGGCTTGTTGGCATACGCTGACGGGACAATTCCGCTCATTGAATAGCCTTTTCCTATCCTCAGCGTTTCTTCGTATTCCAGCATGTGCTTCGACTTCTGTACGGGCAGTTCTGTGCTCTGGATAGCCACTTCATTTTTGGTTTCATCCATTTAAAATTCCTCTCTTTCTTTTATTTTCCGAATTTTCATAGTAGCCTCATATGCAAATCGGCTAGTCTCCGCGTCTTCCCAGTATCGGGGGAATGTCTCGGATTGGCAGTCCCATTCATACGGGCAACCATCGCAGCTTTCCTCAAACGCCTTGCAGGCTTCTTTTTTTAGCCGTGCGTTTTCTGCAATCGTTGTCGCAATTTTTAGCGGTTCCGTCATTTTATCATCCCTTTCCTGCACCTGTTTTTCAAAATCAGGCGCTTTTTGCGATGTTGCCACCTGCTCTGGCAGAACTATTTTTGGTTCTGCCATATGTCCGGCGCAATATTCGCAGTACAAATGTCCATCTATCCCTAATTGTAGTGGGACAGTAGTTATTTTACAATTATAACAATGATCTTTCATTGACAAAATCCCTTCCGTGTGATAAAATAATCAACAGTGATTATTTTTCTTTTCTTTATTTTCCGTTGTCGGTACAACCGGCAGCGGTTTTTTTATTACCGCTGTGATCTCCACGGCTGCGCCGGACTGCCTGCCGCCTACGAATTCTATGTTCGGGAAAACGTCTTTCAGCTTGCCGCAGAACCACCGGAATTCATCGGTTGTTATTGGTTTCATGTCGCACCTCTCTTCCTGCTCTTCTGTTCCACATTTCTGCATAAACCACTTCATTCACCTCATAGCAACAGCCCCATTTTTGCCGGCGTATAAAATACGCGTTCAGCTGGATAACCTTCTGTATACGGCTCTGACAGCGTGCTGCCTTGTGCGACTATTGCACGGATACCAATCAGGCTCAGCTGCACATAGCACATGTACACAGCTGTCCAGTCAAGATCTTGACAAACCACATCAAGCTTTCGTTGGTAATTTTCGCCACGATCTTTCAGAACCTGCGCAACCGCAATAACCATCCCACCGCTTCCGCATGTCGGCTCATTGATTCTGATTTTGTCATCATCATCTGCATGTGACGCTGTAAGTTTCGCACACGCCAAGCCGACGTGGTAGGGAGTGAAAAACTGTCCTTTCCCAGCATCACCGCCGATGCTGCCCATGTAAATCTCTCCGAGCGTGTCGCCTAAGTCCTCTTCGAGCGCCATAACAAGCATCCCTGACATTTCAGTCAACTTTGATCTTTCGCTTTCATCATATTTGTTCATTGTAGCTTTGTACACTTCTTCTCTTTGCTGCCATGCCTTTCCATGAATCACATGGCACGAGTTGCTGATTGCAAGCGCCATACATTGTACCCAGTCAAAAAACACCGATGTCGGGGAATGTCTGCCGGAAAGCTGCTGTATGCATTTTATAATTTTCTTTTTCACCAATTCACCACATTTCTACCGCAGAACCAACAGCTTTTCTGCTTGATCTCGCTCACATTCTTCTACCCCCTCCATTTTTGCTCCACAATTGGGGCAATAATTCCAGTGGCGTTCTACGTCTGGGTATGATTTCCTGCACATTTCACACACAATAACGCCGATATATTCGTGCTTTTCTCAGTGCGCTTTCGGCAGTTCGTTCACCCGTTGATTCCATTCTTTTGCAGCCACTTCTTTTGCCGTATAATCAACAGACGCTTGCACGGCTCCGCTCCTGCATCGACATCCACTACATCGAACAAATGCAATATCGCCAAAATTAACAATTTTTGGTTCACTGCCGCAGAACGGGCAGGGCTTCAATTCGATCTTACTCATTTTTATTCCCTCTTTTCTTTTTCCGATCTGACATCCACATCAGATCTAATATGCAGGCTATCAGCACAATGCCGACTGATAGTAGGTCTTGGATGGGCGTAGTTGGTAGCATGTTAGTCCTCCTTGTCCACATCAATTCCGGTGATTTCTTTGAAAATTTCTTTGTCGAAATTTGGGATTGACAGGATAATATTTTTTTCATCATCAGTCAGCCCACGCCACCAGATAGGGGCTGATTCGGAATTGTTTAACTTTTTCAGATAACCACCCGTTGTTTCCGCTTCCGGGTGTGCTGTTTTTTCTTCGCCGGTCATATTCCGCAGGCGAACCCATTCAAGAATATCCCCCTGAATCTGTTTCATCAGGTAACGGGCTTTACTGCCCAGCCAGTTTCGATATGTCCAACTAGACGGTTTGTTGAATAAATAAATTTTTGGTTCAACGGTATTAAAACAGCCATTTGAAAAATCCGTTTTATTCCAATCGCCGCTGTTCCGATTGCCGTTGTTCCGATTGCCGCTGTTCCAATAGCCGCTGTTGCAATCGCCGCTGTTGCAATCGCCGCTGTTCCGATTGCCGCTGTTCCGATTGCCGCTGTTGCAATCGCCGCTGTTCCGATTGCCGCTGTTCCAATAGCCGCTGTTCCAATAGCCGCTGTTCCAATAGCCGCTGTTGCAATCGCCGCTGTTGCAATTGCCGCTGTTCCGATTGCCGCTGTTGCAATCGCCGCTGTTCCGATTGCCGCTGTTCCGATTGCCGTTGTTCCGATTGCCGCTGTTGCAATCACCACTGTTCCGATTGCCGCTGTTGCCGTACCCTGTGCACCATTTTCCAGTATTTACAATTTCTAACAGTTCCGCCCATGGAATTTCACGGATGATTTCCAATTTATCCGTAGCGCATTTGTCGCCATCTTCCACGACATTGCCACGTGCAACGACCTCTGCAACATGATTATTGGGGTCGAATTGGTAATAATTGAAACAATCTGATGCCTTTTTGCAAAAATGCATTCCACTGTTGCATACAGACAGGGTAACATCTTCCTCAAAATTCCCGGGGCAACTGTATTGCTTGCCCCGGCATGTCCAATCCGGGTTGAATACCTTGTAGCCTTTTACTTTGCTTTCCATGATTTAGTCCTCCTCTTCATCTTCATACGATTCCTCGCCGAGCGAAAGAATGTCTATCGCCATTGCGCCGAGAGCTTCGCCTACAGTGGCATTACTATGCCGCGCGATTGCTTCGGCAATGTTTTGCGCAGCTGTAACATAACCTTCTGCGAGGTCTCTGGCAGATACCCTTTCTGCATGTAGTTCTACGTCCACACCGTTTCTGTCTATCTCAATACGGATTTCAATATATCTCTTTTGGTTTTCCATCGTCAAATATCCCCCTCTTTTCTGTTCTTCGATTTTTCCGGGTCAAATCCGTCCGGATAGCGTTCACGTAGTTTCTGAATGTTCATGCTGGCAATTTCCGACAGCGTTGCGCCAACCGATGTACACGCTTCGGCGATCATCCACAGGCAGTCGCCTAGCTCTTTTTTGAAATGTTCCTTGTCGAAATCGTGTCCCTGGAATACTTTTTGCAGGATCCCGGCAACTTCACCCGATTCACTGCACAGTCCGAAAACAGCGTGCCGCATCATTTTATCCCGCTCGTCATATTGAATATTGCACGTGCGCATAGCTTCCGTCCGGTAGACATCCAGGTGTGTGATTTTCAGTTTTGGTTCGTATTTCCATTCCTGATTCCAGCATTCCTCACAGCTGATGCAACCCGGATAATCCTCAGCGTTTAAATAGTCATAAAATGATGGGCACCCACATACTCCGCCAGCTTCCCCGTTGCTGATCTTTTCCGGCTCAACCTCTGCAACTTTTTCTCTCAATGTCATTTTCATTTTCCTTTCTGTATTTAAATTCACACCACGGGCACACGTACCAGCCTGTCCGTTGTTCGCAAACCTGCCATTCCTTCTGGCAGAACTGGCAACATGTGTATTTGTATCCGTTCCGGATTTTGTATCCGGCGTAAAATTCACTTTTCATGGCTCACCGCCGCATCAATTTCATCAAAATGTTCCATAACCTTTTCAACAATCCATTTGTAGAATTGATCTGGAATCGGTTTGTCTATTTTGATTACTTCCACCGTTTTCAGTTCCCCATCTTCCATGGCTCCACCTCACGCACAAACGCCATACCTAACAGCCAGCTCTTTGACGATTGCAACATAAATTTCAATCAGCTTTTTATCTTCTGCAATGATGTCAACCTTGTTCAGCTTATCGATCTTCGACCGGCACACGCCCTCACCAGCCATGCGGTTTCGTTTGTTGGTTAGCCGGATGTTCAGCGCTACGCCTGCTCCGGATTCAACAGCCTTGTAAATTTCCTCATAGACTTGCCGAATGTTGCCGCATCCGTCACCGGTTGCCGTTGCAATTTTAGCAATCAGGTGCTGTGTGTCTTTTCTCCATGAATTCTTGTCCAACGCGATAACCTCGCAGGTGTTTGTCAGCCGCTGCCCCAGATCTGCTATTGCAGTATCTTGCTGCGCTTGCTTGGCTTCCAGCTGCTTTTGGCGGGTTTCCATTTGAATCAGCGCTTGCAGCTGTGGGGATAAATCTGCAAGTACAGACTGCATCTGATTGGCACGAAAATAGCCGTTCACCAACTGCCGCTGTACGTCCCAGGACAATTCGTCTGTGAATGATTTTACTAGCATGTAGTAGCCGGATTCGGTAAGAAGCACCAAGCCATTTGGAGCAGCAATGTCAAACTCTCTTTTGGCTTCGTCCGTTTTTCGGACGAAGTAATCTTCGCCCTCTACAAAATGCTTTTTGTTGTCATTGAACCGCTTTCTTGCCGTTCCTTCCGGTCTGTGATGTACTGTGTCGATATCCTTAAATGTTACGACACGCTTGCCGCTGTACTCCTTAATGGAAATTGCAGCTTGATTGATGGTGAATAGCTCATTCATGTGCTTGTGTCTCCTTTCCGTCCTGCTTTTGTTCGGTTGATTCGTTGTACAGCGTTGCGAACATTCGCAGCTTCTGATCTGGATTCAGTCCGCGCCACATTTTCAACAGTGCGGTGGATTCCTCGCTTGCCGTAGCAATGCCACTATCAAACAGCGCTTGCACGATCTCTACAGCGTTTACGCTTTTCATATTTGTTGCTGGCATAAAATAACCCCCTTTTTATAGTTTCCCCGTATAGCCTGTTAGGTCAGCTTGTCGAACGGTTTAATCAAAACGGCATGCCATTTTTCCGGATGTGCATAAATCCCAAAATTGACAGTTCGGCACTTTCTTTCCACCCAATAAAACCGCTTTTCCCGTCATAGACGGCTTGTTTTATCTCATATCTCGTGCGACCATGTTGCTTCCGCTCAATCAAAATGTAGCAGCGCTCATCTTTCTTCGGTTCTGTTTCATCGGTGTAATCACCGTGCCAATTGCGAATGTCTCCCGATTTCTCATCGAAAACAGCGTCATAGGCGGCGACTGCTTTTCCGCTGTTTCTGGGATTCCATCCAACGGGATAGCCTTTCATGACGACGTTTTTGCCGTCTCTGTCGCAGCCATAATCCACAGTGCAGATTTCGTGTTCACCGTCGGCAAACTTGCACAGCACAGCCGGATACACCACACCAACATGTGTAATTTCTTGAATGGTCATGCCTTTTGTTTTGATAAACATTTCCGTTCCCTCCGAAAAATTCCTTGCTTTTTTTCTTGCCGTATGCTATAATGGGAAAGAAGAAATGGGCGGCGGCAAGTACCGCCCGATCTTCTTGTTGTTGAAAAGTCCTGTTTGAAGTTTACCGCTCTAACAGGGCTTTTATTTTTGCCTTTGCTTCTTCAATGTTCTCGCATCCGTTCAGGATTTCAAGAATCATTTTTCAAGAATGTTTCCAGTTCAAAACTGTTCATGTCTTCCATGTTTTTCTCCTTTCTGGCACCTGCCGCCATATTTAGCAGTCGGTCGTTATGACCTCTCTGCAATTATTATTATACACCGTTTTGACTCACTTGTCAAGCAAAAAAGCTGAAAAAAGTGCACAAAATGACCGACTCCATTTTATGCAAAAGATACAAATTGACCGATTAAACAGATTTTTTATGTTGACAAGTAGGTCAAAATGTAGTACAATAAAATGCAAGGAGGTGAATTAATTGAATATTGAAAATCTAAAAAATGCGCGGAAAAAAGCTGGATTAACACAGGCACAGGCTGCCGAGGCGATCGGTGTAAATGATGGCACCTATAAAAACTATGAGCAAGGCAAACGTGAACCTAATGGTGATAAAATGGTTGCTATCGCAAATCTTTTTGGTGTCACCACTGACTATCTACTAGGCAGACCCGGCGCAGCACCACCCATCGATGGGCTATCTGAAATGATCGCACAAAACGCAGCAAACGACATTGAAAAAACACTGCTAGAAATGTATTTCGGGCTGGATGCCAAAAAACGTGGTGCGTTTTTGCAGGAATTGGTGGATGTTGTGAATCAGAATCAGAAAAATTCCGAATCTGAAAATGAAATTGCAATCACGGAAGAGCGCAACCACACGCACATTGCCCGAATTGTTGCAAACGATGGAAACAACCGTGAAATTCCAGTCACGGATGAGGACGAATCAGAAATAGCAGATTTGCTATACGAAATCGAACAGCAGCAGCGTAAAAAATAGCTGGTAAAAATTACCAACGTGAAAACCATTGAAAAAATCCCCCAACAGTTTTATAATAAAATAAAAACAGTTGGGGGATAATTTTCATATGATCACGAATGTAAACCAGTGCGTAAAATCATTTATGGATGAATACAATGTCACAAAACTGACACGGGATGAAATAGAAAAAATCATTGAATGTATGGGTTACAAAATCATTTTGTTCCATCCAAAACAAAAAAATACTGCAATTGCAAAACTGATTGACCGTATAGGTGTAGGGGATGATATAAAAATGCGTCAGTCATTTGCATATCATTCAGGATCTACAAAATGCGTTTTTATTGATGAATCCATCGGCGAACCGGATAGCGTCCAATTGCTGCTGCATGAAATCGGGCATATTTATATGGGACATACCAGCAGCAGGCAGGACGATGCCGCAACCATTGCGAAAAACGAAAACGATGCAAACCGATTTGCACTGCTGGTGATACAACGAATCACACAGACGGAACGGAAACAGAAAATATTGAAATATGCCCGTAGTATTCTGATTACAGGCGCATCAATGGCGCTGTTCATTTGTTTGATTCGTGTAGATTATCGCAGCAATCACGGTTCTACAGCACAGGAAACAAACGTAGTCGTTTTGAAATTAGAATCAACCACGGAATCAGCCACCACGAAACCAGCGGCAACAGAACCAGTGCAAACAGAAACCGCCGCCGAGCAGGCGCAGGATGATACAGAAATTTACTACATCACCAAATCCGGACAAAAATATCACCGCCAGACATGCAGCACGATTAAAAACAGAAATCCGGATACGCTGGTAGCCGGAACCCGTGAAGAATTTGAATCATCCGGCTATGAACCATGCATGATCTGCATAGGCGAATAATTTTTTTTGGTTTTCTGTTCGACATTTTTCGACATGCAATATATGCAAATTCCGATCATCCAGATTATGCACTATACATAAAAATGGTTACAGCCTGGATACAATTTCATTGGCATTATTGACTAATGTTATAATATTATGTATCATTATGATATAATTAATCATGTATAGGATGTGATACAATGAAATCAAAACATATAGCAGCTATCGCACTGTCTGCGATGATGATTTTTGGTCTGGTTGGATGTGGCGGTGCTGATAGCAGTACAGCTGAAAATTCTGAACCTGAAACATCCGAATCGACTACCGCAACAAAAAAAGAAAAAACTAAACAAACAACGGAAAAGGTAAAAGTTGACACATGTTATAACGGAACTAGCATTAAATTTTATATGCCTAGCATTTGGGAATCAGCAGGTGACAATACGTGGTGCTACATAAATTCGAAAAAAGAAATCGGTTCTTTTAATTATTCAGAATTTGATCTGCCGGAAAGCGCAACCCAGGATACTATTGATGAATTGATGCAAGAATGGCTGCTAGGGGAATCCCTTCCGGATGAATTTAATTTTTGTGATGCAAATTTATACAGCCTAAATAATAGCGAGGACACACTAGGCGTAGAAATACTAGGTACCACTATAATTAGCGATGTAACATACAATATTACATCATATTCATTTGTAATTAATGGTGCGGTTTGCACATTCATGTTTTATGATGCCCCAAACACTACAATAATGACATCTTGCGCTGATAAAATGCTGGAAACCGTCGCCCCGATAGAACGGAAAACAGCTGAAACAACACCAGTTGAAACACAACCACCAGCCAATAACGCAACATTGGGCGAAACCAACGCGTTGAAATCAGCAAAACAATATTTAGATTTCATGCCGTTTTCGTATCAGGGGTTAATTGATCAGTTGCAATATGAAAAATTCACCCTGGAAGAATCCACCTATGCAGCTGATAACTGTGGTGCGGATTGGAACGAACAGGCTGCAAAATGTGCCCAAAATTACATTGAAAATATGTCATTTTCTCGTGAAAGTTTAATAGAGCAACTAATTTATGAGGGATTCACGCAAGAACAGGCTGAATATGGTGCGCAGGCTGTCGGATACTAAAATTAAAAAACAAACGAAAACGCCCCACAATCCGTGGGGCATTTTTGAATAAGGAAGGAAGTCAAACCATGAACGCAGTTATTTATGCACGTTACAGCAGTGAACGGCAAACAGAACAGTCAATAGATGGGCAGTTACGTGAATGCCGGGAATTCGCAGAATCAGAGGGAATCACCATTATAGGCGAATACATCGACCGGGCAATCAGTGGGACAACAGATCACCGCCCGGAATTTCAACGCATGATTTCGGATAGTAAATCCAAAACCTTCGGCGCTGTGATCGTGTACAAATTAGATAGATTTGCACGGAACCGCTACGACAGCGCAATTTATAAATCAAAATTGAAATCGAACGGGGTGAAAGTGCTATCGGCAAAAGAACGCATTACAGATAGCCCGGAAGGCATCATTCTGGAAGGGCTGCTGGAGGCTATGAACGAATATTACAGTGCAGAATTAGCGCAAAAAATACGCCGTGGAATGCGTGAAAACATCATTCATGGGAAAACGACTGGTGGAAATATTGCAATGGGCTACAAAATTGGTTCTGACAAACGATTTGAAATAGACGAAAACGCCGCTGCGATCGTCAGACGGATTTTTTCCGAATATGCTGCCGGAAAAACATTTGCAGAAATTTGTGGCGGTTTGAATTCTGCTGGGTACAAAACAACACGTGGAAAACAATTTAGAAACGGAACTATTTCCAGAATTTTGGGGAATCGAAAATACATTGGCGAATATACACTGAATGGTGTCACCGAATCATCAGAATGCCCACAAATTATAGACCGTGAACTATTTGATAACGTGCAGGAATTGCTGGGAAAACATAAATCGAAACACAGACACACAAATCCCATACACGACTACCTATTGACCGGATTTTTAACATGTTCCACATGTGGGAAACCGTTGCGTGGGACTGCTGGAACTAGCAAAACAGGGAAACGGTATTACTACTATGCGTGCCAAAAAAAATGCAATGGCAGGCTGAATGCAGAAAAACTAGAACAGATTGTAATGAATTCTATCACGGAATATCTAACTAGTGAAAATTGCAAACAAATTGCAGCAACAGCCTATCAAATGTACCAGCAGGAACGAACAGAAAATGCAGAATTGAAAACAGCAAAAAACGAATTGAACAATGTTTCAAAAAAATTGGAACGAGCAATCAATGCAATTCTGGCAGGGATTCAGTCTGAAACATTACAAGGAACTATAACAGAATTAGAACGCCAAAAAAAGGCATTAGAAATGGAAATACAACGCCTGTCAACAGCAATGCCGGAATTGAAACTGGAACATTTTGAATATTTCATACAACAGATAGGGGCGATTAAAAAAACCGATGCAGATAATCGTTTAATGATCGACAGCATTGTAAATCGTGTGATTGTTTATCCGGACAAACTAGCAATTCTAATAAATGTTTTGGATAAAACAAACACCCCACCGTTGCAACAAATCAATGCTGCACTAGCAGGGTGTTTGTATAATGATTCGATTGGTGGAGGCGACGGGAATTGAACCCGTGTCCGAAAATCAATCCATGCAAGGTTCTACGAGTGTAGTTTATCTACTAGAATTCCCAAACACATCAGCCGATAAACAGGCGGACCTATTTAGTAGTTCCAATACAATTCTACGGTGTGAACAGGCCGCTGAATCGTTCACCACTGCATGATGCCGCAGCGTAGGCCGTGGTCCTCCTACGGGCGACAGTAGCTGACTTAGGCAGCTACCTGCAGGCTCTTGTTAAAGCTTACAGAAATATTCTTTTTAGCGTTTAATTTTAAACGTGCCCCAGTTTAAAGAGATGGTGCAGCTCTACTCGCTTCTCACACTTCATAATCCCCGTCGAAACCGTTACGCCCCCAATGTTCATTGATTCTGAATCTTGACAGCACGTCGAATTTGACGTTGTGCATCTCGTTCCATAGAGGTTTGCCGCTTATCATACAATTTTTTTCCTTTGCACAAACCAACTTGGACTTTTACACGTGAATCTTTAAAATATAAAGAAATCGGAATCAAGGTCAAGCCATCCTGTTTTACTTTTCCAAATAAACGGTTGATTTCTTGTTTATGCATCAACAATTTTCGAGTCCGCATGGGATCTGTTCGGAAAAGTCCATCTTTCTCATAAGAGGAAATATGCAGCCCTTTTACCAGTAATTCTCCATTTTCAATGGAGCACCAGCTGTCTTTCAAATTCACATTACCGAGCCGAATAGATTTTACTTCATTTCCTTGCAAGGCAATTCCTGCTTCAAAAGACTCAAGAATAAAGTACGAATGTCGAACTTGTCGATTGTCTGCAATTTTTTTTATTCCTTTTGTCTGCATATTCTGCACCTCTTTTCTGATTCAAAAGAATGACTTTCTTCAGTAAAACAAATTTTCTACAGGAAACTGTTTTGGCTGATTGAAGAATATTATATCATATTTCAACGGGTCTGTCAAGAACGGATGATATGTTTTTTGCAATTGAAATTTGTTTTATAAGGGGAAGATTGACAAATCGAATCGAAGGCTATATAATAGTGTGAGAATGTCGGAAAAGGAGTATTTAATATGGAAACATCGGAATTATTCGGTTCAGAAAAAGTCAGTAAGATTCTCCTGAAATTAGCACCGCCTGTCATGCTGGCGCAGCTGATTCAGGCACTTTATAATATTGTAGATAGTTTTTTCGTAGGAAAGGATTCAGAGTCTGGATTGACAGCGCTTTCTATTATCTATCCCATTCAATTGCTGATGATTGCATTGGCAGTCGGAACCGGGGTAGGAATCAATACTGTGATGGCAGCTAAACTCGGCGCTGGAAATCAAAAGGAAGCGGAGGCTTATGCAGGAACCGGAACATCCCTTGCAATCGGAATGTGGCTGCTGTTTGCCGGAATCTGCTATGCAATCTTGCCAGCCTATGCCCGGATGTCCACTTCTTCTCCAGATGTCATTCAAGATGTAGTAGCCTATGGACGAATCGTCTGTGTTTGCAGTTTTGGATTGTTTTTGGAAAGCAACTGGACAAAGGTGATTCAGGCAAATGGCGATATGAAAACGCCGATGTTTGCACAAATTCTAGGAGCAGTGACCAATATTGTATTGGATCCGCTTTTGATTTTCGGCTTATTCGGACTTCCTCGAATGAGAATTGCAGGTGCAGCCGTTGCAACCGTTGCAGGACAGATTGTTGCAGCAGCCATTGTGCTGAAAAAAGGATTTCGTCGTTCTCCTGCCAAAAGCTACTACCCACGTTATATCAAAACGATCTTTCGTCTTGGCATGCCAAATATTTTGATGCAATCCGCTTATACATTTTACATTCTTGGATTAAACTTAATCTTGAGCAGTTTTTCGGATCAAGCCGTTACAGCGTTGGGCCTTTATTACAAATGGCAAACCTTTTTCTTTATTCCGCTCGGCGCCATGCAAACTTGCATTGTTCCGGTAATTAGTTTCAACTATGCTGCAAGATTCATTGACCGCTGTAAGAAAACCTTGTCCACTGCCATTGTTTTTGGCTGGGCGTTGATGTTTCTGGGTACACTTTGCTTTCTGCTTTTCCCGGAACAGATGCTGCGAGTCTTTACATCGGATGATGCAGTAGTGGCAATTGGAAAAATTGGATTCCTATTTGTCGGCATCAGTTTTTTACCAATGGTGACATCGCTGATTTTTCCGGTCTTTTTTCAGGCAACTGGATACAGCTTGAAAAGTTCCTTATTGACGGTGATTCGCACCATGGTATTATTTGTACCACTTGGATTTCTTTTTTCCCGGTTTGGACTGAATCGATTCTGGCTGACATTTCCGGTAACAGAAGTACTTACCAGTCTGGTCGGACTTTTGTTTTACCGACAATTTCTCAAAAATCCATATGTTGCGACTGAAAAAAAGGAAGAACAGCAAATGGTCATGCAGCCTTCTCATCCAGGTGTCATTCTCACCATTGCCAGAGAGCACGGTTCTTCCGGCAAGCAAGTAGGAAAGCGCATTGCGGAGCAATTACACATTCCATTTTACTATAAAGAAATGACCGCACTGGCAGCACAGGAAAGCGGACTGGATCGGGAATTCATTTCTGACATCAATAAAAATGCACCGGATCATCTACATGATATTTATCTGAGCACCCATGTGGTGCAGCAAGCAGTTGTGGCACAAAATCAAATCATTCGAAAGATTGCAGATCATGGAAGTTGTGTCATCGTCGGACGAGCAGCAGATTTTGTACTGCGGGACTATGAATCTGTCATACGAATTTTCTTATATGCCCCAGAGGCCTATAAAATCAGCAGAGTTATGGCACTCTATGGCGACACCAAAGAGGAAGCCATTCGCAACATCCATCGATCGGATGAAGCACGCAGTGCTTATTATCATAATATTTCCGGAAATGAGTGGGGAAACCGGAAATATTATGATCTGCTTGTCGATACATCGATTGGTGTGGAGCAGACTGCAAAAGTGGTTTTAGATTATATTGCTGCAAAAGAGAACAACAAGGCATAAAAGAGATCTATATTACAAAAGAGGCTCTGCATAAATCATGCAGAGCCTCTAAATTTTGTTATTCCATCCGTTTTTTCATACACATCAAACCCAAATTACAAATTTGCCAACTCTTTGCCACTCTGAATAAAATAAAAAAGAAGCTCCTGAAACATTTACTTCAGGAGCTTTTGGCGGAAAGAGAGGGATTCGAACCCTCGATACGCTATCAACGTATACACGAGTTCCAGTCGTGCGCCTTAGACCAGCTCAGCCATCTTTCCTTGACTCAACTATTTCATTATATCAGATCTTCTCATTATTGTCAAGATTTGAGTATGAATAAAATGTAAAATAAAGAAAAATAAACTGATTTTTAGTCTTTGAAATTACTTATTTTTCGCATCCCATTTTTTCTTTATAAAATATCCGCAAATACCAAGCAGCAGCATGGCGAATAAGAAACAAACCGCGAGCCAGTATCTGCCTTTCCAAATGCTTCCACCTAAAAATACAGAAAGCGCCGCCGATGGGAGTCTTGCAAGCGTTGTCAGAACAAATAGCCGCATGGGCTTGATTTTGGTATTAAAGGAAACAATATAGGTCAGTGCATCTTTCGGAAGTCCCGGCAAAAGGAATAAGGCAAATACCAAAACTTCGAGCTTCTTTTCGGTTGCAAGATATGCATACTTTTGCATTTTATCTTCCGAAACAAACAGGGAGACAATGGGACGGCCAAACTTCTGTACCAAATAGTAGACAATGACTGTTCCAAAGAAAAAGCCCACCATAGAAAGCAGCAGTCCAATCCCCTCTCCAAAGAGCAAGCCGCCAATAATCGGAACCGGCCCACCTGGAATTACAGCAATGACCACTTGCGCAACTTGAAGCAAAACAAATAAGATTGGGGCAAAAATGCCAAACGTCTGCATTTTTTGCAAAATAATTGCTTGTCCTTCTTCCGAAGAAAGCAGACGAATCAACGGAATCATGGCAATTGACGTGACACAAAATACAACCGCTAAAATAACAGCTGCAAGAATCACATTTCTTTTTTTATGTGTGCTATCTCGTTTCATACAACATCAGCCTTCCTTAAAACGAAAGCATCCACTCCGAAACTATAATGGAATGATACTTTGAGAAGTTGTTCTTGATTACGATATCCACAACACCCTATTTCATGCAGAAGCAACCAACATTATGATAGATTCCTCCATTTTTGCAGTTCTTCCTGTGCTGTTTTCAGCAGCAACGAACTAGGCGATTCACCACCCATGATACGAGCAATCTCCGCAATGCGTCCTGCCGCATCAAGCGGCTGCACAAATGTTTGCGTTCTGCCATCCTGCACCTTTTTTTCAATCATAAAGTGATGTTCCCCCATCACTGCAATTTGTGCCAAATGCGTCACACACAATACTTGATGATTTTTGGAAACCTCCCGGAGTTTCATGCCGATTTTCTGTGCGGCCTTTCCGCTGACACCTGTATCAATTTCATCAAAAATCATCGTTGGAATGGCATCCTGATCGGCAGTGACACATTGCAGTGCCAGCATAATACGGGACAGTTCGCCGCCAGATGCAATTTTCGCCAGCGGCTTCGGCGTTTCGCCTTTGTTGGCGGAAATCAACAGTTCCATCGTATCCATGCCGTGAATGGTTAACTTTCCGGTCTGATGTGCCACATCCAATACAACATTGGGCATATTAAGAAATTCCAGCTGTTCCGTTACAGCTGCCACAAACTGTGCCGCCGTTTGTATGCGATACTGCGACAATTCTTTTGCCCGCTTAGAAACTTCCTCCAACAGCTGTTCCTTTTCCTTTTGCAGCGTCTGCAACTCTGCCTGATCGCTCTGCATGCTCTGTAATTCTTTTTTGGCTTCCTGATACCGATGAAGCAGTTCATCTCCCGTACATTGATACATCCGATTTAGGCGATAAAGTGCCTGCATCCGTGTCTGCAATTCCTGATACCGCAGCGCGTCGAATTCCATAGAAGACCGAACATTGCTGCATTCTGCTGCAATATCCCGCAGCTCAATGCTTGCAGCCTCCAGCCGCTCTTGCAGCTGCTGAAAAATTGGATTGAATTCCGTATAGGGCAGCAATTCAGAAGATGCCTGCTGAATCAAATCCACTGCACCGATATCCGACTCCTGATCCAATGCGCTTTGAACAGCCTGTAAGGCAGATGCAATCTGCTCCGTATGTTGCAGAAGATTGAATTCTTCTTCCATGGTAGCTTCTTCCCCAGGCTTCAGCTGTAACTGCTCCACTTCTTCCACCAAGCTTTGCAGATACTTTGCCCGTTCCTGCTTTTCCTGTTCGGATTTTCGAAGCTGACTATAGCGTTTGGCTTTCTGCTGCAAAGCACGAAAACTGGTTTGATAAGCAGTCAGCACAGCGCTGTTTCCACCAAATGCATCAATCATATCCATATGTCGTTCCGGCGTCATCAGAATTTGATTGTCGTGCTGTCCATGAATATGAATGAGATGAACGCCCAACTCCCGAAGCATTGAAGCCGTCGCCGTACGCTGGTTGATGCGTGCAATGCTTCCGCCATCTGCTAAAATCTCACGGGTTAAGAGCAGCTCATCCGATCCATCCTCTAACTGATACTGTTTCAGCAATTCCACTACAGCAGGTGGAAGATGCGTAAACAAAGCGGAAATAATGGCACGTTCACAGCCCGTTCGAACCAAATCCCGTGAAACACGCTGACCCAAAACTGCATTGATTCCATGGATAAAAATGGATTTTCCAGCACCGGTTTCACCCGTAAAAACATGCAAACCGGTGGAAAATGAAATACGTGCCTGCTGAATCACTGCCAAATTTTCAATAAACAATTCTGTCAGCATGTCTTATTTTCCTCCTGTTGAATGGGATGATAAGTTTTTGCAAATGCAGCAGCCTGTTCCGGGGTTCGCATCAAAATAAAAATGGTATCGTCACCTGCCAACGTTCCGACAATATCCGGATGCTGCATCCGATCAAACGAAGCACAGGCTGCCTGTGCCATTCCGGCGTGGCAATGAATGGCAACCATATTCCCTGCATAATCGGTACGAATGATTGCCCCCTGCAACAATCCAAATGAAACAACCGATTGAGAAGGCGCCATATACCGATACTGGCCGGTTGTATCCCGCTGCTTGACCAGATGCAGCTGCTGAATGTCCCGTGAAAGCGTTGCCTGCGTCACCTGAATGTCCTGCTGTTGTAGGCGGCGCTGTAAGGTTTCCTGGGTGTCAATGACTTCCTGTTCAATGATGGATAAAATCAGCTGATGCCGTTCTTTTTTGGACACAGGACTCCCTCCTTCCATTCCAGGCTCTTAGTTGGTTTGCTGTCCTTTTATGGTTTGAATCATTTTTTGATTGAGCGAATCAAAAAATGTATTGCCGGACAGATCGATGATGTGCATTTCATACGGAGAACGATAAATTTGCAGACGATGCTGGGCATCCAACGGAACCGGCTGGTCGCCGTCAATGCAAATGTAAACATCATCTCCTGCCGGCTGTTTCAAGGTTAGGCAAAGCTGGCTGTCTTCCGAAAACAAAACCGGACGAACGGTAACAGAATGCGGACAAATCAAGGTCATCTCAATACAAAGCAATTCCGGCTCAATAATAGGGCCGCCTGCGGAAAGCGCATATGCTGTGGAACCGGTCGGCGTACTGAAAATGATACCGTCTGCACGATAACTTCCAATCAAAATGTCTTTTCGATATACAGAAAAGTCCAAAATTTTTGAAAACTGTCTGGAAATGCAAATTTCATTCAAAGCCGTATAATGCTGGATAACATGTCCCTTCTGATCCAGCAAGTCTCCACACAACAACATCCGCTTGGAAACACGGTAATCGCCTGTTTTCAAGCGGCGAATTTGGTAGAGTTCATTCCGTTCCATAGATGCCATAAAGCCAAGTCGTCCCATATTGATGCCGAGCAACTTGGTATCCGTTCCCATCAGATGCTTGGCACAGTGCAAAATGGTTCCGTCTCCGCCAATGGCAATTGCAAAATCAGCTTCTTTTGCCGCCTGGGTAAAATCCTGGAATTGCACATACGACTGATTCGAAAACTCATTCTGATACTGTGGATCAATGGTAACAGCAATGCCGTTTACATGCAGCAGCTCGCACACCTCTCTGGCGCAGGGCAGCGCACCGATCTTTTGAAAATTTGGGAAAATCACTGCATTCATATGCCATCCTCCTATGCAAATGCCTGCCGCACCACCGCAGCCAAATCCTGTGGCTGCGCCGAACTTGTACTATATTGTACAACCGCAAGATATTCTACATTGCCGCTTCCGCCCCGTATGGGCGAAGGAATCAAATGCTGCAAAGAAAGTCCATTCTGTGCCAGACAGGATAAAACCTGTTCCAATACACGCTGGTGAACCGACTGAGAGCGGACAATGCCATGCTTGCCAACACCTTCTTTCCCTGCTTCAAACTGCGGCTTAATGAGAAGAATCGCCATACCGCCCGGCTGCAAGAATCGCACCAATTCAGGAATAATCAAACGCAGAGAAATAAAAGAAACATCGACAGAAAGAAATGCAATCGGTTCTGCAACAGCTGTTTCCGGCAGCTTGCGAATATCTGTCTGCTCCAAGTTAACCACCCGAGCATCCTGCCGCAATTTCTGTGCCAATTGATCCCGTCCGACATCAACCGCATATACTTTCTGAGCACCATTTTGCAGCATGCAGTCCGTAAAACCGCCTGTAGAAGCGCCGATATCCATACAGACTGCCCCTCGCAACGAAAAGGAACCCAAAAGCGGAAGCGCTGCTTCCAGTTTCAGCCCTCCCCGTCCCACATACTGTAAACCAGCATCGGTTACTGCAAGCTGATCGGTTTCTGATACACTGCGTGCTGCTTTGGTACAGACTGTTCCATTGATGGTGACACTTCCCTGCTGAATCAATTCTTTGGCACGCTGCCGGCTGGCTGCATAACCAGATTGAATCAAAGCAACATCAAGTCGTTCCATGCTCGTTCCACTTCTCCCATTCCTGTAAGATTCGTTTCAGCATTGCTTCTTCGGAAAGTCCCATCTGTTCCAGCTGTACCTGCATCGGCGCTTGCCGAATGAAGTCTTTCGGTGCAATCCGGACATATGTCCCGGTATAACCCTGCTCCAACAGCTGATCCCCAAGCAGCTGGGAAATACCGCCATAATAATAGGCTTCCTCGAAAAATAGAATATGCCGATACGATTTGGCAATCTCCACAATGGCTTCTTGGATAGGGAAAATTCGTGTCAGCTTCAGCAAATCACATGGGCAAGCCATCTGATCTGCACGCTGTTTGGCATGATACAAAGCATCATAAATTCTGCCATAGGAAATCAAAAGTGTATCTGTTTTGTGACCGGAAACATGTGTATATTCCGTATTTAAAACAGACTGATCGAAGGTACTGGTATCTCTTCCACGGGGATAGCGAATACCAATCAATCCCTTTTCCTCATAAATACCACGACGCAGACACATGGTCAATTCATCATAGCAGGACGGAGCATACAGAACTGTACCCGGAATGGTAGAAAGATAGGAAACATCGAACAAGCCATGATGTGTCTCTCCATCCTCTCCTACAACGCCAGCCCGGTCAATGCCAAGCACAACATGCAAACCACCAATTGCCACATCATGCAGCAGCTGATCATACGCACGCTGCAAGAAAGAAGAATATACCGCAAATACCGGTGTTTGACCAGATGCGGCAAGCGCAGCAGCAAAGGTAACAGCATGCTGCTCTGCAATTCCTACATCGTAAAAACGGCTGGGATAGGCTCTTGCAAAATGCTGCAACCCGGTTCCGTGCTCCATCGCAGCAGTAATGGCACAAATGGATGGATCCCGCTGTGCAAGACGTGCCAGTTCCTTTCCAAACACATCTGAATAGGAACCCTTTGCTGCGATTTCCGGATTTCCTGTCTCTACGTTAAACTTGGAAATACCGTGATATTCACCTGGATTGCGTTCGGAGGGCAGATAGCCCTTTCCTTTTACAGTCAACACATGGACAAATACCGGACAGTGGTACGTTTTTGCTGCACATAAAACGTCTTCCAATTCCTCCATATTATGCCCATCCACTGGCCCTAAGTATACAAATCCCAAATCCTCAAAGATGGTCGTGGAGCGAAAGATGGTATCCCGGACAGCATCTTTCGAAGACTTCAGCATTTTGATCATGGGAGCGCCGATGACCGGTGTTTGATTCAGTTTGCGTTCTACCCGTTGCTTGGCACGCACATACTTTTCTTTTCCTCGAATGGAAGACAGATACTTTGCAAAAGATCCCACGTTTTTTGAAATCGACATGGTATTGTCGTTCAAAATGACAATCAGATTGTTTTTTGCTTTTCCGGCATTATTCAGACCCTCATATGCCAAACCGCCAGTCAGTGCACCATCCCCTACGACTGCAACGGCATAATGCGTTTGGTCTCCTTGCAGCCGCATAGCTTCGGAAATTCCACCTGCGACGGAAATGGCGGTACTGCTGTGTCCGCTGATAAACGCATCATGTACCGATTCTTCCGGCTTTGGAAATCCGGAAATGCCGTGTTCCTGGCGCAAGGTATGAAATTGTGCATAGCGTCCCGTTAAAATCTTATGCGTATAGCATTGATGCCCGACATCCCATACAAATTTGTCTTTTGGAGAATTGAATACCCGATGCATGGCAACGGTCAATTCTACGGTTCCAAGATTGGATGCGAGGTGCCCGCCCGTTTTGGAAACGGTGGTAATCAAAAACGTTCGGATTTCCTGACAGAGCGCCGTACACTGCGCATAGGTCAGCTTTTTCAAATCCTCCGGTCCATGCAAATGATCCAAAAGGTGATCCTCTGCCATTCGTTGTTTTTTTGTATCCATACGTCAATCGGAGTTGTGGTGCAGTCTCCTCCGTCACCTCATTTCTTTCTTTCCAGCAATTCCTTTGTGAGATCCACTAGAACGGCATGTTCCGCAAACGGCTGCAATGCCTCTATTGCTTCTTGTGTCAAACGATTTGCTTCTTCCCGTGCAGCATCAATTCCAAGCAGGGTCACAAATGTCTGCTTGTGTTCCGCTACGTCGCTGCCAACCGGCTTTCCAAGTACTTCTGTCGTGCTGGTCACATCCAGAATATCATCTACAATCTGGAAGGCAAGCCCCAGACAAGCTCCATAGTGATCTGCCTGCTGAATGGTTTCTTCCGATGCACCGGCTGCAATGCATCCCATTTTGCAGGCAGCCCGAATCAAAGCACCGGTCTTGGCTGCACACATCACCTGTAAATCTTCTACCTGTACATCGGAACGCTGCTCATTTTCCATATCCATGACCTGACCGCCGATCATGCCAAGGTACCCCGTCGCATCCATTAAAACACGCACCAACTGCAATTTTACAGCATCTTTCAAGGTAGAATCCTGCAAAATGGTGTGTACCGCATGAACGGAAAGGCCATCTCCTGCCAGAATGGCAGTAGCTTCCCCAAACGCTTTATGGCAGGACGGTTTTCCACGCCGGTAATCGTCATTGTCCATTGCCGGAAGATCATCGTGAATGAGCGAAAAGGTATGTATCATTTCCAAAGCGCAGGCTGGTGCCATCGCCTGTTCTGCCGTTCCACCGCAAAGCTTGCAAAACTCTAAGACCAAAAACGGACGAATGCGCTTTCCGCCCGCTTCCAAGGCATAACGCATTGCATCGACAACATGCTTCTGCCGTTCCGCCTGTTCATACTGCGGAGCTAGCTGGTCAAGTGCTGCTTCAATCTGCTTTAATTGCGCCTGCATATACTGCGCATGTTCCTGCGTCATGATAAAGCCTCCTTTTCCTCTGCCGGATGTTCTTCTATAGTAAGCTGCTGCTTGGCTGCATCCAGCTCCTTTTGACACTGCATCGCAACTCCCAGTCCCTCCTGATAGAGCTGAACCGATTCTTCCAGGGACAACTCTCCTTTTTCCAAAAGCTGCGTAATTTCTGAAAGCCGCTTCATTTGTGCTTCAAATGTCATGATGCTCCCCTTTCTCAAGTGCCTGTACGGGTATGGTTCCATCTTGCAGCTGAATCACAAGATGATCTCCAGGCTGAATTTGATCAATGGATTCCACTACTTTTTCCTGCTGATAAACGAGGGCATACCCTCGAGCCAATACTTGCAGCGGACTCAGCGCATGCAGTTTGGTACAAAGTGTTTGCAGACGCATCTGCTGATTTTGCAGCAATTGCTGCATGGCACGGTGCAGACGCAACTGATTTTGATGAAGCTGTTCGGCTGCATGCACCGTCTTTTGATGAGGAGATGCCTGCTGCAACCGATGCATCAACCGGAGATACGCCTGCTGATGACGTTCCCATAAAACCTGCATTGCCGTTTGCAGACGATGCTGCATCTGCAAGACCTGCTGCATTAATTGCGCACAATCTGGAACCGCCAATTCTGCGGCAGCCGACGGTGTCGGTGCACGCAAATCCGCTGCATAATCCGTAAGTGTATAATCGGTCTCATGTCCGACTGCAGAGATAATGGGAACCGTACAGTGATAGACTGCCATGACAACCAATTCCTGATTGAATGCCTGCAAATCTTCGGCAGAACCGCCGCCCCGCCCAACAATCAACACATCGCAGTTTTGTGCCTGTGCCGATTCTATTGCATGACAAATCGAGGCTGCTGCCCCTTCCCCTTGTACCTGTGCCGGGAAAACCGCCAGTGTTGCAAGCGGATACCGTCTTCCGATGACGTTTTTCACATCCTGCAAAGCAGCACCTGTTCCAGAAGTTACCACACCAATTTTTTGCGGCCATGCCGGAATCGGACGTTTGGCTTCCTGCGCAAAGATACCAAGAGCCGTCAATTTTTGCTTCAGAAGAGAAAGTGCCTGATACTGAGCGCCTGCTCCATCCGGCTGCATATCAGTTACATAGAGCTGAAATGCACCATCCCGTTCAAACAAGGAAGCCGTCGCTGCTACAATCACATTCATTCCATCTTTTGGGACGAATCGTACACGCTGTGCCAAATTGCGGAACATCACTGCTTTTACACTGCTCTCCGCATCCTTTAAGGTGAAATAAAAATGCCCCGATCGAATGTGATTGGTAAAATTGGAAAGTTCCCCACGCACCAAAATGCCATTGAGCGCATGATCTTCTTTCAGCTTGAACCCAACATAGCGATTCAGCTGAGAAACGCTTAAAATAGCCATTCTGCTCCTCCTTCCTGCAAAGCTGCAAAAACGGCTGCACCGACTGCATTGTCACAGGAAAATTCCGGCTTTGTAAAAATGCCGCCGAATGCATGCTGCAATGCTGGACGAATCCATAGATTGGACATGACGCCGCCGGCATAAAGCACCGACATGGTTCCGACCTGTTTCCAGGCTGCCTGCGTCATTTGATAAATGGTCTCCCGAATCATGGTCATGCAGTAACAGGCAATATCCTCTGGAAGTGCTCCCTGCTTCTGCATCGTGTCACACTGATTCTGCAAACCCGACAAGCAGCAGTTCACGCCTTTTATGGTGGGATGCACCCGGAACGTTTTCTGACTCTTCTGTGCCAGCTGTTCCAGCTGCTTTCCGCATGGGAATTGCAGTCCCAGCATCAACCCGACCCGATCAATTGCCTGCCCGGCTTTTAAATCCAGCGAAGTTCCAATGGGCGTAATTTCCAGAATCTTTGTTGCATGTGGCGTGCAGAGTAAACTGTCTGTTGTTCCACCGCTGACATGAAATGCAAGAAATGGTTGCTCCAGATAGGAAAGGGCATTTGCGCCATATAGCGCAGCCAGGACATGTCCAATCTGGTGAGAAGTCTCGTAAACTGGAACCCCCGTAACAGCTGCAATCGCATGTGCCGTTCCGGAGCCGCATAGAAAGCAGGGCATATAGGAATCTGCTCGGTTGCGGGGCCGTGTGGTGACACCAATTGCAGAAAGCGCTTGCAACGGCTGTGAACAAAGATTCTGTAACAACTGCGGAAGCTGCCGGGTATGATGAAAAACGGCATCGCTTTGCCGCAGCCCTGCTTCACCGGCTTTTACCGGAAGCAATTGTTTTTCCTGACGGACACCTTCCGGCCACAGCCGTGCAGTAGAAGTGGTATAGTTGCTTGTATCCAACCCCAGATACTCAGGCATTGGTTGGTTCCTCCTGTGCAGCAGCATCTGCACCTACCTTTGGCTGACTGCGGGAAATAGCGCCAAGCATGCCATTGATAAAGGCGGTATCTTCCTGATAGGAGTACGCATGAGACAGCGTAACGGCTTCACTGATGGCTGCGTTTACTGGCATATCTTTTTCAAAGTACATCTCATATAATGCAAGCTCTAAGATGGAAAGATTCACTTTTGGAATACGATGTATGCTGCGGCTCTTACTAAATGTACGAATTAACTGCTGAATCTCTTCTTCATGTGCAATGACACCTTCTACCATCTGCTTCACATCCTGATTCACTTCCAGCTGCTGCACCTCTTCCGCAAGTGCATACAATTCTTCCAAAGAATCCGGCTGAAACATCCGTTCAAATAAAATCAAAAAGGCGCATTCTCTTACTTCATGTCTTGTCATAATGACCTCCCAAATCAACAAAGGCTGCCGTATCCCATTCCGATACAGCAGCCTTTGTTTGTTATATTCTCCCTACTGCCAAAAGAAAATCAACGCAATTCTCCCTTTTCGGCAGAGATTATCTTTTTCCAGTTTCCGCACTTCCTGCTGTATCTAGAAGCGTTACCTCTATTATATCAGAAAAATGCAAAAAGTACAACTATTTTACCTCAAAAATTCTGATTTTTTCAGAAGGAACTGAAATTTCTCCCAAAATAACATCCTTGATGGCAGCAGCCTGCGCAGAATCCAGACCCTCTGTCTGTACTACAACCTTTGCGCTTTCCCCATCCAGATACACGATACATTCCTGGTATCCCATAGATTTAATCATTGACTCGATATTACTTTCACTTTCAATCAACTGAGAGGTTTCCACCGCTGCCAAAGCATCTGTTACACGCTCGTCTTCCGTCAAGTCTCCGCCACCCATAATGGTTTGCAACGTAGAAACCGCTTCATCCCGGCTGGCGGAACGATTGAGTCTTGCCTGTGCAAAATAATCGGAAGCGCTTAACGCACCATTTGCCGCTGCTTCTTCCAATGCATCTGAATCCGCAGACTGTTCTTCCTCTGCGGCAGCAGAATCCGAAGCTTCGGATTTTGCCTTTTGACTGCTTGCCTGTGGTGCATTGACAAATTCCGTGTCTCCATATGTAATGGAATCGGAAACCTGCGCCTTCTTCTGTCCGGTCAGATCAGAATCTGACAACGCATAGTTGACATAAACGGCTACGGCCAGCATCAGGGTCAGGCAGGATAAAATCACCTGTTTTTTTCCAATGATAAAGGATGGTTTTTTCATAGTAAGCGATTCCTTTCAAGAAGTTTGTTTTGCAACACATATTTGACTGGTTCGTAAATTCAGTGCCGCCGATACGGCACGAATGATCTGTTCTTTTACCACATTGCGGTCACCTCCTTCACATACAATCACAATACCGTTGATCTTCGGATGCACAATGGTTTCCAGCAGCGGCGATTCCGTCCCACTGCTATTGACCAAAACGCATTGCTGCTGGCTGCTGGAGTGTCCTGCATCTTCGCTGACAGAAGCATCCTGCTGATAGACGTAGGATGCCGTGTTATTGGCTGTCACCAAAACCTGACAGGCGCCGACTCCATCAATACGACCCAGAATCTGCTGCAATTGCTCTTCCAGATCCCGACAGTATGTTTCTGCCGTAAGAAGAGAAGCATCCGTAGCAGATTCCGCAGAAACAGAAGATTTTGTTTCCTTTGAGCCCGTATCATGCAGCCCGGACAGCAGAATCATCACCAGACCAATGACACCAAGCAGTACCACAAGGCGTACACCGTTTTCATGTAGGAGCCACTGTTTGAGCCGTTTCAGCTGTTGGGTATACAAGCTGTTCCACTTCCTTTCCAAAATAAGTTTCCAATACTGCCTGCACAGCTTCTGTTTCATCACTCCATACGGTTACTTTACTGATAGATATGCTGTTGTCCGACTGAATATGCACCTCTGTCTCAATGGATTGCCAAGAGATGTTCTGCTGCGCCAATGCGTCAGCAAGAACCTGCTTCACATTTTCTTGTGCAAGTTGAATGGTCTGATCCGAAACGGCATTCGCAATCGCCTGCGTATCCACCGATTCTGCTGTAAAAAAAGAGGACGCACTCCAATCATCCTTCCAGTGCAAAATGGGCGTAAAAACAGCGAGCAGAAAGACACAGGACAGCAGCAAACTCAATTGATGACTCATCTTTTCATTGGGCTTCATGGCATGCACCAGACCGGTCAAAAGACTCATGACACAGGTAATTCCCACCATTGCCTGCAAGGACTGCATCTTGATTCACCCCCTCAATCCATAATTCCATCCTACATCCTATATTTGTCCGCTGCTCAGTCCGATTACAATAGCAGTCGCCACAAGAAACATCATGGCAAAACACGTAACCACTGCAAAGGTGATGGAAAGAACCTGCTCCGTATTGCGCAGAAGCCGTGCCAACTGCGGAACCGAAAACAATTCCGCAGTGGCAGCTGCCAAAGTGACAACCAAACGATACAAAAATACATGCAGAAAAACCGGTAAAAAGAGCAAGCAAAGAACGATCATTCCAATTGCTCCGGTGGCACTTTTTAAGATTCCAAGGCTTCCTCTTACGGTACTGTATGCATCCGAAACAGCTCCCCCGATCACCGGTACAAAATTGGAAACCACATACTTTGCCGCTTTGGTGGCTGCGCTGTCTGCCGCACCACCTACAAAACTCTGCATGGAAACCACACCCAAAAAAATGGCCATGCAAAGACCAAGCAGCCAGATGGTGACTCGTTTTACGGCACGAATGAATCCGCCCAACGAAACCGATGGATTCACACCGTCTACAATGGACATGGCAAATGTCATGCTCAAAAGCGGCAGCAGAATTCCAGCGAGAAACTGCATGATACAATTGGCAAGTCCGCACACAGCCGCTTGATAGCAGACCGCTGTACCAGTATGTCCGCCTGCTGCCAAAATGCCGGCAAACACCGGTACAAATGTCATCATAAACGAAGCGCCCTGCTGCAAGGTATCCTTCACAGAAAGAAAGCAGGCACTGAGCGGCTGCCCCAACACAAGTGCAGCAGCTAACACACACACCATTTCATAAATGGGGCCTGTCTGCTTTTGCAGCCCGATTCCGCCTACGCTTTGCAGAACTGCCGTAAATAGAATCAAAATCAACAGGATTCCAAATAGTTGAAACGGCGCTTCCGCTTTTTCCACGGCATCTTGGAAAAAAGCGGACAGAATATCCAGAAACTGCAAATCCAGAAAGGAGGACGGATCCCGTATGGAAACACCAAATCGTTCCAGTGCGGAAGAAACGGAAGCATCTACCGACTGAAACAGCGTATCGGCTCCGCTTGCGGCAGTCAGTTCTTCCATAGAATCCTCGGCAGAAACAACCGGACTGCATCCAAAAAGTAACCCGCCAATCACCAGTAACATCCAACATCCTTTTCGTTTCATGATCCGTTTAATACTCCTGTTAAAAGTTCCAGCACTTGTTTCAGCATGGGCAATGCCAACAGTACCAACGTCAATCTTCCCCAGAGTTCAGCTGTCCCTGCCAAAGCTGTCTCTCCGCAGTCCCGGCATAAATCCACTGCCAGATTGGTCAGGTAGCACACGCCCAATGCCTTCCAGATTACCGATAAATAAGACCCCGGCAAATTGGTCTTGGCATATAGCTCCTGAATGGTTTCTGCAATGGGAGATAGGTAGGAAAGAATCGCCAACAAGACGATAACACAAACTCCAATGGAACAAAGCAGCGCCTGTTCCTTGTGATATTGCTTCAACAGCGTAGCTGCAATGGCACCGATTAAACAAATTGCCGCAGCTGTTCCCGTTTCCATTACCATAATCCAAACACCGTTTTCACCTGATCGAACAAGTCCCCAATTTCCTGAATAATCAGCATCAAGACAACAATCAATCCGGCAAGTGTCGTCATCATCGCCTGTTCTTCTCGTTCCGCACGTTTTAAAACAAGATTCAACACCGCCACAATGATACCTGTTCCTGCAATCTTAAAAATTAAATCGATATTCATCGTCTCTCATTTCCTTAGCAAAAAAGAACTGCCAGCAGCAATCCAGCCAGCAACCCCAAACTGCGGTAAAGCTTCCCTTTTTTCTGATATGTGACACGGTAAGTATCCTGAAACCGCTGCAATTGAATATGTGCCTGTGACAAGGCGGAAAGCTGCCCCTCCAAATCCGTTGTCCCAAGTTCTTCCCCCAACTCCAGCAAAACTTCTTTGACTTCTGGTGAAAGATGCTTTTCTGCCTGCACCTGTTCTGACCAAGCTTGTACAAATGGAGTCTGCTGCTGCATATGCGCCGCTGTCTGGGATAAGAACTGGAACTCTTGGTAAACGGAACGATTGGAAAAGGTATCCAGTAATTCCCCGAGCGTACTCATCTGATACTGCATCAGAACTCCCATTTCCCGTAAAAAACTGCATAACTTTTCAGTTCGCTCCAGTTTCATGCGCAGCTTTCCGGAACAAGCCATTCCTGCCATGGCACCACAAAGAATCAAAAAAATCAACCCAATCCATTTCATGTACGCTGTACCTCTTGTATTGCCTGCACCGTTCCGCACGCAGCACCTGTTCCAAGCAGACAGATGTGAGAAAAGACCTGCTCCTGTAGCAGCCTTTGCAGTTGCGGCCGCTGATAAGCGTCCGCAATAGAAGCTGCATGCGCTGTTGCAAGCAGCTTGACACCGCAGCCATGCACTTGCAACAAAGCATCCCGGTCTTGTTCTGTGCTGATTTCATCACAAACCAAATAGCTTGGCGTCATGACACGCAGTCCGGTTAAAATGCCTTCCCATCTGGTAAATCCATCATAAATATCGGTATGGAGTCCCACATCATGCTGCGGCATGCCATGCCAAACAGCTGCCAATTCCCCACGTTCATCCACCAAAGTTACTTTTTCCTGCCTGCCAACCAACCGACATAGATCCCGAAGAACCGTTGTCTTTCCACTTCCAACCGGACCGACCAGCAGCAAGCTGTCCGGCAGTCTTTGATGCAGCCGCTCCAAAATAGATATGGCACAGCCCGGAACAGATCGTGCAATTCGAATGTTTAAACTGCTGATGGATTTTAACTGAGAAAGCTTCCCCTCTTTATAAACTGCTGTCCCGGCAATGCCCACACGATTGCCGCCTTTTATGGTGATGAATCCTTCTGTTAATTCCTTCGTATAATGATAGACGGAATACTCACAAATTGCCTGAAAGGTATCCTGTAAAGCTCGATCTGTTACTATGAGCGCCTGTTCTGGCTGACTGGTTCGTGTCCCATTGGCACAGAGCCACTGCTCTGCTCCATTCATGGTAATACCGATGGGTCGTCCAATCCGCAGGCGAATCTCCTGCATTTCTTCCAGGAGTTGCATCCGTTCCAAAGCAGAGCGGATGGTCAAAGGCAAATACCGAAGGACGGCATGGATATTTTGATGGATTCCATTCATTTGACTTCTCTCGCTTTCTTCATTTGTTACTGCATTCTATGCAGCAACCTGACAAGCTATGCTGTCCATTCTGCACGAAAATGGGCAAAAAAAGAAGCAGTCTTCTGTGTCAAACACAGAAGACTGCTTTCCATTTTATGATGTTCTGTTATCAACAGATCCTTAAAGTGCAAAAGAACCCGTTTCGCCGTTGATTACATAGTAAACCATGTCTTCTTCCGGCTTTACATAAAGCTGTACATCCTTAGCGGCTGTTTTTGCCTGCTTGGTTGCATCTGCCCAATTCTGTACGGCCTGCTCTGCCAGATCATCTGTAGAAAGGTCTTTTCCGCCATACTGCAAGTTTACTGTTACGGTCTTCTTTACACGTGGTGCAGCTGTCTTCTTTGCAGCTGGTGCCTTCTTTGCAGCTGGTGCTGCTTCAGCGGCAACCGGTGCTACAGTTGCTTTTACAGTCTCAACGGTCTCTACAACCGGCTTTGCGGATGTTGTCGGAGCAGTAGCTGCTGTTGTTTTCTTTGTTGTTCTAGCCATGATTGTTTCCTCCTTCAGTCAGTCATGAAAACTTACTTGTTTACGGTTTCCTTCAGGTTTTTACTTGCTTTAAATACCGGTGCTTTTGATGCAGGAACCTGAACCGGTTCACCGGTACGAGGATTCTTACATTCCTTTGCATTGCGCTGCCGTACTTCAAAAGCGCCAAAACCAGAAATTGTTACCTTATCTCCAGCTGCAAGTGCATCAGTAATTGCAGCAAAAACACCTGTTAAAACACGTTCTGCATCCTTCTTGGTGCAATTTGTCTTTTCTTGAATTACCTGAACCAAATCTGCCTTTGTCATTCTGATATCCTCCATAAAATTTAATCTATGTGAATTATATACCATTCCGAAACGTTTGTCAAGAATTTCACGTAAAACTGACATTTGCACGGATTTTGCTTGCTTTTTTTAGAATTTTTTATGAAAAAGCACTTATGAAAAGAAGCGAAACAGATTCCAACTGGAAAGTGTTTTCTTTGGAGAAACGACGCTTTCCATGCAGCCCCTGTAACCAGCAAGCAGCCGTCAAAAGACAGCTGCTTGTGTTTCCTTTTCTTTTTATTGTTCTGTGGAATCGGTACTGGTAATAGACTGCGATTCTTGTTTTAGATCTGCCACTTTTTTGATATGATTGCCAATAATTTCTGAGACATCGGATATGGTAATAAACGCACTTCCGTCATACTTGTCTACAATATCTTTCAGATCCGTTAGTTCCAGTCGAGTCAGGACACAGTACATCATATCCTTTTTTCCACTGACCATTCCTCTTGCGTCCAGGATGGTCATGGTTCTGCCAAGACGATGATAAATTTCTGTTGCAATTGGTGCGGCATCGTTGCAAATAATGATGGCTTGTTTGGCCTGATTAAATCCTTGTTCCACATAGTCGATGACTTTGGAGGCAATGATATACGTCAGCAGCGACAGCAGCGCACGATCGGGTCCAAATAGAAATCCGGCAACTGTAAAGATAATCAAGTTAAACACCAAAATAATCTGCCCAACTGAAATGGAGGAATGCCGGCTGATCAGCAAGGCCATCAATTCTGTTCCATCGATACAGGCGCCGCCTTTCAGAACCAGTCCAACGCCAACGCCCAACAGCATGCCACCAAATACAACGGACAGCATCTCATTGTCCGTAATGGCGGAAAAATGATGCAGATAGGCAGTCACAGCTGTAAACAGCAGCATTGCATAGGCATAGGCGATTGAAAATCTTGGTCCAACTGCCTTCCATCCAACCACAATGAACGGTACATTCAAAAGCAATGCAATGACACCCAGCATCCAGCCGGTTTGATACTGAATCATCAGCGCAATGCCAGTTAGCCCACCGTCCAATACGGAATTGGGCACCAGAAAAAGTTCCAGCGCAGCACCGTCTATGATGACACCTAAAGTAATCATCAAATATCGAAACAAGGTAGATCGTATTTTCTTTCTATTTTGTTTGGTAAGCAAGGTGTTTGTCCTCCTTTCTTGGAACCCTCTGTTTCTCTGCTGCATATTCTGTAATGGGAACCATTCCCAACCAATGAAAGAATCGAGGGTGTATCTCATTATGCCAAACGTTTTTTTGAGTCCATCTACACAGGAATGGAATCAATATATCAATGGCGGAACAGAAGAACAATATATGAATTTAATCGCAGACCGCATGGAGCCATATCTGCGTTCCAGCGGCATTGCTTATGTTCGAAATGATCCGTCCCGCAATGTAGCCGGTGCCATCAAGGATTCCAATGCTGCTTATTACGATGTGCATTTAGCCCTGCACAGCAATGCTGCACCGGAAGCACTCAGCGGCATGCTGCGTGGCATCGACATTTACTATTCTCCGTATGATAAAAGCAGTGAGTATCTTGCGAATATCATTGCAAATAACTTCAAGCGCATTTATCCGCTGCCGGATAAAACCAATACCCGTCCGACAACCGTGCTCGGAGAGGTCACACAAACAAAAGCTGTTGCGGTACTCTGTGAAATCGGCTACCATGACAACGAACAGGATGCTACATGGATTAAAAACAATCTACAGGCAATCGCTGTAAATCTGGTGATGTCCCTATGCGATTACTTTGGCATTCCTTTCGTAGAAGCCGGCCCGGTTCGGCAGGGAATTGTTGCAACAGACGGAAGCGGTCTGAACATCCGAAGTTATCCCTCTACTGACAGTCAAATCCTTGGCAGTATTCCGAACAATCAATATGTAACGATATACGGGCAAACCGGCAACTGGTATGTCATTTCCTATCAAGGCATCATCGGCTATGCCAGCAGCGACTATATTGTGCTCCAGTAAATCATCTTGTGGGAAGTCTGTTCCGTATCTCTGCGGAACAAGCTCCCGCAATCAAACAAGTGCGTCAGCAAGTGTTTCCAACGCTTGCATCGTCTCTGGTTTCACAGCAGATCGAATGGTAACCATTGGTTCTACGATGTGGATTTCCTTCATGGCCTCCAGCAGTTCCTTCATCTTTTTTCCGGCAACCGGTGCCCAAGATCCATTTTCCACAATCCCAACTGTTCGATTTTGATAATTCTTAGAAAGCAGATGCCGCAAGAAATCTTCCATTACCGGAAAGATACCGCCGTCATAGGTCGGTGCTGCCACAACCATCCGATCATACCGAAAGGCGTCTTCCACAGCTTCTGCCAGATCACAGCGGGACAAGTCCATTACGACGACTTGCTGCACGCCCTTCTGCTGTAGCATAGCAGCCAGTTTTTTCGCAGCATCTGCTGTATTGCCGTGAATGGAAGCATATGCAACAAGCACGCCCGGATCTTCCGGATGATAGCTGCTCCAGGTGTCATACTGTTTCAAATAATGAGACAGATCTCCTGTCAAAACAGGGCCATGCAGCGGACAAATGGTGGCAAGTTCCAATGCAGATGCCTTTTTCAAAAGCGTCTGTACCGGGCCGCCATACTTGCCGACAATATTGAAATAATACCGGCGCGCTTCACAGTCCCAGTCTTCTTCCGTATCCAAAGTGCCAAACTTTCCAAATCCATCCGCAGAGAACAGAACCTTTTCTGACTGTTCATAGGTGACCATCACTTCCGGCCAATGTACCATCGGGGCAAGAATGAATTGCAGCGTATGCGTACCGAGCGACAGGGTATCCCCTTCCTTTACCACAAGCTTCCGCTTGGAAAAATCAAAATCAAAGAAATTGGACAGCATCTGGAATGCCTTGGCATTGGTGACTAGCTGCATGGAAGGATACCGTTCTGCGAGCACCTGAATGCTGGCAGCATGATCCGGCTCCATATGAGAAATAATCAGATAATCTGGTGTGCGGTCACCGAGCACCTGCTGGACCTGTTCCAGCCAGGCTGCTGTCGCACGCCGATCTACAGTATCCATAATAGCAATTCGATCATCTAAAATGACATAGGAATTATAGGAGACCCCATGGGGTACAACATACTGACTCTCAAACAAATCAATCGTCGGATCATCCACTCCAACATACTGAATGGATTTCGAAATAACTGGATGCATAAAGAATCCCTCCTCAAAGTAATTCGGCAGAACCTACTCTGCAATTGTGTGAAAACTATAATTAAGTTTAGTATATCAACTTTAAAAGCTAGATTCAATGCAATTCTGTGATCATGTTATTTTCTTTTTTTAAATAGGAACGCACTGAAAAAACAAAGCGCAGCCTAAACCGTTTCAGTTCAGGCTGCACATTTTTCCTATGATTCAATTGTGAATGGAAACAAACTGTCCTTAGCGAGAAGCGTCCGCTTCTACTTTTGCGGCATGCTTGCGATCCAATTCCTTTTGCCGTTCCGCATCTTCTGGATTGGTACCTCCATTTTTCGGAAATACAAACTTCAGCAAAATCGGCGTCACAATGGTTGTAAATACAACCATAATAACAAGCGGTGTCATAAACTTTTCACTCATTAAGCCAACAGACGCACCCTTATTGGCAACAATCAATGCAACTTCTCCTCGAGAAATCATACCAATTCCGATTTGCAAGCTTTCCTTATTGGTATACCGCATGATTTTTGCACCCAGGCCGCATCCCAAAATCTTGGTCAGCACAGCAACCAGCATGAGCAACAGCATGAAGATCACCAGAGAGGAATTCAATCCCTTTAAGGTCATTGCAAGACCGATGTTGGCGAAGAAAATCGGAGAAAGCAGCATATAGGAGAGGGTACTAAATCGGCTGACCACGTACTCATTTTTCTTCAAGCCGGAAACAGCCAGACCTGCTACAAATGCACCGGTAATATCGGCTACACCGAACAATACTTCTGCACAGAAGGAAAGAACCAAGCAGAATGCAAACGTTACAATGATATGCCGGCGAAGGTTTTCATTGGAGGCTTCTCTCCATTTTTTAAACCACTTGTGATAAACCACTGCTGCAATTCCGGCAAACAGGAAAAATCCAAGGATGTTTACAAATACGGTCGCAACACCGCCGCCGGAAATATGCATCAAATTGTTGATAATGGAAGAACCAAAAGTAGCAGCTTCCCCTGCTTCACTGGTACCGCCCAAGCTAATTACAATGGTCAATGCAATAATGCCAAGAATATCGTCAATTACAGCAGCGCCCAAGATTGCATTGCCTGCCCGTGAACTTAATGCCCCGAGTTCCTTCAGCGTTTCTACCGTAATACTTACAGAAGTTGCCGTCATGACAACACCGATGAAGATATTCTGCCACATCAAAGTCGCCATACCTTCCGTTTGTTCCGTATTGAAGTAATGCGCCAGGAAAAATCCGCCAATTAGCGGAACAATCACGCCAAATAAAGCGATGACAAAGGAAGCAAGTCCTGCCTTCTTCAATTCTTGAATATCCGTCTCCAGACCTGCACTGAACATCAGAACAATGACGCCCAATTCTGCCAGGCTGGTGATCAAAGAGTTTCGCTCAACAACGTCGAGCACCATCGGCCCCAGGATAATGCCGGCAGCCAGCGCACCGACAACCTGCGGCAGGCTGATCCGTTTTGTAATCAACCCCAATAACTTCGTGGCTAAAAGAATGATTGCAATGGTTAATAAGTAGGAATAATCCGTTCCAAATAAAAAGCTTTTTACTGCTTCCATTTTGAAATCCTCCTCCGTAAAAATAGATTTGCAATTGGTCAAAATCAGAATCCGTTCCAGTCAAAACCTGGAAGAAATTCCGAACAAACGCATAGATCCTCTCCTTCTACGAGCTTTTTCCAATTGCAGAAGCAGTTACAGTTCAGCGATAGACGCTCTTCTGTAAACCTTGCAAACAGTTATAGTGTATCTTATTTTTTTATTTTTGTCAACAAAATATTATAAAAAAAATAAACGCATTGTATGAATCATAAATAAAATGAAAACAATTTAAAAATGCGATAAAATCAAAAACCCTGCAAGCGCATATGCTTGCAGGGTTTAGAATGCATCCACATAGGAAAGGAAGATTGATTTTCAAGTCCTATTTTCACACAGGAAACGGAAAAATTTCCGAAAAAGCAGATGCAGATTCCGATGCGGCTCGGTTCTTAATGCAGCTTTTTTTTGCTGACGATTTGATCGTACACCCGCGCTGTCAGCAAATATACTGCTGTGTATAGCAGAGCAAAGGCAATAAAACAGCAAATGGTGCAGAGGATATAGAGTTTTACATTGGTTAGATACATCATAGCGAGAAGACGTTTGAAGATCGGAAAGGCAAAAATCAGATGCACGCCCGTCATCAGAAGCGGAAGGAAGAACACAAGCAAAACCTGTGTATGAATTGACTGCTTTACTTCACTCAGACTCATGCCGACCTTTTGCATGATGGTGAAACGCTCTGCATCCTCATAGCCTTCTGAGATTTGCTTATAGTAAATCATCAGAATGGTTGCAATGACAAACAGCGTTCCTAAAAATGCGCCGAGGAAAAACAAGCCGCCGTAAAGCTGTATCACATTGCTATGCCGTTCCACCCGGCAATCCATCTGCAAATTGGGATCTTGTACAAGAAGCTGCTCTTTTAGCGCATCACAAAATGCTTGCTGCGATTTGTCATCACCCGAAAGACTCATTCCATAGAAGGTACCAAATTCCCGAAAGGTACCGCCCTTTCCATACTGCTTTTTCGGCTGCACATCCAATTGATGCAGCAACTCTGGATCACGAACAACCATCTGAATGGTTGCGATACCAGCTGGATCGGATGCCGCAGTTCCTTTTGGCAAGAAGTTAGAAACCTGTTTTTTAACGGAATATGTTTGATCAAAAACCTGAATACTCGAAAAATCATAATGCCCATTGCGTACGGAAAGCAGCACTTCCCCATCCTGTAACGTCTCGTTGGTTCCGTAGTTCCGATTGTAGTCCTCCAATGGAATGCAAACCAGATCCAAATACGCTCCATTGGCCAAACTGTTTGGTTTCAACAGCTGAAACTGATTGCCATCCTGTACAGCATAAAAGGACAAATAGGAATAAGAAGTACGATCCTTTATAGAAACCGGCTGCTTCTTTTCCAGCGATGCGAGCTGTGCTTCAATTTCTGTCTGTATGTCTTCCCCGGCATAAATGGCACAATCATACGGATAACGAGTCTGCACCAAATCCGTTATTCCAATCAGCAAACTACTGGTGGTAGACAACATGACCAGCACCATTGTGGAAAGAACACAAATATTAGCAAGTCCAACTGCATTTTGTTTCATACGATACAGCATACCGGAAACTGCTGTAAAATGCCGGGTCTGATAGTAATAGCGTTTGTTCTTCCGGAGCATCTTCAAAAAGGCAATGCTTCCGGCGGTAAAAAGAAAATAGGTACCGGCAATGACCAAAATTACGGCGATAAAGATATAGGAAACCACTTGAACAGGAGCCTGAACCGCTACAGCAATGGCATACCCAATGCCAAGGCAAAGCACACCAAGCACAGCAAGCAGCCCTTTTGTTTTGGGTTCCCGTTCTCCAACCTGTCCACTTTTCAACAGTTCAATCGGATTGGAAAGATGAATCTGCCGCATGCCATTTAAAAAAATGCAGCAAAAAACAATGGCAAACAGTACCAGTGTCCGTACAATAGCAGGCACGGAAATATAGAAACCAAGCGCAATCTCCGTATCCAGAATCCGCACAATTAATAAGTACAGCAGTTTATCAAATGCAATCCCAACTAAGAAGCCGCCAATCCATGCAATGAGGGCAATATATAGCGTTTCAAACGCCAGCACACGAGAAATGTGTCGCTTTTCCATGCCAAGAATATTGAATAAGCCGAATTCTTTCTTGCGGCGCTTCATCAAAAAGCTATTGGTATAGAACAGGAAAATGAAAGCAAAAATCGCTACAATTTTACTGCCAAAATCCAGCATCGTTTGAACCGGTGCACTTCCTGGCAGGTTTTGAATATCCGCATTCAGAGAAAGTGCTGTTATGATGTAAAACATGGCAACCATCAGCACACAGGTTACAAGATACGGTAGATAGACCTTGCTGTTCTTCTTCAAATTATCCGCCGCAAGCCGTGCATAAAATGCCTTACGCATGGTTCTCACCACCCGTCGTCAGCAAAGTTAGGGTATCGGAAATTTTCTGATACAGCTCTTCGTTGGAACAATTTCCTCTATAAAGCTGATGAAAGACTTCCCCATCCTTGATAAACAGCACGCGTCCGGCACAGCTTGCAGCCTTTGTAGAATGGGTTACCATCAAGATGGTCTGCCCGTTTCGGTTGATGTCTGCAAACACACGGAGCAGGCTGTCTGTTGCATGCGAATCCAGTGCACCGGTCGGCTCATCTGCAAGAATTAGTTTGGGATTGGTAATGATGGCTCTTGCAACAGCTGCCCGCTGCTTTTGTCCGCCGGATACTTCATACGGATACTTTTCCAATAATTTCTGTATGCCAAGCAGCTCCGAAATGGGTTGCAGCCGTTGTTCCATTTCCGGATACCGCATGCCAGATAAAACCAGCGGCAGGAAAATGTTATCCTTTAACGTAAAGGTATCCAGCAAATTGAAATCCTGAAATACAAATCCGAGGTTGTCCCGGCGAAAGGCAGAAATTTCCTTTTCCCGAATGGTGGAAAGAGACTTTCCTTCCAAACAAACTTCTCCTTTTGTCGGACGATCCAGCGCTGCTAAAATATTCAGGAGCGTGGTTTTTCCGGAACCAGATTCGCCCATAATTGCCACGTATTCCCCCTGCTCCACAGAAAATGTCACATTTGACAATGCCTTTACGGAATTGCTGCCCAATCGGGTAGTATAAACTTTTTCCAGGCCTTGTACTTCTAATATTGCCATAAAAATGACCTCCTTTATGTTTCTGTATCCAGTATAACATAATGGTTCCCGCTGCAACATCGATTCGTGTGACATTTCAGCAGATTTATGTGACATTTTTGTAAGACGGCAGCACAACTGCGCAACCTATCTGTACCTTAACATAAAACAAGCTCTTAGATTCTTTCTGATTCCCGATGCAAATCCAGTGAAAACGTACTTCCTACCCCCACTTCTGATTCTGCAAAAATACGATTGGAAAGCCGATCCATTATCTTTTTGCAAAGATACAGTCCCAGTCCAGTCGACTTACGATTGGCTCTCCCATTGTATCCGGTAAACCCTTTTTCAAAAATACGGGGCAGATCAGCGGCGTCAATGCCAATTCCGGTATCGATGATCTGCAAGACCTGCTTCGGGGTAACAGAAATGGTGACACTTCCCTGTTCGGTGTATTTTACAGCATTGGAAAGCAGCTGCTCAATTACAAATGCCAACCACTTTTCATCGGTCAAAACAACTTGATCGGTTCCATCATAGTACAGGCGGATTTTCTTGCGTATAAACTGCGGCGCATACTTTCGAATGGCACCACGTATGATTGCATCCAAACAACAAGACTGAAACACAAAATCTGAAGCAGAACTGTCCAATCGTAAGTAACACAGCACCATCTCTACATATTGCTCAATTCGAAACAGTTCCGCCAAAAGAGCACGATGTTCTTCCGTATCCTCGCTTTTCAAAATCATCTGCATCACCGATATTGGCGTTTTAATTTGATGCATCCAAGTGGTGTAATAATCCATGCACTCAATTCGTTCCTGCTGAAATTTTGTTTCATTTTTCTGATACTCGTTGCGAAGCGCCAGCACCATTTTTTGATAATCTTCTTCCAAAGGACTTTTGGGAGCAGGCAGTTCTTCCGTTACAAGCAGAATGTTTTGGAGCAGATGCATCCGTTCTTTCTGTTGCTTGCGGAATCTAAAAAAATGAATCGTCTCTACAACCAGCAGCAAAAAAAGACAGAGAAAAAAGGCATAGCCGACCGCTTCCAATTCCAAACGGTATAAAGAAAACACCACTATAAAAATGAGTACAAATGCACCCAATAACATCCAATTCAACCGATATTGGGAAAGATACTTCATCCACAATTTCATCATTCAATGAGATACCCTCTGCCAACTTTCGTCTTAATGAAGTCCGAAAGCTGATACTGCTCCAACTTTTTACGCAGTCTGGTAACGTTTACCGTCAGCGTATTTTCTTCTACGTAGCAGTCATTTTGCCATAGCTGAATCATGAGGGTGTCTCGTTCCACAACCTTTCCTTTATTTTCCAGCAAAACACGCAAAATCCGGAATTCATTTTTGGTCAAATCGATTTGCTGCCCCTGATACGTCAAAGTGGCATCGTCCAAATTCAGAACAGCGCCCCGATGTTCCAAAACAGGCGCTGCCTCCGTCATGCAGTAGGTGCGCCGCAAAATGGCTTGCATCTTGGCAATCATGACATTGGGATCCACCGGCTTTTCCAGAAAATCATCTCCACCCATTTGCATCGCCATGACAATATTCATATTGTCAGAGGCGGAGGAAAGAAATACAATCGGAACGCGAGACTGCTTTCTGATTTCTGTACACCAATGGTACCCGTTGAAAAATGGAAGCATGATGTCCAATAAAACCAAATGCGGCTGATAAGCTTGAAACTCCGGGAGGATATTTTTAAAGTCCCGTATACAATGAACGTCATAATTCCACGCAGTAATCTGTTTTTTCATAACGGCTGCAAGTGCACTGTCATCCTCCACCATTAAAATTTTATACATTGATTGCGCTCCTCCATGGTAAACAGCATGACTCAGATGGAAACATACTCTGGATCCGTATTTTCTGCAAGAAGATGCGCATCAATTCGTTCCCGGCAAACGGCATCTCCAATTACAATTAAAACCGACTGCCCCTCTGCAACGGGTGCAAGCTCTATTTTCTCCTTGGTTGCGTTGACCTTTAACCAGCCGCCTTTGGCAGTCGGCAAAGCACCCTTGATGCGGAAAATGGTTCCGCAGGCAGGATCCTGCAAGATGGTCTGCACCATAGAGGTGATATGATCTTCCGGAAGCCGAACATGCATAAAGTAATGCACTTCACTCTGTATGGTTTCTGCATGATACTGTTTGACATAGCTGCTGGTTCGATAGCCGGCAGACAGCAGCGCATCATAATCCTGTTCCGTGAGTGCATCCCAGTCTTTGATGAGCAAATCACTTTTTTGAAATTGCCGCTTGCACTGAATGCCCGTCAGGGAACGGTTCAAATGCTGAAGGATGCGTTCTGAAAGTTGCTCAATGGGTTCAGCGCTTGCTTGCAGTTTACTCAAAATCAACTTTCCACAGCAAGCTGCCTCCGAGGCAAGCAGATACTCCATCTGTGCAGAAAGCACCTCGTCCATTTGTGCATCCACAATGGTTAAAATGCTGCCAATTTCAAACCAGCGATCCAGTGGAGATTCATACAATGTATCAAAAAATTCATCCATGTCAAAAATGCCGGATGGCTCCATGATGATTCGGTCGAACTGCTGCATTCCCAAAGCAATCAGCTGCGTTTTGAAGCGCCTTTTATGACAGTTCGGGTCACCGCATCCGGATATCATTTCCAACTTGCAGGCATCACATTTCAAATCTTGCAGCAGCATCATATCGACATTCACAGCACCGAAATCATTTTCCAGAATGGCAATCTTTTTGCCCTGTTCCAAAAGATGTTTTGCATACCGATGAATAAATGTTGTTTTTCCGGAACCTAAAATTCCAGTAATCAAATCAATTTTTGTCAAGCATCTCATTCCTTTCTACTGAAATCACCTGTTATTCCCTTCTAATCAGGCTCTTGGTTTCATTATAACACACGCTGCTGTGTTTGTCTACTTTTATCCACTTGCTCTCATTTTGAAATAGCACCTTGACTTTGCTGGAAAAATGTTGTAATATGATAGAGGTGCAGCTGCACCCAAACCACTCTGTCAATAGACAGACAAAGGAGAATCAGAATGAATATTGTATGTTTGGATCTGGAAGGCGTATTGGTACCGGAAATTTGGATTGCATTTGCAGAAGCAAGCGGCATCCCGGAATTAAAAAGAACCACACGAGACGAACCGGATTATGATAAATTGATGACATGGCGGCTGGGCATTTTAAAAGAGCATGGTCTTGGTTTAAAGGAAATTCAAGAAACCATTGCAAAAATTGATCCTCTGCCTGGTGCAAAAGAATTCTTGGATGAACTCCGTGCCATGACACAGGTCATCATCATCAGTGATACCTTCGTACAGTTTGCAGGTCCTCTGATGAAGAAGCTGGGCTGGCCGACTATTTTCTGCAATTCCCTGGAAGTTGCAGAAAGCGGAGAAATCACCGGTTTTCAAATGCGGGTGGAAAACTCCAAGCTGACCACGGTTCGGGCGCTGCAATCCATTGGATATGACACCATTGCCAGCGGAGACAGCCACAACGATCTTGCCATGATTCAAGCAAGCAAGGCTGGCTTCCTGTTCCGGAGCACCGAACAAATCAAAAAGGATTACCCGGAAATTCCTGCTTTCGAACAGTATGAAGACCTGATGGAAGCAATCCGAAAGGCATTATAAGCAGTAACATGCTATCCTGCATGGCGGTTCCCTTGCGGCATCTTGTTCCGCAAGGGAACATTTTATCTATTTTTTCAACCATGCAAGAAAAGCATCCAACTGTGTCATACTACCTATAAACGCTGATTCCGAAACGGTTACAGGCTGCGTTCTGTAACCAGACCGATTAGGAGGCATATGACACAGCATCAATCATCCATTCGACGGCTTTCTGAATTGGGGCTGCTAAGTGCCCTTCTCATCCTACTGGCATTGACCCCATTGGGATACCTGCATCTATCCGTTTGCTCCATTACATTTTGCATGATTCCGGTGGCAATTGGTGCCGCACGCTATGGTTCCGCCGCCGGTGCAGGACTGGGCGCACTCTTTGGCGCTACGAGTTTTCTGCAATGCTTCGGCGGCAATCCCATGAGCACCGCTTTGTTCAGCATTCAGCCCATTCGTGCAGTCCTACTCTGTTTTGTTCCACGGATTGCAATGGGATTCTGTACCGGTCTGCTTGACCGAATTCTATGGAAACGCTGTACGATTCTAAGTATCCGCTATGCCTTGACGGGACTTTGTGCGGCGTTGTTCAACACGATTTTTTATGTGACAGCGCTGCTTCTGCTGTTTCGAAACACCGATTGGATTCAAAATAGCTGGAACACCCTAGCACCTGGAAAGCCAATCTTTGTCTTTATTTTCGCATTTGTTGGCGGAAATGCTCTTGCGGAAGCCGTTGTTTCGGCTGTATTCACAAGTGTAATCTGTACCCGCCTAGAAGCAACCTAAAAGGAGGGATTCCCTGCATTATGGTCCTTGCAATTGATATCGGAAACACCCACATTGTTGTGGGCTGCTTTCAAAAAGACCGCATCGTATTTGTGGAACGTATTTCCACCAACCGAACCAATACCACATTGGAGTATGCTGTTTCCTTCAAAACCATTCTGGAAATCTATCAGATTCCGGTTTCAGAAATTGAAGGAAACATCATTGCATCTGTTGTTCCGTCTGTTACCAATACCGTCAAGCGCGCTGTTGAAACCATTACCAAACAGGAAACACTTCTGGTTGGTCCCGGCATTAAAACAGGACTGCATATTACCATTGACAATCCGGCTCAGCTTGGCTCGAACTTGGTTGTAACAGCAGTTGCTGCGCTGCACACCTATCAAGCTCCCATTGCCGTCATCGACATGGGAACTGCCACCACCATTTCTGTTATCAACAAACAGGAAGAGTATGTCGGCGGAATGATTCTGCCCGGTGTCGGTATTTCTTTGGCAGCATTAACAGAAAAAACCTCGCTTCTGCAAACCATTGACCTGCAAAAGCCAAAAAAGATGATTGCAACCAACACAGTGGACTGCATGCGAAGCGGTGTTCTGTATGGAACCGCCTATGGATTGGACGGCATCTTGCAGCAAATTGAACAGGAAATGCAGCAACCTGTCACAGCGGTTGCGACAGGCGGCTTAGCGGAAGTCATCATTCCCTACTGTCGATATCCCATCACATTGGACAGTACCCTTCTGCTGAACGGTATGCGCATCATTTATCAAAAAAACAGAACACAAAAATCATAAGCGGAGACGCTCTGCCATCTTTGCTGCCAAACGTGCAAAGCAGTACGAAATAGCTTCTTCACAAATCTACAAATTTCCTGCAAAATCACGAAAATACAGCTTGATTTTTTACAGACGCTATGCTATAATGAAATTGTATAAGAGGCATTTCATGCAGCTTATATACTTTTTTGTGAAAGGAGTCTTGTACATGCAGTATACATATGTACCGCACGGCGTCTGTTCCCGTCAAATTGCGATTCATGTTGAAGACGACACCATTCAAGATGTAAGCTTTGTCGGCGGATGCAATGGAAACCTAAAGGGCATATGTGCGCTGGTAAAAGGAATGAAAGTTTCGGATGCCATTGAAAAGTTGGAACACATCCAATGCAATGGACGGCCGACTTCCTGCCCGGATCAGCTGGCACAGGCTCTGAAGCAAGCATTATAACAGAAAGAAGCCGGAAGCGTAGATGCACATGCGGTTCCCCTTAATTTTGTTACGATAGGGAAAAGAACCATCTGAGGACAATCAGACGGTTCTTTTTTCTCTTTTCTATTCATTCAACAAGCAAACTGCTCCGGTTTCTAAGCCGGAGCAGTTTTTTATCGGCAAGCGTTCCATTGCTGCAAAGCTGGATCGTTTGTCTCATCGATATCCAGATAATTCTTTCCGCTGTAGGCATGAATGGCATCCACCAAATTCTGCACATACGATACAGCCGGTGCAGTGTCCGCTTCACTGGCATACCATACCAAAGACTGCCCAAATCCATATCCACGCATCTTGGAAATGGGTGCATTCCACTGAACACGGTTTTGTTCCTCATACGGCAGCAAGACGCAATCTTCTTTTTTGGCTTTCACATTGAAATTCTGTATGTAGCCATTTTCAAACTGCAACACCTGATAGAAACGATACACCCATGCATGCTGATACCAACCGACCACTTTGTATTCGTTTCGTTCCTTTGTAGCGCACCAGACAACCAGTACATCATCCAGTTCATTCAGATTTTTGGCACAGGTATCGATCCGTTCAATGTGCAGCTGATTGTTGACACGATTTGCACTTTTGTAGCCGTTTTTGAATTTTGTCTCAAAAAAGCCATAGCAGTTTACGCCGTCTGCTTCTGTTGAAACCGCCTCAAAATTATAGGCTTCTCCGCCATTTCCGTTTTCTCTTACAAAAGCACCGCCGTTGTAAATAGGGTCCTTCTCCGATACGCCTTTATAATATTTCATCCAGCCTATTTTACAAAAAAGAATTCTCATCAGTCATTCTCCTACGAAATCAAATTCTCATACATAGCAATATAATCCAATGCAGAATGATCCCAGCTGAAGTCACATGACATTGCGCGCTTTACCAATGCATTCCACTTCCTCTTGTCGGCAAACAGCGCACAGGCACGCTTTACAGCATCCAACATATCGCCGGCATCATAAGTTTTAAAGGTAAAGCCATTGCCGGAAGGATCGCCTGCATCGGTTACAGAATCTTTTAAACCACCGGTTTCCCGTACAATTGGAATGGTACCATAACGCATGGCTACCATTTGTGCCAGACCACATGGTTCATTCTGTGACGGCATCAGGAAGAGGTCTGCTCCCGCATAAATGCGTCTCGCCAAAGCCGGCTGGAAGCCAAGTGTTGTATGAACCTGCTTGGGATACTGGAACTGCATTTCTGTGAAGAAATCTTCAAAAATTTTCTCGCCACTTCCGAGAATGACAAACTGACAGCCAAGAGACAGAATTTCTTCGAATGCCTGCTGAATCAGGGAAATCCCCTTATGTCCAACAAAACGTGTGACAATGCCAATTACGGGGCCATCCATTGGCTGCAACTGCATTTCTTGCAGCAAAGCTTTGCGGCAAGTTTTCTTATTGCCGATCTTGGAAATAGAATAATTGGCTTCCAGATTGGAATCGGTTTCCGGATTATAGCTCTTTACATCAATGCCATTTAAAATGCCTGCAATGGAATCCTGATGCCGCACCAGTGCACGATCCATTCCATAAGAATACCACGGATCCAGAATTTCCTTCGCATAACTGGGGCTTACTGTTGAAATTTGATCTGCTGTTTCAATGGCACCTTTCATCAAATTGATGCTGCCGTCATATTCCAGCAAACTGATATGGTAAGTCGGCAATCCCATCAATTCTGAGACCACTTCTTTTCCATAAATACCCTGATACTGAATATTGTGAATGGTATAAACCGTGCGGATATTCGCAAATTCCTGATGATATTGATATAGCACACGATAGAATACCGGAATCATCGCAGTCTGCCAGTCATTGCAGTGAATAATATCCGGATGGAATCCGATCACGGGCAATATTTCCAAAACAGCTCTGGAAAAGAATACAAACCGCTCACAGTCATCATAAAAGCCGTACATGCCGTCCCGCATAAAATAATACGGATTATCCAATAAGTAGTATTGCACATTGCCTACTTTTTTGGTATAGATTCCGCAATACTGTTTTCTCCATGCTACATCGACTGTGATATCGGTTAAGTACGTCAGTGTATTCCGCACATCCGGCTTGACACAGCGGTACAGCGGCAGAACCACCCGACAGTCGTGCCCCTCCTGGGCAACAGCAGTCGGCAGAGAACCGACTACATCGGCAAGTCCACCGGAAGCTGCAAACGGAAGCGCTTCACTGGCAGCATATAGAATTTTCAAGTTGATCGTCCTTTCTATCGTACAAATCTATCCTAAAACTTGTGCCACAACACAGGAAAAAGCCGACTCCCATTTCAGGGAGCCGGCAGATCCCGTTTGATTTAGATTTTTGCGTTCTTTCCCAAATACAGCGGATATTCAGCAGAACCTGTCAAAACACGCTCATCTGAAATTTCCACATTTTTATCGGTTACAATACAATCCATGCTGCAATTTGCACCAATGGTCGTACCCTGCATCAAAACAGAATTCTTAACAACGGAACCCTTTCCGATTTTAACGCCACGGAACAGGATGCAGTTTTCAACGGTTCCTTCTACCATGCAGCCGTCTGCAATGCAGGAATTCTTCACATTGGATTCCAGACCGTATTTTACCGGTGCATTGTCTCCGACCTTGGTATAAATCGGCGCATCTGCACAGAACAGGCTGTTGCGAACGTCCTGATTGAGCAGTTCCAGATTGGACTGATAGTAGTTGCGCATACTGTTAATCCGCAGGAACATCCCTTGATAAGCATATGCTTTAAATAAGAATTCATCCTTTTTGCTTTGCAGTACGTCCCGAATCAGGCTATGCTGACTCTTGCTGGCTGCTTCCTTGACCATCTTCTTCAAGAAGTCGGTCTTCATAATGAACATATCCAGGCTGACATTGCATTCACCGGAAATCTGCGGATTGATCAGTACTTCCTTAATGGTATTTTCTTCATCGATCTGCAAAATAGTTGCAGAGGATTCTTCCGCAGAAGCATCATACATTGTTTTTGCATAGATTGCTGTAATATCTGCATCGGATTCAATGTGCTGCTGCAATGCTTCGTTGAAGTCAATATTGGCAACAACATCGCAGTTGGTCAGAACAACATATTCTGCCTTTGCATGTTCCACAAAGCTCCAAACATTGTTCAAGGCTTCCAGTCTGCCTTCATAAATTCCGCCGCCTACCTGGCTAAACGGAGGCAACAAGTGCAGACCACCTTTCTTGCTTGCCAAGTCCCATTCTCTTCCGGATCCCAGATGATCCAGCAAAGAACCATAATTGGACTTTGTAATGACACCAACTTCTTTGATGCCGGAATTCACCATATTTGACAGCGGAAAATCAATCAACCGATACCGACCGCCAAACGGGATGGAACCCATTGTGCGCTGCTTGGTTAAATCGATGACCGCAGAATCATGAATACTTGCAAAAATCAAACCCAAAACATTTTTATTGATACTCATTTTGCCACCGCCTTATCTATTTTCAGAAACAATTTCTTTCGGAAGTACCTTTGTTCCAGAAGAAATGGTAATGTTGTGTCCCAAAACTGCAATGCCCCAGTCATCTCGATTTTCAACGGTTTCTGGGCTCATTCCAATTACAGCTCCCGGTTCAATCACACAATTTTCTCCAATGATGGCATACTCTACAACAGCACCTTTTTTGATCACAGTACCCGGCATGATGACGCTGTACTTAACAGAAGCGCCTTCTTCGATGGTAACACCGGAAGAAATTACAGAAAAATCAATGGTACCGTCAATGTTGCTGCCCTCTGTAATCATGGAGTTTTCCACGTGCGCATTGGAACCAATGTGCTGCGGCGGCAGATTGTTATGGCGAGAGTAAATCTTCCAATTCTGATCGTACAAATCCAGCGGCAGGCTCGGACTCAGCAGATCCATATTGGCATCCCAAAGACTATCCAGTGTTCCGACATCCTTCCAGTAGCCTTCAAACTCATATGCAAACAGACGTTCCTGGTTGCCCAGCATAGCCGGAATGATATCTTTTCCGAAGTCTTTGGAGCCAGTATTGGCTTCTTCATTTTCAATTAAGTATTTTCTCAGTTTTTCCCATGTAAAGATGTAGATTCCCATGGAAGCCAGCGTGGACTTTGGTTCCTTCGGCTTTTCGGTGAAATCAACGACACGGCCTTCTTCATTACAGGTCATGATACCAAACCGAGAAGCTTCCGAACGTGGTACATCCAAAACAGCAATGGTGCTGTCTGCCTGATTGGCAATATGATAATCCAACATTTTGGAGTAATCCATCTTATAAATATGGTCACCGCCCAGAACAAGAACATATTCCGGATCATAGCGTTCAATGAATGCCATATTCTGATAAATTGCATTGGCAGTGCCCTCATACCAGGAAGCACCGGCAGCCGTCTGGTACGGCGGCAGAACATGTACGCCGCCATGCATTTTATCCAAATCCCATGGCTGACCATTTCCAATGTACTCATTCAGCACCAATGGCTGATACTGTGTTAATACGCCAACTGTGTCAATTCCAGAATTGATGCAATTGGAAAGCGGAAAGTCAATGAAACGGTTTTTTCCGCCATACGGAATGGCTGGCTTTGCCATCTTCTGCGTTAACGCATACAGTCGACTTCCCTGCCCGCCTGCTAACAGCATTGCGATGCACTTTTTTTTGATTTTCATAATGTTCCTCCTAACTACATTTTCAAACTTGTCTCCACAAAATAGAAGACAAATCCTTCAAGCAATCTGAAGGAATCATGGACTACATGTTGCGGTGTCCATGATTCCGAATCCTGATCCATCTGCTGCTCAAGTGGATGAAACCGTTGCTTTTGCTTTCGCTCTTGGTTTCTTCGCGGCAGTGGTTCTTGGTTTTGCGGCAGTGCTCTTTTTCACACTCTTGCGCTTCACCGGAGCATACTCCAAATAAACAACGGAAAGCGGCGCCAATGTCATAGAAATACTCTGCGGACAGTCATGCATGCCAATCTTTGTGGTTTTAAACACTTTTTCACTGACACCTGTTCCACCGAACTCGACGGCATCTGTATTAAAGACCAGACGATACCGTCCTTCCTTTGGAACGCCAATGCAATAATCAGTACGCTTTACCGGGCAGAAATTGCAGACAATCACCAGTTCTTTTCCGTCATCATCAATCCGTCGGAATGCAATGACGCTTTGCTGGTAGTCATCATGCGAAATCCAGCTAAAGCCCTGCCAGGAATCATCATCCTGCCAAAGCTGCGGATGTTCCAGATAAAATCGATTTAATTTTTCACTAAACAGAAGCATCTGCTGATGATCCTGCTGCTCCAGCAGCTGCCAATCCAGCTGCGTTTGATAGTTCCACTCATTGGACTGCGCAAATTCCTGTCCCATAAACAGCAGTTTCTTTCCTGGATGCGCCATCATATAGCCCAGGAATGCACGATAGGAAGCAAATTTTTCCTCCCGATCACCTGCCATTTTATTCAGCATGGAGCATTTTCCATAAACAATTTCATCATGTGAAATTGGTAAAATGTAGTTTTCCGAAAAGCAATAGAAAAATGAGAAAGTCAATTTATCATGATTAAACGCACGATAAATCGGATCCATTGAAATATAGCTGAGCATATCGTTCATCCAGCCCATATTCCACTTGAAATTGAATCCCAATCCGCCAATATCGGTTGGTTTTGTAACCAGCGGCCATGCGGTAGACTCTTCTGCAATCATTAAAACATCCGGATGCTTAGCGAATGCAGCTTCATTTAAGCGGCGCAGGAAATTTACGGCTTCTAAGTTTTCATGTCCGCCGTACACATTTGCCCGCCATTCTCCATCCGGTCGGTCATAATCCAAGTACAGCATCGATGCAACAGCGTCTACCCGAATGCCATCGATGTGATATTCTTCCAGCCAGTAGCAAGCACTGGAAATAAGGAAGGAGCAAACCTCTCCCTTTCCATAGTCAAAGACACGGGTTCCCCAGGCTTTATGCTCCATTTTCAACGGATCAGCATATTCATAACAATACGATCCGTCGAACTCGCAAAGTCCTGCGGCATCTTTTGGAAAATGTGCCGGCACCCAGTCCAGAATTACACCAATTCCTGCCTGGTGGAACAAGTCCACCATTTTCTTAAAATCGTCCGGCGTTCCATGTCGGGAGGTCGGTGCATAGTAACCCGTTACCTGATAGCCCCAGGATCCATCATAAGGATATTCTGTCAGTGGCATGAATTCCACATGGGTATAGGACATTTTTTTCAGATACGGAATGATTTCTTCTGCAAATCCGAGATAACTGGGGAATGTCTCCCCTTCTTTTTTCTTCCAGGAACCCAAATGAACTTCATAAATATTCATCGGGCTTTTATAAACAGAATGCAGTTTTTTCTGTTTCTGCCACGCATCATCTTCCCAGGTATAATTGCTTTCATATAGCTTCGAAGCGGTACCTGGTCTTGTTTCAAAATGTACGCCGTATGGATCGGCTTTATCTAAAATACGGTGATCTGTCGTTTCAATGCTGTATTTATAAGAAGCGAATTGCTTCAAATGCGGAATGGTAACTTCCCAGACAGAATCTGAGATTTTCTCCATTGGATTGCGTGTGCGATCCCATTGGTTGAACTCGCCGATCACAGAAACGCTCACTGCATTTGGTGCCCAAACCCGGAAGCGATGATAGCTTCCCCTGCCTCTGCGAAAAGCATGTGCTCCAAAGAATTTATATGCCTCATAGTTCTTTCCTTGATGAAATAAGTAAAGCGGAAAATCATTTTCATTTGATTGATACGACGATGGCATCGCAACCCCTCCTTTTTCTCTGGTACATATATTTTAACATATATTTGTACATTATTCAAGCTTTTTTAGGATCGGACAATAAACTTCATAGAATCGCCCATATTATTTTGCACATGTTTGTGCAGGTTGCACAAACATGTGCACAGAAAATTTTGATGATTTTATTTCCATCTCTTTTCCAAGCATTAATATTCCGATAATACAGCACGCACTCCGTAAACGGTTACATCATCATAATGTTGTCCTCCGGCAAACAAATCCGATTTGGAGCAGATTTCCTTTACAATATATTCCAAATCGTTACTGGAAAGCAACAACTGTTTGATGAACTGATACGTTGCCTCTGAAACGCCGTCCGAGAGCATAATCAAGATATCATTGGCGCAAAAATCCAAATCTGTTTCCTGTACTTCACTGACCGGCTGCATGCCAATCGGAAACGTCGGCGCGCTAATTTTTCGCACCATGCCGTTATGCCGCAAAAGAGTTGCACTGGCACCGGATTTCATCATGTGCAGCTGGCAGGTATCCAGATCAATGGCTGCCACATCCAGTGTAGCAAATGTCTCCTGATCGGACTTAGTCAGCATCAATCCATTCAGCATGCGAATGGCTGCATGACAGGACATGCCGCTGCTGATCAGCTTACGGAAGAGTTCCGTCAGCATTTTGGATTCCAGTGCAGCCTGACTGCCGCTTCCCATGCCATCAGAAATGACAATATATGCCGTTCCGCTCCCATCCTGAAAGGAAACCGATGTATCTCCGGAAGGCTGTCCGACTTCTGCTGTTAAAGCGGCGCAGGCTGTCTCCAATCGATAGGTGCTGCACTGTGCAATGCGATAGCGCATGCTGGACTCATTTTTAATGGGATCCAACTCCTGTAGCGTTACGTTTAATGTTTCTGAAAGAATATGACAAATGGTTGGCATGCAGTGATCCAATCCCTGATACTGACAGTACAGCTCAATCATCAGACGATTTTGTGCATTGTAATAGGCAACAACAGAATCACAGTAGTATCCATAATGTTCCAGCTTGCGCAAGACCGTATCGGTAATTTCACCGCTGTAGCGCACTGCCATTTTACTGCCGATCGATGCGACCAATTCTTCAGTTGCCTGCAACTGTTCAAACAGAATGGTACGGTTTTCTTCCAGCTTCTCTGCAATCAGCTGCTGGGTTTTGCGTTCCCGTCTTGCCTGCTCAAAAACTGCAACGAGCTGATTCTTACGGGTACAGTGCTGTAATTCTTTTGGAATCGTAGAAAGCTGTAAATTCCGCCGACTTCCCAGCTGCTGAAATGCAGCTCGTGTGGTTTCATATTCCTTTTCCCAGCAATGCAGCCGATGCTTGCAGCTTTTGCATATTGTATCACTCAGACGAACCGGATCCTCCTTGCAGCGCTGCTGATTCTTTAAAATTGTAGAAATGGCTTTGGTGTCTTCCCGCACACTTCCAATGGAATCCGCCAAGAATTGCAAACGGGTATCCACGGACTGTAAAGCCGTTCGGTCTTCCCCCCAAGATGCCACAATCCATTTTTCCAGGCAGACTGGCTGTAACAGCAAAAAAGCAATACAGCCAAGCAGCATGTCCGAAAAAACAGAAAATTCCAGTTCCTGTACCCCAAATGTAATCTGCGCCAATAAATTCAGCGCTGCAAAAATGGCTGCAAATGCAATTCCCGGCATACTTGCCAGATATCCTGCCAACAATCCTGTAATGGGCAAAAACAACAGCGGCAGACCAACCGTATTGTTGCAAAGCATTACACCGCAAGTGGTCAGCGCACCGCAAACAACGCCGCCTGTATGCTTATACTTTCTGGCGGCAAGCAACGTAACGGCAATGCCAGCGATTCTGCCGGGATTCATAGTCGGAAAGTCGAAGGAGCCAAGCGTTGCAATGGCCAGAATGTAAACCACAGCCGCTGCACATCCCATGGAAGACTTCAGCTGAATTTTTCCATTGGTGCGAAATCCGTTTAAAACGGTATGAACAAAATAAGCAGCCGTTCCGGTCATGCAAGCGGCTGTGGTGTTGGCAAGCACCTGATACCCACTCAGATCGGAAAGGACTGCGGCTGCAATCGTTGCTGCGAATACGCACAGTCCGGTTTGCCAGGCAATCCGCACGCCGGATTGTGTCTGCGTGCGGAACATCTGCACAGATGCCAACAGAACCAGCGCAAACAAAAACACCAAATGTTCCAGCAAAGTACCGGTAAACAAGTCCATCAGCAGCATCCCAACTAGAACCGAAATGCTGCCAAGCGGGGACAGACTCCCTGCAATGGCAATGGGAATGGGAGATGGAATGCTGCCAATGGTTGCCGCAGAAAAAAGAAAACCTGCAAAAAATGCAAGTCCTGCTTCTACAAGAACCGGGGAAAAAATGGATTGCTGAAAGAATTTTGTCATGCGCATAGCTGTTGTGTTCCCTTCTGTGAAATACTGCCCATCCAATGATGCCATCCTCTGCTCAAAGGGGGTTATTCTCATTATACCGAACCATTCTTGCAGGAACGGTCGATTTTTCGTGGTATATTTTAGAAGAAGTTCCCACTTTCTCCCATTGCCACAGCATGTACTGCGTTTCCGGTCTAATTTGGGATTTGAAAGCAAAAATAAAAGCCGGCAGCCATACCAAAATCACGGTACAGCTGCCGGCTGTGCATTCTATTTTTTATTGCTTGGGCAACCCGCTGATTCTTCCGATCAGGAATTCCAGCAATGCCATAACATCTTGTTGATCCAGTGCAGCATCCGTTGCATCACAGTTCGCATTGATATCCTGCTGTGCATTAAACGCAATCGCACCACGCCAATACTTCTGGAACGTAATCAAATCAGACAGTGAAACCGTTCCATCCAAGTTGACATCCCCAAACAATGCAGAGGAAGAAATGGTTGTGTTGGTGGTCGTAGCAGGCTGTTCCGTTGCATGGGTAACAGTCGTTGTAACCGATGCAGGCGGAACTGTACCAGCAGTGGTAGCAGCTGTTGTAACAGTTGTTTCTGTAGTCGTTGGCGCTGCTGTTGTGGTGGTGACAGGAGTTGTTGTCACAACCGGAAGCGTATAATCCACTTCTTCTAAGATCCACTTTTGGCTATCGACACCGGAAAAGCTCCATTGCAGGATGTTGGCACCGCTATCCGTAGAATCCGATGCCACTGCCACAGCGGACAAATCCTTGGAAGCACGCGTCACAATGGCAATGCTTCCGTCTTCCAGATCGACCAATTTAAAGTATTGGCTGCTGTAGCCATTCTTTTCCTGAATATTTACATTGGTGCCATCTGTTCCACTTCCATCTACATTCAGCAGGAATGTCTGCCCATCTCCCAATGCAGAATAAATGTAGTAATAGCCCCAATTGATCTTCTTAACGTGCCAAACATTGTGTGCAGCCGGTCCGTTTGCGCCCCACTGCTGAACGTTGGCTCCATTCTCTTTCTTTCCACCATCTACTTCCAGGTACTTTCCGCTTCCTACATTTTTGAACATGTAGCATTTGCTTTCATCCAGTTCCATACCATCTTTGATGGTGATTTTTTCCGCAATCCACTTTTGGGAATCTGTTTCATTGCAGCTCCACTGCAAAACATTGGCACCCAATTCCGTAGAATTTCCGGAAACGCCCAGACAGCTGGCATCCTTTGTCGCCTTGGTGGTAATAGTGTAGGAACCGTCTGCATTCTTTACAAATTTAAAGAGCTGTGCATCAGACTTGGTATCCGACCAGATTCCAATATTGGCACCATCCTCCGGATTTCCATATGCAAGATCCAAGTAGTAGGTCTTGCCATCTCCTACACAGGAACGTACATAATAATATCCGTTTCCGGCATCGACCAGCTTCCAGGTATTGGCGGTGCTTTCTTCGGCTGCGCCCTGCTGTACATTGGTACCATTTTCTGCTGCACCATCTGCAACTTCCAGATACAAACCGCTGCCTACATTCCGGAACATATACTTATTGGATGTGTCCATAGTATCGCCCTGCTTTTCCGGCGTCACCGGCTGTACGCTGCCGCCCAGAACCGATACATTCGGACGAGCCGGAAGCGGCTGGTCGGAACCGAGATAAAAACTTGCATGCGGCGGCTGATTGTATGCAATGTTCTGTCCAGCTACCTGATTTCGATACTGTGGGTCATGCATCAAGGTAGTAATCCGGTAATCCGTATCATAAGTGGTAGAATAAATCCGCACGGACTTTCCATCCGCGGCACGTACAATCAATTCTTCCCGCCAGTCGCCAAACAAATCCGCAGACAGGCAAGGTGTTCCCTTTGTGGTATTACAAGTATAATATCCATCCGTGGAAAGCAATGTTTTCAACGTACCGTTTTCCTGCATTTTGGAAATCGTAGCCGGAGAATCGGTGTAGCCATCCAGGATTTCCCGTTCCAAATCACCGTCCCAGTAAGACAGGAAATTAATCGCCGGACGACGACAGGAAAGCGTGTTACCGGATCCATCGTAGATGTCATTGTTTAAGCCCCAAAATTCTGCGCCGTCATTGCCTGCCCATACATTATCGGCACAGCATCTGCCGGTATCACCGTCTCCGTCCTTGTGGAAAATAATTTTGCCGTTGGAAGCATCCACCAAGGAAACACCGTACGGTTTGTCTTCATGACAAATCCAAAGTTCCAGCCCTTTTCGTTCCGGCAGGAAATCTCCCAAATGCATGGCATCTCCATGCCCACGATTCAGGCACCAAAGTACTGAGCCGTCATCATCCAAGCATGTGCTGCCCAAAACCAGTTCTTGTTTGCCATCGTTGTCAACATCAGCAGGCATACAGTTGTGATTTCCGTCTCCATATCCCGGAGAGGAACTGGAATTTCCACTGTCAAAGAACCAGCGCTGTACCAATTTCTTATTGACTACATCATAGGCACAAGCGGTCATTCTGGTATAATATCCACGAACCGTAATGGCACTGGGACGTTCCCCGTCCAGATATGCCACTGCACCCAAATAACGGTCACAGCGATTTCCGTATTTGTCTCCCCAACCGCTGACCGTTCCTCTTGGTGGATTATAGTTAACTGTATCCAGTGCAGCACCTGTTGCGCCATCAAACAGCGTATAGTATTCCGGTCCATCTAGGATATAACCCTTGGAATTGCGGTATGTTTTGGAACCATCTCCAATGACCTTTCCGGTTCCATCTTTGGTGCCGTCTGCGGTTTTACAGGTCAGTTCTGCTTTTCTATCCAGGTCAAAGTCTGCCACCAGCATTTGGGTGTAATGTGCCCCTGCCCGAATGTTATAGCCCAAATCAATCCGCCATAACTTCTTACCATTGAGCTTATAGCAATCGATGTATACTTTATCGGTTTTTCCAGCCTTGGAATTGTCCTGCGAATTGGAAGGATCCCATTTGACAAACAATTCATACTCGCCGTCCCCATCCACATCTCCAACCGTGCAGTCATTCGGACTGTAGGTACAGCCGGAACTGGTTGGCTGATCCAGCGGCAAATCAAAATAAGCAGCGCCGGACTGCATTGTACAAGTGGAGGAATTCACGACCTTTCCATCTACCACAGCATCCACCCGATAAGCAGAAGCTGCGGAACCGCCTGCATCCAAATAACAGGTTGCCATATTCTGTTCGCTGGTATAAATCAGCTGATTGTCTCGATATAACCGAAAAACGGTCTGATCCGGATCGTTTGCCAGGAACCGCCAGCTGACCAGCATGCCGGATCCAGTTGAAACGGCAGAAATACCACGATTCAATGCCTCGACCTGATAGGTTCCAGCTGCTTGAGCCGTTAATTTCGAAACAGAATGGGCATGCGGCAGCCCTGTGCAAAGTGACCCCGCAGTACAACAGGCTAACACTGTCGCAGCGATACGCTTCCTAAAGTTTATCATGATTATACGATACTCCTCTCCAGATTGAATCATATTTTAAACAAATTCCCATTATAATTGTTTAGGATGCCTATATTTTAACATACTTTTTCCAGTAAAACAATTCGAAATTCTGATACACACTATGATATTATAATTTTCTCCCCACAATATATTGTTATCGGCTGAAAAAATATTTTCTTCGGTACTGTGTCGGTGTAAGCCCAGTCTCCTTTTTAAACTGCTGCATAAAATAAATCTCATTCTCATAACCGCACCGTTCTGCAATTTTTTGCACGCTGGCATGGCTTTCCCGTAAAAGCTGCTGTGCATAGACAATTCGTGCTGCAATGACATCACTCATGGCACTGACACCAAACTCTTTTTTGTATAGGCGCTGAAAATACCCCTGGCTCAGCAGCATAGCATCTGCCATTTGCTGCACCGTCCATTTCTTCTGCGGCTGCTGATAGATTTTTTCCCGCAGTTCGGTCAGGTTTTTATAGTAAACCGTTTTTCTGCCCTTTTTTTGACGGTATTGCCGCAATTGTTCCTGCGCCAATGCAAAGGCTTGCGGTAAGGAACCCGCTTTCGTTGGAACCGCACAAAAAAGGCCATAACTGATGGGAAGCGCCGCCGGTGTTCCATCTTTCAACAAATGCCGTGCACAGATTTTCATCAAAATACTGTGGTATTCTGCTAAAATTTCTTCTGTATACGCCATACATCCAATCAGATAATAATGATCTTCGCCACAGCGACAGCAAATTTCATTTCTGCGGCAGCAATGCCGCAGTGCGTCTGCAATTGTCAAAATGGCACGATCTCCTTCCTCATAGCCATACTGAAGGTTCCATCCTTTCAGGTCATCCAAATCCACTGCCACAATCAGTAATTTCTCCTGCTGAATCATAGCCTGTTTGTACAGTTCTTCGGACAATTCCTCCATACCCTTTCGATTGTATAACCCCGTCAAAGGATCTCGAATAGCAGTCAAATACATACGTCTTTGCAGACGCTGCATATCGTTGCGTCTGCGCATGGCTTCCAAAGAAGTGGAAACATGTTCCACCCAAATCCGAAACAGTTTGTCAAATGCAATTTGTTCCTTTGTGAAGGAAACGGCAAGATACCCAAAACAGCGATCTGCAAAGTGCAAGGGCAGAAAATAAAAGCAGCTTGGAGCTGCCTGCTCCTGAAGCGCCGGAATCAAGGCACTTGTTGGAAAGAAAGAATCCTGTTCCAATGCATGTCCCGTACCCAAACAATACACATACATCATTTCTGCATAGCCATGCACACGATAAACAGAACCTTCTAAATTGCTGCTATCCTCCCAGTCCTCGTTGATGCAAATATAGACGTCCTCTACCCCTTGTATGACATAGCGAAACGAATCCAATGTTCGCAAAAAATCAGTCAGGGTTTCCTGTGAAGAAAGTGCCTGCGCCATATTGCAGTTTTGCAGCAAGTCCAGATGGTACTGCTGCTGTTGCAGCATATTTTTGTACCACTGCATCAATTTGCTGTCCACATCATTGCAGCCGCAGCTTTCTCCCAGCTCCAATTGAATGGGATGCAGCGGAATGGATGTACACTCTGTTCCCGTCATTTTTTGATAAAGACGGCACATGCAGGACACACCATAATTGAAATTCTCATCCGACATGGCAGTCACAGACGGTGTGTGAATGGCATTGGCAGAATAAGAATCATAGCTAACCACTGCAAGATCTTCTGGAACTGAGATACCGTGCTGCATCAATGTATCAATTACGCCCAGTGCCATTGCTGCATTGGCACAAGCAATGGCATCCGGCCGCTCCAATTCTCCCTGTACAATGCGATTGGCGAATGCTTGTCCGGAAGCTCGCTGAAAGTCTCCATAACATTCCCATTCCGGGCGAAGCGGAATACCATGCGCCTGCAAAGCATCCCGATAGCCGAGCAGCCGTTCTTCAGACTGAAAACAACTAGGCAGTCCCGTCAAACAAGCAATCTTCCGATGGCCATGCACTTCAATCAAATGCTGCACCAACATCTGAAAGGAACGACGGTCGTTCCAAAACAGTTTGGTTTCGTCCGACCATTCATCCTCGGCGTCCAATAGATAGGGCAGATTGGACTGCCTGCAAAAGTCTGTCACCATTTTTCGAAGCGATGGCTTACAAAAAGAATGGGACAGTACAATCAACCCATCGATCTCCTGCCAGGGAATCAATTGAAAAATATTTTCTTCTCCTACCTGAAACGGCGTATCCACATCCCGATTGGAAAAAAAGGTAAATGTGAGCACATCATCCTGCAAAGCATGCGCCTGCTGAATGATGCCGGAAATGGTGCGGCGATGATATTCCGACTGCAAATCCGCCATGAGTACTGCAATTCGTTTTCTGATTTGCTTTTGCATTTGTCATTCTCCTCATCTTCGAGCAAAATGGATCCCCCAAGCGCTCCTTTCTTACTGCATATTATACCATATATTTCACAAAATTGGAAGATATTTTAGATAATATTTTCAAAAAAGTTTGATTTTCCACCATACATATTTTGTGCGGATCGAACCATACTAGAGAATGTTCCCGGAAAAAGACAGGCGTTTTTTGCGTGGAGCCGATATAGAGCAGCAGCAGACAGCATCTGTCTGCCGAAACAATAAAAGCAGAGGTGAAGGCAATGACCGGCAAAGAATTGTTATATGTAGAAGATGCATTGGGACATGAAAAATATTTTCAGACACAGTGCAAAACCGTAGCCAACCAAATACAGGATGCCACATTAAAAGAATGCGTACAGCAGATGGCAGAAAAGCATCGTCAAATGTTTCAGACCTTCTACGGATTGTTATAGGCAATCCCGTATCCAGAAAGGAGAATGCCCCAATGGAAGACAAAGACCTTATGGAAGGTGTCTTGCTGCTGGAGAAAGGTGTCTGTGACCTTTACCTGCATGGCACCATCGAATCCTCTACCAGTCAGGTACACCAGACCTTTCAGAATGCATTGAATGAGTCCCTCTGTATGCAGGATACCCTGTACGATCAGATGGCAGCAAAGGGATGGTATCCCACAGACCGTGCTGAACAGAACAAATTGCAGGCAGTCAAGCGCAAATTTCAGGCTATGCCGTAACCGTTCCATTTGATTCCCCAAAAGCAAAAGCGTCCTGTTTCGAAAAACAGGACGCTTTTTTATGATAAATCCGCTCCGGAATCCTATCCGATGCTTCTTCATTTAGCGTGTCGATAGGCGGTCTTCCGCACCGCAGCAGCAGCCAGAAAGAGCACCAACACAAATAGCAATTCAATGCCCAAGTACTGCCAGTACCGTGCCAGAGAAAAGGCTTCCCCGGAACTGCCGACGAGCATATTGTTGATCTTAACGTACCAGTAAGCCGGCAGGAACCGTGCAACCATTAGGACACCGTCTCCCAGGTAAGCCTGCGGAACAAAGATGCCGCAGAAGAAGCTCATCCCAAGCCCAATCACATTGGCAATGACGTTGACACCAGTATCACTGGGCGAAAAGGCTGCAATCAAAATAGCAATTGCCGCAGCAATCAAAAGAAAGACAAAACTGTTCAGCACGGCGTACCAGGCAATTCCATGAAAAAAGGTACCATTTAAGAAGATGGCTGCAAGCAGAAAAATCAACCATACACTCATCACAAATAGGATGCTGCCCAAAACAATTTGCATGGTCTGTGCATTGGGAGACAAGCAGGAACAATTAGTTCGATTGCGCAGTTCTTTTTGATTGAGCGTTAAAATAACCGGACAAAGTGCTACAACCATAACCGACAGAAATACATACGGCAGGTATTGGAAATAGATGCTGAACGATTCCGAATAGTCCTCGGAATTGGCAACAATGGAAAAAGACTCCATCTGAACCGGGACTTCCTGAGACAGCACCTGCTCTGCCTGCGCAGCTGCATCGGAAAGCGAAAAACCGCTTACTTGATATGCCTGCACCGTTTTGACATACTCCTCTAAGCTGTTTTCCATCAAGGCACTGGCATAGCTGTCATGCACATGGTAATTGCAGAACAAATCGTCTGTTTCTCCACGCTCCAACTTTTCGGCATATCCCTTCTGAATGGTTAGGATGTAATCTGCCTGTTCGTAGTACAGAGCATCCAGCATCTGATCGGGATCCTGCTGTACGGAGATCAAATGATGTTTGCTGCCAATCCAATCTTTCAGAGCCATACTGGCAGCCGTTTGATCTTCGTCCCATACACAAACATCCAGCTGCGTATTGGAAAATGTTTTCTCATCGGTCTGCGTATTTGACACAACAATGGAAATCACCAAAAAGACAACAATCCAAATCATGGCAATTGGCAGCCGCTTCCGAAGCACTTTTAAAAACGCCTTAAAGACTTGCATATTTCCGCCTCCTCGTCAGCAAAATTCCAATGGTCACAAACAGAACTGCCAAAATCAACATGGACACATTTTTTTCCAGGTATCGGTCATAATCCTGATATACATTCAGGCAGTAGAATGCATCAGAGATCAAAGCTGCCGGATTGATGCGATTGAACCAGGGAAGCTTCTCTGCCAGAATGGCTTTCATATTACCAATCATCAGCCCGCTAAAAAAGCAGCTCAGCATCGAAATCGTCATGGCGATTCCAACTTTTGCACCCTGACTGATTCTGCCAAACGAACCAATCATAAAGCCCATGGAAACACCCAGAATTCCACCGATGCAACCAGAAAGATAAACCAGCGGCAAACGATTGCCAAAATCCACCTGCAAAACAAATGCAAGATACGTAACAGAAATCAAAATACACAGCGTTTGAATGCCGTAGCTTCCAATCAAACTGGTAATCAGACTGATGCTTTTCGGCGTTGGAGAGCAGCACCTTCTGGCACCCAGTGCGGAGAGATTTCCCTGACTACCGATGGCAACATGCAGCCCTGTAATGGAACCAAACATTGCCACCATTGCAAGCAAATTATAGAAATACGCAATGTAATTATTGGGATTACCGTCTGTCAGCGGAATTGCCTTGTTGCATGCAGGATCTTCCTGAAAGACCGCGAGCACGGCATCCAGTTGTTCCGGATGAGTTTGCATTGTGCGAACCAAAACAGCTTCCTGCGTTTGGTATTGGTTCAGAAAAGAATGGATCATGGTTTGTTCCATTCCTTCTTTGGAAACCGTCAGGGAAAGTGTATCTTCCAGAAAAATAATGCCCTTTACACGATCCTCTTTCAGAAGTCGTTTTGCTTCTTCCGAGTCGGTATAGGTAACAGCAAACAATGGGTCATCACCTGTCTCCAGCGAATCCATTACTGTATGGAAAATCGAATCTTCCTGCTGTTCCACAACCGCAACCGGAATGGTGGAAAAATGCGTTGTTTTGTCATAAATGCTATGAAAGGCAATCTTAAAAAAGGCACCTAGCAAAATGGGAAACAGAATCAGCCAGACAATGACATCCTTGACCCGGATACTTTGCAACAGTTCATACTTCAGACAATGCCAAACCATCCGCTACTCCTCCTTATCCCGCAGAGCTTTTCCGGTAATCTCCAGAAAAACATCATTCAAAGTCGGCAGCTGCGTGTACACGCTTCCAAAGCTGCCGCCCTGCTGCTGGAACAATTGCAGCACCTCAATCAGATTATGCGTTCCGCCGGAGCAGCGAATAATGAGCTGCTCCCCATTGTAATCCGTTTCATAAACATGCGGCAGCGCCTGAACGGCTTCATGCAACTGCTCCGGCAAGTCTGGTACCTCCATGGTAATGGTTTCTGTATTCTTGATCATATGTTTCAGTTCGTCCTTGGTGCCCTCTGCAATTTTTCGTCCATGATCCAGAATGGCAATACGGGTACAAATCTGCTCCACTTCCTCCATGTAATGCGACGTGTAAATAATGGTCGCACCGTTTCGGTTTAGTTCCTGGATGCCTTCCAGAATGCGATTCCGGCTCTGCGGATCAACTGCAACGGTTGGTTCGTCCAAAATAATCAGCTTGGGCTTGTGTGCAATGCCACAGGCGATATTCAGCCGCCGCAGCAAGCCGCCGGACAGTTTCTTGGGATAAAATTTCACAAAATCCTCTAGTCCGACAAATTGAATGGCTTCCGTTACATATTGCTTGCGAGTCTTTTTGTCCGGAATATACAGCCCGCAAAAATAATCAATGTTTTCATAAACCGTCAATTCCTGTATCACGGCAACATTTTGCATAATGACACCGATGTCCCGTTTGATAGCATACTGTACGGGGGACATTTCCTTCCCGAATATTTCAATCTTCCCTTTATCGAATGTCAACAGGGAAAGCAGGCAATTGATGGTAGTGGTTTTCCCAGAGCCATTCGGCCCCAGCAAGCCGAAGATTTCCCCTTCCCGGATATCCAGATTGATATGATCCACTGCAATTAGTTCCTTGTACCGCTTGACAAGATTTTCAATTTTTACAACAGATGCTCCCATAGCAGTTCCTCCTTTTTTGATGCAGCATATAGTTTCTGTCTTTATTATAAAGGAAATTTTCGGAAAATGGAAGTGCCAAACGTCAATCCTTGCCATGACAAATGTCACATTTTCAAAGTCTTGTCCTTGCAGGATTACAGCATCTGTGGTATAATAGACTCCATACTGATACAGATTTTGAAAGGACGGTGGATTCCATTGAACCGATTGCTGGATGAAGCTTCTATCATGCTGCTTTGCGCCGGAGCTGGTGTCTTTGCGATGCAAACGATAACGCCGGTGCTTGCGCTTCTGCTTGCAATCGGACTGGTCTGCACCCTGCACTATTTTTCAAAGGCATCTACGCTGCTTTACAGCATCGGCGTATTTTCCATATGCTGCCTTTTTTGTCCGCCCTTCTTCTGTGCCATGCCGCTTTTATGCTACCATGCGCTATGGAGCGGAAAATGGTGGCTCATCTTGCCGAGTGCCGGAGCACTTTTTCAACTGCATATGTTTACGCCCATTCAGCTTTTATTGATTGCCAGCGGCTTCTGCACAGCTGGACTCCTGTATCATCGAACCACCGCCCTGGAACAAGTCACCGACTTGCTGCATGAAACCCGTGATCATGCCACAGAACAACAGCTGCTGCTCAAAGCCAAAAATCAGGCGCTCATTGCAGCACAAAATTATGAAATCAATCTGGCAATGCTCAAAGAACGAAACCGCATTGCACGGGAAATTCATGACAATGTCGGACATCTGCTGACTCGTTCCATTTTGCAGGTGGGCGCCTTGCAAATTCTCACTTCCGAACCCACGCAAAGCGATCAATTGGAACAATTGATCCAGACGCTCAATCAAGCTATGACCAGCATTCGCAGCAGTGTGCATGATCTGCACGATCAATCTGTTTCCCTGGAACCCGCCATTCGGGAATGTCTGCGCACACTCTCTCCTTCCTTTCAGGTACAGCTGGAGTATGATCTTTCTGATGCAGAACTGACAAGCCCCATCAAACACTGTCTGCTTGGAATTGTAAAGGAAAGCAGTTCCAACATTGCCAAGCACTCCAACGGCAATGCCGTTCGGGTGGTTCTGCGGGAACATCCAGCCTTCTATCAGCTGATTGTCACAGACAACGGAACAGGTGCCAAACTCATCCGAGAAACCGGCATCGGCATGGCAACCATGAAGGAACGAGCCGAATCCGTTGGCGGACTCATTCGATTTACAGCTTCTGCAACTGGATTTCGTGTTTTTCTCTCCATTCCAAAACGCACCACTTCTCTTAGAAAGGATGCCTCTTCATGAATCTTCTCATCATTGACGACGACCAACTCGTTGCCTACTCCCTAAAAACCATTCTGGAACATACTGGATCCATTCATGTCTTAGCAACCGGTTTCAGCGGAGCCGACGCCATTGCCCTTTACCAGAAGCTGCACCCGGATATTCTGCTGATGGATATTCGCATGCAGGGCATGAGTGGCTTGGAAGCCGGCGAACAAATTTTACAGCAGGATCCGCAAGCAAAGATTCTCTATCTTACCACTTTTTCCGATGATGAATATATCATCAAGGCATTGAAAATCGGTGCGAAAGGTTACCTGTTAAAGCAGAATTTCAACGGCATTGCACCGGCGCTAGAAGCTGTGCTGCAAGGGCAGCAGGTATTCGGTGAACAGGTCATTACAAGGCTTCCTATTTTGATGCAAAACAAACCCAATCCCGATTATGCCAAATATGCCATTACCGACAAAGAAAAGGAACTCATTGAACTGGTAGCAGCCGGACTGAGCAACAAAGAAATTGCCGCTGCACTGTTTCTCAGTGAAGGAACTGTGCGCAACTACCTGAGCAGCATCCTGGAAAAGCTGCACCTGCGAGACCGCACCCAGCTTGCCGTTTTTTATTACACCAATCGAACCGATTAGGAGAATGTCTATGGCACTTTTCGATCTATCAAAATTGCTTTTGCAGCTGGAACAAACCCAGCAAGCAAGTCCGAAAGCCCTTCGGTTTCTGATGACAGAACCCAACATTGAGCCAGCATTATTTGCCGCAGCAGACCGCGTCCGCCGACAGCATTACGGAACTGCTGTCTACCTGCGTGGCTTGATTGAATTCACCAACTACTGCAAAAACGACTGTTACTACTGCGGCATCCGTGCCAGCAATACAGCGGTAAAACGCTACCGACTGGATGAAGATACCATTCTTTCCTGCTGTCGGGAAGGATATACGCTTGGATTCCGAACCTTTGTCTTACAAGGTGGAGAGGATCCTTACTTTCAGGATGACTTTATTTGCAGCATCGTGTCACGCATACGGCAGGCGTTTCCGGACTGTGCCATTACGCTTTCTATCGGGGAAAAGTCCTATGCCAGCTATCAGGCATACTTTCAGGCAGGTGCCAACCGTTATTTGCTGCGGCATGAAACCGCAAACGCTGCCCATTACAGCAAGCTGCATCCGCCGACGCTTTCTCTTCGGAATCGAATGCGCTGTCTCTATGATTTGAAGGCAATTGGTTATCAGGTTGGTGCAGGTTTTATGGTCGGTTCTCCTTACCAGACCATCGACTGCCTGCTGGATGATATCCGGTTTTTACAGGAATTACAACCGGATATGATCGGCATTGGCCCCTATCTGTCCCACCAAGACACTCCTTTTCATGATCAGCCAAATGGCAGTCTTTCCCTAACACTGCGGCTGCTTGCACTATTACGGCTGCTGTTTCCGCATGCGCTGCTTCCGGCAACAACTGCACTCGGCACCATTCACCCGAACGGCAGAGAACTTGGACTAAAAGCTGGTGCCAATGTCGTCATGCCCAATCTCTCCCCAACTGAAATTCGTTCGCTTTATACACTGTACGATCATAAAATTTGCACTGGCGAAGAATCGGCGCAGTGCCGCATCTGTCTGGAACAGCGTGTGCGTGCTGCTGGATACCAAATTGTAACTGATATTGGAAATCCACGCTGAGCCTTCCAATTTCCTACAAAAAAGCTTGCCTCAAGAGGACTTCCTCTGAGGCAAGCTTTTTGCTAATTTTAAATTCTTAAATGAATTCTTTCTTCTATTAAAATGTGGTTTCCCAAACGAAATGGGAACATGCTCTCTCTATCTATTCTACTTGTTCGATAAAACGCTGAAAGGCTTCTTTACCTGCCGCATCCCGTTTGAAGACGCCAGCATCCAGTAAAACCTGTTCAAAGACGGCTCCGATTTCATCTTGAAGAATCTGATCGGCACAGGCAGCAGAAAACTCCGGATGGCGCTGCAAAATCGATTCTGCCCATGCAGCATGGCTGGCAAGCTCCGGAACCTGACGAACCGATCCACCGCTGCACAACGTATCCTTCAGCAATGCCATTTCTTTTGCCAATCTTGCTGGCAGAACTGCCAGGCCCATAACTTCAATCAAGCCAATATTTTCTTTCTTAATATGATGCAGCGAGGGATTGGGGTGGAATACGCCCAGCGGACGTTCTTCCGTGGTCAGATTGTTCCGCAGCACCAAATCACATTCATAAGCACTGCCCCGCATTCTTGCAATGGGCGTAATGGTGTTATGCGGTGTTCCATCTGTTTCCGCAAAAATGCCGACAGATGCATCGCTGTAGGAACGCCATGCCCGCAGGATGTGATCGCAGGCAGCAGCCAATGTGTGTCTGTTTTCGGAAGTCAGACGAATGACCGACATGGGCCATTTTACCAGACCAGCCTGTACATTGGGATACTGTGACAGCAGGAAATACTTTTCGATTGGTGCCCGTTCCATGGCAAAGGTGTAATGACCGCCCTGAAAATGCTCATGGCTGAGGATAGAACCGCCAACAATTGGCAAGTCTGCATTGGAACCGATGAAGTAATGCGGCAGCACTTCCAGCACATCAAACAATTTTTCAAAAACAGCCGCATCAATCTTCATCGGGGTATGCTTTTCATTGAATACAATACAATGCTCATGATAGTATCCATAGGGGGAATACTGCATCTGCCAATTTTCTCCGCCGACTTTCATCGGAATGGGACGCAGATTTTGCCGTGCAGGATGGTGTGCATTTCCGGCAAAGCCGGCATTTTCCGGGCAAAGCTGGCAGCTCGGATAGGAGGATGCCCGCTGCTTTCCTGCCGCAGCAATATCACGAGGATCTTTTTCCGGCTTGGAACGATTGATGGTTAGATCCAATGTGCCATATTCGCTTGCATACGTCCATTTCAAATTCTTGGCAATCCGTCCGGCACGTACATAGTTTAAATCCTTGCTCAGCGCATAATAAGCATCCGTTGCTTGTTTGGGAGAATTTGCATAATTTTTCTGGAAAGCTGCTACCACTTCCCGTGGCATGGGCGTTACAATACCCATGAGCTTGGTGTCAAACAAATCCCGAGAATTGGCAGTGTCTGCAATGATTCCAGCATCACAGGCATACTGTACCAGCGGCTCCAGAATGGCATCAATTGGTTCGCCGTCATAGGAGACGGTACAGTCCTTCCATTCCGTCAGGTGCAGGGCTTCCATCAGCTGATTGCGCACCACATAAACATCATATGCTGTGATAAGCTTCTTTTGCAAGGCATACTCGATAAGCTTTTGTACTGCTGCTTCCATCCCGCTTCACACTCCTTATTTCTGTTCGTATCCGTTTGGATGGGTTTGGTGCCACTTCCAAGCGCTGCTGATGATTTCTTCTAAACTGTCATGTACTGGATTCCAGCCAAGCACCCGTTTTGCTTTCTCACTGGAAGCTACCAATCTTGCCGGGTCTCCTGCACGCCGTGGAGTTTCTACAGCAGGAATGGGATGTCCTGTCACCTGTCTTGCTACGTCAATGACCTCTCGAACGGAATAGCCAACGCCGTTTCCGAGATTGAAAATATCACTTTCGCCGCCGTTCATCAGATAAGATACCGCCAGAATGTGTGCCTGTGCCAAGTCGGTAACATGAATATAATCTCGGATACAGGTGCCGTCCGGTGTATCATAATCGGTTCCATAGATGGAAATGGCATCCCGTTTGCCGTTTGGCACTTGCAGAATCAGCGGAATCAAGTGACTTTCTGGCTGATGGGCTTCTCCAATGGTTCCGCTTGCATCAGCACCGCAGGCGTTGAAGTACCGCAGGGAAACATACCGCAGCCCATGTGCCGCAGCTGTCCAATGGAACATTTTCTCCATCGCAAGCTTGGTCTCTCCATACGGATTGGTTGGAGCTGTGCGGTCACTTTCCAAAATCGGAATGTTTTCCGGTTCGCCGTACGTAGCAGCGGTCGAGGAAAAGACAATCTTATCAATCCCATTCTTTACCATGGCATCCAGCAGTACTTTCGTTCCGCAAAGATTGTTGTCATAGTATTTCAGCGGATTGGTTACACTTTCGCCCACCAAAGAATATGCTGCAAAGTGAATCACCGCATCGATCGGTTCCTTTTGAAACAACTGATCCAGAAAGGCAAAATCATGCAGATCGCCCTGATAAAAAACAGCCTGTTCCGGAACAGCTTCTCGGTGTCCCGTTACCAGATTATCCACAACAAGTACTTCATGACCAGCACGAATCAATTCCAATGCTGTATGAGAGCCGATGTAGCCGGCTCCGCCCAATACCAAAATACGCATCGTTACGCTTCCTCTCTTCCCAGTGAAAAATGAAATGTAGTGACTTGCCGGTAAGGTGTATTTGCCGGCAAAATCGGAGTTGGAAAATTCGGATGATGAATGGCATCTGGATAGTTCTGTGTCTCCAGACAAAATCCGCTTCTCGCTGTATAGCGATGGCCATTCTTTCCAAGGCTTTCCGGAACATGCACAAAATTACCAGTATACACATGTACCGCAGGCTGTGTAGTGGTGCAGGTCAAACCGATTCCGCTCTCTGCGCTGTATGCCGCAGCCTGAAACGGCGCATGCGAATCTACCACATAACTATGATCGATCCCGGAAGCATAGGTGAGCTGTTCATGCTTGCCCTCCAAGGCTTCTCCAATGGAACGATAAGCGGTAAAATCGAAAGGAGTTTCTGCCACCGGAACAATTTCTCCAGTTGGAATGGAAGTCTGATCGGTCGGCAGATAAGCATTCGCACGAACCAGCAGCTGCTGCTTTTCGATACTGCCGCTTCCCTCCCCGTCCAGTTGAAAATACGTGTGGTTGGTGAGGTTGCAAAGCGTATCCTGATCGCAAATCGCATCATATGCGATGGTCAGCGTGTTGGTGTCGTCCCAGGTATAAGTTGCAGTAACCTGCATATTTCCCGGATACTGCTCCTCTCCGTCTGGACTTTCGAGTTGAAAAATAACACGATTTTCCGCACAGCTGGCGTTCCAGAGACGGCGGCTAAAGCTTCGGTTTCCGCCATGCAGGTGATTGGTGCCGTCATTGACAGCGAGCTGGTAGGAAACACCGTTAAGCGTGAATGCGCCTTCCCGAATGCGGTTGCAGCATCTGCCGACCGATGCGCCGAAATATTCGCCGCCTGTTTCATAGCCGGAAAGATGCGCATAACCCAATACAACATCCCGCAGGTTCTGCTGCTTGTCCGGCACCAAAATGGATACAACCGATGCACCATAATCGCAGAGTACCACACTGGCGCCGCTGGCATTGGTGATTCGGTACAGATGCGCCATCTGTCCGTCTGTTGTCCGTTCAAAATCAGATACTTGAATTTCCTGCATCGCTGCCCCTCCTTTTACGCAATCACTTGTACGCCGCCAACAGTTCGAATCCGCAGTTTCTGGCAGCTACCGCTTCCAAATAAAGCGTCCATCTTTGCGCAATACTGTTCTTCCATTTCCTTTGGAACAAATGCCTGAATGGTTCCAGCAAATCCACCGCCGTGTACTCTGGAGGCACCCTTTCCGCCAAGAATCTGCTCGCTCATCCACAAGCCCAGTGTAATACCCTGCTCAGACGGCTTGCGGCAGGAATAGAGATTTTGCAGCCATTTAGCAGAAGAATCACCGGATTCTTTGACCAGCTCCAGGAAACGAGCAAAATCATTTTCAGACAATGCAGCAGCTTCCTCAGAAGCTCTCCGGTTGTCCCCATAGAAATGTGCTGCCCGGATAATGGCACGATCGGAACAGGAAGTCCGCAAGGTTGGCAGAGCAGCTAAAAAGTCCTGTTCACTGACTTCCCGCAGATGATTCTTTCCGAACTGCGCAGCAACCAGATTCATTTCTGCCGGAATGGAAACATAATCGTCGGTCAGGTCAGCATGACTGCCCTTGGTGTCTGTAATGCACAGCACATAGCCGGCATCTTCAAATTGACAGGAAAGCTTTTCGATCTTTGGATGGTCGGTATCTTCAAAGTCAATGAAAACAAAGCTGCCAACCGAGCTAACCATCTGATCCATTAGACCGCTTTTTTTGCCAAAGTAACGATTTTCCGCGTACTGTCCAATCTTTGCAATTTCAACTGCACCAGCCTTTCCCTCATTGTCATGCTGATCAATGATGGTGCCAATCAGTACTTCAAAGGCAGCAGAAGAGGAAAGTCCGCTTCCGCCCAGCACATTCGAAGTGGTGTAGGCATCAAATCCGCCTGTTGTGACTCCCATCTCCTGGAATCTGGAAACAATGCCACGAATCAAAGCGGCAGAAGTTCCCTTTTCTTCTGAATGTACGGAAAGATCCTGCAATTCCACATAATCCTGCGGATATCCGGCAGACTGTAACCGAATCACACCATCCTGATGAAAGGCGACTATGGCGATAACGTCCAGATTGACGGAGGCAGCCAGTACACATCCATGCTGATGGTCGGTGTGGTTGCCGCCGATTTCTGTTCTGCCCGGCGCTGAGAAAACAGATACTTCACTACGTTCCGGATACAGGCGGGAGAACGTCTCTGCCGCCTGTAAATACCGTGCCCGCTGCTGACTTAATACATCTGGGTCTGTGCCGTATAATTTGCTGAGTGCCGAATCATAGCTGCCGTCTGTCAGGTTTTGTTTCAATTGTTCAATATTCATGATAATGCCCCCATATTGTCTGTTTCCAAAACGGATTCTTCTGCCGAAAGAACGTCTGCTTCTGTTCCTGTCGGGTCTGCTGCAATGGCTTTTGTATCAGATGCTTTCTGTGCATTGCCGGAAATCGCAGCAACAATCGTCTTCATGTATGCATCATTCAGCTTGTACTTTCTGCGGTAAATGACGTAAGCCAACAGCATGCTGACTGCCGGAACAATACACATCAGGAACCGCATGGAGTTCTGAGTGGCCAGAGACTGAATCTGATTCGGAACATAGCCGGTCAAATCCAGTGCAAAGCCGATGGATAGAGATGTAAATGCAGCGGTCAGCTTAACGATCAAGGTCTGCAAAGAGAATACAACGCCTTCGTTTCTGGTTCCCAGCTTATATTCGCCGTAATCTACAACGTCTGCCAGGAAAACGGTTGCACAGCCCAGTTCCAGACCGGTTCCGGTCTTTACAATGATGCCAGCAATTACTGTTAATACAATGTTCTGCGGTGCAAAAATACCAGTGAGCAGCAGAATGGTCAAACCGATTGCCGGCAGAATACAAGCCAGCAGGAACGCTTTCTTTCTGGAGAGCAGCTTGGTGATCTTCGGGAAAATCAGGAGTCCGACTACTTCTGCAATAGAAGCACTAATCATGAAGACAGACAGCATTTCGCTCTTGTTGCAGACATATGCAAAGTAATAAGTTGCAACACCCATGATCAGCTGAATGCCAACATTGTAGAGCAGAATCAGTGCAACTGCCCAGCGCAGCTGGTCGTTCCGCTTGATGATGGAGAAGATGTCCTTGAAAGCAACCTTTTCTGCCTTTTTGCCAACCTGCTTCTTCGGCAGATTGATAACGGTAACAGCAATGGTGAAGATGAAAACAGCTGCAATAATCAAAGCGAACCGATGGTAACCAATGTAGTCGCCGCCCAAGCCCTTGATGATCTGTACGCCGAATCCTGCAATAATCAGGGACTGACCAATGCTGGCAAAGATACGAGGCAGAACCGATACGCTTTCCCGTTCGTGCGGGTCAGAAGTCAGGTTCGGGATGATAGACCAATACGGAATATCCATAATGGTATATGTCATGCCCCAAAGGATATAGGCGACGGCTGCAAAAACGCAAAGTCCAACGCCGCTGAGGTGGAAGTCGGTGAACAAAATGACGAATACGAATGCATTGACCAGTGTACCGATGGTCAGCCACGGAATGAACTTGCCGAAACGGCTTCTGGTATTGTCTACGACCATGCCCATGAACAGATCGTTAAAGGCATCCCAGATTTTTGCTGCAAAGAACATAATGCCGATGAATGCCGGCGCAACCTTGATGATGTCGGTGAAGTAGATCATGGAAAAGGTTGCGATCATGCCGTAGATCATGTCTTTTCCCAAGGCACCGAATGCGAAAGTGTATTTTATTCTTCCGGGTACCTTTCCTGGGTACATCACGTTTCCGCCCTGATTAGGGGATGTTTGCTGTGTGGTATGCATAAAAATAACCTCCTTGAATGGAAAACCCCGCTCGCTCCAGGGCCTTCGTTTGTTTGCAATTCTATCTTACCACATCGCAAGCGGAAAGACCATGCATTATCCACTTGAAAAGATACGAATTCCAACACAATTCAAAGAGGTTTTTTCATCATTCAAATGTATCCGCAAGATTAATGCTTCGTATACGGATACTGCGGCAAATAAAAAATACGCTGCTCCAATTCTGCGCTATTATCTTCTGCAATTGCTTCGACTAACTTTGCAATCTGCTCTGCCTGTGCCGTAACATTCAGATCAACTGTCCCATACAGCTGCCCGCTGTCAATGGCATTTCGCATTTCCGGAATGCCATTGATGCCAATGAGAATTGGTAATTCCCATTGCTGCTTCGTATAAAAATCATAGACACCCAGCGCCATACTGTCATTGCTGCAAATCACAGCTTCTGCCTGCCGTATGGTTTCTTCCGGCAGGTTCTCCAATTCCTTGCAGGCAGTCGTCCGAGACCAGTTAGCAGAGAGCACCTGCAACTGATGCAGCGAAAGCGAAGCGGATGCGGTGCGCAAAAAGGCATCTGTTCGGTTGATGACATCGGCATGTGCCTGTTCTCCTTCTATGAGCAAGTAATCCACTACCCCGTCCTGGTTCCGATCGGCATTGCCTACCTGCCATGCCTGTATCAGCATATTGCCTTGAATGGTTCCGGCTTCCTGCGCATCCGTTCCCACGTACCAGACGTGTGCTTGTGCTTCAATATCCGTTTCCGCCGGTTCCCGGTTGAAGAGAATAACCGGGATGCTGCGGCTTTCGGCTTCCTCCAGAATCCCCATGACATTAGTCGGCGTAACTGGATTCCATAAAATGACATCATATTCCTGCTGCATCATGGTATGCAGCTGATTGTTCTGCTGATAGGCACTCCCGGATGCATCAAAGAAATCGTACAAAATTTCGGTTCCATTCTGATTCTTGCTTTGCAGCGCCTGCATGATCTGATCGGTAAGACTTTGCAGGTACGGATCATCTGCCTGATAAACAGCGATGCCCACTCTGAAACGATGCACCGACGGTCGCCGATAACGACTACAGCACACCGTCACAGTCAAAGCAGCTGCACAGACAGCGGCAGCTGCTCCCAATATAATCTGCTTCTTTTTCATGCAATCTGCTCCTACTCAAAGATCAAGGCATCCTGGGCGGAATCAAATAGCGTTTCCGGCGTCAGGATCAGCAAATCCGGTTCGTGCAGCGGCACATCCGTTCCATGGATTCGGCCGCTTAGATGTTCGATGGTATGATAGGCAAGTGCATAGTTGTTGACGGTCAGCAGCAGATCTGCCTGCTGTTGTGCCAATGCTGTATAATCCGGCTGAATGGGTGCCAACAGCATACAGGAATCAGATGCCGCCGCTTTCTCTGGTTGCAGCATACTGCCGCACTGAATGCTCCAGCCTGCACCAGAAGCTTTGGAAAGAGCCTGCTCCGAAACGTGCTGGTTCCATTCCGCTGCAAGCCGCACCGCAATGGGATCAGATTCATCCGCAATAACCGTAGCTGCCTGTGAACCAGACGCCTTCCATTTTCGATAGGCAGCGTCTACGAGTCCAGCTGCACCATCCACAGAATCTCCTACCAAATAATCTGTATCATAAGTCAGGACGCAAACCGGCAGCCGACTATCCTGCACTGCCTCGGCATAAGCTTCCGGGCTGTCGGTCACATACTGCTCCGGTCGAAGCAGCAGTACGCCGTCACAACCATTTTTCTTCTGCTGCTGAAGCAGCTGGGACAGGTCTGCTGCATGCAGCTGCGATGCATCCACCATATCCAAACGAATCTCCTGACTCTGGGCACCATCATAAAGTCCTTCCTGAAACGCCAGAAATTCCGGCTGGCTTTCTGCTGCACGAATGACTGCAATTCGAACCGATTCCTTCTGTCCAAACAGTCTGCCCATGCTCAGAATTAGCAAACAAAACAAAGCAATCAGCAGCATATAAATGGGTTTATGAAGCAGTTTCATCCAATTGCCTCCTTGCCGGAAATGTAATACGTGCAGTGGTTCCCTCATCCAGCGCACTCAAAATGGTAACGCCATATGTATCGCCAAAATAAAGACGCACGCGATCATTGACATTCTTGACACCGATTCCAGAACCTCGTTTGCTGGATACCACATTGCCCTGCATCATCTTGGCAACCTGCTCCTCAGTCATACCTTCTCCGTTGTCAATGACATCAATTCGCACCAGTTCGTCCACTGCATAGATCTTGATGACGATTTCTCCGTCTTCATACATGCCCTCCATGCCATGGTACACGGCATTTTCCAAGAGCGGCTGAATGATGAGCTTCGGACACAGACAGTCTCCCAACGTTTCATCAAACTCCACATGGAACGTAAATTTATCGCCAAACCGAATATTCTGAATGGAGAGGTAGCTCACGGCATGTTCCAGTTCCTTTTGCAGCGGAATGATATCATTGCCCTGACTCAGCGAGATGCGGAAGAACTTGGCAAGCAGAGAAACCATCTTCCCTGCGCCTTCATAGCGCTTGCTCTGAATCATCCAGATGATGGAATCCAGGGTGTTGTATAAAAAGTGCGGATTGATCTGCGATTGCAGCAGCTTTCGTTCCGTAATGCGCTTTTCTTTTTCTTCCTGCAAAAGGCGATTCATCAGCTGATTGGTATTTTCTGCCATGTCATTGAACCCAACGGCAAGCCCTTTGATTTCTCCGCACCCATGCTCGCTGGCACGCACTTCCATCTTTCCGGCTCCGAATTGCTGCATGGTTTTGGAAAGTCGCATCACCGGATGAATCATCAGACGCTGAATCACAAAATCCAAAAACAGCGAAACCATTGCCATCAGAATCAGAATCAATAGAATACCGGTACGGATATAGTTACTGCTCTGAATTTCTGCTGTCAGTGAAGCAACGGATACCAGTTTCCAGCCTGTATAGCCAATTGGCTGCTGCTGAATCATCCAGTCAGTCTGTTCATGGGAAACAACGGATTCTGTATCAACCGCAGCCGTCCACTCTGTGCGAATACCGCTTTCCAGTTCCTTCTCAAACGGATGATACAAAATGGCGCCGTCCCGATTCATAAGGTAGAGATAATCCTGATAGGAGGAGGGATATATACTCAGTTCCGTTGCAAGATCTTCTGTCCGGATGTCAAACCGCAGCACACCAGATTGAGCAATCCCATGATTGTTCAGCTCCACATACCGAGAGATCGGCATACCCTTTTCAAAGCCATCCTCCGCCTGCACATAGGAGGGTTCCCCAAATACCACCGTATCAATGTCTTTTGCTGCCTGCTGAAACCATGTTTCTTCCATGGATCCGGCAGCAACAAGTCCGGAAGTATTCTGCCATAGCAAGGTGCCATCCATCGCATAAACAGCAGCATCCAGCAGCTGATCGGCATGCAACCGACAGAAATCCTGTAGCTCCTGCTGCGTATCTGCATCCTGCAAGTCCGCATTTTTGAGAATCTGATAGTAAACCGTATTGGCAAGCTCAATGGTGTCGTTGACGGTTTCCTCCATGCCATAGCTCATGGTACGCAGCTGCTGCATATTCTTTTCCTTTAAAAATCCGCCAATCTGGTTTTTGGCATAGGCAGAAAACAGGGCGATGATTGTTGCAGTCAGTACACAGACCGTCAACAAAAATACAACGGTAAAAATCAACCGAAGACTTTTTCCCTCCAGCTGCTGACGCAGCCCATGCGAACGCTTATGCATGCGGTGCCTCCTGTTGCAGACTCTTCCGGAAATTGGCTGGGGAGACCTGCATGTTCTTTTTAAACACATAACTGAAATAATTCGGCTCCGGATAGCCAACCATTTCCCCAATCACCCGACTTTTATAATCTGTTGTTTTCAGCAGACGAACGGCTTCTTCCATGCGCTTCTTGGTCAGGTAGACCAGAAAGCTCATATCCGTTTCTTTCCGGAACAGATTGGAAAAATGCGACATGCTGACATGCAGATAATTGCAGACTGTTTCCACTGACAAGTCTGCATCGCCATAGTGCTGTTCCACATACTCCATGGCCTTCTGTGCCAGCAGGCTGTTGTGATCCACTTTTCGGCGGTGAATGGCGTAGCTAATATAGTGACAGTAGTTCAGCAGCCAGGCGTTGAGCTGTTCGCCGGTTTCCAGGGACAGGACTCTTGTTGTCATACGCTTGGCGTCGGCAAAAATTTCGTCATCCATCATATGATACTGCCGAAAAATTCCTGACAAGGCAAAAATAATCTCCAAAATGGCAGACTGGTACGCATTAAAATGATAGTGACTCTTCTCCAACTGTTCCAGCAATTTCTGCACTTCTGCATCCACTTTTTTCTGATCTTCCTGTTTGATGGCAGTTTCCAAAGCATCCGTATTCAACGTAGTGTACACGTTATTGCCATATGGTGCAATGTCCTGATAAACCATTACCGTTTCTTCGGCAGATACCAGACTGTATTCCAGTGCTTCAGTTGCCTGTGCAAAGGAAACCGGCAGCTGTTCCAGCGATTCGCATGGCATGCCAACCCCACAGGAAAACGAAACCTGTCCATAGTGCTTGGCAAGATGTGCCGCTTCCGAAAGAGATTTTAAGATCTGCGGTAGCTGCCCCTGATCGGACAGCAATAACAAATAGGCAATCTTATCCAGATACCGAAATGAGACAAAGCGACAAACATGCTCCAGCATTTCCTTGACGGATTCTGTCATGGAAACTTGCGACAAAAAGTCGGCGCTGTCCCCTGCCGCCTTAATTAAGACCATACCATACCAGGCAGCATGCAAATCCAGGGAAAGTGTTTGCATTTGCTTTTCCAGCTGCTCCAAGCTGCTGTTGCTGCTGACCAGCTGAATCAAAACCTGTTCCTGCAAAAGCGGCAGGCTTTCCTGATAGAGCTGTTCCAGACGAGTGCGACTGCTGCGCTGCTGGAATTCCTCCTCCAGTTCGTCATGCAGCTTGTTTAAAAGCGTATCCATTTCCTGAAAGTCAATGGGCTTTAAAATGTATTCCGATACGCCGTAGCGAATGGCAAGCTGGGCATATTCAAAATCATCCCATCCGGAAAACAACACAATTTTCACATGCATCATGTTATCATGCAGCATTTTGGCAACCTGCAAACCATCCAGGAACGGCATTTTGATGTCACTAATCACCAAATCCGGACGCAGCGTTTCCGTGCGTTCCAGCAGCTCTTTTCCATTGGAAGCAGTGGCAATCACTTCAAAGCCCAGTGCATCCCAATCAATGCCACGGTGGATGCCCTCTAAGATCTGTGCTTCATCATCTGCCAATATGACGGTAAAGTTCAAGCTTCTTCCTCCTTCTGTGCAGAATGGCCACTCAACCCAGCAGCAGCGCTTCCAGTTCCTGCGGAGTATGCACCAGAACAGAAGCACCGTGCTCCAATAAAAATGCTTCCGAGCGGAACCCCCATGTCACAGCAAGTTCTTCCATCTGTGCATTTTTTGCTGTCGCAACATCTACATCTGAGTCCCCGATATAAACGGCATGCTCTTTGGAAATGCCAATCCGATGCAATACTTCCTGCACCGAATCCGGAGCCGGTTTCCGGGCAATGCCTGTCCGTTCTCCAACAACTACATCAAATAAGCCAGGAAAATACTGCTCGCACAATTCCTGTACGGCATAATCTGCCTTATTGGATACAACAGCTGTTCGAATACCCGTTTCCCGCAGAGCATGCAACAATTCCGGAATCCCAGTATACGGCTTGGTATGATCGGCACAATGTGCCTGATAGTGTGCAGTAAAGCGTTCATGCACCCGATCGATTTCCGAAACCGGGGTGCCTTCCGGTACACCACGTTCCATCAACTTTCGAATGCCGTTTCCCACAAAGCAGCGCACTTCTTCGATGCTGCGCTTAGGATAACCGGACTGCTCCAACGCAACATTTAAGCTGATGGTCAAGTCCTCCAACGTATCTAAAATGGTTCCATCCAAATCAAAAATAGCAAGTTGATACTTCATCACAATTCCTCCTATAAAAAATGACGGCTTCCCCCTAATTATAGCATACTTCCGCTGTTTGTCAATCCAATTGTGACAATCCGATAGAAAACCGCTTGACAAGCAGAAGAAGCTGCTGTAAAATAAAGAAAACAATCCTCGCAGCAGAAAGAAAGGGAATTTCTATGAGACAATGTATGGACGCAGAAAATCTACATCGCAGACTGAAAAAAATCATTGGACAAGTACAGGCCATTGACCGCATGATTGATGAAGATGTCCCCTGTGAAGATGTGCTCTCTCAAATCAACGCCGCCAAATCCGCTCTTCACGGATGTGGAAAAGTGGTACTAGAAGGACACATCAAGCACTGTGTACGAGATGGCATCGAACACGGAGACGCCGACAAAGCCATTGAAAGCTTCACAAAAGCTGTAGAACGCTTTTCCAATATGGGATAAACACATCCAACCAATCTGTAAGAATTTATTTTCTTGCAGATTTTTTCTTTTTTCAGTTGACAAACTAATACCCCCTATGGTATAATATACCAATACCCCGACAGGTATGAGAAGAAGGAGGCTTTTCAGTATGAAACGATGGATGGAAAAACTGGAAGCATTTTTGGAGCTTGGCGGTGTCAAAAAAGACATCACCTGCCTGGTGCTTTCCGGAATTACACTGCTGCTGAGCATCTTTCCTGTAATCCCATTGCCATTTGATTTTGCATGGATTGCAATTCTGCTTTGCGGTATCCCCATCATCCTGGAAGCAATCATCGGACTGGTTACCGCATTCGACATCAAAGCGGATGTACTGGTTTCCATTGCACTGATTGCATCCATTTGCATTCACGAAGATTTTGCAGCTGGCGAAGTTGCCTTTATCATGCAGCTCGGTGCCCTGCTGGAAGATCTGACCGTTGCCAAAGCAAGAGCCGGCATCGAAAAGCTGGTGCACCTGACACCACAGACCGCAAGAGTGCTTGAAAACGGAACAGAGACCATTCTCCCTGCAAAAGAGGTTCAGGTTGGTCAAATCTTACGCGTGCTGCCGGGCGAAACTATTCCGGTAGACGGCATCATTCTTTCCGGGCAAACTTCCATCAATCAAGCGGTCATGACCGGAGAATCGCTCCCGGTTGACAAAACGGAAGGCGATTCCGTTTCCAGCGGAACGGTGAATCAATTCGGCGCATTTGAAATGCAGGCAACGAAAGTCGGAAAGGACAGCTCCATTCAGCGTATGATTCAGCTGGTACAATCTGCCGATGCCGGAAAAGCCAAAATCGTTGGCATTGCAGACCGATGGGCAACCTGGATTGTTGTCATTGCACTTTCCGTTGCACTGCTCACCTGGCTAATTTCAGGTGAGCTCATTCGTGCAGTTACCATTCTGGTTGTATTCTGCCCCTGCGCACTGGTATTGGCAACACCAACTGCCATTATGGCTGCCATTGGAAATGCCACCAAGCACGGCTTCCTGGTGCGGGAAGGAGACGCATTGGAACGACTTGCCGCTGTAGATATCCTCACATTTGACAAAACTGGTACGCTTACCCATGGCACGCCGCAGGTTATTCGCATCAAAAGCGTGGCACCAGAACAGCAGGCGGTCGAAAACTTATTCTTTTTGGCAGCTTCAGCAGAATCGCTCTCAGAGCATCCACTTGGAAAAGCCATTGTCTCCAGCTATCAGCAGCAAGCTCAAAAACCAATCGATAAGCCATCTCATTTTCAGATTGACTGTTGGAAAAGGCGTTTCGGCAACTGTCGGCAGCAGTCAGATTCTCGCCGGCAATCTGGCACTGCTTGCACAGCATCATGTTTCCATTCCAAAGGATGCTTTACAGGAAGCAGAACGGGAATTGGAAAAGGGCTGCACCATTGTATACCTTGCAGAACATGCAAAGTTTGCTGGCTATCTGGTGCTGTCGGATACACTGCGGACAGAGAGCAAACAGATGATTGCCTCCCTTTCCGATCTGCATGTGCAACCGGTTTTGCTGACAGGAGACAATGAAAAGGCAGCTTCCAGCATTGCTGCACAGCTTGGCATTTCTACTGTTCAGGCAAACTGCCTGCCGGAAGATAAACTGCACTACATTGCAGCTTATCAGAATGAGCAGCATCCTGTCTGCATGATTGGTGACGGTGTAAACGATGCACCGGCTTTGAAAGCCGCCAACGTTGGCATTGCCATGGGCGGAATCGGAAGCGCGACATTGCCGTAGATGCTGCGGACATTGCCCTGGTCGATGATGAAATCAAGGAACTGCCGCACCTACTGGCGCTTTCCAAACGCATGATGACAACCATCAAATGCAATTTGAGCTTTTCAATGAGCTTGAATTTTGTTGCCATTGTACTCGCCATCACCGGTCTGCTCGGCCCTGTTGTGGGGGCTTTGGTACACAACGCCGGCTCAGTGCTGGTGATCTGTAATTCTGCAATTTTATTGAAATGGAGAAAACGAAAATAATACTTGGAATAATTGGCTTAATCATTGGCATTGCAATTGTATGCGGCGCCCTATATTATCTGATCAAGGAACGGCATGATCCGCAATCGAAAAAAATCTATGGTGTTATGCTGGCAATCGGCGGTGTCATTACCATTGCAATGATTCTAAAACTGATTTTATCCTAACTCTTCCTTCCCAAACAAAGGCGGCTCTGCATGCAAACAGAGCCGCCTTGTTTCGTTTTTCTTTTATTATTCAAACGAGAAGGTTTCCTGCAACGGACGCCACTTCTGATCCTTTTCGCTCAAGTTGAGTTTGGTTCCATCCGTAAGTTGATAGCCTTCCGCAGAAGCACTTCCGGCATACGTACCGATCACATCCGGCCACTGGATGCCAATTTCCGGGTCGTTCCAAGCCAGTCCGCCTTCATCTCCCGGATGATAGAAATCGGTGCACTTATAGCAGAACTCTGCTGTTTCACTCAAAACCAAAAAGCCGTGTGCAAAGCCTTCCGGAATATAGAATTGCTTCTTGTTTTCCTCCGTCAGTTCTACCCCATACCACTTTCCATAAGTAGCAGAGTGGGCACGCAGATCCACTGCAACGTCGAACACACGACCACGAATTACCCGTACCAGCTTTCCCTGCGGAAACTGCTTCTGGAAGTGCAGACCACGCAGCACGCCTTTGGTGCTCATGCTTTGATTGTCCTGCACGAATACCATATTCAGTCCGGCTTCCTGCATATCCCGCTGGTGATACGTTTCCATGAAATACCCTCTGGCATCCCCGTGCACCGTCGGTGTAATGACGCAAAGCCCTTCTATCCCGCCGACGTGCTTATCTACTTGAATTTGTCCCATTTTACTGTACCTCTTTTAAATATCTTGCCACTGCATCCTTCCAGTCCGGCAGCAATTGGAAACCGTGCGCTTCCAATTTGGATTTGTCCAAACGGCTGTTAAACGGTCTTGCCGCCTTGGAGCAGCCATACTCTGCCGTTGTGACCGGAGTCACCTTCGTCGTGTAACCTGCTTGCCGGTAAATTTCCTTGGTGAAATCATACCAGCTGATATAGCCGCCGGAATTGGTAGCATGATAGTAGCCATATTCCTCGGTCTGGATCATATCCACCAACAGTCTTGCCAAATCCAGCGTATAGGTTGGCGTGCCAATTTGGTCGTTTACCACCCGTACTTCATCATGGGTCTTGCCCACTTGCAGCATGGTTTTGATGAAATTCTTTCCATTTAAGCCAAACACCCATGCAATCCGCACGATGAAATAGCGTTCCAACAGTTCTGCAACTGCCAATTCACCCTGTAATTTGCTTTTTCCGTAGACATTCAGCGGAGCATATGCCTTGCAGTCCGGTTCCCAGGGCTGCGTACCCTGTCCATCAAAAACATAGTCGGTGCTGATATACAGCATCTTGGCACCAACTGCCTTGGCAGCTTCTGCCAAGTAGCGGGTTCCGTCTGCGTTGATCGCCCATACTTTTGACTGATTCTCTGCTTCTTCTGCGGCATCGACCGCTGTCCAGGCAGCACAGTGAATCAAAACATCCGGCTGCACGGATTGCAGTACTTGCTGCACGGCCTGCCGGTCGGTAATATCCAGCTGCACATACGGCATCGACGCAACAGAATCAGCTGCCATACCGCTGTATGCAGGTGCCAGATCACTGCCAATACCAGTTATGCCACGTACTTCCAGTTCCTTCATGATATCGTGTCCCAGCTGCCCGGCGACACCTGTTACCAATGCTTTCATCTGCTCACCTCATGCCCAATTGCCATACATTTTTTCGTAGTAATCCTGATAATCCCCAGAGAGAATTTCCTTCCACCAGGTCTGATGCTCCAAGTACCATTGAATGGTCTTGCGAATGCCGTCCTCGAACTTGGTTTCCGGCAGCCAGCCCAGTTCCCGGTGAATCTTCGTCGGGTCAATGGCATAGCGCATGTCATGCCCCTTCCGGTCTGCCACATACGTAATCAGGCTTTCTGGCTTGCCCAATTCTTTGCAAATCAATTTGACAATTTCCAGATTCTGCTTTTCATTGTGTCCACCAACGTTGTAGACCTCTCCCAAACGACCCTTTTGCAGAATCAAATCAATGGCCTTGCAGTGATCTTCTACATACAGCCAATCTCGAACGTTCAGCCCTTTTCCATAGACCGGAAGCGGCTGATCAGCCAGCGCATGCACAATCATCAGCGGAATCAGCTTCTCTGGAAAATGATAAGGGCCATAATTGTTGGAACATCTGGAAATGGTCACCGGCAGCCCATAAGTGCGATAATATGCCAGCACCAGCAGATCAGCGCCTGCCTTGGAGCTGCTGTAGGGGGAACTGGTATGGATGGGCGTTTCCTCCGTGAAGAACAAATCCGGACGATCCAGCGGCAGATCGCCGTAGACCTCATCCGTTGAAACCTGATGATAGCGCACCATGCCATATTTGCGGCAGGCATCCATCAGAACAGCCGTTCCCATGATGTTGGTTTGCAGAAAAATGCCAGGATCCAGAATGGAACGATCTACATGGCTCTCTGCTGCAAAGTTTATCACCTGATCTGGATGCTCTTCTTCAAAGAGTCGGTATACCCCCTCCCGGTCACAGATATCCAGCTTTACAAAACGAAAATTCGGATGATCCATTACAGATTCCAGGGTCGAAAGATTGCCGGCATACGTCAGCTTATCCAGACAGACAATCCGGTCTTCCGGATGCTGCCGCAGCATATAGAAAATAAAGTTACTGCCGATAAAGCCGGCACCACCTGTTACGATAATTGTCATAGTTGTTGTTCCTCTCTAGGAAAGTGCATCCATATATTTTCCGTCCAGCACGTCTTTCAAATACTGTCCGTACTGGTTCTTCTTGAGTCCTTCGTACACCTTCCACACATCCTCCCTTGAAATCCATCCATTGAGATAGGCAATTTCCTCCAGGCAGGCAATTTTTCGATGTTGGTGAGTCTCCACCGTTTTCACGAAATTGGTAGCATCCACCAAAGACTCATGCGTTCCGGTATCCAACCAGGTAAAGCCCTGTCCAAGCAGCTTCACATGCAAAGCATCCTGTTCCAAATATATCCGGTTCAAATCGGTAATTTCCAACTCCCCTCGTGCAGAAGGTGTCAGCTGTTTGGCATAGTCAATGACCCGGTTATCATAGAAATACAGCCCTGTTACACAGTAGTTGCTCTTCGGGTGCTGCGGCTTTTCCTCAATGGAAACAACCTTTCCGGTCTGATCAAATTCTACGATGCCGAAACGTTCCGGATCATCTACATAATACCCAAATACGGTTGCGCCGGATCCGCTTTCTGCCGTTTCTACAGCTGCTTGCAGACACTTTTTCAAACCATGTCCGGCAAAAATATTATCTCCCAGTACCATTGCCACCGTATCGGTTCCGATAAAGTCTGCCCCAATGAGAAATGCCTGCGCCAGACCGTCTGGACTCGGCTGTACGGCATAGGAAAGCTGCACACCGAACTGACTGCCATCTCCCAGCAAATCCTGGAAACGTGGCGTATCAGTTGGAGTGGAAATGATTAAAATATCCCGGATGCCTGCCTGCATCAGTACAGACATCGGATAATAGATCATAGGCTTGTCATAAATTGGAAGCAACTGCTTGGAAGTTACCCGCGTCAATGGGTATAGTCGTGTACCGGAACCTCCGGCAAGAATAATCCCTTTCATGGTGTGTTCTCCTAATCCCGACGGAAAATATCCCGTGTGTAAACTTTTTCCTGTACATCGTCCAGACAAGCATCATACCGGTTGGCAATGATGGCGTCACACTGTGCTTTGAATGCCTCTAAATCGCCAATCACTTTGCTTCCAAAGAACGTATGACCATCCGGCAGCGTCGGCTCATAGATCACAACCGTCGCGCCCTTTGCCTTCACCCGTTTCATGATGCCCTGAATAGAGCTTTGCCGGAAGTTATCGCTGTTGCTCTTCATTGTCAGCCGATATACGCCGATCACACAGGGCTTTTCCTTTTCGGCATCATAATGATTGTCCGACTCGTAGCTATAGTACCCTGCCATTTTCAGCACCTGATCGGCAATGAAGTCTTTCCGGGTCTTGTTGCTCTCTACAATAGCTGACATCATATTTTGCGGTACGTCGGCATAATTGGCAAGCAGCTGTTTGGTATCCTTCGGGAGACAGTAACCGCCATAGCCAAAGGATGGATTGTTATAATGCGTACCAATACGAGGATCCAAGCAGACGCCTTCAATGATTTGCTGGGTATTGAGTCCTTTGCTTTCTGCGTAGGTATCCAACTCATTGAAGTATGCCACACGCAGCGCCAGATAGGTATTGGCAAACAGCTTTACAGCTTCTGCTTCAGTGGATCCCATGAAGAGCGTATCGATGTTCTCCTTGATGGCACCTTCCTGGAGCAGAGCAGCAAAAGTACGGGCTGCCTCCATGGAATCCGGATCCTGCTCATCCACACCGACAATGATGCGGCTGGGATAGAGATTATCATACAGCGCTTTGGATTCCCGTAAAAACTCCGGACTGAAAAGAATATTTTTGCTGCCAGTTTTCTTGCGGATGGCTGCGGTATAGCCCACCGGAACTGTGGATTTAATGACCATTTTGGCATTGGGGTTGCAGCGCATCACCAACTCAATGACCGACTCCACCGCAGAGGTATCGAAGAAATTCTTCTGGCTGTCATAGTTGGTAGGAGCGGCAATGACCACAAAATCCGCCTGTCGATAGGCTGCCTCTGCATCCAGCGTTGCAGTTAGCTGCAATTCCTTCTGGGTCAAGTATTGCTCAATGTAGGTATCCTGAATGGGAGACTGCCGATTCTGAATCATCTGTACTTTTTCCGGGATGATGTCAACGGCAAAAACCGGATGATGCTGCGCCAATAAAACCGCAATGCTCATCCCGACATAACCGGTGCCTGCCACTGCAATCTGATACTGTTTTTCCATGCATGTCCTCCTTAGCGCCTCGCTTCGAATTTAATTCTATCTTACCACGATTTGCCGGTTTTGTCAACTTTTCGCCCTTTTCCAGCAGAGACAAAAACAGGGGAGCAGAAATGAATCTGCTCCCCTGTTTTTCGGGTTTTGGAAAGAATGAATGCTTATTGCAGCTTCTTGCCGTCCGAGAAAGCTGCTCCAACAACTTCACCCAGCTTTCGGTACGTGTGATGAACGCTGTCGAAGGCAATCGGTTCCAGCTTGTCCGGATCAATTTTTCCATCTGCATCCAAAATGGAATCGTCTGCGCTGACGTTGACGATTTCGCCAATGACATTGCCGTCTTCGTTAAACTTCACCAGTTTGCATTCCAGAGTCATCGGAAATTCCCGGAAAAGCGGTGCCTTTACAAACGTGCTTGCTTCGGCATGCAGGCCAGCCTTTTCCAGCTTGTCCGGTGTGGTATTGGCAGAAACGATGCCGACATAGTCTGCTTCTGTCACATGTTTGGCATCGGCAATGCTAACGGTAAACGCACCCGTTGCCTGAATGTTTTTGGTGGTCTTATGGCTGTGACTCAGGCTGAGCACCACCTGATTGGTTTCATAAATGCCGCCCCATGCTGCATTCATCAGATCTGCCTTTCCGGCTTCATCATAGGTTCCAACCAGCAGAACTGGCATCGGATACAGCCAGCTTTGTGCGCCAAAATTCTTTCTCATTGTAAAAGACTCCTTTCAAAAGATACAGCTTTTGGGCATGCTGTCTTATTTTCGTCAACATGCTCAGGCTGCTGTCGGTGGTAAATCAATATGAGAACACGCTCTAGAATAAACTTATGCAAACATCGGCGTAGAGAGGTACCGTTCACCGGTATCTGGGAGCAATGCCACAATGGTCTTCCCTTTGTTTTCCGGACGCTTTGCCAGCTGAATGGCTGCCCATACGGCTGCACCAGAAGAAATGCCAACCAGAACGCCTTCTTCTCTTGCAATTGCACGACCAGTTTCAAATGCAGCTTCATTTTCAACCGGAATGATTTCGTCATAGATCTTAGTATTCAGAGTTTCCGGCACGAATCCAGCGCCAATTCCCTGAATCTTATGCGGGCCGGAAACACCCTCAGACAGCACCGGAGAGCCCTTCGGTTCCACTGCTACAACCTGAACATTCGGGTTCTTGGACTTCAGGTAAGCACCCACGCCGCTGATGGTTCCGCCGGTTCCAACGCCAGCAACAAAGATATCTACCGTTCCATCGGTATCATCCCAGATTTCTACACCTGTGGTTTTTTCATGGATTGCCGGGTTGGTTGGATTGGTAAACTGGGATGGAATGAAGCTGTTCGGCAGTTCCGCTGCCAGTTCGTTTGCCTTTTCGATGGCGCCCTTCATCCCCTTTGCACCCTCGGTCAATACCAGTTCTGCACCATATGCCTTCATCAGGTTCCGGCGCTCAATGCTCATGGTTTCCGGCATGGTGATAATCAAGCGATAGCCTCTTGCTGCTGCAACAGAAGCCAGACCAATTCCGGTGTTGCCGCTGGTCGGTTCAATGAGGACACTGCCCGGCTTCAGCAGACCCTTTGCTTCTGCATCGTCCACCATTGCCTTGGCGATTCGATCCTTTACGCTGCCAGCCGGATTGAAGTATTCCAGCTTGCCGAGCAGCTTGGCTTCCAGGTGTTCGTGCTCTTCCAGATGAGTCAGTTCCAACAGAGGCGTTTTGCCAATCAAATCGGTAATTTTCTGATAAATATGCATAAGTATCGTTCCTTTCTCATTGGATCTTCGAATGAGGCAGCAGGCAGGTGCCACCCTAATTCATAGAATCCCTATCTACTTGCTATGTATTTTGATGCTTCTATTATAGCAAACTTCATTTCATTTGTCAAGCCCTTTTTCAAAAAAAATTCCCCACTGGAAGAAAACCAGTGAGGAAGGAGAAAATCAAGTACAGTGCCGGAAGAATTTATCCGTGCAAAGCCGAGCGGCAACCAGTCCCATCGGCAGTGCCATAACAATCAGAATTGCCTTGGTCAGCCAGAGTGAACCATCGCTGATGTTGTTCAATCCAATGTAGTAGATACCGCGATACATATACAGACCCGGTACCATGATTACAATCGCAGGAACGGTTAGGGAAATTCTTGGATAACCGATCTTTTTCTTGACCACAGAAGCCACACAGCCGGTGAAGAAAGCGCCAATAAAGGCTGCTACGCCAACCGGGAAGCCTGCCAGATCGATCAATTCCAACCGCAGCGTATTGGAAAACATGCCGATCAGTCCGGCAGTCATTGCCATTTTCCGGGGGCTGTTGAACATCAGAGAGAATCCATAGACGCCGAAGAAGCTTGTAACAATTCGAAGCACGATCAACAGCGGCGTATCAATCTGCAAATCCGGAAAGTCTGCCGGCTGGAACCGGAAAACCAATGCTGTAACCCAACCTGTCATGGTAGCAGTCAGAATAATCAGCAAGGCATACGTAATGCGCTCCAAACCCGAACGCAAATCCAGCTTTGCAAGGTCAATGCCGCCGGTAATCAAAGGAAATCCGGGAATGACGAACAGCATCGCACAAATGTATCCGGCTTGATGGACTTCTGAAACGTGGAAGAGATGCTGCGCTGCTAGAATTGTCAGCACGTAGACACAGCAGGATGCTGCTACACTCACAGCAACATTGCCCACCAGGGAAATTTTACGCTCCAGCATCAGCTTTCGCACAAAGTTTCCAACGCCTGCGCCAAAAAAGGCACAGATCATTTCCATGGGGCCGCCGCCAAGCAAAAAGGTAAATGCACAACAGGCAATTGCCGAAGCAAGACCCAGATTCCATGCCTTGTAATTGGCAGGCTTTTTCTGAATCTCATCAAGCAGCAGGTGAATCTGCTTGACCGAATACTGTGCAGCATGCTCCGGGAACCCCTGCATGAAGTGTTCCAATTCCATCAGCTTATGGGTGTTAACCCCGGTGGTTGGCAGGGAGATGGAATGCGTATACGTTCCGTTTTCCTCATAGCAGGTAAATTCAATGGACAACAGCCCAATATCTGCTGTGCAGGAAATCCCAAGCACTTTGGCAACGGTGTTCATCGAATTGCGCACCCGCCAGGCTCCTGTTCCCACCGAAAGCATCATCTGTCCGATGCGCCCGACCAAGGTGGCTTTTTCTTTTAAGGTTGCATCCACGGATGGGACACTGTCATCATCCTGTACAATATGCTTCCAGTGGATGGTCATATGCTGTTTATTGCTCTTCCCCATGCGCTCCATTCCTCCCAATTTTCGTTTCCATTTCGCAGGGAAACAGCCGCCTCAACATCTTCCTGGGGCGGCTGCCTGTTCTCATTTGATATTATTATTTATTATAGCCACTTTCCTGTCAGCTGTCAACCCGTTTCCCCGGAAATCCGACAAAAAGTCTGCCAGATTTTCTGCACACTTTTTGGCTTCTTTTATGGATTTTTTATGCCAGGCAGGTGCCTACTTCTTTTTCAGTTCTGTCAATGCAGCATAATGCTGAATGTCAAATTCCTCCGGTGCAATCCGACACAGCAACGCCCAGTGTTCCGCATCCCATGCGGCAAGGGAAGCTGTATCCAAAGAAGCTCCCACACCCCGACAGGTGCGCATTCTGCCATGCCAGCCCAACCGGGTAAAATGCACAGGCAGCCGATATGCAAGGGTGTCTACTACATCAAACTGCTCCAGGTAACAATCCGGAACGGCAATGGGATGCATGGTTTCCCCTGCTCCTGTCCAATTTGGGGAATATTGCAGCACAAGTGTTTCACTTGCCTGTGCAATGGGATCCTCAAATGGCAGCCATTCCATACAAAGCAGGAACACCCGTCCGCCCGGTTTTAAAACCCGTGCAAATTCTGCGGCACAAGTCGTATGCTGAAAATACCAGAAGCATTGGCACGCCGTGATAGCGTCCAGAGACGCTTCCGGAATCTGAAGCTGTTCCGCTTCCATGACTGCATAGGAAATCGGCATGCCTTCGGAGAGGCGCTTTGCCTGTTCAATCTGCGGAGCCGATGCATCAATTCCCATCCAGTGTCCGCCATAGGAATAGAGATGCCGGGGCAGTACACCGGTTCCGGTTCCGATGTCCAGAATCTGTTTGCCCTGCTGTTCCGGAAATCGAGCAAGCAGCTGCTCATAAAATACCGGTGGGTAAATGTCCCGAAACTGCGCATACTGCGCCGAAGTCTTTCCCCAATCAAATGCATTGCCATGATCAATCTTTGCCTGTCTGCTCTGCATACTGCATACGACCTCCTTTTTCCTGTTACGTTCATCTTAACACATCCAAAAGCACCTGTCAAGCGCCTCAGCATCGTTCTTTTTTCGAGAGTAAATCGTTCACGATTTGGGCATTGACTTTTGAGATGGGCTGTGCTATCATAGTCTGGCTTTGCATCCATTTCAATTGGAAAGGACGATATAATATGGTATCTTGCTTACTTGCTATCATCTATCTGGCATTTATTAGCCTAGGGCTGCCAGACTCCCTGCTGGGCGCTGCATGGCCGGCCATCTACCCGGATATTGGCGTGCCCATGTCCCGTTCCGGCATTCTGTTTATGATTATTGCTTTTGGAACAGTTGTATCCAGCCTTTGCAGCGACCGCCTTACCCGTAAGCTGGGTGCCGGCGGTGTAACGGCTTGCAGTGTTGCCACAACAGCCATTGCCCTACTGGGATTTGCATACAGCCACAGCTTCCTCTCCCTCTGTCTCTGGGCAATTCCCTATGGAATTGGTGCCGGAAGCGTAGACGCTGCCCTCAACAACTACGTTGCCTTGCACTATGCCAGCCGCCACATGAGCTGGCTACACTGTATGTGGGGCGTCGGAACGGTTATTGGCCCATATATTATGAGCCATGCGATGGTGGGCGGCACTTGGCACGATGGCTACCGACAAATCAGCTGGCTGCAATTCGGACTAACCGCCCTATTAATTGTAAGTCTGCCGCTGTGGCGGAAGGTGAAGACCCGCCAGGCAACACCAGAACAGCAAACAGAAGCACCTTCCGGCAAGCCGCTTTCTTTCCGGGAAATTCTACGGCTGCCAGGTGCGAAAGCAGTTACAATTTGCTTTTTCCTCTATTCTGGAATTGAACAGACCATGAGCCTCTGGGCAAGCAGCTATCTGGTTACGGTCAAGCACATTGACACCATTACAGCAGCCCGATTTGCCAGTTTGTTTTTCATTGGCATCACCGTGGGAAGAGGCATCAGCGGCTTTGTCACCATGAAAGTTTCTGACAGCGGTATGATTCGGATTGGAGAAGGGATCATTGGCGTTGCGATCCTGTTGATGCTGCTTCCCTTTGGAAAGAATCTGACTCTGTTTGCCATCATTCTCATTGGTGTAGGCTGTGCCCCCATTTACCCCAGCATCATTCATTCCACCCCAGCACATTTCGGCACCTCCCGTTCACAGGCTGTCATTGGAGTACAGATGGCATGTGCCTACATTGGAACGCTTTCTCTGCCGCCGCTGTTTGGCTGGATCAGTGCCCGGATTGGATTGCAGATTCTGCCAATTTACCTGGTGGTACAGCTCATTGCTATGATTGTGCTGCATGAGGTACTTTGCCGCAAGACCCGACATGTTTCAGAAGCAGGTACTTGACAAAACGCTGCTCCCATGCAAAATGACTCGAATAAGCAATCAAAAAAGACCGCTTCTGAAAGCGGCTTTTTTGATTTTCCCCATCTATTTTTAGTACCATCAGCGCATTTTTCACCGGATAAAACGAAACACGCAGTCACGGGAAAGCTCCCGAAACTGCGTGTTATTTTCTGGTCTGAGTGACGGGACTTGAACCCACGGCCTCTACCACCCCAAGGTAGCGCGCTACCATCTGCGCCACACCCAGATCTGTCATACCTAATATTATAGCATACTTTCCTGCATGCGTCAACCCCTTGCCACACAAAAATCCACGAAAAAGGAAAGTCGAATTTGTGCAAAAAGCCACCTTCGAGTCAAAAAGATTGACATTTGTTCAGTTTTGTTCTATAATGGAACACAAAAGGAAGGCGATTTTCACCATGGAAAAGAAAGCATTAAACCGCAGCGTTCGAAAAACCCGTCGCAAACTGCAAACTAGCTTAACCCAGCTGATGCAGCAAAAACCTTTTCAGGAAATTTCGGTACGGGAGCTGGCAGAACAAGCGGATATCAATCGTGGTACCTTTTATTTACATTACCACGACGTCAACGAAATGGTACGTTCCATTGAAAAAGAACTGCTACAATCGCTTCGGGACATCATCCATGCGCATACAGACAGTACCCAGGAGCCAAAACAGCGCATGCATGCCATTCTGACAGACTTATATCAATTTCTCGAAGAGAACAGTGAAATCTGTACCGCGCTGCTCAGCCCGAACGGCGACATTGCCTTTGTCGCAAAGCTACAGGAATACGTCCAGAACAGCTGTCTCCAGGAATGGCTCGATGCACAGCAAAATCATCCTGATGCCGTCGAACAGGAACAATTTCATCTGCAAACAGCATTCATTGTTTCCGGATGTGTCGGGCTCTGCCGCACCTGGCTGCACCGCACGCCCAATCCCTTTACGGCAACCGAAATGGCAGCTTTTACCGAACAGCTCATCGGCGATCATGCCATCTAGCCGCTGGCAGTTTCAGGCAATTTCCTATAGATGCTCACACAACCATCACAGAAAACCGGGATAATAGAACCATCATCCAACGACACCATGGATCCATGGGATGATCGTCTTACCGTTTCTGAGCAAGAAACGGACCAAAAACTGAGCTGCTCCCTCCTTAGCAGCTTTTTGATACAGCCGATTTTCAAACAGACCTGAAAATCGGTCTTTTTTGTTGTACTGCAAAATTTTTTAGAAATCGGAGGAACTCTGCCATGTGCCCATTTGAAGGAACTCGTTACTATGCCCTTTATCTCTATTACCGAAAGCGCTATGCAGAAAAGGTCATGAAAGCTTCACTGGATGCCGGCATGACCTGCCCCAATCTGGACGGCAGCAAAGGGGTAGGCGGCTGCATCTTCTGCGACAATGGAAGCGGCTATTTCGTACAGCCCGGCAGCATTACGCATCAGCTGGAAGCAGAAGCTGCCCGGATTCACACCAAATACCCGGAAGCCAAACTCATTGCCTACTTTCAAGCGCATACCAACACCTACACCACACCGGATGTCCTGCACGCCAATTTTACGGAAGCCTGCGCCTTTCCGGATGTGGTCGGACTGGCAGTCGGAACCCGTGCGGACTGCCTGCCGCCTGCCATTCTGGATGAACTGGAAGCCTGGTCGCATCAAACCGATCTGACCGTAGAACTTGGCTTGCAGACGATTCATCCGGAAACCACCCGACTGCTCAACCGCCAGGAAACTTACGAGGACTTTTGCAGCGGTTTGGAAGCCCTGCAAAAACGTGGCATCCGTACTTGCGTACACATCATCAACGGACTGCCGGGCGAAACACCGGAAATGATGCTGGAAACGGCAAAGGTACTGGGAAAGCTGCACCCGGACGGCATCAAAATCCAAATGCTGCATGTGATGCAGGATACCGTATTGGCAGAGTGGTACCGTGCCGGCAGAGTACCAATCCTCTCCATGGAGGACTATATTGAACTGGTGATTCAGCAGCTGGAATACTTACCGCCGGAAACTGTCATTGAGCGCCTGACCGGAGACGGAATCCGTGCCCGATTGATCGAACCGCTGTGGAGCCTGGAAAAAAGCCAGGTTCTAAACACCATCGCCAAACGCCAAAAAGAGCTGGACTCCTACCAAGGAAAGCGCTACCAGCCATAAACAAAAAAAGCCTTGCAGTCGTTATACTCCCTGCAAGGCTCTTTCTATTCTATTTTGTGTAAAATTGAAAGAACTTTCATTCTTTCGCCGCAGTTTCGATTGGACTCACTCCTTACAATTACGGATTCAAATACTTTTGCATCCTCATCCTAATCATACGCATCATCCTTTCCTATCCACGAGCATTCCGACTACGCATTTAGAAAATTTAGAAAAAACTGCTTCTTATTTCATGGGACTCACCTTTTTCTATTTTTTATCTTTGAAAAAAGCTACTTTCCATGGGACTCACCTTTTCTGTTTTGTTTTGTTTTTGTTTGAAATGAAAATTACTTTTCCATGGGACTCACCAATTCATATTTTTATGGAACGTGATTGTTCGGAATCATTTTCCCATTGGTCTCACCAATTTCTCTTTCTTTTTCCCTCCAGCATGATCTATCGCCAGGCATTTCTGCCACTGATACAGGATCGTCATCATCCTGTAGTAGAACGTATGCTGTCAGACCATACATCCAACCAACTTGTTGCATGTCAATTTGCTTTCCCTGCTGAATCGTTCTTTTATCATTTCTTTGGCAACGGATTCGATCGCACTGCCGAATCAATACGTTCAAGCCCTCTTATTCACGACTTCAACAGATGAGCCGTCATTGACAGCATATCCAGCTGTGATTCTTCTTGTGCCATGGGGCTCACCCACCTTTCCGGATGAAGATCGTTTTCCCGAAGAGCACCCTGCTCTTAAACCCTAGGAAAACCTACCATCATGTACTTGTGAAATACAAGAACTTTTTTCATTCGGATCCTTTTTTCTGATCCTGTTCTGTATTCCCTTTCCTTGATTCTATCTTACCACAAGTCTTGTGCAATGTCAATAGCTTTTTCCAAATTTCTTTTATTTTTCCATAAAACCTGCATAGCCAAACCAGAGCCAGAAAAAAAGAAAGCAAGATTCAATTTGACAAAAGAAAGAAAAGCTTCGTCAACCAAAACAGAATAATTAAAATAGTATATTATGATCGAATAGCAGAAAAGCAACCGATTTGCAGAAAAAACCGCCAAAAGATATCAACCTAAGTATCTTTTGACGGTTTGGCTTATCGTTTCCAGGTAACCGGTGACACCAGCAGCAGCAGCGGGAACAGTTCCAACCGTCCTGCCAGCATGTCCAGAATCAAAACAATCTTCGTTGGCTGGGAGAAAAGCGCAAAATTGGAGGTCGGCCCAGCCAGTTCCAGCCCCGGCCCAATGTTGTTGAGCGTTGCCGCAACGGCAGTGAAATTCGTAATCAAATCATGATTGTCGAACGAAACCAGCAGCACCGACCCGGCAAACAGCAGCACATAGACCACAACATATGCATTGAGCGAGCGTACCGTTTCGCTGGCAATCTCCCGTCCACCCATCTTAATTTTCCGCACCTGTCTTGGATGAATCTGCAAGCGGATTTCCTGCCGCATAATCTTCACCAGCATCATAATTCGGGAGACCTTTATGCCGCCGCCGGTACTGCCGGCACAAGCGCCAATCAGCATCAGCATGACAAGAATGGTACGGGATAGTTCCGGCCATAAATTGAAATCAAAGGTAGAAAAGCCCGTTGTCGTCATAACTGACCCAACTGTAAAGGCAGAATGTAGCAAGGTTTGCTGCGTGCTGCCGAACAGGTGCCGAATGTTGTAGGCAATGGTCAAGGTGGATACCAGTACAATCAGGAAATACACCCATACTTCTGTTGTTTTTAATGCTTCCCGGAACCGCCGCCGCAGCAGCAAAAAGTACAAATTAAAGTTTACACCAAAAAGAATCATAAAGACAGTGACAATTCCCTGAATGGCAGCCGAATAACTTGCCATGCTGTCATTCTTGATGCCAAACCCCCCAGTTCCTGCCGTTGAACAAGCAATATTGACTGCCTCCAATGCCGGCATTCCGGCAATCAGCAGGAAAATCCATTCCAAAAAGGTCATCCCCAGATACATGGCGTACAGCAGCATAGCAGTAGTGCGCACCCTCGGCACCAGTTTACCGACCATCGGCCCCGTGCTCTCCGCCCGCATGAGGTTCATATTACCTGCACCGGACAGCGGCAGAAACGCCATAATAAAGACCAGAACGCCCATTCCGCCGATCCACTGTGAAAAGCTGCGCCACAGCAGACAGCTCTGCGGCAAATCCTCTACCGTTTGGAAAACTGTTGCCCCTGTGGTGGTAAAGCCGGAAACAGATTCAAACAGCGCATCAATAAAATTGGGCAGCAGTCCAGATAAAACAAATGGCAGTGCACCAAATAAACTCATTCCAATCCAGCTCAGGGAGACAATCACATACCCTTCCTTGGCATACAGCGTTCTGCTGCGGGGCTTATGCAGCACCAATGCCACACCGCACAGCAGGCAGATGCCGGCAGTCAGAAGGAATCCCCATCCGGCAGGTTCCCGGTACACCAGCCCAACCAATGCTGGGAGCAGCAAAAAGACCGCTTCAAAGTTGAACACCCATCCCAGCACATATCCAATCATTGCAAAATTCATTCTGTTTCGTTCCCCCGATTACACAAGTATATCGCAGATGTCATGCAGGCCCAGGTTTCTGGAAACCACAATGACGGAATCCCCGATCTGAATGGTATCCTGTCCTCTTGGAAGAATCATTTTTCCGCCCCGGAAAATGGCAGCAATCAGGATATTTTCCCGAAAGTGCAGCTCTTGCAGCGGTACACCCACGATGGAAGACTGGCTTCGAATCAAGAATTCTGCCGCCTCCACCCGTCCTTTGATTAAAGTGTACAGCGTTTCCACATTGCTGCCAACCGAACTTTTCATGGCACGTACAAACCGGACAATCGATTCCGCTGTAATATTTTCCGAATTGACAATGGAGTCCAGCTCCAACTTCCGAATGATCTCCTCATATTCCGGATGGTTGATCTTGGTGACCAGTTTGCCATTCATCCGACTCTTGGCATAGAGTGACAGCAAGATATTCTCCTCATCCAGATTGGTCAGCGCTACAAATGCACCGGTGTTTTCCAGTCCTTCCTCCAGGAGAATTTCCTTTTTCTCAGCGTTGCCATGAATAACCGTCACCCCTGGCAGCAAGCCGGCAAGTTCTTCACAGCGCTCCCGATTTTTCTCAATCAGCTTGACAGAGATGCCGGACTTTTGCAGCAGATCGCTCAAATAGTACGCCGTATCGCCGCCGCCTGCCAGCATCACGGTTCGAATCTGGTTGGAAAACAGGTGAATCTTTTTAAAGAAGTGCATTCCATTTGCCGGTGTTGCAACAATGGAAACCAAATCCTCTGCCTGCAATACCATGTCTCCATTCGGAATGAGCACCTGATCGCCCCGTTCAATGGTGCAGACCAGCACGTCACAATGCAGCCGTGTGGCAATCTCCTTCACGGCATAGTCCTCCAGCACACATCCGGCTGGAATTCGAAACTTCAGCAGTTCAATTTTTCCCTTAGCAAATGTATCAATCTTAATGGCAGACGGAAACCGCAGCACCCTTGCAATTTCACTGGCAGCTGCATATTCCGGATTGATTACCATGGCAAGACTGAGTTCTTCCTTTAAGTACTTGGCATCCTTGCTGTATTCTGGATTACGCACCCGGGCAATGGTCTGGCACTGCCCGGCTTTCTTCGCAATCAGGCAGCAAAGCAGGTTCAGTTCATCGGTTGCCGTAACCGCAATCATCAAGTCTGCCTGTTCAATGCCTGCCTCCATTTGAATATCATAAGTGGCACCATTACCGACAATTCCCAGGACATCATATTTTTGTGTGACATCTGCAATGCGGGAAGCGTCCACATCAATGGCAGTAATATCATTGCCTTCCTCATTCAACTGCTGTACCAGTGCCCGTCCCACTCGTCCGCAGCCTACAATTATAATTTTCATACATGCATCCATTTCCTGAACGCCTGCATGCATTCCATTGCGCAGGCATTCAAACTACAAATGATCTGATCTTTTCTATTATACACCATCTGCCTTGGCTTTGGCAAGTATCTCCTGGGAAATTCTTCTAAACCGGAAACTTCCTGCATACACTGCTTCGAGGTGAATTGACATGATACTCCAAATTTTGCAGCAGTTTTTGTTTTTCTTTCTGCATGTTGAATCGGGCGGTGCCTTCCGAAAGCCGCTTTCCAAGGAACAGGAAGCGGACTGCTTCCAGCGTATGGCACGAGGCGATCCACAGGCAAAGTCAGACTTAGTCCTGCACAACATGCGCCTGGTGGCACATATTATTAAAAAGTATTATTCCGCTTCCAATGACCAGGAGGAACTGATTTCCATTGGAACCATTGGACTGATGAAAGCGGTCTCCTCATTTGACTACACAAAGGGGATTCGTTTTGCCACGTATGCGAGTCGGTGTATTGAAAAAGCAACAGTATCAATACGGCTCTAATCAACAATAAAGAGGTAAAACAAGAGTCTTTTTCAAATCCGTGGAAAGTATATCGGAAAGTCAGCGATTGTTTCTATATTCTTTATCGGTTTCAGCATGGCAGAGTGACTTATGCTCCATTGTATATCCACTCTTTCCGATTTCTCACTAATCGACACTTGACAAAAGCTCAAAGTTTTCTGTTTGAGAATACAAATCCTGAAAAGCTTACAACTGTATCGGACAAGCTGAAATGGTATCGCTATCAGAATGGATTGTTGCAAAGTGAAGTTGCGAAAGTCATGGGGGTTGACAGAACTACTTATTCCCGATACGAGGAAAATGTCCTCGAAGCTTATCCGCTGGACAATCTTTCAAAAGCTGCTGAATTCTTTGAGATAGATGTTACTTCTTTGCTTGATGATTATAACTTATTTCTCTATCATGGTCAAGGACAGCAGATAAAAAGACTGCGTAAGTCTTTGAAGCTCACGCAGTCTGAATTTGCAAAATATATAGGTGTTCCTCTTGGTACACTGAAAAAATGGGAGCAGAATCGAGTGAACATTCAGAAAAAGACTTTTGAAAAGCTTTTACAGTTACAGAACGTCAAATCAGACGCTTCACAAGCTTCTGAAACGCTTTTAACTATTTTCCCAAAAGCCTTTTGCCTTTGAAAATAGAACGCTTTCAAAAGGGTTTCGACGCTTAATTAGATGTCTCAGAATCAAGTAAATAAAAAATATTAGCATGATCCAGCGACCATAAAGCTGACGGTTCTTTGTATGTATATATAACTTCTGCGTAAATAGTATCACTTAGTAATGTAATTGTTCCATCTCCAGAACTCATCCATCCATCGTTCTGAAAATGAAACTTTATTACATTTCCGTTTACTTCACCGTATATTTTATCAGTTGTTGCTACCCTATTTGTTGGAGAGCTTTGTACTGTTGAAAGAGAAATTTCTGCAATTCTGTCATCAATAGAAAAAATCTGTACTGATGACCCACCGTCTTTATACATATCATCAGGTTCAACAATTTCTTTACTATACCATGTTCCGATATATGATGAGTAATCAATAAAGGAATCATTACTTTCTATTGATTTGATATCATTTAAATTATTTTTCTTTGCATATATAGTAATAATATAAAGTAATATAGCAATTATTAAAGCGATACATATTACAATGAATATTATTGTCTTTAGTGGATTGTTTTTTCTATGTTGAATTACTGCACTCTGCTTTTCAATCTGACTATTCATACAGTAGGGACAAAAGCTTGAAAACTCATGCAATTCCTTTCCGCAGTATTTACAGTGTTTCATCATTTCAGACTCCTTTTCAGTTCTTTCGCAGTCTGAAAGCGTTTGTCAGGTGAAATATGTATACATTTTGCAATCACATCTGCAAGCTCACCGTTATATGGAATTTTATCAGAGGTTTCACCAGTTAGCATAACTTTCATCAGTTCTCCAACTTGCTTGATGTCTGTTCTTCTATCGCTGACACCGCCGTATTGTTCCGGAGCGGCATAGCCCACAGTACCCAAATATTCCGTATCTCTTGGACAATATTTCTTATAAATCCTTGCAGAATCAAAGTCAATCAGTTTCAGTATTTGCGTACTGTTTTCAATCATGACATTTTCAGACTTTATATCCCTGTGAATGATATTAAAACTATGCAGGAATGACAATATATCACACAACTCTCTTACAAGCTTTTTTACCTGATTTTCCTTGTAAAGATTTTCATTTATCAAATCAAAAAGCGTTACACCGTCAATATATTCTTCCAGCACAAGAATTTTATCCTCAAATTCAACTACCTCTAAGATTTCAGGCATATTTTTATGCTTTAATGTCAGCAACTTTCGATATGCTTCAGGATTACCTATAAAAGTACGCTTTATAATACGTTTATGCAGGGTCTTATGTTCCAATATAACGATTTCATTTTTCTCTGTTTTTCTGATATAAGTTACAAATTGATACTGCTCTTTTAGTACCGTTTCAAGCCATTCGTGCAAAAATATCACCTCATCTTACTTGCTTTTTCTATTATACCATGATATAATGAAAAAGTAAATATTTTCATGAGGATTGGTGTAACATGAAGCCGAAAGATACGGAAAAATTAATGGAACTGATGAAAAAATCAGGCAGTATTGATGCTTATTTACAGGAAAACAAAGACTTTTTGCTTGACTGCGATATAAAAGAATATCTTAATACACTTATCAAAGAAAAACACATGACAAAAACAGAGGTTTTTGAAAAAGCCTGCATCAAAAAATTTGTAGGTTTTGGATTTCTCAATAAAGATAATCCAAGAAAGCCATCTCGCAACAATATACTTGCTATGTTGATTGTTATGGATTGTAATCTTGATGAAACACAAACTGCTTTAAAGATTGCTAAGTATGCTCCTCTTTATCCTAAAGATAAAAGGGACAGTATTATTATTTTTGGAATTGAAAATTCGTACTCCATTAATGATATTGAACAGGATTTATATGAGCATGGATTTGAATGCGTGCGAAAATACGAATAAGACGGAGTTTTTACGCTCCGTCTTTATTTTTATGCTATATGTAGGATGAAACCTACTTTATTTTTTCATACATCATTTTTATCAGCAATTCCACATTTTTCTTTGACAAATTCAGTTTATTAATTTGATTCATAATAGACTGCACATGAACTTCCGCTGCTTTTTGAGATAAAACCTGCTGTGCATTTGCCGATTTTGGATAATGTACAACCACTTGCATTTCACCACCGACTTTCTATCCATAGTCTATTTAGAATGGATTGTACATTATTCCTCATAGTCGGAAATATCCATGTTTTCACAATTGCAATTATATTCACATTCATAGCAAGGCGGTAAACCATTACAATGAGTTTCCATAGCGTCTTGGTAAGCAATTTCCTCTCTATAAGATTGCTGATAATATCTCGCTCTATCTCTCAAAAAATCAAGGGTATCTAAGATTTCAATTTTTAATTCTGTTGGAATTTCTGTAGCTTTTTCCAAAAATTGATTCAGCTTTACAATCAACTTGCCTGCTATAACGATTTCATTATACATATCCTTAAACATAGCTTCCATAATTATTCTCCTTTTCTGGTTCTCTTTTTGTTGTACTGTCTTCTGTGAATTCTATTGACGGTTACTTTTTCATCAGCATTTTCATATTCCAAATCAATCTCCATTGAAGAGGAATATATAAGATACTTTTCATCTACAAGTTTTAAAGCTTCTTGATAAGTAGTACAAAAAATAATAGGCTTCGCAATTCCTTTGGAATATCCATAAAATTGCTTATTTGGCGGATAGAATAACAATCTTTCACTTTTAGCATGCTGTTTATCAATTGTTTCAGCAATAGGAGCATGATGTTTGAGTTGTACTGAAAAATATGCGCCGACATTATCATATCCAGTAGTTTTCTTTATTTTGACAATGCCGTGTTCCCAAAGAGTTTCAATTTCTTTTTGTTCTATTCGGAGATTGCCATATTTTATAGTTTTCAACAATAAATGAATATGCCATGAACCTGATTGATGTGGTTCAATAATACGAATAAACTCTACGTCAGGATAATAATAGTGAAGTTTTTCCCAGAATCGTTTGAAGTCCTTTGATGCTTTATCAAAATCATTCATTTTTTCTGAATAAGTCAAGGTAATATGAAGCTCGTTGATTGCACCTGTAAAATTGGTATTGATAAGCTGACGAAGCTTTTCAAAAGAACGATTCATGTTTCGTACAGGATTCTTTTCACGTTTTTCATGACGATACTGTTTTACTTCACCGGTTTTTGTATCATAGTATTCGTGCTTGTTAAGTTTTTTGATGTGTGACAGATTGTTATGAGCCTTTCGTTCCAACACTTTAAGCTCCACAACATTTCCTGAAAAGCAAACCTCAGTCCATGCATTTTCATGAGGAGAATAGTTATAAATCTCCTTTGCAGTTACCTTCGGTTTGTTTTCTTTGTCCTTGTTCATAAATAAGACCTCCTAAATATTTCATTTGTAAAGAGGAAGTAATAATGATCAAATGTTTATTTCCTTATTTTCTTTACACTATAGACTCGAAAATCAATTCTATTTGACTCCACATTTCTTTAATTTCACAAATTCCTCATATTTAGAAGACATAAAAATAAGCCCTTGATTTCTCAGGGACTTTATATATTAATTCTGTTTTCCGCCGATGTAGCGGTAATAATCAAGTAAAAGGGTATAAAAATAGCACTTCACGGGTTAGGCGAAGTGCTTGTGTCATTATTTAGAAATCAACATGCGTTTGAGTACACATAAATCAAAAGCATTAACAGAACCATCTGCGCAAACATCGCTCCTGTTCCATTCATCAAGATTCATGCTGTATGCATTTAATAAATATTTTTGCAGTATTATAACATCCGCAAGGGTGAACATGCCATCGTTGTTGATGTCACCCTCAACCACAATCCCATAAACCTCCCATGCAAGTTTGGGAAAATCTCCTTCTGCATAAACGAAGGCATCACCGAGCGTTTGTGCAAAGGATTCTTTTTTCATTGCAGCTTCATTTGGATTTATTATTGTATCATTTTCAACATCTCCGATTCCTCTCAATGCTGATACATTTAAATAATAACAATTCTCTACATACTCACTGCTATCACCTAATTTCCCGACAACACCTCCAGATAAACCATCAGATGTGATGACGCCAGTATTATAACAATTTAACATCTTGTCATTTTCACTACCATAATAAACTCCTGAAATTCCGCCACATGCTATTGGAGAATTAACAGAACCTTTATTATAGCAATTTATTACCGTTCCATCGCTTGAGCCACAAACTCCTCCAGTATAAAAATATTTATATGCTTTATTGGTGTCCATACATTCGATATTGGAATTATTATTACAATTTTCTATTGAACCACTTTCATGCTGTCCGCAGATTCCGCCAACATTTACATATCCGCCATAGCTATAATAATAGTAAGCATTTGAAACAAAAGAAATATTTCCTTTGTTACTGCAATAAATTAAATTTCCAGAGTCGAAGCCACAGATTCCTCCAATGCCATATGAATAATAATTCGTTGCGTTCTTGACCTTAATATCTATCCGTCCATCGTTTGAGCAATGTGAAATAACTGAATCATTGCTACTATACCCGCATATACTGCCAGCCAAAAACCAAGATGAAGTAATTGTTTCGCTCGAAATGTATGAAAGTGCTTCGGTGATATAAGATTGCTCTAATTTCAGATTCTGAATTCTTGCACCAGAAGCTGCATTCCCAAAAACAGCTTGCCCGTATAATCCGAATATTGTATGATTTCCACCCGAGAAATTACCTTTAAAGCAATCATCACCGTCAATTCCGATTGAAGTCCACGAATTATCAGGATTACTTTCCGACCATGATTCATATTTAGAAACATCATTCAAATAGATATCATTTGTAAGATGAATGACTTTTCCCTCCATGCTATTGCCTGAATTCACAAGCTTCGAAAGACCTGCTAATTCCTCAGCGGTAGAAATATAGAACTCAGTATCTGTATCATTGTACCAGAATGAATCAGCTGAGCCGTCCCATACAATAACATCTGTTGTTTCATCAGCCGTAACCGGCACAAACGAAATACTTGTAAAGCAAATTAGTCCCGTTAGCAATACAGAGACCATTTTTTGAAATTTCATAAAATCATTCCTCCCTATAATCATATCTCATTATATCCTTAATTTTATCAATAAGATGTTCATTTTTCTCTTGATGAATTGTATAGGTATGAACTCCGCCACGTCCATACTCACTTGCGGAAAGCTGAATTGGATTTTCATAGTATTTAATCCAAATAACAGAAAAGCCTGGTCTGTCTGCATATTTCATAGGAATACCATCAGGCTTTTTTAGACTTGATACAATACCAATTGCTCGAATATAATAGCTTGATTGTGCCGTGGTGCCATAGGATTTTACAAATAGAATATCCCCCTCTTTTACCAAGCTTATTTGTTTATCAAGTCTGGGCTTTTCATCTTCGTAATACCCCATAAACCAACAATTTGTTTCAAGAAAAATCGGAAGCATATCATCTACTCCGCCAAATTTGACTCCAACACCATAAAAATCCATTATTACCATCTCCCTACCGTCTATTTTTGTCTTATTATATCACATTCATATCTAATTGTCAAGTATTATTTGTCTTATAGACGTAAAATATATTCATATAGAATTAGAATGCCTAGCTATATGTCCGTTAAAACTATACAAAAAAAAGGATATAATAATACAAAGGAGTGTGATGCCCATGGAACAGGAGCTTGACTACACAGCGATCGGCGACCGTATACGCAGATACAGAGAGCTTTCCAGAATGACCCAGGAACAACTCAGTGAATTATGCTCACTATCCACAGGATATATCGGACACTTAGAGCGAGGAACACGTTCTCCGTCTTTGGAAACGCTTGCAAAAATTTCTCAGATTCTCCGTGTAAGTCTGGACGATCTTGTATTTGGAGAAGCTGAAATCAGCAATAATATGATAAAAATCCTTGCACTTACTTTAGAAGATAAGAACCCTGAAAAGGTTAAAGTATTTCTGAAAACAGTCTGTGCCCTCGCTGATAAAATTGACGAATTCTAACAAAATGCCCTATGATGATTATAACACATCACAGGGCATTTTTATTGCAGCAGTCTGCTTCAATTTCAAAGTTTTTTCTCAATTTCAAAAATAACTTTTGCTTTTTTACGAAATTTGCGGTATAATAGTTTTAGGAAAAAGCCGTAATGGTAAAAAACTATATAGATACATATATAAGGAGCAAGCTCTATGAATGATAACCGAAAAGTTGCGATATACTCTCGAAAATCCAAATTCACGGGCAAGGGAGAAAGTATCGGAAATCAAATTGAATTATGCAAACAAAGTATTCACTTATCCTATCCCGATTTATCAGACGATGATATTCTCATATTTGAGGACGAGGGATTCTCAGGCGGTAATACGAATCGTCCTCAGTTTCAGGAAATGCTGAAACAATGCCGACAAAGACAAATCCGATGTATTGTCTGCTACCGATTAGATCGAATCAGCCGAAATGTTGGTGATTTTTCCGCTTTAATAGATGAACTGAATAGACTTGATATCACTTTCAACTCTATTAGTGAAAAATTTGATACAACTTCTCATATGGGCAGAGCTATGATGTACATTGCTTCTGTGTTTGCACAGTTGGAACGTGAAACTATTGCGGAGCGTATCCATGACAATATGCTGGAGCTTGCCAAAGACGGCAGATGGCTTGGCGGAAATCCGCCTACAGGTTACAGAAGCGTTGAAACAGTTGGAAGTGTTACGATAGACGGAAAAAAGCGAAAAGCACGTAAACTGGAAGTGATATCAGAGGAATCAGAAATTGTAAAACTGATTTATGCAAAGTTCCTCGAATTCAATTCACTGACAAAAACAGAAACATATCTGATTCAAAACAACTGCCTGACTAAAACAGGAAAATATTTTTCACGTTTTGCAATCAAAAATATTCTGACAAATCCCGTATACCTCATTGCAGATGAAACTGCTTGGAATTACTTTGAAATAAAGGAAGTTGATGTTTTCTCAGAACGATCCGAATTTAATGGACAGTATGGAATCATGGCATATAACAAAACAAGTCAGCAAGTAGGACGTGCAAACGAGATTCGTGATATGAAAGAGTGGATTATTGCAGTCGGAAAGCATAAAGGAATTATTCGCAGTCATGATTGGGTGGAGGTGCAAAAATTGTTGGAGCAGAACAAATCAAAATCATATCGCAAACCGAGAAGCAATGTTGCTTTGCTCTCAGGTCTGATTTTTTGTGGGAAATGTGGAAGCTATATGCGTCCGAAGCTTTCACAGAGAAAGAATAAAGATGGTGAGTTGATTTACGATTACCTTTGCGAATTGAAAGAAAAGAGCAAAAGTCAGAAGTGTGATATGAAACGCCCAAACGGAAACGAACTTGACAAACTGGTTTGCGAGGAAATCAAAAAACTTACCGAAGATAAGTCTGCATTTATGACCATGCTCAAAAAGGAACAAAAAAGCTTAAATATCAACGACGTTTCTTATCAGGAAAAATTAAAATCTCTCAGAAAGTCAAAATCTGACAGTGAAACCAAAATAAAAAGTCTTGTTTTGTCTTTGACACAATCGGAAAATACTCCTGCTCATAGCTATATCTTGCAGGAAATCAATGAACTCGATGAAAAGGCAAAAGCATTACAGGCTCAGATTAAAGAATACGAAGATTTAGCGAAAACAAGTGTCATGTCTGATGCGGAATTTGAAGGTCTTGCAGATATGCTGTTGTCCTTTTCAGAATCCTTTGACGGTATGCCCATAGAACAGAAACGTTCGGCGATTCGTACATTTATCCGTAAAATTGTCTGGGGCGGTGAGAATGTACACATCTATTTCTTTGGTTCAGACGAGAATGAAATCGACCTTTCCGACACGGGCGGCTCAGAGCCGTTACGTATTGGTTGCAAATGAAATCCTTATGCACTTCCGCAGCCAGAAAAAGCAAGCCGATACCATCTATATGGGAGAAGCAATTGATACCGACAAGGACGGCAATCAGCTAACCCTCATGGACATCATCGACGACGGAACCAACCTTGTGGAGCAGGTTGATCTCTCTATGCAGTCCCGGCAGCTCTATCAGGCACTGGAAACGGTACTGACCAAACGGGAAGCAGAAATTCTCATCATGCGGTACGGACTCTATCGCCGGGCACCTATGACGCAACGGGAAGTTGCCAAAAAACTGGACATTTCCCGCTCCTATGTCTCCCGATTGGAAAAGAAAGCCATTGCACAATTAAAAGAATACCTCTCCACCCGATAACTGCTTCCTGGCAGATCGCTGCTGCCAATCGTTTTATTTTTTTATGGAAAGCCTTGCAACATCCAGAAAAAAATGGTATAATAACAGAGGGCTTGTCTGCATCACGCTGTAAAAGCCCTCTGCATTGATTCCACTGTCCAGAACTGCTCGGTGCAGCGCCTGGTTCTATCTTTTTTAAAACGAGGTTTTTCCATGAATGAATTTTTATCCAATCCCTGGACAAAACGAGCTGCTTCTCTCGTCAGCGTTTTATTTTGTGTGGGAATTTGCGGCTTGTCCTACTTATCGGTCTTTTATGAGGTACGGATGGTGCATCCGGTTTCGTTTTGCATCGTTTGGAGTCTTCTCTCCCTGCTGTTTCTAACCGTAATGCTCTATAGCCGAAGGCAGGTGCTGACCCGACTCTCCAGCTTTCTGCTGCTGCCTGCGCTTTTTCCAGCCGTTCTGCTTTGCTTTGGAAACTGGGGATTGATTCTGCCGTTGGTGCTGACCTCGCTCGTCATCTTCTTCCTATCCGGGTCCGGCGAAACCATTAAAACTGTATTGGGCACCATTTACCTTTTATTATATGTATTGGGGTCTCTTGGATTTTTCCTGATTATGTCCCTGTTTGCGCCCTCTACCGAACGAGTTGTTGTGGACAGCGGCATTTCCCCATCCGGTACGTATCGCTACGAAGTCATCGATACTCACGACAGTTCCAACGGAAGCACCTCCATTCACATTGAACCCAATGACCGGGACATCGACTACAAACTGATTCAGTTCATTGCAACGGGATACGATCACACCGTATATCTGGTTCGTCCCATTCAGGAAGAAAGCAACGTAGAATGGACAACCGTTTCCAGAGAGGAGATCACCAAGTCTCTCCTGCAAATTTCAGAAGACCTGGAATTGGACTTAAACGCAGACCAGAAGCGTCTGCTGGGCATTTCCGATGCTACACAGCCGGTTTATTTAAAAGATCTGACCGATGCACAGCTGGAATTGCTGGGTGTTCCGCAGCAAAATGATGTCCTGTCCTATAACGGAAAGGTTTGCTTCCGTTCCTATATCGCTGTTCTAGAAGATTATTTTGACAAGTCCAAACGAACTGTTTCGTTCCTATAACCGTATTGTTACAGTCAGGAGGATGTTCCTGTGGCAAAAGAAAAAAGCATCAAAACCAATGTCATGCGCATTTTAGATCAAGCTGGTATTTCCTATCAGCATCATCATCGAGATGGTGCCGAACACCTGAGCGGCGCGCAGCTTGCCGCCCTGCTGGAAGAGGAGCCCGATCGAGTGTTTAAGACACTGGTCACAATTGGAAAATCCGGTGCGCATTATGTATTTATGATTCCCGTGGCAGAAGAACTGGATTTGAAGAAGGCAGCAGCTGCTGTACAGGAAAAATCCATTGCTATGCTCAAGTCCAAAGATCTGCTTCCTACCACCGGATACATTCACGGGGGATGTTCCCCAATCGGCATGAAAAAGCCGTTCCCCACTACGATTCATCAAACGGCAACGCTCTTTCCAACCATCCTGTTCAGTGCAGGAAAAATTGGACATCAAGTAGAAATTGCCCCATCTGATCTGTTTCGGCTGATTGCCTGTCAATCCGCTGATCTGATCGTTGCAAAGTAACGCAGCAAGTGCGGCAGCTTCTCCAGCACCAGCCGCAATACAAACAGATACAAACAGCCTGCCATCAGCAAAAATCCTGCTGCATATGGCAGGCTGTTTTGCGCAATTGGCAGACACCGCATCAGCAGTTCCGTCACCTGAAAGGCAAAGCAAACAGCAAACAGCATTTTGCCTGCACTGCGCATCATGCCATGTTTCCAGCCGGTAATTTTTAGCGTTACACGCAATCGATTACAGTTGCCGAATACATTGCTCATATAGTACGACAGGACAATCCCATAAAAGCCCCAAATAGGAATACAAATCAGCACAACAGAAATCCGAATCACATATTCTGCCAAATAATTGCAGGAAGAAAACCGCTGATAGCCCATGCCCTTGATGATACTTTCCAATACAATTTCCAAGTAGATAAACGGTACCACCGGTGCAAGCAGCGTAATAAAGCGGCCGGCAATTTGACCGCCATCCATCCAAACACCAATCTGACTGCCGAACCGCATGAGAATTCCTACAATAAAAAAAGAAAACAGCAGTGTAGTCTGTATCACCTTTTGCGTCAGTCTTGTAATGCGCTGCCGATCGTTTCCGGCTGCTGCACGTGCTACTTCACTCACCAAAATGCCAGACATGGCACATAAAATAGTGGATGGAAAAAACAAAACCGGAATGACAATGGCTTCAAAAATACCAAACTGACTGAATGCCATGTCTGTAGAATCTCCAAATTGTTTCAGTGTATAGGGAATCAAGGCATCATTGGCACTGCTCAGCGCAGCCGTCAGCCAGCTTCCCGTCATAATGGGAACCGCCAGCTTCCAATATTGCTTCATAGAAATGGAAACCGGGCCGGTTGCCTGCTGCTTCTGCGTATGGTACGCCAGCCACAAAAAAAGAAAGGCAAACGCTGTTGCCGTGATGCTGCTCCAGGCAATCATTTTGCAGACAGACACCGCTGTATACTGCTTGGCACTCCAAAGCAGCACCGCCAGTGTGAGGACACGCACGCCAAATTCTAAGGCATCACAAATGGCAGGAAGATTGACCTGCCGCAATGCATTGAAATAGCCTTTCCAGCAGGCACAGATGCTTCCTGGAAGCAGCATACACGCCATCATCCGAATCGGAACCGCCAGTCCTTCCTGATGAAAAAAATGCTGGCTGCATCCATTGGCAAATGCAACAACCAGCACCGTGACAACAGCACTCAGCCCAACACAAACCCAAATGGCATCCCGCAGCACACGATTGGGATCTCCGACCGGTTTTCCGATTTCCTCCGACACCAGACGGCTGACGCAAAGAAAGGCATTGCCGCCTGCAATGGTGTTGGCAAGCGCAAAAAAGGATCCCGTCAATGCCACAATGCCGACAATGGATGCGCCCACCTGCCGGGTAATCCAGACATTGAGCAGCATGGTGATGCTCTCCAGCACGAATTGGAGCAACGTTAATTTTATGGTATCTCGTATCACACTGCTTCGCCGCATGGTATGTGCTCCTTTCCTTCCTTTTTTAGGAATGGTACCATCCTATGCAGGGCTTGTTTGGGATATGCAGCATTGATTTTGAATGAAATATGAACAGTAAAAGTATTTTCGTCCGATTGGATTCGACATAATTCGACAATATTCGACATTCATTTCGAAAGCAATCTCATAGAAGCGCATTCTTTTCAAAGGGAAAACATCTAAAAAAGTGAATAAATAGCAAACGGCTCCCATACACCCATATGCGCTTCATCAGATTGAAAGCTTGTTTTTTTACAATATTGTACAAATGCTATAACAATTTACATTTTTCCTACCAAAATTTCGTTGACAAGCTGCAAGCATCATGTTATACTAATACTATGATATCAATGATTTTTATTTTTATTTTGATATCATTCTTATCGATATCGTATCGAACCTGTATTTTAAGAAAGGGGTTTTGCTTTATGATGAAAACAAAAAAATGGTTCGCCGGTGGCATTGCTGCTGTTCTGACAGCAGTTTCTGCCATGACTTGTACAGCTGGCGCAGCTGATTTCCAAAAAGGCGATGTTGACAAAGATGGTCTGCTGACCTTTTGGGATGCGATGCTGGCTTTGGATGAACTTTGTGAACAAAGAGTCGGCAATCCTTCCATTCTAACAGATGAACAAAAAACACTGGCTGATATGAATGAGGATGGAAGTATCACATTTGAAGATTGCAATGCTATTTTAGAGGTAGCATTTGAGGAATACGATCTCAATTTCGATGGAGCTGTTACATTGGAAGATTTTGAATTGGCTGCAAATGCCTATGAATCTCTCAGAGAAAAAAATCCAGACCAAACCAAATTCACATTGGAAGATTACGATGCTTCCTGTGGTTTAACAGAAGTACAATTTAAAATTGCATCATACTGGCCTTCTATAAACTGCAAACATGTATTCGATGCAGATCACATTCAATACGCTCTGCGGGATGGTCTTAATATTCCAGTTGGGGATGTCGATTTTGACGGAACCGTTTCATTGGATGATGCAGCAGCCATCCTGACCGAATATTCCGAGCGCATGGTTCACAATCCGACTATTTTGACGCCGCTGCAAAAGGTAGTGGCTGATTCCGACTTAAACGGTGTTATTACTTTAAGTGATGCAACAGATGCATTGACCATCTATGCCAGAAGTGCTGTTGCCCCGCAAGCATAAAAATTCCAAAAAAGCGCTTGACAAACCTCTTATTCTGTGCTATAATAAAAAACCGTGATGGCTGCTGCCATTGCATGGATCAGAAAAAACAGGACTACTGTCAGCATATTGGCTGATGGGCTGCTGTCAATAGCATTACAGGATAGAAAGAGGTGACAATCATGAAGGAAGGTCTGCATCCCGTATTTGAAAAGACCACCATTACTTGCCACTGCGGAAATGTAATGGAAACCATGTCCGTTAAGAAGGACATCAAGGTTGAAATTTGTTCCAAGTGCCATCCCTTCTTTACCGGAAAGCAGAAGCTGGTTGATACCGGCGGACGTGTTGACCGTTTCAAGAAGCGTTTCAATATGGACAAGTAAGCAATCAAAAATAAAAAAGGACGGTAATCGTTTACCGTCCTTTTTGTCTACCTCTGAAAAAGGAGCTGCTTATGGGATATCGTACCATTGCCCAGCCTGTTTCTGCAACTTATATCGAAAAAAAATCAGAATTCATCGCACAGCTTCAGCCAGTGCAAACCGCTGAGGAAGCCATTGCCTTTCTGGATTCTGTTCGCCGGGCGCACCGAAAAGCACGGCACAACGTCTATGCCTATCTGGTACGGGAACAAAACACCTCCCGTTATTCCGATGACGGAGAACCGCAGGGCACTGCCGGCATGCCGGTTCTGGATGTCCTGCAAAAAAATCACTTGACCGATGTCTGCTGTGTCGTTACCCGTTACTTTGGCGGCATTCTGTTGGGCGGAGGCGGATTGGTGCGTGCCTACTCGCACAGCACTGCCATGGCAGTCGAAGCCGCCTCTATTTTGGAAATGCGCCGCTGCATTCCGCTGACGCTCACCATGGATTACACCATGTATGGAAAAGTTTCCTACTGCCTGCCGCAGTTTGAAGTGATTCAAACAGATTCCAGCTTTGACACCATGGTAACCCTATCCATTCTGGTGCAGGAGCCGCAGGCGCTCGCCTTACAGGAACACCTCATCGACTTGTCCAACGGCACCATTCAAATTCAGGTTGGAGAAGCCTATGATGCTGATTTTTCTGCTGTCTGCAAGCCATAAAAAATCAATCAAAATTTTTAGAGGAGTTTTACAGGCAGACTGCGTATAATTATATAGATAGCGAATGTTTCCACGCAAACCGAACCAAGAAGGTGAGATTTTCCAATGACCATTCGAGAAGAGCTGGAACAGCAACAACATATCATCCTGCACCCCGATGCCTGCCGCTGCTTTGGAAGCGGTAACCGCATGCGGAAAGAAGAGCCTTGTCCCTATCGCACTGCCTTTCAGCGAGATCGGGATCGTATCCTGCACTGCAACGCCTTTCGGCGACTCAAACGAAAAACACAGGTGTTTCTCTCTCCTTCCGGCGATCATTACCGAACACGGCTGACGCATACGCTGGAAGTTGCCCAAATTGCACGCACCATTTCCCGTGCGCTGCATCTCAATGAAGATCTAACAGAAGCCATTGCGCTGGGGCATGATCTGGGACACTCTCCATTTGGACACAGCGGAGAAGCCATTCTAAACCGCATCTGTCCGCATGGATACCGTCATTATGAGCAAAGTCTCCGGGTCGTAGATTTCATCGAACGCTCCGGAAAAGGGCTGAATCTAACAGAAGAAGTCCGAAACGGCATCTTATGCCATACCAACCGCATTGCTGACACCAAGGAAGGCAACGTCGTTCGACTGGCAGACCGCATTGCCTATATCAATCACGATATTGAAGATGCCATCCGTGCCGGAATTCTGTCAGAAGAGCAGCTCCCTGCCGCTTGTACCAGCGTGCTTGGCACCAGCAAAACCAGCCGCATTACAACATTGGTGGCTGCTGTTGTGGAACACGGCACCGAAACCATCGGCATGGATCCGATGATTCAGCAGGCGGAAGACCAACTGCATGCATTTCTATTTGAAGCTGTTTACCACAACCCCGTCGCCAAGCAGGAAGAATCAAAAGCCGAACTGCTGATTGAAACCTTATATCGGTACTTCCTACAGCATCCAACTGCCATGTCTCCGGACTACCAAGCCATTGCAGAACGGTTTGATCTAGACCGTGCTGTTTGCGATTACATATCCGGCATGAGTGACGGTTATGCAGTAGATTTGTACACCGATCTGTTTATCCCGAAAAATTGGAAGTAGGTGATACAGCATTGACATTTTCTGACGATTTTTTAGAACAGATTCGATCTGCCAATCCCATTGAAACGGTTATGCAGTCCTACGTACACCTTCTTCGGCGCGGAAGAAATTATGTGTGCAACTGTCCGTTTCATTCAGAGAAGACACCTTCCTGCACCATATTTCCGGAAACGCAAAGCTTTTATTGCTTTGGATGCGGTGCCGGCGGAGATGTCATTACTTTCATCCGGCGCATGGAAAACCTGGAGTTCGTGGATGCTGTCAAACTGCTGGCACAGCGCAGCGGACTGGAAGTCCCAGACAGCAAGGAAGCAGACCGCATCTCGCAAGTACGTATTCGTACGCTTTCCATCAACCGGGAAGCAGCGAATTTCTATTACCGCAACCTCTCCGGTGCAGACAAACGAGGCTTACAGTACTTTGCCTCCCGTCGCCTCTCTCCAGCAACGATTAAAAAATACGGACTTGGCTATGCGCCGGATGCATGGAGTCAGCTTTCCGACTATCTGTTGAAAAAGGGCTACACCAAAGAGGAACTGCTCACAGCAGGCGTTGCCAAAGCGGGACGAAACGGCGGCATCTACGATATGTTCCGGGGACGTGTCATGTTTCCGATTGTCGATGTACGGGGCAATGTGATTGGATTTGGCGGACGGGTTCTGGATCAAAGCCAGCCCAAGTATCTCAATACAGCAAAAACACCGGTTTTTGATAAGGGCAGCAATTTGTTCTCCCTGAATTTTGCCAAGAACTCTAACTCTGCCATTATGATTCTGGCGGAAGGCTACATGGATGTCATTGCCATCAATCAGGCAGGCTTTTCCAATGTCGTTGCCACGCTGGGAACTGCCATTACATCGGAACAGGCACGTAAAATCGGACAGTACGCCAAAGAGGTGGTCATTGCCTATGACAGCGACACCGCCGGACAAACTGCCACACAGCGTGCCATTCACCATTTCAGCGATGCTGGCATCACCACCCGTATCCTGCACATGGAAGGCGCCAAAGACCCCGATGAATTCATCAAGACCTTCGGCGCAGACCGCTTCCGGCTTTTGGTGGAAGCGGCCGGCGATGCCATCAACTTCCGGCTGGATCAATGCGAGAAAGGATTGGATCTGCAGACAGAAGCCGGACGGGTGCAGCTGCTGAAGCGGCTGGTGGACGTATTGGCAGCCATTCCCAATGAGCTGGAACGGGAAGTGTATATTTCCCGAACGGCACAAAAATGGGAAGTGGATGGAACCGTTTTACGCACACAGATTCAGCGGCGACTGCGTGCTTCCAAAAAGATTCAGCAAAGCAAAGCCTGGAAAGATGTCATTCACCATACGGTGCAGCCGCAGCCAGGCGCATCAATTTCCAATGCGCAGCTTTGCCGGCTGCGTGCGCAGGAGCGAATTCTCTGCTATCTGCTCAACCACCCGGAAGCCGGAAAAGATCTGCAAAATGATCTGCCGGCGGAACAATTTTCCGATTCTCTGTATCAGCGTCTGTATCAGCACATTTGCACGACAACGCAAGTTTCTTCCCTTAGCCGTGTATTTTCAGACGAAGAGATGGGAAAAATAAGCGGGATCACCGCAAAATATACCGATATTCCGGTCACGGAAGCTGATGTACAGGAGTGCATCACGCTGCTGCAAGAACCGCCGGAATCCGAAATCAAAAACGACCAAGATCTGCTGCGATTGGTGCAGGCAAACCCCAAACACCGCCAATCCAGCGAATGGTAGGAAAGGAAGTCGATCACAATGGAAGAAAAAAAGAACACAATTGACGGACTGCTGGAACAAGGAAAAGCAGCTGGTAAGCTCACAACAAAAGAAATCAGCGATGCGCTGGAGGAAATGGACTTCGATCTGGATCAGCTGAACTCGTTCTATGACACTTGCGAACAACTGAATATCGAAATCATTGATGATACCGCCGTCGATCCGAACCATTTAAAGGATAGCGATTTGGACTTAGCTGATGATCTGGAAATGGCACTCTCTACTGAAGGCATTGCCATTGATGACCCGGTTAAAATCTACCTCAAGGAAATCGGACGGGTTCCGCTTCTTTCCTCTGATGAAGAAATTGAACTGGCACAGCGTATGGCAAAGGGCGATTCCTACGCCAAGAAGCGGCTGTCCGAAGCCAACCTGCGTTTGGTAGTCAGCATTGCCAAAAAGTATGTCGGCCGTGGCATGCAGTTCCTGGATCTGATTCAGGAAGGAAACCTGGGCTTGCTGAAAGCAGTTGAAAAATTCGACTACACCAAGGGATTCAAGTTCTCTACCTATGCAACTTGGTGGATTCGTCAGGCAATCACCCGTGCCATTGCCGACCAGGCAAGAACCATCCGAATTCCGGTACACATGGTAGAAACCATTACCAAGGTAAAGAAAGTATCCAGCCAGCTGCTGCATGAAACCGGTCACGATCCGTCCGCAGAAGAAATTGCTGAAAAACTGGATATGCCGGCAGAACGTGTACGGGAAATCATGCGCATTGCACAGGATCCGGTTTCCCTGGAAACACCAATCGGCGAAGAGGAAGACAGCCACCTGGGCGACTTCATCCCAGACGATGATGCACCGGCTCCGGCAGATGCGGCTTCCCTGATGCTGCTCAAGGAACAGCTGAACGAAGTTTTGTCCACCCTGACCGACCGGGAGGCAAAGGTTTTGAAGCTGCGGTTTGGCCTGGAAGACGGACGTTCCCGCACACTGGAAGAAGTCGGCAAGGAATTTGACGTCACCAGAGAACGCATTCGTCAAATCGAAGCCAAGGCGCTGCGGAAGCTGCGTCACCCAAGCAGAAGCAAAAAGGTAAAGGACTTCTTAGACTAAACAGAGGTGTGCCGTCTCTTCTGACTGCATGCTTACATAGATCGTTTGGCACAACAGGCTGCTGTACCCATCAAACGGTACAGCAGCCTGTTTGTGTTGTTTATGACTGCGGCAATTCCGCATAATCCAGAATGGTGAAACAATGATTCTCGGCAGTCAGCCGAATAGCAGGAGGCGCACTTGCTGTTTCCCGGCGCAGAATGCGTTCTGCAAGCGGATTTTCCACTTGCTCGATGAGTCGTCTGCGCATCATCCGGGCACCATACTGTGCAGTTCCCGGTGTATCTGCCAGCAATGCCGGTACATCCGGTGTAAAATCCAGCTGAATCTTTAGCTGTGCCAGCCGCTCCTGCAAGGCGGTCAGCTGCCGCACGGCAATGCATTGCAGACTCTCCCGGCTGAGTCGATGAAACCAGATCACGCCATCCAACCGTCCCAGAAATTCCGGGGAAAAATGCTGCTGCAACTCCCGTTCCGCTGCGGCATTTCCAGAGGCGCCTGCCGAAAAGCCAAGCGCACTTTTTTGATCCAGACTCTTTCCGCCCAGATTGGAGGTCAGAATCAGCAGCGCATGCCGAAAGTCCGTTGTTCGCCCGGAGGCATCCGTTAAACAGCCGTCCTCCATAATTTGCAGCAGCAAATTGCAGATATCCGGATGTGCCTTTTCGATTTCATCCAGCAGAATCACACAATACGGCTGCCTGCGCACGCGTTCACAGAGCAAGCCGCCCTCTTCAAACCCCACGTATCCGGGCGGTGCGCCGATTAGCTTGGAAACAGTGTGCTTCTCCATATATTCCGACATGTCCATCCGAATGAGATTTTCTTTCCGATCGAATAAGTGCAGCGCCAACGCCTGTGCCAGTGCTGTCTTCCCCACTCCGGTCGGCCCGGCAAACAGAAAGCATCCAACTGGGCGGTTCTGATCCCGCAGTCCAGTTCGGGAACGGAACAGCGCTGCCGTCAGCTGCTGAATGGCTTGGTCATGTCCAATGATCTGGCTCTTTAACGCATCACCGAGCGACAACAGCTTCTTTCGCTGTTCCATGGTAATTTTATGCACTGGAATCCCGGTACGGGCTGCAATAACCGCCGCAATATCCTGTTCGCCGACCGAAATGCTGCCGCATCCCAACTGTTCCCCATGAATTCTGGCACGGGAACAAGCTTCGTCCAGCAGGTCAATGGCTTTGTCCGGCAAATATCGGTCATGCAGATAGCGCACTGAGTAATCAATGGCAGTCTGTATCAACGGCTCCGGGATGGTGACATGATGAAAGTTTTCATAGGTTTCCCGCAACCCGCAGAGCATCTGAAAACACTGTGCTTCCGTCGGCTCTGCAATGCGAATGGGCTGAAACCGCCGCTCCAGTGCACTGTCTTTCTCAATATACTTTCGGTATTCCTCCGGTGTAGTGGCACCAATCAGTTTGATCTCCCCTCTTGCAAGCTGCGGCTTGAGGATGTTGGCAGCATCAATGGCACCTTCTGCGGCACCTGCACCGACAATGGTATGCAGCTCATCAATAAAGAGAATGACTTTTCCATTTGCTGCGGCTTCCTGCAAGCAATTTTTCAGCCGCTCTTCAAAGTCGCCCCGATACTTGGCGCCGGACAGCAGTGCCGGCAGATCTAAGGCGAATAGATGCTTGTCCTGCAAAGAATGCGGAACGCTTCCATCCAGAATCATTTTGGCAATGCCCTCTGCAATTGCAGTCTTTCCAACGCCTGCTTCTCCAATCAGGCAGGGATTGTTTTTGGTACGGCGTGTCAAAATCCGAATCAGCTGCTGCAATTCGTTGTCCCTGCCGATGATGGGATCGTATCGATTTTCACAGGCAGGATCGGTCATCCATTTTCCATATCGAAACAGGTTGGGCAGCTCCTTTCTGGAAAGCCCGTCTAAGCGATACCGTTCCATACGAACCCCGTAAGAAGTATCATTGCTGCACGCTGCGCACAGACGATTGAGACTTGCTCCCAGCTTCTTCAAAATGGCAATGGCACTGCAACAGGGCGTATGCAGGATGGCATTTAGCAGATGTTCCGTTCCAGCCAATTTACAATCTGCCTCCTTTGCCTTTTCCTTTGCCAGACTGAGAATGCTGCAAAGAGAAGGCGTCAGGCAATCCTCCTGCACTTGCGCCGGAATGCCACGCCCCACCAAATCAATTAACGTCACCCGTACCCGCTGCTCTGTAATATGCTGCGCAAACAAAATACTGGAGGCAGCATTAGACCCTTCTTCTAAGATGCCGAGGAGCAAGTGTTCACTTCCAATATAAGTATGTCCCAGTTCCTCTGCCGCTGCGACTGCTTCCTTTAATGATAAAATTGCTTTTCCGGTCAATCCTTCCGTATAGCGCACAATAAAATTCCCTCTTTCTGGTCTTGCATTTGACAATCTTCCTCAGAACCTCTTCCAAACGGCTCTGTTTTCAGTATGCCATAAAAATACTGCAATATCTGTCGAACCAGTAACACAAATTCGATTTTGGAATATACTGTACTATGAAACAGACAAAAAACCGTTTGTTTCAAAAAAATATTACACCAAAGGAGCATTTTTTATGTGTGGATTTGATAACAACAATGGCTGTGGATGCTGGTGGATCATCATTTTGATCGTTCTGTGCCTGGTATGCTGCGGTGGCTGCGGCTGCGGTGGTTGCGGCAACCAGAACAACGGCTGCGGCTGTGGCTGCTAAGTAAAGCTTCTGACAGAAAAAGGGCGGTGCAGATTCCTGCACCGCCCTTTCTTTATTTTGCAATCAGGACAAGCGTTTCGCTCCGTTTGGCGATTCAGGGATACGCAAATTCCTGCTTCAAAAGAATAACCTGCAAATTTTTATTTCGTGCGTAATCGATAGACGGCAAAGAATCCCAGTCTGTTAAAACGATTCCGCTATGTTCCAGAAGATATTGATCGGTAAAGCGCCGGCTGGTACTTTCATCCGCAAAATGGCACTGCATAATTTTGGCAGTATCTGCCTGCTCATGAATGGAATAGTATCGATCCCGAACGGATTCGCTCCACCGTGCAGCCTGCTCTTCAAACGGTGCAATCACATGCAGCGCCATTTTCTGATGATACGGCCGCATCATCAATACGGTTTCTGCTGCCCACATCGGCACGCCGTATTCACAGGTGCACAAAAAGTTGGTAACGCCATCTAAGTAAAGGTTGTGAATCTGATATGCCAGATTGGTTTTCAACGCCAAGCAGTCTGCATATTCTTCATCCATTCCATACGGCAATTCATTGACCGAACGACCCAAGATGGTACAAATCATCGATTTTTCTGTCTGATGCATTTCAACAACTCCTTTCAGCCTTTCGGCGATTGACAGAAGGAGACCTGTTGGTGTCGCCATGCAGTTCGATTCTGGTTCCACAAAACAGGATGCCAGAAAATTCCGTTCAAAACAGGTCATTTCCTGGCATATCTAGTATAGCATATCCCACCTGTTTCGTCAAGATTGTTCCCAGACAAAAATTCGACAAAAAGTGCCAAAATTCAACAGAAATACTACGATCTTCGTCGAACAGACAGGAATCCTGTCAACGATTCAGCATCCAAATTCCAATGTTTAAATAAGAGGCAAACGCCGTCCAGCACAAATAGGGCAGATTCAGCCATGCCGCAAGCGGCCGAATTTTCCGAAACAGCAGCAGCATGCCAATCAGCAAGCCCAGCAAAACCAGAATAACGGCTACCGATCCGCCCAGCTTTTCCAGCCGGAAAAATACAATGCTCCACATAAAGTTGACCAACAGCTGTAAACCGTACAGGAATAACGCACACCCCTTTTCCGAGGTAGACACCTTGGCTGCCGCAATCAAATAGGCAGACCAGCCCATCAGTGCATACAGCACTGCCCATACCACCGGAAAGACCCAGCCGGGCGGAGAAAGCGGCGGCTTTGCCAGCTCCTGATAAAAGGAATTGGTATTGCCTGCCACAATCCCGGACAACACGCCGACCAGTTCTGCTGCTACGATAAAAATGAGCAGCTCCGTCCATTTTTGTTTGTTCATCTCCAACCGTTCTCCCTTCTGGATGCTTCATGTACCATGACGTTTCGTGCAGCATGCAGGAATGGAAAGAGAACCTGCTGCGTTCCCTTTCCCACTGCAAAAGCAATTTCAAACAAGCAGCTTATAAATACTCCTGAAAAAAAGTCTGCAAGGCTGCTGCACAGGCTTCCTCGTCTGCTCCTTCGCAGGTAATTGTAACCGTATCTCCGCAGGAAACACCCAGACCCATCAATTTCAGCAGCTTCTTGGCATCTGCTGCTTTTCCGTCTTTGTGCACCGTTACCTGACTGGAAAACTTCTGCGCTTCCTTCACCAGCAAGCCTGCCGGTCTTGCATGCATACCCACAGCGTCTTGAATGGTATACGTCCATTCTTTCATATTCTTTGCTCCCTTCTTTTAGAACCAATCCTTTTCTGAGAACCAGTTTTAGTTTTCCCAGATTTCAAAGAATATTCTCACTTTCTCCTGTTTATCGGAAATCTGCAAGGTTTTTCCTGCACATGGTACGAGCGTTTTGGTATAAACTAAAACAGAAAGAGGTGAACTGCTATGCGATTTCAGGACTTACAGGAACTCATTGGAACCAGCCGTTCTTCCCGCAGATATTTTTTATCGCTGCCTGTTCCCATTCAAATGCAGCTGCATGCATGCAACGCATGGATTCATAGCTTACAGGATCTGCATCAGCTGGCAGGATACTACACCAAGCAGCAGGAAAAATGGACGATCTAACCAATCAAAAAAGGTGCCTGTTTCAAAAGGCACCTTTTTTCAAAACGATAGGAAAGGACTTGTTTCAGATTCAATCCGTTCCATGGATCAAATCCTGAATCACTGTTCCAGCCAGAATCAGCCCGGCAACAGACGGCACAAATGCGGTACTGCCCGGAACCGGTCTTTTATGGGAATCTGCCTGCGTTTCCTTGGAAGCGGGAGTCAGCGGCGGTTCTTTGGAGTAAACCACTTTCAACTTTGCAATTCCCATTTTACGCAGTTCCCGGCGCATGACCCGTGCCAGCGGACAAACAGAAGTCTGATAGATATCTGCCACTTCAAAGGCAGTGGGATCCAGCTTATTGCCGGCACCCATAGAGGAAATAATCGGTGTATGACAGCAATTGGCCTGTCGAACCAGTTCCAGCTTCCCGGTCACAGAATCAATGGCATCTACGACATAATCATAGGCAGAAAAGTCGAACTGATCGGCGGTTTCCGGCGTATAGAATATTGGATAAGTGCGCACCTGACAGGATGGCGCAATGTCCAAAATACGGTTTTTTGCTACCACTACCTTTTCCTGCCCCAGAGTGCTGTGCAGTGCAATGATTTGCCGATTGAGATTGGTGAGACTGACAACATCGTGATCGATGAGATCCAGTGCACCAACGCCGCTTCTTGCCAGTGCCTCCACCACATAGCCGCCTACACCGCCTACTCCAAATACTGCTACACGTGCCTGCTGAAGCCGCTGGAGCGCCGCTTCTCCCAGGAGCAGTTCCGTCCGTGAAAATGCATGTTCCATCTTTTACAATCCCCTTTTTTTCTCCAAATATAATTGTTGGCATGATACCATATTTTGGGAAACTTGTCAAGTCTTGGAACAAGTGTCTTGCACAATACTTCCATTTGTGGTATGATAAAAGCAATTGTTTTGGAAGGACGGAATCAAATCCCATGCACGATTTTACACAAAATCTGATCTTTAGTTTAAACGCAACCATTCCGGTTTTTTTGATGATGGTATTCGGATGGCTCATGCAGAAAATCCACCTGCTGGATGACCACACCACACAAAAAATCAATCAGTTTGTCTTTCGGGCACTGCTGCCGGCGCTGCTTTTCATGGACTTGTCCACAGCTGATTTTCAATCTGTCTGGGACACAAAATTTGTACTGTTCTGCTTTGCGGCAACGGCATGCAGCATTCTACTGGCATTTCTTGCGGCACAGTTCCACAAGGATCCTGCCGAACGGGGAGAAATTATACAGGCATCCTATCGAAGCAGCGCTGCCATTCTGGGCATTGCATTTGTTAAAAACATCTATGGAACTGCCACCATGGCAGCTTTGATGATTGTGGGAACGGTTCCGCTGTACAACATCATGGCAGTCATTATCTTATCCCTGACTGCCCCTAAAGACAAAACAGTACATGCCCCCAAAGCGCTTTTTTGGAAAACAACCAAAAATGTTCTCACCAATCCTATCATCCTGGGAATTCTTGCCGGTATGCTCTGGTCCATCCTGAAAATTCCGCAGCCGGTCATCCTGTCCAAGTCGGTTTCGTACTTAGGGAATATGGCAACACCGCTTTCTCTGATTGCGCTGGGAGCTTCCTTTCAAGTGCAGGATGCTAAGGGAAAGCTTCCGCTTACACTGGGCATCACTGGTATGAAGCTGGTGCTGTTTTGTGCGATCTTTCTGCCCGTTGCCATTGCGCTGGGATTCCGCTCCGAAAAGCTCATTGCCATTCTGGTCATGCTGGGCAGTGCCACCACGGGAAGCTGTTTTGTCATGGCACGCAACATGGGGCACCGAGGGGTTATCACCAGCTGTGCTGTAATGCTGACTACGCTTTGCAGCGCATTTACCCTGACGGCATGGCTGTTCCTTTTAAAGAGTATGCAGTATATTTAGGACTCGCTTTTGTAATCACACCAAGTACCCTTGCTGATTACACCGGAAGCCGTGATTGTTACCACACTCGGAGCTGACAACAAAAAGAACATTTTAGAATGAAAAAACGCTCGGATTCTAAAAAGTCCGAGCGTTTTTTGTTATGGAATCGGTACTGCTGTGATACCGGTTCGATTATTCAGATTCTGCTGCTTCAGAAGCGGAGGATTCCTCCTGTTCCGTATCTGCTATTGGTTCCACTCCGTCCAACTGCTGATACGCTTCCTTTGCTCGATCAGATACCTTTCCCAGTTCCAGGTTGGAAATCGTCTGATATACAGCAGCTGCTTCCTGCTGCGGAATGCTGCCAGCTGTGCATGCACGCTGCAACTTGGTCAGATACGGGGACAGCAGCAGCGACAAACAATCCTGCGACAGCTGAGAATCCGAAGCTGTTTCTTCATACAGCAATTCGGCAGAAACCAATTCGTTTTGCTGAATCTGCCGATAAATAGTGGTCGGTGCCCAGCGGTAAAAGAAAACGGTTCCCGTTACATTCAGCAAGCAAACGCCAACCACAATCCACTTTAAAACAACAACAGCCTTCTTCTGTTTCTTGTGCTGGTTTTTTTCCGGAACCAGCAAGGGAATTCGATGCATGGCACAGCGGCATCCCTGACAGAATTTTGCTTTACGGGGCACTGCACGACCGCACTGCGGACAGTGACTGTTATACAGATACCGCTTTCGAATGCGGAAAATTTCTGCCACCAATAGCAGCAGAACCAGCACGCTGCATCCGATTGCAGCCACCCAAAGCCACTGATGGGTTACATTCTTTGCCGTTTCATCCTGTCCGGCACGGTATTGCAACTCAAATGTACCGTCTCCATTGCGGTCTACCTTTAAAACGGTCTTTCCGGATGCATCGGTATTGGTTGCAATGAGCGTATCTTTCGTGACAGGAATGTCCTGGAAGCTTCTCAGATCGGAGTAAGCACCATCGGCATCTGCAAAGCCAATTTCATAGTTCAGATTTCCGCTGGCACGCCCCTGCAAGCAGATTTCATAGGCGATATCATCCCGCAGACGCAGGACTTTGATTTCGTTGTTTTCGCCGTCAAATCCAAGTGTTCCGAAGGAGGTACGCAGATGTTTGTCACCGTCTGCGGAACTGAGCACTTCCCCGTTGTACCGCACCACTACATCGACCAAATCTTTTGCCCTACGAGACTTGGAGGATTTGGAGCTGGATTCCACTGGGTCTGATTCTAATGTTAAGTTGCTGAGCGGCGTTATGGTTCCGGCAGAGGAAGCCATGCAATTCGCATAGGTGCTTTCCACCTGCATGCCGTCTTCCTCCTGCTGCTGTGCATCGGGGGCCTGCTCCGTGTCTGCATCCGCATCAGAAATGCGAATGTACTGATACGTCTCACCGCCTACCTGCCGGGCAATGTCGTCAAAAATAGGCTGCACATCTGATAAGCTGGAGATTTCATAATGATACCCGGTGGTGGCAATGGCATTCATCAAACTGCGACAGCTTCCGATGTCTGCATCGCCGTTCTCGTGGAAGAAACCAAGGGAATAAATGATGATCGAATCATCCTTTAGCTGATTGGCTTGCCGAATGATGGGGCTGTTGAAATCACCGTCATCATCCGGGCCGTCACAAGGTGCGCCGTCGCTCATCATTACCATGATTTTTTGTACGGCGTTTGTCTGGTCTTCCAAAATGGAGGCAGCAGTTTCCATCCCCTCATACATATTGGTTCCGCCGCCGCTTTCAATTTCACGGATTGCTTCTTTTAAAGCCTCCCGGTCATTGCTGGCTTTCAGCAGAATGCTGCTGCTCGTCTGATAGGTAATCAGGCTGATTCGGGTATTGGGATTGGCATCCAGTACCGTATCCACAAATGCCAGCGAAGCATCTCTTGTCTCCTGAATCGGGGTACCATTCATGCTGCCGGAGTGATCCAGCACCAAGGTGACTTCCTGTGCCGGTGCCCCAAAGTTCGTGGGGATTTTTCCTTCTGCCTGGTAAGCGTCTACCTTCTGTCCAGCTGCATTGTCATTGATCAGAATGGAAACCTGCTTGGTCAGTCCGCTGTTGTTCAAATCGGTCAGATATGCCACATAAACACCAGCCGGCAAGTCCGGCAGTGTGTAGCTGTCCCCTGTTACATCTTCCTCCACCACGTCTTTTCCATCGCTGTTCCGGTACAGAACCAGGTGGTAATTCTGATACGGCTGGTTCAGGTTGTCGTAGACCTTCAGCGTTGCATTGGGAAGCAGGGAGTAGTCATAGCAATTCTTTATGCCGACCTGATCCAAAGCATCAATGACACACTCCAGCTGCCCATCGGTCAGCGGTGTGGCAGTTCGCTTGTTGGTTTGCTCCTGCGCATCGGCATTCATTTCCAGTGCCTGCTGTTCCACCAGCATCCGGAAGGTTTCAAAATTAGAGGTACTGGTCAAACCGCTTGTCATGTAAAAATAAAGATTTCCGATCTGTTCTGTGGTCAGAGCTTCTGTCCCATTCACACCGGTTGCCATCAGGTAAGCGGCATGGGAGACAATGGTTGCACCATGGTGACAGTCTGTTGTGCCATCCACAAAGTTTTTTGCATCCGTCAGGGAAGAACCGGTCGGTGCCTTTGCATTTCGAACGACATTCTCCCAGTCACAGGAATTGTTAAACTTCTGATCGTCTGCCCAATCCTCTGCAAATTCGGCAAAGGAGTCCGCCAGTCCTTCGGAAATTGCCAGCTGCACCGACTTTTGCCGTCTGTCCCGAGAGGAATAATTTCCATTCGTCAAGTTGCTCAGGCTATTTACCACACCGTGTGTATACTCATGCGCCATGACGTTTTGCTCACTGGCATAGGTGGGCTTCTTGGAATCGCTTCGCTGCCCAACTGCCATGAAATCGGTTCCGTACATCGCCGCATTATCCACCAGGCTTTGAGAAGACATCTTTTGAATATTGACCACAATGGTTAAGCTGGCATTGGGATCATTGGTAATGCCGTCCCGCTGAAAGGCACGCTGATAGTAGTCATAAATTGTTTGCAGATTGGCGAGTGCATCGACACCGCTTGTATCCGGTTTCTGTGACTTCGGATTCCATTCAATCAGCTTCATGTCCTTTGTATCATCTTTCATATTCTTGGCAGTGGCACGGTAAGTGGTCATATTCCGATCCGTATCCTTCAGCAGATACTTCTTATCGGAGTCCTTCCAGAAATCCAACTGCTGCGTCTGCTGCTGCCCCTGCAAGGACTGCTGGTGCAGCATTTCATATTCGATCTGGTCGTAGTCTGCCTTTATGTCTCCGGTGCTGACATCCACAAACAATGTAGTAAACGGAAGCACCGCATCCTGTTCGGAAACTGCAAACGCATACCCCACACAGGGATCTCCCTGCTCCAGAAAGAAAATCTTTTTGCCCAGACTCTTAAACGTGCAGGCATCCGGGGAAAGCTGATAGTTGCTCTTGATGTACTTTTCTGCATACTCCCGTGCATCATATTCCCCCATGCCGGTCGCAGTCTCTACACCATCCAGCTGCGCATGCGTTCCGGATACAGAACGCACTTCTCCAGAGGCATTGACAGTCATCCGCAGCTCATACCCGTAAACCTCTACACCGTTATAATACTGCTGCATCGTATACGTATCGGTATAGGCATTCGACTGCACGGACGCAAACCGATACTCCTCCTGCGCATGATAAAGCCCCAGCGCATTCTGCATCTCACACAGCGTATCCAGTGCATCGTCTTCATCGGCAATGATGTACTTCTCCTTGCGGCTGCTGTTCGGGGACGGCGTATAGTGAATGGTTCCGTCCTGCTGCGACTGCCGCTGTGCCCTTCGGATGGCGTTCAATTCCTTTTGCAAAGCAGCCTCTTCCGGTGTCTGTGCGGAAGCCATTCCGGAAGCCGCAATCGGTTTCCCAAACAGCGTATAGGCGCAGACCCCATCGGTTGCAAGCGCTGCCACCAGGGAAAGCAACAGCAACCCGGTCAGGAACCGCATCCGGCGGCGTGGCTTTTTGTACAGCTTCCCTACAGCCATACTCGGTTTTGGGGGCGGATTCTGCCCCTGCATTTGTAACTTCTTCTTTTTCTGCAATTCTCCTCACCCTTTCCCGTTCTATGACGGAAGACTTTGCCCTTATTATACCACATTCCCCATAAAATGACAATGTTTATGCCGGCATTTGAAAAAAAGAAATCCGCAGGTGGGTTCCTGCGGATGGTTTCAGCCGAATCGTTTGACGGCTTGCTTTTATAGTAAATTTAAGTTTCGAGCTGCCAGCAGCGCTTCGGATTTGTTGGATGCTTGCAGCTTTCGATAATTTTCCTGTGCATGGTACTTCACCGTACGAGGATTCATATGCAGTGCCTCTGCTATTTTGGTGATGGACAGCCCGTCTGCCTGCAATCGCAAAATCTGAAGTGCCATTTCAGAAAAGTTTGGAATTTCTGCAAATTGGTGCCCCAGATAAACCGGATAGCGCCTTGCCATCTTTGCTGTTTCCGTATACAGCTTTTCCAGCCACTGTACCTCGATTTTCTCATCCTCCGCACACATCCGCTTCACCTTTTCCAGCAGCTCCAGTGCAGCGGCACCTTCCTCACTGACGATTCGGATGAAGTGGTACGAACCGATTTCCCGCAGCGTTTGCAGGAAGTCCTCCTGCCAGGCAACACCGAGTCGGCTTCTTACAATGGCAGTCAGCACGCCAACCTCCATCCGAATATACCGGCGGTCATTGACTTCCGCATAGAATTTGATCTTTTCCAGCAGGGCAAACGCCTGCTTGTATAACCCGGCGGCAATCTGGCACCGTACCTTGGTCAAATACCGGTAGCGATCCAAGGTATCAAACTCCTTGTTTTCATCGGGAGCCTGTTCCATCCATGCTTCTATGGTCTGGGTATCTCCTTCATAGAGCGCAATCCGGCAGCGCAGGGCTTCTAGATTGGACAAAATCTGTACTATTTGCTCTTTTTCCACTTTTGTCTGAAAGCTGTACAGCAGTTCCTTTGCCGTTTGGCTGTTTCCGTCTGAGAGATACAGCCGTACCTGTACGCCAACTGCTGCAAATGCAATCTCCAGTCTTCCGTCTGCCTCTGTCTCCAGCTGTGCCTTGGAAAGATGTGACAGTACTTCGTAGGAGTCCTCTCCTTTTTCATAGAGACTTTCTCCCAGCGCCGCATGAACCAATCCTTTTCCGTAGCGTCCTAATACCCGTTCCACAAGCTTTCCAATGGTAGCGGCAAGTTCCCGATCCCGCTTGCTCCAGTGACAAAAGTCCTTTCCGCCATTCATGGTCGAGGGAAGGTTACTGGTCACCGAAAGTTCCGGCATGTGAACCCCGTGTTCAAACATCAGCGCCGGAATCTTTTGCAGGATTTCCAGCAGTCCGGCACTGCCACGATGCGGCAGGGAGATATCCAGGTACGCCAGCTGGGCTGCAATTTCCCGCCGCAAGCTTCCTCTTTCCTGTTTACACGCCTGTGACAGCTTTTGGTACCAGTATTCACTTTTTTCAATGTCCATCACCATGGAACACAGCATGCTCATGCCGCCCATTAGCAAGACATTTTTTTCAATTTCGGATTCCTCCAATTGGAAGTAAAACCGACGCATTTCAAAGTAATGCCCATTTCCGGGATGCTGCTTGGCATTGCGAATCAACAGGTTGCGAATGCCGCTTTTGCTGCCGCAGCGTTCGTAGAGTTCCAGCGCCATCAAATCCTGCCCCTGCAATTCATAATAGACGGCTGCATGGTGCATGTACTGCCGCAGCTCTTCCGTACCCAGTTTCTTGTTGGCTTGGTTGCGGAGTGCCTGCAACAAAATCGGACGAATGTAGTAAACATCATGTTCCCGCTTGATAAAATTACCCGTCTCCATTGCCCGTTCCAAAACAGAAGAAACCCTTGCATTTCCGGTAATCATCTCCGCAAGCGGAAGCGTAAAGGAATCCACCACACTCATTTGGAGCAGGAAATCCACCACTTCGGATTCCCACTGCGCCATAACAACACGTTCCAGATAATCGGAAAAGATCTTGGAGACATCCGTTGTCAGCTCGCTGCCGATCTCTCTGCCTTCCAGCAGGCGCAAAGCGGTCTGCTTCACCGCCTGCGCATTGCCTTCGCTTTCCCGGTGCAGCCGTTCCAGCTTTTCTTCCTCCAGCTGAATGTGCAGCTGCTCCAGGTAGGCACGGATGGTTTCCCGATCCCAGCTGAGGTCTTCCTCCGTGATGATTAAAACATTCTGTTCCAAAAAGATTTCCGCCAGCCATGCCGGCGCTTTGCACCTGGAGAGCATCAACAGCCAGATCTCCTGCCGATGTGCCAAGTCCACCACCTGCTGCCGCCGTTCTTCGTTGATCAGCAAATGCAAATCCTCTATTACCACAATGGTTTTTTTATCGGACGATTCCGCTGCAAGCTTTTCCAGCTCCCAGTTGCTTTCCGCACAGGAAAACACAACATACTTTCGATTTCCCAGATACTGCCGAACCAGTTCTGTTTTTCCATATCCAGTTGCACCATAAATATAGACCGGTTGCTGCAGCACCCGTGCAACCCGAAGCTTGTTATAAGCAGCAGTCGGCCGCATATATGTTCTGATCAATTGACATTCTCCTTTTCACAATTTTGTCAATAAATCGCAATCTTATTTTATTATACCACAAAACCGCACCGTTGCAAACTGTCCATTCGGACAGGATCTCTCGCAAATTTTTTGTAAAATCAGACAGTTTCTCCAATTTTTCCCCTTCCTCTCAAATTTTTTCAAAAAAATGCAGAAAAGCACTTGACAAGCTATTTTTTTTCTGCTATAATAAACAAGTTGATGATTGCGAGTGTGCTGGAATTGGCAGACAGGCACGTTTGAGGGGCGTGTGTTTCGACGTACGGGTTCAAGTCCCGTCACTCGCACCAACATCTACTCAATTGGAATGGAAAGATGGCTGAGCTGGTCTAAGGCGCACGACTGGAACTCGTGTATACGTTGATAGCGTATCGAGGGTTCGAATCCCTCTCTTTCCGCCATATTAGCACCCCAATTTTGATACAATCGAAGTTGGGGTGCATTATTCTGCCTAAATGTAGATAATACGCAGTTTTTGAAGGCAATAAGAAACGGTAGGTTTTGAGATACAAACGATACATAAGGGTTCGAGTCCTCAAAATCGGTCAAAAATGAGTAGACTGACCTCAAAAGTCAACGATTACCCAAGCTATCGTTGATTTTTGCGAAAAATCGAAAATCATTTAGGGTGCATTTTGAGCTGTTTTTGGGGTTATCGTTGACTTTTGTAACGAAACTCGGAAATGGCTGTAAATAGGCAAAAAAAGAGGGGGCTGCGGATGAGCCAGTGTGAGAAGCATCACATTGGTATCCACAGCCCCTAAAAATATATATTTACACTTCAATTTCCATGCCATTCCGAAGCGTGAAGGTCAGCTTTCCGTCCGTTCCAACAGTAGCTTTCTCAACCAACAGCAGCCAGAGCTTTCCGTCAAAGGTGTCAGTCACAATGATGAACTCCTGCATCGAAACTGTCAGTTCGTTGATGTGTGCATACTGAGCTTCGATTTTTTTGTCCAGTGCTGCGGTGTTGGAGAGTAGAATAACAATCTCTCGGCAAGAAGTTAGAAAATCAGCTCGGTCAGTCGCTATCTGATTGCAGACCTCAATGAACCGCTTTTTAATGTCGTCCTCATACAAATGCGGTGTTTCACACTTCACCCCATTTGAAAACTTGTGGTTGCACTGCCAGATGGTTCTCTTATACTTGCTTGCGCTGTGCCAAACTTTAGAGCCGAAGAACCCACCGCAGCAGGCACAGACGATTTTAGCTGAGAAAATGGAACTGCCGCTGTACTCCTTTCCGAGACCTTTTCGTCTCTCTTATCCTCAGACTTTTCTTCCGCAGGTGCAGGAGCTTTCCCGAATCCGTTCAGTCCCTTGCTTTTGATAGTGGTCGGGAAATCCTTATAGCAGATATCCAGATCCACATTGCCGCTGATACCTGCGACCTTTCCTTTCTCGCTGTACTGCCAGATACCGTATGCGCCGCTGTAATTGGTCTGATCGACCCAGTGCGCCAGCCAGATCGTATACCAGGACTTGATATCATCGGCGGTATGAGTTGTGAGCGAAGATGCGGAGCCGTATAGACCGACAAAGTAACCGGCGGACTCCACACGCTTCAGAAACGCCCTCATAATTGCGGAGACCTGTTCCTTGCCGAGGTCGAACTGCTTTTTCTCCTCAAGGTCGAAGTACACAGGCATCTCGAACTGCTTTCCCTTGATGACAGACAGGAAAACATCGGCTTCCAGTTCCGCTTCTTCCGGTGTCATTGCGTAGGAGTACCAGTATGCGCCGACCGGAATGCCGACTGCCTTTTCCCAGCATAGTTCTGTTCAAACTTCTGGTCTTTCTGGGATTCCAGCTTACCATAGCCTGCACGGATAATCGCAAAATCAATGCCGTCAGCTTTGACCTTCTGCCAGTCGATATCGCCGTTGTGGACGCTCACATCAATGCCCTTCATATCCTCACCCCCGAAGTATTTGTAGAAATCATCGGTCACAGAGCTGTTGCCGTGAACTTCATCGCCGTACCACTTATCGTTGGGACGCACATCTACATGCGTGTACTGGTAGGCAGCGGTGATATTGGCAATGCCCGTGAAGCCGATATCCTGCGCCTTACAGCAGACCACCTTAGATGAAATCGGCTGTCCGTCCTGACCATAGCAGCAGATGTCCGCTGCATTGCCGAGTGTATGCTGTCTGGTACCGCTGCCCTTAACAGCCTTATCGTGAGCAGGACAGCGGAAACCGGAAGTCACGATGATCTTGGAGCAGTTGAGGGCGGCATAAAGTTGTTCGAGCTTCTGAACGAGGTTATTATTCAACTCAAATTCATGTTCTTTTCCGCACTTACAGCGGAATTCGGTAGAGTTGAAATGGGACGTGATCTGCACGGAATCGGAATACTGATACTTCATTTTTTATCATCCTCCATCTTATCGATCATTTCCTGAATATCATCGTCAATATGGGCGGCACGCTTCTGAAGCACTTCGATAGCCTTTTTGATTGCAGGCGGATACGGGATTCCCATAAGACTGGTGTTCTCAATAATCGAAAGCAGCTCATTCACACAGAAACCGATACAGGTCGCATCACGAATATATGTGGTACCGATCATGATGTCCATGCGGACGGCCACAACGACCATGAGCAGAATGCAGAACTTCTTTGCAAGTCCGACCCAGCCTGCCTTGGAGCTGAGTCTGCCAGTCTTGCTGTGTTTGCTTCTGCCCATAGATGCGGCGATCAGTCCGGTTGTGAAGTCGATAGCCATGAATAGCACAAGCGTGATCAGAGCCGAATCTCATCCTCCGAGCAGTGCCGCAAAAAAAGCCGCCGATGACTCCGGCGGCGGTACAGATATTTTCTTTCATTCAATCATCCTTCCTCAAATCGTTACATCCACTATCTTTACGGAGCGAATCATCGGGCTTGTGTTGTCCGTCACAGCCTTCCATGCGAGGTAATACTCGCCGTCACTTATGCCGCTGCATTCGTGCAGGACGTTGATGTAATTGCCCACAGTGCCGAGCCATCCGAACGGAATGGAAATGGCCGTGTTATTCTGAATAGCTTCGTAGATATGTCTTGCTGTCTCTGCTTCAGACATCTGCTGATTACTTTTGGGAACGAGCCACATCTCACCGATATCCGTTGCACCGGACTTATAACTCAGCATGATCTTACGATTGCTGCTGATGTGAACCGGCTCTACGCACATAGTGTAGATAACCGCACCCCAGTTGAAGTCCGGCTGATTGTAGTAAATGGCATAGCCATTCTCCTCACAGCAGAAATGCTCGTAGGATTCTGTGAATCCTGCAAGGGAGCGATAGCCGTCATTATAGAAGGTGTACACCTTCTCACCGTAATCATGGAGAGCATCAATGGAAGTCTTGAACAGCGTGATATCCGGCTTTGTCTGCGGGATCTGCAGCACCTTTGGCACGAGCGTATTCAGCTTTTCTGTCTCCGAAGCCTGCACGCCCATAGTTAAAAGGTTTCTTGCAAGCTGATCTCTCTGCTCATCGAGAGCTGTCAGATAGTTTCCGATACTCATTCGCTCACCTCCACGATATCAGCCAGTGCAGCTTCTACACCGGAGAGGGCTTCCTCCAGTGCGGCCAGACGGGTATTGATTTCTGTGATTGATGTCTTTGCTCCCTGCATATCATAGAGGATCTCCGTCTTGAAACGCTCAAACACGCCCTCATTGACACCGACACGCTCCGTCAGATTCATAGCTGTTGTGTATGCGTCGTTCCAGCGTGCAACGTGGGATTCTGTGATACTGTTCAGCGTTGTGAGGTTGTGGTGCCAGTGTGCCTGTCCGACTACTGTTCCGATGGATGCAATATCATCGAGCATCTCCTGTGTGATATTATCCAGCACAGCCTTGTTGGAGTGAGAGTGTGCCAACGCAGAAACCTCACTCAGTCCGGTAGAAAGTCCGTGCAGAGCGTCTGCTGTCTGGGCATGAAAAGCAGCTTCAGCACGCATATACTGCTCTGTGATGGTGTCCAACACATCCTTATTGTTGTGGGTATGCGCGGCGGAACTGATAGGAAGCAGAGCCTCACGGATATCGTGGATATCATAGTTGGTTGCATCCTCAAACTGCTGTAAGCCCTGCAAATCTGCGAGAAGTGCCGCTGTCAGTGCGTTCAGAACATCGAGATTGTTATGCGTATGCGTACTCGGCCTGAGGTTCTCAACTGCTTCATTAAGCGTCTGGATCTCATAGGTGGTGCTGTCTTCAAACTGCTGCAAACCATCAAGCTCCTGCATCAGTTCCGGTGTAAGGCGGTCGAGCGTTTCCTTATTGGAATGACTGTGCGACTCCTCCGCTACAGGAGCAATCTCACGCTCAATTATCGTTGTGACCTACTATTCTTATGTAGCCAAAACAAAAGACGCTCTCTAACCGCAGAGAAGCTGTTTGATGGACAAAACGGACATCAGGCTCGTTCTGCTGGCACAGAGAACAATGCGCGTATCAAACTGTCTCCCGGACTGGTCGGCTGGGCGGACATCATCTTCTGTATGGAGAAAACACATGTCCGGAGGCTGAAAGAGAAATATTCAGATATCATAGCCGATAAAACCTTCATCTGCCTGAATATTCCCGATGATTATTCTTACATGGACGATGACCTGTGTGAGCTGTTTGAGAGTGTTGTTCCAGAGTATCTTTGAGTTTTCAACATTCGCCAACAGTTTTTCCACAAAGTTTTAAACACGAGCATATGATCTTTCACAGAAAGGAAGTATAAATGACCACAGACAATAATGAGGTTGAGCAGATATTAGACCGTAACACATACCGTCGTATCAAGAAAATGGACAGAGCTACGCTTGAAGGGCTTATACAGGACATCTTTGAGCGTGGTCGGAAGAAAGGGCTTGCTGAGGCGGGTGTGATGGTTGATGAGAGCATGGCTGATGACAGAGGTGGAACTTTAGATCTGCGTAAAGCAGAGTCGGAGATTAGAGGGATTAAAGGTATCGGCGAAAAGAAAGCCGAGGAGATTATGCTGATCTTTGAGAAGCATCTTGGGATACTGAGTGAGGATATGAATCGCAAATGATAACAAAGAATAATTTGATAAAAGAATATTCCAAAATGACGAACTTAAAACCTTCTGCGAGCAAACATGGGGTGATTACATAAGAAAACTTGATAAATCTATAATAAGCTATTTACTATCCATTCAAAGTCATGGTTTGACACAAGGATATTGGTTTGATGATGATAAAGTAATCGGGATATATCATGAAGAACTCCCGAAATTTCCACCAGTACCATTTGATATACTTGTATACCGAGGCGGTGATATGAAGATACCTGAAAGACCTTTTCTATCTGCATCCTTTTATAAAAAAAGCATTGGAGAGATTTGCTAATAACAAGAAATGCAGACTTCACAAGATCATCATAAGAAAAGACTCTCATAGAGTGCCATCACTGTATTTATGGTATCCAGGAAGCTTCAATGAACAGGAGGTAGTTTTAGATGTATCTTGCTTACATAGAAGATTTGGATATTATGATTATTTCAAAAAGCAAACAAAACACAGCTAACTTGAATCTATAGTAGCTCCTGTGAAAACTATATTCGAACTTTAATATTGAAAGATAATTAAAATGAGCTTCTTAGCTAAAGTGAGGAGTGTGATCTACAATGAATCGTGTTATTGTTAAATCTGTTCACGGAGCATTCGACTATGTTATGGAACATTACTACCCATATGGCATGGCTGCTGAGGCTGCGGAGCAAGGAGCATTGACGGATACTTATGCCGTGATTTCTATACAGGACAGCCACACAGGCGGTTTCGGAGTGACGTTTGCTGAGAATCAGTTCTGCAAAGGTGTTTTGACGCTGTATTTCGATGATATCGTCACAGAGGTAGACGGAGCGGCTCTGTTTGATGATGATATGGCAGATCAAATTATCGACTTCATAGAGGGGAAGAAAGCAGAAGTAGATACACTGTTAGTGCATTGTTACGCCAGTCTGTCAAAATCGCGTGCTGTTGGTGCATTTGCTGTTGAGATGCTCGGCGGTGACAATGGCAAGTATTTTGAAGATGACGTTCCGAATCAGTATATCTATGATGTGCTGGAGAGTGCATGGATTAGAAAACAGTTGAATATGTTGTTGGATGAATAGTTGACGGACAATTACTGTTATAGCGGTTGTGGAGTGATTTTCACAGTCGCTTTTCTATTTGATAATTATTATCCGTTTTAGGTATGGCAACGGTTGTTGCCGATGGACACTTAATGTTGAAGTGATTGCCTATTTTCAGGAGTCGCCGTATTATCACCAGTGATTGAGGTTCTCTTTCCATCAAAATCTGGTGGTTGGAAGCCGTGGTCCCCCTTCACTCTGTGCAAGATGCAACGATGCAACGATGCCACTCTGAAACAGTTTTGAACGGTTAAAGTGCAGAACCCCTGTATTCTGATGATAGATTGCTTGAATGTGCTTAATGCATTATTCTTTGATATGCGCGATGGCGGATAATAACGTTCATTTTCCGACGGCCTTTTTACAGTTGGCCACTTTTGAATTATGGTGAACAGCTTTCCGCAGATAAAGATTCATTATGACTTCTTTTATTATTCTTCTTGCCGTTAATTTTAGGCCAAATTCAACCCAAAGTATAGAAATGTGTATGCCGGCGCCAGAACCGCACTTTACCGATCATTGACCGCACTCCGAACCTACTGATATAATATTTACAGCACACAGAAATGTGTGACTTTTGTATCAGGAGGTTCGAATATGGACGAACTATCGGAAAATCTTGGAGTTGAACGCTCAAGGAATCAGCCAAAGAAGCATCGAAGCTAGCGTTCACAGTTCGCATCAGACTGTCAAAGCAGCACTCGATCGGGCTCAGGAATTGCACATCACATGGCCGCTCGATGATGATGTGACGAACGAGATGCTGGATGAGCTGTTCTACGGCAAACAAAGCGGCAGCGCTGTTCCTTACGCAGTCATCAACTACGAGTACATCCACCGTGAACTGTCCAAGAAGGGTGTCACGCTCACGCTGCTCTGGCAACAAGTACGGCATTACCCGCGGCGCATCCTATTGGAAGAAGGGCGGTGGCGGTCATGCTGAATAACACGCTGGAACATCTGCGCGCCATGAAACTGAGTGCTTTTGCATCTGAACTGGAGCGTCAGATGGAGGATGCAGGAAGTTACGACCAGCTTGGCTTTGAAGACAGGCTGACACTGCTGGTTGACAGCGAATGGAACCGTCGGCAAAACAACAAATTGAAAGCTCTCATCAACAAGGCAAAGCTTTCCGATTCCAGTGCTACGATAGAAGGCATCGAATACATTGAGGACAGGCATCTTGACAAAGGCAGAATGCTGCGCTTTGCAACCTGTTGGTATGTAGACGAGGGTCGTCATATTATTCTGAAAGGAGCATCCGGCACGGGAAAGACCTACATTGCCTGTGCGCTCGGGAACGCTGCCTGCCGCAAGTTTAAAAAGGTACGACATATCCGGATGCCTGAACTTCTTGATGAGCTTGACATTGCAAAAGCAAACGGAGATCTGCGGAAGGTCATCGCTGCATACAAGAAAGTGGATCTGCTGATCCTTGGCGAATGGCTGATTCGGTGTCTGACGCCGAATGAGACATATAATCTGCTGGAGATTATTGAAGTGCGGATAGAGCGCTCTATGATTTTCTGTACGCAATACCATGCTGAGAGATGGTACGAGCGATTGAATCCGGATACCGAAAACGGCAGTCCGATTTGTGACGCAATTATGGACCGGATAACAAACAACGCATATCCTGTCATGATAGACGGAGAAGTCTCAATGCGGAAAAGGCACGGTCTTCCGGAAGGAGCCGAGCCATGACGCTGACAAGGAAAGAACTGGACACGGAATGGCGGACAATGTTCCTGCGCTGCAAGGACCCTGAAGCTGCTAAGGCTGAAATCCTCACGCTATTCTCAGAAGAACCTGATGATGAACATCAGTGGACGGAACAAGATATCTACGAGCAGTTGCGGAAGATCATCCGCAAATACGAATAAAATAATCCATATGAGCGTGCCTGTCTGACATTCTCTCGGACAGGCTTCCGCTCAAGTGCGGTTCTGGCGCCAGCATACACATGGACTTGTTGATTTTTTATAATATCCCTGTTTAGACACTCCTCTCCTAATAGCAGAAAGCTCTTGAAAACAGACATAACTTGTACTATAATAGACATAATGATCACACAAGGGGGCACCTTGCTGCGGCGGTGACACCTTTTTTCTCTGCATACTTAATTACGGCTTGACGGCGAGTGGTTATCTGTGTTATGGTATTCATAGCGGATCAGCTTGATCTCCTGTTGCTTTTATCTTTGCAACTTAACTGTAACACAGGTCGTTGCTGCTCCGCTACCTTTTTTCTAAATTGTCTCACACCTATTGTAATTCTACAAAAATATCAGTTATTTTCAAAACTATATATTGACAATTACGGAAAATTATGTTATAATTATTATGTAAATATAATGTTTGATAGTCGATATGATAATAATTTTATTTTCCAATTTTAAACAAATTCATATACAGACCCTCTGCCAGTTTTGCTGGTTGTCGTCTCAGCAAAAAAAGCGAATCATCAAAATATATCAAAAGCAGTTTCGTACCTTATCCCGCTTGTTTTTCAAAAATCCCTTGCAAATAAATTTTGAAGACTGGAGGAAAACTTATGAAGAAAAAATCTATGAAGCGAGTGATTAGCATACTTCTGTCCATTGCTGTACTATGCTGTGCTGTCGGTATGGAAGGATTGCTTATCAGTGCAGGAAACCGCTACGACATTACTTTGACCATTACATATCCGAGATCAGGAGAGGCTCCGGAGATACCGTCTGATTTTGAAAGCCTTTCTTCTTTGGATCTCACCTATCTTGGGTGCGAATGGAAAACTGCCGATAATAAGGAACAGTGGGACGACGGCACAGAGTTTATCGAGTGGATGTATACATTTGTGAACAGCAGGAATTATAACAGCCTGAACACTTTTGAAGATGGGATCATGTACCATCAACGCACCTATTTTAAGATCGCAAATGTTTCTGTATCCGACGAAGAAGAGGCAGCCGTCACTTTGGTGGACTCTGCAACAAATCAGCAATTTAATTCATCTGAAGTCTATCTGATAAACGGCGAGGAGCTTATCAGCGAGCTCGGAGGAGCAGTAGCTTTACCTTCCGGTATAACGGCAAACGATTCATTAATGTATATTGACACAGGTACCCTAATTGGCTCACCTTGGGGACATATGCATACCGAAAGCTCTGAATACACATTTGACGATCAGAACCATTGGAAGGTGTGTCCGGAATGCGGAATCAAGCTGGTAGATACCGTTTGTAATCACAGCAGTTCTTATGGCATACTTGAAAGATGGACATCTGCACAGAGTGCAACTGAAACACGAGAAGGTATTTGGCAGAAAACATGCAGTTCCTGTATGTATGCATACGACACTGTAACATCTCCTGCTGTTTCTGAGCAGACCATTGTTTCCAGCTACGAGGAATTACAAGCAGCACTTGCAAAAGGCGGAAAGCAGTGGATCACCTTAAAGAAAAAAAGTTCCGAAAACACATGGATTTATCAGGAAGACATGGAAAGTGATGATATGCTGGTTCTGGATGATCCAGATGCCGACATCACGATCGATCTGAATCACTGCAGTGTGATTCGGGATACAGGCAGATACGATAATGCCTTGTTCGACATCCGGCAGGGCAAGCTGCGGATCTTCAGTACACAACTGACGGGCATTCCGGCAAATGATTGGAATATGCAATTCCGGAGTGCAGCATATACGTCCTGTTTATTCCGCGTTGGGAAAAATGGTGCTCTGCATCTGACAAATATAAGTGGTGCTACGCCTTATCAGGGCATGGCTTATGGACAGCCCATGATCATTTCCGAAGGCGATCTGCAAATCGATGGCGGGCATTACCGCAATATGATCGATACGTTCTCTCCCGACAAAGAAACTCGCGGAGCAGCAATTTTGATCGATGGCGGCACCGCGGTTATCAACGGCGGAAAATATGAAGGCACGGCATGCGGCGTGGCTGTACGGAATGACGCTCAGCTGACTGTGAATCATGGATATATCGGCAGTTCGGATACTGGCTTGTACATTGGAGGTAGTGCAAATGCAGTAATCAATGACGGAGAATTTGACCGCTATGAAACAACTTCCTCCTCTTCCAAATCTCAGAATTGTGCTGTGATGATGGAAAGTTCTGGTGATCTGACGATACACAACGGTAACTTTTACGGAGCAAAACAGGGTTTGTTCCTGAAATCGGCAGGACAGGTTACCATTTGGAACGGTTCTTTCAAAAGCAGGAATCCCAGAGAAGCCCAACAGGCAGCTATGGTGATTTCCGATATGGAAAACATGAATGTCACAGTCTACAACGGGACATTTTCAGGGACAACCGGAATACGGTCCAACGTAAAATTCTCGTTGAAAGACATTCTTCCGGACAAAAACGGCAATGGCATGAAAGCTATGGATAATGGTGTGGAGATCGATCTCAACACAGAAGCATTCATATTTGGCGAAAACCGTCTGACGATTGAAAAATCAGTTCCTATAATCACGAAACAACCTCAGAATGTAACGTTGATTTCGGGCAATGATGCAAGGTTCTCTGTAGAAGCAATTGGTGCCGTGCGTTATGAATGGGAAATATTTGATGTAGAAGATGAAACGCAGCAGCCCTATTCCAGAGAAACTGTATTGGCACACTGCTCTGGTGTCAACAGCTTTGAAGAAAGTACATTTCAGATTTATGGTGTCAGTTCCTGGTTTTTGAATAAAGCAGTACATGTATGGATCAAAGGCAAGGATGGCGGTGTCACCTCTCACACAGCATATTTTAACATCATTGTCAAACCTCCGGCAGAAGTATCTCAGCTTAAAAACGTGATCGTTGCTCCCGGCGGCACTACGTTTTTCACTTTTGAAACTTTGTATGCAGATGAATTTCGCTGGTATTTTACCAATTATGAATGGGATCAGATAGATAATGAAGAACTGTTGGAATATAAAAGCGACGGTCGCACATTGACGCTGTACAATGTTTCTGAGTTTTGGGACGGAGAAACTGTTTATTGTGATGCACTCAATGAATTGGGGTCCATTACCTCGGATAAAGCAGTTATCACAGTAGGTGTTGCAGGCGATGTAAATACAGATGGAAAACTGACCGCTGCAGATCTGGTAATGCTTCAAAAATGGCTTATCCAATCCGGATCTATCAACAATGGACGACTTGGCGATTTGGATGGTAATGGTATTCTGAACGGTATCGACTTGGCGATACTCCGAAGTATGCTGATTCGCTGACTTCAAGCAAATAAATCGGAGCATATCCTATGAGTTGTTTGAAAAAGTGATGTTTAGAATAATGCACAGACAGTGATTTATGGGCTTGTTTGACAAATTTACAATTTTTTCAAACAAGCCATAGGGAAATAAACATAAAGGCAACACCGCGCAAAGCATGTGCGGCGTTGCCTTTACTTTTTCACACGGCATTCATCCTCAAACAATGGGAAGTTAATCCTTCATAATTTAATTAAATGAAGTTTTTTATGAAAAGCAAGAACAAACACATTCTTTCAGGTGTGCTGAGTGTTGCAACGGTGTTAAGTGCGGTGATAGTTCCATTATTTGCTTTCGATTTTACACAATGGGATGCGTGAATGTTACAGCGGAGATATATTTGTTGCTGCCTTCTATAGACAGAATGAAGAAAGCTTTCTTGAAGGGATAGTAAAAGGACTTGAATACTTCGGTGGAACACCGCAGAAGATCATTTTTGACAATGCTCGCGTCGCTGTAAAGGAAGGTTTCGGACATCACGCAAAAGCGACAGATAAGTATCTTGCACTTTCGGCTCACTATTCGTTCAGACCGGTGTTCTGCAATCCTGCACAGGGACATGAAAAAGGTCTTGTAGAAGATCTGGTGGGTCTTGTGCGAAGGAATGCTTTCGTCCCAATGCCGAATATATCAACGATCGAAGAACTGAATGCAAAACTGCTTGAGTATTGCAGTATGTACAGGAGCCATAAGATATCCGGCAAAAATATGACAATCGGAGAAATGGCTGAAAACTGCAAAGAACACTGGATACCTTTGCCACCGTACCGCTTTGATCCTTCAAATACCATTCAGGTAAAGACTGATGATTTCTCACTTGTGAGATTCGATCACAACAAATATTCAGTGCCGTATCAATACAGTTCAAAAATGATAACTGTCAAAGGCAGTGGCAATAAAGTAGAGATTCTGTTCTGCGGTAAAACAATTGCTGAATATGACAGAGATTACCGCTATGATCGAACTCACTATTGTCTTGAACATTACATAGGACTTATCGAAAAACGCCCGAGAAGTGTTTACAATGCTGCACCGATAAAGGAGACTGTTCCCAAGTAACTCTATAATTTCCTGATGAAGTTGGACAGCCCAAGGAAGATAGTCAAAGTACTGAGGCTGTATATTGAGGTGGGCGATGAATTATTGAAGCATCTGGCATATACTGATCCGTATGATACGCTGCACGCCTGTGCGATCGGTAATACGGTAAAAAAGGTACCAATAGAAGCATCGGTAAGGATAATTCTTCCTGACCTTAAACGATATGATTCACTGCTGAAAGGCGGTAATGCAGTATGAACAGCATACAGAAAGAAACGATAAAGTTTTATACCAAACAGCTCAGAGTACCCACTTTCAATAACTATGAGAAAATCATAAGACAGCTTTCAGTTGATGACAGTTATGAGCAGTTCCTGAAACAGGAGCTTGCAGAACGCTCGGTAACAGGTCAGAAACGCAGGATAAAAGCTGCGACATTTCCGTCATTGAAAACACTTGATGAGTTTGATATGACAAGGCTTGAAAATGTCAGCGAAAGTACTGTACGGCAGCTCGCTTCCTGTGATTTCATAAAGCAGCGTCAGAATATCGTTATGATTGGAAACCCCGGAAGTGGAACGATGCATCTTTCGATCGCTTTGGGCATGAACGCCTGTGAGGCGGGGTATCGGGTAAAATTCTATACGGCTGTCAATCTTGCTGCTGAGCTTGCAGAAGCTGTACAGATGAACAGACTGTCCAGGCTGGAAAAGAGCCTCAGCAAGATAGACCTGCTGATAATTGATGAGCTTATAGCATTTCCACAGAGACCTCTTTAAACCTTGTGTAAACCTCCGGAATGGTGTATCATAAAAATAGCAATTCGGAGGGATGATCATGCCAAGGTACAAAGACAGCCCGGAAGTACGGGCGGCAAAACAGGAAAGAAAAGACAGGCTGAGAGAATTTTTATTCCTGCTTGAGGTTGACGATATGCATGACCTGCGCTCGCTTTTTAAGGAGATGGCAGGCGAAGTGCTCGAAAACGGACTTGAAGTGGAGCTTGATGATGAGCTGGGTTACAGCAAATATGATTATCGCAATAAAAACACGAAAAACAGTCGAAACGGGTATAGCAGAAAGACGCTCAAAACAAGTGGCGGACCCGTGGAAATAGCAGTTCCGAGGGACAGAAACGGAGATATTGATTACCTGCATAGATGGTCTTACAGGCTTTCCCGATGTAATATCAGCCGTATATCCCCAAACGGAAATACAGCAGTGCGTTATTCATCAGATATGTAACAGCACGAAGTATGTGTCATACAAGGATATCAAGGCTCTGATGGCTGATTTGAAGAAGGTTTACGGCGCAGTTGACGAAGAAACTGCCCTTTATGAGCTCGAGCAATTCGGCGAGAAATGGGATTCAAAATATCCGAAAATATCGCAGTCCTGGCGCTCTCATTGGCCGGAATTGTACACATATTTCAAGTATCCGCAATCTGTCAGAACGCTGATTTATACAACAAATTCCATAGAAAATTTTAATCGGCAGCTACGGAAAGTGACGAAGAATAAGGCTGTTTTCCCGAACAATGACGCTCTGCTTAAAATGCTGTATCTTGCCCAGTCGGATATAACTCGCAAGTGGACGGAAAGGCGCAGGGACTGGGGAGAAATACATTCCCAGCTTGAGATTTTCTTTGCTGAGCGTTTGAACGTTTAGCAGAAATGGGGCTGTGGATAAGCCAGTGCGAGAAGTATATCTCTCCTCAGCGGTAAGCTCGGTCAGCATTTTTTCTTCATGGTAGATCCTGTTGCAGAAATCTACACCTTTAGCTGCTGCCGATGTTTCGTATGCTGATTTTTCTCTTGGCAGAGCGTTTACCCAATATCTTCTGACATGAGTAAGGCAGCCGCATCTCTTTGCCTTTTTCAGGGCATTGTATGCTGCATAACCGTCACACACAAGGAAACCATCAAATTCTCCAAGGAATCTGACTGCATTTTCACTTTTCCTTGTAAGATGATAATCAAAAATGATATTACTGCGGTCATTGATCTTTCCTTTGCAGTATACCCACATTCTTGAATCGGTCGTTGCTTTTCTGCCTTCTTCATGCAGTACCTGAAATACTGTTTCATCAGCATGGATGATCTTTTCCGATAACAACCTTTCTTTCATATTCTGCACTATGAGAGCGCACCACTTCTCAGCAGCATAGCATGCCCAGTTCGACATAGTTGCTTTAAGCAATGGGACGCCTTTAGATTTGAAGTCTTTCTCCTGCCTGTGCAGTGGTACTGCCTTGCAGAACTTCTCATAAATAATATGAGCGAGAAGCTCAGGAGAACAGTAGCTCCCCGGTATCATAAGACCGGGATGTTCCGCACGTCTGATATTGCATGGTTCTGTGCTTACTTCAGGAGCTGTACCGCACTTGATACACTTGTATACTTTTACTATGTGACGGCGAATATGAAATTTAGCAGGAGTGTATATCAGTTCATCGTATTTATCCTCACCGATCTCCGTCATATCAGATCCGCATTTATCACATTTAGGATCGTCTTCTTTATGCAATACCTCTTCAACAGGTAATTCACTCATCCAGTCACAATGAGTACGCTTTTTCTTACGCTTATGCTCTTGCCCCCATACCCGATTTGATAGACAAAAAAGAATGTAATAAAATAGAAAGAAAACGGAGGGTTCGGAATGAAAGAACGAAAACATGAAGCGCCGCCACGCTATGATGCGGCATTCAAGGAAGGCGCTATCCGGCTGGTGACCGAAGAAGGTCGCCCCATGCGAGAGGTGGCGGAAGAACTGGGCGTCTGCACGGATACCATCCGGAACTGGCTCAAGGCATCCGGCATTCAGCCGAAGGAAACCGAGCGGCAGAACCGCATAGAGCGCCGCCAGTGGGATCTGGAGGCGGAAAACAGAACGCTGCGCAATCAACTGGCGCAGAAAGACGAGGTCATCGAGATTTAAAAAAATCCGTCGGCATACTTTCCAGACCATAGAGGACAAGTACAGATTCATCCAGTCTGCATCTGCGGGAGTCTCTGTGGATCAGCTATGCCGGCTTCTGGAAATCTCCCGCAGCGGCTACTACGCCTGGCTTCATCGGGGCATCAGCCCCAGAAAACAGCAGGATCAGCGGCTGTCCCGTCAACTTATTACCCTGCATCAGCAGCAGCCAGCCTCTGGACTGGAACATGATCCGGAGGAAAATGGTCTGCTCCAGAAAGCGGATTTATCGGCTGATGCGGCAGCTGCACATCCAGTCCGCACGAAAATTCGCATACAAGCGCACCACCAACTCTAGGCATTCCCATTCTGTAGCACCGAATCTGCTGAACCGGAATTTTCAGGTTGATAAGCCAAATACCGTCTGGGTGGGCGACATTACATACATTCCAACCGGACAAGGATGGCTTTATCTGGCAATCGTAAAAGATCTCTGCACCAAGAAGGTGGTGGGGTATGCGTTTTCCAAACGCATTCGCTGTTCGCTTTTATCACGAAAATCATGGCAGTTATCAAAATGTCGCAAATGAGCTTGGGTATCCATCAGCAGCACAGCTTAGACTTTGGGGTTGAAAGAGCAGAAAAGGATTGCAAAATCACACCACATATGATAGAATATACAAAAGAGAATTTTATCAAAGCGGCAGTAGAGTTTTGTACAGATGAGAGTGGTATTGTATCCATAAGCAATAAATACCATATAGCTCCTGGCACAATAAAAAAAGCAGCAGCCGTTTTACTCAGTAAGGAGTATGAGCAACGAATGAGTTGACAAGAATCGACTATTGAAACCATGTATGAAAGCATAGAACAGCTTATGGCGGAAAAATCTGCACTTGAAGAAGAACGTGAAAGACTGAAGCAAGAAGTGAAAAAACTTCAAATGAAACGTGATGCTCTTGAAGTTGCTGGTATTATGCTAAAAAAATTTGGAGGTATCGATCTGAAAACGATGAATAACCGTGAAAAGACGATAGTGATCGATGCCTTAAAAAAAATATCGTCTTGCTGATTTGCTGAAAATGCTGGATATATCAAAGAGCAGCTATTACTATCAGCATAAAATAATTGTTAAGCCTAATAAGGATGATACATTCAGAGAAAACATTAGGCAGGTTTTTTCAGAAAATCACAAGGAATACGGATATCGACGTATTCACGCAGTTTTGTCCGAAATTGGAATTCATATTTCAGAAAAAAGAGTACGTCGTATCATGAAACAGGAAGAATTGAAGGTATATCAAAGAAATACAAAAAAGTACTCTTCTTATGATGGTGAAATTATACCTGCTGTTCCCAATCTGCTTGAACGTGACTTTTATGCTGAATAGCCTAATGTGAAATGGTTGACTGATATCACAGAATTTTCTATTCCTGCTGGTAAAGTATATCTATCTCCAATGATAGACTGCTTTGATGGTATGCCTGTCAGTTGGAAGATTGGAACATCACCTGATGCTAATATGGTTAATTCAATGCTTGATACTGCTGTTCTCTCATTGAATGAAGACGAGCATCCTATTGTCCATTCTGATCGTGGCTCACATTATCGATGGCAAGGTTGGATTGATAGAATGGATAAGTATCATCTTACACGTTCGATGTCTAAGAAGGGTTGTTCACCTGACAACTCAGCGTGTGAAGGCTTCTTCGGATTAATAAAAAACGCAATTTTCTACGGACGAGATTGGAGAGGTGTAAGCATAGATGAATTTATCACGCTTCTTAACAATTATCTTCACTGGTTTAGAGAAAAGCGTATTAAACAAAAACTTGGTTACAAAAGCCCGATTCAATATCGAGCCTCTATCGGTATTTCATTTATCTTAAACGGATCACTGAATTGCTGAATGTTAATCATTTATAATATACACTCAATGTTTTTACGGGCAAAATAGCCTGGATACATCAAATTTTGGTGTCCAACTTTTTGTCCGCACCTCCTCCTTTATCGTATTGAGCGGCTTACATACTACAATTTGCACCCTCTCCAATTTTCAATCGGAAACGATAGCTTTTAGCCCAAACAAAAATACACCCCTGTTCAATCAGAGGGTGCATTGTATCAAAATAAGCGTTTTTAGCCAGATGAAAACCTTGTTCTTCTGAACAAGGTTTTCTTTTTTCATCTCGGAAGCAAGATGGAACCTCCTACCCAACAACGATTCGCATGAACAACAGTTTCTATCTTCCACAAAAATCGACAAAAAAGTCCGACACCAAGCTGTGTCGGACTTTTTCTTGTTCTTGTTCTTGTTTCTGAGTTCAATCGATTAGTTCTTTTCTTCCTGCTGGGCTTTCAGCAAATCCCGAATTTCTGCCAGGAGTTCTTCCTCCTTGGTCGGCTTCGGCGGTTCCTTGGGCTTGTCCTCTTTCTTCCGCCGAAAGGCATTCATCACTTTCACCAGAATAAAGACACAGACAGCCGTCAGCAAGAAGGTAATCACGGCATTGAGGAAGCTGCCGATTGCAAGAAATGGTTTATTTCCCCACGGAATGGTAACACCCAGGCTGTTGAAATTGACACCTGCCAAAATCATTCCGATAAACGGCATCAGGATATCATCGACCAATGAGGTCACAATGGCTGTAAACGCCGAGCCGATGATCAGACCGACTGCCATATCCAGCACATTGCCCTTGGAAATAAACTCCTTAAATTCTCCCAGTACGCCTTTTACGCCGCCGGCAGTTTTATGGAGTGCATCTTTTGTCTTCTTTTGATCCATGGACTTCTTCACCTCCTTTTGCAAAACAGGATGCACCGGTTACGGCAATCCCGTTGTTTCAAATTCCGATCATTCTGAAGCAGACGCTTCCGAATCCAATGCATCTGCCGGTTCGGATTCCGCTTCAGCAGTCGACTCTGATTCTGCTGCGCTGTCCGTAGAACTGTCCGCAGCGCTGTCAAAGGATTGAATTTCACCGGTATCTACTGTTACAATATAGCCATCCTTGTTGTTGCCGGAGATGGTATAGGAGGCATTGGTCGGAATCAAGGCATAGGTGCCGTCTGCACTCATATCCGCCGGCACAAAATAAACCTGATACAATTCCCCGTCCCAATTTTCAATGGTCAGCGGATTCTCTGCGGAATACTGCCGCAGCTCGTCCAGGTATTCTTCCAGGCAGAGGTCATGCTCCGTCATATAGGTTGCATGCGGCTGTCCCACATAGCGGTAATGCCAGGGCTCCGGCTCAATTCCGGTAATCGGCTGCTTCTGCTCGGTATAACGCAGAACAAAGCCGTACTTGGCACAATTCTCATTGATCCAGGCGTAATCGCCGGTACCGTCATAATCTGCCAGCACGCCGTCTGTGAACAGCGACAGGTCTACCGCATAGCCGCTTTCGTGTTCGCTATGCCCCGGCAGAGAAACACGGGAGGAAGAATCGGCGCCGGTTTGCTGCAAATCCTCATCATACAGCCCCTGCTGCTCCTCTTTCGTGCGGTATCCGCTGATTACAATAATATCATCACGTCCGCTTGCAACATAGAACGCATCCATCAGCGCATTGAATCCGCTCACTGCCTCTTCCCGCAGCATCATTTCCGTGCCGCTCAGGTGGTAGTGATCGGTTTTCTTTTCATATAAGTTCACCAGATCGGTTTCCTGTCCGCTGTGATACTCTGTATCATTGTTGACCAGGATCAGATCACCGGAATAAACGGCATCCGTTTTCACGAATACATTGTCATACACCGACTGATCGCCTTCTGCCTCAGGCTGAGAGGATTCCTCCCCGGATGCTGCAAGCAGCGTACTGCTTTCCAGCATGTCAATTTTTTCAAAACTGCTCCCCACACGATAAAGATAAAACCCAACTGTTCCCACTACCGCAAGAGACAAAAAAAGATCCAATGCCACCAATCCGGCACGTACCGAACGTTCTGGCTTCTGCCCCTTTGCTTTTTCTGCCTGTTTCTGATTCATTGTTTGCTTATTTGCCATGATAACCTCCCATTGCATGCAGCATGGAACCGCCGCACCACGTATCGTAAAGGAACCGACTGCCAAAACGGCAAGTTCTTTTTTATTATAGCACACCTTTTCCCAAATTGGAATATCTTTTTTTCATTTTTGTGATATTTTACAGGAAAACCCATTCTTTTTTTATCATGTTGTTCGTAAATTGAGCGATTTCCTAAAACTTTTTGTGAAATAAAGAAAAAGGGTTTGAATTTTCTGCAAAATATGGTATAATGATCTTACTATCATGTTTCTAGGAAAGGACAACTTCATGGCGGAAAATCTCATTTCCATTTCAAATCCGGCGCAGCTGCAAACCATTTGCGGCAGCTTTGACGCGAATTTAAAACAAATTGAGCAGACGTTACAGGTTTCCATCGTATGCCGTGGGGAAACCATCAAAATCACCGGCTCCCAGGCAGGCGCTGATTTGGCAGAAGCTGTCCTGCGTTCCCTGGCGCAGCTGGCGGATACCGGACAGCTCATCACCGAGCAAACCGTACGGTATACGCTGGATCTGGTTGCCAGCGGACAGGGGGAGCAAATCGCCGCCCTCACCGAAGGCGGCGTTTGCGTTACCGCAACCGGAAAAGTAGTTCGTGCCAAAACAGTCGGCCAGCAAAAGTATGTCGATGCCATTCGAAAGAACACCATCGTATTCGGAATCGGCCCCGCCGGAACCGGAAAAACGTACCTGGCGGTTGCAATGGCAGTCAAAGCGTTTAAGCGCCATGAAGTAGACCGCATCATTCTCACCCGTCCGGCTGTGGAAGCAGGCGAAAAACTGGGATTCTTACCGGGAGATCTGCAAAACAAAGTGGATCCTTACCTGCGTCCGCTGTATGACGGTCTGTTTGAAATGATGGGCGCCGAATCCTTCCAGCGTCACATGGAGCGCGGCTCCATCGAAGTGGCACCGCTGGCGTATATGCGCGGGCGTACCCTAGAGCATGCTTTTATCATCCTGGATGAGGCGCAGAACACCACCTCCGAACAGATGAAGATGTTCCTGACCCGTCTGGGAGAAAACAGCAAAATGGTCATCACCGGCGATCTGACGCAGATTGACCTGCCGGAAAAAAAGAAAAGCGGTCTTTTCCATGCAACCAAAATTCTACGAAATATTCACGATATTTCCATTTTGGAATTCACGCAAAAGGACGTTGTGCGACATAAATTGGTTCAAGATATTATTCGGGCTTATGAAAAAGCCGATACATTAAAGGGGGATCCGCACCATGCCGAAAGTCAAAGTAATGGTAAAAAATAATCAGAAAGCAATTAAAGTGCCTGTGGGCATTCGTATGCTGATCCGACGCTGCTGTCAAGCCGTACTTACTACAGAACATTTTACACAGGATGCCGAAGTCAGCGTTTCCTTTGTCAGCAATACCGAAATCCGAAACTTAAATAAAATCTACCGCAACAAAGATCGTGTCACCGATGTGCTCTCGTTTCCGCTCGGAAGCGACGGCAAATACGATGTCAATAAAGTAACCGGCTGCGCCCTGCTGGGCGATGTGGTCATCTCCCTGGAAACTGCCATGAAACAGGCAGAAATCTATGGCCACTCCCTGGAACGGGAAATCGGTTTTCTGACCGTACATTCCATGCTGCATCTGCTCGGCTACGATCATGAAACCTCTCCGCTGGAAGAACGCATCATGCGGGAAAAAGAAGAAGCCGTCCTGAAAGAACTGGGCATTTCTAGAGAAGAAACCTTTGTCACCGAAACAGGGGAAGAATAATATGACGAAAACGGTATTTGTGACATTGGCAGGCCGTACCAACGCAGGAAAGTCTTCCCTGCTCAATGCCATCATCGGCGAGAAAATTGCCTCTGTCAGTCCAAAATCACAGACCACACGCACCCGCATTACCGGCATCAAAACCGTCGGTGAAACCCAGATGGTGTTCATGGATACGCCCGGCTTGCACAAACCCAAAAACAAACTCAGCAACCATATGCTGAAAACGGTACAGGATTCCATTGTGGATATTGATGCCGTGCTGTTTGTCATGGACTGCACCAAACCAGTAAATGAACAGGAAGAGGAGCTGCTGGCTTCCCTGCATCGGCAGCATACGCCGACCATCCTGGTGCTCAACAAGATTGATCTGCTGGAGGACAAAAGCAAGCTCATGGGGCAAATGGCAACGCTGTACAACCGGTACCAGTTCGCTGCGGTCATCCCCATCAGCGTCCTGCAAAACGACGGCATTGACCTGGTGGAACAGGAAGTCCAGCAGCTCGCCAAGGAAAGTCCGCACTACTTCCCGGACGATGCCTTTACCGATCAGCCGGAACGTGTTCTCGCTGCGGAAATGATTCGGGAAAAAATTCTCAACATGCTCCAGGAAGAAGTACCGCACGGCGTTGCAGTTTCCATTGAACGCATGACGGAGCGGGACGACCGGGACTTACTGGATATCGACGCTGCCATCTACTGCGAACGGGATTCCCACAAAGGCATCCTGATCGGAAAAAACGGTGCCATGCTGAAACGCATCTCCAGCGCTGCCCGTGCCGACTTAGAAACATTTTTCCAGATTCAGGTCAATCTGCAATGCTGGGTCAAGGTAAAGGAAGACTGGAGAAACCGGGAAGGTCTCATCCGCAATTTCGGACTTTCCGAGTCCTAAGAACCCCTGCAAGATATTTCCGCTGATAATCCGGCATTGCGCCTCACATACTACCGGTGAGGTGACAAGATATGTATGGATTTGGATGGGAACAATTTTGCAAAACCGGAAAAATAGAAGATTATCTGCACTATCGAGCAGAATGGGAAGCCACCCAACACCTGGCAAACAGCAAAGCCCATGACGGAGGTGTCAGGCATGACCACGCGAAAGGGATTCATTCTGCGGGAACGACAGACGGGAGAAACGGGCAAGTTTATTGACGTGCTGACCGCAGAAGACGGCGTACTGGAACTGTATGTACGCGGTGCCCGAAAAGCAGCCAGCAAGTCTGGTTCTGTCACACAGCTTTATGCATATAGTACCCTTTCCTTTGAAGAGCGAAAGGGTATGCTTTATTTTCAGAGCGGAGAACCGATTCATATTTTTTATGCGCTCCGTTCGCAGTTGTCGCATTTCAGCCTTGCCGCTTATTTTGCAGAACTGATCTGCTATAGCGTACCGCAGCAGCGGCAGGACAATCAAATCCTGCGGCTGCTTTTAAATACCCTGTATCAACTCACCAAGCCAAATGCCGACCCGAATCTTTTGAAGAGTATCTTTGAGCTCCGGCTCCTGGCAGAGCTTGGACTGATGCCGGATATTTTGCTTTGCCGCACCTGCAATGCATTTGAACCGGAACAGCTTGTTTTTTCCGTCCGGGAAGGCTGTTTCTGGTGCGCCGACTGCTACCCAAAGGATGCATCGGATGAACTTGCCGTTTCCATGCCAAAAGGTGTCCTGCAAGCCATCCGGCACATTCTGCTGTCTGATTTCCAGCGGCTGTATCAATTCCGGCTGCGGCCGGCGGTACAGCAGCCGCTGTTTCAATTTGCCGAACGTTCCATCCGCTATCATCTGGACGCACCGCTGAAAACACTTTCCTTTTATCATACCATTCTGCAAAGCGCCCTTCCGGCGGAGGAACCGGACAGCCAATGACACACAAACAACCCCTGGCGAATCATGGAGGATTACACAATATGCAGCAACACAACCGCACCTTGGAACTACATAAGATTCTGGACATGCTGGCAGCCCACACATCCAATGCAATGGCACGGGAAATGGCACTGTCGCTGGAGCCGGATTCCGATGTGGTTCGTGTACAGGAAGAACTCAATAAAACAGAAGAAGCACTTTCTCTTGCCATTCAATTCGGCACACCGCCGTTTTATGCCTTTCAGGATATGCGGGGCGCACTGCGCCGTGCCCAGTCCGGCGGTACCCTTTCCCTCCGGGAGCTGATGGACATTGCCGGTGTGCTCCGGCAAATCCAGGCGCTGAGCGACTGGTATGAACACGGTACCGGTCTGGTCAAGCACTTAGAGGAATGGTTCTCTCAGCTGACACCGCTCCCCTATCTGCTGGAAAAGCTGGATCGTTCCATCCTCTCCGAAGAGGAATTGGCAGACAGTGCCAGCAGCACCCTGGCCGCCATTCGCCGCAAGAAAAACCAGGCGCAGCAAAAGCTCCGGGATACCCTGGACAGCATGGTGCGCAAAAAGTCCATCCAGGACTGCTTGCAGGATAACCGGGTGACCTTGCGTGACGGCCGATTCGTACTGCCGGTAAAGGCAGAGCACCGAGGTGCTGTTCCCGGTCTGGTGCATGATACCTCTGCAACCGGTCAAACCCTCTTTGTAGAACCGATGTCCGTTGTGGAAGCCAACAATGACATCCGGGTACTGGAACGCAAGGAACAGGAGGAAATCGAGCGCATCATTGCAGAGCTGTGTGCAGAATGCGGCACCTGGGCAGATGCTATCAGCAGCAACCACATCGTCTGTGCCACGCTGGATTTTTACTTTGCAAAAGCCAATCTTGCCGCCGATATGAAAGCCTTTCCGCCCCTTCTTTCCGATGACGGCATTCTGGAACTGAAGCAGGCGCGCCATCCCCTGATTCCCTATCAAAAGGCAGTTCCCATCAGCTTTACGCTCGGCAAAGACCGGCAGGCGCTGATTATCACCGGCCCGAACACCGGCGGTAAAACGGTTGCTTTGAAAACAGCTGGTCTGCTGACATTGATGGCAATGTGCGGACTGCTCATTCCGGCTGCGGAAGGAAGCCGCATCTCCGTTTTTGACCATGTGCTTGCCGATATCGGCGACACCCAGAGCATCGAGCAGAACCTCTCCACCTTCTCGGCACATATGCATCAGGTCATTTCCATTCTGAAGCAAGCCGATCAGCACTCGCTGGTGCTGCTGGACGAATTGGGCTCCGGTACCGATCCGGTAGAAGGTGCGGCACTTGCCGTTGCCATCATCGATGCCCTCAAAGCAAAAGGTGCCAAACTGATGGTAACGACCCACTACCAGGAATTGAAACTATATGCCATTCAGCAGCCGGATGTGGAGAATGCCTCCTGCGAATTTGACATTGAAACGCTCAAGCCAACTTACCGGCTGATCGTAGGTTCCCCCGGAAAGTCCAATGCATTTGCCATTTCAAAGGGACTGGGCATTCCAGATGCCATCATAGAAGAGGCAAAGGGACTCGTTTCCACAGAAAACCGCCGCCTGGAAGAAGCCATTTCCAAGCTGGAAGCCACCCGCACTCAGCTGGAAGAACAGCTGGAACTGGCACGGCAGGAGCAAGCTGCTGCCAAAGCGCACGAACAGGAATTGGAACAGGAACTGGAACAAATCCGTGCCGGCAAAGCCAAGCAGCTGGAACAGGCGCGTCTCCAGGCAACACGCATTCTCGAAACCACCACGGCACAATCCAACGAGCTGCTGACCGAATTGGAACAGCTGCGCAAGGAGAAGGAAAAAGCCTCCTTCAGCGCCGGTGTAACGGCTGCCAAATCGCACAGCAAGCAAAAACTGCGCAAGCTGTATGACCTTGCCAATCCGCTGGAAGAGCGTGCACCGTCCACCTATCAGCTCCCCCGTCCGCTTCGTGCAGGCGATACCGTTCGGGTGGCGGATACCCAGCAAACCGGCGTTGTCGTTGGAAAGCCCGATCAAAAAGGCTCCATTATGGTGCAGATCGGCATTATGAAATCCAAAATGCCGATCAACCGCCTACAGCTGGTGGAACAGCCGGCTGCCCCCAAGCAAGCCAAGAGACAGCCCGCCAAATCCACTGGAAAGGTTTCCACCAAAGCAACCCGCAAAGGCTCCATGGAACTGGACATCCGCGGAAATGCCTGCGATGAAGGTGTTTACGAAATGGAAGCCTTTCTGGATCAGGCCGTCCTTTCCAATATTTCTACCGTTACCATCATCCATGGAAAAGGAACCGGCTTGCTGCGCAATGCAGTGCGGCAGCGTCTGAAGCAGCTTTCCTGCGTCAAGTCCTTCCGTCCGGGCGTTTATGGCGAAGGGGAAGACGGCGTTACAATTGTCACTTTGAAATAAGAATCAGGAGGATTTTCCCATGAAAAGCAAGCATTTTCTGGCGCTGCTGACAGCAGCTGCGCTTTGCACGGCAATTCCAGCCACGAACAGCACCATGATTTCCCATGCAGATGCAGCGGAAGAACCCGTAAAAATCATGGCAGTTGGCGACTCCATTACAGACGGCTATTGGGAACAGGGCGCTTACCGAAAGTACCTATATCGTGACCTGAATGCAAACGGCATCACAAATATTGACATGGTCGGCCCCAAGGGAAGCAATGAGGAACAGTACGATTCCTTTTCCTACGATGGAAATTATGCCGGATACAGCGGCTATGCCATTCAATACATCACCGGAACGGAAACCCGTCAGGGCATCTATGAAACGTTAAAAGACGGAAACCTTCTGGAAACCTACCAGCCGGATCTGGTCTTGCTGCAAATCGGCACCAATGACATTCTGAGTGCCTACAATGACGGCATTGCCGATCGTCTGGAACATCTGGTGGACTACATCGCTTCCTACCTTCCGGAGGACGGCAGATTGTTCGTTGCCTCCATTCCGGATATCGATGTAGCAACCGTCTATAGCTGGTTCTGGGCATACGGATCGGAATACTACGGCGTGGATCCGGCTGTATTTGCAGAGAAAATCCAAGCCTATATTGATACTTATAATGCATCCATTCAGCAGCTGGTAGCAGCCAAGCAATCCGCCGGCATGTCCATTCAATTCTGTGACATCAACGCAGTGGTCGATCTGACCACCGACTTGTACGACGGCGTACACCCCAATGAAGCCGGCTACGAAAACATGGGGAAATGCTGGGCAGAAACCTTGACGGCTTATTTCAATGGCTCCGATGTCCCGCCGGTTTCTACCACCACAACAGCTGCAACCACTACCACAACGACAACCACCTCTACCACTGTGACAGATCTGACATCAACAGAGCCAACCACAACGGAAACAACGACTACAACCGAGACAACAACAGAATCCACCAGCACCCTTCCAACCACAACACCTGCTGCCAGCACAACTTCTACTACATCCACAACAGCAGAACAGCCGCCCTTCTTCGGAGACATCAACTTAGACGGCAGCATTTCCCTGGTAGATGCCGTTCAGCTCCAGCGCTTTTTGCTCGGGGACTTCTCGCTTCCTGATGAAGCATGGGAACGTGCCGATCTCAATCAGGATCAAAGCATCAATGGATTGGATCTCGCTGCTTTGAAGCGGATTCTGCTCCAGTTCTAACCCGTAATTTCAACACAACATAAAAAACCTGTATCCAACATGGGATACAGGTTTTTTTGGATGGTTTTACTTTTCTCTCCGAATCCGGGAGGAACCATCTGGACGGATGCGTTCCACAGATTCTCTCACAACCGGATAGGAAATAGCACCCACCAAATCAAAATCCGCAAATTTTCCGTCACCGTCCAGCAGCATCCAGGAATAGCTCTTCCCGGAAACATCATTGCTGATAACGTGTATCATGGTAAAGGGTGCTCCCTGAATCACCACATCCGCATGCACTTCAAAGGAGTCATACGTACCAATGGAACGCTGCTGAAACGCAGTAATGGAAATGCTGTCAAATGCACTGCTATACGCAGCAAGATAGGAGTCCTCTGTTCCAGCAAGGAACGAATCTTTGTCCTCGACCTCATCCAAAACAGTAATGGTTACAACGTCCTTGCTGTCCAAATACTGCACAACAGCCGGATAGGAGGTAATCGAATCGGACTGCTGATCGGTTGCAGTTCCGCCGGAGCGAATCTCCCAGCCATTTTCCATTTTCAGGCTAGCGCTGTAACCGTCCAGCAAGAAGACCTTATTGGAATGGGTGTATGTTTTGACCTTTTCCGCCGGAATGGTTCTCACCGGCTTTCCCGTACCGGCAGCTGTCAGCTTCTTGTTGGGTGTTTGTGTTGCAGCAGCTGTTTCCGATGATTCCTCTGTTGCCGAAACAGAAGATGCTGCTGTTGTGTCAGAGTCCGCATCCTGCTTGCTTCCGCACGCCACAGCGGAAAGCAGCAGGCAAATCGCTGCCGAAATGGCAAGTCCTGCATGACGTTTCATAAAAATACTCCTTCCCTTGTCCCATCAAAATAAAAAGCAAAAAGGACAAACCTTTCTAATTAAAAGCTTGTCCTTTTCTTGGCGCAGAAAGAGGGATTTGAACCCTCGCGCCGGTTTCCCGACCTACTCCCTTAGCAGGGGAGCCCCTTCACCACTTGGGTATTTCTGCAGCAGTGAATCCAATTCCTATTATTAATAAATGTGGCGGAGAGAGTGGGATTCGAACCCACGGTTCCTCTCGGAATCACTGGTTTTCAAGACCAGCTCCTTAAACCACTCGGACATCTCTCCATTGGTAAATGGTTCGGTCACTTACCGGATCCTTTCATAAACCAGCTTTATTATTATACCGCATTTTTGAAATTTTGTCAAGCATTTTTTATTTTTCTTTCTTTTCCATAGAATTATTCACTTTTTCTTTTTTATATTTATCGTGTATCGCGCATTTTCATTCTTTTTCTTTGAAATGAATTCATAAAGCAAAGCGCCGCAAAATACACTTCCATTTTCTGCTTGCTTTTTTGGAAAAAGATCGGTATAATAAAATTATTCATTTCGAAAAAGGAGGCTTTTTCATGCTCTATACCTATCAAATTCGCACCCCGGAAGAAAACTGGATTCCCATTACCGCACAAGTCAATGGCGCCATCGCAGAAAGCGGCATTCAAAGCGGCATCTGCGTTGTCTACTGTCCGCATACAACAGCTGGCATCACCGTCAATGAAGCAACCAATCCGCAAGTCATCTCTGATCTGCTGCTTGCCTATCGAACTGCATTCCCCAAGCAAAAGGCATTTCAGCACCAGGAAGGGAACTCCGCAGCTCATGTAAAAGCTTCTGCCGTTGGAAACAGCGTAACCCTCTGCGTGGAACAAGGCCGTGCCCTACTCGGCCCCTGGCAAGGCATTTATCTCTGCGAGTGGAACGGGCCACGTATCCGCACCGTATATGTAAAAGTCATCAAAGAATAGGAGCCAATCAAATGGAAGCGGAAAAATTGAACCAACTGCAAACCATCCTGTCCAATGGAACCCGAATGGTTTTCTTCGGCGGAGCCGGTGTCTCCACGGAAAGCGGCATTCCCGATTTCCGCAGCCCGGACGGACTCTATCACATGAAGTATGATGTTCCGCCGGAACAGCTGCTCAGCCACAGCTATTTTTACTCCCACACCAAACAATTCTATCAATTTTACCGGGAGAAAATGATCTGCCTGACGGCAAAGCCCAATGCGGCGCACCGCAAGCTGGCAGAACTGGAACGGGCAGGAAAACTCTCTGCCATCGTCACCCAAAACATAGACGGCCTGCATCAGGCAGCCGGCAGCCAAAACGTCTTGGAACTGCATGGTTCTGTCCATCGAAACGACTGCCTGCAATGCGGCGCTCGCTACGATGCACAGTGGATTCTGGAGCATGACGGCATTCCGCACTGTGAAGCGTGCGGCGGTCTCATCAAGCCAGATGTGGTACTATATGAAGAATCCCTGGATATGGACATCTTAGAGCGCTCCATTGCCGCCATTTCCCAGGCAGATGTGCTGATGATCGGCGGTACTTCCCTCTCCGTCTATCCTGCCGCTGGACTGGTGCGGTACTTCCAGGGGGATGCCCTGGTGCTGCTGAACCGTACCCCCACCCAGATGGATCAGCAGGCAACCCTTTGCATCAGCGATCCCATCGCTGCTGTTTTGGAACAGATAACGGTATGAGCATCTGGAACCCCTGGCATGGCTGTCAAAAGATCAGTCCTGGCTGTGCCAATTGCTACGTGTACCGCAGAGATGCACAGTACGGTGGAGACAGCACCAAGGTATTCCGCACCAAAGACTTTTCCCTGCCGATGAAACGGGGACGAGGCGGCACCCTCTCCCTACAGGCAGAGGGAGACTATGTGTTTACGTGTATGACCTCGGATTTTTTCTTAGAGGCAGCGGATGACTGGCGCTCCGATATCTGGGATATGATTCGCTTTCGAACCGATCTGCACTTTTTCATCATCACCAAGCGCATCACCAGAATGGCGCAGTGCCTGCCGCCGGACTGGGGCGATGGATATGCACATGTCACCATCGGCTGCACCGTGGAAACGCAAAACATGGCAAACATCCGGCTCCCCGTTTTCTTTTCGCTGCCCATTCAGCACCGGCATATCATCTGTGAACCCCTGCTGGAGGAACTGGATCTGACCCCCTGGCTGCATGCCGAGCAGCTGGAACAAGTGCTTGCCGGCGGCGAATCCGGCTCCGCCGCGAGAATCTGCCGCTGGAGCTGGATTCAGTCACTTGCCGCACAATGCAGACAAGCCGATGTTTCCTTTTTCTTCAAACAAACCGGTTCGCTGTTTGAAAAGGATGGGCAATGCTACCGCATCCCACGCAGCCAGCAGCATACACAGGCGCAAAAGGGGCAGCTTGCCCTCAACGCACAAATTCTAAAATAAAGGAACAAAGGAGAACTTTCTGATGCGAATTCTTGCACAGCGTGTCCGCTCTGCCAGCGTAACCGTAGACGGAACGGTTACGGGCTCTATTGGGCAGGGCTTATTGATTTTTCTGGGCGTTGGCCCGGAGGATACCGAACAAATTGCAGAAAAAATGGCGGAGAAGCTCATGCGGCTGCGCATTTTTTCCGATCAGCAGGATAAAATCAATTTATCCGTTCAGGATGTCAGTGGCTCTCTTCTGGTGGTATCGCAGTTTACGCTGTATGCAGACTGCCGAAAGGGAAACCGTCCCAGCTTCGTACAAGCTGCACCACCCGCACTTGCCAACCAGCTCTATGCGCATTTCCAAGCATACTGCAAACAGACCATTCCCATTGTGGAATCCGGCATCTTTGGCGCCGATATGCAGGTACAACTTTGCAACGATGGCCCGTTTACCGTCTTTCTGGATTCCAAAGAATTAAAACTCCATTAAAAAATGCCCGCATCAAGCAAGGAAAATCACTTGATGCAGGCGTTTTGCCGTTTGTTACGGCAGCAAGTCGCAGAGCGCCTCTAAATTTTTCTTTCCAAACGCGACCACCTGATCGTTGATCAAAATGCACGGCACGCTCATAATCTGATGCTTTTGCCGCAATTCCGGATACAGCCGAACGTCATAAACATCAACCTGTATCGCAGGATGGTACCGTGCAAGCTGTCCGGCAGCAAAAACGGTTTCCGGGCACATGCTACAGGAAAGGGTCACGGCAATGGCAATGCGGCAGCCTGGATGCGCTGCCAGTTTTTTATGAAGTGTGGGAGACAGCGGCTGTCCCAACCCTGCTGCATCCCGCAGCAGCGCAACAAGAGAATTGCACTCATGTCCGCCCGGCACGCCATGAAACGACCAGCCAATTGGACTGCCGTCTGCCGTGCAGATGGAAAGCTTTGGATCCTCCGAACACGAAACCTGCTCCCATTGCAGATGCGCCGACAGCGCGCAGAGGGAACGGGTAAAAGACAGCAGCTCCTCCGCCACACGAGAACCATCGGTATCCACACGCAGCAGCAGATCCTTTGAAAACGGTGCAAAAATCGTTTTCAACTGGTTTTGCAAATCCGGTGGAAAATAGGACGCATCGAAGCCGGCTGCCTCTATTTCCTTGTCTGCCGGTTCCGGTACGGCACTGCGTTTCCCGAAGCTGGACGGAAGGTGCTGTTTGGCACGCTGTTGCTCCACATAGCGTTCCAAGGAAACGGCTGCAATGGCACCATCCGCTGCTGCGGTTACAACCTGCCGCAGTTCTTTTTCACAGACATCTCCGGCTCCATAGACCCCCTCGATGCTGGTCTTCTGCTGCCGATCAGTCTGCAAATATCCATTGGGTGTCAGCGCCACGGCATCTGCAAACAAAGCCGTTTCCGGCTGATAGCCGGCAAAGACAAAAATACCGAAAAAGTCGTCCCCTTCTGCCTGCATGTGCATTTTTTCCCCGCTGACCGTATGCTGTAACACAACATGGCGCAGCATGGTATCGCCACTGGCTTCGATGAGTTTGGTCTGAAACAGCACTTGAATCTTAGGATGTGCCAGCACCTGCTCCGCAATGGTCTTGGCACAGGAAAATGCATCCGACCGCACACAGACTGTGATATGCTTTGCATATTTGGTCAGGAACAATGCCTCCTGTGCTGCCGCAAATCCGCCGCCAATGACAAAGACCTCCTGTCCGGTAAAAAACTCCCCGTCACAGGTGGCACAATAGGCAACACCACGCCCCCGAAATTCGGTTTCTCCCCGGAAACCTGCCATACGGGGAGAAGCGCCCGTTGCCAGCAGCAAGCCATGTGCACGGAATGTTCCCTGTTCCGTCTGCACTTCCTTGATCGGGGCCTGCATGGACAGTGCCGTTACGGTTGCGGTTAAACATTCCGCACCGAATTGCATTGCCTGCTGCCGCATGGTTTCCATCAGTGTCGTGCCGTCCGTCCGCAAAATACCCGGATAATTTACCACATCGGCTGTAATGGCAATTTGTCCGCCGACCGCCGATCGTTCGATGACAAGCGTGCGGTACTGTGCCCGTGCCAGATAAATTGCAGCCGACCAACCGGCTGGCCCGCCGCCAACAATGATTGCATCATAAAGCGTTTCCATCACAGCAGCCCCACCAAATCCAGACTCGGTGTTAAGGTCTTATCGCCTGGTTCCCACTTTGCCGGGCAAACCTGGTCACCATGTTCTGCCACGAACTGGCATGCCTGCACCTTGCGCAGCAATTCCTTTGCATTTCTTCCGATGTTGCCGGAGGTCACTTCATATGCCATAATTTTGCCGTCCGGATTGACAATAAAGCTGCCTCGTTCCGCCATTCCATCCGCTTCGATCAAGACATCAAACGCACGTGCCAGCGCACCGGTTGGGTCGGCAAGCATCGGATAGTGAATCTTGCGAATGGTTTTCGAAGCATCGTGCCAAGCCTTGTGCACAAAATGCGTATCACAGGAAACGCTGTAAATTTCACAGTCTATCTTCTGAAAGTCCGGATACAGCGCTGCAAGATCTTCCAGTTCCGTCGGGCAGACAAACGTAAAATCTGCCGGATAAAAGAAAAAGACCGACCACTTTCCCAATACATCCGATTTTTGAACCGTGCGGAAGGTACCGTCTGCAAATGCCTGCACCTGAAATTCAGAGAGTTCTTTTCCAATTAATGCCATGAGAAACTACCTCCTTCGTGGATCATTCCATTTGGAAATGCGTGCCATCCCGGATACGATGCGGATGCCCCCAGCATCTGCTCGATTCGAAGCAGACGATTGTACTTGGCAACCCGTTCGCTTCGGCTGGGCGCGCCTGTTTTGATTTGTCCGGCATGGAGTGCAACAGCCAGATCGGCAATGGTGGTATCCTCCGTCTCCCCCGATCGGTGAGAAATGATGGCAGTATATCCGGCACGATGTGCCATCTGAACGGCTTCAATGGTCTCTGTCATCGTTCCAATCTGATTGAGCTTAATTAGGATGGAGTTGCCGCATCCCTGCTGAATCCCCTTTGCAAGCCGTTTGGTATTGGTTACAAACAAGTCATCTCCAACCAGCTGCACCTTTTTCCCAAGTGTCTGTGTCATCTGCTTCCAGCCGTCCCAGTCCTCTTCATCCAGAGCATCTTCAATGGAACAAATGGGATACTTTTCACACAAATGCGCCCAGTGGTCAATCAGCTGCGGCGCAGTGAAACGCTTGCCGCTCTTTGGCAGCACATAGCAGCCGTCTCCCTTCCACTCGCTGGAAGCGGCATCCAGTGCCAGAACAAAATCACTGCCTGGCTGATATCCTGCCTTAGAAACGGCTTCCAGAATGAGAGAAATGGCTTCCTCTTCGCTGGACAGATTGGGTGCAAATCCGCCTTCATCTCCAACAGAAGTGGCCAACCCATTTGCCTTTAGCAGAGCGGCCAAGGCATGGAACACTTCTGCACAGCGGCGCAGTCCCTCTGAAAAGCTCGGGGCACCAACCGGCATAATCATAAATTCCTGCACATCCATATTGTTGGCAGCATGGGCACCGCCATTTAAAATATTCATCATGGGAACCGGCATGGTTGTCCCGGCAACACCGCCCAGAAAGCGATACAACGGGATCCCCAATCCGCTGGCAGCTGCCTTCGCACAGGCAATGGAAACCGCCAGAATCGCATTGGCGCCCAGATGGGACTTATCCGGTGTGCCATCCAGCTGGATCATTGTACGGTCAATCCGGGACAAATTCCCTGCACACAGCCCCATTAGATGTTCCCGAATGGTGGTATTGACATACCGCACTGCTTTGGAAACACCCTTTCCGCCAAAACGCTTTGGATCTCCGTCCCGCAGTTCCAGTGCTTCAAAGGCTCCGGTGGAGGCACCGCTCGGAGAAGTTCCTCTCCCAACTGCGCCATTTTCCAGCCGCACTTCTGCTTCTACCGTTGGATTGCCACGGGAATCTAAAACTTCCCGTCCCATTACAGATACAATTTTCATATTCTTCTTCCTTTCTAGTTCATGTGTGATTGGAACCTCTTTTCCAGTATGTGAAAAAAATGCAGTTTCATACGCAAAGAGCATTGACGGGACTGCTGTTTTTTTGTATAATAAAATAAAATAGATTCAAAAATGACCTGTCAAAAAGGAGAAAACAATTGTGAATGGAACAATCATTGTAATAGAAGGTCTGGACGGCTGCGGAAAAAGCACACAAGTGGAACTGCTGCGCAATGCATTTCCGGAATGGAAATGCGTCACCTTTCCAAATTATGAATCCGAAAGCGGCGCCATCATCACGCAATATCTGCGCGGTGCATTTGCAGAAAGCAACGCATCCATCAGCGCTTACTCTGCCACCTCTTTCTATGCCATTGACCGATACATCAGCTTCAAGCAGGATTGGGAAGCGGCCTATCGTGCCGGAACCACCATCCTATCCGCACGTTACACCACATCCAATGCCATTTACCAAATGGCAAAATTGCCCCAGACAAAATGGGCAGATTATTCCAACTGGCTGATGGATTATGAATACAACAAACTTGGCATTCCAAAGCCCGACCTGGTTTTGTATCTGGACATGCCGCTGGACGTTTCCCAGCAGCTGCTGATGCAGCGATATGCAGGAAATGCTGCCAAAAAGGACATTCATGAATCGAACATGCCCTATCTGCAAGCCTGTCGGGAAGCCGCACAGTATCTATATGAACAGGATCACGGAAAGACCTGGCAGGTTCTTCCCTGCTGTTCCGGCACCGCACTGCGCAGCGTAACGGAAATGCATCAAGCCATCCTACAGGAAATCAAAAAACGATTTTCCTAAGAATCGTTTCTTCACCGAATAAACAGCACCGCACCCTGTCTGTTACCTGACAAGGTGCGGTGCTGTTTCTGTTTGCATACAAACAACTTTTAACCGTTCCTGCATAGAATAGCAATAGGTTGAACCCTATTTTCAAATACCACGAAAGGAATGCAAGAACATGATGCAAAGAATTTCCATGCGAACCCTTCGGCAATGTCCCGTTGCCGCTGCACACTGTACGCCGCTGGATCCTGCTTCTGGTTTAAGCGGCAGTGTTTTGTTTTATCCAGCTTCCTGCGGCAGCTTAGTCGTAGCAGAATTTTTTAACCTGCCGGAACCGGAACACTTCTACGCCCTGCATATCCATGAAGGAACCGACTGCGGCGGAACGGACTTTTCCGATTCCAAAGGGCATCTTCATAGCCAAGGGCAGCTGCATCCCGATCATATCGGAGATCTGCCGGTCATTCTTGCCGGGCATGGCTATGCCTGGGCAGCTAATTATACGGCAAGATTCACCCCGCAAATGGTTCTGGGCCGTACCGTCATCCTGCATCACCAACCAGATGATTTTCGCAGTCAGCCATCCGGCAATTCCGGAAGCAAACTGGCATGCGGCGTGATTCAGCGACTGTAGAACTCTGCCTGCCATTCCGGGAATCGTTCCCGACTTCAGTGGGTAGCAACTTCCTGCTTCACACTATGCTGCTGTTCGGTTTCCTGAATACGCTCTGCCATTGCATGCCGTTTCAGCAGCTTGTTGCGGCAGAAGAAGAACGCCGGAATTAAAAAGACATCGGCAAAAACCCATGCAAGCGAGTTGGCAAGGCAAATTCCCATATAGGCAATCGTAGGAACCAAAATGACTGCTGCCAAAATCCGGGCAATCATTTCCAGCACACCGGCTGAAATGGCAAATACCGAAAAGCCCATTCCCTGAATGGAAAACCGTACCACATCAACCAAGGTCAGCAGGCAGTAACCTCCGGTGCATACAAGCAGGTACTGATACGCATACTGAATGATTGCTGTTTCCGAAGCATCTACAAATAAAAGTGCCATCTGCTTGCCGGTGAGGAATACAATGCCAAATAAAACAGCCGATAAGATAAACCCAGTTACGCTGGCAGCCAGTACGCCCTGCTGAATCCGCTTGATCTTTCCGGCTCCCATATTCTGTCCGCTGTACGGCGCCATGGTGAATCCAAGCGCTTCAATGGGGCAGGAAACAAAGGAGTTGATCTTTCCGGCAGCCGTTACTGCTGCTACATAAACAGCTCCCAGCCCGTTTACAGCAGCCTGCAACACAATGGTACCGATTGCGGTAATGGAATACTGCAATCCCATTGGAATGCCAATGCCGCACAGCTGCATCATATAGCGGCGTCTCGGCATCCATTCCTCTTTGGTTGCATGCAGGATGGGATATTTTTTTCTCATATACAGCAGACAGACCAATCCGGAGAAACCCTGTGCAATGACCGTTGCCCATGCTGCACCGGCAACACCCATCGGAATAACCAGAATCAGCAGCAGATCCAGACCAATATTTAATACAGAGGAAATGGCAAGAAAGATTACTGGTGTTTTGCTGTCTCCCAGCGACCGAATGATACTGGAAAGCAAATTGTACAGGAACGTACAGGGAATGCCAAGGAACACCACAAAAATGTAGTCATAGGCATAGTCAAAAATTTCCTCCGGCGTATTCATCCAAATCAAAATCTGCCGGCAAAGAATGGCAACTGCTGTGGTCAGCACAATAGAAAATACAATGGACAGCCAAGCGGAATTGGTTACAAACTTCCGCAGCTCGGATTCCTGCTTCGCACCAAACATCTGGGCAACTGGAATGGCAAAGCCGCTGCAAACTCCGGTACAAAATCCGATTACCATAAAGTTCAAAGAACCGGTGGAACCAACGCCTGCAAGCGGATTGACACCGAGAAACTGCCCGACCAGCATCGTATCCACCATGCTGTAAAATTGTTGAAAAAGCATCCCCAAAAACATAGGGAATGCAAATCCTAAAATTAATTTTACCGGAGACCCGGTTGTCATATCTTTTGTCATAAATTCGCCCTCGTTTCATAAATGAATTCGTATGATGAAAAGCTCGGTTTCCGAGCCAAGCAGCTGAACCGATCGAATCAAATTTCTGCGCAGGATGATTCTGTTTTTATCGGCTTAGCAAAGTCGGTTTCATGAAACTGAATGCTATTATAATACCGGTTTTCCAAAATGTCAATATCCTTTTTCTCTTTTTTTCTGCAAACTTTTTATGGCGAAACGGCATATGATTCAAAGATTTATTCTGTTAAAGAAGCCATCGAGAAAGAAAAAAAGATTTGCCCAATTTCTACCGGTAATAAATTTTACAATTTGAAAATATAATAAGAACATGGCGCACGCAGTTTGACAAGGAGGAGTCGGAAATGCCGGATTTTGAAGCCATGTATTTCACGATGTTCAATCAAGTAACCGATACCATTCGGCAAATGGAACAGCAAATTCGAACACTCAAACAATTGCAGCTGCAAATGGAGCAGCAATATATCGAACAAAAGAATCAACATATTTCCTATACCATCTGCAAGGATTTCCCAGCCCGCCGCAACGATCATTTTTTATAGCATGCAGGCAATGGCGTCACTCCTTCATTTGTAAATTATTGATAAATTTTTCAGTAAACGCTTGACAAATCCTGCATCATCCAGTATACTAAAAGAGTTCTTGCGGGTGTGGCGGAATTGGCAGACGCGCCAGATTTAGGTTCTGGTGGTACTCCCGTGCAGGTTCAAGTCCTGTCACCCGCACCAATTGAAAATTTTCGGTAAAATCGGACTTCCTTTTGGGGAAGCTCGATTTTTTATTGTTCCACTCAATTCTCTTACAAAAAGCAATCTATAGCAAACGTTCACCCATTCCCAAACAGGAACGGGTGAACGTTTTTTCTTTGCATGTTATTTGATGAAAAGCACTTTGGAAAGAATGCGATTTACAGCTTACTGATGACCAGACTTTTCATAGGTCACCCACTGATACTTTGCAGTCAACGGTGTTGTTCCATCGTATGCCTTCAGCCAATCATCCACTCCGGTTCCAGGCCATACATTCATCATGATCTTGCCGGGCGTGGACGGAATATTGGTGGTTGCCTGATAAACTGCTTTGCCGTCTACATACCATGTAATCGAATCCTTTTGCCAATCAAATCCATACGTATGGTAGCCAGCCGAAGCATCGAAGCCAAGATCGTACAGATATTCGTGGTTGCCCACGCCATTGGTATAGTAGTTAAACTGTACCTTTGTCGTATCTTTTCCTAAAATCTCAATGTCAATTTCATCCCACGGATTGCTGTCGCTCGGCCCGGTATAGGTAAAGAACGAAGAAACTACACCATCATTGCGAATCGCCTGCATAGAGGTTTCATAGTATCCATACGCATAAAAATCTGTTGTACGATACTCAGCACCAGAATAGTGATAGCTTCCAGAGGTATCCTTGTCAATGGTCAGATTCAGCGCTTGATCCCGGAAGGTGGCATTGCTTCCTCTCCAAACGCAGTCAAAGCAGGAGCCATTCGACCAACCGTCCGATGCAAAGAATTCTTCGGCTGCACCCTCTCGGAAGTTTGCATACATCGTAGCGTTGGTATTCGGTTCTGAATTGTTTCCTGGATCCGGTTTTTCAGTATCATTGTTCTGGAGCAGTTTCCGCTTCAGAACAGACAAATCAAACCCATTGACAGCACCATCCTCGCATACATCTGCAACGGACAACTGCTCTGCTGTCAGCTCTGCATCTTGAATCAAATACTTTTGCAGGAGTACGGCATCTGCGATTGTCACACTGCCATCTAAATTGACATCGCCCTTTACAGTGGAAGGCGTCGTGATGTCTGCTTGTGCCAAAGAAAGCAGATAGGTCAGCGGAGAATTCCAGTAAATTGCAATTTCATTGGTGGAATAGCTTTCTGAATGATCCACATAGCACTTTGCACTTGGCGTGGTTGCCAAATAGGCCTTCGCCGCACTGTCTTCCTTATTGGAATTGACACCGCCGACCAGCATTCCCTTCATTGCCTGCTTCTTTGCCATAGAAGGACGATGATGCGGATTTTGCGGAGATACCGTACCATATCCGGTTACAAAGCACTCTCCTACCGGATTGACCCCCAGTAAGTAATGTAAGTTAGACTGTGCAGCAGTCAGATAGCTTGCCTCATTGGTCAACTGATACGCCAGCCCCAGAATAATACCGGCATTGGCAACCGTCATGTTGCTGCCCCAATTCAATGCCAAAACAGAAACATGATACGGACTGCTGTCTGCATTTTTCACAAATTGATCCGCCTGCTTCAAAACAGCACTTTTTGCCTTTGTATAAATGGAAGAAGTCACATCTACGCCCGGCATGGTGAGGATAGCAATGTTACCATAATCTCCAACCGTTGACCAATCCAAGCCCTTCATGGTATACATGCTTTCCAGTGCTTGTAAATAAGTGTCTTCCCGTGTTGCACGATATAGTTGTGCGGCTGCCCAATACCGTTCGTCTGCATCAGACGTATCCTCATAAGAACCAGTAGTAATGTCTTCCGGATTCTGGAAAATAAACTCTGGATGTGCTTCCAGGAAATTCCATGCACGCTTTGCAGCAGCCAGACAAGTATCAGCAAAGGTCGGATTCACTTCCTGATAAAATTCATACGCCATTGCCATCGCAGCGCAAAAATCAGCTGTTGCCGTTGTGGAAACCGGTGTCACAATCAGCGGATCGGTTTCCTGCTCCGGCATAACATAACCCGGGAAATTCTCACAGGTTACTTTGTGATAGACCCCGCCGGAAGGCGCCTGCATTTTCAGCATCCAGTTCAATTCATACTGCACTTCATCCAAAATATCAGGGATATTGTTGCCGCTTTCCGGAATACCGATATTGTCCCCATAAGCACTTGGCTGTGCAGCATATGCATACAGCAAATCCGCAACAGACTTTGCGCCCGGTACTACATAACGGCCATAGTCACCGGCATCATGCCAACCGCCGCTTACATCAATGGTTTCCGTGGTACCATAGATCGTTGCCTGTGTTGCATGGCAGGCAGCATGTCCAAAGGTGGCATCCTTTACCTCTGTTCCGCAGCGCTGCAAATACAGCATCTTGACAGAATCTTCCAAAAGCGGCTGATAAACGGTATCGGAAATGGTAAAGGAATAGGAAGCATCCAGACTGCCGCAGGTAATATAATACGTGCCCGGATCCGTTACTTCTGAGAAATCTCCCAGCCAATCGGTTTCATCCGCAGTTGCGTTGGCCGTTTGTCCATATAAATGACCCGTATAAACGGTTTCCTTGGTGTCGGCACGTACAACAGAAAAGGTTGTTTCATCGGTAACATCCCGGAAGGTTGCAATTTTCTGACTTTCCGGCTGATAGCCAACCTGATCGGTTATAATCGATGGTTCATAAGGCTGGAACGATTTGTAGTCTACCTTGCTGTCGTCCACCAGCTCCAAAGAGACATTGTCCAGATAAATGGTATGCTCCGACAAATCAGAACCAGTTGTCCCACAGTTGAAGACCAGCTTTGCCATGACATCTGTTTCTTCTTCCATGGTAAATGTGTAATCAACAGTCTGTGGCTGCTGCGTCAGCTTTAATCCCTTCCAAGTATATGACTGGTAGGTTCCGCCGTTTTGCTGAATCATCGCTTCTACGCTTCGATCCACACTGGAGGAAATATCGTATTTCAAACGGTAAACGCCATTTTGATAAAGCGGTACAACATCATATCCAACCTGTACCGAATAATTGAGGGTACCAACACTGCCAATTTTTAATGCCAATTGCCCATTTTCCAGTCCAAGCGTGCATTTTCCGCCGCTTGCCTGATAGGTTGACCAACCAGAATAACCACTAGAAAAATCGTTTGATAAAATGACACTGGATGCAGCCGTTCCCGTAAAGGGAATAGCAGGCATTGTTGTAAGACAAACAATGCCTGCGGATAAGACTGCAAGACTTTTTTTGCATATCGAATGCTTCATCATGCATTCCTCCTTTTTTCATGCATGTTTTCGTCTTGCCCGCACCAGAATGATATGCCAAAATTGGTATATCATTTCCCGGTGGACAAGTACTCAATTTTTTGGGGGTTCGTACAAGATTACTAGTTTTTACAAATGCATTTCCAATTCAATGATACAATCATACCATAGTCTGGAAGAAATCTCTATCATATTTTTGTGATTTCTATCATTTTTTTGTTGTATCTTCCAAAAGAATGTGGTAAAATAAAAAAGAAAGGATGGTGCAGAATGAACATCGAAAAAGAACTGGCACACGCTGCCTTTTTTAACCGGGAATACCAGCTTTCCCACCTGGCATACGAACGAGAAATGGCATTCTTCCAGAGCGTTCAAATGGGAGATGCAGAAGCTGTCGAGCGCCTATGGAAACCACTCGACAGCCAAAGCCTCGGCACACTAAGTGAAAACACGCTGCGCAATTTAAAATATCACTTTATCATTACGGTTGCGCTGCTGACTCGCTACTGCATCGAAGCTGGCATGGAAATGGAGGAAGCCTTTAACCTCAGTGACATTTACATCCGCAATGCCGACCGCTGTCAGGAAGAGGAAGACATCTGCCTGCTGCATCGGGAAATCATTGATGATTTTACACAGCGCATGCAGGTCATTCACAAAAAGTCCCTCTATCCCAAACCCATTTTAATTGCACTGGATTATATCTACGACAACCTGCATACCAAAATCACATTGCAGGATTTGGCAGAAGCCACGCAGCTCAGTCCCTCTCACCTCTCCAAACTTTTTCACAAAGAAATGGACCTGACCATTTCCAGCTACATCCGAAAGAAACGCATCGAAGCAGCAGAAAACATGCTGAAATTCTCGGATTACACCGGGTCAGAAATTGCAAACTATCTCTGTTTTAGTTCCGAAAGTCATTTTATTCAATGCTTCAAACAGGAAGTCGGCATCACACCGAAACAGTACCGGGAAACTTTCTTTCGAAAGAATTGGACGGTACAAAAAAGAAATTGACAAGCAACTCCATCCAATCAGTTTTCCGAACGGAATAACTTCTTATAGGCGGACGGTGTATATCCAGTCAAATTTTTAAACGTGCGGTTAAAGGTTGTCAAACTCGAAAATCCCACCTGCATGGCAATATCGGTGATGGATTGATTTTCCTGCAACAGCAGCAGCTCTGCCGCTTTGATACGGCGCAGATTCAAAAAATTGATAAACGTGGTATTGCTGTATTTTTTGAAGATTCTGGAAAAATGATAGGGACTGTATCCGGCAATCCCAGCCAGTTTCTCCAGGGTAATATCCTTTTGATAATTCTGTTCAATGTAGTGCAGCACCAGCTGCATCTGCTCGGCATACTGTTCGTCATGCCCATATTGAATGGCATGCAGCTGATGCTCCTTGATGCGAACGAAAAAGGTCAACAGCTTGATATAAATATACACCTCTGTAAAATTGGTAAAATTTGCATACAGCATATAGATTTCCTTGAGCAAATCATTCAGCGCCTGCATCCATTCCGCTCCATCTGCTGCATGCAGCAGCAGCGGATTTGCAAAAACGGAACAAAGATCGGTCAGCATAGGATTCTCCTGAAAGGCACGATTGTCACAAAGCAGAATCAATCGCCTGCCCGGCTGCGCCTTTAAATTATGCAGCGTTCCAGCTGGAATCAGTAAAATATCTCGTTCCTCCATGCCATATTCCTGCCCGTCACAAATCACCCGAAACCCATTGGTGAGCGGCAAAATGATTTCAATGGCATTGTGCCAGTGCAGCGGATACTCCTCCTCTTCCACATTGTCGTAAATGCGAACACTGCGATTCTGCAAATAATCGACCGTTTCGAATTCACCATTTAGGTGCGCAATCATAAACCGAATATCTCCTTTTCCAAGTTCTTGTTTTGTTGTCTTTATTTTATCATACCTGCGCAGGAAATGCAATGTTTCTCCTCTTTTTTATCGCAAAATATGACCAAAGCACCGCAAGAAATGATTGGTGAAGCAGAAAAAAATCCGCTATAATAAAAGCATCAGAAAACGAAAAAACCGTATTCGGGAAAGGAATTGCATGGATGGAAAAATATCTTGATCAATCCTACAGCATACAAGAACGAGCAGAAGCGCTCACCGATGCCATGACCACAGAAGAACAAGCCGGACAGCTTCGATACGATGCCCCAGCCATTAAACGGCTCGGCATTCCGGCTTATAATTGGTGGAACGAAGGACTCCATGGTCTTGCCCGTTCCGGCGTTGCAACGATGTTTCCGCAGGCAATCGGACTGGCAGCCATGTTTGCACCAGAATGGGTCAAGCAGGCAGCAGAAATCACCGCCGAAGAAACCCGTGCCAAATACAATGCCTATCAGGAAGAAGAAGACTGGGACATCTACAAAGGTCTTACCCTATGGGCACCGAATATCAACATTTTCCGGGATCCACGCTGGGGCAGAGGACAGGAAACCTACGGCGAAGATCCATTCCTCACCGCAAAAAACGGAACCGCTTACGTAGAAGGCTTGCAGGGTACCGAAAGTGTTCTCAAAACAGCTGCCTGTGCCAAGCACTTTGCCGTACACAGTGGGCCGGAAGCCGTTCGTCACTCCTTCAATGCAGAAGTATCTCCCAAAGACCTGGAAGAAACCTACCTGCCGGCGTTTGAAGCCCTGGTCAAAGACGCACGGGTAGAGGGGGTAATGGGCGCATACAATCGGGTAAACGGCGAAGCATCCTGTGCCAGTCCGTTCCTGATGGGAAAACTGAAAGAATGGGGATTTGACGGATACTTTGTTTCCGACTGCTGGGCCATTCGAGACTTCCATGAAAATCATGGCTTAACCAGAAACCCGGTAGAATCTGCGGCACTTGCCCTGAAAACCGGCTGCGATGTCAACTGCGGCTGTACGTATGTCAATCTGCTTGCCGCACTGGAGGAAGGGTTGATTACCAAAGAGGACATTCGCACGGCCTGCATCCATCTGATGAAAACCCGGATTCGGCTGGGCATGTTTGACGAAGAAACTCCGTACGATTCCATTCCGTATGAAGTAGTTGCCTGCCAAGAGCACAAAGCTGTTTCCCTTGCCTGTGCAGAACGCTCTATGGTGCTGCTGCGCAACAATGGCATTCTACCGCTGGATGAACAAGCCATCCACACCCTTGCCGTCATCGGGCCAAACAGCTACAGCCGTGCAGCACTGGAAGGCAACTACTGCGGCGATGCAGACCGATACGTGACCTTCTTGGAGGGCATTCAAAATCGATTCCATGGCAGAGTGCTTTACGCAGAAGGCTGCCATTTATACAAGGATCGATGCTCTTCCCTGGCACAGGCAGGTGACCGCTACGCCGAAGCAGAAGCGGTTGCAAAACGTGCGGATGCCGTTATTCTTTGCCTGGGACTGGATGCAACCATTGAAGGCGAAGAAGGCGATACCGGGAACGAATTCTCCTCCGGTGACAAAAAGGATTTGCGGCTGCCGGAAAGTCAGCGCATTCTCATCCGGAAGATCATGAAAATCGGAAAGCCCGTGGTACTTGTTTGTGCAGCCGGCAGTGCCATCAACACTGAAGTGGAACCGGATGCCCTGCTGCATGTCTGGTATCCTGGCGCAGAAGGCGGAACCGCACTTGCCAACATTCTGTTTGGTGATGTCTCCCCTTCTGGAAAGCTGCCGGTTACCTTTTATGCACGCGCAGAGGATCTGCCTGCTTTCACCGATTATTCCATGCAGAACCGCACCTATCGGTATGCCACGGACAATGTGCTCTTCCCCTTCGGATACGGACTGACCTATTCCGAGATCGTCTGCACCGATGTGACCTATGCAAACGGAACTGCAATCGCCACCGTGGAAAATCGTGGAAATCGGGATACCGAAGACGTCCTGGAATTATACCTCAAAGACTACAGCGAGCATGCTGTAAAAAATACCAGTCTTTGCGGATTCCAGCGCATTGCACTGCGTGCAGGAGAAACCCGCACCGTTTCCATTGCCATTCCGGAAACAGCTTTTACAGCAGTCGATGCAGCCGGCAACCGAAAGCGTTTCGGCAACCGCTTCACCCTGTTTGCCGGAACCCATCAACCAGATTCATGCAGCGATGCACTTTGCGGCAATCGTTGTGCCCATACAGAACTTACATTTTAAACCATGATCGTTGAAAACAGAATTTGGAGGAATAAAAAATGAGCGAATTCTTTAAAACTATTGGAAAAATCCCATTCGAAGGCAAAAACAGCACCAATCCGCTTGCATTCAAATACTACAATCCAGACGAAATCGTAGCTGGAAAGACCATGCGGGAACAGCTGAAATTTGCGCTCTCCTGGTGGCATACCATGGACGGCAACGGCACCGATATGTTCGGATGCGGAACTGCCGATAAGAGCTGGGGCGAGCAGGATCCGGTAGCACGTTCCAAAGCAAAGGTAGACGCTGCCTTTGAAATCATGGAAAAGCTGTCCATCGACTATTTCTGCTTCCATGACCGTGACCTCTCTCCGGAATATGGCACCCTTGCAGAAACCAATGCCCAGCTGGATGTCGTAACCGATTACATCGCAGAAAAAATGAAAGCACATCCTTCCATTCATCTGCTTTGGGGCACTGCAAAGTGCTTTGATCACCCGCGTTATATGCACGGTGCCGGCACGGCTCCTTCCGCAGATGTCTTCGCCTATGCTGCTGCCCAAATAAAAAAGGCTGTAGAAGCAACTGTAAAACTGGGCGGAACAGGTTATGTTTTCTGGGGCGGCCGGGAAGGCTATGAAACCTTGCTCAACACCAACATGGGACTGGAACTGGACAACATGGCTCGTCTGATGCACCTGGTTGTGGATTATGCCCGCTCCATCGGCTATCAGGGAGATTTCTACATTGAACCAAAGCCAAAGGAACCCACCAAGCATCAGTACGACTTCGATGCTGCAACTGTTCTGGGATTCCTCCGCAAGTATGATTTGGACAAGGATTTCAAACTGAACATCGAAGCCAACCACGCTACCCTGGCACAGCATACCTTCCAGCATGAGCTGCGTGTTGCAAGAGAAAACGGCGTATTTGGTTCCATCGATGCCAACCAGGGCGATCCGCTTCTGGGCTGGGATACTGACCAATTCCCGACCAATATTTATGATGCTACGCTCTGCATGTACGAAGTGCTGAAAGCAGGCGGCTTCACCAACGGCGGTCTGAATTTTGATGCAAAGGCACGCAGAGGTTCCTACACACCGGAAGACATCTTCTACAGCTACATTGCCGGCATGGATACTTTCGCACTGGGTCTCAAGCTTGCTGATAAGCTCATCACAGACGGCAGATTGGATCAATTTGTTGCAGATCGGTATGCTTCCTGGAACACTGGCATCGGCGCCGCAATTATCAACGGCACAGCCACCCTGGAAGATCTGGAACAGTATGCACTGAACAAGGGCGAGGTTACCGATTCTCTCACAAGCGGCAGACAGGAACTGCTGGAAGCAACGCTCAATAACATTCTGTTCAGTCTCTAAAAAGAACCATTCCCCACAGCATGGAAGGAGCATGAGGATGCGTTACGCAATTGGAATTGATATTGGAACCAGCGGAACCAAAACCGTTCTGTTTGATGAACAGGGCAAAACAATTGCCTCAGCAACAGAAGAATACCCCCTCTACCAGCCGCAAAATGGCTATGCAGAGCAGGATCCGCTGGATTGGTACCATGCCGCAGTGACCACCATTCAGTCAGTACTTCAAAAAAGCGGCATAAAAAATACAGACATTGTCGGCATCGGGTTATCCGGACAAATGCACGGTCTGGTTATGCTGGACGAAAACGGCGATGTCATACGGCGGTCGATAATCTGGTGCGACCAGCGCACGGAACAAGAAGTTGCAGAAATGAATCAGAAACTGGGCAGAGAAACCCTCATGCGGATTACAGCAAATCCTGCACTGACTGGCTGGACGGCAGCTAAAATTCTCTGGGTCAAGAACCATGAACCAGAGTCATATGCCAAGTGCCGCCACATCCTGCTGCCAAAGGACTATATCCGATATAAGCTAACCGGTGTCTTTGCAACAGATGTTTCCGACGCATCCGGTATGCAGCTGCTGGATGTCCCCAACCGCTGCTGGAGCAAGGAAGTTTGCCAGGCATTGGACATCGATTCTTCCCTGCTTGCCCCTGTTTTTGAATCCTGCGAAGTAACCGGAAGCATCACGCCAGCTGCCGCAGCCTGCACAGGGCTTGCCGCTGGTACCATCGTGGTCGGCGGAGCCGGTGACAATGCCGCTGCTGCGGTGGGAACCGGTGTTGTCACGGATGGAAAAGCTTTTACCACCATCGGCACATCCGGTGTTGTATTCGCACATACCACATCCGTTTCCATCGATCCAAAGGGCAGAGTCCACACCTGCTGCGCAGCCGTTCCAAACAGCTGGCATATTATGGGCGTTACCCAGGGTGCCGGACTTTCCCTGAAATGGTTCCGGGATACCTTCTGCCAAGCAGAAAAGGACACCGCCGCACAAATGGGGGTCGATGCCTATTACTTGATGGACAAGGAAGCGGAACGTGTTCCAATCGGCGCCAACCGCCTGCTCTATCTGCCCTATTTAATGGGAGAACGTACACCGCATTTGGATCCCAATGCAAGAGGGATGTTCTTCGGTCTTTCTGCCATTCATACCAAACGGGACATGCTCCGCGCGGTGATGGAAGGCGTTGCCTACTCACTCCGAGACTGCGTAGAAGTCTGCCGGGAAATGAACATCCATGTTTCCGATATGATGGCATGCGGCGGCGGCGGAACTTCTCCGCTCTGGAGACAGATGCTTGCCGACCTCTATGCCTGCCCAGTTCAGACGGCATCCTCCAAGGAAGGGCCTGCTCTCGGAGCAGCAATCCTTGCGTTTGTCGGAGCTGGTATTTACACCACCGTTCCGGAGGCATGCGCTGCACTGCTTACCGTAGAACATGTTCAGCAGCCGATTGCCGCACATGTCCCGGTTTATGAATCCTATTTCAGACTGTATCAGGAACTTTATCCTGCGGTAAAAGAACAGTATGCCAAATTAGCAGCATTGTCTTCCCTTATTTAAAACGACACAATCCCCTCTCAAAACCATGCCCCTGTCCGGATAGCAGGGACATGGTTTTTTCTTGCCTGGTAAGCCGTGTATCCTTATCAGAAAAGTGCCTGTTTCGGAACACGAAACAAGCACTAAACCAGCATACGATTCTTATTGTTCTTTGATTTTCCCGGAACGATACGCATCCAGCAGCTCCTGTAAATCCTGCATCTGTTCCAGAATTTCTGCGCCTTTGTCCGTATCGGATATGTTTGCCCGGCTGGGAAGCTTTTCAACGATTTGAATCTTCGGCGGCTGTACACAATGCCCCGCAACAAATGGATGATGCTCTGCCAGACTCAAACTATGGGAATCATAAATCAATGTATAACCGGCAATTCCAGTGGTCTTCTGGTAAGCCTTTGAAATACCGCCGTCAATGACGAACAGTTTTCCATTTGCTTTTACCGGACTTTCTCCATTTTTAATTTTCACGGGTACATGGCCATTGATGATATGCCCCTTATGCACATCTACGCCGAACAGCTGCAAAATTTCACAGCAAACAGATTCTTTTTCCGAGAAGGAATAATAGGCATTATACCGTTCCACATGCAGCGCCGGTTCCTCCAAAAAGTACCGTTCAAAGAATGCCATTTTATCTTTGCCGTACAAAGGCGACTTCGGTCCGCACCAAAGATACCACATTAAATCACAGGCATATTCCTTTTCCGGTTCGTCCTCTTTTAAGAAATACGCTTGATTAACCAGGATATTCAGCTGATCCAACAGCGCCTTTCCACTGTAAGCCTGCTCCCCGATCTGTACCGCCTGTAAGGTGCCGTCCTCTTCCATCGGAATACAGCCATGGAATAAAAGATTGCCATTGTATACCCGGTACATCGCCCCTCTGGTCAGCAGGAATTTCATATGCTTTTGCAGCTTTTCACTGTGCAGGAAGGAATTTTTCAAAATCTTCATCAAATCCGCTTCTTCCGCAGAAAGCCGCAGCGGATGTGCTGGATCCACTGTTGGAAAACTGCTGTCTTTCAGCGGATAAACCGTTCCATCTATGCAGATGGTACCATCCGAAAATTGTACCGTTTCAAACAGAGAACGATTCTGCATATGCCATTCCGGATGCTTTTGCATCAGCTGCCCTTCCAGTTTCAGCTGAATCACCGTAATTGCCTTGTGCATTTTTGCTACCAGGGCATCATCCACCGGATCATAAATATTGTCATCAAATGTACTGGGCGCATACAAAGTACAGGGATCGTTCTGGTATACTTCTCCTGCAAATACAGCCAATGCACGAAGATTCAGACCATAGCCATCCTCCAAGACATCAAAATTGTTATACCGCATGGCAATCCGAATCACATTTGCAATCAACGCAGAATTGCCGGATGCCGCGCCAATCCAGGAAATATCATGGTTGCCCCACTGTACATCCACATCGTGCATCTTCAACAGCTCATCCATAATAATATCTGCCCGTGGGCCCCGGTCATAAATATCGCCAATGATGTGCAGATGGTCGATTGCCAAAGACTGAATCAGCCGGCATAAGGAAATCATAAACGGCTCCGTGATATCCGTTGCAATAATCATATAAATAATTTCATCATAATAAAATTCTTTGTTGACATCATCCGTTACATTCAGCAGTTCATCCAGGATATATGCCAAATCGCTCGGAAGCCGTTTTCGAATTCTCGAACGAGTATATTTTGCAGATATGGTTTCACAGACTAGAATCAACCGATAAATCGTCAGCCGCTTCCATTCGTCCGTCAGCAATTGATGGATCCGCAGACATTTGAGTTCCTTTTCCGGATCATAAATAAATTGTGCCAGCTGTTCCCGTTCTGCTCTGGAAACTGTTTTCTCAAAAATCAAGTCTATTTTTTTCTGAATGATACCGGATGCACTTTTCAGCATATGCAAAAAAGCTTCATACTCGCCGTGCAAGTCACTGAAAAAGTATTCGGTACCCTTCGGTAAACTGCGAATGGCAGAAAGATTGATCATTTCACAGGCAACCCGTTCCACCGTTGGATATTCTTTTGCAAGCAGTTTTAAATATTTTTCTTCCACTTTCTTCCCTCCTTATGAAAGAATCCGGCAATTGATCTGCAATTGCCGGATTTCGCATAGATTCCCATTCGTTGTACTGGAAACATGCGCCATTTGTTATTCTGATAGATTGATTTTCCGAACTGCATCCCGAACCTTCAAAACAAAAGTCGGCGATACAGAAAGCTCATCAATGCCCATACGAAGGAATGTTTCCGTCAATGTGGTATCTGCTGCCAGCTCTCCGCAGATTCCAATCCATGCGTTGTTCTGATGTGCATTGTCCGCAGACAGCTTAATCAGCCGCAAAATGGCTTCGTGATGCGTGTCACAGAACTGCTCTACCTTTGGATTTTGTCTGTCACAGGCAAGCGTATACTGCGTCAGGTCATTGGTGCCAACACTAAAGAAATCCACCATCGGTGCGAGCTGATCGCTGATAATAGCGGCTGCCGGTGTTTCAATCATAATGCCAATTTCAACCGTTTTGGAATACTCAATGCCTTCTGCGGTCAATTCCGACTTGACTTCCTCACAGATTTTCAGAATTTTTTCTAGTTCAGAAACACTGACAATCATAGGGAACATGATGCCGAGATTGCCATAAACAGATGCCCGATACAAAGCACGCAGCTGCGTCTTGAAAATCTCCGGACGAGTCAAGCAAATTCGAATGGCACGATAACCCAATGCCGGATTGTCTTCTTTATCCAGGCCAAAATAATCCACCTGCTTATCGGCACCGATATCCAGAGTTCGAATGATGACTTTCTTGCCAGCCATGCTTTCCAGTACTTTTTTATACGCTACAAACTGCTGTTCCTCCGTCGGATAATCGCTGTTTTCCAAATAGAGGAATTCACTCCGGAACAAACCAATTCCGCCTGCATCATTTAAGAGTACCGCTCCGATATGATCGACACTGCCGATATTGGCAAAAATATTGATTTTTGTTCCGTCAATGGTACAGTTTTCTTTGCCCTTCAAGTCCTGTAACAGGCGTTTCTTTTCTTCGTCTGCCTGCTGCTTCTGTTCCAGGCGTTCTGTCGTTTCTGCATCCGGATCCACAAAGATTTCACCCGTAAAGCCGTCCACAATTGCCTGCTGTCCATCTTGAATGGAGGAAAGGAATTCCGTTCCGACTCCAATAATCGCCGGAATGTTCATGTTTCTTGCCAGAATCGCAGTATGGGAATTGGAGGAACCAAATGCGGTGACAAATGCAAGCACTTTGTCCTTATCCAGCAAAACCGTTTCGCTGGGTGCCAGATCATCGGCACAAATAATCACCTTGCTGTCTCCCAAGTCGTCTGCATCTGCATTTACATTCAAATTCTGAATCAATCGATTGGAGATGTCTTTGATATCAGCTGCACGAGCCTGCATATAGGCATCATCCATAGAACGGAACATCTCTGCAAAGTTATCGGACGTCAGTGCAATGGCATACTCTGCATTGACCAGCTGCGTTTCAATGATGTTTTCAATGGATTCATTGTAATCCTCATCTTCCAGCATCATCATATGAATTTCAAAAATCTGCGCATTGGTCTCGCCGACTTCCTTCAGTGCCTTCTCATAAATCGCTTGCAGCTGATTGGTCGCACGCTCTTTTGCAGCGGTAACACGTGCTTTTTCTGCTTCCACATCGGTGATGTGTTTTCTCTTTACAGTTACTTCCTGCCGCTTAAAAATGGAAAGCTTTCCAATTGCAATGGCTCCATAAACGCCTTTTCCTGAAAATGTGGTCATATGCTTCATCTCCCTCATTGATTCTGCCCGATGCAGAATTTTTTCTTATAATGTTCCATTGCCTCTTCAATCACAGCAACTGCTTCCGCTGGCCCGCCGATTTCTTTTACTTCTGTCGATTTCCCTTCCAGCTGCTTATAGACCGAAAAGAAGTGCTTCAGCTCTTTGAATAGATGGTCTGGCAGTTCCTTGACGCTGGTGTACCCCATATACGTCGGATCACTATACGGAATGGAAATGACCTTTTCATCTCCCATTCCGCCGTCTTCCATCGACATCACGCCGATTGGATAGCATCTGACCAGTGTCATCGGCAGAATCGGTTCAGAACAAAGAATCAATACATCCAGCGGATCGTTGTCATTCCCATAGGTACGTGGAATGAATCCGTAGTTCATCGGATAGTATGTCGCAGTAAATAGAATTCTATCCAGCGACAGCATCCCGGTTTTTTTATCCAGTTCATACTTCATGTTACTGCCTTTTGATATTTCCACAACGGATACAAAATCGGTTGGATAAATCCGATCTTCTTCTATATCATGCCATATATTCATTGCATGGCCCCCCTTTTCAGTTTTCGTTTGTTCAAAAGTGGAAGAGAAAACGAGTCTTTATAAAATCTCTTCAAATAGTGCCTGCATACTTGCAGCTGCTACATCTTCATCGGTGCCGTCTACGGTAATTGTCACCACTTCGTTGCACTGTACATCCAGCTGCATCAAGGCAATCAGCTTGGTCAGATCGACAACAACTCCGTCTTTTTCCAGGGTAATGGTACTTGCAAAAGAACTTGCCTTTTTCACAAGCACACCTGCCGGTCTTGCGTGAATCCCCGCTTTACCTTGAATGGTATAATTGAATTTTTTCATAACAGATCTTCCTTTTCTGTCCGTGATCCTGCGCTTGGATGCAGGAAGCTGCATCATTCCCGCACTTCCTGCATCTTACGCTTCTTCTGTCTTTTGAATCCGCACTTATTCGCCGAATCCATCCTCAAACAATGCAACTACTTCATCCAAAACAGCCTGCTCCTCTGCACCGTTGCATACGATTTCTACTTCGCAGCCCTTCTTCATGCAAGCAGACATGATCTGCATGGGTGCCTTTGCCTTTACGGTTTTTCCATTTGCCTGCAAGGTAACTTCGCAATCTGGATGTGCCTTTACAGCCTTTGCCAGAATGCCTGCCGGTCTCATGTGCATACCCTGTTCGTTGATTACGATTACTTTTTTGCTTACCATAATAATTTCTCCTTTAATATGATTTTCTATACAAATTTTTTCAAAACAAATTGAAATACATTCGAATGCTTATGCTTCTACACGCTTTTTCTTGAGCAATGCCAACATCAGCATGCCAACCAAAGAACCTACAACGAGTGACAACAGATACATTGCCCAGTTGCCAACCACTGCGAATACGAAGATTCCGCCGTGCGGTGCCATCAAAGTGCAGTCAAATGCCATAGACATACCGCCTGCAACGGCTGCTCCAACCATACAGGAAGGAATTACACGCATCGGGTCTGCTGCTGCATACGGAATTGCACCTTCTGTAATAAAGCTGAGTCCCATGATGTAGTTTACCGGGCCATTCTTGCGTTCTTCAGCAGTCCAACGATTCTTAAAGAATGTGGTAGACAGTGCAATAGCAATTGGAGGAACCATACCGCCAATCATAACGGCTGCCATAATATCGTAGCTGCCGGAAGCAATTGCTGCTGTGCCGAATACGTAAGCTGCCTTGTTGAATGGACCACCCATATCAATGGACATCATTGCGCCGAGGATGCATCCCAAAACAATCTTGCTGCTGCTTCCCATGCTGTTCAACAAATCGGAAAGTCCGGTGTTGATCATGCCCATAAACGGATTTACTGCGCACATAATCACAGCGATGATACCTAAACCAGCCAGCGGATAAATCAAAACTGGCTTGATGCCATTGAGTGCCTTCGGCATCTTATCGCAGAGCTTTTCCATCATGAGCATCAGGAAGCCGCCAACAAACCCTGCCAGCAAAGCGCCTAAGAAACCAGAAGGAATCGCATCCTTTCCGGAGATATTGGAAAATGTGGAACCGGTTGTTGCCAGATAACCACCGACCAAACCAACTAGGAAACCAGGTCTATCTGCAATACTCTTTCCAATATAACCGGCAAGTACCGGAATCATAAAGTTAAAAGCGAAGCCGCCAATTGTTTTGAAGAAGGCAGCCGCTGCGGTATACGTACCAAAATCGCTGTTCTGCGGAGCCCCTGCAAGCGTATCAATCAAAAATGCCAATGCAATGAAAATACCGCCTGCTACCGTAAATGGCAGCATGTTGGAAACGCCATTCATCAAGTGCTTATACAACTTTCTGCCAAAGCTTTCGCCATCAGAAGAGGAGTCTGCTGTTTTCTCTCCTGCATGATGATAAACCGGTGCGTCCCCTGCTTCAATGCGGTTGATGAGTTCTTCCGGAATCTTAATGCCGTCTGAAACCTTGGTGCGGATGACTTTTTTCCCGTCAAAACGTGCCATTTCTACGGTTTTATCTGCGGCAACAATGATACCGTCACACGCTGCAATCTCTTCTTTGGTCAGTACATTTTTTGCACCGCCGGAACCATTTGTTTCCACCTTAATGGTAATGCCCAGCTTTTTGCCTGCCTTTTCCAGTGCCTCTGCTGCCATATAGGTATGTGCAATTCCGGTCGGACATGCCGTTACAGCAAGCACTTTATAAGTTGCATTGGAAGGTGCTGTTTCTGCTTCCTTTGGTTCATCCGGATATTTTTCTTTTTCCATATCGTCAATGATTTGCAGGAATGCATCCTTGCTGGAAGCTGCCAGCAGCTTGTCTCTGAAATCTTCATCCATCAGAATGGTCATCAGACGGGAAAGCACTTCCAAATGAACATCACCGTCATTTGGGGCTGCAATCATAAACAGCAAATTGGAAGGCTCATCATCCATTGCTTCATAATCCACACCCTGCGGAACCGTCATGGCTGCCAAGGAAGGTGCTTTTACTGCGGTACTCTTTGCGTGCGGAATGGCAATGCCCTCTCCAACCGCAGTAGAACTCATTTCTTCTCTGGCAAGAATGCCTTTTTTATAAGCTTCCCGATCGGCAATCTTTCCGCCTTTTACCTGTAAATCCACCAGCATATCAATTGCTTCCGCTTTGCTTTTCGGAGCGGCATTGAGTGTAATGCTGTTTTTGCTCAATAAATCTACAATACGCATGGTCATTTCCTCCGTTTCCAAATCTCTATAGTTGTTGTAGCAATCTGTCTATTTCTTCTCTTTTTGCCAAGCCATCTGAAAATGCTGTGGCACCGCCGGTCGCCGTTCCAAGCTTCAGCGCATATGCATAGTCCCCGTCAATGGAACCTGCCAGGAATCCTGCCACCATTGAATCTCCTGCACCAACTGAATTTTTCACAGTCCCCTTGCAAACACCGCAAACATGGGTCTTACCATGTTCATCCAGCAGCAGTGCACCATCTCCCGCCATGGAAACCAGTACATTTTGAGCGCCCATTTCTTTCAGCTTTGCTGCATACGTTGCAATTTCTTCTGTGGTATGCAGTGTAACGCCAAACATTTCACCAAGTTCATAATTGTTGGGCTTTACCAGGAACGGTTTGTACTTCAGCACATTCAAAAGCAAATCCTTGGTTGCGTCTACCACTGTCCGAATCGCTCTGTCGGAAAGAGACTCCAGGATTCTTTCATAAATATCTGCCGGCAAAGTATTGGGAATACTGCCTGCTAGTACCAATGTATCTCCATCCTTGAGTTGCTTCAGCTTTTCGAACAGTTCCTGCAAAGCAGCTTCGTCAATCACTGGCCCTTGTCCATTTAAATCGGTTTCTTCTTCCGATTTAATCTTAACATTGATTCTGGAAAATCCATTTTTCAGATGCACAAAATCGGTCTCAATTCCGCTTGCCTGCACCCCATTTTCCAATGCAGCACCTGTAAAACCTGCAACAAAACCAAGTGCTTTTGAGGGAATTCCCAACTCGTGGAGCACAAAGGAAACATTGATGCCCTTTCCGCCGAAGTAAATTTCCTCGCTCTCGGAGCGGTTGACCTGCCCCACTTGCATTTCTTTGGTATGTACCACATAATCAATAGCAGGATTGAATGTTACCGTATATACCATTTACATAACCTCCTTAATAGTCGCTTTTGCTGAAAATTTGGAATCTGTCAATTTATCTGTAATAATGGTTACTTTATCCAGTGACGCAAATGTTACAGATGTAATTTGGTCGAACTTGGAATGATCCGCCAAAATATATACTTTTTTGCTTCTCCGTACCACAGCTGCCTTCACACTTGCTTCGCTCTGATCCGGCGTAGAAAGACCGCTGGAAACCGAGATGGCATTGACGCCCATGAAGCTCTTGGTAAAGTTGTAATTTTGCAGCGTCAGCACACAAGATGCGCCAACAACCGCTTCCGTAGAAAGTTTAAACTCTCCTGCGAGCACCAGGACTTTAAAGCCCCTTTGTGCCAATCGTTTGGCATGTACAAAACCATTGGTCACAAACGTTGCCTTTTTCTCCGGCAGATAATCGATCATTTTTTCTGTGGTGGTTCCTGCATCTACAAAAACAAAATCACCGTCTTCTACCAAAGAAGCCGCATATTTTGCAATCGCTTCCTTCTCCTCTGTATAGAGTTTGGATTTTTCCTCCATACTATGCTCGACCGGAGAAAATTTTTCGTGAATGGCAATCGCTCCGCCGTGTACTTTTGTCAGCAACCCTTTTTCATCCAGTGCTGTTAAATCTCTCCGGATGGTTGATTCAGAAGTTCCCAGCAGTTCACAAAGTTCATTCAGTCGAACACTATGCTGTCTGTTAATGGTGTCAAGGATGATGGCATGTCGTTCTTCCGTCAACATAATATCACCTCTTTTGAATGTATTTGAATGTTATTGACTGTTTCTGATGCTATTATAGCATGTCATTTTCCTTTTCGCAAGCTTTTTCTTCCATTTTCTTTCAAAAAACGCTACTTTTGTATGCTTGAACAATTTGAAACGATCTAATTTGTTCATTTTAACGAAAATATTCCGTTTTGTGCAACTTTTTTGTACGGTATCCTTGCGAATTCTCCCGAACAGCGCATGCTATCCCACCAAAACTTGTCATTTTCAATCAAAAAAAGGCAACTTCACCTCTTCGAGGTAGAGTTGCCTTTTCTTTGTACTGATATTATTTTAGAACCAATTATGCCCTTACAGACTTTCTTTCAAAATCTGTACAATTTCAGCATGATCCAGCTTCTTATAACCGCCGTCCATGATAAAGGTACCATCTGCAATGCCATCCAGCATGTCTTCGGTGACACCCAGTTCCCGACTATGCAGCACCAAACCAATTTCCTGCATCCATGCTTCCATAGCACACAGTCCTTCCTCAGCAATGGTTTCATCGGTTTTTCCATTCGGATCTACCTGCCATACCTGCATCGCAAACCGTTTGAATTTTGGCAGACCATACGGCAGAATGTGCTGGTAATACGGCAGAGAAACGGCTGCAAGTGTCATTCCATGTGTTGCATCGGTATACGCACCAACAGACTGTCCGATCATATGCACCATCCAGTCGGTTGCCTTTCCTTTGGCAACCATGGTGTTCAATGCCCATGTTGCAATCCACATAATGTTGCTGCGTGCTTCGTAATCCTGCGGATTCTGCACTGCAATTCGAGAACTATGCACCAAAGACCGCATCAAACCTTCCATTACATAATCGGATGTACAGTCATCCGTACCGGAAAAATACTGCTCTGTGATATGATTGAAAATATCATAGAAACCAGCCACCATCTGATACCGTGGAAGCGTGAACGTATATGTTGGATTCAAAATGGAAAACTTCGGGAATACAGCTTCTCCGAAAACATGTCCAATCTTCCGCTTTTGCTGGTGGTTGGTAATTACAGCACCGCCGTTCATTTCCGAACCAGTTCCAACCATGGTTAAAATACAGCCGACCGGAATAATGGCATTGTCTACATCTTCCATACGCAAATAATATTTTTCCCACGGATCCTCTTCACAGTAAGCAGATACAGACAATGCCTTGGCATAATCACAAACGGAACCGCCGCCTACAGCAAGAATCAAATCTACATGCTGTTCTTTTGCCAGCTTACAGCCTTCATACAGTTTTTCTACAGTTGGATTGGGCATAACACCCGGCAGCTCTACGATTTGTTTTCCACAATCCTTTAAGATTTTCACAATCTCATCGTACAGCCCAAACTTTTTAATAGAGCCGCCGCCATAAGTCAAAAGAACGGTCTTGCCGTATTGTGCCAGTTCCTGCGGCAATTGATTCAGAGCCTCTGCACCAAAATGAATCCGAGTCGGATTACAGTACGTAAAATTTCCTAACATTAAAATTCCCTCCTGCTTGAAGTCTATTTACGGATTTTCCATCATTCCCAGGTGAGTACCCCGGTTTCTGCTGCCAGTTCATAGCGTCCAATTTTATAATTCAGACGCTCCAGCGTTGCATTGATTTTTTCTTTTTGTTCCAAAAGAGACTCTCACTGCTCCTTCAGAAGCTGTAATCTTGCAGGGATTGTAGCATCCCCTTCCTGCGTCAGTTTGACGTATTCGATCATAGCTTCTACCGGAAGTCCCGCACTGCGCATGCATTTTGCAAGTTCCACCCAACCCAGATCACTTTCCTGATAATCCCGGATTCCGCTTGCCGTACGTGTTACCGGCGGAATCATACCAACCCGCTCATAATACCGAAGCGTATCCTGGGAAATCTCGTACTTTTCACTGACTTCTTTGATGGTCATACCCAATCACCTCACTTGATTTTCATTGGCTTTATTATAAGCCCTGGAGCAAGCTCTAAGTCAAGAGCCGTTTTCTAATTTCGTTGGAATAGACAAAGTTACAATCATATTTTTGTTCGATTCGTATAGGATTCGTAAAAAGCAGGCGGTACCCACCCATTCTAAGGGAAGCGGTACCGCCTGTTCTTCAATTTGCAATCTATTTCATTGATTGGCTTTGCTAAAACTCCAGCCTGCTCATCGTTCTTTTCGTGATTCCACTTCCTCTTTGTTATACTGTCTGGTTCGGATATAGTGCCCTTCCTGAATGGCAGCAAACGTCGCCACAATGCAAACAAAAATCACTGCATCATGGATGTCAATGATCTGCATACACAGCGGCAGCAAAAACAACAAAAATCCAGTTACCTTATTGGCAATGGTATGCAGCAAAATCAACTGGTGCCGATAGACATATCCAAAAATAATATTAACCATTCTGAGAAAGGCAATTGCCGCAATCCAGACTCCTGCCAACCACTCCAATTGCAGAGAGGGCAGAATCTTAATCAAACATACCATGACAAACACCACATCTGCCATGCTGTCCAGCTTGGAACCCAGACTGCTTGCCGTTCCGGTTCTTCTGGCAATGATACCGTCCAACATATCTGTAATGCCGCAAAGCAGATAAAGCACATAGAACGGAATCGAAAAAACAGGAATCCATAAAATAGCAATTGCCAACAGCACTCTGCTTCCGGTTATGAGATTGGCTGCATATTTTTTCATAAAAGCTTCCTCCAACTTGCAGCCCAATCGACTGCTTATGATTCTTTCTGAATATTTCCGGCGGCAATGTTTTTCTGAATCACTGCATCTGTCCATTCAAACAGCACTTCTGAACCATCCTTGGTTTGACTTTGTCTGCCATAAACCTGCTCGGCTGTTACCCGATGTGCTTTCCAATCACCGCCGTTGTTGCTGTCATTGAGCAGCAGCGGCTGCAAGTTATCCATGGCATGTGCAAATTTTGATTCTGCCGTTTCCCGTGCTTCAAACTCCTCAAAAAGCTGCTGGAAACATTCCTTTTGATCTTCCGGAAGCAGCCCATAAATCCGTTCTTTTGCAGCTTCTTCCCGTGCTTTTTGCGTTTCTTTTCCCTTTTCATCATAGGCATAGGTATCGCCGGCATCAATCTCTACCACATCATGCAGCAAGCACATCAGCATAACCTTTGCCACGTCAATAGGCGCATTGGAATATTCCTGAAGCAGATACGCCATGATTGCCATATGCCAGGCGTGCTCTGCATCATTTTCCCGTCTGCCATGATTGGAAAGATGCGTTTGCCGCAGAATATTCTTTTCCTGATCCAGTTCCAGAATAAAAGCAAGCTGCTTCCGTAAACGATCGGTCATATTACTGCGCCTCCTGATCGGACTGCTTCCATTTCATATGAATATGCGGAATGCCATCCTCTAAGTATCCTTCAGATGCCTGCACAAAGCCGGCAGCCTCATAAAACGGCTTGGCATATAGCTGTGCACCGATCTGCAATTCTGTTGCATGGAATTTCTCCTGTGCAACTTGTATGCCGACTGCGAGAATTTGACTGCCCAGGCCGCAACGGCGTTTTTTGGCAATCACCCGTCCAATGGAAGCCTCCGGGAAAGTAGTGCCCTGCGGCAAAACTCGCACATAGGCCTGTATGCCTGATTCATCCTTTAAAAACACATGATATGCCACTTTGTCTGCATCATCGATTTCCTGATATGGGCAGTTCTGCTCCACTACAAAAACAGAAACCCGTAATTTATAAATTTCAAACAACTCTTCTACGGTCAAATTGGAAAAATGCTTTACCACCAAATCCATTTTTATTGTATTCCCTTCTATTTCATTGATCTGCTTTGCTGTTTGCCGAAAAAAATCGGCTTTTTCTGTCGCCTTCATTATTCGACCGGCAAAACCTGTTCAAACACCGCATAAAACTTCATGGGAATGAATCGATCCATATGACATTTTCCAAAATACCACTTTTTATAAGTGCATTCCTGAATAATATCCTCAAAGAAGGTGTGAATCTCCAAGCGCTGCTGCACGTCCACACCCAGACAATCCTTTAAGGAAGCCGGCGGCTCATGCGTAATAATGTAGTCCACTGTAGCTTGATGCGCATTCAAATTGTGAATGGCTCTGCGAATTTCCTGATGGGTGGGCTGTTCCCGCCGCCACCAGTTCTTGGTTTCCTTTCGGTACTCAAAGTCCTGACTATGTCCGCCGCCAAATGCAAAAAAGGTTTTCTGTTCAATGGTATAGATTTCTCCACGCATCATGTGAAAAATATTGGGCGCAATCAAATGCGCCAAGCCGCCGCGCCAACGAACGGTTTTATAACGATGCTCCAGCAAATCAAAATTTTCATGACAGCCATCTACGAATGCAATGGTAAACTTCTTTTCCTGCAATTTCCGCAAGACAGCTTGCTCCTGTCGGGAACCATCCCAGATGAACCCGAAATCTCCGCATATAATTAAAACATCTCCTGCTTTCAGTCGACGAAAAGCAGGATTTTTAAATTTTGATAAATCTCCGTGTGTATCTCCTGTAATATAAACCAAGCCTATGCCTCCTCCAGCAATTCAGCGTTCTCTATCTATTGAATTGGGCACAGTTTCCCTGCAAGGAAACCAGCACTCATTTTATTTTAGCATATTTCGTCGAAAAGGTAAATATATTTTCTAAAAAAGTCTTTTCAAATCAAAAAAAATTTGTTATAATGAAAGGAAGAAAGCCCATTCTGCTTTCAAAAAAGATTTTATCATAAAGGAATGTCCATTATGCACCTGATCAAAAAACGTTGTCTTCCATTTATTGGCGTCTTACTGACCATATGGCTTTGCTTTGCACAGCTTGGAAGTTCCGCTTCTGCTTATACATTTACACCGGACTTCTCCATTCATAGCGAAGCTGCCATTGTATACAGTCAAGATGCCGATATGATTGTATATGAAAAAAATGCAGACAAGGCAGAAATGCCTGCCCATCTGATTCAAATTGTAACGGCATTGGTTGTGATGGATCTTTGCGATACACCGGATACCACAACCATTACTGCCAATGAAGATCTTTATACCCCATTTTATAGTTATGACTATCCGGATGATCTCCGATATGCACAAATTTACAATGGGGACACTTTAACGGTAACAGAGTATCTTTATGCACTTACGCTCACCTCTTCCTGTGAAGCGGCGGTCATTCTGGCAGATCATTTTGGAAATGGCAACCAAGATGTATTTGTCAAGAAAATGAATGAAAAAGTAGCGGAAATCGGATGCACCGATACCGTCATTCAAAATCCTACTGGACTATATGATGCCAAACAAACTACAACTGCACGGGATATGTTGAAAATCACACAATATGCTTTGGAACAAGATTGGTTCAACACCATTTCTAATACAGTATCCTATACCCCTACTTCTGCCAATCCAACCAATCACCCTGATGCAGCCGCATGGATCTGGACGCATTCCAACACCATGCTGCTCAAAGGCGAAGAGGTCTACTATGAAGGCGCCTCTGGTATTAAAACCGGAAACTTAACAGAAGCTGGCAGAAATATCATTACATCTGCTGCAAAGGAAGATCATCACTACCTGATTATTCTATTAAATGCCCCCTTCACAGATGAAGACGATGCATTGCAGTATTATCACATCGAAGATGCAACCGACCTGTTAAACTGGGCATTCAGCTCTCTTTCCTATCAAACCTTACTGGATTGTGAAAAGGAACAGGGGGAGGTTTCCGTTGAAAACTCCGAGGACAATGCATTTGTTTTGGTGCGACCCAAAGAAAACTGCATTCTGCTGTGGTGCGAGGATGTCGATCCTTCCATTATCAAATATGAGCGGACATTGGAGAAAAGTGTACAGGCTCCTGTCAAAAAGGGAGATGTTCTTGGCACACTGGAATTGAAATATGCCGGCGATGAAATTGCAAAAGTAGATTTGGTTGCCATCAACGATGTGGATCGCTCTTTTTCCAAATTCAATCTTTATGCCCTCACCAATTTTAAAAATTCTCCTTACTTCCACTATGCACTTCTGCTTGCAATAGCACTCTCTATGATCTATATTTTTGTCTGCCTTTATGCCTCCATGAAGAACAAACAAAAGAACAAACCAGAAGATCCCATTCACTTAATTCCCAAGGCAGTTCATTTGGAACAATCTGAAGAAAAAGAAGTGCCAAAAGAAAAACCGCTCCGACCCTATCAACGATCAGAACCGGTATTTTATCGACGTCCTACCAATCCAAAACAAGCGGATTCGAAGCAAAAGGACAATTCTTCCTCCATGCATCCAGACAAATAAAGAACCAAACAGAAAAAACTGCTGTGCCACGAAAATGACACAGCAGTTTTTAATTTCTCTTTTATTGCATAACTGCAATTATACATTAGTTTCCTTGGAATGTAATATAGTCCGCAGCATCTGCACCGACACCGCATTCATCCGGTACCAGTTCCAATGCGTTGCTGTCATATTCAAACCAGAAGATCATACCAACCAGTCCAGGGTTATCACTGAAATTGATCGGAACCTTTACTTCATCACCGTCTTTACCAGAAGCACTGCCTACAGAAACTGTAAACTTACCGCTCTGTGCATTTCTTGCTTCTTCCGGTGTTGCATTACCAACAGTCACAGTACCATCGATCAGGTCAGCTGTAATACGACCTTCTGCGGAATAATCTGCAAAGTCTGTTTCCTTACAAATATTTACCGCATAATTTCCGTCTGCTGCATTGTCCTTGATTTTAAAAGTCAGAACAATTGTCTCGCCGTTAAAAACAAAGTTTTCTTGTTCAGACATGTCCAACCAATACAGCGCTCTTCTTGTCATATTCGGCTGATAGTTATCCGAAGAAGAGTCTCCACTGGAAGCATTATTATTGGAAGATCCATTCGAAGAATTGGAATTTCCATTTGCTGTTGTAGTCTTAGCGGGTGTCGTAACCTGCTTGCCATTTGTATCCGTTACAGCTTTTCCATTGGCATCGGTTACAACAACATATTCGTCATCTGAATTGCCACCAACTTCTGTCTTTGTGCTGTTGCTATTGGTAGCAGCGTTTCCACCCGGTGTAGCATCTTCTGCTAAGAAAATCATATTTTGCTTTAAGGATGCATCTGAAGCGTCAATGGTCTCAACTTCCTGACTAGAATCCCCTGAATTGTCACTTGCACTGCCGTTTGCATCTGCATTTGCACTTGCACTATTCCCCGTACTATTTGAGCTGCTATCGCCCTTACTGCAACCTCCAACTGTAATCCCCATCACAGCTACCAATAAAAGCGCAGCAATTTTTGTACGTGTTGATTTCATAATCAAGTTCCTTTCTAAGTAAAGTAATACCTATATTATACACAACTTCACCAAAAAAGTCAAGCTTTTTTGAAAAGAAATCGAGATTTCGAATAACAATGCAAAAAAGGCGGAACAAATCCGCCTTTAAAAAATTTTCTATCCAAACAAAAACAAGGCAAGAACCGAAAGAGGAACTGCCTTGTAAAAAAGAAGGAGTCGGCATCGTCCAATCTTCCCAGGTCGTCACCAACCAAGTATTGTAGGCGCTAAAGAGCTTAACTTCCGTGTTCGGAATGGGAACGGGTGGAACCTCTTTGCTATCAACACCGACTAAAAAAGCACTTAAAAAAACAACTGAGAGACAAAACACAAGAGGCGAACACAAATTGGAACAAAAGGAAAAGCCCTCGACCGATTAGTACTTGCAAGCTAAACATATCACTATGCGTACACTTCAAGCCTATCAACCTCATAGTCTTTAAGGGGTCTTACTCTTACGATGGGATATCTTATCTTAAGGTCGGCTTCACGCTTAGATGCTTTCAGCGTTTATCCGTTCCGCACATAGCTGCCCAGCTGTGCCACTGGCGTGACAA